>Ga0302325_10000159_pt1 | contig 193517 bp, 148 predicted proteins | sample Palsa_T0_2_FD_201948 | JGI IMG/M metagenome (GOLD analysis project Ga0302325, IMG submission 201948) | Peat permafrost microbial communities from Stordalen Mire near Abisko, Sweden - Palsa_T0_2 | ecosystem: Environmental > Terrestrial > Soil > Palsa > Peat permafrost | place: Sweden: Abisko...
CAGCGATTCAGGGCGGATGACGGGCTAACCGGCAGTCATGCGCCCTGCACGAAGGAACGAAGACTTGGCACAGGCAAGAGTGCCTGTGCTACTGGAGGTGGTAATGGGCGACGCGGCTGCACAGGCAGGAATGCCTGTGCTACTGGAGGCTGCACAAACGGAGACGGAGGAAATATAAACGCAGAGACACAGAGGGCGCAGAGGGACCCGCTATAAAGGCGCGATTGCCTGCAGTGGTGCTGCAAAGGGCACAGGCAGGAATGCCTGTGCTACTGGAGGTGGTGGGCGACGCGGCTGCACAGGCAAGAGTGGCTGTGCTCGCAGCTGCACAGGCAGGAATGCCTGTGCTACTGGAGGCTGCACAAACGGAGACGGAGGAAATATAAACGCAGAGGCACAGAGGGCGCAGAGGGACCCGAGGCTACGGTGTTGGTGCGCTGGGCCGCCTGAGAATTTGCGGACCCAGCGGCGAAGAGTGAAAAGTTTCTCTCGCTTCCCGCGATCCGCCACCTGCAACTCACGTCTTGTCTTAAGGTTACGGCAACCATTGTCACGCTGGCTGCGAATGCAATACGTCAACGATGCGTTTGCTCTTACACTTACGTTTGAGGTCGAGCAGCAGGATACGAATTTTCAGTGGAGAAGCGGCCAGGAGCGGCACTCGGAGACGGTGACTGGCGAGGTCGCGGGGCCCAGCTTGACGCGGATCACACCGTCAGAGGTGGAGCAGAAGTTTTTCGTTCCGGCGGAATCACTGACGGGAGTAGCGACTGCGACATATTCCTTGCAGGGGGCATGTTGGCAAGGCGTGGTGAGGCGGAATTCGTAGCCGGATTTAACGCAGGGTGTGTTTCCGGTGCAGGCGGGACCAGCCAGCGGGTCGGAAATAATACCGGCGTGATTGGAAGAATGAACAGTCGGATTTTTCGGATCCGTGCCGAGAGCGGCCAGGTCAGGCGCGAAGCCAATCTTGGGATACTCCGCGGAATAGGTGACCTCGGCGGCGTTCACGGTGCGAATGCTGCCGACAGCGCCGGCTTCGTTTGCAGCGATGCGGGAGCGGAGCAGATTGGGTATGACGATGGCCGCTCCGACAAGCGCAGCGCTGAGATCGAAGCCACTGGATGCGCTGATTTCACGAATGGCCGTGGGCTCGGCGTAAACGCGCATGATCGAGGGTTGAGCGTCGTTAACGTAGCGCTTGAGGAGGTCTCCGAACTGCGGGGATAGTTCTTTGGCCGAAGCCGCGAAGCCCGCGAGAGGATTTTGGTAGAAAATGGCGGAGGCGTCCGACGACTGGCCCGGCGGGAGCGACGCGATGAAGGTTTGGGATTTTGCGAGCGAATCCGCGGAGTCATGCAACCGGAAGGATTCGGCGAGAAGGTCCGAGCGGGTGGCAACGACCAGGTAGCCGCCGGCGATGGCATAGCTGATGTCCATGGGTTTCTGCGTGGCAACGTGCACGGTGTTGAAGGTGACGCCAGCATTTTCGGTTTGTTGCACGGAAAGATGAGCGGCCGTCAACAGAGTGGCGAGTGTTTTCTGAACGCGATCGGCGTCGTTTACTTTCAGTACGGTTTTCCAGGTGGGCTGGGTGGCGTTGACGTTGTCCAACTCGAAAGCGATCTCGCCGGAGAGTTGGCTGAGAAGATCCTCTTTGAGTTTAAGATTCAGGGCTTTTTCGCCCACGGCAACCGCCGCGAATGCGCCGGCGTTCGAGGGTCCGGCGATCAGCTGCGTGTCGTCGAAAATCCGCGAGAGATTGGTGAGATTTAGAGCGATGGCGAACGGGGCTTTGGGCGAGAGAAAATCCAGGCTGCCCAGCGGGCCTGGTTTGTCGAGCCAGGCCGCGGCGCCGTGGCGTGGAGCGCTGAAGGAAAGCTCGCCTTGGCTGACGGACTGGCCGGCGATCGGACCGTGTTTCCAAACGAGATACTGCATATCGGCGAAACCGCTGCGCTGAAAGGACTGCTGGCTGTCCTTGGTGGTGAGCGGGACTTGTTTGAGGAGCGTCTGGAGATTGGCGGCTGCGAGAAACGACACACCGCCCGCATAGGCGTCGGAAACGCGCCGGCCGAAGGGAGACGATGCGAATTCGCGTTTGGCGCCGGTGAGGTACGCATCGAAATTGCGGACCGCGGGCAGATCGTAGGAGACGACGACAAAGTCCGGGCGAACGAGGATGACCAGTTGCTGTTGGCCTTTGGAATTATCTTCAGCCGCGGCGAGTTGCTTGGGGTCCAACACGCGGGCAATCGGCGCCCCAGTTCCTGCGAGCGCGCCGAGCCATTGGCGCAGCATGGAGTCGAGACCGGGCTTGCGGATTTCCGCCAAGAGGAGGAAACGGGTTTTCTCATGGTGCTGAGGATCGGTGGTGGTGAAGAAAACGGTTTCGTCGCCGAGGTATTGATAGAGTTGGGAGATTTTGTCGAGAGTGTCCTCGAGTTTTGGTCCGACAGTGGCGGGTTGGCCGTGGGTCCACCAGTCGCGGAAGACGTTGCTATGCTGCAGTTCGTCGCGCAAGACGGCGAGCGACTGTTGCACCACGTTGCCATAGTTCGGAGCTGCGACGTAGATGGTGGTCGAGTCCGGGAGAAGAGGCAAAAGATGGCTGTCGGCGCGCGGTGCGGGGAGGGTTACATTCTGGTGCAGCTTGGTTCCGAGTTGCGCCAATTCGGGAAGCAGGCCCGGGTATTTGTTGAGGTCTTCAGACCACGGCGTTGCAGAAGGATTTGTGGCAGCTTGGGGATTCGAGGTCGCTGGCGGGTTCCCAGCAGCTTGCTGCGCCTGGGAAGGCGGGCCGGCGAGAACGCCGACGATCACGGCGAGTGCACAAATGACGAGATAACGACGGAGTCGCTGGGAGGCTGGTGTCATTCGCATGTGATTTCGTTCCTCCGCTTGAGGCTGATGAAAGAAATGTTCTTCGGTGCGTTTATGCAACTCTAACGCAGGAAGCGGGCGGATGGGATGGGTCAGTCGCGATCAAGACCTTAGTAAGTTACCGGTCCTTCCCTCCCGCGCCGGGGAGCGAAGTGACGAAGTCAGGTGGTGTGCTTGGCGGGAATGTCGGCCAAGGCGAGAATTTCTACGTTGTTGCCGTTGGGATCTTGGATATAGACGGAGGATGTGCCGTCGCGATGCTTTTTCGGTTGGCCGTAAGCACGGGGATCGCCGAGGACGGCGAAGTGATCGGGGTGTTGCGAGGGCAGGACGAAGGCCAAGCGAATATTGGCGAATTCTACCAAGGCCCAGGTGTCGTCTTGATAGGCGACCTTGCACTGAAAATGCTGCTTATACCAATTCACGGTTTCTCCGACGTCGGCTACGGAAACGGCAACGTGATCCATGGTATCCAGATTGTTTTTCTCGACGGGGCCAGACATGGCAAAACCCTCCGTTCGTTAGCAGCTGAGGTAAGAATACTCGCATCGGGTGCCGATGGCCACGCGAACCGGGCTCCCGAATCTCTGTCAAAGAGGAAACAGCCCTTCGCGACGTTAGACGGAGTCCATGCTTTATTCATACGGCTGTAACATGCGGTGGGCTATAAACTCTCGTCCTCCAACAAGAATCGAATCTCAGAGCCGGTATCCGGCGAAGGAATACGGATTTGGACAGGAGTCCGATGGCTAGCACAGCGTTAGCACCAGCGCCAAAATCGCCGACAGGCGCGGAAGCGCCCCCGCCGGCGCACCACGCAGCGGTACACGAAAAATTATCGAAGGGCCCTGGCGCGATAGGCATGATGATTTTCGGCGTGGTGCTGATCGCGGGCATCATCTACATCGGGTACAGCTTGTCGCACGATCTAATCGGGGTGAAAAACACCTCGGCGATGCCGTACATCCTTTTGGGTGTGGCGCTCTTTGTGGCCCTGGCGTTCGAATTTGTGAACGGGTTTCACGATACCGCGAACGCGGTGGCCACGGTAATTTACACGCATTCGCTCGATCCGCAGATCGCGGTGACGTGGTCGGGATTCTGCAACTTCATCGGCGTGGTGCTGTCTTCGGGCGCGGTGGCTTTCGGCATCGTTTCGCTGCTGCCGGTGGAGTTGATTTTACAGGTGGGCAATAGCGCGGGATTTGCGATGGTGTTTGCGTTGCTGGTGGCGGCAATTATTTGGAACCTGGGCACCTGGTGGCTGGGATTGCCCGCTTCCAGCTCGCATACGCTGATCGGTTCGATTATCGGCGTGGGCATCGCGAATCAGTTGATGCAGGCGCGCAGCGGGACCAGCGGCGTGGACTGGGCGCAGGCGGCGAACATCGGCAAGTCGCTGGTGCTCTCGCCGATCGTGGGATTTTTCGTGGCCGGCTTGTTGTTGCTGGGGATGAAAGCGGTGATTAAGGATCCGCGGCTGTATGAAGCGCCCAAGGGCGATGAGCCGCCGCCGTGGTGGATTCGCGGGCTGCTGATTCTCACGTGTACCGGCGTCAGCTTCTTTCACGGCTCGAACGACGGGCAAAAGGGCATGGGGCTGATCATGCTGATCCTGATCGGCACGGTGCCGACCACGTATGCGCTGAACCACGCGGTGACCGCGTCAGAGTCGCAGGACTTTATCGCGGTTTCGCAACAAACGGCTGGGGTATTGGACAAATACGTGCAACCCAGCGCATCCATCGGCGATCCGCGCGAGGACGTGACGGAATACATCCGCACGAAGGAGTTCAAGCCCAACACGATGTTAGCTTTGCGGGAGTTGGTCAACGGCGTCGGCACCGAAATGGCCATCTTCAAGCAACTGTCGAATGTTCCCAACGACAGGGTGCGCAACTTCCGAAACGATATGTATTTAGTGGGCGAAGCGATTCGCCTGATGCTCAAATCCGGTGCGGGCGGCATCTCCGCGGCAGACGCCGCGGTACTGAAGAACTACAAAGCCAATCACATCGACCGGGCTACGCGGTTTATTCCTTTGTGGGTCAAGGTGGCAGTGGCGCTGGCGCTAGGATTGGGGACCATGGTGGGGTGGAAGCGGATTGTGGTCACCGTGGGCGAAAAAATCGGCAAGAACCATCTGACGTATGCGCAGGGTGCGGCGGCGGAGATTACGGCCATGGCCACGATTGGAGCGGCGGATATGTATGGGCTGCCGGTCAGTACGACGCACGTTTTATCTTCGGGCGTAGCTGGGACGATGGCGGCCAATCATTCCGGCATTCAGATGTCGACGGTTCGTAACCTGGCGCTGGCTTGGGTGTTGACGCTGCCTGCGGCGATGATGCTGTCGGGCTTCTTGTTCTGGACGTTCACCAGGCTGTTTAAATAAAGCGGGCGATTTTCGGCGAACCGGGGCACGGGACTTCTCGTGCCCCTTTTTGTTTGGGGACGAGCTTCGCCACTCGTGCGCAGTTGCTGCTCGAAGTTTAATCAGAAACGAGAAACCAGGAAGAGGCTGCAGCCGATGGCGAACAGGTCTTCTGCGACGGCGATTACGAAATCAGGCACGCTTAGAGCTTTGACGAGCCTGGTGCGGACTTGATAACCGGCAAACGCGCCGATGATGCCGCCGACCGCACCGAGAATTGCACCGACGGCGGGAGACTGGCTCCCTGCTAGAGCGATGGCGGCGCCGCAGAGTCCACCCGTCACAAAACGGGCGACGAGACCAAGCGGAGCGGTGCGGCTCGGGGATTGCGGTAGCTTGTCGCCTACTATTTCTCCCAGAGCCGCCAAGGTAAAAATAATAACTGCCGGCCACGATGCCATGAAACCTAACGCTGTGCCGTGAAGCGGCAGCCAGCCTAAGTGCGCGGCCCACGCAACAATCGCAGGCGCGGCCAGGCTGCGCAAGCCGCAAACAACGCCGAGGAGGAAAGCGAGCAACAGAATTATGGGAGGAGTCATGGGCAGACTCTGCACCCTCAAGGCTCGTGGTGTCAAGCTAGGGAAAAACGATGCCATTCTTGACGGTGGTTCAGCTAAGAAGATCGGAAACTCGGCGAGGGCATCGTCTATTTGAGCGCGGCGAGGGGCGCGTTCCCGCTCGTCTGGGCATATAATGCGATTATGCACCATGCCAAGCTTGTTCCCGTCCATTCATACGGTACGCGCGCCGAGGCGGACCTAGCCAAGGGTGTGCTCGAAGACGCTGGCATTCAAGCAATGGTCCAGGCTCACACGGCGGGAGGAATGCGTGAACACCTTGCGTGGTCCGGCGCGGGGTTTCAAATTCTGGTGCGCGAGGAGGAGGCAGCCCCTGCGCGCGATGTGCTCACTCCCCCTGCGGAAGGCGAAGCAGGCCTGGACGCGGACTTCGCAGATGATGACGACCCTCCATCGACGCGGCGCTGGTTTACCTAGATAAGTGGACAAAGTCCGAAAAGCGACGGCCTAAATTTCGCCCTTGACTTTCGCTTTTTGTTCGCTATAGTGAGGGGCGGTAGAGGAAACGGGAAACGGACGCTCTGCCGGCTCCATTGCCATTCTGGCTCTCACGGGCCGGCGGGGCGTCCGTTAAAACCCGTGACACCGGTGGCAAAGACGGGCCTCTACGAGGAGCGGCGATGGAACAATCCTTGGGCAGTGTACTCCCCGGCGGACAGAACACACACCATTTAGGGGACCGCGCGGGTCAGATCCAACGGCAACTGCAGACCGCGTACCGCAATGCTGCGGCTTGGCTCGGTCAGCGGCGTGTATGGGCGACGCGGGCGCCGATGGCGAAGGAATCGGCGGCAGCGATGCTAGCGGAGGAGTTGAAAACGGTACGCCGCGAAGTGTTAGCGCGGACCGGGATGCGGGTAGGCATCGGAGCGGCGCGCACGGCTACGGTGGCCAGGACCGCCTCGCGGGTTGAAATGGAAGGCGGTGTTTGCGTGGTGGCTGGAGGCGAGGAGCGCGACTTTCTAGCTCCGCTGCCGCTGCAGAAGCTCTACGGATTGTCAGGCGCGTCCTTGAGGGTTCTGCGGGCGAGCGGGCTGGTTACGATCGGAGAATTGCAACGGGTGCCGAAGGCGGCGTTGCAGGCGGGGTTTGGAGATGCGGAAGGATTGCGGATTTGGCGCAGCGCGCGAGGGCTGGACACGACCCGGGATGGCGGGCGGGCCTCGCTGAGCGATGCGCTGCGGCCGGGTTTGGGCGGAAACCTACTGGCAGGGTGCGGAACACTGCTTAGCCGCATTCTGCGGAAGATGGCATTTTAGGGACGCGGAGGTTGTCGCTCAGGAAGCCGGAGGTGGGAAGGAAAGTTGCGAGAAAGGCAAAAAGAGCCGCATACTCGCATTGATGACGCGCAGATTGGGGTACGCAGGAAGATATGGAAGAAAGCGGCCGACTCGGAGCTTTGCCGCACTGGGCGGAGCATTGCTGAGCGTGGTATTCGCTTTCGGCGTCATCGCGCGTGCCGATGAGATTCGCCTGAAAGACGGCAACAAGCTCTACGGCGTGATTGTGGCGTATGAAGACAACATGTTCAAGGTGAAGACGCCCTTTGGATATGTTCTGGTGGAGAAAGACAAGATCGCGGAGATTGTGCCTTCGACAAATGGAGCGGCCGACTCCACGCCAGAAGCCAAAGCCGCCGCGAAGAGAGATTTGACGGCCGCGACAAAGAAGCCGGCAAGGGTTCACCCTCCGGCACCGGCGGCGGCAACCAACAGCACTGCGACAAATGACGTTGCTGCCCCGGTCGCCGACGCGACTTCGCCGGCGACGCCGGTGGCCACGGACGTTAGCGATAAAACGGTGGACCCCGCAATCGCCAGGCGGGAAAAGACCGCCGCGATCATGGCCAACACCGCGGTCAAGCCGCAATTGCCGGCGCCGGCTGCGAAGAAAGTCTTGGCACCCGCGCTGCGATCCGCAGCGGGCGCGCCCATGCCCGGAACAACGGTGGTCAGTGCGGAGTCCGTTCCGGCGGCACCTCAAGTCCCCGACGCACTGCCGGAAGAGATTCGGGGCAATTTGTACATCAATCGTGTTAACGGCTTCAGCATTTATAAAGCGCCGAGCTGGAATTTAATCGAAGACGCGCGGAAAGCCCTGCCGAACGCCGTTGCGGCCATGGGGACGCTCAACGAGTCAACGCTACTGGTGGTTGGGAAAGAGAAAAACAAAGAAGCGCTGGAGCCGGCGGCGGCCGCGGCGGAGCACCGCGTGCGCGAAGTCTACGATAATTACCGCCAAATTTCGCGCCGCACGACCACCATCGACGGCGTGCCGGGAGTCGAGTACCGCTTCCGTGGCGTGGCCGACGATCACGATTGGTCCGGGACGCTGGTGGTGCTGACGCGCGCCGACGAGACTTTCACCATTTTGGGGATGACCTACGCGGATACCGACTTAATTCAAATTCAAGAAAACGTAATCGCCCGCTCCATCGCCAGCCTGAAATTCGACGCGCGGTAAATAGTCACGAGCTCCAACTCGGCGAGTATTTACCTGATTGCGCTATGGCCCATCTTCTTGGTTGTGGTTTTAATGCGCAGCGGCTTCGCTGGCTTCGTGGCCTTTGCGGTGCTCGCGGATCATGGCGATGAGCGCCTGGGCAGCGCGCGGCAGGCTGCGGTCGCGGCGATATACCAACCCAAGTTCGCGGAACAGTTCCACGCCTTCGACGTTGATGAGTTTCACTTCGCCGGCCTTGACTTGATCCTTCGCGAAACTTTCACTGATTAGAGAGACGCCTACGTCGGCGGCGACGAAGCGCTTAATCATGCCGATGCTGGGCAATTCCATGGTGACCTGAATCCGCGAACGATACGGGCGAAAAAGTTTGTCGAGAACCTGGCGCGTATATCCGGTGCGTGGAAAGATCTGCGGCTGCGCCGCCACTTCATCCAGGGTCACCTTACCCTTGTGAGCCAGAGGATTGTGGGTGCTGACCATGAAGCGCATGCGGTCTTTGTAGATGTGATGCACTTTCAAGTTGGGCGATTTAGTAGGCAGCGTGACGATGCCCACGTCCACCGTGCCGTCTTCCACCCGCTGTAGAATTTTGTGGCTGAAATTGCGATAGATGCTCACGTGCACCATGGGATATTTGCGCTGGAACTCCGCGAAAATATCCGGCAGGAGGTACAGGCAGGTGGCTTCGTTGGCGCCGAAGACCACGCGGCCTTGCACTATGTCGCCGCGGTCGGCCACACCCTGGACAGATTCGTCGCGAAGACGAAGCAATTTCTCAGCGTATTCAAACAGAACTTGTCCGGCGGGGGTGAGCTCGACGGATTTCGCCGAACGGTCCAACAGCTTGGCGCGATAGGCCTGCTCTAGCTGGCGGATTTGCGCGCTGACCGCCGACTGTGAACGAAAAACCTTTTGTCCCGCGCGCGAGAAACTCTTGAGTTTGGCAACGTAGACAAACGTAGCGAGTTGGTCGAAATCCATGGGCGATGTACTCGGCGAGGATTATAACGGATTCCGCACGCCGAATGGGTCGTGATTTGCGCTCCTCTCAAATAAGCATGCCGGCATGGGAAGACTGCGCCGAGATGTTGGACGGCAGTAACAGAGTGTCCGGCAAGCCGGCCAGCAGCGGCCGCCAAGTGTCTTCGATGGTGCCCTGAAAGTGGATGGGCTGCACTCGCAAGAGCGGAAGCCCGCGCAGGTGCATGAGCATGCGGCGTGCGCAAGGGCTGTCGGTGAGATGGACATGCTGCTCCAGCACGCCGCGCAACCAGAACTCTTCCTCATCCGTGATTTCCGCCAAATTCACAAAATCGGGATGCACCACTTCGTCGGCGCCCGACCGCAAGATGTAGGCGAGACCGCCGGTCATCCCCGAACCGAAATTCATGCCGATCGAGCCAAGGACCAACGCCACGCCACCGGTCATATACTCGCAGCCATGTTGGCCGAGCCCTTCGACCACCGCCAGAGCTCCACTGTTGCGCACCGCGAAGCGTTCGCCGGCGCGCCCGGCAATGTACAACTGGCCCGACGTGGCGCCGTACAGTACGGTGTTGCCGGCGAGGACATCGCCGCGGCGGGAGGCAGCCGAGCCGGCAGAAATGCTGATCGTTCCGCCCGAAAGACCTTTGCCCACGTAGTCGTTTGCTTCGCCGGTGAGCTTCAGCGTGAGGCCGGCGGCCAGAAACGCGCCAAAACTTTGTCCCGCGGAACCATGAAACTCGCGGCTGATTTCCGCGGTGAATTCGTCGCCATGGCTGCGGCGGCGCATCACTTCACCGCTTATGCCCGCGCCCACACTGCGGTCCGAATTTCGGATGGGCTGCGACTCCGGTTGGTGATCCAACGATCCGCGAAAGTGTCTGGAATCTTCCAGCGCGGCCGCGTGCACCGTGGGCGTTTGCTGCGGCGCAACCCGGCCGAATGCAGAGATCGGCACGACCATCAGGGGATCCATGCCGGAACGCGCGGAGAGGCGGTCGTACCAACCGGTCAATTCGCTGAGAGAACGCACGCCGAGATTGGCGAGGCGCACGCGAATTTCATCCGCCAGCGAGCGGAAATACGCGACCACCATTTCCGGCTTGCCTTTGAAACGCGCGCGCAAAGTTTCGTCCTGTGTAGCGATGCCCACAGGGCAAGTATTCAAGTGGCATTGCCGGGCCATCACGCAGCCGATGGCGAGCAGCGAGGCGGTGCCAAAGCCAAATTCGTCGGCGCCGAGAATGGCAGCAAGAATAATGTCGCGCGAAAATTTGAGGCCCCCGTCCACGCGGAGAGAGAGACGCGAACGGAGGCCCGCGCGAACCAAAGTGTCATGAGCTTCGCGCAAACCTATTTCCCACGGAAGGCCCGTATTCTTGATGGAGGTAAGCGGTGAAGAGCCGGTGCCGCCATTGTGCCCGCTGATGGTGATCACATCGGCGCCGGCTTTGGCGACTCCCGCGGCAATAATGCCAACGCCGGAGCCCGAAACGAGTTTCACGCCGATGCGCGCGCGTGGATTTACGGCGCGCAAATCGTGAATGAGCTGGGCCAAATCTTCAATGCTGTAAATATCGTGATGCGGCGGCGGAGAAATCAGCGGTGTCCCCGGTGTCGCATGGCGAATACGCGCGATGTAGGCGGTAACCTTTTTCGCGGGAAGCTGGCCACCTTCGCCGGGCTTCGAGCCCTGCGCCATTTTGATTTCAAGTTCCTGAGCGTGGACTAGATAATCCGCCGTCACACCAAACCGTCCGGAAGCGACCTGCTTAATTTTGTTGGCGGCGTGCGGCTCGTTATGGTAGACGTCGGGATCTTCCCCGCCCTCTCCGGTATTGCTTCGCGCACCGATGGAATTCATGGCCTCGGCGAGTGTGCGATGCGCTTCCGCGCCGAGAGATCCGAGAGACATCGCCTGCGTACTGAAGCGCCGCAAAATGGATTCGCTCGATTCGACTTCTTCGAGCGCCACTGGCGCATCTGGCGCGGTTTCCAGCAAGTCACGAAGAAAAATGGGGCCTTGGCTTTCCGCGAGCTCCTCGAACGCAGAATATTTTTTAACTTCCGGGGCTTTAACGAAGGCGTGCAAGCGCCGCAACACTTCCGGTGAATTGGCGTGCAGCTCCGCACCTTTGCGAAAACGGTATAAACCGGCATCGGACAGCTCTTCGGAAGCTTCCGCGAAAGCCGTTTTGTGCATGCGCAGATAATCCGCCAGCAAATCGTCCAGCGATTTCTGGCCGGGAAAATCTGCCGCATCTTCAAAAAATTCGTTACACACGTCTTCCTTTAGCCCCACGATCTCAAACAAATGGCTGTTGCGGTAACTCGCCAGTGTCGAAACGCCCATCCTTGCCAAAACTTTTCGCAACCCGGCGTTAATCGCCGTACGCACCGCTTCGACGGCGTTTGGTTCGTGCGCCAAAACCTCGGGCGCTGCCGCAAATTGCAACGCGAGACTGGGAACCACCGCGCTCGCACCACTGGCCACCAACAGTGCCACGTGATGCGTATCAAAAACTTGCGCCGATTCCACAATTAGCGGAATGTCCCAGCATCCTTGCCGCACCATCGCTTTCCACACCGCGGCCGCCGCCAGTAAAGCGGGCAACGGAGCGCGCTCCGCACTGATGGCGCGATCGGAAAGGAGGAGGAGCCCCGGACGCACGCCACCGCTCAGAGGGGTAGTTGCTAACTGAGCGACAGCATGGCGCGCACCCGGAACTCCCATGGTGGCAGGAAAAGTCAAATCGATGTGTACAACGGGAGCGGACGCAGTCCCGAGCTCAGCGACGAGCGCGGCAAGCTCCGCGGCGTTGATCACCGGCCCTGGCAACACCAGGCCGTCGCGCAGGTGCACATCCAGCGACATTACATGTGATTCGCGCAGCGGATCGATCGGCGGATTGGTTACCTGCGCGAAGCGCTGCTTGCAGTAATCCCACAGCGTACGCGGCAACGCCGATAAAAACGCGGGCGGCGCATCATCGCCCATGCTCCAATCGGCTTCCTTGCCGTGCGTCAGCGAAGAAAACAGAATCTTAAACTGGTCATCCGTCCAACCGGCCGCAGTGGCCACGCGTTTCGGGTTTGCGAGTGCCTCGGGTGTGGACACGGCTTTCGACGGGGCAGGAACTGCGGCAGCGATCGCATTGCGCAATGGCGCGGAGGCCGTGAGCTCGGTATATTTGGCCGCCAACCGCTTCAAAATTTCCCGCCAACGCAGAAAAATTCCTTTTTCCGGGTTGGCGAGGATCATCTCGCCCGGACCAAGTTTCTGCCGCTCGGCGATCTGCGATTCTGCAAAATCGATCAGACCAGTCTCTGAGCCGGCCACGATCAATCCATCGTGGGTTACGGTGTAGCGCAGGGGCCGCAGGCCATTGCGGTCCAACTTCGCCCCGACGTAATCGCCGCCGTAGAATACCAGCGCTGCGGGGCCGTCCCATGGCTCGCTTTCCCGCGAACGCGCCCGCAACGCCGCGCGCACATCCCGTGAAAGATGCGGATCTTTTTCAAATGCGGGCGGTACCAGCGCCAGCATGGCGGCAGCCGGCGTGTGGCCTTCCAGAAGTTTCAGTTCAAACGCATTGTCGAAACTCGCGGAATCGCTGACGCCCTGCTCCAGCGCGGCAAACCACTCATCGACGCCCAACCGCGATCGCAACTCATTTTCTCTAGCTCGCGTCCACCGGCGGTTGGAAAGAATGGTGTTGATTTCGCCGTTGTGCGCGACGTACCGGAAAGGTTGCGCAAGATCCCACGAAGGCTGGGTGTTCGTTGAGTATCGTTGATGGAACACCGCGAAAGTAGCGGTAAAACTCGCATCGCGAAGATCTTCGTAGAACTGGGGAAACTGCTCCGGCGTGAGCAACCCTTTATAAACGACGCTCCGCGACGACAGCGAACAAATATAGCAGCGCGGCGGCAGAACCGATTCCGCGCGCTTGCGCAACAACGCCATTTGGCGCTCAAAATCCGCGCCCGGCTTCTCCGCTTCGACATAAAACTGCCAAATCTCCGGCATGCTTTCGCGCGCCCGGGCCCCGAGAGACCTCGAATCGACCGGAACGCGCCGCCAACCTAACACCTCTAGATCTTGCGCTTCCGCAGCCGCGTGAATTGCCGAGCGCGCCTGCAAAGCAAAAGGGGCAGCCAGGAATGCGAACCCCAATCCGAAGGTTTCGGGCAGTTCCAGCCCTTGTTCTTTGGCGCGCGCGCGGAAAAATTCCCTTGGCAGCGAGGTCAGCAAACCGGCGCCGTCGCCGCTGGCGCCGTCAGCGTCCACACCACCGCGATGTGTCAAGCGCTCGAGCGCCGTCAAAGCATAATCTACGATGTCGTGCGCCGGTGCCGCGCCCAGACGAGCCACGAACCCCGTCCCGCACGCATCGTGATCCGGGTGCCCCCAGTTCGGATGGCGAGCCATACCCCGTTATAGGGGCACGAGCGAGTCCAAGTACAACGCAGAATTTCAATTTGGCGAATTGGTTTTGTGATAAGGGCTGAAAGGTGAGAACTTGCTCAAAACTTGGTCACTTCCGTGAAGTGGAAGTCGCGAATCTTCATCGCCGGAATGACCATTTCAAAAGCTTCTTCCCCGGTAGCGCGAATCGCGGGACCCAACGTCTCCACGTTCCGCAATGCCTCGAGCAACGACTGATTGAATCGAAAATTTCGCGCCGCTGAGGTGACTTTGCCCTTTTCCACCAGGAACAATCCGTCGCGCGTCATGCCCGTCATGATTTTTTCGTACGGATCCACCTCGCGGATGTACCACAGGCGCGTCACCAGCAGGCCGCGCTCCGTGGCAGCGATCATTTTTTCCATCGACGAATCCCCGTTTGAAAAAACCAGGTTCATGGGCGCTTCGCCATATTCATTCGGCAACGTGAAGCCGTGGCCAGTGGGAGCTCTGCGCGCGATTTTCGCCGCCTTGCGCGAATACACGAGATTCTTCGGCACGCCGCGATCCACCAGCAGCACGCGCTGGCGCGGCACGCCTTCGCCGTCAAACGGCGCGCCGAGTTGCAGCGGATGATAAACGTCGTCGACGATGCTGATATTTCTTCCAAATAGCGGCTTGCCCATGCGCCCGTTCAGGCACGAACGCTTGTCCGCCACGGCAGTGGCGGCAAAATCGTAAAAAAGAAATCCGAAAAGATCGAGGGCTGCGGACGGTTCGAGAATAACGGTGTATTTTCCGGTCGCCAGTTCCTTGGCGTCGACCGCCAAATGCGCCTTTTCACTGGCTCGCGCGGCAAGCTCCTGAGAATCGAACTCGCGCACATCCGCGGAGTTGGCCTTTGCCCAGCTGGCCGCCGGAGCTTCTTGCATGGTGACGGAAAACTCCGCGTGCGTCTCGCGATACGCCGCTAGCAAACCGCGGGAATTGCCCATCGCAAATTGCGATGCTCCCGTGGAAAAAATCCCGGCAGCCACCTGCCCCTGCTGCACCGCCAAATCGCACGCGCGGCGCACGGCGCGCGCACGATCTTCGGGAGTAATCGCCGCGGTCTGCTTAATGAAGCGTTGCACGGAGCGATACCTTTGCTTGCTCGGAAGCGCCAGCAGTTGCTTGTCTTTCGGCTGGCTGGCCGTAAGCGACAACGCCGAATCGATGGCCGCGCGCAAGGAATTTTCGTCGATGCGATTCGTGGTGACGCGCGCGGTGCGACTCTCCGCAACGGTGCGAATCGATACCGTAATTCCATGCTCGGAAACATTTTGATGGATCGCGTTGTTGGCGAAACGCGTCAGGTCGTCGAGAACTTCATCGACGTGCACTTCGGCTTCTTCCGCGCCGGCCGATTTCGCGAGGCGCAGCACATCGTTGATAATGGCGTGCAAACGGCGCGCGTCCGACAGAGACGCCTTCGGTGGCTTTGCGTGCACCGCGGCAGCACCCATAGCTTTTCGCTCCGCCCTCATCGTCCGGAAAACGCCATGCCGATTTGAATGTTGCGGAAGCGCGCGGGCGAGGCTCCGTGGCCAGTGCCCATCACCTGCATGGGCTGGCCTTTGCCGCAGTTCGGCGTGCCCCATAAAGTCCAATCTTTCGCCGAACAAATCGCGTCGCAGGAATTCCAGAATTCCGTGGTGATGCCGCCGTAACTCGGATTTTTCAGCATGCGCACTTTTTTTCCGCCCTTTATTTCCCAACCGATTTCGGTGGAAAACTGAAACTGATAGCGGCGGTCATCGATGGACCACGATTTGTTCGTTTCCATGAAAATGCCGTCGTCGGTATCGGCGAGGAGGTTTTCGTAATCCCATACGCCCGGCAACAAACTCACATTCGTCATGCGAATGATCGGCAGGCGATTCCAGCTTTCCGTGCGCATCGTTCCGGAGGAGCGCTGCAAACCGATCAATTTCGCGGTCTCGCGATTCGAGAGGTAGCCGCGAAATTGGCCATCCTTAATAATGTCCGTGCACTGCGCGGGCACGCCTTCGTCATCGTAAGCGAAACTCCCCAACCCGGGGCCATGTTCGATGCGCGCGTCGGCGACCACATTCACGATATCGGAGCCGTAACGCAAGTGGTTCAGCTTGTCCAGCGTGAGGAAACTCGTTCCTGCAAAATTCGCTTCTTCACCCAAAACGCGGTCGAGTTCAATGGGATGGCCCACGGATTCGTGAATTTGCAAACCCAGTTGACTGCCGCCCAAAATCAATGTGCCGGTCTTTTGCGGGCATTGCGCCGCGGAGTGCAATGCCGCGGCTTGCTCCGCGATCCGCGGCGCATGCTGCAATAAATTGAGCGACTCGATCAACTCATATCCGGCCAGCAAATGCTGCCCGCCAAAGCTGTTGGGGTAAGAGCGCTTCTGAATTTCCTCTCCCTGAAACGCGGTCGCCACGATGCCGCACCCGGAAATTACCTTGCGCTGATGAATCCGCGAACCGATGCTCGACGCGAACCACGAATCGATCTTGCGAAACTGCATGTCCGTCTCGGTGAGCGTCACGCCTTTCACCCGGCGCATGGCCGCGTCCGTGGCAAGGAGGAGCGCCAGCTGCGACTCCAGTGGAATTTCAAAAGGATCTTTGAGAAATGGACTTTGCCAGCTATCGACGAAAGCCTCTTCGGCAACCATGGTCACATCGCGCCGTTTTGCCAGCGCGGAGGCTTTGGCGATGGAGACCGCATGCGCCGCGCAAGCGGCCACGCCATCGCACGTCAGCCGATCCGTGGAAGCAAATCCCCACGCCCCATTCGCCAACACGCGAATACCCAGCCCCAGCGATTCGGACTGCGCCAGCGTGCCCACCTGCCCATTCTTGGTGGTCAAATCGCGCTGCCGCAGATGCATCACGCGCACGTCGGCATACTTCGCGCCGCGCAAACGCGCGATATCTAAAGAATGTACCGCGAGGTCCCACATGTCGGAATCGTCACCAATTTGGGCGAAGTAGAAATTGAGGGGCACGATAAACGGCGCCCCTACAAAACTTCCAGTGAACAGGTCCCGCGAGCCGCCGAACGCTAACTACGTGCCTTCTTGCCAAGACGCCAGATAATGCACCTGTTCCGGCGTCAGCGTGTCCAGTTTGTGGCCCATGCATTCGAGCTTCAGACGCGCGATTTCCTTATCCAGGTCCTCCGGCACGACGTAAACCTGCGGTTTTAACTTCTTATAATTCGCGCGCAGATATTCCGCCGATAGCGACTGATTCGCAAAGCTCATGTCCATCACCGAAGCCGGATGGCCTTCCGCCGTCGCCAGGTTTACCAGCCGCCCTTCGCCAAGCAGGTAAACTTTGCGATTGCCGGACAAAACATATTCGTCCACCAGCGGCCGCACTTCGCGCTTCCCGCTCGATAATTTCTCCAGCGCCGGAATATCGATCTCCACGTTAAAGTGTCCGGAGTTGCAGACAATCGCGCCAGACTTCATCTTTTCAAAATGCTCGGCGCGGATGACGCTCTTGTTCCCCGTCACGGTGATATAAATGTCGCCTTCCTTCACGGCCTGTTCCATGGGCATCACGCGGAAGCCGTCCATGACCGCTTCAATGCCCTTCACCGGATCAATTTCCGTGACGATCACGTCCGCGCCCAAACCCTTCGCGCGCATGGCCACGCCGCGTCCGCACCAGCCGTAGCCGGCTACCACCACCTTCAATCCCGCAATCAATACGTTGGTCGCGCGAATCACACCGTCGATCGTGGACTGCCCCGTCCCGTAGCGGTTATCAAAAAAATGCTTGGTCATCGCATCGTTCACCGCGATGATCGGATACTTCAGCGTTCCGTCCTTGGCCATCGCGCGCAAACGGATGACGCCGGTAGTCGTTTCTTCCGTGCCCGCAATCACGTCGCTGACCAGGTCCGTGCGCTTCGTGAGCAACATGGTCACCAAGTCCGCGCCATCGTCCATCGTAAATTGCGGCTTGTGATCCAGCGCCGCGCGCAGGTGCGTATAATACGTATCGTTGTCCTCGCCCTTGATGGCGTACGTGGGAATGCCATAATCGCGATTGAGCGAAGCCGCCACTTCATCCTGCGTCGAAAGTGGATTCGACGCGCACAACACCGCGTCCGCACCGCCATCCCGCAAAGCAATCATCAAATTCGCCGTCTCGCTGGTCACATGCAAACAAGCCGAAACGCGCAAGCCTTTCAGCGGCTGCTCCTTAACAAACCGCTTGCGAATCGACTCCAGCACTGGCATCTGCTGCCCGGCCCATTCAATTTTGCGTTTGCCGGCATCCGCCAGCGCCAAATCCTTCACGTCGCCTTTTTTCAGTTCTGCAGTCGGCATGCGTCCAGCTCCTCGATAAATTAAAAAAGTCTAAGTACAAATGCACTTCGCGCGAAAAAAAACCGAAGTGCATCTCAACTTCCTGAAGGGTGTAACCATGCGCGGCAGCCCGCAAGGAAATTACAACCGGGCCGCAACTTCCGCACGTTGGGCAGCCACCGCCCCGAGCCCCGCCGCTTTGCGCAACGCGTCCGCCCGGTCGGTCCGCTCCCAGGTGAACCCGGGTCCCGTCCGCCCAAAATGCCCGTAAGCCGCCGTCGCCTTATAAATCGGCCGCCGCAAATCCAGCGCTTCGATGATTCCCTTCGGCGTTAATACGAACATTTCCCGCACCAGCGAAGTAATCTTCTCCTCTGCCACCGTCGCCGTTCCGAAGGTATCCACCATCACCGATACCGGGTCCGCCACGCCAATCGCGTACGCGAGCTGCACCTCAGCTTTGGTAGCCAGTCCCGCCGCCACCACATTCTTCGCAATATATCGCGCCATGTAGCATGCCGAGCGGTCCACCTTCGACGGGTCCTTTCCCGAAAACGCTCCGCCGCCGTGCCGCGAATATCCGCCATACGTATCCACGATAATCTTCCGCCCGGTCAGTCCGGCATCTCCCATCGGCCCGCCAATCACGAACCGCCCGGTAGGGTTGATGTGATATTTCGTTTTCGCATCCAGCATCTTCGCCGGAACGGTCGGCTTGATCACCTGCTCCATAACCGCTTCGCGCAGGTTCGCGTTAGACACCTGCTCGCTATGCTGCGTGGAAATCACCACCGTGTCGACCCGCGCTGGCCGGCCATTTATATATTCAATGGTGACTTGGGATTTTCCATCGGGCCGGAAAAAATCAACTGCCTTGCTCTTGCGGATTTCAGACAGGCGCTGCGTCAAGCGGTGGGCCAACTGGATGGGCATGGGCATCAACTCTTCCGTCTCGTCGCACGCAAAGCCAAACATTAAGCCTTGGTCGCCCGCGCCGCCGGTGTCCACGCCCATGGCGATGTCCGGCGACTGCCGCTTCACCGTGCACATCACCGCACAGGTGTAGCCGTCATAGCCATACGTCGCATCGTCATAGCCGACCTTGCGAATCGTCTCGCGCACCAACTCGTCGTAATCCACGTGCGCGCTGGTCGTAATCTCTCCGGCCACCACTGCCAGTCCGGTCGTCACCAGCGTCTCGCATGCCACCCGCCCGCGCGGATCTTGCTTCATCACCTCATCGAGCACTGCGTCGGAGATCTGATCCGCAATCTTGTCTGGATGTCCTTCTGTTACAGACTCCGAGGTAAACAGAAAATTTCTAAGTGTTTCGCTCAAGTCGAACGCTCCTCTGGGGTTGCCGCGCCGGCCGTTTTCTTCCGCCTTCGGAGTCGCGAATCTTCAGATTCGCACCTATGTCTCTAGGGGAAATTCCAACTCCCAAGCCGAAATCACAGCGCAACGCAAACATGCCCGTACACAGTTCGCATTATCAAGATTCGCCCAGCTCTACGCCTAAAGCGCGCGAAAACACTGAACGTTTAACCTTACTAGGGTACCATTCGGCCTCGCCGGGGAGCAACGAATTGAGGCGAACGGGCCGGCCCGCGCTTCCAATGACCCGTTTCCTTCATCGAATGGGCGGGCTTTAACCAAACTTCCTCGCGCCGCGTCCTATTTACATCTCCGTCTCTGAAGGCTTCATCTGCCGGGAGCGACGCCATCACTTCATCCTCCGATGCCTGTTTCAGTCGCAATCTCGAAGCTGTTCCTCCCGTGGTAATCTCTCGCCGAAGGAAAATTCCCATGCGACGACTCACCATTGCCCTGACCATACTCTTCGCCTGCGCAGCCGCAACCTTCGCTCAAACCGAGTCCGCGCCACCCGCGCCACCCGCGCCACAGGAATCACGCAAAGGCCCCGCCGCGAAAAATGATTACGCCAACCCCGACAACTGGCTCTGCCGCCCCGGCCTCCCCGCGGAAAAAGACGCGTGCGCGGTAGATCTCTCCACCACCATCATCACCGCCGACGGCAAGACCACGCTCGAACCTTGGTCCGCCGAGCCCAACGCTCCCATTGACTGCTTTTACGTCTACCCCACGGTCTCCACCGATCCCGGTGGCAACGCCACCATGTTACCCGGCCCTGAAGAAAAGGCCGTCATCCGCGCACAATTCGCCCGGTTCGCCTCCAAGTGTCGCCCCTACGCCCCGCTCTACCGCCAAGCCACACTCACCTCCATCCGCGCCGCCGCCATCGGCCAACCCATCCCCGTTGACCGCGCCATGGTCTACAACGACATTCTCGACGCCTGGAACTACTACCTGGCCCATGACAACCACGGCCGCGGCGTAGTCCTGATCGGCCACTCCCAAGGCGCCGGCGTCCTAACCTTGCTCATCAAAGCCGAAATCGACGGCAAGCCCATCCAATCGCACATCGTTTCCGCCTTACTCCTCGGCACAAATCTAGCCGTGCCAAAAGGCCAAGACGTCGGCGGCAGGTTCGACCACCTGCCGCTCTGCCACGCAGCCAACCAGACCGGCTGCGTCATCACCTACGTCTCATTCCGCGCCACGCAACCGCCCACTCCTGACGGCCGCTTCGGCCGCGTCCCCGGCGACAACATGCGAGCCGCCTGCACCAATCCCGCCGCACTAGCCGGAGGCAGCGGCGAACTCCACTCCTACTTCGGCACCAAGGGCGTCGGCTTCGTAGGCGACTCCGAAGCCACCCCGGAACCCTGGCTAAAATCCGGCCCGTCCATCACCACCCCTTTCGTAAGCGTCCCTGGCCTGCTAACCGCCGAATGCGTCAGCCACGACAATCTCTCGTATCTTTCCATCACCGTCCACGGCGATCCCGCCAGCCCGCGCGCCAGCAACATCACCGGCGACGTAGTCGTGAACCGCCAAGTCCTGCCAGAATGGGGTCTGCACCTGATCGACGTCAGCGAAGCCATGGGCAACCTGCTCGACGTCGTCGGCCAACAGTCCAACGCCTTTCTGGCGTCAGCGCCTAAGTAACAAATCTGTGGTTGATTGTTTGTCTTGGTTGTCCCTGTCGGACCCCCGCGTCATAGCAGCTTGCGGTCACCACGCAACAATGCTTTCAGCTTGCTGTTTTGCGCAGGTTGTCGGGGTTTACCGGGAAGCTTCTTCGCGTAGCTTCTGGCGTTGCTCCAACTGCTCATCGGTCAGCCGTGCATCGTAGATGGACCGTGGCTCGATGGACCGCGCAATAAGCGTGGCCGTTCCCACCACCAGCAGCAGCGGCAAGATGAAAGACCGATCTCGTCCAGTCAGCTCCATCATGAGGACCGCCGCCGAGATCGGACCCTGTGTGGTCGCTCCAAGCACCGCTCCGGCCCCGAGTATCGCAAACAGTCCTAGCGGAGCGCCTGGCCAGAGAAGCGACCAGCCATGCCCTAAAACAGCACCGAGCAATGCCCCTGCGGTAAGCGAAGGAGTGAATAATCCTCCGGGCGTCCCGCAGCGCATGCACAGGGCCGTCGCGGCAGGCTTCAGCACCAGCAACGCCAGCAATAATCGCGGTGCGACTTGATTGGTAAACAACAACTGTGAGACGTCTTTACCATTGCCCAGTATTTGCGGGAACCAAATCGAGACCACCCCGAGCAAACCCAGCCCGATTACCGGGGCGATCAGTCTTTGCCATCCGTGCGGCCTGTTACGATCGGCCCAGCTGATCAATCGGACGTAAAACACGGAAGCAATCCCTGCGATCGGACCCGCCAATAAAGCCCAAACAATCACCGACGCCGAGCTGGGATACGCTGGAATTATGTACGTGGGAGCATCGGGCAATGCTAGCCAGGAAACTGCGGTAGCAATCATCGAGGCAAACAGCGCGGGAAGCACGTAACGAAGCGCCAGCTTCCCGCGCATCACCTCCAGCGCAAAAAGTGCGCCTCCCAGAGGTACCCCGTACGCCGCGCTCATTCCCGCTCCGGCGCCGCAGGACACCAAGAGTCGCCGCTGCTCGTCGGACAAGCGTTCTTTGTCCGAGAAAAAATTGGCAATCACTGCCCCGGCTTGTTTCGGCGCGCCTTCCCGACCCAGCGATGCCCCCATGCCAACCACGAAGATCGAAAGAATGGCGCTCCCCAGCGTGCGCAACGCCGGCATCCGGCCAGCGTAAAGCCAAATGGCCGCTGTGGTGTCGATGCCGTTACCGCTGGACAATCGCTTGAGGATGAGCTGGCCGGCACCCGTCAGAAGTCCCGCAACAACCAGCACCCCGATGTGCCTCGCTGTGCTGGCGCGTCCGGCTGCCTCCAGTATGTCGGTTGCAGAACCATTCCAGGCAATGTGCTGGATCACTTCCAAAAGGCGCGTCAGCGCCGCCGCGCCCAAGCCTGTGCCGATGCCGGTAAGCATAACGGCTAGCCAAAATTGCATCGCGCCGGGACGCCACAGTGTCGCGGGAATCGCGTCGCGGTTCGGTGTCTCGGCTGCGGCGGACATCGCTGAATACTATCGCGAATCGCGCGGGCCGCCACGTAAATCGGGCGAGTTACCTCTCGACGTCCCATTTCAGCTCGGACAAAACGATCATATCGATTTTCGAATCTGAGCTATAAGGTGAAGGGCGAGGCGCCAGATCGGAAGAACGTAGGCAACCGATGCAGTTAGCTCGAAAGTGGCCTGTCCGGCTGCCGATTCTGCGCTCGAAAAGCGATATGTTGAATGGTTTCCGACAAGGTTGTAAACATCCTGTGTCCGTCTGCAAGCTTCAAACGAGCGGCTGCCCGCGCTGAATCGCCGTCATAATGCCAGAGCGAAATCACGAGGTGTAATTCGGGAGATTGTGCTCTGATCCTGGCGTACAGCGCGCGTGCATGACCTAGTGCGAAGGGCGGAAGTGCAGAGATGCACACCACAGAAGGAGCCCGCTCCGTGATTTTCGAGAGCATTTCGGCCGTCGAGCCGATGGGAATGCTTTGCGCTGCGTAACCTTTCCGTTCCAGGAGCTGCGAAAGTAACGTTGCGACCACTTCGTCAGCTTCGTCTCGTGCGGGAATACACAGAACCTCCAGTTTGTCGATCCCAAGCATTTTGCTTTTATCCGAGGTAGCAGAGCTTTCCGGTTGCTTGTCATCTGGCGCTTTGGTCTTGGCCTCGTGCTCTGACTCCAATTCCACTAATTCTTCGACGATATCCCGCGTGCTTTGATAAATAAAATCCTGCGTCTCTTCGTCAAGTTCATTTCGGTGTCTGTCTTGCTCGGCCAAGCCAAGCGCAGGAATCAGAACCGAGGTGTACACATCTTCCAATGATTTCTCGTGCAGAGACTGCTCCAGGATGTGTTTAGCTTCCGTCTGATCCGCGGCTAATAAACGTTGATAATACTGCGCATGCGGTGGAAGGACGGGCTCGTCTCCCAAAAGGATATTGAAGAATTTCAAACTTGGAATGTAACGGCCCATAACGACAAGACAGACGGTTAAGGGCGTTGCCAGGACGAGCCCAGCAAAGCCCCAAATCAGCGTCCAAAACACCGCCGCAACGAGAATGGCCAGCGGCGATAAACCGATGTGCGTTCCGTACAAAAACGGCTCCACTGCGTTCGCGACGATTACTTCCAACACCAGATAAAGCCCCGCCGTGGCGAGTGCGTGCCCCCAGCCGGGGAACACTGCCAGTGACAACAGGATCGGCATCAAGGCCGACAACGGCGCCCCCACATACGGAAGGAAGCGTAAAATCGTGGCGCTGCATCCCCATAGCGCGGCATTGGGAATGCCAATAAAGTGCAATGCGATGCCAATCAGTAGACCGTAACCGGAGTTGACGAGTAATTGCAGGAACAGGTAGCGATTGATTCTACCGACGGCGTCGTCCATCGCCTGCGTAATGATATTTAATCGCCCACCGCCTGCCAGGCGGATCAAACGATTTCGCAAGTCCTCACGCCCGACCAGGATGAATATGGTGAAGATCAGTACCACGCTGCCGTTCGCCACGGGTCCCAGCATGGTCTCCACCGATTGCAACGGGTTGGCAGGTGGAACCACCTCCACAGTCATCGGCCGCGATGCAGACGATCCTAGCGCGGGAGAAATCTTCTTCGTTCCGTCTGCCGCCGTCGCACCCGGAGTCGCCGTCGCGACTTCCTTTTCCAAGTCGTTCACCGCGGCAGTCGCTTGATTGAAACTTTGCCCGCTCGATCCTCTGAGGACACGAACTTTCTCTAGAATTGTGGTTTTGAAAGTCGGCAGTTCACTCGTCAAATCCACGAACTGTTGTGATGCCTTCCAACCCGCGAGCGTGGCTAACCCAGCCAGTGCAACCACCACAATGAAGATGGCCAGTAGCCGATGAAAGTGCATGCGTTCGAGGAAACTGACGACGGGCGTCAGCAGTAACGAAAACAACAGCGCCAGGGCCAACGGGATGAAAATCACTTTCGCGAAGTAAAGCGTGGCAACCACCACCACAGCGGTTACGATTCCCACCAGCGTCGAATTTTCCCCGGAAACCACGCGTTTCTTCACAGAGTTCCTTGCCAGGTTCGCAGTTCAAATTAAAGTGTTGGTTTTAGATCGCCTGCGCGACGCATCATAGCGCATAGATCCTGCGTGAACATACAGACAACGCTTTATGCTCTCTTGCGGGACGAGTTATGCTTGTGGCAAGCGAATTAGCGAGAAGAGAGAGCTATGAAAGAGAATCTACCGGCAATTGTGACGTTGTCCTCGGAAGCGTCCCACGCGGAAACCTATGACAATCACCCTGTAGCCCATATAAACGACCATGTTGTACGGATCAGCATAATGACCCAGCCGTATCATTGGCACTCGCATCCGAACTCAGACGAAACTTTTCTTGTTATCGAAGGCGGGCTTGTGATCGAATTCGAGCATGGTGAAATCCAGCTCGCCCCCGGCCAGATGACCACAGTTCCTCGCGGTCTCCGTCACCGTACTCGTCCTTTGGGCCGCCGGTCCGTCAATCTGACTTTCGAAGCCGCCAATACGGAAACAGAGCCGAAGACCATCTGAGCAGCTCACCACCGCAAGACTCTTGGTGCGCATGCGAACAAATTGTGCTTTGTTGGCGATGAGGAAACATTTGTCGTCGCAGGACTTCACTGCACATTTTCGGTAAGCGCGCGTTTCCCGGGACTTGCGCAGTCGAAAGTACCTCGCCGGCGTTTCTGAGGCTATAATTCCTGCACTTATGGCGCTTGCTTCCGGCTCAAAGCTCGGACCGTACGCGGTTCTTTCCACACTCGGTGTCGGGGGCATGGGCGAAGTGTATCGTGCGCGTGACAGTCGCCTGGGCCGCATTGTTGCTCTGAAGGTTTTACCCGAACGGCTCTCGCAGAATGTGGAACTGCGCCAGCGGCTCGAGCATGAAGCGCGCACCATTTCGAAACTCTCCCACCCCAATATCTGCACCCTGTACGACATCGGGCACGATCAAGGCATCGATTTTCTGGTGCTGGAGTTCGTCGAAGGGCCGACTCTGCGGAAGCTGATTGCCGACGGCATTCCACCGATGCGCAACGTAATTTCCATCGCCGTGCAGATCGCCGAAGGACTCGCCAAGGCCCATGAAATGGGCATCATCCACAGAGACTTGAAGCCAGAGAACATCATCGTCTCTGCTGAGGCCGTCAAGATTTTGGATTTCGGCCTGGCTAAACTTCGGCTGGACAACAAAGAACCGGGCGACACTTGCGACGCTTCCACGGTGCACTCGGACTTCGGTGCCATCTCCGGAACCCCGCGCTATATGTCGCCGGAGCAGTCCAGCGGCCGTTCGCTCGACTTTCGTTCGGACCAGTTCGCATTCGGTCTCGTGCTGTACGAATTGGTCACCGGAAAGCACGCCTTTCGCGGGGCAACAAAGGCACACGCGCTTTCAGCCATCCCCCATGAAGAGCCCGAACCAATCAGTTCGCTGAACCCCCAGGCGCCTCCGCCACTCTGGTGGGTCATTGAGCGCTGCCTGGCACAGGAGCCTGAGAAACGTTATTTCTCGACCCGCGACTTGCTGCGAGATTTGACCGCCATCCGTGACCGGCTCTCGGACCTGAATGCCAATCGCAGGGACACTCGTCCGAGCAATTTGCCCGTGGCAACCACGGCGTTCGTTGGACGCGACAAAGAACTCGCCGCGGTCAAACAGTTGTTGAACCGTCCGGATGTGCGCCTGGTAACCGTCACCGGGCCCGGCGGAATTGGCAAATCCCGTCTGGCGATTGAGGTGGCTCGCGATCTGGCGGAGCAGTTTGCTTCGGGCGTGTATTTCGTTCCGCTCTCTGCAATCACTGACCCCGGGCTGATCATTTTGACCATCGCTCAGACCCTGGGTCTTCGCGGGACAGGCGGACAGGCGCCCATGGACACGCTAAAGGAATGCTTGCGCAATTCCTCAGGGTCGGCGACGCTGTTGCTAATCGACAACTTCGAACACCTCGTTGAAGCCGCGCCACTACTCGCGGAAGTTCTAGCCCTGGCCCCCAGTCTTAAACTTTTGGTCACCAGTCGCGCGGCCCTGCACGTTTATAACGAGCATGAGTTTCCCGTGCCGCCACTCGCACTGCCCGACGCTAAATCGGTTGTTTCCGTCAGCGAACTCTCGAAGTTTTCGGCAGTTTCGCTGTTCGTGCAACGCGCTGCGGCCGTGCGGCCCGATTTCGAAATCACCGAAGAGAACGCGCCTATCGTGGCGGAGATTTGTGCGCGGCTGGATGGCCTTCCTCTAGCCATCGAACTTGCCGCTGCCCGGATCAAACTGCTGTCGGTCTCTGCGATGCGGGCAAGACTGGCGAGTCGCCTCCAACTCTTGACCGGCGGTGCGCGAGACTTGCCCGCGCGACAGCAGACTCTTCGCCAAGCCATCGACTGGAGCTACGACCTCCTCGCCGAGCCCGAGCAAAAACTTTTCAGAAGGCTTTCCGTCTTTTTTGGTGGATGCACCCTGGAAGCTGTGGAAGCGGTTTGCTACACCAAGAAGGATCTTGGCGTGGACGTGCTCGATGGCATGTCCTCCATGGTGGACAAGAGCCTGGTCCGCCAGATCGAACAAGCCGACGGTGAGCCGCGTTTTGTGACGCTCGAGACCATTCGTGAATATGCCTTTACTAAAATGGCGGAATGCGGCGAAGAGTCGCTGACCCGTCGGGCCCATGCCGCGTACTGTCTTGTGCTGGCGGAAGAGGGGGCAACCGAGGATATAGGTACGAGCCAGACCGTCTCGCTGGATCGGCTTGAAATTGAACATGACAACTTTCGCGCCGCGCTGGACTGGCTTATCGAGACTGGCCACGCGGAATGGGGTCTGCGTTTAGGCGTGGCTCTGTTTCGTTTCTGGGAAATGCGCGAACACCTGAGCGAAGGCCGCGATCGCCTTGGAAAGCTGCTTAGACTCCAAGGCCCCTCGGCGCTGAGCAACTTGCGCCTGCGGGCCCTATTCGCCGCCGGAGTTCTGGCCGCAGAGCAAGGCGACTTCGTGGTTTCCGACTCTCTTCTGAAGGAGAGTTTAGAGATTGCGCGCACGTTAGGAGACAAGCAGAGTATCGCGGTCTCCTTGAACGCACAGGCTGTCAATGCGCGCGACCGGGGCGACTTGCCGGCGTCGCGGGCGCTCTTCGAAGAAAGTTTGGCACTGTGGAGAGAGCTGCACGATTTACGGGCTGTCGCGCGCGCTCTGAGTAATCTCGCAAACGTCGTGAAGCTACAGGACGCCTTTGCCTACGCTACCGTTCTCAATCAGGAGTGCCTATCGATTTTCCGCGAGCTCGGGGACGGGGCGGGATACGCTTGGGCGCTAAATCATCAGGGAGATGTGGCACGCGACCAGGGCGACTCCCTTGCCGCACGAACACTTTACGAACAGAGCTTGGCAAGTTTTCGCGAGCTCAACGATAGCTGGGGCGTCGCTGGATCACTCGCCGACTTGGGAAACCTCGCGAGAGAGCAACAGGATTACCGTACCGCAGATACGCTTTACCGGGAGAGCTTGGAGATTTTCCGCAAGTTGGAGCATAAGCGAGGGATTGCGCGACTTCTGGAATCGTTCGCCTCCTCCGCGGCCGTACAATCGGAATCGGAGCGCTCCTTGCGTTTGGCAGGTGCGGCCGCCGCGTTACGGCAAAGTATTGGTGCGCCGCTTGTGCCCGCGGAACAAGTTAAGTTGGAACAGAATCTCGAGGTAGCTCGGCAAGCCTTGCCCATCGCCGTCGGTAGAAATGCCTGGCTGGAAGGTTGGGTGATGCCCATCGAAAAAGCCATCGAAGATTTGCTTCGTCCTGCTTCAGGCGCGAAGACCACCGCGGATTGATTTCGTGCCTTGCCATTGTTGGACGTGTCTGGTGATCGGGTCCTGCGGAGAGAATTGACGGAAAATTACTCTGCCGTGGTGGGATCGATGAGCTGCCTCACGGCGGATATGCGATTTGCTGGAAAGCCTCCCCGTTTTGCGTGTTCTCGAATCGCGCCCTCGTCCGGAGCCAGATACACGCAGTAGATCTTGTCGCCCGTGACATAGCTTTGCAGCCATTGAATCTCGGGGCCCATTCCTTTGAGAACACCCACGGATTTTCGAGCGATCTCTTGTAGTTCTGCACTCGATAGATTTCCCGCACCTGGTATTTCTCGCTCGATCACGAATTTGGGCATATGGTAGCCTCCGCGTACCGGAATGCTAGCAAGCCCGGGGACTTGCTACAATACTGTCTTCTTGCCCCCAGTCTTGGAGGCCATCGTGGATCTTAAGTCTGTTCAAAAGCCGTTGAAAGACCAATACCGCAATGATCCGTCTGCCTCGCGGATCACCCTGAAAGCCCGGGGCGGACAAACCGAGACGCCTATAGCCTGCTCGGTAGCCATCGGGCGGAGCATCCAGAGTGCCCAAGCTCACCCGGGTGTGGGAGGCGCGGGTACCGCCGCTTGTTCCGGCGACATGCTGCTCGGCGCGTTGTCGGCCTGTGCGCAACTTACTTGCCAGATGGTGGCCGCCGCTCTGGGCATACCCACGGAACGCATCGAGGTCACCGCCGAAGGAGATTTGGATCTTCGCGGCACGCTCGGCATCGCCAAGGATGTGCCGGTTGGCTTCGAACGAATCCGGCTGCGATTCGATATTGCTGCGCCTAACGCAACACCCGAGCAGTTGCACAGTTTGCAAGAAAAGACGGAACAATACTGTGTCGTTATGCAGACCTTGGTGCAACCCCCAAAACTGCAAACCGATTGGGTCCACTCGCGATAACCTCAGCCGAATGGCACGCAACGAGACCATCGAAATTGAAGCTCAACTCCCGATAAGTCGGGTGCATTCAATAGGTCGATGCAACACCCGATCGACGCCAACTGGTAGAGGATCCCGCGGAAGCGCTTAGAAGGTGAAGCGGCCACCGACTGTCGGAGCAAAATTGCTGTTGTGGAAATAGGGGACGCCGGGGCCGTGCGGAATGGCGATGGCCAGACCGCCGCTCACGTAGGAATACGCAATACCGGCAAAAGCGTCGAAGCGCTTGGTGAAGTGATGATCCGTATATAGCGACACCTCGTTGAGGGTGCCCGCGCAGGAAGCCCGGAAACCGGCTGTGGGCGAGCAGGTCGGCGGACTACGGAAGTCGCTCTGGCGCTGTTCATACCAGGAGAATGTGAAGTCGGTTTTGCTGCGGTAGGTGTACTTCACGCCCGTCCACCAGATCTGCACCAACTTTTCAGCATCAAGATTGCTGTCTTCGACGCCGCTCATGATGTAACCGCCCTGGTCCGAGGCCCCAACGCCCAACGGGTTCTTTGGATTGTTCTGCCAGATGTACTCGTAGCCGGCAAAAAACTTGAACGGGTCCCAGATATATTTGGCAGCCACCATAACGGCGTTGTTGTCGGTCACGATGCCATAGACGGTGTTGTTCGGGTCGATCAGATTGACCCCGCTAATGGTGTTTGTATTGATGCTGTTGGTGGTCGACTGATATGGCGCCGACGGACTCTGCGGCCCCAGCAAGGGGTTCAATACGCTGATGGCCTGATTGTAATGTTGGTAGACGATGTCGGCGAAGAACTTGCCGGCGTTTCCGCCGAGGTCGAATCCATAGGCGTTGTTATGCGGCTGTTCCGGCGTACAGTTGGCAGCTGTCCAGCCTCCGGGGGGCAAGGGCGAGGGCAAGTAGCAGCCGCCGGAACCATTGGTGAATTTATACATCGCGCCGAAATGCACCGGGCCATAGGTCAAGCGATACTTCAGGGCGTCGTCCCAACGGCTGTCCTCGGTGTCGCCGCCGCCGGCCATCGTGCCGTTATATCCGATATAGGAAAAGGCGTAGGAGCCGCCGGCCGGGTCGTACTGGAGCATCGCGTCGGTACCGAGCGAGCGCTGGCGACCGAAGGTGAGCGTGCCGAACTGCGCCGACGATACACCGCCATAGTATTCATCATTGAAGGGTTGGCCCGCGCGCGCGCCGTCGATGGCTTCCGAATAGCTGGCCCTGGGAAGGCCGTTGTTGGCGGTCTGCGTGGCTGACGCGTTGGCGAGCAGCCCGGAATTCGGATTGATGCCCGTTGAAGCGTTGAACACCACGGACCAGCCAGGTAGAAACTCTTCCTTGCCCCTGACGCCTAGACCCGTCTGCTGCAGGTTGTTCGGTGCGACGAGGAATCGAGATTGATTGCCGTTTCGGTTGACCAGAGATTCGCCTTCATAGTTATAGCCGTTTACCGGTAAACCGTGGCTGACCCAGCCGACGCCGACGTCATACGCACCGTACAGCGTGATGCCGTGCCAGCTCAGCGCGCAATCGGTGGTGGCGAATTCGTGGCCGCTCGTGCAGGCGTCAGGAGCGTTCAGGTGCATCTGGATGTCAATTACGGTGTCCTGGCCGCCGGTCAAGGTGATCTCCCCGCGCGTTTCATCGCCGAATCCTTGTTTTGCCGCGTGAATCGCAAAGCGCCCCGGAAGCAGCCCAGACTCCTGAAAGTGCCCTTTGCCGTCGGTCGTGACCGTCCGCGTTGCACCTGTGTTGATGTTCCTGATGGTCACCACCACATCAGGGAGCGCCGCGCCTTTATGATCCGTCACCGCGCCAGAAACGCTTGCTCCCAATTGGGCCCACGCCGGGAACGCCCCCATCACAAGCCACAAAAGCAGCAGGATGGGTTGGGCCAGCGGCAGCGAGGCAGTTGTTGGAACGTAGCCGGCGCGCGTCAAAGTTTTCCATCGCCTCCCGTGCCGGAAGAGGATCTGCGAGGGGTCAGAGCTTTTCACGATGGATCACCTTCTTAAAAGCGAACAAGAAAATCGCAAAGTAGTCGCAACCGGATCAATTAGAAATGGCGGTAAACGTCGGGCGACACTTTAGCTCGTATCGATACGTCAAAGCAATGCGTTTTTATGTGATTTTATCGAGGCATTCTGCCGCATGCTTGACTTTTGCCAGCGTTGCTGCGCGCTAATCCGATTGCGGCCCCACGAGGCATTGCTGTCGTCAAATCCTTTGTACAAACGCCTGTCAATACCGGCCCCCTGTGGCACGCTGTACGTCGTTCGCCCCTAAAGCGGACAGAGACCGGCCGCGAACTCCGTTCGAATACCACAAAGGTAATTGTTGACAACCTAACTTCTGTTTGATAGTATTTGCCATGTCGGCTCAATTCCCCGCCCGATCCTCGCCACCTACCCCCCCCGGCCCGCTCGCGCATCGGGAACGTCCAAGCGGTTTCCTTTCGCTCTTTCTCTCTCTTCGCCAGAGTGCGCAAAACTCGATCCTTTGTTTTCAGTAAATTACGCACTCTTCTCAATTCATAATTTCGACTATCCCGTTTATTTTCCTGAGCTTGCGCACTCTTTGCGAAAAGCACCCGGGGGTGGGGGTAGGGCAGCTCTGCAAAATACCGCCCCGCCAGTAACTCCAACAATATCTGTATGTTATAGGGAAAACGCACCTAAACAGATTGGAATGTGTATGTTACGCAAACAGGGGATGGGGTGGGGGTTCGCTTTCCCCTCATTACTTCGTGATTCGACCGGGGCAGCTTCCAATCGCTATTCCCGATCCGCGTCGTCGAGGTCGACTTCCAGCTTCCCCTTCGTTCGCTTCGCCATCAGGTACGAACGAATGAAAGGATCCAGATCCCCATCCAGCACGCGATCCACATCGCCGACTTCAAACTTCGTGCGATGGTCCTTGATCAGCCGGTACGGCTGCATCACGTACGAACGGATCTGGCTGCCGAAGGAAATTTCCAACTTGCCTTCATCGAGTTTGTCGGTGTGCGCCTGCCGCTTCTTGATTTCTTCGTCATACAGCCGCGAACGCAACATCTTCATCGCCATGTCGCGATTCTTCCCTTGGCTGCGCTGCGCCTGGCATCCGACCACGATTCCCGTGGGCAAGTGGGTGATCCGCACCGCCGTTTCCACCTTGTTTACGTTTTGCCCGCCCTTGCCGCCGGAGCGAAACGTGTCGACGCGCAACTCTTCCGGGCGAATGTTGATTTCGATGCGATCGTCAATTTCCGGAATCACGAACACCGAGGCGAACGATGTGTGCCGCCGCGCCGCCTGGTCGAACGGAGAAATCCGCACCAGCCGGTGTACGCCGGTTTCCCCCGCCAGCAAGCCGTACGCATTTTCGCCGGCGAATTGGATCGTCGCGTTTTTAATCCCCGCTTCTTCGCCCGGCGTCTCGTCCAGCACTTCTGCTTTCATTCCCTTGCGTTCCGCCCAGCGCAAATACATCCGCAGCAGAATCGAAGCCCAGTCTTGCGATTCGGTGCCGCCCGCCCCGGGCTTGATGGTCATGATGGCGTTGAGGTGGTCCGTCTCGCCGGAAAGCAGCGTTTTGGTTTCCAGTTCGCCGATGTACGTTTCCGCGCTGTCGATTTCGCGAGACAAATCCTTCAGCAACTCGTCGCGTTGTTGGGCGTTGGTTTCTTCTTTCGCCAGGCCGATATACGCGTCGATGTCTTCGGAAATGGCATTTAGTTTTTCGTCCGCGGCGATCTGTTCTTCGGCGCGTTTGCGGTCGCGCAAGACGGCTTGGGCTTCGTCCTGGTTGTTCCAGAAATTCGGGTCGGCGGCGCGCGCCTCCAGACCCTTCAGGCGTTCGCGATATTGCGGCGCGTCAAAGATAACTCCGGACCATCGCGATGCGGGGCTTCAGTCCTTCGTGGCGATACTGCAAATCTTCCAGGATCATTTTCTAAACACTCGCACGTTAAATTTGTTCGGCGAAATAAATTCTGTGCCGCACAGAACGCCGGAACGAAGCAGGCCAAACCCGCTTCAAGCCGTGGCCATCGGCGGCTCGAGCACTACTACCGGAGGTTCCACCACCGGTATCGCGATATTCTCTCCGGCGCCCGTTCGTTTCACCAGCGTCCAAAGAAAAAGCATAACGGAAACTGCCACGCACAGCCAAGCGAACCAATCGCCAAAGCGCGTATACACCGTTCTGTCGGTGCGAAAATCGTACGGCAGATTCGCCGCGGCGCGCACATCCGGAGCCAACGGCCGGTATATTCGCCCATACGGATCAATCGACGCGGTGTATCCATTATTTGTGGCGCGAATGATCCACCGGCGATTTTCCGCCGCGCGCACGCGCGCCATGCGCAAATGCTGCTCCGCCGCCGCGGAACGCCCGAACCAGCCATCGTTGGAAATATTGATGAACAGTTCCGCGCCGTCATCCGCAAACGTGCGAATCTCACCGGGAAAAATGGCCTCGTAACAAATGAAGGTGCTGAACGAAAATCCGCCAGGAAGTGCACCGACGGAATATCGCGTGCCCTTGGCAAATCCGCCCACTTCACTGGACACGCTGCTCACCACCTGGTGGATCAGTGGAAATGGCTCGTACTCGCCGAAAGGAACCAGGTGAATTTTGTCGTAGGTGAAAACGCGCTGGCCTCGCTGGTCGATCAGCACCGCGCTGTTGTACGGCACCTGATAGCCAGTGGACCTGCCGTCGGCAGCGGGCGCCTTGCGCCACTCGACGGTGCCGGCGAGAAATGGATGAGCGAAGCGAATCGCTATCGAGGAAGCCAGCGTGGCGAATTGCGTGTCTTCCTCGGAAAACGGCGCGGGCGCTTCCGGCCACACGAGCAAATCGGGGTTGGTGCCTTCTTTCTTGAGGCTCAGACGTTCCACTTCCTGCATCTCCGAGGCATGCTGTTGAAACCAATTATTTTCATACGACTGCGTCTCCGGGAAATTCAGTTGCACCGCGCGCGCAATGTGATTCGGATGAGGTACGGGAACAAAACGCGGAGTCACCAAATAGAGCAGCAGCACCACGCACGTGGCCGCCGCGAAAATGGGGAGACGCCGGCGCGGCCGCGGTCCCGGAGAATCCGTCCAAGCCAGCAGCGCGTTGAAGCACATCATCAAAAAGGAAAGCCCGTAAATCCCCGTAACGCTGGTGATTTGCAAAAGTCCGACGTTTGCGCAGGCGGCATAGCCGAGCAGATTCCACGGGAAACCGATATCCGGTGTCTTGCCGTGCAGAAATTCCGCGGCCACCCAAATGAACGGTGCGCCGATGCACGCGACCGCGATACTGCGGCGCGAAAGACGATTCACGAGCCACGCGAACGCGCCGGCGGCGATCCCCCACAGCGCCACCACCATCAGCAGCAAACCCCAGCTCGCCAACCGCGGAACTCCTCCGTGAACGGCCAAAACCGTGGCGATCCACGATTCCGAAGTCAGGCCGAAGGCCATGCCATGCACAAATCCGCAGGCAAACGCCACCGCGGGCCGAGCGCCAATCAGCACGACCATCAGAATGCCGACGCAGATCCAGGCGTAAATGGCGAGATAAAATCCCGTGAATGAAAATGACAGAGCGGCTCCGGAAACAGCCGCGATGACTACCCGCAGCGAAGTGGGCGTTTCGGAGCTCGGAGATAAACGGAGGTAAAAGGACCCGCGGCCAGCCGCCATCAGTGTTTCACGATCGCTTTGAAGCCCGCACCGTCGAGACCTTTCTTGGCGAGATCGGCGGTTTTTTGGTCCGGGTACGGACCCACCTGCACACGATAGAATTTATCGGACTGCGGGGACAAAACGAAGGCGGGATATTTTTGTTTTTGCAAACGCGAGGCAAGATCGAGCGCATCCGCCTGATTTTTTAGGGCGGCGACCTGCAGGGTGTACGCGCCGCTGGGAATGAAGGGCGCGCCGGAGAGCTTGCCGCGCGGACCGACGGCCACAGCGGTATTTTTCAACGAGGCAGAAGGATTTTTTTGCGATGCGGCCGACGACGGGGAGGCGGGTTCCAGTCGGTCGCTGGTTCTCGGCGCGTTGTCGAAATCGTGCGTATCCCAAGCAGGATTCTGGGGTTTGGGAACGGGAGAAACCGGCTCGGGCGGTGTTTTGGCCGCGCCGTCCACATTGCCATTTCCATGCTTACCGGGCAGCGGCTTAGGCGTTTCGAAGGCATCGAAAACGCCGTTCTTTGGCAAGCGATCCGCGAGGACTTTCCCATCGTACTGATTTTTGCCCATCACAAAACCGAGCGCGAAAAACAGGCCGGAAAACAACAGGATGAGCACGAACAAGCCAATGACATGGCGACTTTCGAGAACGCGGTCCCGGACACCTGCCTGCTTCCTGCGTATGGGCATACTTATTTTTGCGAGCCTCCCAGGGCCCTGGTCCACTGATTAATGATATCGATGGGCAGCGGAAAGACAATCGTTGTGTTCTTTTCGACACCTATCTCGGTCAGGGTCTGGAGGTAGCGCAACTGAATGGCGGTGGGCTGAGTCTCCAGGACTTTGGCGGCATCGGCTAGTTTTTGCGAGGCTTCGAATTCTCCCTCGGCGTGAATGATTTTGGCGCGGCGTTCGCGTTCTGCTTCGGCTTGACGGGCAATGGCGCGCTGCATTTGCTCGGGGATGTCCACCTGTTTTACTTCTACTTTGCTAACTTTGATGCCCCAGGCTTCGGTGTCCTGGTCGAGGATGGTCTGCAGCTTGGCGTTGACCTTGTCTCGTTGCGAGAGGATTTCGTCCAGTTCGAATTGTCCCACGACGCTGCGGATGGTGGTTTGGGCCAACTGGCTGGTGGCGTACTGATAATTTTGTACCTGGGACAGAGCCATGTTGGCGTCGACTACGCGGAAGTAGCAGACGGCGTTTACTTTCACAGAGACGTTGTCGCGGGTGATGATATCTTGCGGCGGGACATCAAGGGTTTCGATGCGCATGGGGATGCGATAGAGCTTATCGATGGGCGCGAAAACGAGTTGCAGCCCGGCGCCCTTGGCATGGGGCAGCAAGCGGCCGAGGCGGAGGACTACACCACGTTCCCATTCTTTGATGATGTAGATGCAGTTCCAGATCCAGATTAGGAAGATACCGGCGATTATTGCTATTCCGACCAATGGGATTTCCATTCTTGTGCTCCTTGCGCGAACTTCTCTTCATGCGTCCCGTGACGGCTGAATTTTTCAAACATGCAATCCGTTCGGGACCAAGAAACCGTTCACAAAACGGGCTGCGAAACAAATCTGATAGTCAAAAGCAAAAGACGAGAGCAAAAACGCCGGGACTACAGCCCGGCCGCTACAAAGTCAACGGCAAATACCCGTCACAATGGCTGGACGAAAAGTTTTAGGCCGTCGATACGCACGACCCGGACGGCGATTCCCGGCGAAAGGGCTTGCGTGCTGGTGGCTTGCCATAGTTCTCCGTGGATGCGGATCATGCCTTCGGCGTTTGCCGGGACGGCTTCTACCACGGTACCTTGTTCGCCCAAGAGCTCTTCTTTGCCGGTGGCGGATTTCCATTTGCGCGAGCGCAACACCAGGCGCATGAGAAAAACCGCGATGAGGGCGAACGGCAGAGTCACCGCTAGCGAAACGAAGAAGCTTACGCCGAAACCGGTCAAGGGAGAGCGTATCAAAAACATTGCGCCCAGCAACATGGAAACTATGCCGCCGGCCACCAGGATGCCGTGACTGGTGTACTTGGCTTCCATAATGAAGAAGGCCAGCGCCAAAAGGATTAAGAAGACGCCGGCCAAATTTACGGGCAGAAAGTGCATGGCGTAAAGCGCGAGAACCAAGCTGATGCCGCCAATTACGCCGGGGGCGATCACGCCGGGATGGGTGAACTCGGTGTAGAGGCCCAGCACACCGAGAATCAGAAGCACGAAGAAGATGTCGGGCTCTACGATGCGGGAGAGGAATTTTTCGCGGCTGGAGAGTTCGAACGAAGTTTGCACGGCGTGGTGGAGCGACAGCGTTATTTTGGCGCCGTCGAAGCGGGTGATGGTGCGTCCGTCGAGTTGGCGCAGAAGATCGTCCAGGGACGGGGCGATCAGGTCGATCATTTTGGCATCCAGCGCTTCCTTGTCGGTGAAGGCCTTAGAGTCGGTGATGGCGGTTTCCGCGAGAGCCGGATTGCGGCCGCGCTTTTCGGTGAAGCTGCGCAAAAAGGCCATAGCGTCCTGGTTTATTTTTTTGCGGAAGACATCATCGAGCTGCGTGGGGATGCCGCCGATGACCATGATGGGTGAGGCCGCGCCAGTGTGCGTTCCGGGGGCCATGGCGGCGATATCGGCGGAGAGCAAAATGTAAAATCCGGCGCTCGCGGCGCGCGCGCCGTTGGGGGTGACATAAACGGCCACCGGGACGGATGAAGCCAGAATGTGCTGAACGATGTCCTTCATGGAATCGCTCAGGCCGCCGGGAGTGTCCATGGTGATGACGACCAGAGCGGCGTGGTGGTGGGCGGCGTCGGCTAAGCCGGCATCAAGATAGGTTGCGAGGATGGGTTCCACGTCGCCGTCGATGTGCAGCACGGATACCAGCTGGGCGGTTGCGGCGTGTTCGTCGGCTGCGGCGGAAACATTTAGACGCAGCCAACAGGTTAGCAGCGTTAGAAGGATGACGGCGCCGTTCAGGAGACCGCGAAATCGGAAACTAGATGGCATTTTTCACCGGTCCTCGACGGCTAATGAAAAAATTCGGTTTACAGCCGGAATGGTTATGCGGGACGCCAGCCGAGACGCAATGCGCGGTGATGCTTGCGCCCGGGCGAACTGGGACGCAGCATGCTGCGCCCCTACAAAGGAATACTCGCGTCACGGGACACCTCCGTTCGGGCGAGAGGCAGGGGTTTTGGGAGCTGGCAAGCGCTCGAGCAAGGATTTCGCTTCGGTATAGTTGGGGGCCAACTGCAGGGCGCGCTGCACTTCGGCGCGGGCCAGGTCCAGTTTATTCTGTTCGAGATAAATTCGCGCAAGAGTAACGCGCGCAACGGAAGAATCGCGGGTTTGCAGAGAAGCCTGTAGTTGCGCCACCGCTTCATCGAGCCGGCCGTGGCGGCGAGCGATGTCCGCCAAACCGCGATGCGCGGAGGCATTTCCGGCATCCAGAGTGAGAGCGGCGCGAAACTCAGTTTCCGCAACCTCCACGTGGCCAGCGGAAAGCTCCTGATGCGCCCGACGAATATGGCTTTCGACGGAATCGGGAGCGGGAGCCGCGGTGCGAGGGGCAGCGGTGTCCGCGGTACGGATTTCCTCGCGGAGCGAGGTGGTGTCCAGCTCGGTTTTGACGCGCGCCATGTGGGTCAGCGTATCGCTGCCGGCGTCGAGATGAATGTCAGGCAGTCCATTGGGGCCAAAGGCTTCGGTGGCGGAAATGCGTTCCTGATCCGCTTCCGCCTTGCGGCCAGCCTTCTCCAAGGCCAAGATCAAGAGCGCGCGATCCTCGGGGTTGTCCGGCTCGCGTTCGGAGGCTTCCAGAAAATAGCCGGCGGCGTTCCCTGGGTCATTGCCTTGCAATGCCAGCAATCCGAGGTTGAAGGGATAGTCGTCCTCGTCCGGGTCGAGGTCCGCGGCACGCTGCAAGTCGGTTTGCGCGCCGGAAGTGTTGCCGAGACGGGCCTTGGCGAGCGCCAGATTGTTCAAAATTTCCGGAAGGTCACCGCCGGCGATCACGCTGGAGGCGCCGGGAGCGCCCGTGCCGTTTTCCCGCAGGGACTCCCGCAACGAAGTAAACACTTCCTCGGCACGGTCCGGCTGGCTGAGCATGAGGCGGCAGACGCCGGTGGCAAAGACGGCCTCGGCATAACGATCGTGTTTTGCGGGAATGCGCGCGTACCAGGGCAAAGCAGAATTGCAGTCGCGGCGGGAAAAATAAACTTCGCCGAGCCAAAAATCCGGCTCGGGCCAATCCGGTTCCAGGCGGGCGGCTTCGCGGAGTTCGCGGAGGCGGGCTTCGTCGTCGGCGGCCAGCAATCCGCGGGTGTAGTGCTCAAAAGCGTCGAGACGCAGAGGGCGTTGCTTCTTGGAGAATTCGGGCAAACTGAGAGGATAAGAAGAATCGTTGGAGGAAAGCGTGCGCCAAGCCAGGCGGGTTTGCAGATCCATCAGCGAGTCGAGCGGACCGGACTCGCGGACCACGGGAAGGAGGGCCGCAGGGTTGACGCGCAGGATGCGCGATTCCACCGTCAGCGTCGAACCGTTCGCGCCGAAGGTTCCAAAAATTATGTAGTCCACATCGAGTTGCTCGGCGATGCGCAGCATGGTGGCATGACTCAATTTTGCGCCAGCGGGCAGACCGTAGCGGTCGAGTTCGTTGACGCGGCCGCTGTGGGAGTAGACGGATTCGCCCACGGCGGAGAGGCGGAGGATAGTGAGTTCTTCGAGACCTTCGCCAAGCCAATCGAGGCGAGGAGATGCGCCGGCGTTTTCGAAGGGGAAGACCAGGTAGATTTGGGTGCCAGTGGTGGTGGCGGATTTGCGGGGTGCGGATTGCTGGGCGCGGGCCAGTGGCGTTTGCAGCAGAAGCGCGAAGACGATCGCGATCGCGGAGCGGCGGAGGATGAGGAGCTGTTTTCGAGAGGCTGGCGCGCCGGGGAAATTGTTTGCGGACATCTCGTTTTCATTGTAGCAGAGCGGTTGGTTGCGGGTCAGGAGGTCAGGAAGAAGATTAAGAAGGTTGAACGCAGAGACACAGAGGACGCAGAGAGGAAAGCAGCGTTGCGACTTGGGAGCCTTACTGGCGGGACTTTCTTTAGTGGCAACCGCGCACCGGCAAGAATGCCGGTGCCACTGACACAGAGGACGCAGAGAGGAAAGCAGCGTTGCGACTTGGGAGCCTTACTGGCGGGACTTTCTTTTAGTGGCAACCGCGCACCGGCAAGAATGCCGGTGCCACTGACACCGAGGAGGCAGAGAGGAAAGCAGCGTTGCGACTTGGGAGCTTAGCGGAGGGACTTTCTTTTAGTGGCAACCGCGCACCGGCAAGAATGCCGGTGCCACTGACACCGTCGGGCCATTTACCAGGGTTGGATGCCGTCTTTGTGGCGAGGAGGCTCGGCGCTGTGTGCAAGGTCCGTGGGTTTTGCGGCGAGGGCGTCCTGGACTTCAGGAACCTTCAGATAGGCAGCAAAAACGGGATCGGCTTGGGCGGCGGCCAAGGCTTTGTAGCCTTCATCCTTGGCTTTGCGAAGGTAGATGATGCAGCGCTCGAGGTTGCCGGCTTCCGCGAAGGATTTCGCGAGCAGGAAATAAAAGCGGCCGCGATCGTCGACGGTGCGATCTTGCAGGATGGAGCCGTTGCGGGAGCCGTTCTGTTCGAAGAAATGGGGATCGAGCACGAGGGCTTCGCGGAAGGCGGCGAGCGACTCCTCGTATTTCTTATCGCCAAAATAGGCGTAGGCCAAATTGCTGTAGAGCACGGGCATGTCTTTGCGGATGCGAATGGCGCGCTCGTAGGCGCGGATGGCTTTGCTGTAGCGTTTGCGCTGATACCAGACGGTGCCGATGTTATTTTGCGCGTCGGCGTAGCTAGGGTCGGCCTTGGCGGCACGTTCGTAGTATCTCAGCGCAGCGGCCAAAGATTCCTGCTGGTGCAGGGAGATGCCAAGCTTATTGAGATAGACGGCGTTTTGCGGCGAGGCGTCGGAGAGGCGTTTGAAAATCTGGGCGGCTTCGCGATATTGCTTGCGGGCCATGCAGAGGTCGCCCAACTCCGGTTCGCTCAATTGCGGGCGGATGGTGATGATCGAGGGGTCAGTCACAGAAACCGGCGTGGCCTGTTGCAGAGGCAGGCTGGGGACAGAGGAAACGCTGAGCGGCAGGCTGGAGGGCGTTTCGGCACTGTTTCCGGCACTGTTTTCGGCACTGGCGCTGAAACTTTGCGCGCCCGCGGAAATGGCAAAAACGAGGAGGAATGACGCTGCTGGAAAGACTAGCGAAGATCGGCTCATAAAGAACCTCAATCATCCGGATTCGGTTTGGGTTGATCCGGATCTTTCTTCTTGCCGCCAAATATACCAAAAATCTTGGCTAAAGGGTTCTTTTTCTTTTCCGCAGGCTTAACTGATGGGTCATTCGCCTGGGTAGCGGCTGGGCCCCCGAGATCGTTGGAAGCGACAGGTTGGCCGCCTTCGGTTGGGGGAGCTTTCGGCTGGCCACCGCCGAAGATGTGGGAGAGCCAGTTGCCGGAGGTGCTTGCGGTGTTGTGACCGCCGTGAAGGTCGCAGAATTGCGTGGGTGCGGAGCCCGCGACGTAAACTTCCTCTCGCGTGGTGGGGCAACTGGGCGTGGCAAGCTGCAGAGATTCGGGATCGATCAACACGGATTGCACGCCTTCGGGCATGGCGAACGAAGTCACATCTTTGTAGGCGGGAAGGGCCGTGGCCCGGATCATGAAGTCGGCCCAGATGGGGGCGGCGGCGGCACCGCCCGCGAGGCCGAGGTCGCGATTGTCGTCGAAGCCAACCCAGATGACGCAAACGAGATTGGAGGTGAAACCGGCGAACCAGCCGTCGCGCGAGGTGCCGGTCTTTCCGGCGGCAGGGAGGGTGAAGCCTCTGGCGCGGACGGCAGCGCCGGTGCCGCGATTGAGCACGTCTTGCAGAACACTGTCGACGAGATAGGCGACGCGCGGGTCGAGAACGCTGCGGGTTTCCGGAGTGTATTGTTCGAGGGTGCTGCCGTCCGCGCGCACGACGCGGTGGAGGAACTCCGGTTCAGCGCGCGTGCCCATGGTGGCAAACGCGGTGTAGCCGGCGGCGACATCGACCGGAGTCATTTCATAGGCGCCGAGGGCAACCGCCGGCGTGGGCTGAATATTTGTGCCGAGACCCATTTGGCGGGCGATTTGCACGACGCGGCCATAGCCGATCAGTTCGGCGACTTTTACGGTGGCGACGTTCAGGGAGTTGGTTAGGGCTTCGCGCACGGTGACGTGACCCATGAATTTTTCGCCGTAATTGTTGGGGGTGTATTCCTTGCCGTCAAATTCAAAGGTGGTGGGCTCGTCGTCAACGGTGGTGGCCGGAGTGATGACCGGTTGCACGTTGCCGACGGCGTTGGCAAAAGCAGCGGCGTAGACGAAAGGCTTGAAGACGGAGCCGGGTTGGCGGTGGGCGAGGGCGTGATTGAGCTGGCTCTGGCCATAGTCGCGTCCGCCGATAACAGCTTTAATTTCGCCGGTGCGGGGGTCGAGGGCCACCAGGGCGACCTGGGCTTGCGGGATGGTCTCGACGGTGCCCTTTTTAGCTTGCTCCTTTTTCCACCGGTCGTATTTTTTGGCGAGCAATTTGTCCACGTTGGCCATGCCAGCTTCGACGGCGGCGCCGGCGGCGCGTTGCAAAGCCGGATCGAGGGTGGTGTAGACGCGAAGGTTTTCGGTGGTCAATTCGCTCTCGGAATATTTGTCGAGCAGGTGGTCTTTCACCATGTCAACGAAGTACGGCGCTTCGCTGCCGGAAACGGAAGTGCGCACGATGCGCAGCGTAGCGACCTTGGCGTCTTGCACGTCGGCTTCGTTGATGTATTTGTTTTCGAGCATCTGGGTCAGAACGCGGTCGCGGGCTTGCGCGCCGCGCTCCGGATGCCGGTCGGCGGAAGAATAATAATTTGGCGCGCGGATGATGCCCGCGAGGTAAGCGCACTCGCCGAGCGAAAGCTGGCGCATGTCCTTGCCGAAGTAGGCGACGCTGCCTTCGGAGAAGCCGCGAATGCCGAAGCTGCCGCGGTTGCCGAGATACACTTCGTTGGCGTACAGCTCGAAAATTTGCTGTTTGGTGAAGCGCTGCTCGAGTTCAAACGAAACCATGGCTTCGGCCAGCTTGCGGCGCCAGGTGCGTTCGTTGGAGAAGAAAAACGTTCGCGCGACTTGCATGGTGATGGTGCTGGCGCCCTGGTAATGTTGACTGCTGTGGCGGATGTCGGCCCAGGCGGCGCCGAAGATACGAATAAAATCGAGGCCGCCGTGCTCGAAAAAACGCTTGTCTTCGGCGGAGAGAATGGCGTGGATGAGCGTGGGGGGCAAGTCGTCGTAGCGCACCGGGCGGCGTTTTTCGCGGGCGCTGTCGAAGAGATTGGTGATGAGTTCCGGCTCGATCTCGGCGCTGCTCAATTCGGCGCCGCCGCTCAATGGGCGGATGGAACGAATGGTCTTGGCACCAAACTGCACGGCGAGGGCGTTGGCGCCGCCGAAATAGGAAAGCTTCGAGGGACGGATATCGACGGTAGTGCCTTCCACGGTGAATTGCCCCAGCGCGCTGTCATCGTGTTCGGGACGGTAGCCTACGCGGGTGAGATAGGTGGTTAGGGCTTCCAGCGTTCCGCTCTGACCCGCAACCAATTCCTCCGGAGCGGAGAAAATCTGCGTGGTGTTTTGCAGGACGTGGCCGGAGAGGCGCGCGGTAATGGCGCGCGAATACTTGACGTAGTAAAAAGTGAAAATCCCCGCGGCGGTGAGCAGCGTGGCCAGGACAACGGCCAGCAGGGTCAGCCCGACGATCGAAGTAAAAAATCCCTTTTGCAGACGAATGCGCAAACGGCGGCTCCCTAGCGTCAACTACAATTGTCTCGTAATCGTTGGTACCTTAAAAGGGTCGTACGTCCAAAGCGTGGCACCCGAAAAGGCCGTGCTGGAATGGGCTCTTAGTAGGATGCAAAGAGAAAGTAAATCGTCCACTCACCTCGCATGGACCGGACGGACAAGGAAATCAAAAGAGAGAGCGGTTGGCGCTGCTGGGTGTAAAGTGCAAATCAGTCTGAAATACCAGCAAGTCCACCGGGACGCGGTAATCCACGCTGATGGTCACCAGGCTATTGTCGGCGGTCACCTTAATGTCCGCTGGTTTCGCCGGAATCTCCAGGTCCTGGATGACTTTGTAAATCGTGTCGCGGATTTGGTCCTCGGTCTGGTGTTGCACCACGGCAAAGCGCGCTGTCTCCTGCATTTTATCGGACAGCTGATATTCCGACACATACGCCGGGATGGTCTTGAATCCCACGAAAATCATGGCCACGAAAAACAGCAGAAAAAAGATGGCTTTGAACCTACCTTCACCCCGCTCATAACGCCGGGGGCGGACGGTGGGCGAGCTTCCGCGCTGCCCTGGCAGGCCGTTTTCCTCCGACTGGCAATCACACGATAGAAGCATATTCACCAAGGCACAGCGCGACCAACTGACGGGCGGGCTCTTTTCTCGTTCAATTTACGTTAACATCCGCGTCGAGCACTGTCGATAAAGACGCGCACCAGTGTTGCGTGAAAGCAACCGTACGGCTGGCTCAACGTTTGATGCCGCGGAGGAAGGAAGAGGAGCGGAGCGCTAGTAGGCGCGGGCAAAAATGGCGCGGTCCTTGGCGCCTTTGCCGCAAGATACGCAATCCGCTGCGGCGCCTTCTTGATCCAAGGGGATGCAGCGCATGGTGGCGCGGGTCTCTTCCTTAATTTTGGCCTCGCAGTCGCCGCTGCCGCACCAGGAGGCCAGTGCGAAGCCGGTCTCTACGGCACGCTTTAACTCATCGATATTTTTTGTGCTGTGGGTATTGCTTTTGCGGAAGCTGAGCGCCTTGTCGTGCATAGCCTGCTGGATTTCGGCGAGCAACTTTTCAATCGTCGAAGGCAGATCGGCTAGCGCCGCGCTGACCTTCCCTTCTCTGCCCGGCTTGTCGCGACGCGCCAGCACCGCGGCCTGCTTGGCGAGGTCCTTGGGGCCAAGTTCGACGCGCACCGGCACCCCGCGCATTTCCCAATCGTTGAATTTCCAGCCGGCGCTTTGCCCTTCGCGCTCGTCCAGCTTCACGCGAATCGCAGCTTTCACCAGTTCAGCATTTAATTTGCGCGCCGCATCAAGAACGCCCGCTTTCTCTTCGTCCGTCTTGTAAATCGGCACAATCACGGCCTGAATCGGCGCCAATTTCGGCGGCAGAATCAGCCCCTGATCGTCGCCGTGGACCATGATGATTGCGCCGATGAAGCGCGTGGAGAGGCCCCAAGAGGTGGTCCAGCAATGCTGCAACTGCCCGTTTTGATCGAGGTAGCGGACCTCGAAGGCCTGCGCGAAATTTTGTCCGAGGAAGTGGGATGTTCCGGCCTGCAAAGCTTTGCCATCGCCCATCATGGCTTCTATCGAAAAGGTGACGTCCGCACCGGCGAATTTCTCCGCATCGGATTTCTTCCCAGGGATCACCGGGATGGCGGCATCATTCACCGCAAAGTCCGTATAAATGTCTAACATCTGGCGCGTCTCAAATTCCGCTTCCTCGCGCGTGGCGTGGGCCGTATGCCCTTCCTGCCAATAAAATTCCAGCGTGCGCAAAAATAATTTGGTTCGCAATTCCCAACGCACCACGCTGTTCCACTGATTCATCAGCACGGGCAAATCGCGATAGGACTGAATCCACTTCGACCACATATGGCCGATGATGGTCTCCGAAGTGGGACGAATTACCAGCGGCTCCGCCAGCTCTTCCCCGCCCCCGATGGTGACGACCGCCAGTTCCGGCGAAAATCCTTCGACGTGGTGTTTTTCTTTATCGATAAAACTGCGCGGAATTAGCATGGGGAAGGCCACGTTCTGATGTCCGGTGGCTTTGAATCGCCGGTCCAGCGCCGCGGTGATATTTTCCCAAAGCGCCCAGCCATACGGCCGCACCACCATGCACCCGCGCACCGGGGCATAGTCCGCCAACTGCGCCTTCAGCACCAGTTGGTTGTACCACTCGCTAAAATCCTCAGCCCGAGTCGGAAGCTTCTCTTCAGCCATGCGGCAACCGCCCCATTCCCTGCGCGAAGATTTAGCATCACGCGAACACAAAAGCGTAACGAACACTCCCATGAGTGTCAATCGACCCGAATTGACGGATCATCTCTTAGGTCGCCTTCGATGAGGGCCAACTTCTAGCGAATGTGAGCTTAACGCCACCACCAATCTCGCGAAGCGCAATTCCCCTCGTCTGCATTATGGCCGGCGCGCGTGTGCTTTAACGCACAGACACGGCATGCGGACCGCTCTACGATGAAGCACGAATCGAGGAAACTTCCATGTCCACCCAAGCCACGCTTACGGAAACCGCACCAATCCTAGGCAGCAACAAGAAGTCGTCAAGGCAACACAAAATGCACGCCGCGATTGTCGAGCAATTCGGCAAGCCGCTGTCGCTCCAGGAACGCGATATACCGACGCCCGGCCCAGGGCAAATCCTGGTCAAAACCGAAGCCTGCGGGGTCTGCCACACGGATCTCCACGCCGCTAATGGCGACTGGCCGGTAAAACCCACGCTGCCGTTCATCCCAGGTCATGAAGCCATCGGTCGTGTGGCCGCGATCGGCTCGGGCGTAACTATCGTTAAAGAGGGCGACCGCGTCGGCGTGCCGTGGCTCTATTCCGCTTGTGGTCACTGCGAATACTGTTTGCACGCGTGGGAAACGGTGTGCCCGGAGGCGCAGTTCGGCGGCTATACCAAGAATGGCGGCTTCGCTGAATACCTGCTGGCAGACCCGAACTATGTCGCGCACATCCCTGCTGGCCTGACGCCACAGGAGGCCGCGCCACTCACATCTGCGCCGGCATCACGACTTATAAGGGCATCAAGGAAACTGAAGCCAAACCGGGGCAGTGGCTCGCGATTTCCGGGGTTGGCGGACTTGGCCATCTTGCGGTGCAATACGCCAAAGCCATGGGTCTGCTGGTATGCGCGATCGACATCGACGACGGCAAGCTGGCTCACGCCAAGCGCCTCGGCGCCGATCTCGTATTCAATGCCAAGACCAGCGACGCCGCAGCCGCGGTAAAGAAGGAAACCGGCGGTGGAGCGCACGGTGTGCTGATCACCGCGCCTTCGCTGATCGCCTTTAAGCAAGGCGTGGGCATGACGCGTAAGCTCGGCACCTGCGTGTTAGTGGGCTTGCCGCCGGGCGAATTCCCCGTTCCGCTCTTCGACGTAGTAGCCAACTGCATTACCGTCCGCGGTTCGTTCGTGGGTACGCGAGAGGACATGGCCGAAACCCTAGCTTTCGCCGCGGCGGGCAAGGTCAAAGCGGATATCGAGCTGCAGCCGCTATCCGCGATCAATCAAGTCTTCGAGCGCTTGGCGCACGGCGATGTACCTTCGCGCGTGGTGCTGGATTTCGCGTAACACGGCAACTAATTTCGATCAGTCCCGCAACAGCTCGCGCATTACCCTTCGTGTGCAACTCGCCCGACCGCGGCTCGTTGCGCGAGGCGCTATCCAGGAATTTGCTATCCTAGCCCGCGTGAAGCGTACACTCTTGATCGACACGGACACCGCCTCAGATGACGCTGTGGCGCTCATTATGGCATTGCGGTCGCCACTGGTTTTCGTGGCGGCGATCACCACCGTCGCCGGTAACGTAAACGTCCAGCAAGCCACACGCAATGCGCTCTATACCGCCGAGCTGTGCGGCGCGCAGGTTCCCGTATTCGCGGGCGCGGAAAAACCGCTGCGCCGCGACCACATCAGCGCCGACTGGTTCCACGGGCGCGACGGACTCGGCGATCACGGCTATGCACCGCCGCGCCGCGCCGCAGAAAAGCAAAACGCCGTCGACGCGATCATCGGGGCCGTCGAATCTCATCCCGGCATTGAAATGGTGACGCTAGGCCCGCTGACCAACATCGCGCTGGCGTTGCAGAAAAATCCCGGCATCGCGGCCAGCGTGAGCCGCTGCGTCATCATGGGAGGCGCGCCCTGCTGCGAAGGCAACGTCACGCCCGCCGCCGAATACAACATCTGGTGCGATCCGGAGGCCGCCCGCATCGTGGCGCGCAGCGGCCTGCCCGTCGAGCTGGTGGGCTGGCACCTCTGCCGCGGAGACGCGGTGGTAAATCCATCGGACATTGAAAAAATCCTGAGCTTCGGCACGGCTGTCGCGAAATTCGCCATCGAATGCAACAGCGCCGGGCAGGCGGCATTCTTCGAGCAGACCGGCGAGCATGGCATAGCGCTTCCCGATCCGGTGGCCATGGCCATTGCGCTCGATCCGTCGATCGTTACTGCGCAATCGAAGCACTTCCTGGAAGTAGAAACGGAAAGCGAACTGACCCGCGGCATGACCGTCGTGGACCGGCTGAACGTCACGCACAACGCACGCAATCGCGAAGTGTGGTCCGCCAGTCTCGCGAGCGGTCACCACGCGAACATCATCTGGACCATCGATAATGCCCGTTGGAAACAGGCGCTGTTCCACGCGCTACGATAGCGGATCGCAAGCACCCTACCGCGTGCAGACCCCGGCGCCATCTAACAACTGCGCCACACTAGACGCTCGTTTTTGCAGAACGGAATGGCGAGATACGGCAGAGGGGCTAAAACCAATCCGAGCGGTAGGCAAGCCACCAAGCCAGCATTCCAACGGGAATGGTTGCGCCCACTGCCCACCAAAACGGCAGCACCAGGTCGGCAATGATCCCGAGCGCCGTGAAAATGATCCAGAACATTTTGCGCTGCATGGCGGGTCCATTTTAACGGATTGCACGCCACGCTGGCAGCGCCATCGGCGCGCACTTTTCGCGAACGCCACTACCCGGCGCAAAACACGCGTCGGTGCAGCCATGGGCAGCCGAAATCTGTGACAGAGCTCTATGGTGTGCAGTCCCCGGACTGCGCTGCGCCTGTGCAACAGCAGCCGGGCGCGCCGCAAGTCGCCGCACTTTCCGGGATTTCGTCACTGTCCCTATAGACAGCGGAGTTGTGGAGTTTGGCCAAGGGACTTTTTCTAGGCCTCCGTCCAGTATCGTGCTGCCCTGCCCGCTTCTAGAGTGTTCGCCTACAAGGAAAAATTTCGGGACCTGCGGCCAACAGCGAAAACTCTACTCGCGGGAGGGTCTTCAATATGATCCCATCGACCGGCATCTATCGTGGAGCATTCCCGAACTCGTCGAGCGCTTCGGCAAGAAAGACTGCCGGCGGAAACAGCGGGCGGTGCTTACCGTGTTTCGTACCGACTGCGGTGCTGTGCCTGGTTTCGCTTTTCGCGACGCCGGAAGTCTCGCTGGCAAACAGAAATGCTCCGTTGATGCCCGCATCGATATTCACGGCAAAGACCATTTACATCGACAATGAGACGACCAGCGCCGATCTGCAGAACGACGCATACATGGCGCTGGCGAAATGGGGCCACTTCCAGGTGGTGGACAACGCGCAGAAAGCAGACCTCGTCCTGCGCTTGACGGGCAACAGCTACGTGCAATCCGTGCCCCGCGACACTCCGCCGGACATGACGATGGCATCGGCGAAAACCAGCGGTGCGAGCAACAACGCTGCGACCGCCGGGGCCTCGCTTCTACCCAACGGTTACGAACCAGCTCCCGACGGTTTCACACGCTTGACGTTGTTGGACACCCGGAGCGGCAATGTCGCGTGGTCCGATCTGAGCAGGACGAATACGCCGCAGGCCGCCACGCACATCCTCGATGCGTTGCGTGGAGCCTTCGAGCAGGGCCGCAAGGCCCGCGAGAAATAGCCCTTTCGGCGAACTCCCAGTTTTGCCATTTCTTTCCGGCGAAAACCCTCCATTCGGGGCGGCATTTTCCATCGCCGTGGACGCGGGAAATACCTTGCCAATAGCATGTTTCGGGCTTACCATGCGCGCGTGCGCCACCCCTTCCTGGTGCGCGCCTTTTGCAGTTATCACTGCGCGAGGTGGATGTCATGCATTTTATGGATGTAAATTTGCTGGCTGTTCTGGTCTGCGCCATCGCCACGATGGTGCTGGGATTTCTGTGGTATTCGCCGGCGATGTTCGCCAAACCGTGGGTCAAGGAAATGGGATACGACATGAACGACGTCGCGGCGATGGAAAAAATGAAAAAATCCGCCGGCCCAGCCTATGCCGCTTCGTTCGTCGGAAGCCTGGTTTCCGCCGCGGTGCTGGCAAAACTACTGGATGCTTTGAGCCGTCACGGCGAGGCCGTTTGGCATCCGGTAGCCACGCCTCAGCCGCTCGTCTATGGCGTACTCGTGGGAGTCTTTGTGTGGTTCGGGTTCGTGGCCACGGTACAATTTACGGGAGTTTTGTTCGCCCGGCAGAGCGGAAAATTATTCGCGATCAACACCGGCTATCAACTGATTTGCTACGTCGCGATGGGGGCGATTTTAGCGGTCTGGAAGTAATTGCCGGTTCGTGGCACGCTCAAAAGGAAACCCGGCAAAAATAATCCCTGGACTCAGGCGCCACGATTTCGCCGCAGCTCGAAAATCAAATAAACCACCACGACGACGTTAATGAACAAAAATGCGATTTTCGCCGGGGTGTACTGCTTCAAGGTTTCGTAAACTTCGATCGGGATAAGCGAGCTGGTGGAGATAATGGTCACGTATTCGGCCCAGCGCTGACGCAGCGCCAGGCCGGTGCCCTCGATCAGAAACAACGCGGCGTAAAAGAACGTTCCGGCGCGCAGCTCTCGCAGTTTGTGCGCATCGATCTTCGCGATTTTTTCGAGCAGCAAGTGGATATAGTGGTTGTGCGGATCGATGCGCAGCAAGTCCAGCAGATGTTCCGCGTCGCCGGCAAGATCCTGGCTGAGCAGGTGCCTGGCCCCGAAGGCAACCGCAAGAAGGAATACGCCTTTAAGAAGCTTGAACGCCGCGATCACCAGTAACCCGCGCGAATGTGCGTGACGCTCTGCGCCGCCCGGCTTTGGACTGTGTTTTGTACCTTGCGATTTTCCTGCGCTGCGGGATTTAGCGGCCATGCGAACGGTGCGTTTCTCCGGCAAGGGTGCGGTGCTGGCCCTCAACCTCTAATGTGCCGCCGCGAGCATCGAAAGTACAGGAGATAACCCATGAACTTCGGAGAACAATCGCGGGGAAGTTACCTGGCGGCCATAGCCCTGATGACAGCGGCCGTTTTTGCGACGGGCTGCGGCTATTTTCAAAAGGGCGGCAGCGACGCCGCGGCGCAAAAGGCACGCGACGAAAAGACGCGCGAGGATGTGGCCAACGCCGTGGAAAATGCCAAGCCTAAGCTGGAAGAAGCGGGCCGGAAGATTGGCGAAGCGGCCAAGACCGCCGCGGATGATGCACAAGCCGCAGCGCAGGGTGTAAAGGATGGCTGGAACCGTGGCAGCGCCAGCTCCGTCAATCTCAACACGGCAAGCGAAAGCGATCTGGCGGCTTTGCCCGGAATTTCGCGCCGCGACGCGCGGAACATTATCGCCAATCGACCGTATGGCGATAAACACGAGGTGGTCACCAAAGGCGTGCTGAGCGAAAACCAGTATCAAAATATCCGCAGCAGCGTGGCCGCGAAGTAGTTTGCCGGCAGAGCAGCAGTTTGCTGGCGGTTTAGGCGGTGGTTCGCTAAAATCGCGTGAGTAAATTGGCGCAGCGTTTTGGAGCGGACGATGATCAGAGATACAGAAGCCAATCGGCGAATGAACCGGCCGCTAGACGCGGTGGATCCCGCGATCGCCGATTTGCTGCGAGAAGAAGCGCGGCGTCAAGCCACCGGGCTGGAACTTATCCCTTCCGAAAATCTGGTTTCCGAGGCCGTACTCGAGGCCATGGGTTCAATTTTCACGAATAAGTATGCGGAGGGCTATCCAGGCAAACGCTACTATGGCGGGTGCGAGTACGCGGACAAAATAGAACAACTGGCCATCGATCGCGCGAAAGAGATTTTTGGCGCGGAGCATGCGAACGTGCAGGCGCATTCGGGCACGTCGGCAAACGTCGCGGTATACATGTCCACGCTGCAACCGGGCGACACCGTGCTGGGCATGAATCTGGCGCATGGTGGACACCTGACGCACGGGCATCCGCTGAATTTCTCCGGCCGTATGTACAAATTTATCGCGTACGGCGTGCGCAAGGAAGACGAGCGCATCGATTACGAAGAGATTGAAAAGCTCGCGCAAGAACATAAACCGAAAATGATTGTGGCCGGCGCTAGCGCGTATTCGCGCATCATCGATTTTGAAAGAATCGGGAAAGTGGCCAAGGCCGTGGGCGCACTATTTTTTGTGGACATGGCGCACATCGCGGGCTTGGTAGCCGCCGGCGTGCATCCAAGCCCGATCTCGCACGCGGACATCGTTTCCACCACCACGCACAAAACCTTGCGCGGACCGCGCGGCGGCCTGGTGCTCAGCAAGGCCACGTTCGCGAAAGAAATCGACAAGCTGACGTTTCCCGGGACGCAGGGCGGCCCGCTGGTGCACACCATCGCCGCGAAGGCGGTCTGTCTGAAAGAAGCGATGGAGCCGAGCTTTAAGGAGTACCAGCAACAGGTAGTGCGTAACGCGAAAGCGCTCGCCGCAGCAGTGGCGCAGCGCGGCTTCCGCATCGTCACCGGCGGCACGGACAATCATTTATTTCTGGTCGAGGTCCACTCGCGCGGCATCACTGGCACCGACGCGGAGAAAGCTCTGGATCGCGCGGGCATCACGGTAAACAAAAATTCCATCCCGTTCGATCCCCTGCCGCCCATGAAGGGCGGCGGCATCCGCCTGGGCAGCCCGTCCATCACCACGCGCGGTATGCGCGAACCGGAAATGGCGCAAATCGGCGGCTGGATCGCCGACGTCCTCACCGCCATCGGCGACACCGCCAAAGAGCAATTCGTCCGAAAACAAGTAGCCGCGTTAGCCGCCCAATTCCCGATTTACGAAACGCGCATGACCAGCGGCACGGAGCAAACCGCACACGCGCGCGGATAGCAGCCGATTCCAGTTTTCAGTCAATCCACGCCACCTCTGGCGTAGGTGCTTTGCGCTGCGATTGCCAGATCAGCATTCAGCCCGCTAGTATTTCTCCTGGTCACTTCACAAATTCGGGCGATTCGCCCTTGGACCACGGATCGTAGTGCAAAGCAAACTGGATACGGTCTGAGATGGCGGGATGGTTGTAGAACAAGAATACACGCAAGGGACTTGGATCGGGATCGGCGAGATCCACGTCGCCGAGAATATTGCCGGCCTGCGCGGCCACCTGTCCGGAATCGGGTGTCAGTCCATGCGTAACCTCCAGGCCATACTGGTCGGCTTGGTGTTCGATGTACCGGGAGAAGGTGTTCAGGATCGGGCCGCCGATGGTGGTGATGATCGTTAGAAGCAGGAGCAGCGCGGGGAACGAGGCTAAGTCGTCGAGACTGCGGATCCCCCATTGCGTTCCCCAGCGGGCGAGAAGCCAGCCGATGAGGCGGTAGGAAACGTAGAAGGTGATCAAGAGGAATATCGCAGCGAAGATAAGCCCCTTGGTGATGTGATGGAGAACGTAGTGGCCCATCTCGTGGCCGGCTACGAATACGATTTGCGGCGTGCTCAATTTTGCGATGGTGGTGTCCCAGACGACGATACGTTTGGAAGCACCGAAGCCGGTCACGTAGGCGTTCAGTTCGGTGGTCTTTTCGCCGGCGCCCATCCAGAACATGCGCTCGGGCGGAATGTCCTGCCCCGCGTGACGCACCATTTTTTCGAGCTCCGCGGTCAACGCAGGATCTTTTTGCTGCAGCGGTTCAAATTTGTGGAACATCGGGTCGATGATCAGCGGTTGGACAAAAATCAGGAGCACGATCAGCGGGAGTGAGGCGAGCCAGAAGTAAAACCACCAACGGCGCGGCGATTTGTGAATCACCGCATACAAAATCCACACCACGATGATGGTGCCGATGACGGAAATGAGTTCGCCCTTCGCCCAATCCCAGAACCACGAGCCCCAACCCTGCACCGAAAGACCGTAGACGCGTTCGATCCAGTTCTCATAGATTCCCGTGGGAAGAGAAAGAATGTCCAGAGTGAGGGCGATAAGCGGCGCGAAGATGAGGATCTGGAGGAATCGGCGCGAGGAGGCGCGTTCGGCCACGTCGCGATATTTCGGCGCCAGCTTCCACCACAGCACCAGCAGCAAAATGATCAGACCGTACACCAAGTCGACGAGTGTCGAGCGCAAGCGCACCTTGCTGAGGGCGCGGGCTTTTTGATCGCGGTCAGGCGGCAAAGTGTAAGCGGTGATCAGGGGAGTGGCCGCCGGCTGGCCAGCCATCGCGAGCGTGGCGCTGTTTTGCGCGGGCACTTGTTCCATCGCCACGGGAGCCGAGGAGGTTTGCGCCTCCGACGGCAAAGCATGCGCAGCGGTTAGAAGAAGAATCGAGGCACAAAACACAAGCGCAGCTTTCACTGGAGGGCTCCCAAAAGTGAATTTTGATACTCTCCCACAGTTGCGGGCGCGAGATCGTAGCCCTGGGTGAAGACGGTCCACATGTTCTTTCCCGTCTTACATTTTTGGGTGCGCCCGGAGAGTGACAAGATTATGCACCGGAACTAGACTGATCGGTGACTCTTGTTTTCGATAGCAGGCGGCGGACGCAGGTTCGTGAGTTCGCCGGGGAATACTGGCGCCGACTTGATTTGCGAAGCTAATCGTGAGGGATCGCCCATGCTGGACCGCAGAACATTTCTGAAAAGCTTGACCGCAGTTGGCGCAACCATGGCGCTGCCACTGCTGGGGGTGTCGCCGACGCTCGGGGCGGACTCGCCCGCGGCGCCAGGCTCATTGGACTTCGCGTTTTTTACCGACACGCACATTGAGCCGGAGCTGGACGCCGCGCACGGCTGCGAGATGTGTTTTCGCAAGATCGCCGCGAGCCACGCAGAGTTCGCGATTATGGGCGGGGACCACGTGTACGACGCGCTGGGAGTAAATGGGACACGCGCGAGCTCCATCTTCGATCTTTACAAGCGCACGGAACAGACGCTAAGCATGCCGCTGCACAATACTATCGGCAATCACGACGTCTTCGGGTTGCTGACGAAAAGCGGCGTCGCTCCCACGGACCCGGCGTACGGCAAAAAGATGTATCAGGATCGCATGGGCCGAACGTTTTATTCCTTCGAGCGCAAAGGCTACCACTTCGTGGTGCTCGATTCGATTCAGCCGACACCGGACCGCATGTGGGAAGCGCGCGTAGATGTCGAGCAGTTGCAGTGGCTGCGCGAAGATTTGCAGCAGTTACCGGCGCGCGCGCCGGTGATCGCGGTGACGCACTGTCCGCTGGTGACGGCATTCCTCAACTACGTGCCCGCGGACACCACGGAGCGCAAGTACAACACGTTGAGCGTGGCCAACTCCTCGGAGGTGCTGGAAATCTTCGCGCAAGCCAACGTGCTGGCGGTACTGCAGGGGCACACGCATATCAACGAAGTCGTGAGCTATAAAAACACACAGTACATCACCGGCGGAGCGGTGTGTGGAAATTGGTGGCACGGAACGCGTATGGGCACGCCGGAAGGTTTTACGGTGGTAAGTCTGCGCGAAGGAACGATTCACACGCGTTACGAAACTTACGGGTTTCACAGCGTGGATCCACGAGAGAAGTTCTAGTCGCGATGCACGCATACCGTGCAGCTCTCAGCACAGAGATGACTCGGAATGTGACGGAATTTTGGGCTCCGGCGGCCGGCGCCGGCCGTGTCGTAGTGGTAAGTTCCAGACGATTGGGGCGTCAGACCGCTGGATCTTTTTGACGCGTAGCTTTTACGCCGGACAGAATCCCCATCCCCAACAGCACGACCGTGCCCACGACGATCCAGTGCATCGGCATGTGCATGAGGTGCGCCGCATAAATCAGTCCGACAATTACGATCGCGAAGCCCGCCGAATAAAGGCCAAAGGACATAAGTCCTCCCGTGCACTGATCCTACGCCGAGCAGGCCAAGGGCGGGATAGGGTGTGAGCCGTAGGCGCTGGTGGACCGCGCCCTACATTTGCCCGTATATTCGTGTATTGGACGAAGAAAAGTTCCCTCGGAAGAGCGGCGAATGAACATCATCGATGCGACGACACAATTTGAGAAGTGGCTGGAGCGGGAAGTTCCGTTGGTGCGCCAGGATCTGACGCTGAAACATTCGGCGATGGCGCAGGCAGCCTTCCCATTTTTTCGCGCTACGTTTTACCGCTGGCTGCAATTGTGGCCGGAGGTATGCGGAAGCGTGACGGAAGCCCCGAAAGTGCTCGGCGTCGGCGATCTACATATCGAGAATTTCGGGACGTGGCGCGATGAAGAAGGACGGCTGATCTGGGGTGTCAACGATTTGGATGAAGCGTGGCCGGCGGCGTACACGCTCGATCTGGTGCGCGTTGCCGCAAGCGCCTATCTGGCCATTGAAGAAGGAAACCTCAGCCTGGCGCGGCGTGAAGCCTCCGAAGCGATCGAAGAAGGCTATCGCGACGGCCTGGCTAGCGGCGGGAAGGCCTTCGTGCTGGCGGAAGACCACCAGTGGTTGCGGCTGACGGCGCAAAGCAAGCTGCGGGATCCGGTGCACTTCTGGGAGAAGCTGAACACTTGCCCGCCGTACACCGCCAAACCGCCGGTGGAGGTACGCAAACTGATAGAGACGGCTTTGCCGATCCCGAAGAGCGCCTACAATCTGAAAAAACGCATCGCGGGACTGGGAAGTTTGGGACATCCGCGCATCCTGGCGATTTCTTCGTGGCAAGGCGCGTATGTCGCGCGCGAGGCAAAAGCTATTCGGCCTTCCGCGTGGGTATGGATCAAGAGGAGCAAATCCGTGGATATCTATGGATGGAAATTAGTACAGCGCGCGGTGCGCGTCCGTGATCCATTTTTATTTTTTCATGGGCGCTGGCTGGTGCGTCGCCTGGCCCCGGACTGCTCCAGAATCGAGCTGGCTTCCCTTCCGGCGGAACGCGATGAAGCGCATCTGCTCTATGCGATGGGCTTCGAGACCGCCAACATGCATCTGGGTACGCCGTCCGCGATCAAGGATGTGAGGCGGGACCTGGCGAAACGCAAGAATCGCTGGCTGCACAAAACCGCCAAAGGCATGTGCAAGGCCACGTTGAAGGATTGGGAAGCGTGGCGCCGCGGCTGGAAGAAGCTAGCGAAGAGCTGAAAATCGTGTTTCGTGGCCGCCCCGGCTGTCCGCCCGGGCCCTTACTACTTTGGTGCGGCTGTCCCAAGACTGTACTGCGGTGCAGTAGATTTAGCATTTGCAGACGCGTAGGTTGAAGCAGGTCTGGAATGGAAACACACCTCGCAACGCTGCTTCTCGCAATACCGTGCCTGACATGGATGAGCGGAACATTTTCGCCGGCCGTGGTTGCCTTCGCGCAACGCCGCGCCACGCGCAATGCTTCGCACGACATCTGTCGGCCATGCAATTCGCGGTAAATGGCAGCCTGCGCTGTGCTGTTCGCCGACCCAGCAATTCTCTCTCCGTGTGAGGTGAACTAATGATGGATACGGATGCTTTCCGTGAGTTTAAGACCGGCCTGACGCTGTTGCGCGACAATTACGTGCAGCGCGCCTTGCCACACATGAAGCGCGCGGCGGAGCTTGAGCGCAATAATCCCTACTATATGTCCTACCTGGGCGTGGTTATCGCGCGCGCCGAAAGAAATTGGGGCGAGGCGGAGTCGCTCTGCGATTCCGCGGTCCGCATGAAGCGCAACCAGGCCCAGCTCTATCTGAATCTCGCGGAAGTTTATTCCACTGCCGGCCGGCGGCAGGAGGCCGTGGAAGCCATCCAGGCAGGCCTGAAATTCGCGCGCCGAGACGTCCGGCTGAGCATCGCCATGAACAAACTAACCGACCGGCGTCCCCCGGTACTGAGCTTTCTCCATCGCAGGCATCCGTTAAACCGGCAACTGGGTATCCTCCGTCACCGCGCTCTGGGTGTGATGGGCCAGCGCTAGTTCCGGCAAGAGTTTTCACCCCCCAAACGCAGCAAGGGCGAATGGCCCTAGCCATTCGCCCTTGCTGTTTCCGTTTCCAATTTCGTTGTTTCTATACCGGTTTCGCGGAGTGCGCTCTTACTTCTGCGCGTAGTGGCCAAAACTGTGTTGCATGCCCATTTCCATCAGCATTTTGATGCCGATGCCGGTGAGCCCGTTCGCCAGCCCATCCTTGCGCACGACTTCGGCGAGATATTCGCGGTTCATGGCGGTGGGATTGTTCGAATAGGGCATGGTGACGAATAGCCGCATACCGATTTCATAGCTGGTTTCGCTCGTGTGGAAGTATACGCCAGTGCGCGAAACGCTCAGTGAACCGCGCAGATCTTCAAAATGGTCCTTCTCTGGGTCCGAGGGGCGCACGCGCATCAACTGCGTGATCTTGCAGCGGCGTGTGCTGCGCCGTTCCGGGCGAGAGCTGGGGATGCTGGAGGTGGATTTGCCAACCATAAAGTCCTGTGACGTCGCCATTGCCGATTTACCCTCTCAAAGACACTACTGCGGTCTAGAGAAAGTGTACGGTGCGGGCCGGCGAAAAACCTATAGTGATAACGTACCTACCGGAAGTTCGATTGTTGACGCTTAAGAGTAGTACGAAAGTACCCGTCAAAGAAATAAAGTCGGAAACCGGGCAGGAGAAGGTCCGGCGAGCGAGGCGAGAATCACGCGGAAGTGAGCCGAAAGCGGAAGGGAAATCTGGAGGTGGTACCGAATCGGGACTCGCCTTCGGACTCCCATCATCCACGTAAGCATGTAACCTCAACCAATTGAGAGAGATCACCAATCGCTGGGAAGCCGTAAATGCGGCTGGCCAAATGCAATGCATGGTCGCGCGCCTGATGGCATGCTGGCGAAATAGCCTGCTGAAATGGTATCGGACTAGACCAATCGAGCGCCCAGGAGACACCGTTCATGGCCACTGCGGCGGGACCAAAATCGATAACAACGGCGAAGGCCATGCACCCAGCGGTCGCCACCGGGACGTCATCGGCGGGGCTGTACCTTGGAGCGAATAACGGCCTGGCCAAAGCCGACGCGACGCCTCGCGTGTTCGTCGCGGCAGAGACGGAACTGTTGGCGGAAATGTATTCGCGAATGCTGAGGAAAGGCGCAGCCGTCGCGGTGGTGGGCCGGCATTGTGGTACGCAGTTCGAGCCCGCAGCGTTAACCCAAAGCGGCGCAGACGTTCTATTGCTGACCTCTCGCGGCAACTTTGTGGACGATTTGAATGTCATCAGAAATGTGCGCTCCTCCGCCCCGAACGTGGGAATCGTGATGCTGGGAGAGATTGGCGAAGAACAGGAATTCCTGCAATGGGTGCGCGCCGGGGTGCGGGGTTACCTCGCGCGCGATGCCCGCGCAGAGGAAGTGATTCGGGCCATTGTGGCCGTGCGCGCCGGCGCGGCGGTATGCCCGGGAATTTTGTGCGCGCGGCTATTTCACTATTTTGAGAGTGAAGCCAAGTCGCTTCCATCGGCCGGCGTGCACCTGCGCCTGGGTCTGACGCGGCGCGAACAGCAACTGATCCCGCTATTGGCCCGCGGCCTGACCAACAAGGAAATCGCCAACCACTTCTCGCTCTCCGAACAAACGGTAAAGAATCACCTGTACCGTATGAAGCATAAAGTCGGCGCGGGAGACCGCCTGAGCATTGTGCATGTCTGTCGCATGCAAGGCTTTATGGTCTAACTCCGAGCAACACCTAAATTTACCTTGATAATACCTGGAGGGCGACGTATCCCCCGTTCTGGTAGAGAATCGCGTTTGGCTGACCCACAAACATCCTGTCCCCATAACGATCTGTCTAGACGCCGGACTTCAGTCCGGCCTTTTCCTTTTATGACCCTTTTTCTTTGCATGACGTTTGTAGCGACCGCTATCTGCACGCCTGCACTCGCGCTTTTCCGCATCCCCCGGGACCAAAAACCGCGACAAGCGAAACAACCTAGAATCATTAGTTACAGAACCGTATCAAAACAAATGACTTTAACTTTCTTAGAATGAGCACTTGCAAGAAACTTTAATGGGGGTACCCCGCCACCGGCGATGCGCAAACCCATCTTGCGCTTGGCGTACTCCTGCCTTCAGGTGACTCCGCCCCGCGTTTGTGCGATTCTTCTGGCCTACATTTGGCGCAAAAAGGGCGGTCGAAGAAGAACGTATGCTCAAAAAATTCAAGGATTTAACGGAAAAAGAGATTCTCGCGCTGGCCATCGCCTCGGAAGAGGAAGACGGCCGGATTTACGGCGAATTCGCGGACGCCCTGCGAGAATCCTATCCCTCGACGGCGCTCATGTTCGAGGAGATGCGCGAAGAAGAAGTGGTACATCGCGACCGGCTGTTCGCCATGTTCCGCGAGCGCTTTGGCGAACGCATCCCGCTGATCCGCCGCGAAAACGTGAAGGGTTTCATCTCCCGGCGGCCGACCTGGCTGGTACGGCCCCTGGGCGTAAACGTGGCGCGGCGCCAGGCCCGCGAAATGGAGATGGAGGCAGCGCGCTTTTACGCCAAGGCCGTGACACGGGTTACCGATGCTTCCACGCGCGAACTGCTAAATAAATTGGCAGATGAGGAGCGCAAACATCAGGCTACTGCGGGAGACTTGGAGGAAAAACACCTGACCGTGAACGCGCGGGAGGCGGAGGATAAATCGAGCGAAAAGCTGTTTCTATTGCAGGTGGTGCAGCCGGGACTCGCGGGTTTGATGGACGGTTCGGTCTCCACGCTGGCTCCGGTGTTCGCTGCGGCTTTCGCCACGCACAATAGTTGGGACGCCTTCCGCGTAGGGCTCGCTGCCTCCATCGGCGCGGGTATCTCCATGGGCTTCGCCGAATCGCTGTCCGATGATGGATCACTTACGGGACGCGGTTCGCCCTGGATTCGCGGCTTGGTGATCGGCGGCATGACCACTGCCGGCGGCATCGGCCATACCATGCCGTTTCTCATCTCTAGTTTTCATACCGCGACAATCGTCGCCGTCATCGTGGTGCTTTTCGAACTGGCGGCCATCGCCACCATCCGCCACAAATATATGGACACACCGCTGCTGCAAGCCGCGTTCTTAGTCGTGGTCGGAGGAATTTTGGTATTCCTCACTGGCTGGCTGATTGGCAGTTCGTAGGGACGCGCGCGTCTAGTCGGAATGCGCGGGCGCGGTGACGCGTCGAGGCGCGCCCAAAAAGATCCGTTGCAGCCACGATTGTAAGCGATCCATGTAAATGTAAACGATGGGTGTGGTGAACAGCGTCAGCAACTGGCTCACGATCAGTCCCCCGATGATGGTGACGCCGAGGGGACGCCGCAGCTCGGAGCCCACGCCACTGCCGATGGCCAGCGGCATGGCGCCCAGAAGCGCCGCCATGGTGGTCATCAGAATCGGCCGGAAACGCAGCAAGCACGCCTTGTAAATGGCGTCCACCGGCGAGAGTTCCTCTTCCCGCTCCGCTTGTACCGCAAAATCGATCATCAAAATCGCATTTTTCTTGACGATGCCAATCAGCAAGATGATCCCGATCAGCGCGATCATGTTCAAATCGCCGCCGGAAATTTTGATGGCGAGAATAGCGCCGATACCGGCGGAAGGAATGGTCGAAAGAATGGTGATCGGATGAATGAAGCTTTCGTACAAAATCCCCAGCACGATGTACACCGCTACCAGCGCGGTGAGCACCAGAATCAACTGCGAGGAGCGCGCGTCTCGAAATGCCTGCGCGGTGCCTTGAAATGAAGCGTGCACCGTAGGCGGAATGTGCAATTCGTTCTTCGCCTCTTCAATATGTTCCACCGCGGGTCCGAGCGAGGAGCCGGGAGCAAGATTGAATGAAATCGTGATGGCCGGAAAAATCCCCTGGTGATTCACGGAAAGCGCGGTGTTAGACGGCTCATAATGCGCGAAAGCACTCAGCGGCACGAGCTTCGTGGTGCTGGACGGCACGTAAATCGAACTCAGCGCCGTGGGATCCTGCTGCGCGTCGGGAGCAACTTCCAATATCACGTGGTATTGATTGATGCCCTTATAAATGACCGACACCTGCCGCTGTCCGAACGCGTCATTGAGCGTATTGTCGACGTCCGCCATCTGCACACCGAGGCGCGACGCGGTGTCGCGGTCGACGACCAAAGAAGTCTGCAAGCCCCTCATCTGCTGATCGGAGTTTACATCGCGCAATTCTGGAATGCTCTGCATACGCTGCATGAGAATCGGCGCCCAATGATTCAGATCCTCCAAATTGTCGGCTTGTAAGGTGTATTGATAAAGAGCGCCGCCGAAGCGGCCTCCAACGCTTACATCCTGAACCGGCTGCAAGAACAGCGCGGCACCCGGAACATTCGCGGTGGCATCGCGAATACGGCCAATCACTTGGTTCGCGCTGATTTTGCGCTCGGCCTTTGGTTTTAGCTGCGCAAACATCAGCGCAACGCTGCCGCCGCTGCCGCCGCCGGTGAACGCCGAAACGTTATCGATCGCCGGATCTTTGAGCACGATGTCGCTGAGCGAGCGCATCTTTTGCGACATCGCCGCGAACGATAAATCCTGGTCGCCTTGAATCATCCCGCGGATGCGCCCCGTATCCTGCTCCGGGAAGAAACCGGAATTGACGTGTCCGGCGAGATATACGCAAAACACGGCCGTAGCAAACGTCATGCCCAGGATCAGCAACTGCCGGCGGAGTACCCAGCGCAGAGCAATATCGTAGGCGTGCAGCAAACCGTTAAATGCGCTCTCCATGAAACGGTAAATGCGATTGTGTTTGCCAGTGTCCGGCCGCAGAAAACGAGCGCACATCATCGGTGTGGTGGTCAGCGAAATGAGCAGCGACACGCCGATAGCCACGCTGAGCACCACTGCGAATTCGCGGAACAGGCGCCCGGCGATTCCAGGCATCCACAAAATAGGTATGAACACCGCCACCAGCGAAGCGCTCATGGAAATGACCGTGAAGCCGATTTCCTTCGAGCCTTTCATGGTGGCGGCAAGCGGCGACATGCCGTTCTCTATGTGCCGCGTGATATTTTCCATCACCACGATGGCGTCATCGACCACGAATCCCGTGCAGATGGTCAGCGCCATCAGCGAAAAATTGTCCAAGCTGTAGTGGCACAGGTACATCACGCCAAACGTGCCGATTAGCGAAAGCGGCACGGCCACGCTGGGAATAAACGTAGCCCAGGCGTTACGCAAAAATGCGAATACTACCAGCACCACCAGAATGACCGAGATGACCAGCGAGACTTCTACGTCATGCACCGAAGAGCGAATCGTGACCGTGCGGTCCACGCTCACGTTTAAATGCATGGAGGGCGAAATCGACGCCTTCAATCGCGGCAGCTCCTTGAACACGCGATCGACGGTAGCGATCATATTCGCGCCGGGCTGGCGAAAAATCGCGATGATCACCGAGCGCTTGGCGTTGGTAAGCGCCAGGTTGCGCGTATCTTCCAGCGAATCCACCACCTCGCCGATGTCGCCGAGTCGCACCGCGGCGCCTCCGCTGCCAACGGCCCGATTCCCCGCGACGATCAGCGGCTGGTACTCGTAAGCGTGAAAAATTTGGTCCGTGTCTGCGATAGTGTACGTGCGCGTTGCGTCAGAGAGAGAACCTTTCGCCAGATTGGAGTTGGCTGATTGCAACGCCTTGCGAATCGTCTCCAGGCTAATTCCGTAACTGTTCAGTTGCGTGGGATTGGCCTCCACGCGCACCGCCGGGCTCGAACTGCCCCACACGTAAACCTGACCCACGCCCTGCACTTGCGCAATTTTCTGCGCCAGAATGGAATTCGCCGCGTCGTAAATTTCCGCAGGTTGCACGTTGTCGGAGGTCAGCGAAAGCAGCAGGATCGGCGAATCCGCGGGATTGGCTTTGCGATACGTCGGCTGTGAAGGCAGATCCGCGGGAAGCTGGCTGCGCGCGGCGTTAATGGCTGCTTCCACATCGCGCGCGGCAGCGTTGATGTCGCGATTCAAATCGAACTGCAGCGTGATGCCGGTATTGCCGAGCCCGCTCGACGAAGTCATCTGCGTTACGCCGGCGATGCGTCCGAATTGCCGTTCCAGCGGCGTCGCCACAGCGGATGCCATGGTTTCAGGGCTGGCGCCAGGCAAACTCGCGCCCACCCCGATCGTTGGAAAGTCCACCTGCGGCAACGGGGCCACGGGCAACAGCCCGAACGCCGCCGCTCCGGAAAGAAAAATCGCGATAGTGATTAGAGTGGTCGCCACCGGCCGGCGAACGAACGGAGCCGAAAAATTGGTGGAAGAATTCATCGCCGCGATCAGTCTCCGTGCGCCAGCTCATCTTCCGAAAAAGTATTTCCGAAATGAAACGTGAAGCGGTGCGACAACCAGTCAAAAGCCAAATACACGACCGGCGTGGTATAGAGCGTCAGCAGCTGGCTGAGAATCAGTCCGCCCACAATCGTTATACCCAGCGGCCTTCGCAATTCCGCACCCACGCCTGAACCCAGCGCCAACGGCAATCCGCCCAGCAACGCCGCCATGGTGGTCATCATGATGGGTCGAAAGCGCAACAAACACGCCTCGTAAATCGCGTCGAGCGGCGGCTTCCCCTCTTTGCGCTCGGCCTCCAGCGCGAAATCGATCATCATGATGGCGTTTTTCTTGACAATGCCGATCAGCAAAATAATCCCGATCAGCGCGATGATACTGAATTCCATGTGAAATAAGAGCAGCGCCAGAATCGCGCCCACGCCGGCGGAAGGCAGCGTCGATAGAATGGTAATCGGATGAATAAAACTTTCGTAAAGCACGCCCAGCACGATATACACGGTGATGAGCGCGGCAAGAATCAGAATCGGCTCGTTCGCCAGCGAATTCAAAAATGCCGCCGCGGTGCCCTGGAACGTTCCCTGAATACTTACCGGCATATTCAATTCCTGTTTCGCTTTCTCAATAGCCTCAACGGCTTGCCCCAGCGAAGCGCGCGGCGCCAGGTTGAACGACAGCGTCACCACCGGAAATTGTCCTTGGTGATTTACCGTCAACGGCGTGGCGCCCGGTGCAAATCGCGTGAACGCGCTCAGGGGCACTTGTTGCCCGGTCGACGATCGCACATAAATATTTTTCAGTGCGTCGGGATCCTGCTGAAACTGCGGATCGACTTCCAGCACCACGTGGTACTGATTCAGCTGCGTGTAAATCGTCGAGACTTGCCGCTGTCCGAAGGCGTCGTAAAGTGTATTGTCAATGTCCGCCGGAAAGATTCCCAGCCGCGAAGCCGAATCTCGATCGATCGTAAGCGTCGCCAGCAACCCTTGATTGAGCTGATCGCTGGCTACATCGCGCAATTCCGGCAAAGTTTTTAGCTTCTCAATGAAGCGGGGTGTCCAGTACGCCAGCTCTTTGCCAGATACATCTTCGAGGCTGTACTGAAATTGCGTGCGGCTCACGCGGTCTTCTACCGTCAAATCCTGCACAGACTGCAAAAACAGGGAAATCCCGTCGACCTTCCGCAGGTTGGGCTGCAGCCGGCGAATTACCTCGGAAGCGCTGACCCCGCGTTCCTTCAGCGGCTTCAAATTGATTTGAATGCGCCCGGTGTTCAGCGTGGTGTCCGTGCCGTCGATGCCGATGAACGACGACAAACTCTGTACCGCGGGATCCTGCAAAATTACATCCGCAAGCTGCTGCTGCCGTTCCGCCATTGCCGGAAACGAAATGTTTTGCGGCCCTTCGGAAACACCCAGAATCACCCCGGTGTCTTGGACCGGGAAAAATCCTTTGGGCACGTAAATGTACAAAAGTATGGTGGCCACGAACGTGCCTGCGGTGACGATTAAAGTGATCGTTCGGAAACGCAGCACGGTCTGCAGCGTGCGTCCATAAAAAGCAATCACCGCGTTGAACGCATCTTCGGACTTACGATAAAACCAGCCCTGCTCTTCCGTCCGCTGGTGCCGCAGCAGTTTCGCCGCCAGCATGGGCGTCAGCGTCAGCGAAACAAACGCGGAGACCAAAATCGTCACGGCCAGCGTAATGGCGAATTCACGAAACAGCCGGCCCACAATATCGCCCATGAATAACAACGGAATCAGCACCGCGATCAGCGACACCGTCAGCGACAAGATCGTGAACCCAATCTGCTCCGCGCCCTTGAGCGCCGCCTGCAACGGCGAGTCGCCTTCTTCTAGAAATCGGCTGATGTTTTCTACCATCACGATGGCGTCGTCCACCACAAAGCCGGTCGAAATGGTCAGCGCCATCAACGTCAAATTATTCAAGCTGAATCCCACCAGATACATCACCGCGAACGTTCCGACAATGGACAGCGGCACCGCCAGCGCGGGAATGAGGGTCGCGCGCAGGCTACGCAAAAACACGAAAATCACCATCACCACCAGCGCGATGGTCAGCATCAGCGAAAATTGCACATCCTCCACGGAAGCGCGAATGGTCACGGTGCGGTCCGTAAGAATCGCGACGTTCACCGCCGCAGGCAGCGCGTGCTGCAATTGCGGCAAAATATTTTTCACGCGATCCACCACGGCAATAATATTGGCGCCCGGCTGCCGCTGAATATTCAAGATCACCGCGGGATTCTTATTCGCCCACGCCGCCTGCTGCACATTTTCCGCGCCATCGAACACCGTAGCCACGTCCGTGAGCCGCACCGGCCCGCCGTTACGATAGGCAATGATCACCGGCGCATAACTCGCGCTCGAAATTAGCTGGTCATTCGCGCCAATCGTGTACGCCTGATGCTTCCCATCAAACGTGCCTTTAGCCTGGTCGACGTTGGCGTTGCTCAGCGCGGTGCGCAAATCTTCCAAGCTCAATCCATACGAAGCCAGCGCCGTCGGATTTGCCTGCACGCGCACCGCCGGCCGCTGTCCGCCGCTGATGCTTACTAATCCGACGCCGCTCAGCTGTGAAATTTTTTGTGCCAGCGTGGTATCCGCTAAATCCTCCACCTTCGAGAGCGGCAAAGAAGCCGACGACAGCGCCAGCGTCAAAATCGGCGCGTCCGCAGGATTGATCTTGCTGTAAATCGGAGGATTCGGCAGTCCCGCAGGCAAAAAATTCGACGCGCCATTAATGGCCGCCTGCACTTCCTGCTCCGCCACATCAATATTCAAGTCCAGCACGAATTGCAGCGTAACGATCGAGCTGCCATACGAACTGGTGGACGTCATCTGGTTCAATCCGGGAATTTGCCCGAACTGGCGTTCCAGTGGCGCGGTGATCGACGAGGCGGTCACCTCCGGACTCGCACCCGGATAAAACGTCTGCACCTCAATGGTCGGGTAATCTACCTGCGGCAGCGCGGAAACCGGTAACTGACGATAGGCCACAAAACCCACCATCAGAATCGCCACCATCAAGAGGATGGTCGCTACAGGCCGAAGAATAAACGGCCGCGACAGATTCATCGCCGAGTGGCTCCGGAGAGCGTTTTAGAAGAAACTGCCGACGGCGAAGCCGCGCGTGGCGCAGCGGCATTCGGCGCATTCACCGCCGCAACCACGGTCGGCATGGGCGCGACGGTGGGGTTGACTTGGGTGCCGTCTTGCAATTTATCCTGACCGTCAATCACCACGTTTGTTCCCGCGCTCACGCCGGACGAAAGTCCAACCAAATTTCCCGTCGTTTGCGCCACGGTGACCGGCTGAATTTTTGCCAGGTTGTCCGGCCCGGCGGTGTACACATACGTTCCCTGCGGACCGCGTTGGATGGCCGCCACCGGCACCAGAGTTATATTGTGTTTCGTATCCACCAGCAGATGTACGTTCACAAACTGATTCGGAAACAACATATTGTTTTCGTTTCCAAATACGGCCTTTAACTTGTACGTGCCGGTGGTCACATCGATCTGATTGTCGATGGTCGCCAATTTTCCGCTGGTAATTTTATTGGTATCGTCGCGGTCCCACGCTTCCACCGAGAGTTGCGTGCTTCCGTGCAGCTTGGCCATGACCTGCGGCAATTGATCCTGTGGCAGGGTAAAAATCACGGAGATCGGCTGCAATTGCGTGATCACTACCAAGCCGGTGATGTCCGCGGCATGCACGATGTTGCCGACGTCCACGAGCCGCAAACCAACCCGTCCGCTGATCGGTGCGGTGATGTGCGAATACGTGATGTTCAGCTTCGCGCTGTCGATCGCCGCCTGATCCGCTTGAATCGAGCCGTGCGACTGCCCGACTGACGCTTCCTGCGTATCCACCTGCTGCTGAGGAATCACACCTTCTTTGAAAAGCTTCTGATAGCGATCCAGATCCACCTGCACATCTTTGAGCTGCGCCTGATCCTTCGCCAGCTGCCCTTGCGCCTGCTCCAGCGCTACCTGATAGGGTCGCGGATCGATCTCCACCAAAGCGTCGCCTTCGTGCACGAACTGTCCTTCGGTGAAATTCACTTTCACGATCGCGCCGTCCACACGGCTACGCACCGTCACCGTGTTGTACGCCGTAACGGTTCCAAGGCCATCCAAATAAACCGGCAGATCGCCGCGTTGCGCGGTCGTGACCACCACGGGAACAACGGGATTTCCAAATGCGCTAGGATCGCCAGGCATACCGCTGGCCGGAACCCCAGGCGCACCCGCATTTTGCGCCTGCGTTTTCGCCTGCGCCCCGCGGTAATACCAGATAAGGCCAACGACCAGCACCGCGGCGATAACCCACATCAGCCAGTGGCTCTTAACCCGATCGGTCGGCGCTCTTCGCACCTCCTGTCCTCGAAGATCCGTGGACTTCATGTGACCCATGCACTCAGCTCCTGGTTAGACCAATGCTCATGCCGCGTGAAACGGTTGCTTCGGGCGGTGAACTATCGGCAATGCCGCGACAGAACGTTTTTGCGCACCTTTAGCGTACCGGAAAACTCCGTCTTCTGATATATAGACGGCTCAACCCGGGTAATGGTTACTCGCGCCGCTGGGGATGCTAATCGCCGAATTTGATTTCGTTAATGCGAAATTTATCTGCACAACATAAACTGTAGGTGGTCGGCGGAACCTGCCGATGCAGCCCACCGGAGGAATCATGTTTAAGGCTTTGCTCGTGGGAATCATTCTCGGCGTTGTGCTGGTCATCGCGGGCGTTCATCTATATTTCTCCACCGGACGGGCCCCGGTCTCGACGTTTGCGCCGCCGATGCCGTTCGAGCGCCGCTATGCCCACATCGCGATGGATGCCTACCTGGATAAATTGCCGCATCCGCAACCGCAAGCGCCAGCCGACGAGCCGAATTACCTTGCGGGAGCGGAAGTTTACAAACAGAATTGCGCCATCTGCCACGGCTTGCCGGGTCAACCGAAGTCGGTCATCGCTGCCGGGGAGTTTCCGAAGCCGCCGCAACTTTGGCAGGGGGTGGGCGTGACCGACGACGAAGCCTGGGAAACGTATTGGAAGGTGGAAAACGGCATTCGCATGAGCGGTATGCCCGGATTCAAGGACCAGTTGAGCGAAACGCAAATCTGGCAGGTAAGCGTCTTGCTGAAAAACGCGGACAAAGTTCCCGCTTCGGTGAAAACGGCGCTGGCTAGCAGCCTCGCCTCAGGAGTTACCGGGCCCGGCGTTCTGCCGATCGCTCCGTCGCCGGTCCTGCCGCCGCAAAAAGCACTCGTGCAACCCTGATCGCGATCGTGCCCATATTTGTTCGACCGCGCAGCTCGGTATCCCGCCGCCAAAGCCGGGCCGTCGCATTTTCTCGGTAAAATGCCGTCTCGGCGACGACAAATTCTAACTCTCCGGAACGATGAGTTTATCCGCGTTGCGCAACTCCGGGAAAAACCAGGCCCACAGCGCAGTGACCGCCAGCGTTCCGATGCCTCCCAAAATCACGGCAGGCACCGTGCCAAACCATTGCGCGGTAACGCCGGACTCGAACTGTCCGAGTTGGTTGGAGGCCCCGATGAAAATCATATCCACAGCATTCACGCGCCCGCGCATTTCGTCCGGCGTAGCCACCTGGATTAACGTGCCGCGGACCACCACGCTTACCATGTCCGTGGCACCGACCAGCACGAGTGCCGCGAGCGACAAAGCGAGGCTGTGCGAAAGGCCGAACAAAATGGTGGACGCGCCGAACCCTGCGACGCACCACAGCATGGTTACGCCCGCGCGTTTGCGCAGCGGCCGATAAGCCAGGAGCAGCGCCATAAATGCCGCGCCGACTCCAGGGGCGCTCCGCAACAGTCCCAGTCCGAGCGGCCCGGTGCGCAAAATTTCGCGCGCAATGACCGGCAACAACGCCACTGCGCCGCCAAGCAAAACGGCAAAAAGATCCAGCGAAATCGACCCAAGAATCAGTTTTTTGCTCCAGATGTAGCGTACGCCGACAAGAAATGTTGCCAGCGTCGCAGGCTCGCGGCGGCGCGCGGCCTGTTCGACGTTCATCATTAATGTGGCCAAGGTGGCGGCTAATGCGGCAATCACGGCCATCGCATAAACGGCGGCCGGCCCGCGAAACAATCCGTAAGCGAGCCCGCCGATGGCCGGGCCGAGAATAGTGGCGCCCTGGAAAATGGTGGAAGCCCATGCCACCGCGCTTTGGAAATGCTCTTCCGGAACGAGTTGCGGAAGGATCGCGCGCGTAACCGGACCATTGAACGAGCGCACCACGCCAAGCAGCACCAGCACGCCGTAGATGGGCGCGACGCTCGCAGTCTGCCGCCAGGCAATCACCAGCAGTGACGCCGAGCACGCGGCAAAACCCAGATAGCAGAGCAAGAGCACTTTGCGGCGATCAAAGCGATCGGCAATGTGACCGGAAATCAGGAAGAGCAAAATCCCCGGAAGGAATTGCGCCAGACCGACGAGACCCAAATCCAACGCGCGTTTGGTGGTGGCATAGATCTGCCAGCCCACCGCGACAGATTGCATTTCCGTGCCGAGAATGATCAGAAAGCGCGAGAGTTGAAAAAGGCGGAAGCCCGCATGACGGAAAGCGGCAAGACCCTGGCCGCCGGAACCTTCGCCGGTGGAACTCGCGGCTGCGGACATCGTTACAACGAGGTCCAGGCGGAATTATTCTTCGAAGACGCCAGTACCGCGGTGATGAAACGCATCCCAGCGACGCCGTCTTGAATGCTTGGAACGAGGAGCGCGGACGGATCGGGCTGGCGTTCTTCCATCCGCGCGCGAATTTGTTCGGCGAGGTCGTTGTAGAGTTGCGCGAAACCCTCGAGGTAGCCTTCCGGATGGCCGGCCGGCGTGTGGCTGGCGTGCGCGGCGACGGGAAGTGAACCGGCGCCGTTGCGGGCGATGGTTCTGGGCGGTTCGCCGAGCGGAGAAAAAACCAATTCATTGGCGCGTTCTTGACACCAGGAGAGACCGGCCTTGTCGCCGTAAACACGCACGGCCAGGTGATTATCGTTTCCCGGGGCAACCTGGCTGGCCCACAGCATGCCTCGAACATTTTTTTCGTAGCGGAGAAGCAGATTTACATTGTCGTCTAGCGGGCGCCCGGGTACGAAGCTGGAAAGATCAGCGGCGACTTCTTTGCACATCAAACCGGAAACGAACGAAGCGATATTGAACGCATGCGTGCCAATGTCACCGAGGGCACCCGCGGGGCCATTGCGTACGGGATCGGTGCGCAAGAGGGCTTGCTTTTGGCCCGTGGCTTCGAGCGCAGTGGAAAGCCAATCTTGCGCGTATTCGATTTGAATCACGCGAAGTTTGCCAAGAGCGCCGTCGCGAATCATCTGGCGGGCCTGGCGCACCATCGGATAACCGGTGTAATTGTGTGTCAGTCCGAAAATCAGGCCGGTTCGCTGGACGATCTTTTCGAGTTCGAGCGCGTCGGAAAGTGAGGTGGTCAGCGGCTTGTCGCAAATGACGTGGATGCCAGCTTCAAGAAATGTCTTCGCCGGAGCGAAATGCAAGTAGTTGGGGGTGACGATGGCCACGACGTCGATGCGATCGTGGCGCTGCGCCTCCGTGGCGGCCATTTCCGCAAAATTCGCGTAGGAGCGCGGGATGTGCAATTCCGCGGCGGCAGTGCGACTGCGTGCCGGGTCGGAGGTCAGCGCGGCGGCCACTAATTCGTAATGGTCATCCAGACGCGCGGCGATGCGGTGCACTGCGCCGATGAATCCTCCCGGACCGCCGCCGACCATCCCCAAGCGGAGGCGGCGCGGAGCGACGAGAAATTTTTCGACAGTCATCTAAGAACTCCGTGGCGAAGATTCGGCGGTAGATTGCGGACCGCGGTCGAGATAGTGAATTTCACCGGCTTCGCGCAAACGCTCGGCAGCCCATTCCGGGGCAATGTCGCGCTGCGGAGAAGCGAGCAATTCGTAGCCAACCATGAATTTTTGTATTGTGGCGCTGCGCAACAGCGGTGGAAAATAGTGCGCGTGAAAATGACACTCGGGATGCGCACGGCCGTCGGTGGGGCGCTGGTGAAAACCCATAGAGTACGGGAAAGAAGTTTCAAAAAGGTTGTCGTAGCGGGTGGTGACGCGACGAAGGATATCGGCCAGCAGATCGCGCTCGCATGCAGAGAGTTCATCCATCGCGGAGAGATGACGTTTGCTCAGCAGCAAAACCTCGAAGGGCCAGGTGGCCCAGTAAGGCACCAGCGCGACGAATCCATCATTCTGGCAGACGATGCGTTCGTGACGCTGCAGTTCGAGGGCGACGTAATCGCACAGCAGGCAAGATTCTCTTTTGTCGCGATAGGCCGCTAGCGAGGCCACTTCCCTCTCGGGAATATTCGGCAGCGAAGCGTTGGACCAAATCTGGCAATGTGGATGCGGATTACTGGCGCCCATCAGCGCGCCGCGATTTTCAAAAATTTGCACATGCCGCACCCAGTCCAGCGACGCCAGCGACAAAAATTGCTCCGTCCAAATATCCACGACGATGCGCACTTCGGAAAGCGACATGCGCGGTATGGTGAGATCGTGCCGCGGCGAGAAACACATCACACGACACAAACCGGCCTCGGTTCGCGCGACCAGCAGCCCGGCTTCATCTGCGGAAATGTGCGGCGCGTGCGGAAGCAGCGCGGCGTAGTCGTTATCGAAAACGAAGGTGCTGGAATATTTTGGATTGCGTGCACCGCCCGCGCGTTCATTGCCAGGGCAAAGGTAACAACTTGGGTCGTACTGCGGTTGGTTGGCGGGTGCAGCCTTCTCCACTTTACCTTGCCAGGGGCGCTGCGTACGATGAGGAGAAACCAGTACCCATTCCCGCAGCAGAGGGTTGAAGCGACGATGCGGAGCGCACGACAGTTCTGATGCCGCCAATGCTGAAGGATTGATCGTTGAGGTCATGACGTGAGATTTTTCGGCTTGGGCGCGGAGGAATTATTTAGCGCCACGGGTTCCGCACCCTGTGAGGCTTCGCAGATATAGATGTCGGGGCGCAAACCGGTGGCGGTCTGATACGCGGAGGCCATGTAACGCTGAAATTCCGCGGCACGATCCGCAGCCACTAAATTGATGGTGCAACCGCCAAAACCTCCGCCGGTCATGCGCGCACCGTAGACCCCGGGCTGTTTCGCGGCTAGCTCGACCATGATATCGAGTTCCGGGCAACTGATTTCATAATCGTCGCGCATACTGCGATGAGATTCGGCCATAAGCGGGAAAAGTTCGGCGATTCTCCCGCTTTCAAAAGCAGAAGCTACGGCATGAACGCGGTTATTTTCCGTGATGATATGTCGACAGCGCCGGTAGATCACCTCGGGCAAAAGCGCGCGATGTGTTTCAAGTTGTGGGAGCGTGACGTCGCGTAGCGCGACGATTCCGGGTAGCACCGCGGATAGGCGGAGCACGCCTTCCTCGCATTCCGCACGGCGAGTGTTGTATTCGCTGGCGCCAATTTGATGTTTCACCATGGTGTTGCAGATCACCAATTGCACGCCGGTCGGTAGCGGCACCAAGCGAAAATCGAGCGAGCGGCAATCGAGCAACAACGCGTGCCCCGCGCGGCCGTTGCAGGAAACAAAAGGATCCATAATGCCAACGTGCGCACCTATGAATTCATTCTCGACGCGCTGGCAAAGCACCGAGAGACGCCTGCGATCGATGGGATGGTGGGCGCTATCGAGCAGCGCGTACGCAACGGATACGTCGATGGCGGCGGAAGAGCTGAGGCCCACACCGAGCGGGACGTCGCTGGTGACATAGATGTTAGCGCCGGCCAGACGAAATCCGGATTTCTCCAGAATGGTGGCTACGCCAATGGGATAGTCCGACCAATTTCCGCGCGCGTGTGACGGCAGGGAATCCAGATTGGTTTCCACAGTGGAATCGAAGGACTCCGAATAAAGGACGAGTTTGCGATCGTTGCGAGCGGCCACCGCGACCAGACAGGAAAATCCGATGGCGGCCGGCAAAACGAAACCGTCATTGTAATCGGTGTGCTCCCCAATAAGATTGACGCGACCGGGCGCGCGATAGAGCGCGGCCGAACTCGCGAATCGGCGCTGGAAGCTGGCGAGCAGATCGGACGCAGTATTCACGGAAGTGCCGGGAGTAATATCGCATATTTGGGAAATTTGCGCTCCGCCCGGCTGGGCATGAAGGAGGTCATGACGCAAAGGAGTAAAGGAAGTGACAGCACGGCCGCACGCAAATGATTGAAAACAAAGGGATGCGTTTTGCGTCAATCCAGATGTGCGTCATCAGGGATTTTGGACGCCCTCTTTCACTATTACGAGGTCCCACGGGGCCAACGTGGTCTGTTGCCCTGTGGCGAGAGACCGGCCGGTCAGAAGGTCGGCACCTGGGGCGTAGGAATATGTCAGCGTAGCCGGTGAACCGGAATAGTTGAGATAGTAGTGGAGATTACGGCCGTCGTGACTAACGCCGTGTTTGACGCGGACGGTGGAGGGCAACTGCTGATCCGGGCCGGTCAGATCCGCGGCGCGGAGCGCTTCCAATACGACGGCCCGCTGGAGCTTATCCGACAGAGCAGTGCCCTCATAGATGAGGGTTCCGGAGCCGAAGACGTTCGAGGTGATGGCCGGCCAGCGGCCGAAGAAGGGGTGATCGTAGAACGCGAGTGGTTTCGCCGTCTCGAGCTGCAAGAACTCCGCCCAAGTGCTGACCTTGTTCTCCTCGCCGGCGTGAAAGGGATCATCTTTCAACGCGAGAGGCTGCTCTAGACTCGAGAATTCCTGGTAGGTGAAGCCGGCGGCCTGGCGCAGCGGGCCGGGAGCGAGTTCCCAGCGAACGGCGGAGTTCTCGTTGGTGAAACCGCTCTTGAAGGTCATCAACACATGACCACCGTCGTGAACGTAATTTGCGATCTTTTTCAGCAGCGCGTCGTCCGCGACGTAGAGGCAAGGAACGATGAGCAGCTTGTAGCGCGAGAGCTCCGCGGCGCCTACGTTGGGAAAGACAAAATCAGCACCAACGTTGGCGAGATACAGCGAGCGATGGAGCTGCGTGAGAATGGCATTGTAACCTTCTGCCGCTTTGCCCGGCACCCAGCCGGTCTCGGGAGTTCTCTCGAAAGGCATGAAACTGATGCCGTTCGAGGAGTCCACGCTGTAAAGAATCGCGACGTGATTCTGAATGCTCATATTGGCGAGATCGGGGCCGATTTTTTGAAGTTCGTGCGCGGTGCGCGTGACCTCGTCATAAGCTCGATTCGGTTCCAGGTCGTGGCTGACTACGCCTTTCCAATACGTCTCCTGGCCGGCATGGATGGAGTGCCAATGCCAGTATTCGACCATGTTGGCCCCGCTGGAGACGTGGGTGTAGACGTCCAGACGAAGCTGCCCGTCGTATGGCGGGAACTGGCCGGCGGAGTCCCAGCCGAGAGTTTGCGCATTCGTTTCAGTAACCAGAAAATTGGTGTGTTTGAGGGAACGCGCAAAGTCACCTTGCAACGCTTGCCAGGCACCGTCGAGGTGGTCCTGAGTTCCGTGATAAGGATTGTTGGCGACCACATCGAGAGCCGCCGCGACGGCCGGCTCATTGACATCGGATTTCATCATGCTTCCGAAATCTTGGGTGACGAATTGCCCGGAGCGCCGATATTTGCGAACCAGCGCAGCCTGCCAGGTCAGGTATTCGGTAACGCGCATCTGTTGCCAACGAGTCCACTCGAGCTTGTAACTGGTGCTGGTGGCATTGTCGCGCGTGGGCATGTCGGCCCAATCGTTAACATCCTCGCCCCAGTAGTTGAGGAACCAAGCCTTGTTGAGAGCGTCAGTAGTACCGAACTTTTGTTTGAGATGGTCTACAAATCCCGCAAAAACATCCGAGTTCGACGCGCCATAAGCGCCCGTCTCGTTATCGATCTGCCAGCCGATCACCGCGGGATTATCTTTGTAATGGCGCACCAGATTGCCAATCAAGCGTTCCGCGTAAAAGCGGAACTGCACGTTGTCAAAATCCATGTTTTGCCGCATGCCGTAGCCGATGTAGGCGCCGCCCAGGGGGCGAGCGAGAATTTCGGGATGGGCATGGGCCATCCAGGTGGGGATGGAGTACGTAGGAGTGCCCATGATGACCTTAATGCCGGCCTTGCCCATGGCATTGACGACGCGATCCATCCAGGCGTATTCGAAGTGACCGTCGGAAGGCTCCCACAGACTCCAAGTGGACTCTCCCATGCGAACTACGCTGATGCCAGCAGCCTTCATCAAGGCGATATCTTTTTCGAGGCGGCCGGGCTGAAGATCCGCGGGCATATATTCGTTGTAGTACGCGGCGCCGTAGAGGATGGTGGGTTGAGGCGCTCCAAGCGAGGGCGCGGGCGCTTGAGCGATTGCGGAACAGGACCAGAGCAACGAAACGGCTCCGAGCAACAGAATGGATACGGGGCGCCGTGTGTTCGCCTGATGGGGCGTGTGGTGACGTCGCATGATTGGCTCCTCGAAAGCGTTGGCCCGCTGACAGCTTGCGCATTCTAACGCGAACGGGCTGGGCGCTTGGAGCTTTCGATTACGTGCGCGCTCACGGTGCCTCGAGACTCGGTGAAATCCTACGCCTGAAACCCGGCCGCGCCTCGCGAGGATGATGGCGCTGCGAGCTACTCTCGCGGCGGGAGAGTCGGCCATCCCACAACTCCCAATTTACCTTCGGGATCGCGCTCCAGCGTTGGGGCGTACAAACCGAGTAATTCGCGGCGCCACCATAAGCCTGTGGCTTTCTTTTCCGCCGGACTGGTAAACCAGTATCGCCAGATGACAGCACGAAGCTGGTGTGGCGACCGGTGAGAAAACGGATTGTCTGCGAAGAGGGAGAGCACGTCCGGGTCACCATCCAGCAGGCGTTCTTCGGTGCGGAGCACGAGGGGATTATCCCGCCATTCGCCAAGCGACGCGAACCACAAATTCCAATCAAAGCGCGGTTGGTAGGGAGCGTAAATGCCGGGAGCCTTTGCGGGATCCTGCGGTTTAAAGCGGAATGGATAGGGTGTCCAGGTTTGGCCGTCTGGCGAGCCTTGGAATTCGATTTCGTAACGGCCGCGCGTCATGACGGCGAATAATCCGTAACGTCCCGCAATGCGTGCGGGTTCCAGCAAAGTGACTGGTGTTGTGGGCAGAGGAAGTCCTGGCCAGATCATCCAGACCATTTGCACCATCGTGGAGTAGAAGAGCCACACGAAAACGACGAGAGCGAAGGCAATCTTTAGAGCTGCGAGAGGCCGCCGCAGACGATCAGGCCAGCTGGGAGCGCCGGTTTTCTCCACTGAGGATATTTCCAAGGGAACTGTTTCCTTCGATGACGGCGAGATTGGGTGGAGAATGGATCGAGAATCGAAAGGCGCAGGGCTGGCCTCGGATTCTGCGACGGCGTTCGACGGACTGGACAACCTTTCTCTCCAATGGTGGTCCTTCCAAGTGCGTGGCAGGAAATGCGCTATGAAACAGTCGTCCAAGACTAAAAGGCCGAGGACCAAAACCAAATAATTTAGAAACGCATAGTTGGCGGTGAGGATTATCCCGATCTGGAGCGGGGTCACGACGAAAAAGCAGGCGATGCGCCAACGTCGCGGCAGGAAGAGCATCCACACTAGGACCAGTTCGACGGCGAGTGTGGCGAATGCTGTGCCTGCGTGAAACCAGTGCGGCAGCTGCTGGGCGTACCAGCCGATCCATGTGGGCAAAGGGCCATTCTGGTAATACTCGTCCATGGCGGTAAAGTGGCGCCACTCGGGATCGCCGCTGGCGATTTTCGCGACGCCCGATTCAAAGTAGATGCGAAACCATTCCCAGAGCAGAAGGAACGCTGCGGCGCGCATGGGCGGGTGCGAGCGACCCAGGCCTGGGCGCAGTCCCGGAGGAGCAAAGAATAAGGAAATAAATCCGGCTTCGAGGAGCATACCGTCAGATTGATAGCCGGAGAACTCCGAAGCGGCGCTGACGAAGGATAGGAAACATACGAAACAGAAGGCGAGCATGGCGCGCGGCCAGAGATTGAGAGTCAGGAGCAAAGAGGCAATGAGACCTAGCCAGCACAGGGTCATCAGCATCTGCGAGCTCGCGGAGAACCACAGCAGCGTTGGGGCGTACCAGTAGCGAGCGTGGCCAACGGAATTTGCCACGGCTTGCAGGTACTCGGCGGCAGGAAGAATTCCGGCGGGTCCGATAAGGCCGCGAATCTGGTAGAGCAAAGAAAGGAAAGCGGAGAAGTAAATCAAACCCAGAGCGCGGAGAAACAGCCACCGCGGAAAGAGAAAATTCGGTACTCCGTGCCGGGAGTCAAACAGCCAGAAAAGAAAGTGGGCGGGTTTTGCGTCCATCGAAGTCCGTCATCCTTCGCTCTGACACATTTGCGAAAAGCCCAAGACGTTGCTTGCCGATGCGCGAATAACGTGAGCGCGGCAATTCTAGCTAAATATAAACCTAGCCGCTCAGCCGGGGATGAGCATGCGTATCGCCGCGAGGCCCATTACCGCGGTGGTGATCCAGCCGAGTACGATGATCGGTCGGCCGGCGGTGAACTTGCCCATTACCGACTTCTTGGAAACCAGCAAGATGATCACCACCATTAGAGGGACGGCGACGATGCCGTTGATGATCGCGCTCCAGAACAAGGCTTTCATGGGACTAATCGGCAAATATTGGATGACGAGTCCTGCGAGGACACTGACGGCAATGACGCCGTAGAAGCCGCGGGCGTCGGTGGCTTTGCGTTCGAGGCCTGAAGCCCAGCCCATGGCCTCGGCAAGGGCGTACCCGGCGGAACCAGCCAGGACCGGGACGCCGATCAAGCCGACACCGAGAATACCCAAGGCAAAAAGTAGGTACGCGAAGTTTCCGGCAAGCGGGCGAAGCGCGCTAGCAGCCTGTGCCGCGGTATTGATGTCGGCGGTCCCCGTTGCATGGAGCGTGACGGCGGTCGCTAGAATGATGAAGAAGGCCGCGAGGTCGGAGTAAAACATGCCGGTCCAGGTGTCCCAACGGATACGACGGAGTTCAGGGACTGAAGCGCGGGCATCACGCACGAGAGGCCTTGCAGCAGGTGTCGCTTGCATATCCTCGACTTCCTCCGATGCCTGCCAGAAAAAAAGGTACGGGCTAATGGTGGTTCCGAAGACGCCAACGATCACGGCCGCGGCGGTGGCATTCGGCGTGAATTTAGGCCAGACGGTTCGCTGCGCCACTTCGCCCCATGGGACGTGAACGGTGAAGAGGACGGCGGCGTAGGCCAATAAGGACACGGTCAGCCATTTCAGGTAGAAGACATAACGATGGTACGGGACGAAGACCTGCAAGAGCAGCGTCGTGAAGACAAAAACCACTGTCATTAGATGGCGGTCAAGGCCGGTGACCAGTTGCGTGACTTCGCCCATGGCCGCAACGTCGGCGGCAATGTTGAGGGTGTTGGCGACCAGTAGCAGAACTACGACGCAGAGAAGCACCGGTTTTGGAAACGCTGCCTTGATGTTGGCCGCCAGCCCTTTGCCTGTGACGCGACCAATACGCGCGCACATAGACTGGATCGCGGCCATCAGCGGGAAGGCCAGCGGCATGGTCCACAGCATGTTGAAGCCGAATTGCGCGCCAGCTTGAGAGTAGGTGGCAATACCGCTGGGATCGTCATCGGCCACGCCGGTGATGAGCCCCGGCCCGAGGCGCGCAAGCGGGTGCTCCTTCAGGCGAGACCAAAGAACGTGAAGGCGGTCAGCGCGGTCCGAGGCGTTATGGGTTTTGTTCAAGGCGGAGGGTCCGATTTAGACATGGAGGTCGGCATATCGTACGCTTCGGCTGTCCTGAGCACAACGCTCGAACTCGCAAATGAGTCCGGCATCCAGCTGAGATTAGAGCGGGCTGGATTTTGTTACGAGGAAGGTTGTTATGCGACAAGCGCTAAGCAATCGTCATCGTAACCAGAAACCGGTATGCCAAGCTCACTTGCCGCTGTTGACCGGAACGAGAACCGACTCCCCTGCCGCCTCGCTAGTTCGGCTGATTGCGCCAAAGTAGTGGAACGTAGTAGACGTCGAGAGACCAGGCGAGGGCAAAGAGCACTGCGGCACCAAACAGGGTCCAGAGGAACAGACGGACCGGCAGGGTACGGGTGAGCGGAACCTCGGGATGCGTGTGATAGCGGAAGAGTATGCCGCTGATCAGACAGACGCAGCCGGCCAGGCCAATGCGGGCGAAGGAGGCCATGAGACGTTCTTCCCATCGTGTAGCAGGAATGAAAAAGGCGGAGTCCAGCAGCGCGTACAGCGAAAGAATGCTGAACGCTAAAGAGATCGCTCTGCCGAGATCGAGAAGCACTTGGCAGCCTCCGAAGGCAGAAGGCCTAGCATGTAGCGGACATTGCAGCCGGCCGAACGCCCTGCCGGTACAGGGCGGCGCCCCCGCGAAATACCAGCCACAAAAAACAGCCGCGAAAACTTGTCGCGGTAGCTAGTCACGGAAATGCAAAAAAGTAGCGGGCGAGCCTGTAAGCCGGATTCTGTGCTGCGCGCTGCACTTCTGCGATGAACGCAGAAAATGCACCGAGCTGCGGCGATCATTCCTCTAGGTCGCGCCTCGCGGCGTGACTCCAGCAGCCTACCCGAGGGTCCAAGCGAGCCGGGCTAGCTCTCCCCTCCTATTTGGCCTTGCACCACGCGGGGTTTTCCGTGCCTCCGCTGTCGCCAACGGAGCGGTGGGCTCTTACCCCACCTTTTCACCCTTACCGGGAAGCGCACGCGAAGCGAAGACGTCTCGCAGGTTTACCTGCGCGATATCACCGTGCGGCGCGAGCCGGCGGTTTAAGTTTCTGTGGCACTGTCCGTGAGCCGTAGCACAGGCTTTAGCCCGCGATTTTTCTTCAGACGTTCGACGATACGCGTCGCGAATCCGAAGAAGCACCGACTAAAGTCTGTGCTAAAGCTCCCCTGGCGTTACCAGGCGCGTTGCCCATTCCTGATCGCTCCAATCGCCGCAAATTGCCGCGAACGGTTGGCGCTACGCAGGTGGTGTCCGGACTTTCCTCCCGCTCCCGTCTGCAGCGAGTTGCCCCGCCACATCCGCGAGCCAGCGATCACCCGGCTCACCCGCCAACTGAAAGTATAAGCGCTCTCGCCGGAGCGTTCAATTCTTTCGAATGCATTGGACCACTAGTTCTATGGTGTTGCGCTGGGCACGAGCATACAATGCCGTCAAAAGTCCCGCGGAGGAAACTCTTGCCCGACGTAAACATCGCTGTGAAAGAGCGCTCGCCGTTCCTTGGGGCCCTGGCCGGAATTCTGGTGGGCACGGTTTGCGGCGTCGTCGGCTTCATTTTGGCCACGATACCGGCGTCTCGTTATCTTGGCTCCGTGTTATTTTTACTGGTTCCGATTTCGGCCGGTATCGCGATTGTGTTCACCATGCGCGGGAAGGGATCGCTCACCGCAGCCGCACTGATCTCCACGCTGTTCGCCCTGTTCTTCCTCATCGCCGCCAAAAAGGAGGGTCTTCTCTGCGCTCTAATGGCTTTCCCCTTTGTGTTTGTGACTCTGCTGATGGGGATCGCGGTCGGCTACTTTTTGCGCAGCTTGATCGGCTCGGCAAAGGGCAAGACGTTCACTACGCTGCTCCTGCTGCCCGTTTTGATTGTGGGCAGTCACCAGTGGGAACTGAAAATGGCGAGCCCACCCCGCGAGGCGATGGTGACGAACAGTATCTGGCTTCCGGCCGCGCCAGATGAGGTCTGGCGACAAATTCAGGCGGTCGATGCCATCAGTGGACCACGTCCGTTGCTGATGCATGTGGGACTGCCCATTCCGCAACGATGCGTGCTGACCGGAACCGCCGTGGGCAGCAAACGCACTTGCTACTTCGACAAAGGCTACATCGAGGAATCGATTCTGGAATGGCAGCCGCCGTATCGCATGCGCCTCTCGGTGGACCGCACAAATCTTCCCGGGCGCCACTGGTTAGGTTTTGAAAACGCCGAATATACGTTGCAGCCCGAGCGCGGAGGAACACTATTGACGCGCACCACCGCCATCACATCGGGTCTCAGTCCCTCGTGGTATTGGGAACCGCTTGAGCGTTGGGGCGTGTCGACGGAACACAACTATCTGTTTCAGGATTTGCAGCGCAAAATTACCAGCCGTTAGCACGCAACAAGTCTTCGCAATCCTGCTGGGTCACTAATGCTCGCCAAAAAATGGCCCGCGAAGGCTACAGCAGTTTTTCAAACTCGTTTTCATTCAACACCGTGACTTCGAGTTCGCGAGCTTTTTCTAGTTTGGAGCCGGCGTCCGAGCCTGCTACTACGTAGTCCGTTTTTTTGCTTACGGACCCGGAAACTTTACCGCCGTGTTGTTGGACCAATTCGCCGGCAGCTTCACGGCTGCGGTTGCTCAGGGTGCCGGTGAAGACGAAAGTCTTTCCGGCGAACTTGTCGCTCTTGACCGTGCGCTTGGCGGCCGTGGGATTTATTCCCACTTTCGCTAGTTTCTTGATCAACTGACGGTTGGCGGCTTCAGAGAAAAATTCGGCGATGGCGGCGGCGACTTTCGGTCCGACTTCCCCAACCTCCGTAAGTTGCTCTTCGCTGGCGGCGGCAAATTCTTCTAGCGTAGAAAAGTGGTCGGCCAACAATTGTGCCGTGCGTTCGCCGACGAAGCGAATGCCCAAGGCGTAAATCAAGCGCGCCAGCGGCTGCTTTTTGCTGGCAGCGATGCCGTCCAGCAAATTGTGCGCGGATTTCTCGGCCATGCGCTCCAGATTTGCCAAATCGCCCAGCTTCAGAGCGTAGAGGTCCGCGAAATCTTTCACCAAACCTTTGTCCACCAGCTGATCCACGATTTTGTCGCCCAGCCCGTCGATGTCCATGGCGTGGCGCGCGGCGAAATGCAGCAGAGATTCCTTGCGCTTGGCAGGGCAGGCTGCGTTCACGCAGCGATAAGCGACTTCGTCGTCCGCTTTGTGGATGGCGCTGCCGCATTCCGGGCATTTTTTCGGCATCGCAAAAGGGCGGCGGTCCTTCCCTTCTTTCACCACTTTCAGAATGTGCGGGATAACTTCGCCCGCGCGCTCAAGCAAAACGGTGTCGCCGATTTGTAGGCCCAGGCGATTGATCTCGTCCATATTATGGAGCGTGGAACGACTCACCGTCACGCCGCCCACTTGCACCGGTTCGAGGAAGGCGACCGGTGTCAGCGCCCCAGTGCGGCCCACTTGTACGCGAATATCGTTGACGACCGTGGTTTCTTGCCGCGCGGGATATTTGTAAGCGATGGCCCAGCGTGGAGCCTTGGACGTAAATCCCAGTTCGTTCTGGATGGCGGTGGAATTTACCTTCACTACCACGCCGTCGATCTCATACGCGAGCTTCATGCGCGGCTCGTCCCACGATTCGCAATAAGCGATCACGGTGTCGATGCCCTCGCACAATTTCCAGTCGCTCGATGAACGAAATCGCGCCAGTTTCAGCGCTTCCAAAGATTGCGAATGTTTGGGAAACGGCGCTTTTCCATCCACGGTAAGGTAATACGCGAAAAACTCCAGGCGCCGCGATGCCGTAATGGAGGGATCGAGCATACGCACGGCACCAGCAGCGGCGTTGCGCGGATTCGCAAAAATTTTTCCACCGGCAAGCTCCTGCCGCCGGTTCAGTTCCTCAAAACTCTTGCGCGGCATCATGATTTCGCCGCGCACTTCAAAAGTTGGCGGCAATTTGGCTTTCTTCAGTGCCGCGGGATCAAGCCGCAGCGGCACGGTGCGAATCGTCTTCACATTCAGCGTGACGTCTTCCCCAGTGCGCCCATCGCCTCGCGTCACCGCGCGTGCCAGCCCGCCATCCTCGTACTGCAATGAAATGCTCAAGCCGTCGAACTTGTGTTCCGCCACATACTCAATCTCGTCGCGGCCACTGACCTCGCGTGCGCGCCGGTCAAATTCGCGCAAATCGTCGTACGAATAGGAATTGTCGAGGCTCAGCATCGGCCGCGAGTGTTGCACTGTTTCAAAACCGGCGCGGGGCTTACCTCCAACGCGGACGGTGGGAGAGTCCGGGGTGATCAGTTCCGGATAGGTGGTCTCCAGCTCGTTCAAACGGAACATCAGGCGGTCGTAGGCCACATCGGAGATTTCCGGGTCGTCCTGGACGTAATATTTGTACTCATGATGACGCAACTTTTCGCGCAGCTCGGTGATCTGCTTCTTGACGGCGGCGGGGGCGGGCTTGGCCATGGTGGCGTCCTTGAGAAATCGTTAACAAATATCCGCAAGAAACGATAGCTGAGATTCCGTCCATATTATATAGAATGGAGGTTTGAGATATGGCTAGGAGCACTGGCACGCGATGACCTCGGACCTGCACAACGCGCTCTTAATCCACAACCCGAACGCCGGCAATGGCGGCAATGCCCGGCGACGGCTGCTCGATGAGGCGCGACGGATTTTGGCGGCCGAAGGAATTGAGGCGGATTTGGCGGAGACCCGCGGTCCGGGTGACGCCACGGAGATCGCCAGCCGCGCGTCGACGGAAGGCCGCCAACTGGTGATCGCTTGCGGTGGCGATGGCACTTTGAACGAAGTAGTGAACGGTCTCGCGGGCCAGCAAAATGGTCATCGCGTGCCGTTAGCGCTGCTTCCCGGCGGAACAGCGAATATCCTCGCGAAAGAATTGGGCATTCCCTGGGATATCCGCCGGGCCACGCAGAAGCTTTTGCACGGCGAAGTGAAAGAGATCGCGCTTGGGCTGGCAACTCCTTTAGAGCAGCCAGAGCGCAAGAAATATTTTCTGAGCGTGGCGGGAGCCGGCCCGGACGGAATGATCGTTTATTCCGTGGACCTGGAATTGAAGGCGCGCGTGGGCATTCTGGCCTACTGGTGGCAGGGCGCGCGCGAACTGTTGCGATATAAATATCCGCATTTTCGCGTGGTGGCCGACGGTCAAACGATTGAGGCTACGCTGGTGGTGGTGGGGCGCACGAAAAATTATGGTGGGCCGTTCATGATCACCACGGAAGCCGATTTGTACGAAGATCGTTTCGAGGTCATGACGCTCACCACGCAGAGCGGGCTGAAGTACCTGAGTTATCTGCCAACGTTGTGGATGCAGAAATTACGCGGCACGGAGGGCGTGCACTTTTACAAGTCGGACTCCGTCGTGTGCGCGCCGATGGACGACAAGCCTGTTTATGCGCAAATCGATGGCGAGCCGCTGGCGCGCCTGCCGGTCGAGTTCAAAATTGTGCCGCGCGCGCTGAAATTGCTGGTTCCGCGCGTTGCCGTGGCGCGGCCGCTGGGGCATACGGCCAAGGTCGCGAACGTCGCCTGAAACGATTGTGGGTGTGCGTCAGTCGTACCTCTGAACTTTCATGAATGTCCTAACGCACGGATTGGCTTCGCTCGCACTGGTGCGGGCCGCGTGGCCGCGTGCACCCAAACAGATTTGGCTCTTCGCGGCGGCGGCCGGCGTGGCCGCGGATGTCGACTTGGCGAGCGCGTGGTTTGGCGCGGCCGCGTGGACAACGTGGCACCGCACCTACACGCATTCGCTGGCGTTATCGCTCATGGTTGCAGTGTTATTCGCGGCCGGCTACCGGCTGACCTCGGAAAATTGCCTGCGCGAGAAATTCTCCGTGAGCGCTGCATTTGCGTTGGCGTTCGCCGCGGGATTGCTGCATTTGGCGATGGATGCGTGCGGATGGGAAGGCGCGGCGCTGTTGTGGCCGTTTTCGGCGCGCTCGTTCGCCATGGATTGGGTGGTAGAGTTCGACCCTTTCATCGTTGCGGTAATCTTGGGAGCTCTGCTGTTTCCGGAGCTGCTGCATTTGGTCAGCTCTGAGATTGGCGCGAGAGAAACGCGGCCGCGAGGGCGAGTTGGGGCGCTGATTGGTTTTTCGATCATGGCCTTGTATCTCGCGATGCGCGCGGATTTTCACGGCAATGCGGTGGCGTTGATGGATGCGCGGACTTTTCGCGGCGAGGTGGCCAAACGAGTAGGCGCGTTTCCGGAATCGCTCTCACCCTTAACGTGGCATGGAATTGTGGAGACGGAACACGCTTTGCACTTGCTGACCGTAACGGAAGGGGCCGCAGCCTCCTTTGATTCGGAACGCGCGGAGACGCTGTTTAAGCCCGAGCCCTCCGCGGCGCTGGACGCGGCCGTAAAAACGGCGGCGGCACAAAAATTCTTGAGGGTGGCGCGATTCCCGAAGGCTACGGTGGAGACGACCACGCCGGGAACCCGTGTTGAGCTTCGCGATTTGCGCTACAGCGCAGTTGGCGACGCAGGACACGCAATCGTTGTGGTGATTCTTCTCGATGCAACCAACGGCGTCCTGTCAGAGCAAATTGTTTGGGCTGTGCAATCGGGGCCAGAGTAGGCCGTATCCGTATCATCTCGCCAAATGCAGATCCCGAGCTCCACGATAAATCGCCACAAACAACCAGAAACTACTGCGGCGTCGGATCCTCTTGACGATGGCGCAAAACCAAACGCGACAGCAGGTAACTGATAACAACGAGCAGAATCACGGCGACAGCCACTTGCAACTTGTGCTGCGCCAGATACGGCAATGCCTGGTGGCCAAACCTGACGGCTAGATAACCGACGGTGAAATAACGAGCCAAGCGCGCGGTGGCTATCGCCAGCGTGAAACTTGCGATGGGAACTTCAAAAACTCCGCCGGCAAGGACAAACACTTTGAAGGGCGTCGGCGGAGGCAGCATCGCGGCTAGCAACATTCCCACGAAGCCGTTTCGTTCCACCCAGTGCTGCGCGGCACGGCCGTGGACGCCGGCGTTCTTGTGGAAGAAGGCTTCGCCGCCCTTGCGTGCAATATAGTAAAGGAGTACGCATCCCAGAACGGACCCGCTGGCGGCCGCGAGCGCATACAGCGGCATGCGCGCCGGATTGTTGATGGCCAGATCGATCAGCAGCAGGTCGTTGATAACTGGGAAGGTCAGCACCGAAGAATCCAAAAACGATATTAGAAATAAGCCCGGTGCGCCCAACGCGCCAGCAAAAAGAATAATTTTTTGTTTCCAGGCGTTAAGCGTTGACAACCTTACTCCTTTTTATCGCGGTTATCGGGGATGCGAGATTCTAGCAGACCGCATCAAGATTTCACCGAGTGTGCATCGTCGCAATCAATGTTTCAGAAAAGAGTTTCGATGGCTTCCTGGATCACATCGTAGACGTTATTTAATTCTTCCGGGCTGATTATGTAGGGAGGAAGGACATAGACGACGTTACCGAGCGGACGGAGCAGAACGCCACGATCCAGGAAAAAATTGTAGAGTTTGGGCCGCATGGCAGAGAGGTAACCGGGGTCCTCGGCACGGAGTTCGATGGCGCCGATGGTGCCGATTTGCCGGGTGTCGCCGACCTGATGCATATTGCGAAATTGCAGGAGCCGTCCAGCGTTGATGCTCGCGATGTTGGCAATGCGTTGGAAGACGGGTTCATCGGCGAAGACTTGCAAATTGGCGTTGGCCGCAGCACAGGCCAGGGCATTCCCCGTATAGGAATGACCGTGGTAGAAAGTGTGCGCGCGATTTTCACTTTGAAATGCCGCCGCAACCTTTTCCGTGCAAAGGGTCACGCCCATCGCCAGAAAGCCGCCAGTAATGCCCTTTGAGAGACACATTAAGTCGGGCACGACTCCGGCCAGATCGCAGGCGAACATTTTTCCCGTGCGCCCGAAACCCGTCAGAACTTCATCCGCGATCAACAAAACGTCGTGATCGCTGCACGACTCGCGAATTTTCCTCAGAAATTCGACGGGGTGAACGATCATGCCGCCCGCGGCCTGCAACAGCGGCTCCACGATGACGGCGGCGATATGCGTGCTGCGTTCCGCCAACAATGTTTCGAGTTGCTCGACGCACTCGATATGACAGGTTTCGCGCTTTAGTCCCACCGGGCACCGGAAGCAGTACGCGGAATTTACGCGATGCACCGGGAAACGCATTCCGCGGAATGGCTCGGTGAAGGGCGAATCATCGCTGGCGGACATGGCCCCCGCGGTATCGCCATGGTAGCCATGGGTCAGCGCGACGATTTCTTTCTTTTGCGCGTTTCCGCAATTGCTGAAATGTTGCACCGCCAGTTTCATCGCGACTTCCACAGACGTGGAACCATCATCCGAAAAGAACAGGTGCGTCAGATTCGGCGCGACCCAGGCGCGCAGCCGCGTCGCCAGCTCCTCAGCGGCGTCATGCGTAAATCCCGCCAGAATTACGTGCTCGAGTTTCCGCGATTGCGCGGCAATGGCGGCAGCGATGCGCGGATTGGCGTGGCCGTGAAGATTCACCCACCAGGAAGAAATGGCATCGAGGATTCGGCGGCCATCGCTCGTATGCAGCCATACGCCTTCCGCGTGGGCAATGTGCAGAGGAGGCGGATCCAACGCCGAATTTGTAAAGGGATGCCAGATGCGCAGCGGCGAATTCATTGCGGGACTTACTGCGAAAATGCGGCGCGGTCGAAATGATTCAGAAACACCTGCATCAGCGCGGTGCGATGCAAGTTTGGCAAGCGGGGAATCTCGCCGATGACACGAACGTGGCCGAACCGCTCGATGGTCTCGCGATTTTCCCGATTTTGGTCGCCAATGAGCACCACACCGTGCACCGGCAGTTCCGCGGCATGTAGCGCGGCAAGCGTCAGCAGCGTGTGATTGATGGTGCCCAGGCCGCTGCGCGCCGCGAGAATGACCGGCAGTTTTAATTTAGCCATCAGGTCCAGCACGAACTGTTTCGGATTGATGGGCACCAGCACGCCGCCAATGCCTTCAATCACCAGCCAATCGTTCATCAGACTGGTAGGCATGTTGATGCGTGCGAGGTCGATTTCCACGCCGGCCCAGCGCGCCGCGAGGTCCGGCGACACGGGCGGAACAAACTGGTACACCTCGTCAAGCGTTCGGTCGTTGCCGATGCCCGCGAGGCGCATGACCGTCGAACGGTCCGAGCCTTCGAGCGTACCGGTTTGAATAGGCTTCCAATAAACCGCGTCGAGCGCAGCGCATAACAGAGCGGAAAGCGTGGTCTTGCCCACGCCGGTGTCCGTGCCGGTGATGAAGAAGTGGTGCCTCATAGCGCCGCCACGCGGACCCCCGCCGCAATCGACCGGTGCTGGGAGTTGCGCCAAAGTTGCAGAGATTCTGCGAGCCGATCCAAGTCGCAATTCGCGATGGAGGTAGTCAGCGAAAAACGCAAACGTGCAGTTCCTGCGGCTACCGTAGGCGGGCGAATCGCGCGGACGGCGAAGCCCCGCTGCTGCAGGAACTCGGCGGCGCAGAGTGCCTCTTCGTTTGCGCCAAGAACTACCGGAATTATTTGCGTGGTCGACTTCGCGGTGTCCAAACTATGAGCACGGAGCGTTGCGCAAAGTCGCTGAGAATTCTGACGCAAGAGGGTGCGCTGGTCGTCCATTCCCTGCGCCAGCCGCAGCGCAGCGCTTATCTGCGCGGCCATGTAGGGAGGCAAAGCGGTGGTAAATATAAATGATCGCGCATCATTAATCAGATGTTGTTTCAGCAATTCGCTGCCACAGACGAAGGCGCCGGCGCTCGCCAAAGCCTTCCCGCAGGTATGCACGGTGGCCACAATGTTCTCTGCGTTGTCGAGATTCGCCGAAATGCCGCGCCCGCCGGGGCCATGTACGGCGGTGGCGTGAGCTTCGTCCAGTATTACACCCGCGCCGTAACGTTCGGCGAGCCAGAGAACTTCGCGAAGCGGCACAACATCACCATCCATGCTGAAAACCGTCTCGGTAACGATCAACTTGCGGCCCGGTTCGCTCTGGTGCCTGCGCAGTGAGGATTCCAGCATCCCTAGATCGACATGCGAGTAAATGAACTTGCGGGCGCCGGAAAGGCGAATACCATCGATTATGCTGGCGTGATTTAGCGCGTCGGAAAAAATCAGGTCGTCGCGCCCAGCCAGGGAGGCGAGCAGGCCGGTATTCGCGGCGTACCCGCTGCCGAAATACAGTGCGGCTTCGCAACCCGCGAATTCCGCAAACTCATTCTCCAGCTCGTCCCATGCGGCGGCGTTCCCGGAGAGCAAGCGTGAACCGGTGCCGGCCGTGCGCGACGCATCCGATACCGCCGCTACCAGGGCTTCGCGAATCGCCGGATGCCGCGCCAGCCCTAGATAGTCATTGGAGCACAGATTTACGCCGGCGATTTCCGCGAGCGTGCGCCGCTGCTGCCGCGCTTCCAATTCGCGCAGGCCGCTTTGCAACTCGCCCTGAAACTTGTGTTGAAACTCAGACGGCATGCGGCTCCAGGGTTCTCAGTCCCAGACTAAGGAGCAGTTGCTCGTCTTCATCAGGCCCAGGATTTGGAGTGGTCAAAAGCTTTTCGCCCACGAAAATAGAGTTGGCGCCAGCGAGAAAACACAGGGTCACGGCCTCTGGAGATAGCTGCTTGCGTCCCGCGGCCAACCGTACGCGCGACGCTGGCATGAGCACGCGAGCTGTGGCGATCGCGCGCACCATCTCGAGTGGATCGAGTGCGGGCTTAGCGGCCAGAGGAGTTCCTTCGACACGCACAAGCATATTAATCGGTACGCTTTCCGGATGCGGCTTGAGCGAAGCCAATTGGTTCAGCAAACCGATGCGGTCGGATTCGCGTTCGCCCATGCCCAAAATTCCGCCGCAGCACACGGTGATACCAGCCTGGCGCACGGCTGCCAGGGTTTTCAAGCGGTCATCATAAACCCGCGTGGTGATAATCGAGCCATAAAATTCGGGCGATGTATCCAGGTTGTGATTGTACGCGGTGAGCCCGGCGCGCTTAAGCTGCACGGCTTGTTCCGCGGTCAGCATGCCCAGCGTGCAGCAAACTTCCATGCCCAACGCGGACACTCCACGCACCATCTCCAGGACCTTTTCAAATTCCCTGCCCTGCGGCGCCTGGCGCCACGCCGCACCCATGCAAAAACGCGTCACACCGCGCGCCGCGGCTTCTCGCGCCACATCGACAACGTGCTGGCTATCCAGCAATGCTTCGCGCCCGACGCCCGCATCATAGTGGGCGCTCTGCGGACAATAAGCACAATCCTCCGGACACCCACCGGTCTTGATGGAGATTAGCTGGCAAGTCTGAATACGATCCGCTTCATGAAATTGCCGGTGCACCGTCTGTGCGCGAAAAATCAAATCCGGCAGGGCCGTGCGATAAATACCTTCCACTTCCTGGCGGCTCCAGTCGTGCCGGATGAAATTCCCTGGTCCGGTTTCGGTGCTGGCCGCAAACGCCGACGCTTCTTCGGTATTCATGAACCTCCGTCCATTTGCGCGGAAATGATGCTGGCATGTTACCACCGCTTGGCATGTACCTGCTTCGCTGGAAATTGCGGATTGCGGTAAGCCTTCAGAGATATCCCCAACGAGCGCCTCTTGACAGGGGCTTTCACCCGGGTTTCCGACAACCATGTGCAATCCTGCCCCACGAGACACTGGCGCTCACTTCGGCTGTTGGTAAACCACGCCCCCAGCGACCACGGTGGTCAGAACCTGAACGCTGTTGTATTGCGCTGGCAGAATTTTAGTGAGGTCGGCGGACAGAACGATAAAATCCGCATATTCTCCGTTTTTCAATTCTCCTTTGCGCCCTTGCGCGAACTCTGCGTAAGCAGAGCCCGTGGTGTATGCGCGGATACAATCATCCAGGGAAATTTTTTCCTGAGGTTCCCAGCCGTCGGCGGGGTTGCCGGCAGGGTTGCTGGCAGGGTTCGCGGCGGGCCCATTACCGGCTCCGTTGCTTGCGGCGTTACCGGCCGCGGTATCTGCCGTTTCCGCCGGAAGCGCTCTCGTCGTACACGCATATAAACCGCGGAAAGGGCTCAAGGGTTCGACATCATAGTCCGTGCCGAAGGCCAGGCGCGCGCCGGATTTTTGCAGCGAGTTCCAGGCGTACGCGCCTTTGCTGCGCTCCGGACCGAGGCGTTGTTCGGCCCAGCGCATGTCCGTCGTTTCGTGGCTGGGTTGCATACTGGCGATGACCTTCAACGCCGCAAACCTGGGCAGGTCTTCGGGAGCGACTACCTGCGCGTGTTCAATGCGGTCACGGCGGTCGCGAGGCCCGTTGGCTTTAGCCACAGCTTCGAAGATGTCGAGTGCTGCTCGATTGGCCTTGTCGCCGATGGCGTGGAAGGCGATCTGGAATCCAGCCTTGTCGCGTTCGATGGCAAGTTTCCGATAGTCGTCGACATTGGCCGTAAGAATGCCGCTCGTGCTTGGATCGTCGCTGTAAGGAGCTAGCAACGCGGCGGTGTGGCTGCCGAGCGCACCGTCCAGAAAACCCTTTAGCAGGCCGGTGCGCAGCATGGGATCACTCACCCCGCCTTCAGAGCGCATGTTGCGAAGGTCGCCGATCGGCGCGTCAAAGGGAAGCCATTCGGTGATGCGTACGGTTAGCTTTCCTTCCTCTTTCAACTGCTGGTAAATGGCAAAATTTTCCCAGTCGGAATTGTCCTGCACGCTAGTGATGCCGTTTTCGGCGACCTCCGCGAGCACCATTTCCAGGCCCTGGCGAATTTGCTCACCGGTCAGTTCCGGTATTTTGCTCCTGACGAGGTGCATCGCCCCGTCTTCGAGGAGCATGCCAGTAGCTTCGCCATTGGCGTCGCGATCGATTTTTGCGCCCGCTGGATCGGAGGTAGTTTTGGTGACCCCCGCCAGCTTTAGAGCCGCGGAGTTGGCCACCGCAACATGGCCGGAGATGTGCGTGAGGTACACGGGATTATTCGGCGAGACCACGTCGAGTTGCTGTCGCGTGGGGAAGCCCTTATCCGTCCAGAGAGTCTGATCCCAGCCGCTGCCGGTGATCCAATCTCCTTCTTTGTGCTGTGCTACGGAAGCAGCCACACGCTTTTGCAATTGCTCGATCGACGTTACGCCATTGAGTTGCACGGAAAGTTTGTCGACCGCCGCGCCGCCCAGGTGGACGTGAGCGTCGTTGAATCCGGGCATTACGAAATGATTGTTGAGCTGAACGGTTTCGGGGTTTTCGCCGGTAGAACAGTCCAGCATCACGGCAGACAGGTCGCCAATGCACACAACTTTGCCGTCCCGTACAGCCATGGCACTGGCCCAAGGGCGCGTGGGGTCGTTGGTGTAGATGCGGCCGTGCAGGTACAGCGTGGTTGCATGCGGATCGGCGACCGGCGCGTCCTGCGCGAGAACCGGCTGTAGACTGACGCCGAACGCGAGGAAAACAAGCGACGCCATCGCAACGAAAAGATTTCGCAATCGCCGGGTTTCCGCTCCAATTTTGGTGCATTCCGCGGACCTGCTCATCGAGATGCTCCGTTCGCAATTCCTGAGACGCCCAGCAATGTGAGCAACGCCCGCTGCAAACCCATTTCACGCCCCGCGGGCTCGTACCATTCTTGCAACGAGTGCGCCCCGCCGCCGTTCCCGCCTGCTCCAATCGAGATGGCGTCGATGCCCATGGAAAGCGGAATATTCGCATCCGTGCTCGATCGTTCCGGACGGGATTGATTGCTCACATACTCATCGGCGTTGCGCAGGGCCGCCAGCAACGGCGCGTCGGCGCGGAGTTCCCCGCCCGGCCGGCTGCCCAGCAATTCCACTTTGAAATCGAGCTTGCCTTTGGAACGATCGCGGGAGTTGTCCATCTCATCGCGCACGCCTGCGGCGATACAATCGCGCAGCGCGGTTTCCAGGCGGGCTAGCTCAGATTCGCTTTCGCTGCGGATGTCTACCTTGAGGCGCGCTTCGTGAGGGATGGAGTTTATGGAGGTGCCTCCTTCAATCTGCCCCAAGTTGAAGGTGGTGCGCGGGCTTGGCGGAACCTTGGTGGCGATGAAGCGCACACTGCCGCGGACCAGCGCGTTGATTGGGTTGGCCATGCCGAAGTCAGACCAGCTATGTCCGCCGGGCCCGGTGATCACCGCTTCCAACCGGCGCGAAGCCAGCGCCTTGGTGGTGACGTGGTCGGTGCTCGAACCGTCCAGAACGATTACGCCCTTCAAGTGTCCGCCGTAGGCATCGATCAGCGCGCGCATGCCGCGCAAATTGCCTTCGCCCTCTTCGCCGACATTCGCGACGAAAAGCACATTTAATTGCGGCTTGATGTGCGCGGACTGCACCGCGCGCGCGATGGCCACCATCGCGGCCAATCCGGTGCCGTTGTCGGAGATTCCTGGTCCCGTCCAGCGGTCCCCGTCCTGGTGAACTCTTACGTCTGTGCCCGCCGGAAAAACCGTGTCCAGGTGCGCGGAAAGCACCACCGTATCCTGTTGATCGCTGTTCGTGGGATTTTTGTGGTTTGCGTTTCCGGCGTTCGCGCCCGGAAGCTTAGCAATCACGTTGCCGGTGCGATCGATTTCGGTGTGCAGTCCGGCCTCTTCGAGTAAAACTTTCACGGCTGCGGCGCGCGCGGATTCTTGAAAAGAAGGCGCCGGAATTTCGCTAAGCCGGATCTGTGTCTCATCAATCGCGTCGAGATGGTTATGCAGCCAGTCCAGCGCGGCGCGTACTTGCGCGTCTTCGGTCAGGCGTGCGCTCGCCTGACGAGAGGGCGCGGCGTACGTGGGCATGGTTCGCGCGGGCATCGTTAGGAGAATAACCCAAAGGATGCCGTGTTTCATCGGGGAGATGCGTAGGCGCGTGCGCATTTTGTCCTGAGGCGGAGCTCGTTTCCGGCTGTGATTCTAACCCCAAGTTTGTAGTGGCGCAGCAGGGTGTGCCACTACAAAAAATGACCAGGGCGGTTGGGTCACTGCACGGAGACGAGTCCTTGGATTTCGTCGTTGGTTAGAACGCGGGAGGAATTTTTTGCGGCGTCCAGAATGCGTGCCACTAACGGTTCGGTCGCGGGTATTTTTCGCGCCTCCAGCCAGTGCAAAACGTTGGACTTGCCGCTCATAGGTCCGATTTCGATGATTTGCTCCATGCCAAAGAGCGAGGCTGGAACGCCGCTATAGACGGCGTCGGCCAGCGCAGGATCGTTCTTGTGAAACGCCTTCACCAGGGCTGCAGCATGCACGCCCGTCGCCGTGCGAAAAGCGTCGCGCCCGACCACCGGATAATTCGGCGGGATGGTGGTGTGCGTCGCGGCCGCAACGCTTTCGCAATACTCCCTCAAGCGCGAGAGGTCGCGGTCGATCAAATTCATCAGCCGAAGATTGACCAGCATGAGCTCCATCGGGGTGTTGCCAACGCGTTCGCCGAGTGCGTTCGCGGCTGCATGGACTTGGTGCGCGCCGGCCGCATAGGCCGCGAGAGAATTGGCCACGGCCAGCCCGCGGTCGTTATGACCGTGCCAGTCCACGCGAATTTCTTCCCCGCTGGGATTTACGATCTCTTGGAAAGCGAATCTTATTAAATTGAAAGCGCCCGCCGGCGTGGCGTGGCCGACAGTGTCGCAGAAAACCAGCGCTTTGGCGCCGCTGTCGATGGCCGCGGTGTAGAGGCGTTTTATCGTGGCGGGATCGGTGCGCGTCGTATCTTCCGTGACGTACATGGACGGCAGGTTGTGCGCGACCGCGAAACTCACGGCTTTTTCCGTGGCGCGGCAAAGAAAGTCGACGGTCCAATCCTCCACCAAACGGCGGATGGGGCTGGTGCCGAGGAACGTGGCCGCTTCGATGGCCATGCCCACCCGCTGGGAGATTTCGGCGATGGGCCGAATGTCGTTTTCGTGCGTGCGCGCGGCGCAATTGGGCTTGATGCGCATGCGGTGCGTGGCGATTTCGCGCGCCAAGGCTTCGGTGTCGGCGGCGGCACGCGGACCTGCGCCGGGCAGGCCGATGTTGACCGAGTCGATGCCCAGCGATTCCATCAGGTGCAGAATTTTAATCTTTTCCGCGATGCTGGGATCGACGACCGAAGGATTTTGCAAACCGTCGCGCAATGTCTCGTCGTTGAGCAGCACGCGCGTCCCCGGAGCAATCGCCGGCGGCGTCGCCTCGTTCCAGTCGTAAATCCACTCGTTCTTAACCGCGTAGGTCATGGGCTACCAGATTCTTTACAGTTCAAATCTATCAAAAATTTCATCAGCGCTAAGACCGGATTTTATCCTTGGCTTCACGCAGTTTATTTCAAAGTCGCGGCCGTGTGAGTAGCTTCCGATAAGCCCGCTCTCACACGCGAAAGGATTCCTCCAGGTGCACTTCGACCATGGTCAGGCCTTGGGACGGGACCGTGGGGCCGGATTTGGAGCGGTCTTTCAAAGCGAACAGGCGCTCGATGTCGCCGGGGATCAGTTTTCCCCGCCCAACATCCAGGAGCGTGCCGACGATTTTCCGTACCATATAGCGCAGAAACGAGCGGCCGTGGATGGTGAAGATCAATTCTTCGTTGTCGGGGCTGCGCACTAATTCCGCGGCGTAGACTTCCCGTTCCATGGCACGGTCTTCATCCTCTTCTTCCGAGCCTGTGGAGGCCGCAAACGAAGAAAAATCGTGCCGGCCTACAAAATGCCCTGCGGCTTCGCACATGGCCGCTTCGTCCAGGGGAAACGGATAATGCAGCACGTAGCGATGCAGCATCGGTGGCACCACTTTCCCGCGATAAATGCGATACCGATAGATTTTTCCGTGCGCCGACCAGCGCGCGTTAAATTGCGGCCCGGTTTCTTCCGCCTGCAGGATGCGAATGGTCGGCGGAAGAATGGCATTCAGCGCCCGCTGAAATTCTTGCGCCGAAAGCACGGATTGCGTGCGGAAGCTGGCGATCTGCCCGAGCGCGTGAACGCCGGCGTCGGTGCGTCCCGCGCCGTGCAGCGTTATGTTTTCCTGCGTCAAGCGCCGCAAGATGCCGACAATTTCGCCTTGAATGGTCGGTTTGTTTTTCTGAATCTGCCAGCCGTGAAAATCCGTGCCATCGTACGCGATGGTGAGCTTGAGGTAGCGCATGCGTAAATGCGAAGTTATGGCGCGGACCGCACGAAGCGGCTTCCGGGCTTGACCGCTTTGCTGCCTTGCCTGCACAGTGGGCATTCATCGGGTTGATAGGACGGAATATTGAGACCCAGCAACGATTGCGATTCCACCGGAAATTCGATTTTACCCGCGGATCGATCGATCAGCGCGCCGACGGCCACCACATGGCCGCCCGCTTCCTCGATCACCTGGATGGTGTCCAGAGTCGAGCCACCGGTGGTCCAGACATCTTCGACCACCAAAACCTTTTCGCCGGGCTCCAGCGAAAATCCGCGCCGCAGGCACAAGCTGCCTCCGGCATTGCGCTCCACGAAAATCGCTGGCACGCCGGTATCTGCCCCAAATCTTGGCGCAGGAAGCGCCCGAGCCACTTCCTGGCCGATGATCACGCCGCCTAACGCCGGTGAGACCACCGTCTGGATGGTGGTGTCGGAAAACAAAGCCGCCAGCCCCTGGCCCAATTTCTCCGCCAGCCGCGGGTAACGTAGCACCAGCGCGCATTGCACATACATCCCACTGTGCAGTCCGCTGGACAGTTCAAAGTGCCCGTGACGGATGGCCCCGGCGGACTCCAACATCTTCAGCAATTCTTCGTTACCAAGCATGGTGTCAGCTAACCCGAGCACGCTGCTAAGCGTCGAATGCTCAGCAGCCTAGCCGTGGGATGTAGCGTTGTCAAGGTAGACGCGCGCCTGTTAAACTGGCGCATCCAATTCGCTCGGAGAAAACTTTAGTTCGCAGCAAAGCACGTCGCCTCATACTTTCCGTGGCTCGGTGTGCGATTTAGTGAAACAATTCCGGGCTTACAAGCGTTGTACTGTGCAGAGACGCTATACCTGCCCCGGAAGGGCATGACAACTGTCCCGCAGGGGCAAACAACGAGACTAAGGAGCACCATGAAGAAGCTGTTTCCGCGATCGGTGTTGGCGATGGTCCTGGCAACCTTGGTGGCCACTGGACCGGTTTCTCCGGCCTTCGCGCAGGATCCGCCTGCGCCGCAGCAGCCCGGGGTGCCCGATCCTGACAAAACCAAAAATCAAGTGGCCGTGCCGCCTCCCGCCGCTCCGCAGCCGCAGGCTCCGGCAATTCCCGTATCGCTGGGCTTGTCCAAACACGACTATTCGTCTGGCCCGCTCGCGTTTCCCACGCTGCTCGCGCCCTACCGGGCGATTCCCGTCGAACACCCGGAACTCGCAAATTCACCCACCCTCGACCAGTTGGTTCAGGATGGGAAATTGCATATTACCTTGCAAGACGCGGTGGAACTGGCGCTGCAAAACAGCCTGGATATCGTGATTCAGCGGTATACGCCCTGGTTCGCGGACACGGACATTCTGCTGGCAAAATCGGGGAATTCGCCGCGCGGGGTTATCACCAACTCCAGCGTTGGGGAGGACATCATCGCGTCTACCGCCAACTTGCCGTTTCTGAATCTGGATCCGGTGCTAACCGGCGCGGTGTCGATATTCGATGGTTCCGAGCCGATCAACAACCCGTTTATCTCTGGTGTCGGAACGACCGGGGAGTCCGCCGCGCTGATCCCGGAAAAAATTCACTCGTCGGAATTCAATTTTGGGTACTCCCAATCGTTCACTTCCGGAACCACCTTCAGCGCTGCCTGGAATAATACGCGCGGCTCCACCAGCCCTACGGCGGATCTCTTCAATCCTTCGGTGACTTCGACGCTTACCGCCACGGTAACGCAACAGCTTCTCAACGGCTGCTGCTTCCAAGTGAACCGCCGCAACATCATTATCGCGAAAAATAACCGCAAGATCGCGGACCTGATATTCGTGCAACAGGCGATCACCACGGTCACCAACGCGATTACCGCCTATTGGGAGCTCGTCTACGCGAGAGAGAACGTCAAGGTGGAACAACAAGCGGTGGCCGTTTCGGAAAAGCTGTACAACGACAATCGCAAGCAACTGGAAATCGGCACGATGGCGCCCCTGGACGTGACCCGCGCGGAATCGGAGCTGGCCAGCGATCAGGGCAACCTGCTGGTGGCGCAAACCACGCAATTGCAGGATGAACAGGTGCTCAAAAACGCCATCTCCAAGAATCCGCTGGCGCCGAATTTGATCAACGTGGAGATTATTCCCACCGATTTGCCCGCGCGTCCGGAAAACATCGAAGCGGCGTCTTTCGAGGACGCCATCAAAGAAGCATTCAATAAACGCCCGGATATTCTGCAGCAGGTCTACAACCTAAAAAATGCGGACGTGGATGTGAAGGCGACCGCTAACGCATTGTTGCCGGTCCTGACTTTGACGGGACAGTACACCGGCAACGGATTGGCGGGCAACATTCCGGTCACGGGCACGTCGGTGACCACCATCTCGAGCAGTACTATCCCGATCGTGGATGCCAACGGCAATCCCGTATCGATTGCGGGCCCCGGTGGTACGCAAATTCCCATCTTTGAGCCGACGCTGACGACCACCGCGCCGGTCATCGGCGTCAGCCATGGCGGTTTCGGAAACGCACAGAGCCAAATTTTCCGCAACGAATTTCCGGGTTATGCCGCGTCGTTGAATCTAACCCTGCCGTTGCGCAACCGGGCGGCACAGGCGGAGAGTACGCGGGCGATTCTTACCCAGCGCCAGATCGAGGCCCAGACGCTGCAAATCAAGAACGCCGCGCTCCTTGACGTGCGCAACACCTTTATCGCGCTGGAACAGGATCGCGCGCGCGTGGATGCCGCGGTCAAAGCCCGGCAGCTGCAACAGGAAACATTTGACGCCGAACAGAAAAAATATGCGCTCGGCGCATCCACCGTTTACCTGGTAATTCAGACCCAGCGCGACCTGGTCACCGCCCAAGGCACGGAGTTGCGGGCGCTCGCCGATCTGGTGGAAGCCAAAGCCAATTACGAACGCGCACTGGGGCGCACACTCGAGACCAATCGCGTCACCGTCGCCGGCAACCAGCAGTTTGAACGCGATACCCTAATTCCCGGAACGCTCAACGGCAAAGTCGTCGGCACGGACAAAATTTTCTCGAACGCCGGAGCGAACAGCGGCCAAAAATAAATATGCGAGCTTCTCTGCGCACGCCGATTTCCTACTGTCGCGGGCGGACGGTGCTTTTGGCGTTGCGAGTTCCCGCACCGTGGGACCTCTCGGAAGACTCACCTGACCGGGTAGTATTGCATCCTGGAAAAGAGCCTCGAGAAGAACCTGCGAGCGGACGGATTCCTTGCCCACCTCCGGGCTTTGGCATAGCATCTGAGTGCAGCTATGAAACACGACTCAAGCGCACGCGAAAGCAAGTCAAATGTGGTCACCGCGCAGACCGACCTGCCATCTCCTACCACAGGCGAAAGCACCGCCAATCGTGAAGCTCCGCGCAAACCTGGAGCGGCAGAGCTGAAGTGGGAAAAGACCACGCTGAAAAACACTCTGGATAAGACTCCCGAGCGCCAAAAGACATTTACGACTATTTCCGGGCATCCCATTCGCCGCTTGTATACCGAAGCGGATTTGGCCGATTGGAATGCCGACCGCGACCTGGGATTGCCCGGTGAACCGCCGTACACGCGCGGAATCCACTCGACCATGCACCGCGGCCGTTTGTGGACCATGCGGCAATTCGCCGGATTCGGCACCGCCGAAGACACCAACCGGCGCTTTCGCTATTTGCTCTCGCAGGGTCAGACGGGCCTTTCGACGGCTTTCGATTTACCGACCCTCATGGGCTACGACTCCGATCACGCGCTGAGCGAAGGCGAGGTCGGCAAATGCGGCGTGGCCATCAGTTCGCTGGCAGATATGGAAGTTCTGTTCGATCAGATTCCACTGGCGAATGTCACCACTTCGATGACCATCAATTCGCCCGCCGCAATCATTTGGGCGATGTACCTGGCGGTTGCGGAAAAGCAAGGCGCGGACTGGAAGAAATTATCCGGCACGCTGCAGAACGACATCTTGAAGGAATACATCGCACAGAAGGAATACATTTACCCGCCGGAACCGTCCATGCGGTTGGTGATCGACACTTTTGAATTCGGCGTGAAGCACACACCGAAATTTAATCCGATATCGATCAGCGGCTATCACATTCGCGAAGCCGGTTCGACCGCCATCCAGGAACTGGCGTTCACGTTGCGCGATGGCCTTGAATATGTGGAATGGGGTTTGCGGCGCGGCCTGGATATCGACGAGTTCGTGCCGCAACTTTCGTTTTTCTTCAACGCCCACAGCGATTTTTTTGAAGAGATTGCCAAATATCGCGCGGCGCGGCGCATCTGGCACCAGGCCATGGTGCAGCGTTACAAGGCCAAGAGCCCGCGGACCTGGGCGCTGCGCTTTCATACGCAGACCGCCGGCTGCTCCCTGACGGCGCAGCAGCCCTACAACAATGTGGTGCGCACGGCGATTCAAGCCCTGGCCGCGGTGCTGGGCGGCACGCAATCGCTGCACACCAATTCGCTGGACGAGGCCTGGGCGCTGCCCACGGAATTCGCTGCCACGCTCGCGCTGCGCACGCAACAAATCATCGCGCACGAGACCGGCGTGACCAACACCGTGGACCCGCTCGGCGGATCGTATTTTGTGGAAACGCTGACCAACGAAGTCGAACGCGGCGCCTGGGATTACATCCGGAAGATCGACGCCATGGGCGGGATGGTCGCGGCGATTGAATGCAGTTACCCACAGCGCGAAATCGCGGAAGCCAGTTACCGCTATCAGATGGAGGTCGACCGCCGCGAGAAAATCATCGTCGGCGTGAATGATTACGTTTCCGAAGAGCGGCCGCTGGATATTCTGCAAATCGACGAAACCGTGGCGAAACGGCAGGCCGCGCGGCTGAACAAGCTCCGCGCCGAACGTTCCCGGGAAGAAGTGACTCGCCGCCTCGACGCGATACGCGTCGCGGCCCAGGGCGCTGCCAACCTGATGCCCTTCATCTATGACGCGGTGAAGGCGTATGCCACACTAGGCGAAATCTGCGGCGCCATGCGCGACGTCTTCGGCACCTACGAAGAAGTTGCCATCACTTAAATCGCCGGAAGTTTGAACGCACAGCCACGCGAGCCTCGTTCCGGTGCGCCAGCCAACACTGAAGAACCAAGCTGAACGCAGAGACACAGGGAACGCAGAGAAAGAAACAAAAGCCCTTCCGCCTTCCCTTAGCAGGGTACTGGCAAAGCATCACTATTTAACGTATTCTTTATGTATACAGCTCGACTTTTTCTCTGCGTCCTCTGTGTCTCTGCGTTTACGTTTCCTATGACTGACGCTAGCCTTACACACGAAATTATCGGAGCGGCGATTGACGTTCACCGCGAACTCGGCCCTGGCTTGCTGGAACTTGTCTATTGTGAATCGCTCTGTCATGAACTCACGCTGCGAAGTCTTCCGCATGAAAAAGAGAAACCCATTCCGGCGATTTATAAAGGAGTGAAACTTGATTGCGGTTATCGCGCTGACATCGTCGTCTGCGGTCGCGTGGTTGTCGAAGTCAAAGCCATCTCGAGTATCGCTCCGGTGCACGATGCGATCATGCTAACGTACTTGCGCCTGTCCGGTTGTAAGATAGGATTGTTAATCAACTTTTATTCGCCTGTTCTGAAAGACGGCATCAAACGATACGTATGGCGTTACACGCCAGCCGAGACCGAACCAGAAAGCTGAACGCAGAGAAGAAATGTCCGCGAAAAAAATTAGAGTTCTCGTTGCCAAGCCTGGGCTCGATGGCCACGATCGTGGCGCCAAGATCATCGCTCGCGCGTTGCGCGATGCCGGCATGGAAGTGATTTACACCGGGCTGCGCCAGACGCCGGAGATGATTGCTTCCGCGGCGGTGCAGGAAGACGTCGATGTCATCGGCCTGTCCATCCTTTCCGGTGCGCACAATACCATCTGCCCGCAATTGATGGATTTGCTTCACGCCAAAGGCATGGACGACGTAACAGTATTAGTGGGCGGCATCATCCCCGGCGCGGACATTCCCGCGCTGAAAAAATCCGGCATCGCGGAGATTTTTCTCCCCGGAACCTCCACACAAGACATCATCGCTTTCATCAACGAACGCCATGCGGAGAAACATCCGGCGCAAACCTAGAGTTTTCAGCGGCGGAATCTTCGCACCCTTGCTTCCTTGTAACCCCCCGCACCGTTCTCCTCACTTCCAATCCCGTTCAAATTTCACCCGCGTGTACAGCGTCTGCAAACCATGCCGCGCAATATTGCGCTCTGATGCGCTTCCCGGCATCGCCAAGCTGACCCCCAAGTCGCAGCCCGCGGCCCGCGCACGCTCCAGCCGCACCTGCAACAGCGCCGTCTGCAATCCGCGATTGCGATACAGCGGCAGCGTGCTCGCCCCGAAAAGCCCTGCAACGCCGTCGCGCATCGCCAGCGTCGCGCCACCCGCGGGCTTGCCATCGACCAGCGCCAGGTAGCATTCCGTGTGCGGTCCCTGGCCAAACAATTTCATGACGCTGAGGATTTCCTTCGTCACCGGAAAATGCTCCGCGAAACCTTGCGCCACCGTCAACGCCCATAAGTCCAGCTGCTCGATAGAGACTTTCTCGATGCTCGCCCCGGGCGGAAGCTCTTGTCGAAAAATCAATTGCGAGCGTTCCTGCAGCGGCGTGGCAAAAACATTGGAAAACTCCGTAACGAAGTAGCCGCGCTTACGGAACTGTTCGATCAGTGACAGATTTGCCAGCGGACAGGTTTCCACCCGCACCGGCTCCGAACGCGTCCGGTAGAAATTCTCCAGGCGGTCCATGTCGTCGTTGGTCACGGCTCCATCGAGTCCAAGCCCCACCGCTTGCGTGACCGGGGAATTCGGCCCGCAGTAGATCGCTGCGCCTCCCGCGATGTGCTCCACCGCAGCGGCACTGCCGGGGCTCTGGCGGTCCAGCAATTCGGCGGTTTCCATGGCGGCGCGGGCTTCGGCGGTCTCGATGCGGCGGGCAAGTTCCAGGGTGAGGTGTAGATCAGGCATGCGACGCCAGTGTACCCGCGAGCGGCGAGACTTCCAAACAACAATTCAATTTCACTTGCCGCCAAATTTCCCTGCAACTATGCTTCGTGCAGAGCGCGCACGAAGGAGCAGCAAGCATGTCTTGGGATCCGGTCTACGCCCTGGTAAAAAAGATTCCTCGCGGGAAGGTGCTCACCTACGGTGGCCTCGCAAAAGTCCTGCGTCTCCCCGGCGGCGCCCGCACTGCCGGACATGCCATCGCCGCCACTCCAAGAGGCCGGGCCATTCCCTGGCACCGCGTTGTCGGCGCTGGCGGCAAGCTCCTCATTCGCGAGCCTTACGCTTCGTTGCAAAGAAAACTCCTCACGACCGAAGGCGTAAAATTCACCGAGTCTCGCGTCGACATGAAGGCCTGCGCCTGGACGCCCCCTTCGTCCACTCCAAGAAAACGCGCCGGCCAGCCTCGCAAAAAGGCCCGAAACAAATAGCAGCCGCCGCGCGTAGAACCATTGGCGCCGGCGTTGCGAGTTTTGTGGCGGCAAATCTTCACGTTTGCCGCTGCACGGTTCTTACTCACAACCTGCGGTATGCTATACGTTCTTTAGATATGACCGATTCCATCCTGCAGGTAGAGCATCTCGTCAAGCACTACGGCAACGTGCAAGCCGTGCGCGGCGTCAGCTTCGACGTGAAAGAGGGCGAAGTCTTCGGATTGCTCGGCCCGAACGGCGCCGGCAAGACCACCACGGTGGAGATTCTGGAAGGCATACGCGCCCCAGACAGCGGCCGCGTCTCCGTCTGCGGCCTCGATCCGCAAAAAAATCCCGAAAAACTCAAACACGAAATTGGCGCGTCGCTGCAGTCCACTTCCCTGCCAGAGAAGCTGCGCGTGATGGAAGCGTTGAAACTTTTTTCCAGCTTTTATAAGCGCCATCGCGATCCGGAAGAACTGCTAAAGCGCTTCGGCCTGGAGGAAAAACGTAACACCTTCTACGGCCAGCTCTCTGGCGGACAAAAACAGCGCCTGGCCCTGGCCTTGGCGCTGGTAAACAATCCGCAAGTGCTGTTCTTCGACGAGCCCACCTCCGGTCTCGACCCCCAGGTGCGCCGCGAAATTTACGACATTGTCGAAGAACTCAAGCGCGAAAAGAAAACCATCGTCATGACCACGCATTACATCGAAGAAGCGGAACGCCTCTGCGACCGCGTAGCTATCATCGATCATGGCCAAGTCATCGCGCTCGGCTCCCCGCGCGAACTGAAAGAGCGCAGCGGAAATAAGACGCGCGTCGAAGTGCGCCTGCAGCAGCCTGATTCGCCGGAAATTTTGAAAAACCTTGAGGGCGTAACGGAGTGCCGCGAACTGAACGGCGCCTACATCCTGCAGGCCCGGCGCCCCCCGCAAGCCATCGTTTCCCTGGTGAAACATCTGGAAGCTCAGGGTAACGAACTACTCGGCTTGGAAATTCTGACTCCCTCCCTGGAAGACGTGTTCATCGAACTCACCGGAAGGAGGCTCCGCGATTGACAAATTTTCTCACTCTCACGCGCATGCGCATCGAATTGACCTTGCGCAATAAAATGTTTTTGTTTTTCAGCGTCATCATGCCCTTCGGCTTTTTCTTTCTTTACGCTGGCGTTTTCGCCAAAGGTCATCCGGTGGCCGTCCGCTATCTTCTCGGCCCGGTGATGGCTTTGACGGTGATGGGCAGTTTTTGGGGCTTAAGCGCGGCCTTGGTCATGTTCCGCGAGCAAGGTATCTTGCGCCGCTTCCACGTCAGTCCCGTTACCGCCAGCGACATGCTGGCGTCCAGCGTCGTCGCGAATCTCATTCTCACCATGCCGACCATCATCGTCGAGCTGTGCTTCGCTCGCTTTATTTTTCACGTCATGCATTTTGGCAATCTTGCCACGGCCCTGTTCTTGGTTGCTCTGGGCACCATGTCGTTTGCCTCGCTTGGCCTGGTCGTCGCCAGCGTCACCAATACCATGCAGGAAACTCAGGTCATCAACCAATTGATCTGGTTGCCCCTGATTTTTCTATCCGGCGCCACCGTTCCGCTGGTGGACCTTCCGCACATGGTGCAGCGCGTCGGCCTGTTTCTTCCCGCTACGTATCTCGTCACTGAGCTCCAGGATGCCATCTTCTGGTCCGCTGCTGTTTGGAACCGCGACGTTTTGATCGCCCTGGCCTCCCTCGCCTTATGGGCGTGTTTGACGTTCTTTTTGTCCGCCCAGCTCTTTCGTTGGGAGCCGGAATCCAAAATCCCGCGTCGCGCAAAACTCCTGGTCGCCGCCACCGCCATCCCGTTCGTGCTTCTGGGAATTTGGGAAAATCATTCCAGCCGCACCATCTCCAAGGCGCAAGCCATGTCGGAATCTCTCAACGCCCCCTCCAAACCGGACGACCACTCTAAATAAAATTTCCCGGTTTGTGGTATTCGCTACCTCACCCCGCAAATCCATCATTCTTCAGGGCCACCCGCCAATTTGGTTTGCAACGCGCGCCGCCGCAACGCCTCAACGCATTGACGCTCCTGGTGTGCTGCCGTATTCTAAAATTTAATTACCGCGGCGCGCGGCGCAAGCTCAGGAGCGGATATGCCCATCCCCAAGACCGAGAAAATCTGGCACAACGGCAAGTACATCAACTGGGACGACGCCACCCTCCACGTTCTCTCTCACGTCGTCGGCTATGGCTCCGCGGTTTTCGAAGGCATCCGCTGCTACGAAACCAAGCAAGGCCCCGCCATTTTCCGCCTGCGTGAACACATGCAGCGTCTGATCAACTCCGCGAAAATCTATCGCATGGAGTTGCCTTTCAGCCTGGATGAATTTGTGAACGTCGCCACCGAGCTGGTGGCCATCAACAAATTGAAAACCTGCTACATCAAGCCCATCGTCTTGCGCGGCTACGGCGACGCCGGCGTAAATCCGCTCAACAATCCCATCGAAATTTACATGGCGTGCTGGTCCTGGGGCGCCTACCTGGGCCCCGAAGCTGTGAGCAAAGGCGTGGACGTCGGGATCAGTTCCTGGACGCGCATCGCGCCCAATACCCTTCCCGCCATGTCCAAGGCCGCCGCGAATTACATGAACTCGCAGCTGATCCGCATGGAAGCCACCTTCAATGGTTTCGCCGAAGGTATAGCGTTGGATTCCTCCGGCTATGTGAGCGAAGGCTCCGGCATGAACGTATTCCTCGTCCACGAGGGCACTCTGTACACGCCGCCGCTCGGCGCAAGTATTCTTCCCGGCATCACCCGCGACGCCGTAATCAAGCTCGCTGGCGATCTCGACATCCCCGTGAAGGAAGCCACTGTTCCGCGGGAAATGCTCTACGTCGCTGACGAAGTATTTTTCGTCGGCACCGCCGTCGAAATCACGCCCATTCGTTCCGTCGACCACATCGTCGTCGGCAAAGGCGCCGCCGGCCCCATCACCAAAAAACTCCAGGAAGAATTCTACGCCCTGACCAGCGGCAAGAAGCCCGATCGCCACAACTGGCTGACGCTGGTGAGCGCTCCGGTTGCCGCCGGACGCTAGTCGCTTCTCGCTACTCTGTAGAGCAGGGTAAACCTGCGCCCCAGCTTGGCTAGATCGCGGTTCAACCCTGCGATCCCACGCGCACCCGCAACTCCTTCGGCACGAAAAAAAACGCCAAGAACGCCCCAATCATCAAAATCACCGCGATGATATACAACGCTTCGGATGGGTTGCTGGAAATGCGTTTCGCCCAGATCGGAATGTTCGGTCCAAAATAGCCCCCCAAATTCCCTACCGAATTCACAATGCCGATCCCCGCCGCCGCGGCCGTCCCGGCCAAAAATGCGGATGGTAATGGCCAGAACAACGGCATCGAACCAATGACTCCCAGCGTGCCGAAAGACAAGAAAATAATTGCTAGGACTGGATTGGACGCAAACACTCCGCTCAAAACCAAACCGAGGGCTCCCGCGGTTACATTCAGCACATAGTGCAACCGCCGCTCTCCCGTTTTGTCGGAGTGCCGGCTCAAGAGAATCATCCCGATCACCGCTACTCCGTAAGGTATGGCGGTAATCAGCCCCACCTTGAAATAACCCTTGATGCCGAACGCCTTGACAATGGTCGGCAACCAGAACGTGATGCCGTACAATCCGATCATCAACGTGAAATAGATTGCGCAGAGCAGCCACACCTTTGCGCTTTTGAATGCATCGCTCAATCTGTTTTCCGTTTTGTGCTGATCTTCCGACGCCAGGTTCTTCGCCAGCAGTGCCTTTTCGGCGTCCGTCAGCCACCTCGCTTCGTCGATGCTGCTGTTCAGATAGAAAATCACCCAAATCCCCACGACCACGGAAGGAAGGCCCTGCGCTATGAATAGCCACTGCCAGCCTGCCAGGCCCATCGCGCCTCCGAGCCTATCCATGATCCAGCCGGACACCGGGTTGCCAATGACCCCGGAGGCCGCAATGGCCGCCACAAACCAGGCCGTGCGTGTGGCTCGCATCTTCGAGGGATACCACAAGGTCAGATAAAAAATTACTCCTGGGAAAAACCCGGCTTCTGCCAGGCCCAGAACGAAGCGCATGGCATAGAACGACCATTCCCCTCGCACGAACATCATGCAGGCGGAAATCAAGCCCCACGTGACCATGATTCTGGCGATCCACAGCCGCGCGCCAAATCTCTTGAGCAGCACGTTGCTCGGAACTTCAAAAAAGAAATAACCGATGAAGAAAATGCCCGCGCCGGTTGCAAACGCGGCGTCGCTCATCGACAAATCTTTCAGCATCTGCAGTTTTGCGAAACCCACATTTACCCGGTCGAGGTACGCCAGGATATAGCAAAGGAAAAGAAACGGAAGTAAACGCACGTCGACTTTGCGATAGGTCACGGCTTCGACGTTCTCAGAGGATACGGTCATCGCTACGTCCCTCGCTGGACGATTACGAATGCGTGCGCAATTGGGTCCTCATCCTATGCTCTCTTTCGCCTCGGGACACAAAAATTCTGCCGGCAAAACTGAATCGTTTACAGCCTTCATCTTTGCCTTCTAGCGCATCGTCCAACGGAGCATCCGGCGCGAGTAGGGTGCAGGGATTGCTGCCGTGGCAACCCTGTTCTTGTGACGCCTCCTTTGCCGCCTGCAATTCGGTAATATTGACGCTCCCGCGGGTGCGTGGCGGGTCCGGGCCACCAGTGGCCCTTTGTCCCAGTCCGCGTACGTGTAAATATCCGTGTACCCATACGGGAGAGGAGTGCCCGACAGCCGTCATGGTCCGTTCGCGATATCTGAAAGACGCTGCGATTATCGTGGCGCTCGCCGCAGCCTATTTTCTTGCCGGGGAAATCGGCCTGAGGTTCGCGCTGCTGAACGCCACGGCCACCGCCGTCTGGCCCTGCACCGGTATCGCTCTGGCCGCCTTGCTGATCCTCGGCTATCGCGCCTGGCCGGGAATCTTTCTTGGCGCCTTGCTCACCGCGCTTACCACCCCGGACCACCTGCCCACCGCGATTGGCGTAGCCACCGGGAGCACTTTGGAGGCTCTGCTCGGCTGCTACTTGATCACGCGATTCGCCGCCGGCAAACAAGTTTTCGAGCGCGCCCAAGACATCTTTAAGTTCGCTTTCTTCGCCGGATTGCTCACCCCGGCCATCAGCGCCACCATCGGCGTCTCCTCCACGTTCATGGGAGGCTTCGTGGACCGCAGTATTTTTGGCTCCGTTTGGTTCACGTGGTTGCTTGGGGATGGCGCGGGCGCTATCCTCGTCACGCCGCTGGCGATTCTGTGGTTTGAAAATCCGCACATCAACCGCGACAAAAAGCACCTGGCGGAACTCGCCACCCTTTTCGGTGGCCTGATTTTCACCAGCTGGATCGTTTTCGCCGGCGGTTTTCACGCCTTGCTGAAGCACTATCCGCTCGAATATTTGTACACGCCGTTTCTCGTGTGGGCCGCCTTCCGCTTTGGCCGCCGTCACGCCGTCACCGCCAACTGCGTCCTCGCGGCGATCGCCGGTTGGGGCACGGCGCACGGTTTCGGGCCATTCTCGCGCGATTCCCTGAACGCTTCCCTGCTGTTGCTGCAGGCCTTCATCGCCATCATGGCCATCACCACCCTGGCGCTGGCCGCCGAAGTTACCGAACACAAACGCGCCGACGAGCGCGTGCGCCAGCTTGCCGTCACCGATCCGCTCACCGGTTTGTGCAACTACCGCCGCCTTCTCGATGCCCTCGATTTTGAAATCAAACGCTCCGAACGCACCGGACGCCCCTTCGCAATTCTGCTGCTCGACCTCGATGGCCTGAAAATTATCAACGACGCCTTCGGCCATCTCGTCGGCAGCCGCGCCATCTGCCGCTTGGCCAACACGCTGCTGATTTACTGCCGCGAAATCGACACCGCTGCTCGTTACGGTGGCGACGAATTCGTGCTCGTCCTGCCGGAAACGGAGATGGAATCCGCGCAGCAAGTAGCCCAGCGCATCTCCGAGCGCCTAAAAAACGATGGCGAGCTCCCCAAACTTTCCGTCAGCGTCGGCGCGGCCATCTACCCCGAGGATGGCGAATCCCTGGACGAACTGCTCAGCGCCGCCGATCACGCTCTATACCGCGAAAAAGGGGCCGCGAAGACGAAACAGGGTTCGAAAATTTAGCACGCTCTCTGTTCCATCGGATAAAGCGCCCATGCCAACAGTCGGGTAGCGGCAATTGTGACCGTAAGAATGCTGGCATCCTCCCCTCCGTTACGGCTAGAATTCACGTTCGCACTGGGACGCTCCGCCGCCTTCTTTCGCGGCGCGTCCCGCCGGGAGGACTCTGGATGTACCACACCTCGCAAAAATTGACCGCTGAATTTCTCGGCACCTTCGCGCTGGTTTTCTTTGGCGAAGGCGCGGCTTGCGCGGTGCAGTACGTGCATGGTGCGCTGGACGTAAATCTGCTGACCGTGGCGCTGGCCCACGGTTTGGCCATCGCCGTTTTTTTCACCGCCCTCAGCCAAATTTCCGGCGCACATTTTAATCCCGCGGTGACCATCGGCTTCTGGGCCACCAAACGCATGAACACCGTGGAAGCCGCGATGTACTGGGCAGCGCAGATCGCCGGGGCCATTGCCGCGGCCTACGCCTTGCGCGCCATGCTGCCCGAAGATGCCTGGCGCAACGTGGCGCTCGGCACCGCCGAGCTCAATCGCGATTTTCCCAAGTGGGCGGGCATGGCCCTTGAAGCGGTGGCGACTTTCTTCGTGGTGTTCATTTTTTTTGCGACCACCGATGAAGATCGCGCCATTTCCCAAAGCGGCGCTGGCCTGGTCATCGGCGCCACTTACACACTCGGAATTATTCTCGCCATGCCCTTCACCACCGGCGCGCTGAATCCCGCTCGCGCGCTAGGTCCGTGGCTCGCCTCCGGCGCCCATCTTGGCAACCAAGGCGTCTATTGGGTCGGACCGCTCGCCGGCGGTTTCCTGGCTGGGCTGCTATACGACTCCCTCTACCTATCCAAGAAACTCCCCGACTAAGAATCGTAGGTGACAGTCCCTCTGAGACCGCCGCTACGATGGGAACGGTGCGACACTGTCCCTTAGGGCAGGTAATCACGTCGCAACCCGCGTTCCTTGTAACCTTGCCCGCTCCCCGCGTGGATGCTAACGTCGCCAGTTAGCTGCAGGACTGCGGGGTTTTCACACTTATGGCGATCAGCATTGATGACCTGCTCCGTCGGGCCGTCGAAAATAAATCGTCCGACTTGCACCTGAAAGTCGGCAATCACCCATACCTGCGCGTGGACGGCCAGCTCGCGCCCATCACCGACGTGCCGCGCGTCACACCCGAAGAAATGCTCTCGATGGCGTTCAGCATGATGACCAACCGGCAAAAGCAAAAATTCAAGGAAACCGCCGAGCTGGATATGGCTTACGGCGTCGCCGGCCTCGGGCGCTTCCGCGTCAACGTCTTTCAGCAGCGCGGTAACGTGGGCATGGTTTTGCGCGTCATTCCCACAAAGATTCGCACCGCCGAGGAACTGAATCTTCCCGCGGTGGTCTCGCGAATCTGCGAAGAGCAGCGCGGTTTGGTGCTGGTCACCGGCACGACCGGTTCCGGCAAATCCACCACGCTCGCCGCGATGATCGATCGCATCAATGCCAATCGCGCCGACCACCTCATCACCATCGAAGACCCCATCGAATTTCTGCACCGCGACAAGCGCAGTTTTATCAATCAGCGCGAAGTGGAAGTGGATACGGCGAACTTCTCGACCGCCTTGCGCGCCGCCTTGCGCCAGGACCCGGACGTGATTCTGGTCGGCGAAATGCGCGACCTGGAAACCATTTCCACCGCGCTGCTGGCGGCGGAAACCGGCCACCTGGTTTTCTCCACGCTGCACACCTTGGATGCCACGGAAACCATTCAGCGTATTATCGCGGTCTTCCCGCCTCCCGAGCAGAAACAGATTCGCTTGCAACTGGCCGCCACACTCAAAGCCGTAGTGTCGCAGCGCCTGGTTCGCCGCGCCGACGACCTGGGCCGCGTTCCGGCCTGCGAGGTGATGATCGCCACGGCATACATTCGCGATTGCATCATCAACCCCGACAAAACGCGGCTGATTCACGACGCCATCGCCGCCGGCACCAGCCAATACGGCATGCAAACGTTCGATCAATCGCTGTTCGATCTGTATACCCGCCAGCTCATCACGCTGGAAGAGGCATTGTCCCGCGCCTCCAACGCTGACGAATTCAAGCTGCGCATCCAGGGCGTTCGCTCCGCTGCCGACTCCGCGCGCGAAGAGATGGAACGCCAGATGGCGGACTTCGAGCGCTTCGCCCGAAAATAGATCGCCCAGTTCCCAACCGTTGAAAATAGCTGAGAGGTCGTCTCGCGCACGGCGAGGGATCCGCTTTATTCTTCCTGCGATGGCAGTTCTGTGCAACAGCGTGCCGCACGCCGATCTACACATTTCCAAACATAACCGTGGCTTGCGTCGCGAGCGGGTTGCTTCTATGCTTTCTGCATGTTCGGAACGCAGCGGAAACTGGACAGCGAAGACGAGCTGTACGACGTGGCGGTGCGCGCATTGATGCGCCGCGGGCATTCCGTCAACGAAATGCAAAAGCTTCTGGAGCGCCGCGCCGACAACGAATTGCTGGTGAAAGTGGTGCTGGCGAAGCTGCGCGAGAATGGCAAGCTGGACGACTTGAGTTACGCCAAGCAGTTTGTCCGCCAGCGCACGGAAATCCGCCGCCAAGGGAAATTCCGCATCACACGCGATCTGCACGCCCGCGGCGTCGCCGACGAGCACATCGCCGCGGCGCTGGCAGAGTCCGCCGAGCAGACCGACGAAACCGCCTTGGTGCGGCAGCGGATTGAGCGGAAGCTCAAGCTGACGCGCGGCGAAGTGGATGAGCGCAAGATCGCGTCGCTGTATCGCAGTCTGATGCGGGCGGGTTTTGCGTCGGACCTGATCCGGCGTGAGTTGCAGTCGATGACCAAAGCGCCGGTGCCGGAAGGCGAGTCCGCCGCGGAGTAGTTCCTGTAGGTTCGCTTGCCGTAAACCCAATGCAGTGAATTGAGTGCAACGGAATTGATGTGCCCGCCGGACCGCGTTCCATTTTGGGAACACGGTAGGTGTACCCCACCCCGGGTGTTTTTGGCAAAGAGTGCGGGAGCGCCACAAAACAAAGGGGTTGCACGATTTTTGAATTTGAGAAGAGTGCGCAACGTATTGAAAACAAACGAGCGCAGATTTCACGTAGAGAAAAGAGTGTGCAACGTATTGATTACAAATGGATTGGGATTTTGAGCCCCGGACTGGATCACGCGGCGCCGCGAGCGGTCTAGGCTTAATTGCGGGTGGATTTAACACGGAGCGCAGAGAGTTCACGGACGAAGAGAAGGTGGAAGACGAACTTGGTAGGCCTAGCGGGGAAGACGCGGGTGGGAACTTACCGATGCCGATATTACGGCGGATGGGAGGCATTCCTGATTCCTTACCCCCCCCCTCTACTTCTTGGGTACTATACCATTCTTGCATCGCGGCCGACAACCTAAAAATGCTCCGCGAACGGGATGCGGTTTTCGCGTTTGGTGGGTGTGGTGACATTTTTTAATAGCCCGCGGCGTAAATCAGGCTAGGCGCTCAAATAGGCCCGTTCAAGGAGAGAGGGAACATGACTCGCAATCCAGGGAGAGTGGCCGGATTCTGGTACCTGCTCCTCGTTGTCATCGGCCCGCTGCGCCTTATCTATATTCCCAGCAAGCTGTTTGTTCACGGGAACGCAGCTGCGACCGTCGACAACATCGCCGCTCACCAACTGCTCTTCCGTCTCGGCATCGTGGGCGACCTGCTCGGAGGGGTGATCCTGATTTTTATGGTGATGGCTTTTTACCGTTTGTTTAAAGGCGTGGACCAGAATCTTGCGGCGCTGGTGGTGATATTCGGTGGCGTGATGCCGGCGCTGATCTACTTCGTTGGAGTGGTGAGCGACGCTGGCGCCCTGATGCTGGTGCGCGGAGGCGATTTTCTTTCGGCATTCGACAAACCTCACCTGGATACCTTGGCCGTAATGTTCCTGCATCTGCGCGACCAGCAAAACATCGCCGCCGAAATGCTTTGGGGGGTATGGCTCTTCCCGTTAGCGGCGCTGGTGTACCGGTCGCATTTCCTGCCGCGATTTCTGGGGGTCTGGCTCGCCCTCGGCGGCTTCGCCTACGTGATGCTGAGCCTTACGGGGGAACTGGTGCCGCAATATTATGGCAAGGTGTTTAGCTACGCGCAGCCCGCCTTCTTCGGGGAGATCGCGCTTACGCTGTGGCTGCTGATCAAGGGCGCCAAGCCGCAAGTAGCGGATACGGCTGAATTACGGTCGTTGGCTGGCTAGAGCGCGATTGCTTCGGCGAATCCGTATTGGGCGAAGTCTGGCTGCATTTGGGGGATTTCGGCGGGGTCAATGATACTGCACTGGCCTTGAAACCACATTTCTGACGAACGCGTTAATCAGGCATGTGATTGGTTGCGAGTTGCCCGTCAACCGGAAGCAATCGCAATCACTTCCTACAAGCCGACTTGTCGGTACCGATCCGCACATCGCAATCTGGATTACTTCCGGCTTGCCGACCAACGGCCAACTGGCCGTTCTGCAGTTTTGAGCGTAATTGTGATTTTTCAACAGTTGAGCGACACTCGTCCCACACAACCGCTTCAAATGGAGAAGTGTGCATCCAACTTAGTCAGCGCAAAGTTAATCCTTCTTCTCCTCCTCGATCCTCGTCCCCTCTTCCGTGACAATCGTGCCCGTCGCCTCGCTGAGCAAGAAGAATCTCTTGCCTCCGTCAAGGACGACGAGGTTGTTGGTTTTTGTACCATCCGCAGTGAAGAGCGACCCGGTACAATCCGCATCGACCGTGTAGCTTGCGTCCACGCTCGGCGGCGCATAGGTCCAGTCTTGGATGTCACCGTTGTTGCTTCTGGTCAAGCGCGTAAGGCCGAACGTCCCGTCTCCGTTATAGACTTGGATGCCGATCGAGGCGATAGGGCCACCCACGACATTGTTCACGCCCGTCCTGTTGAAGCCATAGGTCCCTTTGAGGCTGGCAACGCTACAGACGCGATCGTTGGCATGGACGTTGATCATGGCCCTTGGAATGCGTGCAAAAGTTGCAAGGAGCGCGAAACCTGTTACGAGAAGAAAATACTTTCCGAACTTGCTCATTTTTGATTCTCCTTTCTTTTTCCGGCTTAAACTCGGGTTCGTGTCTGGGCATGGGGAGCTCCGCACGAGTGCGCCGATATTAGCGCGGGAAGGCGACTTCTTTCAATGGCGTCCGTCTGATTTGTCCCTGTTTTGCTTCTGATCATGCAAATTCTTGAATTCACGAGTGTTGGAGGATGATGACAGGGCGTCGCTTATTCTTTCCGCGGGTAATCAATCGGCGGTAGACTGCGTCCACTTCGTCGGCCTACCGATGGAAGCAGCTACCCGAACCCGCAGGACGCGCTTCGGCCCGTTTGAGGTTGAACTTCGGGCTGGCGAACTCTACAAGCACGGCATCAGGTGGAGCTACAATGATCTTGCCGGGCGAAACGGAAGCGGGGCTCTGCGGGGGACGCAACCATGTTGAGGGATAGCCTGCTAGTCGTATCGATGCCTTCAAAATCCCCGCCCGAAGGGCGGAATACTCACTAACGGAGAGCGCCCTCTCTCCATTTCAGGCTGAACCAACACATTATCTCTCCCTGCTCGCGCCGTCAATCGCGGACCAGCCCTATTTAGGGCGAATCACAGACAATCCGGAAATAATGCCTCCAGGTTAGTCCCGAGAAACGCGCTTGCGGGAATTGATGGACCCGCTCCGGATGGTCGGCTACCACGAAGCATAGAAGGCTTTGCTTGGCTGGATTGGGGCCGAATTGGGAGCACAGGCAAGAGTGCCTGTGCCACTTAAGGCTTGGGGTTCGGGGGATACTGCACTGGCCTTGAAACCACATTTCTGATAAACGCGGCGGCCTCTGCGACGGGGTAGCGCATCATTTTTCTTGCACCCTCCATCTATGACGGTCATCGAACCAGAGGTATGATGGGCGTCCTATCTGATGTTGGTCCTGCAAAAAGGAGGGATTATGAAGCTCACAGGCAAGAAGGCGCTGATTACCGGCGGCAACAGTGGCATCGGTCTGGCCACGGCGCGACTTTTCATTGCGGAGGGCGCGCAGGTGGCCATTACCGGCCGCGACCAGAACACGCTGGATGAAGCGGTCGCCGAACTTGGACCGAGCGCGCGTGGCTACCGCGTGGACGTCACCATTGCGGAAGATCGCAAGCAGCTCTTCGCGGCCCTGGCCAAAGATTTCGGCAAACTCGATATTGTCTTCGCCAATGCCGGCATCTCCGGCCAGACTCCTACCGGCTCGACCGACGAGGCCATTTTTGAGAGCGTGATCCGCACCAACCTTAATGCCGCTTTCTTTACGGTGAATTCAGCGGCGCCTCTGCTGAACGACAACGGCAGCATCATCTTTAGTGGGTCCGTACAGAACTATATCGGCCAACCCGGCGTCGCCGCATATGCAGCCACCAAGGGGGGTCTCGTCTCGATGGCGCGTTGCATCGCCGCCGACCTTGCACCGCGCAACATTCGCGTGAACGTTGTCGCACCAGGCGCGATCAAAACTCCCATTTGGAAGCGCGGGCCCCGCGCCTCTATTTCCACAGACGAATCCGCCAAGGTGGAGAAGTTCTTTTCTTCCGCGGTTCCGCAGGGCCGCTGGGGCGAGCCGGAAGAAATTGCCAAAGCCTTGCTCTTCCTTGCGTCGGACGATTCCTCCTACGTCAACGCGGTCGAGCTGATAGTGGATGGCGGATTCACGGGTGCCCCGTTTGGAGCTCCCATTTTTCAGGACGTATTTAGGCCGCTTGGTAGCGAGGCGAAGTTGGCAAAAGCTCATGGAGAGTGAACCGCGATTTTGAAACGTCTTGCGGAGTGGATAAACCGAAAGGAGTCACTCACATGTTTGATATGAAGAATCTCACTAAGCTCAAGAGGCTCGATGAGAATGCACCTGACACAATGAAAGTCTTCTGGGCTTTTAATAAGGAGACTTTCAAAGCCGGCGCCATCGATGTCTTGCACAAGCAGTTGATTTCGGTGGCGGTGGCGCTGACAACGCAGTGTCCTTACTGCATCGAGTTGCATATGAGAGCGGCGCGCGAGGCCGGAGCAAATGACACGATGCTGACGGAAGCGGCCATGGTCGCCGCGGCCATGCGGGCAAACGCGACGGTCACCCACGCGTCCCACTTATTCAAAGATTAACGCGAGCTTCCCGGTCGCTGTCGGCGTCTTCCCTGAACCGGCCTTTCAAAGGGAGGGCACTTTGCGGCCTGGGAACAGCCGCAGCTGCTGAGCTCTAATAGGGTCCTGGTAAACGCGCTTGTATTGACCGATCTGGCCAACTTGTGGAACGCCCTTCTCGGGAACAGGAGAGGCAGACATGAAACCCTGGAAAGTAGTATTGCTGATTCTGTTTGCTCTTGTGATTGCAGCCGCGGGATATGGGGTGACCCTGGTGCGGCGAGGCTTCAGCGCCCTTGCGACACCGTCAGCGATTGAGGAGTTTGCGGCCACGACGGCACGCAAAATGGCCGTGCCATCCTCGTATCGCCAACTTCACAATCCCATCTCGCCTTCAAGGGAGAACATTCGGGCAGGCATGGAGCATTTCGCCGATCATTGCGCGACGTGCCATGCGAATGACGGATCGGGCCAGTCGTTTTTCGGCAAAGGCCTCTATCCGAAACCGCCCGACATGCGTGCGGCCGGGACGCAGAACGAGAGCGATGGCGAGCTCTACTACACAATTGATAATGGGGTTCGTTTGAGCGGCATGCCAGCCTTCCGCGACGCGCACACTCCCGAGAAAACCTGGCGCCTGATTTTGTTCATCCGGCATTTGCCTCAGCTCACGCCCGAGGAACTCGAAGAGATGAAGGCGCTGAATCCGAAGAGGCAGGGGAATCCAGCGAATTGGTGAAGGACGGGTCAGCGTCACCTGATGGTTATTCGATGCTGAAAAATGTCGCGCGCCAAACAGATTTCATGCCCGCGGAATCGGACGCCTGAATCTCCAGGCGATAGCTGCCGGCGGACAGTTTGTCCAGTGGGAGTCTTTCCGCAACCGGAATGACAGAATTTTCCGGTCGAGTTGCCGATGCTACGGGCAGCAAACGCGTTTGCAATTTCACTTCTCCGGTCTTCGCGTCCCGCACTCTCATTTGTAGCTGGAGCTTTACCGCCCCGTTGAGCGGTGGTTCGCGAATTTCGACGTAGCTTAGCAGTCCATCCTTTTTCTGAAAGTGCGTATCGCCCGCGGGCGTGAATTCCAGGCCGTTTGCGAGCAGGGGCACGTACTGGGGCGACCGAGCTTCTTGCGCCAACGGCTCAGGCGCTTTGTGAAATCGCTGGCAGAGAACTATTCCGCTGATGGCGAGGCCATCTTGCGAGAAGCTCTCGACCCTCAGAGGCGCTTCCACGCGACCAAATTTCTTTCCATCGGTGACCACCAGTTTCAAAACGTAGTCCCCGGGAGGGAGGTCCAACTGGGTACGATAATGGCTGGGAATGACCTGAAGCTCGTAGTCCTTGCGGGCTTCTCTGGAAATCGGAAATGCGCCGCGGTAAGCATCCCCCAAGATGGAAGGATGACAGGCAATATCACTGAAGCGCAGGGCGAGAGCCTGGTCGCTGCGGTACACCATTCCTAAAACGGCGATCCTGGCATCCAGCTTAACGTCGCTCCATTGGCGCCAAAGAACCTGCGAGGGAAACGCAACGGCGATATCCACCCGGTTCTCCGTGGGGCCGCCGAAGAGGGAGCTCGCTTGCACGGATACCGGAAACTTTCCTTCTTGCGCTGATTCCGCATAGCTATCCATTTGTTTTCCAAGCAGCGTTCCGTCTACGGCATCGTAAAGTTCATTTTTCGTGTTGCAATATGCGTCGCGGGCATAGACCGTGGCATGGGGGCGGTCTACCTTGACCTTGATTTGGTGGCAGGGCCGCCCCGGGGAAGATGACGGAGGCGTATAAGAGACGAGGTACACATGCAAGAGCCAGAGACTTGCGCCGCTATCTGTTGGTGCGGAGAAATCGGGGCTGGCCCAAATACCCCTGGGCGTACATGCCGATTCCGTGTGCTGAGAAACGTTATCGCTTACCTGCCAAACTCGCGGCACATCAATTGCGAGATTCTGAATCTCTTGCTCTTTGCCATCTTCGAATACGTGAAAATCTTTCGCAGAGAGGCCGGTAACTTCCTTATCCCATTCCTCATACTTGTTATGTCGCCAATCGGATCGGACGTCCGACTTGTCAACAACGAACACCGGCACCACCACCTGCTGCGCTTCGACGCGGATGGCGGAGGGACCCTCGGTCTGGGCCAGGGAGATCGATATCCCTGCGCTGAAAATCGCTGCGGCGAGTATCAGACGGAAAGCTGGCATCTTCTTGTTCTTGGTTCCCACCGTCGTCAATGGCGAGTTGGGGCTGTTCATGCCTTCGGCGCGCGCTCGAGGTTTGCGCGGTCCCAGTTGGCGGCGTTGGCGCCGGCCTCGTAGGTGGATTGGCAGAAGGCCAGCAAATCTTTTTCGGGGGTGGGGGAGTTGCGGAGGTCGTCGTACATCAGGAAATATTCGGACTTTTCTTTGCTGTAGAAGGCTTTGCTTGGCTGGATTGGGGTGGTGCTGAAGCCTGTGGGTTCGGGGGCGGCGTAGGCGTAGAAGGCAGCGTCTTTGATGATTTCGCCGTCGCCGGGCCAGAAGCCTACGCTGATCACTTCGTGGGAGTAGGCTTCCTTGGTGATGGGGTCAGCGCCGGGCCGCGCTGGAGCACGACGGCCGGAAAAGCGCGTGACCGCCAGATCGAAACTGCCCCAGAAAAAATGGACCGGGCTGCACTTGCCGATGAAGCGGGCGCGGAAGTCCTGGAAGACGGTGTGCGTGCTGACCAGGATTTGCCAAAAGCGGTGGGCGTAGGCAGGGTCGTAAGACTTGTGCCCTTCGTCGAGCGTGAAGCGCACGGGGCGCGGGACTTCCACGGGCATGGTCCAGACCTTCACCTGAATGCCCAGAGACGCCAGCGCACCCATAAACTCGGCGTAAAATTCGGCGACGGTGCGCGGCACCAGACGAAAGGCACGCAGTTCACCTTGGGTGGTGGTGATTTCGAGCGTGTGCGCGGTGAAATCGAAGAGCACCTCGAAAGCGCCGCGGTCGTACGGGATCGGTGAAGTGGTCAGCCCACGCGAGGTCACATAGAAGGTACAGCCCCAGAAATGGTTGATGTTGGGACTTAGCGCGAGCCGGACTTTACCGACGATTTGCGTCCACATGTGCAGGGTGGCGTAGGTGTCTTTCCACTCAGTCAGCGGCAGCGCGGGCCAGCGGTTTTCCGTTGCGGGCATTTTCCTGTCTCCTGAGCCCCTGGCGCGACGGCACCTCGCGCGCTATCAGGCCATGAAGTTGCAGCATAACACTTCGACCCATGCCGGGCATGGTCACTTGCCGGCGAATGAATTACTTGGCGGCTTCAGGGTGTGCCTCGTGGTGGTCGAAACTGAGCGCACGCGTGATTTTCCACGCGCCGTCTTTGCATTGCCACAGCGTGACAAAGCGCCCTTCACCCGTGCCAATGTTCGTCTTGGGATGAAGGAAACGATGCGTGCCGATTTCGATCGCGCCGTAGCCTTTCATATAGTGCGCTTGCAACGTGCCGGGCACCAGTTCGCGGCGAACATCGGTGCCGCAGATGTTTTTCTTGATGCTGTCGACAAAGGCCTGCTTGCCAAGCGTAACGCCGCCCTGGTCGTGGTAAAACTCGACGTCGTCGGCAATCAAGGAAGCAAATTTTTCCAAATCGCAGTGATTGTAGGCGTCGAAGAGCGCGGTATCGAGCGCGGCGATGGTTTTGTCCAGCTCCTCCTGATTCTTGATGCTGTCCAGCGACTGAATCGCCTGAGCGCGAATCGGGGCGGCGGATATCACTAGCAGCAAGAGGGACAAAATCTTTAGCATGCGCGACAGACTGTTCATCGGAAGCTCCTTGGTTCGGCGGCTGGTGATACTGAGGAAGGTACGAAGCCGCATGGCAGAAAGTTCCTGGTAGCGCGGTCAGAGATTTCTTGGGTTAGCAACGCGGAGGTATATTTGTTAGCGTTGCTGAGCCGTCAAAACAGTTTGACGTGCGAGCTAAACACGGAGGCCCTCAATGACGGATACGTTCCAGCTTTCTCGCATCAGCGCGGTGATGCTCGGCGTGCGTGACGTGCCGGCGGCGCTGGCATTTTACAAAGATAAGCTCGGCCTGCACGTGATCCTGCAGGAGTCCGGGTTGGCGCTGCTGCAATGCGGGACGGTGATGCTGGGGCTGAGCCGCGGGCACGTGAAAACTGACGCGCCAGTGGCGGGGGCGACGGAGGTGGTGTTTGCAGTGGAAGCGGTGCGTGGGGCGATGCGGGGGTTGACGGAACGGGGCGTGGTGTTCCTGGGAGAACCGCGGCAGGTGACGGCGACGGATTGGGCGGCGCACTTTCGTGATGTTGACGGGCACCTGCTGTCGATATTTGGGCCGGAGGGGCAGAAGTAAGCCGACATTTCCTAGGGGCGGCTGCGCGAGCGATCTTTCCACGGGCTGAGCACGGTATAGCGCGGCGTGGCGGTGGCGTTTTCTTTGATGGCGGTGAGAAGCCGGCGGCGCACCAGCCAACCGACCGCGGATTGCGCCGAGCTTTTTGAGACGCCTACGGACTCGGCCAGTTCGCTGTAGCTGATTTGCACGGCCGCGCCCCGGCGCTGCTGCTCGGCGGTGAGCCACAGGTAGACCAGGAAGCTGACCGGCTTGCGGTCGTGGCCCACCAAATCGCGCAACAGCACGTCGGTAACGTATTTATCGAGCACCGGCATCGCTATACCTATCATGAGTATAGCAACGAATGCCTGATTGCAACGGCGGAATGCGGAACGTTATTCTTCGGCTGCCGGCTTTGCTCCTTCGTCGCTGCGGCCGGCGGCACTTACAACCTACAACCACGGAGGATGAACCGATGATTCGCGGAGTGAAATTTGTCAGCATTCCGGTGCGCAATCAAGATGCTGCGTTGAAGTTCTATACCGAGAAGCTGGGCTTTAAGGTCGTCACCGACCAGCCTTTTACCGACAAGCAGCGGTGGATCGAACTGAAGATTCCCGGTGCGGAAAGCGGGCTGGCGCTCTTTACGCCGGAAGGGCACGAGAGCCGCATTGGCGATTTTCAGCCCATGGCGTTCTGGTGTGACGACGTATTCGCCACCGCGAAGCTTTTAAAATCGCACGGGGTGGAGTTTGAAAAAGATCCGAAAAAAGAGAACTGGGGCACGGCCGCCATTTTCAAAGACGTCGACGGCAACAAATTCGTACTCTCCAGCCGATAAGCGGTAGTAAGCATAAGGGGTTTACCGTAGCAGTTCCGTCGCGTGGACAACGAAACTTACGCGGTGGTAGCGTGTTTAATATGCAGGACGCAAGGATTAGAAATCTCTCGAATACGGAGTAAACGTATTTGAGTTTTCGAGGAGCATGGAATGAGAATCAGCGGAAAGTTCTTGTACCTGGCCGTCTCGGCAGCCTTCTTCGCGGCCTCGGTGTTTGCGCAAAGCGCGCCGCCGAGTTACGCAGCCGACCAGGAGGCGGCGCCATCAGCGCCACCACCGTCATTTTCACCGCAGCAACTGGACAGCCTGGTCGCGCGAATCGCGCTTTATCCGGATCCGCTGCTGGCACAAGTATTGGCGGCAGCGACCTATTCCAACGAAATCGCGGATGCCGCCGCGTGGGCCGATCAGCACCACTACCTGACCGGCCAGGCTTTGGCCGATGCCATTCAAGCAGACCGTCTGCCCTGGGATCCCAGCGTGCAGGCTTTGCTGCCTTTCCCTTCCGTGCTGGACACCATGGCTTCGGACATGAACTGGACCACGGATCTGGGCAACGCGTTCCTCGCGTCCCAGCAAGACGTAATGGATGCGGTGCAGCGCGAACGGCACAAGGCCGAGCAATACGGATACTTGCGGAGTAACGCGCAGGTCGTCGTGAGCGGCGGACCGTATGTGACGATTGCGCCGGTCGATCCGGGATTTGTGGTGGTGCCGTATTACAACCCGGCGGTGGTTTTCTTTGCGCCCGTGCCGGGATTCTTCGTGGGCGGAGCGATTCGCTTCGGCTTCGGCGTAGGCATCGGCGGATTTTTCCGGCCGTGGGGCTGGGGCGTCGGCTACGGCCGTTTTGACTGGGGCGCGCATCGCGTGTTCGTCAACAATGCGGTGTGGGGACGCACTTGGGTGAATCGCGGCGTATACGTCCATCCCTACGTGGGCGTGCGATTTGCTGCGGGCGCGCGCGTCGCAGAACAGCATGAATTGCACGCGCAGACCGCGCATGAACGGGCCGCAGCGCGCGGAGGCCGCGCTCGAGTCGAAGAGCACGAGCGGCACCACTGAGGTGTCGGCCAACAGGCTACGAATAGCATTAAAGGGGCGCGGCCCAGCAAATTAGGCCGCGCCCCGGCTTTTTTCAGATTATTGCGCGGAGTTCACCGAATTATTGTAGGAGTGCCTGGCCCAGCCGAGGTAATGCGGATTGCCACGATTGGCGTCGTCCAACCTCTTTAACATTTGCGGCAACAACTGCCCGTAATCCGGGGTGCGCAGCGCGATTACCATTTTCGCCAAATTCCCGCCCGTCAATCCGGCGTAGGCCAGGTCAAGAAATTTCCGACTGGATTCTTGTACTTTTTCCGCTTGCTGCTCGGCGCTATCGCCGTCTCCGGGACTGCTCAGTTCGTACATCATCAACGTGACGCGCGGCGCGGCGGAGAGCAGCATCTCGCGTTGCGTAAGATCGCCTTTCAACAGTTTGTTCTGAATGTCCGCGTTGACGGTCATCCGGGCGGCCTCCGCAACCGCACGCACGGCGCGGAGAGCTTCGACCAGCCCCGGCAGGAAACGCAAATTGCCGGGGCCTTTATTTTCCAGCCGCTGTTGCGGTTCGATATCCAGGTGAATGCCATCGAAACGCTCGCCCGCGTGGCGCTGATTGAATTGCACGATTTCCTGGACGTGACGCAGCAGCGTTTCTCTATGTTTCCCCGGCAGGTCGGCGTCCTCGCTGGAGAGCAACGCTTCCGCGCGGATATTCGAGCGATGGAGCAACGCGATCAGATGCACCAGCTGGGATTCTTCCGCAACCGCGCTGCGTTCCGAGATTGCAATATAAACTTCGTTGATATTTTCCGCAGTGCAGAAATTTAACAGCGCCTCCGCGGCATGGGGCTCCGCGAGGACGGATGCGCTCTTCCATACCCACAGGCCGTGAACCGCAGGGGCGGAGGCAGGCGGCTGGTCCGGGCGAGAGAACGACGCCGGAACAGCGAATAGCGCGAAGCTCACCGCGGCAATACGTATCGCGAGATTAGGAGTTATTCGCCGCACGCTGTCGCTCGAATCCTGCGCTCGAAAAGCGCTCGCGAGCGCAAAAGCGAGTACATGGTACACCGGCTTGGCAGCTTCGGGGTTGCTCAGGGAAGCGGCGGGTCAGGTGGATGCAGTGGCGCGCGTGACCACGTCGATTTCTCGCAAGAGATCCGCGAGACGAAAGGGCTTAGAGACATAGCCGTCCATTCCCGCGCTGATGCAGCGTTCGCGGTCGCCCGCGATGGCGTGTGCGGTCATGGCGATGATCGGTTGATGTGGTAAGCCTCTGGCCGTTTCTCTCTTGCGAATTTCCGCGGTAGCCTCAAATCCGTCCATTTCCGGCATCTGCACATCCATCAGTACCACGTCGAAATGTTCGCGCGCGAGCGCAGCAAGCGCTTGACTTCCGTTGTTGGCAACCGTAACGGTAAAGCCCTGCTTCTGCAGGAGGCGCACCGCCAAGAGCTGGTTTACGGCGTTGTCCTCGGCTAATAAGATCCGTAGCTTCCGCCGGTTTTCGGCGATGGTGTGCCGTGTGACCAGGTGTTTTGCGGTGTTCAACGGCTCGCGTGGTGTGCGCGCGGTCAGGATGGCTTCAAGTAGTTCGGCTTGCGCCACCGGCTTTAAAAGGTATGCGGCCACGCCAAGTTCGCGGCATCGCGCGGCGTCGCCGCGTTGGCCCGCGGACGTCAGCATGATGACGGCCAGGCTGTCCTGGCTGGTGTATTTTGCGAACTGCTCGATGAGCGCGAAGCCATCCGTCCCGGGCATCTGACTGTCTACCAGTGCCAGCGCAAACGGCGAGCCGGCCTGGCTTGCTCCCTCCAACTTTTGCAAAGCTTCTGGAGCGCCGGACGCGAGCACCGCCCGCATTCGCCAATTCTCTAACATTTTGCCGAGTATCAGCCGGTTGGCGGCATTGTCGTCCACCACCAAGACCGGAAGACCTTGCAATTCCCGCGGCCGGGATGGCTCGAGAGCTGTCGCCGGCGCAATACCCGCGGTGAGGGTGAATTGGAAGCAACTGCCCTGTCCGCCATGGCTGTCCACCCAGATTTTGCCACCCATCATTTCCACCAGTCGCGCGGAGATGGTCAGGCCCAAGCCGGTGCCGCCAAACTTGCGCGATGTGGAGCTGTCGGCTTGCGAGAAGGGCTGGAAGATATCCCTTTGCCGGTCGAGCGGTATGCCGATGCCGGTGTCGCGAATCGCAAAACGCAGGCGGACGTTTTCCGCGGTTCGCGACTCGACGTTGATCCCCAGGCCGATCTCGCCGCGCTCCGTGAATTTGATGGCGTTGCCGATCAGGTTGACGACGATCTGCCGCAGGCGCATGGGATCCGCAACGATGTCATCCGGCACGTCCTCGTCAATGTCGCAGATGAGCTCCAGACCCTTGGCGTGCGCGCGCATCGCCAAAGTTTTCAAGGTCTCGCCGACGCTGGCGCGCAACCTGAAGGGAATAGGGTCCAGATCAAACTTACCCGCTTCAATCTTGGAAAAGTCGAGGATGTCGTTGATCAGCGCGAGCAAAGCTTCGCCGGAGGCCTTGACCATTTCCAGGTAATCGCGCTGTTCCTTCGTCAGCTCGGTGTCCAGCACCAGATCCGTGAGGCCCATCACGCCGTTCAGGGGCGTGCGAATCTCGTGGCTCATGTTGGCGAGGAATGCGCTCTTGGCCTGGCTTGCGGCGTCCGCAGCCTTCTTGAGGTCCGCGGCTTCCTGAAGCTTCTGACGGATGGTTTGCGTCTGATGATGAACACGCCCGTTCAACACGAAGACCCAAATGAGCACGACGAGGATGAACACGGCCGCCGCGCCCAGGACGGAGAAGGCGTGGACGGCCGTCCACCACGAGGCTCTTCCGATCACCACGACGTCTTCTGGGGAGCGCAGCAGAAGGCGAAATCCGTCCACTTCCGGTCGCCATCCCTGCGGTGAGTCTCTGGGTGCCGCGCGACTCGTGTCGGCATGTACGCGGCAAATTCCCGTGAGCTGCAGGATGCTGCCCTGTTTCCAGTCTGGAATTTCGCCGGCGTCATTCGTTAAGAGCGCCGGGAAGATGAAGCCTTCGGAGGACAAGAGCAGAGTGACCTGTTTCTCCCCGTGATGTTCGTCCATCAGGAGGCCCTGTAATCGGACGAGTTCGGCGTCGTGGTCGCCATACATGGCCTGGGCGATCGTGATTGGCACAGCGGTGGCAGGTTCCGCAGCGCCCGCAGGCTTGAAGATCGCTTCTTCCATGGTGGGCGAGTATTCACCGGCGACGGGAAATCCCACGACGTCCGCCTCGTCGTCGAGCGCTGCGTCGCTGGTTTTTGTCACCGCAGCGCAAAGTCCGGCGGCGTGATCATCAATGCAGGCCAGCCGTCCCGGCCAATACAGCGTCACTCGTCCCCGGATGTGCACACGATGGAGGTACGCGGAGCCCGGGGTAAACTGCAGTAACTCGCTGATGGGCTTTAACGGCAATGCGAAAGGGTCGGGCGAGGGAGCTTCTTCAATTTGTATCGCGGCCATCGAAGGACAAACGAGCCTTACGCCGATCATCTGGCGAGTCTTGTTGGAAAAAGGCGCCACGTTTGCGTGCAGCAAGATCTTGGCATCGACCAACGCGTTGTAATTTACGCCCTGCTCCTTCAAAGTCGTGGCGCTGACGGCGCCGTCGCTCATGGTCATGTTGATGGTCTCGTGGACGCCATCGTCTTCGACAGAATGCACCAGGCCTTCGACTTCCACCCACTTTCCGTCCTGCATGCCCGTAAGCATCTGGGTGAGGCTCACCCGTGGGGGATGCGCGGGCAACTGCGATTTCCCGATAATCCGCACGTGGGCGTCGTCGACTATGGGCGCAAATTCGCCCGGTGCGCTTACGCCTGTGATTTCGATGAGGGTGCCGGGGTCAATCGCGAGCACTGGATGCGTGGGCACAACGGTGAAGATGCAACCGCTCGCGTCGCACGAAAAGAGTATTCCGTGCCGTGGGTCAATCCACGGGTCGTAATAGGTCACCACCGTGCGCAGACGAACAGGATATGCGCGCGCCGCCTCCTCGACGGAAAGACTGTGGGCGGCGTTCGCGGTGGTGAGCGTAGGGAGTGCGGACGCGACCTCCTTTGACGGCTCATTCCCCGCGCGGGAATCCTGAGACGCGACCAGGCAAGCCAGTGTAAGCGCCAAATGCAGTCCCGCTCGGCGCAATGCCGCCGGCAGGCGAGCGAAACTGCGATGGGACGCGGGTAATCTCATAAATATTTTTATTCACTAAGGAAGGGGGAAAACCGTTCAAATCGCAACAACGAAACAACCGCGAGAGGCGAAACCAGCCTAACACGCTGACCGCGTGGTACGCGGCTTTTATTTCTTGCCATTCGCCCTATGCTTAACCGCGTTCGCGATCCTGGCCACGCGCACGAAGCGCGAGGCACGCCGGCAAAAAACATGTTGACAAACGACGTGCGTAAGTTATAGCTTACCGTTAGTGCGCACTTACCAAGACACGCAGCTGGACGCTCTCGGCGACGCCACACGCCGCGCCATCCTCTCCCGGCTGATGGCCCGGCCCATGGCCGTGGGCGAATTGGCGCGGAACTTTCCGATTAGCCGGCCCGCCATTTCGCAGCATCTGCGCATCTTGAAAGACGCAAAGCTCGTGACCGATCGCGCCGCGGGGAATCGGCGCTTGTACCAGCTGAATCCCGAGGGCTTTGCCACCGTGCGCGAATATCTTGAACAGTTCTGGGGACAGGCTCTCGATGCGTTTCGCCGCAAGGCGGAAGAAACATCGCACACAACAAAAAAGAAAGCCCGTAAAAAGGAGAAAAAATGAGCAACGCACAACCATCGATGCCAGTTACCGGAGCCACGCAAAGCGCGCCGGTGCGCAAGAGCGTTACCGTAAAGGCCAGCGCGAAGCACGCGTTCAAAGTATTTACCGCAGGCTTCGACACTTGGTGGCCGCGCAGCCACCACATTGGAAAAGTGCCGATGAAGCGCGCGGTCATGGAAGGCCGCGCCGGCGGCCGTTGCTATAGCGAACAGACGGACGGCTCGGAATGTGACTGGGGAGAGATCGTGGAATGGGAGCCTCCGAAGCGATTCGTGATGGCCTGGAAAATCAACGCGCAATGGCAGTACGAACCGGACCTGGCGAAAGCGAGCGAAGTGGAAGTTCGCTTCACCCCGCTCGAGGACGGCTCAACGCGCGTGGACCTGGAGCATCGCAACTTCGAGCGCGTGGGCGCAGGTTGGGAATCAATGCGCGAAATGGTGAACGCGGAAGGCGGTTGGGGCGGCCTGATGCAGGCTTATGCCGCGGAAGCTGAGAAAGCGCAGTAAGCCAAAAACGCCGGAAGAAAGCATTTGTCAGGATTGTCGTCCGAACTGATCGTCACCGACCTGATGTCGGCAACTGCTGGGTGCGGTGTTATAGTCGCCAAACCATGAAGAATCGTTCGGTACCCACGGACGCACCACTGCCACATGTTTCCTACCGAGATGTCGGGAAAGCGAGCGCGTGGCTGAGCGTGACGTTTGGATTTGTGGAACATTATCGCTATACCGGCGCCGGCGGCACCGTTGCGGGTGCGCAGATGCATCTTGGCGACTCGTGGTTCATGCTGCACCGCGCGAAACCCGGCGATCGAAGTCCCGCGCAACTTGGCTACGGGACGCAGAGCGTGACCATATTTGTGCCGGAGGTCGAGGCACATTACCAGCGCAGCAAAGCAGCGGACGCCAAGATCGTTGAAGAGCTGCACGTGACAGTCTACGGCGAACGGCAATACGGCGCTCAGGACGTCGACGGTCACTTGTGGATCTTTTCGCAACACGCAAAGGACGTAGACCCAGCGGAATGGGGCGCTACGATGGCGCCGAGGCGAAAGACGCTGTAGCTCTTCCGGTGATTCGAGGGTGGTCGTCGAAGCTTTACTGCGGGGGCGTGGCGTCCACAACCATGCGGACCAACTGGGAGATCTGTCGCTTGTGTACCGCGCGCTTGGTCATGTCCCCGTCCACGCGGTTGACAACGATCAGATCGAGCGAGGGGACAACCACGGCGTATTGGCCGAGATGGCCTTCCGCCCAGAAGCTGCCTTTCGGGAAAGGAATTTCTTGCGGCGCGCCGCTGGCGGAGTCGCCGGTCCACCACAGGTAGCCATAGCCGCCGGACTCTGAATCGGAGTAGGGATGCGTGCTGGCCTTGACCCAATCTTCCGGAACCACCTGGGTGTTGTTCCACTTGCCGCCATGAAGGTACAGCAAGGCAAAACGCGCGAAGTCTCGAGCGCTCATGTCGAATACATAAGCGGGGAAACGCGTATCGGGGCCGGTGATGTAATGCCCGTCACGCGCGCGGAAGTCCTGCATGCCGATGGGTTGCGCGATCTCGCGGTAGAAGGCGTCGAAGATTTTCGTGCCGGTGGCGTGTTCGTAGATGTAGCCGAGGGCGTTGAAATCCCAATTGTTGTAATACCAGAAAGTGCCGGGAGGATGGGAGCCGCGCGGCGGCTTTTTCTCTTCCATGCCCTTGGTCTCGTAAACGGTGGGATGATAAATGCCGGAGCGCGCTTCGAGAAGGTCACGCACGGTGGCCTGCTTCTCCGCGTCGGTCAAAGAGGGTTTGTTGTCGTCGATGCCAAGCTTCGCCAGCGTGTCGTCGAGGTTGATCTTGCCTTCGGCTACCGCGATTCCGATCAGCGAGTTCAATAAGCTCTTGCGGCAGGAGTGCAGGTTCGAGCGATGGGTGATGTCTCCCCATGCGGCGACCACTACACCATGGTGCACGATCATAGCTGACGTTGAGCCGATCTCTTCGAGATAGTCGCGGATTTTCTTGAGGTTGTCGGCGGACCAGCCGACCTGCTGCGGCGATGCCAATTGCTGCCAGGTGGCGCCCGGCACGGCACTGGATTGGCCGTTGGCTTGAACCGCCAACGCGAGCAGCAAAAGGACCGGCAGGCTCAAGCACTTAGCCATGCGCGAGTCTAACGCAAGCGGACTGTCTATCAAACGGCAGTCGTGCTTATTTTTTCAGCGCTTCGAGCAATTCGGTCAGGCGCTCGTGGCCTTGGTTGATGCCACGCTCGGCGCCGGCTTGCATCATGGAATCGCGATCGGCCACCGACTGAAAAATCGCCTGCGTGAGGATGCGCGTGCGGTCGCCGGGGAGGGCCTCGAATTTTGTGGTTTCGAGCGCGACGTGTCCGCTTTCCGGGAAGCCCTCGAACTCGAAGGTTTGGATAATTCGTTCGGGCGCCAGCACCTCGTGAATGACGCCGTGAAACCAATATTCATGCGCGCCACGCCGGTGAAGGTAGCGATACGAGCCGCCGTTCTTATAGTCGAAGCGCTCGACGGTCATGGTGACGTCGCGAGGGCCGAGCCACTGCACGATCAGCTGCGGCTCGGTAAAGGCGCGGAAGACTGATTCGCGTGGGGCATCGAATTCTCTGCTGATGAAGACTTCCAGCTTGCCGGGCTCCGCGGTGATCGTGGTTTTGTTCGGTGTCGTCATTATTGAATTTCCTTTTTGCTTAAGATTTCTTCTTTCGTTTTGGGTGGAGCTTCGCTTTGGCGGATGGAAACTTGCTGTTGAGGCGGCCGCGAGCCGCGGGGTGCAAATTACGGTTTGCACCGGGGTGAAGTAGACGACCGCCGCCAATCGGGAGATTGGCGTTCCGGGGAAAGGCGGTCGCTTGGGATTTCATTTGTTCCAGGAGGACATCGAGACGTTCGTAGCTGGCTTCCCAGAACGTGCGATAGGCTTCGGCCCAGTCTGCCACCTGGCGGATGGTTCGCGGCTCGAGGGTGCAGACGTGTTCGCGGCCGCAGCGTTTTTTTGCGATGAGGCCGGCGTTTTCGAGATAGGCCAAGTGCTTGGAGATGGCTTGCTGGGAGATGGCGAAAGGTTCGGCGAGCTCGCTGACGGTGGCGGCGGATTGCGTCAAGCGGTGCAGAATGGCGCGGCGGGTGGGGTCGCAGAGTGCAGCGAAGGCTTGGCTTAGAGTATCCACAACCGTATGGTTGTGCAATTTTAGAATGGGAGTCAAGAGGATTCTTTTAGGCGGGTAATTACGCTGGCTCTGCAGGGGAGCTGCCGGGCGGAAGGGCTTCCGATCATCCCGCCTTGAATTCAGTGCGGTTTGAAGGTCTTCCCGGTCTCGATGAGCGTCTTCAGGCGGGAAAGAATACGCGGCCATCCATCGGCGCAGAACGCGTGGCCTGGGTCGTCCTCAGCCCACTCATCGTGCGTCACCGTTACTTTGACGGCTTCGGTCTCCGGCACCAGTTCCACGGTTGCGCGAGACGCCTTATCACTTGAGCCCATGGCGAAGGTGTATTGCAGAAGTTTTGGCGGCTCAGACCGCAGGATTTTACCGTGGACGTAGCGCATGGGTTGGCCATCGGGTCCTGGGCCGACCCAGGCAATCGAGCCGCCGGGCCTAAGGTCTGCTTGAAACTCGGCGCCCGAGAAGATGATGCGGTTGGATTCCGGCGACACAAAGCCTTCCCACACCTTCTGCGGTGGGGCAGCGATGTAGAAGACAAAATTTAGTGGCGCTTGATGGGCCATGATTGTTCCCAACCTTTCTTGCGCCATGCTACATGCCGGGTGGACGTTGAACAAGACCGCGGAGGGTGGCGAACGGATTGGAGGGTCTGCGATACTGTGGGCTTGCGATTTTGTGTGGATGCGGAGAAAGAGCGGCGCTGCGGTTGACGCCCGGGCAAGCTGGGGCGCAGCATGCTGCGCCCCTACAAGGCGCCTGCCTTAGAAGGCGGCCGCTACAACGGCAAGAAGAGCGCCGGCACTGAAGCCCGGCCGCTACAGGGGAAATGAGCGACGGCGATGATGACTGGGAATGAGATACGCGAGAAGTTTTTGGAATTTTTTGAGAAGAAGGGGCATCGGCGGGTGCGCAGTTCTTCTTTGGTGCCGCATGGGGATCCGACCCTTTTATTTACGAATGCGGGGATGAATCAGTTTAAGGATGTGTTTTTGGGATTGGAGAAGCGCGAGTATGTGCGCGCTACGACCGCTCAGAAGTGCGTGCGGGCTGGGGGAAAGCATAACGATTTGGAGAATGTGGGATTTACCCGGCGGCATCACACATTTTTCGAAATGCTGGGGAATTTTTCGTTCGGGGATTATTTCAAGAAGGATGCCATCGCGTATGCGTGGGAGTTGCTGACTTCGGCGGAGTGGTTTGCGTTTCCGAAGGACAAGTTGTACGTAACCGTATTTGGGGGGGCGGAAGTGGCGCCGGGGAAAACGCTGGGCGTGGACGAAGAGGCGCGGGCATTCTGGCTGGAGCAAGGGGTGGCAGCGGAGCGGATCGTGCCGATTCCTGGACTCAAAGACAATTTCTGGGCGATGGGCGATACAGGGCCGTGCGGACCATGCTCCGAGATTTTTTACGACATGGGGCCGGGCGCATCGGAAAAAGGGCATCCGGACTGCCAATTCCCATGCGACTGCGGGCGATATGAGGCGGAAGTTTGGAATTTGGTGTTTATGCAATTCAACAGAGACGCGGCCGGAGCGCTGGAACCCCTGCCCAAGCCTTCGATCGATACGGGAATGGGATTGGAGCGCGTCACCGCTGCCTTGCTGAACTTGACAGATCCTTCCAAGAACTCAACCTATCAGACGGACCTACTTGTTCCGCTACTGAAGCGAGCAGCGGAACTGTGTAACGTGAATTACGAGGAAGAGATAAAGGCGGAGAGCGGAAAAGGAGGAGCCGCTTCACTGCGTGTGATTGCGGACCATGCAAAAGCGACAACGTTTCTTATTGCGGACGGAGTGCAGCCTTCAAATGAGGGGCGTGGGTACGTTCTGCGCAAAATCATGCGCCGCGCGATTCATCATGGGCGGCTGCTTGGGAAGACGGAGCCGTTCCTATTCGAGATGGTTCCGGCGGTGCGCGAATTAATGGACAGCGCGTATCCGGAACTGGACCATGCAGAGAAGCACGTTGTGCATGTGGTCGAAACGGAAGAACGACAATTTGGCCGGACGATTGAGGCGGCGGGGAGAAAACTCGACGCGCTGCTGGCCGAGGCGAAGAATGCGGCGCGGCCGGGCGCTCCAGCGAAATTGCCGGGCGCCGGCGCGTTTCATTTGTACGAGACGAACGGATTGCCGCGCGATTTCATCGCGGATGCGGCGCGCGACCAAGGCGTGATTTTTGACGACGTGGGATTCGACGTTGCGCTAGAGGCGGAGCAGGCACGGGCTCGTGCGTCTTGGAAAGGCGGCGCGGGGAAAGAGGCGGCGAATCCGGCGTTTGCGAAGATTGCGGAAACGTTTCAGACGCAGAAGGATTTTTACGCTGGGAATGCGGCGGCGTCTACCAAGGCTAAGGATTGCCAGATTGAGGCGATCATTACGAAGTCGGGGCCGGTTTCGGAGTTGAAGGCTGGCGAATCCGGTGAGGTGGTGCTCGACCGCACCGTGATTTACGCCGAGTCTGGCGGGCAGGTGGCGGATACTGGCGCGTTTTACGATGCTTCGGAGTCGCAGATGCTCGCGGAAGTGACCGGCGCTTACTACCCTGTGGCTGGCTTGGTGGCGCATCGCGTTCGGGCTAAGGAGACCTTGCGCGTTGGGGATCGCGTTACCGTGGTCGCGGACGCGGAGCGACGGGCGCGGATTATTCGCAACCACTCGGGGACGCATCTGGTGCATGCGGCGCTGCGGAATACGCTGGGGACGCACGTAAAGCAGGCTGGTTCGCTGAATGCGCCGGAGCGGTTGCGCTTTGATTTTTCGCATTTCGCGCCGGTGGACGCGGAGGAGTTGCGGGATATCGAGCAGCAGGTGAATGACGAGATTCGGTGGAATACGCCGGTCGAGACCAAGGTTACGACGATTGACGATGCTCTGGCTTCCGGGGCACTGGCGTTTTTCGGGGATAAATACCCGGAGAGCAATGTGCGTGTGGTGACCATTCCGGACGAGCGGGCGCCGCGCGGGTTTTACTCGAAGGAGCTTTGCGGCGGGGTGCACGTGCATCGCATTGGCGATGTTGGGGTGCTGAAAATCATCGGCGAGCAGTCCGTGGCGGCTGGGGTGCGCCGCATCGAGGCAGTTACGGGAATCGGGGCGCTGGAGCATTTTCAGCAGCAGGCGGCGGTCTTGTCTCAGGTGGCGTCGCAGCTGAACGTGGCGGAGGATTCGGTGCTCGCTACCGTGGAGAAAATGTCGGCGACCGTGAAGGCTTTGGAAAAGGAGCTTGAGGCGCAAAAGCGCAAGGGAGCCTTGGGGCAATTGGATGACCTTCTGGACCGAGTGCAGATGGTCCAGGGCGTCAAGGTGGTGGCTGCGGAGGTGGGTTCGGTGGACCGCGAGGGGCTGCGGCAACTGGTGGATTCGCTGCGGCAGAAGCTGGGGTCTGGGGTGGTGGTGCTAGGTATGCTGGATGGCGAGAAAGTGGCTTTGATTGTTGGAGTTACGAAGGATTTGACGGCGAAAGTCCATGCCGGAAAAGTGATCAAGGCGCTGGCAGAGCAGGTAGGCGGTTCGGGGGGCGGGCGTCCGGATTTGGCGGAGGCTGGCGGAAAAGACACATCGGCACTAAAAAGTGCCTTGGCAAGCGTACCGGGATTACTTGAGGGGCTGTTATAATTGAGGGGCGCTGAAAGGCGCGTCCCGCGGGAGTGCGCTCCGCAGCGAGCTCTTGCAGAAATGTTCGGGTCAAGTGTAGGTAACAAGTGTAGGTAAGTGGTTTAGTCTTAGAGAGTTCGGATTCGACGGTTGCTCGAAATCGTTTCATTTTGCACTCGCCTTCCCCAAGGTGATGGATAGACGCTTCACAATCCCGGCAAGCATCGTTTTGGCCATGGCGGCCTGTTTTTCCGCGCCGGCACATGGCCAGATCGCCAAAGTCACCGGCGATGACGGGCGGCAGCTTTTTGTGAACGCGGAGCCGCCGGCGCCCCTGCGAATGGGGGCTACGAAGCGGCGCGCAACCATCTATATGAATGCGGAATCTTCCTTTACAGGCTATTCGCGGCCTGCGGTGAGCATTGACCGGGACGGCGCCGAAAGGCTGGTGCGGGAGGCGGCGGACCGGCATCACGTGGATCCGGCGCTGATTCGAGCGGTGATTCAGACGGAGTCCAACTGGAATTCCGGGGCGGTGTCGAGCAGGGGGGCGGGGGGATTGATGCAGTTGATCCCGACCACGGCGCAGCGGTTTGGCGCCAGCGACCTATTTAATCCGCAACAGAATGTCGACGCCGGGGTTCGTTATCTGAAGACGTTGCTCGAACGGTATAATGGCAACCTGGATTTGGCCTTGGCGGCGTACAATGCCGGGGAAGGCGCGGTAGACCGGGCACACGGGATTCCGGCGTTTCGCGAGACACGGAATTACGTGCAGAAGGTGCAGGACGCGTATTTCCGGCCGGGTTCCGGGCGCTTGGCCGAGGCGTTTGCGAATACACGGGCGATCCACCGGGATGTGGATGCCAACGGGCGCATTATTTTCTCGAACGATTGATGGATTTGGCGGCGGATTTACCTCGGATTTCGCGTACATTGTGAGAGTGTGGAGAGGGCACGGGGGAGCATGGTGAGCGGCCAAAAAAATTTCCACAAGGCCTTCGCCATGGCTTCGCCGTTTTTTGTTTTGCGCACGCTCTGTGCGCTGAGCGCCGTGTTTTTTTTAGGGTTCGCCGCCACGGCGAGTTACGCAGATAACGAAGCGGCGCCGACGGCTACGGCGGTGAAGCGGCAGGCGGCCTCCTCACAATACGCGCGGGCGGAAGAACAGCGCGCGGCGCTAAACAGCAAAACCATCGAGAAAAGAACGCTGGCGGAATATAAGGAAACGGTGGCCGGCTATCGCCGCGTGACGCTCATTACGCCGCGCGCGCCGGAGGTACCCGATTCCCTGCTGGCCATTGCGGAGCTGTACACAGAGATGGGCGACCGCTTTGGGCGCAGCTATTACCAGTCGGCGGTGGATACCTATGAATTTTTGGCGCGCGAATATCCCACCAGCAAATTTTGCCAGGATGCCTTGTTGCGCGCGGGCAAGCTGCAGCGGAATCAGCTGGGGGACCTGGCGGCGGCCATGGCGACGTACGACGAGTTTGTGAGCCGGTATCCGCGATCTGCGCGGCGACGCGAGGCGCAGGAAGGCATGGCGGAGATTGCGCTGCAGCAGAATACGGAACGGGGAGCGACCGCGTCCGCGGCGAAAAATGCACAGGCGGCGGCGAGCCGGCGCGGCGATGAGACGTACAGTGGAGGATCGGAAAGCGGCGATGCGGAGAATGCACCGCGGCTGCGGCGGATTCGCGCCAGCGCCAACGGGGAAGCCACGCGAGTGGTGATCGATCTGGAAGGCAGCGTGCAATATTCCTCGGCGCGGATTAACAATCCGGAGAGAATATTTTTTGATTTGCATGCGGCGCGGCTGACGCCGGAAGTGGCGCGTGGCGCCGTGCAGGTGGATGGGCGGCTGCTATCGGCGGTGCGCGTGGCGCAGAATCAGGCCGGGGTGGTGCGTGTGGTGTTGGATGTAAATGGCGTGAAGGATTACACCGCTTCGCTATCGAGTAATCCACCGCAATTGATTATCGATTTGTATGGGACGGTGGCCACGGATGGGCCGGTACGCAGCGTGAAATTGAAGCGCGACGCGCGGATGCCTGCGCCGGTGCCGGTTGCCGCGGCGCTGCCTGTAGGGGCGCCTGCAGGCGTACCCGTCGAAGACGCGCGGGTGAATACGAAACCGGACACGGGAACGGCGGCGGATATCAACGCGGACGGGACGTTGGCGCTTCGCAGCGCGGGAATGATGGCGGCGCCAGTGACCTCCGTTGATGACCGCGTGTCAAACGTCCCTCCCGTCGGCGGGGTTCCAGCCGGCGCGCCGACGCAAAGCGCGAGCGGCTCCGGTAGCAGCGCGGCCAATGGCGTGGTGAACGAAAAGAGTGCGCGCAGCAAGCCCTTGAAGGTAACGAATGCGAGCACCAGGACGGACGTGGTGCGTCCAACAAGTGTGCCGACAGCGACGCACGACGGGCAAGCTACCCTGACGCGCACGCTGGGACTGAAGATTGGGCGCATTGTGATTGATGCGGGACATGGAGGGCACGATACAGGAACGATCGGACCCACCGGGCTGATGGAGAAGGATTTGTGCCTGGATGTGGCGCTGCGGCTGGGGAAAATCATTCAGGCCAAATTGCCCGGCGCGGATGTGGTGTATACGCGTTCGGACGACACGTTTATCCCTCTGGAAGAGCGCACGAATATTGCGAATCAGGCCAAGGCCGACCTGTTTATTTCCATTCACGCGAATTCGAGCCAGGATCATGCGGCGCGGGGGATTGAAACTTACTATTTGAATTTGCGAGGCTCACCGGAAGCGATGGAAGTGGCGTCGCGCGAGAATGCCACGAGTTCTGAAGGCATTCACGATTTGCAGGATGTGGTGCGGCAGATTGCGCGGACGGAAAAGATTGATGAGTCGAAGGAATTCGCCCAGGACGTGCAGGATTCGCTGTCGAAGCGCATTCAAAAGTCCGCCAAGACGGTGAAGAATCGCGGTGTGCGCAAGGCGCCCTTTGTGGTGCTCATTGGCGCGGATATGCCGTCGATCCTCACGGAGATTTCGTTTCTGAGCAATCCGGCGGACGAGCAGTTGCTGAAAAAGCCGGAGCAGCGGCAACACGTGGCGGAAGGAATTTTTTCGGGGGTATCGAATTATTTAGAGAGTCTGAACAGCGTGGCGTTGAATCAGCCGGGCAAACCGGCGCGGCCGCGGGCTGCGGCTGCCGCATTGGAACAATCCAGCAATCAGAAATAGCGGCTTCGCGCAATTCCCCGCCTGGCTGGCGAAATGGCCGTCGGACGCTCAGTTCTTGCCGCATAATCTTGCAAGTAACGTGGAACAGGGTTCTGGTGTCTAATAGAGTGCAGGGATGCGTCGACTTATCTTGATAATCGCGGCGTTTTGCGGATTGCTCGGCGGAGCATCCCGAGGGGTGTGCGCCGATAAGAGCGCCGCGGGCGCGCCGAAGAGCGACGTACAGCGCGTGTTTCCCGAGCGATTTGGCCAGTGGGGCGCGAGCGGTCCCGCCACGCCTGCGCTCGACAACTCCGACATCAATGCAGCTGTAATCGTCGAGGCTGGAATGACGGAGCGGATGACGCGCGTCTATAGCGACGGAAAGAAGCAGGTTTCGCTGACGATCGCGGAGTTTCGCGATGCCACCGGTGCGTATGAGGCGTATACCGCGGCGCTGAAACCAGGCATGAAGGCGTCGACGGCGGGAGCGCTTTCGGCGGTGGATGACAAGAAGCTGCTGCTGCAAACCGGCGACTTGCTGGTGCGTGTTGATAATGCCAAAAATATCGGCGATGACGAACTGCAGGCGCTGGTGAAACTGTTGCGCCAGAAAACGGGACCCGCGCTGTTACCGCCGATTCGCGAATATTTACCGGAACAGGACCTGGTGGATGGATCGCAAAAGTATGCGCAAGGTGCCGCGGGATTTGAAAATGCGGTGAAATCGCTGGGGCGCCCGGAGTATGCGGCGCTGTCTCCGGAAATGGGCTTCGACACCGGCGCGGAGCCGGAAGTGATGGTCGCGCAGTACGAGTCGGGCCCCCACCACGGCGGGCTGCTACTGATCGCCTATCCGAACCCGCAATTGGCGGAACAACATTTGCGGCACCTCGCCGGAGTGATAGCGGGAGCAAGCGCGGGCGGGCTGGAGCGGAAAGGGTCGGTGCTTTCCATGGTTATGGCTCCGAGTTCGAATAAGTATGCGGCGAAGCTCCGGCAATCCATAAACTACGAGACGCAAGTGACCTGGAACGAGCCGAGTGCCACCGCTACGGAGCCTCCGATTACCAGCATGCTGGTGAAGATTTTTATCGGCACAGGCGTGTTCATGCTGGTGGCGGTGGTATTGGGCGTAGCGTTTGGCGGGGTGCGTGTGCTGACGAAAAGATTTTTCCCAGGGAAAGTCTTTGACCGCCCGGAGCGGATGGAAGTGCTGCAGTTGGGACTGTCCGGCAAACGAATCGATCCGCGGGACTTTTATTAGTTTTGCGCGTGCGCCGACCGAGGTCTGCGGCTATCTATCTTGCGTCCAGTTAAATTTTCCCCAAACAAGGTGGTTGAGCCTGTCCGTCCGAAGGCCAACACTGTCGATAGGCCGCGCGCGCCGGGAGTGTTCGCCTCCGGAACAGGCTCGTTAGAGCCGAAAGTAACGGATGGCACGGCCGAGCGTCTAATGTACACGGGAAATTTGGCCGATCCCTTCGTATCACTTAAAATATCGTTGTTGCACAACATATGAGCCCTTTCACCGACTTACAAGCTATCGCCGCAAGGACGTCGCGCCAAGGACGAAACGCGAGGATTTTGCGAATGGTCCGTGCCCGCGGTTCGGTTGTGATGCTAGGCCTTGCTGCGGCGGCGGGTATCGCCGGGTGCGGGCGAGGCGTCGGAAGCAACGCGAGTGCCGGCGGGCCGCCGCCCGCGATGCCCGTGCAGGTGCAGGTGACGCCCTCGGTGAAAATACCGGACGCGACGGAATACCTCTCGATTCTGAAATCGCGGCGGTCGGCCAACATCAATCCGCAGGTGGAAGGGCAGATCATCAAGATTTTTGTAAAGTCCGGTGACCGCGTGACCGTTGGGACGCCGCTCATGCAGATCGATCCTCTTAAGCAAGAGGCGACGCTGAGCAGCCAGGATGCGGCGCGCGCCGCGGAAGAAGCGACGGTGCGCAATGCGAAGATTCAGCTCGATCGCGCGCAGAAGCTTTACGACGCCAAAGTAGTGGCCAAACAGGATTTGGACAACGCTCAAGCGACTTACGACTCTGCGCTGTCGGAACTGAAGGCGTTGACGGATTTGGTGAGCCAGCAAAATGTGGAGTTGAAATATTACAAAGTGTCGGCACCGATGGACGGGATCGTCGGGGACATTCCCGTGCGCGTGGGCGATCGCGTGATCGTTTCGACGCTATTGACCACCGTGGATCAGCCCGGCGCGCTCGAAGCGTATATTTATGTGCCCGCAGATCGCGGGAGCGCGCTGCGATTGGGACTGCCGGTGGAATTGCTGGACGATAATGGCGCCGTCGTCGCTACCTCGAAAATCACGTTCATTTCGCCGGAAGTGGATACCGAAACGCAAACGGTGCTGGCCAAGTCCGCTGTGGAAAATCCCGAAGCCAAGCTGCGCATCGCGCAACAGGTGCGAGCGCGCGTAATTTGGGGAACGCACGCAGGACCGGTGATCCCGGTGCTGGCGGTAACGAGGATCAACGGCCAGTTTTTCGCCTTTCTGGCCGTGAATGAAGGCAAAGGAACGATCGCGCGGCAGAAGTTATTGAAGGTAGGCGACACCATCGGGAACGATTACGTGGTGATCGACGGGTTGAAACCCGGCGATCATGTGATCGTTTCCGGCACGGATTTCCTACAGGACGGCACGCCGGTGGCGGAGCAGATACAAAACAGCTCGTCAGGCGCCAAAACGAGCAACGGCCGCTAAGCGGCGGGTACAAAATGACCGTCGCGCATCGCAACCTCGCAGAACATCCCGAAGAGAGCGTCGCAACGAATTTAGAAAAGGCGGAAGCGCACCTTGTTCGTTGATTTTTTCATTCAAAGACCGGTCTTTGCCACGGTTTGTGCACTCTTCATCGTGCTGGCGGGCGCGATCTGCATCCCGACACTGCCTATAGCGCAATTTCCGGACCTCGCACCGCCGCAAGTAGTGGTCAGCAGCGGATATATCGGCGCCAACGCGCAGACCGTCGAATCGGCGGTGACCATTCCGCTGGAGCAGGCCATCAACGGCGTGGAAGGGATGAAGTACATTTCCTCAACGAGCGGCAACGACGGCAGCAGCGCGATTACCGTCACGTTCAACGTGTCGCGCAACGTGGACCTGGCTTCCGTCGACGTGCAGAATCGCGTGAATCAGGCGCTGGGGCGTCTCCCGGCGGAGGTGAAGAATACCGGCGTTATCATCACCAAGCAGACCAGCGGCTTTGTTTTTGGCGGCGGCGTGTACTCGGAAAACGGGCAGTACGACAGCCTGTTTCTCAGCAACTACCTGGACGTATACGTGCGCGACGCGCTCAAGCGCGTGCCCGGCGTCGGCGACGTGATTATTTTCGGTGAGCGGAAGTACGCCATGCGTTTGTGGCTCGATCCCGCGAAACTGGCGCAGCGGGGGTTGACGGCCACCACGGTACTGAACGCGTTGCAGGAGCAGAACGTGCTGGTTGCCGCAGGCTCCGTCGGCGAGCCGCCATCGTCGAGCGCCCAGTCTTTTCAAGTGAGCGTGCGCGCCGTCGGGCGCCTGACCGACGTGACGGAATTCAACAACATTATTTTGAAGACCGGAACGGACGGGACGCTGGTGCGGCTGAAAGACGTGGGCCGGGCGGAACTCGGTGCCGAGGATTACAGTTCTATTTTACGTTTCGATGGCCGCGAAGCGGTGGGCATCGGCGTAACGCAACTGCCCGGCGCCAATGCGTTGGACGTGGACAAGCTGGCCAAGGCCGAATTGCTGAAGCTGTCGAAGAATTTTCCGCCGGGATTGAAATATGCGGTGGCGTTCGATACCACCACGGTGATCGGCGAATCCATTCAGGATGTGCTGCAAACACTGCTGGAGGCCATCCTGTTGGTCGTCATCGTTATTTACATATTCTTGCAGGATTGGCGCAGCACGCTGATTCCGGCGATTACCATCCCGGTGTCGCTGGTGGGAACGTTCATTTTCGTCAAGGCGCTGGGCTTCTCCATCAACACGCTCACCTTATTCGGAATTACTTTAGCCACAGGATTGGTCGTCGATGACGCCATCGTGGTCATTGAAAACGTGGAGCGCCACATTGCCGAGGGCATCACGGAGCCGCACAACGCCGCTTCCGTGGCCATGAAAGAAGTGGCCGGCGCGGTGGTGGCCACTTCGCTGGTGCTCGTAGCGGTGTTCGTTCCTGTCGCGCTGTTTCCCGGAACCACCGGCATTCTCTTTCGTCAATTCGCGCTTACGATTGCGTTTTCCGTGGCCATTTCCGCGTTCAACGCCTTGACCCTGACGCCCTCGCTTTCCGCGATTCTTCTCGGTCATCATCGCGAACGCAGTCAAGGACGTTTCTTCCGCGCCTTCAATCGGATGGTGGAGTACGGCACCGAACGCTATCGCCGCACCGTGGCTGCCGCGATTCAGTGGAAGCTCGCAGCGCTGCTGGTGTTCGCGCTGCTGCTGGGAGCCACCTATCTACTGTACGTGCGTGTGCCGCAGGGTTTCATACCGGAAGACGATCAGGGATATTTGATTGTTGCCGTCAACGCGCCACAAGGCGCTTCGCTGCAATACACGCTAGGCATTTGCGACCAGGTGGAAAAAATCGCGGGCCAGTCAAAAGACATTGAGGGCACGTTTGCCATCGGTGGCTTCAGTTTTTCCGGTTCGGCGTCCAATCGTGCCATTGTATTTTTGCCGCTGAAATCATTTGAGGATCGCAAGGGAGAAGCCCATTCCGCGGATACCGTACTGACACAGCTCCGCGGGCCGCTGATGGGCATTCAGGGAGCATTGGTTGTTCCCTTTAACCCCCCGGCGGTGCAAGGTTTGGGAAATTTTGGCGGTTTCAGCTTTCAGGTGGAAGACCTGGGGCGCAATTCGCTCCAGGCTATTTCCGACGCCACCAACAAATTAATCTTTGCGGGAAATTCCAGCAAGGACCTGACCGGACTCTTCACCAGCTTCACCGCCAATGATCCGCAATACCTGGTGCACATCGACCGCGAGAAGGCCAAGAGTTTGCACGTGCCCCTCAGCCAGATAACCGACGCGTTGCAGGTCTATATGGGCTCGGTGTACGTGAACGACTTCGATTTCAACAATCGCACGTATCGCGTTTATCTTCAGGCAGACGCGCCTTTTCGCGCCACGGCAAAAGATATTTCGCAATATTATTTGCGGTCGGACACCGGCAAGATGATCCCTCTGGACAACGTGGTCGAGGTGCAGCAAACGGGCAATCCGCAGGTAATCAGCCATTTTAACTTGTTCCGCTCCGCGGAAATCGATGGCTCCGCATCGCCGGGCAAAAGCTCCGGCGACGCGATCGCCGCCATGGAAAGCTTGGCAAAAAAGAATTTGCCGAACGGCATGACCTACGATTGGAGCGGGCTTTCTCTGGAAGAGATCGAGTCCAGCGGCAAGGCTGCGATTCTATTTGGATTGGGGCTGGTGGTGGTCTACCTCACGCTCGCAGCGCAGTACGAAAGCTACGTACTGCCGTTCATCGTGCTTCTGGCGGTGCCGGTGGCGCTGCTCGGCGCGATTGGCGCAGTGGCCCTGCGCGGGTTGCAGAACGACGTGTACTGCCAAGTAGGATTGGTTATGCTCATCGGGTTGGCGAGTAAAAATGCCATTTTGATCGTGGAGTTTGCCGAGCAGTTGCGCGCGGAGGGTCTGCCCACGATCGACGCGGCCATCGCCGCCGCCAAAATTCGCTTGCGTCCGATTCTGATGACTTCGCTCGCGTTTATTCTTGGTGTAGTGCCGCTGGTGCTGGCTACCGGTGCGGGCCGCGCGGGGCGCATCTCGGTGGGCACTACGGTGTTCGGCGGAATGATCGCGGCCACCACGCTGAACCTCTTGTTCATTCCGGTGCTATATGTAATCGTGCGCAGTGTGTTTAAGGGCGGCGGAAGGCCGGGACATCAGGTGACTCCAGCGACGCCCATATCCGGTGCGCCGTCATAATCCCTGCGCTACGCCTTGTTTGGCTTTGCCGGCAGCAAATCGATATGATTCCTATCTATGCTTAAGCGCCCCGATGCGCGGCGTTTACTCCTGTCTGCTTCTTTTGCGCTTTCCGTTTTTTGCCTGCTTCTGGCTACGACTCCTGGCCCCACTCGCGGTCAAGCCCCACCCTCGGCCCCGACGACGACCGGCCTCGGTCCGATACTGCAATACATTTCGACGGGATGGGACACGCTCACTCGTTCGCTCTCGGAATGTTCCAATATAGTGGACCCCAAGATGGAGGCTTCCGAATCGATTCTCTATCTTCCCGCGGACTTCCCAGTGCCGGCGGCGGTGGGGGAGCTGCAAAAACGCTGCAATTTTCAGATCAAACATCTGCCCAAAGTCATCGAGAGTCCCGGCGAAATCGATCCCAGGACCCTTCCCGGCGAGGGCCTTCTGTATCTCGAACATCCCTATGTGGTTCCCGGCGGCAGATTCAACGAAATGTACGGCTGGGACAGCTACTTCATTATCCGCGGGTTGCTACGCGACGGCCGCATCGCCCTCGCACGCGGCATAGTGGAAAATTTCTTTTTTGAGATCGAGCACTATGGCGAAATTCTGAACGCCAATCGCAGTTACTACCTTACCCGCTCGCAACCGCCATTTTTGACCTCCATGATTCTGTCGGTTTATGAGGCACAGAAAGCGGCAGGTCAGGAAGATCGTGCCTGGCTGGAAAGAGCGTACGGGTACGCAGTTCGCGATCATGATATGTGGACGCGACCGCCGCTGCTTGCCGGCGACACCGGCCTTTCCCGCTACTACGACCTCGGCGAAGGACCCTCTCCGGAAAGCTTGCAAGATGAAACCGGGCACTACCGCGACGTCGCGCAATATTTTCTGCTGCACTCGGACGCCGACAAAGGCTATGTGGTGCGCAAAAACGACCATCAGCCACAGAACATCATTTTTGGATCGCAGTACGTTGCGCAGGTTTGCGATGCGGCTCGGACCGCGGAGCGTCCTGACTGCTCGCTTGGCGCACCAATTTCGCTCAGCGGCGATTTTTACAAAGGCGACCGTTCCATGCGCGAGTCCGGCTTCGACATTTCCTTCCGCTTCGGTCCTTTTGGCGCAGCCACTCATCACTATGCTCCCGTGTGCCTGAACAGTCTGTTGTACAAAACCGAAAAGGACCTGGAAGAAATGAGCGCTTCTCTGGGAAAAACTGCCGATTCGGAACATTGGAAAGCCGTGGCCGCCGAGCGCCAAGCCGCTATTCAAGAATATCTCTGGGATCCTGGACGCGGCAGATTCTTCGATTACGATTTGGACAAAAAAGAGCGTTCCTCATACGACTATTTGACCACCTACTACCCCTTGTGGGCGGGAGTGGCCACCAAAGACCAGGCGGAAATCGTCGCGAGGAGCAATGGAATTTTCGAAAGACCCGGCGGCCTGATGGTCAGCCCGTACGAGACCGGTGCGCAGTGGGACGCGCCCTACGCCTGGGCGCCGACAGAATTGTTGGCCGTGGCAGGCTTGCGGCGGTACGGCCTGAACACGGAAGCAAATCGCATCACTTATAAATTCCTCGGCACCGTGGCCCGCAACTTCCGCCACGACGGCACGATTCGCGAAAAATACAACGCCGTCACGCGTTCCTCCGACACCGATGTCACCACCGGATACCGTCAGAACGTCGTGGGCTTTGGCTGGACCAACGGCGTCTTCCTGGAATTGCTGCACGACTTGCCCCAGCCGCTGGTGGAAAAATTGGCTCGCGAACAGGATCATGCCGCGGCCTTGGCCCAGTAGTCGAGCGCAGCCTCAGGACCTGGAGCTTAGGCGGCAGTGCCCTCTTCGTTCGTATTGTGGATGCCCAGAATCACCGCGGGATCCGCGGGCGGCGTCGCCCCTACTTGGGAGGCCACCCACGAACCGAGCCGATTGGCCGCGGCATTCATGGCCTTGAGCGAGGACTTCCGCAAGTATTTGTGTACCAGCGCGGCGGTAAATGCGTCGCCCGAACCAACCGTATCCGCGACCGTCACGGGATAGCCAGGATGCGCATCCGTGCCATCGGGGGTCACCAGCAGGCTGCCCTTCCCGCCGCGCGTAACACAAATCATTTTCAGTTGGAATCTCTTCAGAATCCAGTGAGCCGCCGCGAGCCGATCCGTGACCGTGGCGCCGAGAAGCGCAGCCACACGCGGCAACTCCTCCTCGTTTAATTTCAGGATATCGGCGCGCGCGGCCGATTCCATCAGCACGTCCATGGTGAAAAATGCCTGGCGCAGATTCACATCGAAAATGCGCAGTGCGCCAGGGCGCAGACCTTCGAGAAAAGCCAGAATGCTGACTCGCGATTGCGCGGAACGCTGCGCCAGCGAGCCGAAGCACACGGCGTCGGCTTCGGCCGCCAGTTGTTGCCACTGCTGCGTCCATTCGAAATAGTCCCACGCGACTTTTTCAAGAATTTCGAACTGTGGCTGTCCGTGGTCATCCACGCTTACGTTTACGGTCCCCGTCGGATGCACTCTATCGACTTGCAGGTGCGAGGTCGGCAAGCCAATCCGCGCCAGGCGGCGCGCTGCCGCATTCCCGAGCCGGTCTTTGCCAATGCGGCTGGCCACAATGGCGCGATCGCCCAGCAAACCGGTCATATACGCGAAATTAGTAGGCGCTCCGCCAAGCTGCTTGCCTGTTGGCAAGAGATCCCACAACATTTCTCCCAACCCGACGACCACAAATCGCGGGCTTCCTGCGGCTGGATCTCCTGCTTTAGGCTTCGGAATTTTCATCGCGATGGGTGCCCGATCTTCCTCGCCAAGATATTGCCGAAGAGTATATAACGGGACCTGCGCAAGAATCCGCTGCGCTATACGCCGGTACTTTCGAGGCCTCTCATCATTGGATGGAAATGTCAGGAGGTTGCTGGCGCGAGAATTCGCCCAACAGATCGCGCAGCGTGTCCTGTTGTGTTCGGCCACACTCCCGGGAGGGGCGGTCACCGGGAAATCGTAACTGAATGGGGGCCCGGGGAAGCGGGAAAACCGCTTCCCCGTGACTTCGCCTCTAGAACGTGATGCGCAGACCCAATTCCCCTTCGCGGTTGCTGTTCGGAAGCACCGAGTTGATCAACCCGAACTGGCTGTTGTAATTGAAAACTCCGGCGCTGTTGTACGTGCCCAACTGCCCGTTCGGCTGCCCAAAGTGCGGTGTGTTCGTGATGTTATAGAACTGCACGCGGAAAGCGGCATTCACACGTTCGCTGATGTGGAAATTCTTGATCAACGAGAAATCAAGATTGGAGAAGCCGGGACCAATCAGAATGTTGCGGCCTGCCGTCCCTGCCCTGTTGAAATTCACGCTTCCATCCGGATACAACGTCGCAGGCGGCGGGCCAAACGCTGCGGTGTTTATATAGTGGACGATGTTGCCCGGATTCACGCTCGGTGTGCCGATGAGATCCGGTCGTTCCGTTCCGCCCACGTTCAGATCGAATGGCAGACCCGACTGTAGCGTATAGATGCCATTGAATTGCCAGCCTCCCAGCAACAGCTCTTCCGGTCGCGACCAATTGCTGCCGAACTGCTTTCCGCGTCCGAACGGCAGCTCATAAAGCGAACTGATCACCAAGCGATAGGGCACATCCAAATCGGACAGCCCATTCTCAAGTTTCAAATCCCGGAAATCCTGAGGTCCTTGGCAATCAAAAGCGCCGCAGGTATTATCGGTGGCCTTTTCATACGTGTACGAAGCCGTGACTTGTAACCCCTGGGTAATTCGACGCTCGAACTCGGCCTGCAGGGAGTTGAAGTTTGAATGTCCGTAGGCGTTATAAGTACTGATGCTTCCCAGCAGCGGGTAGAGTCGCGATCCGGGAGTGTCGTACGCTTCATCGAATTGGTATTGGTTGGAATCATAGTATCCGGGGAGGTTGTCGCCGTGGTCCCCGACGTACGCGAGGCTCACCGACATGTTGTTTCCGACTTGACGCTGCACCTGCAAGTTCCATTCCGTGACCCGCGGGGTTCCGTTATTCGGTAACTGGGCAATCACGCTCACATTCGCAGGTGCGCTCAGGTTCAAGCTGGCAAATGCCGATGCCCCGGTGGGCAGAGGTGCCGTAGCGGTCGTCGAGTCCAAATCGGCGGGTGACGTGCAGGTCGGAGAGCACGGCAACGAACCCGACAAGCTGATGTCGTAGCCGTTCGAAAGTTGATAAGTCGCGGCTCCGCTAAACGGCGGGTTTTGTCCAAGTTGGTTGCTGATGCCGCCGCGATCCACGAAATAAAACACGCCGATGCCTCCGCGAACAACCGTTTTGCTGTCGTTCGTGAGCTGGTAGGCAAACCCGACGCGCGGTCCAAAATTGCCGTAGTTTGTGTTCACCAAGGCGCTCGATGCTCCACCTTGTCCGGCAACCAGCAGCGCACCAGTGGCGATGTCAAAATTCGACTGCCGGTTGTCAATTTCTACCGGCGCCGTGTACAGATCCCAGCGCAGGCCCAAATTCAGCGTAAGACGTTTGGTGATGCGCCAATCGTCTTGCACAAAGAAACCATTCTCCCAGCTCCGCGTACCGATGGTGCCGAAGGGTACGCCGTCCTCGTAACTGCACACGAATCCGGCCAGCAAATCGGATACCTCGTAGCCCGTGGGACTCAAGCCCCCGCCGTTGCCGCAAAGAAAGAAATATCCTTTGCCCGTGATGGGTCGGTACAGGTTCAGCTGCCGCCGGATGATGCTGGCGCCGGCCTTTAAGGTGTGATTTCCTTTGTTCCACGTAACCGAGTCATTCCAGTCGTAACTCGTCTGTGGCACCAGGTACGGCCCGTAATCGCCGGTGTACTCAATTTGCGTGTTGTATCCGCCGATCAGCGCGATGCCGCCCAGGTTCGCGCTGTTATTGCAATTGGGTATGCCCAACTGCGTGCAAATGGGCGTGCTGGCAAAGGGTGGCGTATAGCCGTACGTAGTGCGCACGTATCCAAAATGCATTTCATTGATCAAGCTCGGCGTGAACGTATGTGTCCAGCCGATCGATGCTCCATTCGGGTGATTGAACGTCGTGCCGGTTCCGAATCCGGAGGGTAACGTCGTAAGAAACGGCGTTTCAACGTTGTCGTCTTTGCCCCAGCTGAAGCGCGCGAAGATCTGATCGTTGGCGCTGAAAATATAATCGCCGCGAACGTCAAAGTCGTTCCACTGCTCCGTGGTCGTCGTGGAATTTTCATAATTATTGTAAATCGTGCCGCAACTTGCGTTTACCGTGGGTGAGCAATTCGGCGCTGGAAACGCATTCAAATACGCCAGGCCCACGGTGTTTTGCCGCGCCGTCGGAATGATGTTTCCCGTAAACGGCAGGCCCGTCGTCGGATCCTTGATGACCACCGGACTGGACAGACCTCCCGTCGTGGCGGGGCACGTCGGAGCTCCGCCACACAGCAGTTCAGAAAAGTTGCCCATGCGCATCAACGGCGTGGGCACCGTCCCAAACCCCAGTTGCCCTGGTTGGTGCAGTCGCAAGCCCTGGTAGTCCATAAAAAAGAACAATTTATCTTTTATAACCGGGCCGCCTACGGTGCCGCCGAACTGATTCCGCGCAAAAATCGGTTTGTCGCCCGAATTGTTGAAGAACTTTGAATCCAGACTCTCGTCGCGATGAAACCAATACGCACTGCCATGAAAGGCATTCGTACCCGACTTCAGCGTCGAAACGATTACGCCGCCGCCCGCACGACCGAATTCCGCGGGGGCCACGTTGGTAATCACGCGAAACTCTTCCAGCGCGTCCGCGTTGGTGAAGAAGATAATCGTGTTTACCAGCGTCTCGTTGTTATCGATACCGTCGAAGATAAAGTTGTTCGCTTCCGGCGGCAGTCCGTTCACCGCCAGCGATGCGCCACCGCTTTCCTGATAGCGGAACGTTTCCGTATTGTTCTGCGTGCCCGTCGCCGCGCCGGTTGGAATGCCGCGATTTACTCCGGGCACCAGTGTGGCCAGCTGTGTGAAGTTTCGGCCATTGAGAGGAAGTTCCGTAACCTGACGCCCTTCAATTACCGTGCTGATCGCGGAATCCACTGCATCCACCACCGGCGATCCCTCGGTGACCGTGACCGTCTGGCTCACCGTGCCCACGGTCAGCTGTAAGTCCACCAACGCGATCTGCGAAACCTGTAGCTCGAAATCACGGGTTACCTGCTCGAAGCCCTTCTGCGTCACGTCGATGCGATAATGGCCGGCCGGTAATGCGGAGATGACGTAATAGCCGCTTTCGTTGGTTTGCGCGGTCGCTACGCGGCCGGTATCGTTATTCGTGACCGTGACCGTCGCGCCGATGACTACCCCACCGCTGGAATCGGTAATGGTGCCTTGCAAACGTGCCGTTTCCGTTTGCGCCTTACTTGCCATTCCGAGGAACATGCACGCCAATGCCACAAAAAATGCCAAAACCGCCCGCTTGGCCATTCCACCCCTCCTGTCGTTCCGCGACTCGTTCCCTACCGCACAGCCCAGCTCCCCCGAGAGCTGGGACAGAACGCACCGATGGCCCACGCTGCGTGGCCAAAAAACACAAATAATGATATCTCGTATCAATTTTTTACCGGTCACCGTAAGTCTCATTCCGTCTGATACTGTTACATTCCATAAGCCTCGCAGTTGCAGTTAGTTGTGGACCCTGATACGCTTCTGTGACTTCACTGTTACTGGGGTGGCTGTGCCGCCAAGAACCCAAGTCCTGACTGAAATTGACCGGCTCGTCTCCAGCCAGGCACTTCACGGTTCCGAATCCCTGTGCAAGCTGCTGCGTTATCTTGCCAACCACGCTCTCGAACACCCCGGGGTTCCACTGAAGGAATACCAAATCGCTACCGAAGTCTTCGGGCGCCAATCCGATTTCGATCCCCAGGTCGATTCCATGGTGCGCGTTCAGGCCGGCCGGCTGCGCACCAAGCTCAGCGAACACTACGGCTCCGTCGGCGCCGCTGATCCAGTCTGGGTGGAACTACCGAAAGGCACGTACGTCTTAGCGTTTCATGAACGCCATTCCACAACTGCCAAGAATCACGATTCTCCGCATCACGACGCGATCGCGGAAATTAACCCGGATCCTGTCTCGGGATCTCTTGTCCTACCTCGGAAGTTGGTGGTTTCGGCGGCCACTTTGGCGATTCTGCTGGCTGCCTCGCTGGCGGTGATCGTCACCTTGCTGATCAATCGTAAGCCCGTAAACACATCGGCCGTCGCGCTCGCCGCCGAGTCGGTTTCTCCCACATTTCCTATTTTCTGGAAAGGATTTCTCGCCGGGCCCGAGGATCCCTTGGTCATCTTCAGTAATGCCCAGTTCGTCGGCAGACCCGACGTCGGCATGCGCTATTTCGATTCCTCCAAAGACGCCGGAGCCATGACTCTCGATCATTACACCGGCGTGGGCGAAGTCATCGCCGTTCACGATCTCGACGTGGTGTTCGCCTCCCTCCATCAGCCATTGCGCATCAAGCGCGGCAGCCTTTTCACTCTGGATGATGCCAAGAATAACAATCTCATTTTTATTGGCTCGCCTTCGGAAAACCTCGCCCTCCTCGATATCCCCAGCACCAGCGAGTTCACCTTCCGCCAGGTAATTTCCGGACCGCGACGCGGCAACACCGAGGTCGTCAACGTTCACCCTCGCACCGGAGAATCGAGCGAATATTTGGCGACCCCCGCGAATGAGACTTTGGTCGAAGACTATGCCGTGGTAGCTCTCGTGCCCGGACTCAACCCCGCGCGCTCCGAGTTGATCCTCGCCGGCACCACCACCTTCGGAACGCAGGCCGCGGTGGAATTTGTCTGCAGCGAAAACCTCCTGCAGGAGCTGCTGCATCGCCTCTCCGTTTCGGACGTCGACCAACTGCGGCCCTTCGAGGCGCTCATCCACGTAAAAATAGCCCGCGGCGTTCCCGTGGAGTCCGAGATTGTCGCCCTCCGCAAGCAATAGTGTTTTGCGCGAATGTTTTTGTAGGTCTGCTTCTGTGCGTGCCGGAGCCTGCTACTTCCCCGCCCTGCGCAACAACTTCGGTGGCGCCAGCCAAATCAATTCGCCGCTCGGCGGCGACACCCGCTTCAACTCCACCAGCGCCACTCCGGCCTTCTTCAATGCCGTGCAGGGATTCTTCGCCCCTAGCGCCATCGCCACGATGTCGTCCACCTGCGGTCCGTGCCCGAACAAAAAAACCTCCGCCGAATCCTTATCCTTGGCCAATTCCCGGAATAGGAGTCCCGCATCCGCGCCTGGCAACAGCAAATCCGTTCGCCGAATCTTTGCTTTCGCATAGCCCAGCGCCCCGGCAAAAATTTCCGCCGTCTGCATCGCTCGCACGTACGGGCTCGACAGCAGCAAATCCGCCGTTGCCCCTAACTCCGTCACACCTCGCGCCACCTGCTTGGTCTTCGCGACGCCTTCCGCGGTCAAATACCGCTCCGCTTCCGGAGGACACTTGGGATCGTCCCGTTCGATCGCCATCCCATGACGCACCACATAGATCCTCATTGAAGAAATCCCTCGCTGTTACGCCATCGACTGGCGGAAATATAATTTCACGTGAAACTCTCTCTCGAACAGTTCTGCGCTCCGCGTCGCATCCCGCAAATCCTCCGCGGCATCCCCGCGAGCGTCTACCTGCATCGCCACCGCGCCGCGTTGAAACGAAGTATGCAGGCTCGTAACCCGTTGCCGGTGCGAATGGTCCAGCGCCTCCGCCACCCGCAAAATGGCCGCCAGCCGCCGCGCGATCCGCTTATCCATATTATTTAACGCCGCATACCCTGGATGGTGCCCCGCGGGAACCGACTTGCGGTTGTGGTAACGCACCAGCGCCGCCACAATATTCCGGTCGCGCCCCTCGAGCCCCGGCATATCACCGTACAGTGCCAAATACTCGCCGTGCTTATGATGTCCGCGGTGACTCACCCGGTGTCCCACATCGTGCAGCAGCGCTCCAGACTCCAGCAGCACGCGTGATTGCGCCGGCAAATGATGTACCGGCTGCAACTGATCGAAGAGCATCACCGCCATCTCTCGCACGTGTTCCGCGTGCGTCTGGTCATACTCCAGCCTCCTCCCAAAACTCCGCGTGCTCACCAGCAATTGCCTCTGCGCGGAATTGTATCGGTGCGGCTCTTTCCGCGAGAACGCTTCATGCGCGATCTCTTGCAGCAAACCCTCGCGAATCCCCACGCTGGGAATCACCAGGCATCGCGCGTTCAAGTACCGCCCCAAAAGCACAAACGTAATCGCGGCGATGCCCATTACGTCCGCGCGATCTCGCCGCACGCCGTACACTTTCATCCGCTCCCGCACATCCCGTTCCAAAAGTTCCGGCAGCCGTTCGCGCAGCAGCGTCAACTCAATCGTCGGCAGACCATTCCGCCGCGGCCCCGGCGCCACATTTGCCAAAGTCTCCGCGTTTCCGCCCAGCGCCACGGCCACGCCATCTCCAATATTCGGCGGCGATGGCAGCTTCGATTCCAGCAGCGCCCGCACATATTTCCGCACCTCGTCCGCTTGTGGAGGATGCACCACCCCGGGAATGTCCAGCGTGGTCATCAATCGCACCGTGCCCACCGGCAACTGCGCCGCTTGCATCACGCGATGATCCTGCAACACGCTGATCTCCAGGCTTCCGCCGCCCAGATCGATGATGCAGCGCGGCGGCGACTCCGGTCCTAACGCCGAAATCACCGCTTCCCGTCCCAGCCGCGATTCTTCTACCGCGGAAATCACTTCCACGCGGATCCCCGATTTCTGCTTGATGCGCCGCACAAAAGCGTCGCGGTTCCGCGCCTCTCGCGTCGCGCTGGTAGCCACCGCGCGATAGCGTGTCACGCCAAACTCTTCCATGATCTCTGTGAAATGCTTGAACGCTTTGGTGGCTTTTATAAAAATCTCTTCGCTAAAGCGGTGCCGCAAGAAAACGCCCTCGCCCAGCCGCAGCGAATAACGCTCGGTGTGCAGCGGCTCGATATCCATTGCCGAATATGCCCGCGCCACGCTCAGGCGCACCGCATTCGAGCCCGCGTCAATTGCGGCGATATGAACTGGCTCGGACATTTAGGTATTTACCGCCAGAGGTGCGCGAGTGCCGCGGACGGCGTGTATTTCGTCGCCCGTATTCCCAATCCTTCGCCGATCCTTAATCGCAGTTGTTTGTTTACCTGCGGCACGCTGGCCTCGCCATCCAGCTCGATGAAACCATTCTTCTTCGCCATCACTTCAAATTCCCGCTTGATCATCGTTTGATACCGAATGAACGACCAGTACAAATCGTGCGACAGCGACATGTCCCGTCCCGCTTCCCAATAGCTGATTGCTTGCGCCTTCTTGAATTCCCGCGCAAACGCCGTCTCCGGCCGCACGTTCAGCCAAAACGTCAGATGCGGCCGCAGCGCCATGGCATACAGCCCGCTCAAATAATCGCGATTGATTCCGCGCACCACTCCCCGCGCGATCAACGTAAAAATAAATCGATCCGCCAGCACCACCGCGCCGGATCGCAACGCCGGCAGGATCCGGTGCTCCACCTGATCGAAAAAATCCGTGGCGTACATCAGCGAAAGTGTCAGCCGTGTCACCGCATTTTTCGCCAGCAACTCATCGATGTCCCGGCCCACCAGGTTCGAGCGCCGCAGTCCGCTCGTTTGCACCGAAAATCCCTCGGATTCGAGCCATTCCTGCAGCAGTGCGATCTGTGTCGACCGCCCCGACCCGTCCATCCCTTCAATCACCACCAGTTGCCCGGTAATTTCCGCGGGATCGAATCCCACCAGCGGTTCGCCAAAAAAATATTGCGAACTGGTTTCTTCCACCGCTGTTCCCCCGGGCTTCTCGCTTGCCGCCTTGTTGCCTGCGGGTGCGCTTGCCGGCGAGCCATCCAGCGTACCGTCGATTTTTTCCTTCTCCGTATCCGGCATCGCTATTCCTGCTCCAGAACATGCGCGCGCGGCGCAAAACGCTTCAAATCGATCTTCGACGCCACGATATCGCGCATCTGTTTCTGCAATTTATTCACCGGCAGCGTCCCGTCCAGCACCACGAAATTATCCGACTCCACCATCTTGTCGTAACCTTCGAGTATCCGCGCCTGAAACAACCGGAAACTCTCCGCCCGGTCGTAAGACAACCCCAAATCCATTCCCGCTTCGTAATATTTCAATTTCGGCCGCCCGCTCAAAATCCGATGCACCGCCACATCCAGCGGCGCGCGAAAATAAAACGTAATATCCGGAATCGGCGCAAAACGGTACAAATTACGCAGCCACCGCGGCGGGCATCCCCGCGCCGCATCCCGCGCGAACGCCGTGTAAATATATCTGTCCGCCAGGACCAGATAGTCTCCCTGCAACAGCGGCATGATCTGCCGCTCGCACCGGTCCGCAAAATCGGCGGCGTGCAAAAGCGAAAACGTAGTCGGCGTCAACAGCCGCCGCTGTTTCCCTCGCCGCGTGGCAGACTTCACCAGCGGCGAAGAATTCCATTCCGTAAAATGCAGCCTGTACCCGCCAATCTCCAGCCACCTTTTCAATAAATATAATTGCGTACTCTTCCCGGATCCATCCGTCCCCTCCACCACGATCAACGCCCCTGGATAAGCCCGGCTAGGTACCGGTCTGCCCGGCTGCGGCAGCGTTGATTTTCCCGCCTCCGGCCGCACCTCTTTCCTTAGCGCGTCTTTCGACACATCCTTTCCGGCATCCTTCAAAATTTCTTGATTGCTCATGACTCTCCGGCTTGCTCAATTCCCACGCTTACCCGCATCGCCGCGTGCTTGCTAAAAGCTCGGCAGGTTCCGCCGCCGGCTTTCGTCTTTAGAACAAACTCACCTTAATATGCAAAAACTTCTTCGGATTCTGCCGAAAATCCCCAATCAGCAATCTCATATCCCCCGTCAATCCCGCTAAATTGTCATACAGCGCCGGATCCGAAAACAGTTTCCCCGCCGTGGTGGTATTCTCATTCAACTTCGCCGTAGCGCTGGCCAAATTCGCGCCCGTATCCCGCAACTTGTTATACAGCGCATCATCCGTAATCAACTTCCCCAAGCTCCCCTTCCCCGCGCGCGCGTCATCAATCATCCCATTCCCATTCGCCAGCGCCTGCTTCGCCTGATCGTACAACGTCGGATCGTTCAACAATTTCCCAATCGTTCCTTTCCCCGCGCGCGCATCCGAAATCATCCCATTCACATTGTCCAGGCTCTTGTCCACCTTCGTATACATCTCATCCGACGCCACCAGTTTTCCCAGGGTTCCCCGTCCCGCTTGCACCCCGGCAATCAACGCATCGCTCTTCGCCAGCACCCCATTCAGATGGTCGTAAGCCTCCGGATCATTCACCAATTTCCCCAGCGTGCCCTTCCCCTGCTTGATTCCAGCCAGCAAATCCTGCACCTGGCTCGAAACCGCTCCTAATTCCGCCATCACGTCCACGCTCGTCGCCGCCGGCACCGTATCGCCGTTCTTCAGCGGCACGCCGGTAAAGCCGCGCGTCACGTTGATGTACTTATTCCCCAGCAGTCCTTCGGTTACCAGCGCCGCCGTCGAATCCGTCAAAATATCCTTCTGGTATTTCTTTTCAATGCGCAACACCACTTCGATATTGTGCGCTTTGTCCTTTTTCTGCTCGGCGCCCTGCGCTGCGAATTCAATGGACACCACGTTCCCCACCGCCACGCCATCCACGCTCACCGTGGCGCCGTTCGCCAGTCCGGAAACGTCCGGCAAATACGTCCTCAGTCGGTATTTCGGCCCCAAAAATCCCGGTCCCGTGACATAAAATATTCCTGCACCCAGAATCGACAGCCCCACCAGCACAAACAGCCCCACGCGCAATTCGGTCCAGGTAAGCTGTTTCCGTTGCGCCATCTATCATCCCTCCGCACTCTCGAAAGCGCCTTCCGTAGCACAGGCGCTCCTGCCCGTACCGTCCGGTGCCCCCGAACAAAAAGCCGCACAGCCAGGAGTCCTGTGCTGCCTCAAACCAAAAATCGTCGAATATACGGATCCTTCGACGCCATCACCTCTTCCGGCGTCCCATCGAAATATATTCCATTATCGTAGCCTTCGTTTCCCGCTTCGTTCCTTCCTTCCAGGTGCCGGTACACGATGAACCGCGTAATCGCCGCTGCCCGCGCGCCTTTCGGATTCCGCACCACGCTCTTCTCCTTGGTGTCGAACCGGAAATTCGCCAGCGCAAATCCGTCCTGCAAGCGGTGCGTCGCCAGCAGCGACGTCACTCCGTAAAAATCGCGTAGCCGCAAAATCAACGTGATGATCGTCTGCGCCGTTACCGGATCCAGGCCCGCCGTTGGAGAATCGTACAAAACAATCTCTGGCCGGCTCACCAACGCCCGTGCAATCGAAACCCGCCGCCGCATTCCTCCAGACAACTCCGAAGGCAGCATCTCCTGCGTGTGCTCCAACTCCACGAACTCCAGGACCTCTTCGACCCGCGGCGCAATTTCCGCTTCCGGTACCTGCTCTTCGCGCAACCGGTACGCCACATTCTCCTCCACCGTCATCGAGTCAAACAGCGCTCCCTCCTGAAACACAAACCCAATCTTTCGTCGAAACTCCAGCAATTCCCTCTCCGTCATTCCCGAAACATCTTCACCCAGCACCTCGACCTTCCCCGCGCTAGGCCGCAACAACCCTGCCGCCAACTTCAGCGTCAAAGTCTTCCCCGTCCCCGTCTCTCCCAGCAACACCAGCGTCTCCCGCTCCGCCACCGCGAACGAAATCCCCCGCAACACCTCGCCTTCATCAAATCCCACCGATACATCGCTAAACTTGACGGCCGGTCCGCCATGCAAATCCGCCCGCGAACTCTCGATCGTCGAAACGCTGGCAATCGCCATAATTCTCAGGCTCCCAACGCGCGCCGGGCGGAATGGGCGCGGCGCGCGCGACGCCGGCCCGTCATTCCGAGCGGAACCGCTCTACGCCGTCTCTTCCCGTTCGCTTCCTGCGAACGGGTCGGGCGGTGCAGCGCGGAATCTCTCTTGGGCTCCGTCACAGCGCTATCAATTCAGAATCTGCGCCCTGGTTTTCGCCTTCATACCTGCTTCCCAACTTCTCTTTTTCTCAAAAAATCTTATCCGACATGTACAACGCAAACTTCGTCAAAAATAAATCCGCAATAATAATCATCACCGACGACACCACCACTGCCTGGGTCGTCGCCCGCCCCACTCCCTGCGTCCCGCCCCGCACCGTCAGCCCCTTGTAACAGCCCACGGTGGCCAAAATAAATCCATACACCACCGGCTTTGCCAGTCCCTGCATCAAATCCCCAAGATCCAGCGCATTAATCGCTCGCGTCCAAAACTCCACGGCCCCCAGCCGCAACGAAAACATCGCCGATATGCACCCGCCCAGGAGACCCACAAAATCGTTCAACGCCGTAAGCAAGGGCACCATCAACAGCGTGGCCACCACGCGCGGCGTCACCAGCTTGCGATACGGATCCGTCCCCATCGCGCGCATGGCATCCACTTGCTCCGTCACCTGCATCGACCCCAGCTCCGACGCAATCCCCGAAGCACACCGTCCAGCCACCAGCAATCCCGTCAACGTCGGCCCCAGCTCCCGCACCAGCGCGATCGACACCGCATCGCCCGTGAGCGCCGTCTGCCCAAACCTCACAAACTGCGTGGCTGTCTGCAGCACCAGCACCGCGCCAATAAACAGTCCCGCCAGCAGCACGATCGGCAACGAGCCCACCCCGATGTCATCCATCTGCGTCAAGGTATCTTGGAAATAAAACGGCCGGCTAAAAATATTCGTGAGCGATCGCCACGACAAAAGCGAATAATCCTGCACGCCCAGCACAAACGTGCGAAACGCGTCCGTCAGCACCACGCTTACGGGCGTGCGCACTTCCGCCTTAACTTCCGTCCCGGTAACCTGAAGAGGTGCGTCTGCCACGTGTCGGTAGATCCGTCGGAAGTCCCGTCGAAACTTCTGCCAAGCAGCCTAACCGCCTCACCCCACCCCGTCAAGAACCGTTCGCCGGCGACACACGAGCCGCCCACGTCTTCGCCCCACCGCAGCTCTCTCAACCCACGCGGCTTCGCCGCCAAAAAGGGAACATTTTAAACGAGGCTTGCTATTTCCCCTTGACAATGCCAGTAGCATGGCGTACAATTACTCTTGTAGAGAACTACGCCCCGCGTCCGCGGAACGCCAATCTCCCGATTGGCGCGATTGAGTCTCAAACCCTTGAAATTTCGGCGCTTGCAAATTTGTTCGTAGCCATCCCACCGGCCTTCGCTCATCATTTATGCCCCGAAACACAAAGCTGGGAACCACCTGCCGGCGAGATTTTTTATTCGACCCACGAACCTCGCCAGTAGTAACTATCTATACAACAAAAAATCCCCCTAAACCCCGCAAAATGAACACTTGCGAAAGGTTGTGAAAACAAAGGTACTTTAACTCCCTTTATAATCACAACCTTTCGCGAATCCCCGGGGGCATCGCGCGGTGGCACTGCAGTAGCAGTAGCACAGGCATTCCTGCCTGTGCGGCTCTAGCCTGTGCGGTTCTAGCCTGTGCGGTCCTAGCCCGTGCGGTCCTTGCGTCACGCCCACATTACGTCTGTCGTCGCACGGCGCCACGTGCTACGGACTCTCATCGGCTTTAAGTAGCACAGGCATTCCTGCCTGTGCGGCTCTAGCCCGTGCGGTCCTAGCCCGTGCTGTCCTTCGTCACGCCCACATTACGTCTGTCGTCGCACGGCGCCACGTGCTATGGACTCTCATCGGCTTTAAGTAGCACAGGCATTCCTGCCCGTGCGGTTCTAGCCCGTGCGGTCCTAGCCTGTGCTGTCCTTCGTCACGCCCACATTTCGTTTGTCGTCGCACGGCGCCACGTGCCACGGACTCTCATCGGCTTTTCCCGTCGCGCTGGACGTTCAGCGCTGCCCCCGCTACACTGCAGTAACGCTTTATTTCACAAATCAACCGCGAACCATTGGGGCTTTAGCGCCATGCTGCGTTTTTACACCGCCGGTGAATCGCACGGACAAGCGCTGCTGGCGTTTATCTCCGGCCTGCCCGCCGGCCTGCCTATCGATCTCGGTTTCATCAATCACGAACTCCACCGCCGCCAGCTTGGCTACGGCCGCGGCGGCCGCCAGAAAATCGAAACCGACCGCGCCGACATTTTCGCCGGTGTCCATCACGGACAAACCATCGGCGCGCCCATTGCCGTCCGCATCGAAAATCGCGACTGGGCCAATTGGGAAAAATTTCTCCCCGTGGAAAATTCCCCGGAAGCCGCGGTCGCAGCCGAGCAGAAGAAACTCGTCGCCCCGCGCCCCGGCCACGCCGATCTCGCCGGCTCGCAGAAATTTAATTTCCATGACGCGCGCTATGTCCTCGAACGCGCCTCCGCCAGGGAAACTGCCGCCCGCGTCGCCGCCGGCGCCTTCGCCAAACTGCTCCTTCGCGAGCTCGGCACCGAAATCGCCAGCCACACCGTGCAAGTCGGCCACGTTAAACTCGAACGCCCCGCCACCTGGCAGGAAATTCAATCGCTCAGCAATGACCTGGATTCCCCGCTCCGCTGCATCGACGCGGAAACGCAGGACCGCATGAAAGTCGAAGTCGACGCCGCCAATAAAGCCGGCGACACCGTCGGCGGCATCTTCGAGGTTGTCGCCCATCACGTCCCTGTCGGCCTGGGCAGCCACGCGCAGTGGGACGAAAAACTCGACGGCCGCCTGGCGCAAGCCATCATGAGCATCCAGGCTGTCAAAGGCGTGGAAATCGGTTCCGGCATTCTCGCCGCGGGGTCCTACGGCAGCCAGGTGCAGGACGAAATCGGCTACGATGCATCCGCGCGGCGCTTTACTCGCAGCAGCAATCGCGCCGGCGGACTCGAAGGCGGCATCACCAACGGCGAAGACGTAATCGTCCGCGGCTATCTGAAACCCATCTCTACGCTGAAAAAGCCGCTCGGCACCGCCGACATGGTCACCAAGCAACCCATCCAGGCCGCCTACGAGCGCTCCGACTGGTGCGTGGTTCCCGCCGCGGGGGTTGCCGCCGAAGCGATGTTGGCCCTTGTGTTGGCCGATGCTTTTCTGCAAAAATTTGGGGGCGACTCGTTAACCGAGATGCGCCGCAATTTTGATCACTATGCCAAGCAAATCGCCCAATTCTAGAGCCGCGACGACGGTGAGCGAGCCTCCCGCCGAGCCCACCGCCGCCACTCCGCCTGCGGCTGCGCCGGTTCCCGCCGGACCACCGCGCAAAATCTACAACATAATCAAATACGGCGACCCCATTCTCGAAAAAGCCACCAAGCCCATAACCAATTTCGACGCCGAACTCGCCGAACTCGCCGAAGACATGTTCGCCAGCATGTACGCCGCGCAAGGCGTGGGTTTGGCCGCTCCACAAATCGCAAAAAGTTTGCGCATTACTGTGGTGGACGTAACCGCCGGGAAAAACCCCGAGGCCAAAATTGTTTTGGTGAACCCCGAAATTATTCATGCCGAAGGCGAAAAACGCGAAGAAGAAGGCTGCCTGAGTATCCCCGGCTTCCGCGGCTACGTGGTCCGCCCGCTCTTCGTCACCGTGCGCGCGCAAACCGTCACCGGCGAGACCTTTGAAATCCGCGGCGAAGACTTACTGGCACGCGCCTTCTGCCACGAGATCGATCATCTCAACGGCGTGCTCTTCATCCAGCACCTGAGCATGCTCAAGCGCGACCTCATCCGCCGCAAAATCAAAAAAATGCGCAAGCAAGGCGAGTGGTAGCGCATGCCCTGAGCGTACCAGCCTTTGCGTAGTATCGGTTCCGCGGCTAAAATCTCTTCAATGCGCCTGATCTTTTGCGGCACACCGCAATTCGCCGTTCCATCTCTGCAAGAGCTCATCGCGCGGCCGGATTTCGAAATCCTGGCGGTCGTCACCCAGCCCGACCGTCCCAAAGGGCGCGGCAACGAAATCTCTTTTTCTCCGGTGAAGCAAGCCGCGCTCGGCGCCGGCATCGCCATTCATCAACCGCAAAAGATCCGCGCCCCGGAATTTCAGTCGACGCTGCAATCGCTCGCGCCAGACGTTATTGTCATCATCGCCTACGGCCAAATCATCCCCGCGCGCCTGCTAACCATCCCAAAACTGGGGTGGATCAATCTGCACGCCTCGCTATTGCCGAAATATCGCGGCGCCGCGCCCATCAACTGGGCCATCGTCAATGGCGAAACCACCACCGGCCTGACCACCATGCGCATCGACGCAGGCATGGACACCGGCGATATGCTGTTGCAGGAAGAACTCAGTATCGGTCCGAAAGAAACCGCTTCGCAGCTGGCCGCCAGAATGTCCGAAACCGGCGCGGCACTCATGCTCAAGACTTTGCGAGGATTATCCTCGGGTACAATTGCGCCGCGATCGCAAAACCACCAGGCAGCGACCTACGCACCGTTGCTAAAAAAGGAAGACGGACGCATCGACTGGCAGCGCCCCGCAAAGGAAATTTTCAATCGCATTCGCGGCTTTGCTCCGTGGCCAGGAGCTTCCACCACCTTCCGCGGACAAGCTTGCCAAATCTGGGGAGAGCCGCTCGACGCGGATAAATCGCCGCAATTCTCTCCCGAGCAAACGCCCCAGCAACCGCAAGGACAAAAGGTCGGTGAGATCCTCCGGGCGGCGAACACTGCCGGCGCAGTTGAAGTTCCTCCGAATTGGCTGGTTATCTGCGGCCACACAACCCTTCTGCGCCTCACCGCCGTCAAACTGGAAGGACGCAAACAAATCTCTTCGGCGGAGTTTGCCCATGGCGCGCGTTTAACATCTGGTGACCACTTCGTTTAGCCCATTTGCTCCAAACTCACCGCTCAGGCATACTCGCCGTTCATAGAACAATGTCCGCGTTTCACGATTTCCAGCAGGGCAAGCTGTATCTGCGCACCACCGGGAGCCGAATGCTCATGACCAAAGCAAAAATTGTTGTGGCGGCTTTCTGTGGAGGCGGGCGCGTTTCGCGCTACCTCTCGCGTTACCTGCGCAGCGCCGCCGTGTGCGCGCTGGGCGTGCAGCTCGCTGGCATTCCGATGGTTACCGCCTCTCCGGACAAACCCACGAAGGACGCCGCTCCGGCCAACGACGCCGTGCTCAAGGCCATGCAAACGGAGCTGGCGCGCGCGACCAGCGACCTGGGAAAGGCCGACGCCCCACCGTACTACCTCAGCTATACCGTCTACGATCAGGATTTCACCGTGATGATCGGCGCGTACGGCAGCCTGCTGCAAGACGCCGCGGCGCATCGCCGTCATGCTGACGTGGCCATGCGCGTGGGCACGCCCGCGCTCGACAATACCCACGGGCAAAGCCGCCCCAGCGGCCTAACCTCCGGAACGCTCCCGCTCGGTGACGACCAGGATGCTCTGGAGCGCGTCCTTTGGGAATTGACGGACCGCGAATACAAGCGCGCCGCCCCCGCGCTATTGAATGTCCGCACCAACACCGCCGTGCGCGCCGAAGAAGAAGACAAGTCTCCCGACTTTTCCAAGGAATCACCCACCACGCACATCGGCAAGCCCAGTCCTCCGCCGGCCTTCGACCACACCGCGTGGTCCGGCGAAATCAAGCGGCTTTCCGGGGAGTTTCGAAAATATCCGGAAGTGTATTTCGCGGAAGTCATCATGCAGGTGCAGGACGCCAGCTCGCGCATGGTCAACAGTGAAGGCAGCGCCATCGTCACGCCCAGCGCCTCCACCCGGCTGGTGATGGAAGCGCAAACGCGCGCCAGTGACGGCATGGAACTGTTGCGCGTGGAGACTTTTCAAGCCCCCAGCGCCGCCGGGTTGCCCAGCGAAAAGGAACTTTCCGCCAAAATCGAAAAGATGGCCGTGGACCTGAAAGCGCTTCGCGATGCCCCCTCCGCCGAACCCTACGACGGCCCCGCACTGTTAAGCGGCCGCGCTGCGGCGGTATTTTTTCATGAAGTGCTCGGCCACCGCCTCGAGGGCCATCGGCAAAAAGACGAGGAAGAAGGCCAGACGTTCACGAAGAAAATCGGCCAGGAAGTTCTGCCTAAATTCCTGAGCGTTTCGGACGATCCCACGATTTCAGAAATTGGCGGAGTAAAGCTCGCCGGCTCCTACGCCTACGACAACGAAGGCACGCCGTCGCAGCGCGTGGACGTCATAAAGGACGGCATCCTCCAGAATTTTCTGATGTCGCGCATGCCGATTAAGAATTTCGCGGTTTCCAACGGCCACGGCCGCAACCAACCCGGCCTCATGCCCACCGGCCGCCAGGGTAATTTGATCGTGACCTCCTCGCAAACGGTTCCGGAAGACCAAATGCGCCAGAAGTTGATCGACGAAGTGAAAAGGCAAGGTAAGCCCTATGGTCTCTATTTCGACGACATCCAGGGCGGTTTCACGCTGACGCAGCGTTCGCTGCCGCAAGCGTTTCAGGTTCTGCCGGTGATTGTTTACAAGGTTTACGCCGATGGCCGTCCCGACGAACTGGTCCGCGGCGTCGACATCGTCGGCACGCCGCTCGCGTCCCTCACGCGCATCATCGCCACCGGCGATCAGCAGCACGTCTTTAACGGCGTGTGTGGCGCGGAAAGCGGCAACGTACCGGTGGCTGCGGTAGCCCCGGCGATGCTCTTCAGCGAGATGGAAGTGCAAAAAAGGCAGCATGCCCACGAAAGACAGCCCATCCTGGCGCCTCCTGGCGCTTCGGATGACAGCGCGACCGCCAATTCCAGCAAACCCGAGGCCCACCAATGAAAATCGAGAAAGGTACGGACTTAAACACCCGGCGCCCCAGTCTTCCGCGCGCAGCTTCTTTCGTCGCTTTGGTTGCGGCGCTGGCATTCTCCGCTCCGGCGCTGTTCGCCGCGGCGCGCGCTGACGATGCCAAGGACGCCCCGGCTTCCGCGGTTGCCGCCGCTTCGCCCATGCTGGCCGCCAACGCCGCCGCCAAAGGTGACGCGCTCCTGGAGGCCTTGCTGACCGAACTGGAGCGTTCTAAAGAGCACCTGAAGATGGACCAGGTGCAACCCCCGTATTACATCGAATATCGCGTTAACGATGTCGAGGATTTCTCGGCGGAATCGGCTTTCGGCGCGCTGCGCGAAACCGAAAAAAATCACATCCGCGTCATTCGCGTGGTGGTCCGCGTGGGGGACTACAAACAAGACAGCTACTACGGTCAGGGCATCGGCGAGGCCAATATTCTTCCGCTGGATAACGACACCTTCGCGCTGCGCCACCAGATCTGGCTCATCACCGACGAAGCGTACAAAGCCGCCGGCGAGGCCCTGGCGGAGAAGCAAGCCGCGCTGAAGCAATTCTCCGCCGATGCCAATCCCGTGGATGATTTCGCCAAGGCGCCGGTGATCACCGCGCTCGAACCCACCGTCACTCTGCAAGCGGACGACGCTTCCTGGAAAAAAACGCTGCAAGATGCCACGGCGCTCTACAAGCAGTATCCCGATGTGCAAGAGGTTAGCGCCAACGCGCGGTTCACCGCCGACAACGAATATTTCGTCAATTCCGAAGGGACCGTGACGCGCAGCGGCAAAACGACCTACACCGTGCAGTTCGCCGCCTACGCGCAAGCGGAAGACGGCATGCGCCTCGGACGGACTCCGGCATGGACCGTCGCCGAGGCCGCTGAACTGCCCACGCACGACGCGCTGATGTCCGACGCGAAAAAGACCCTGGACACTATCCTCGCGTTACGCAAAGCTCCCATCGTCGAGGAGGAATATCGCGGTCCGGTCCTGTTCGCGCCGGATGCCGCCAACGATGTCGTCGTCGCGCTTCTCGGCTCGAACCTCCTCGGCCGCAAACCGCAACTCGGCAAACCCAATCGCACCGTGGGCTCTTTCGCCACCAGCTACAAGAACCACGTGCTGCCTAGTTTCGCCACCCTCGTGGACGATCCCACGCTGAAAACCTTTGGCGGAAAAAGCCTGGTGGGCAACTACGACATCGACGACGAAGGTGTGAAAGCGCAAGCCGTCACCCTGGTGGACAACGGCGCACTCAGCAACTACCTCGTGGGCCGCGATCCCATCCGCGATTTCACCAGTTCCAACGGCCACGGGCGTGCCGGTCCCGGCGCCGCTCCGCAACCCAGTCCCGGCGTGCTGATTTTCAAAACTTCCGATCCGCAATCTCCGGAAGCGTTGAAAAAACGCATTATGGAAATGGCCGCGGCACAAGATCGGCCCTACGCCTATCGCGTGGAAACGCTGGGGCCCGGCAACGCTCCACGCCTTCTCTATCGCGTGTATGCCAATGATGGGCATGAAGAGCTGGTTCGCGGCGCCATCTTCAGCGAACTCGATGTCCGCGCCCTGCGCACCGGCCTCATCGCCGCCGGTAACGATCCGCTGGTCGGCAATCGCACCGGCGGAGTAGCCATTACGGTGATCACCCCCTCATTGCTCTTCGACGAACTCGAAGTGAAGCGCGCGGACACCAGCAAAGACAAGCTTCCCGAGTATCCGGCTCCGCCGCTGGGGTCCAAGTAATGCTCGCGGCCATCTGGGCAACGCAAAAAGCGCGGGCCATCGAGATAGCCGCCGCAACGCCGCGCATCAGCGGCCGGGAATTTCACGCTTAAATCGCCATGACCCTCCGCGAACGCCTGGAATGGCTCGGCCGCATCGCCCTGCTGGTTTTCATCCTGGCGAGTGCGGCCTTCCTGAGCGCCATCACCGCCATGCGCATCGCCATCCACGGCCGCGAAACCACCATGCCCAATCTGGTGGGCACCAATGTCGGTAAAGCCAGCGCCATGCTCAACTCCCGCGGCCTGGTATTAAAAGTTGCCGACCACATTTACAGCGAGCAGCCCATCAACTCCATCGTGCGCCAGACGCCCACGGCTGGGATGCTGATGAAGCAGTCTCAGCAAGCGCACGTGGTGGTGAGCCTGGGCGAGCGCCAGCTGCAAATCCCGCTCTTGGAAGGTCATTCCCTGCGCGCCAGCCGCATCGAGCTCCTGCGCGGCGGCTTGCAAATCGGCGAAGTTACCACTGTCACGCTGGGCGGCGAAACCCCTGACGCCGTGCTGCTGCAAAATCCCCGGCCCGGCGTCGGCGCAGCCACTCCGCGGGTGGACGTGCTGGTGGCTCAGGTTCCTCACGAAGAAAGCTACGTGATGCCGGCGCTCATCGGCCAGGATGAAATCACCGCGCAACGTCGCCTGGACGTCGCGCACCTGAACCGCAAGGTGAACTATGTCTCCGCTCCGCAATGGCCGCATGCCGCGGTGATCGACCAAACGCCTGCGCCCGGAGCGCGTCTTGCCGCGTCCACGCAGGTGGAGCTGACCGTCGCCAAGTGATTGGGCGCGGCCTGCGCCCCCGAAGACTGCTTGCAGCCAGGAAGCAAATCCACGGAATCCACGCAAATCCACGCGAATCCATGCGAATTTATCTGAATCCATGCGAATCCACGCGAATTCATGAAAATGACGCGGGGAATTGCCATGCGAAAAACAATACGGGAAACTAAACCGTGCTATTGCGCGTATCTTTAGGGTGACGCTCAATCCCTCGACCGAGGTTGCAAAATGCATCGCACGAAACACTTATTTGCACCAACCAATCTTCTCTGGCTCGCCGCGGTCGGCTGCGCGGCGCTCGTGTGGCTGCTCGCGCTGAATCCCCTGCGCGCGCAGGACGACTCTTCGAAAAAATCTACAGACGTGAACGCCGGCATCACCATCAGCAGTCAAGCCACCGCCAAGGAAGTAGGTTTGCCCATTTATCCGGGCGCGAAACCACACAAGGACTCGGACAATAGTTCGTCCGCCGCAAGCCTTGGCCTCTGGGGCGGCTCCCTTGGTTTCAAGCTGGTGGCGCTGAAATTGGACTCGCCGGATGCGCGGGACAAAATCGCGGCGTTTTACAAAAAAGCGTTGGCCAAATATGGTCCGGTGCTCGATTGCTCGAACGCACCTGCCAACAGCGATAAATCGGACGACAAGTCCGAAAAATTAACCTGTGGTGACGATAAGCCCGACGCTGGCAGCCAGGTCTTCAAAGCCGGCACAAAAGAAAAGCAGCACATCGTGGCCATCAAGCCGCGGACCGGCGGCGCGGACATCGATCTCCTCTATCTCGAAGCCCGCACCGGCGATCATCCAACGATGTGAATCGGCCTCTGACCTCACGGCTTCTGCGGGCGCTGGGCCCCAGCCATCACTTGCGGCCCCTGCACCTTGGACTCCGCCCCTCGCGGGTTCCAATCCAGCGGCGGAAACGCGATGCGCCAGAAATTCTGCTGCGGCCGTAGAAACTCAATTCCCACTTCGGGCGCGCCGGAAGTGCTGGCGTTGACGTCCACCACCCGGCAATCCATTTCCTCTTTGGTGGTGCCGTGCCGCAGCTTCAACGCATCACGCACCGCGATGGACGTTCGCAGAAGAATCAGCGCACCGTGCGCGCTTACGATCAGCGTCTTGGTGTGCTCCGTCGTGGGCTTTTCTTTTCCGCGACGCACTTCCACCTCCACTTCCACATTCAAACACACCCGCTGGCTTCGCCGAAGGCTGCCAACCCTCCCCGACGCTGCTACCGGCCCGTCTTTGCCTCCTGCAGGCACGCGAATCACCTCTAATCCTTCCATCGGCCAAGTTCCGGCAAACTTTAGCCCGGCCTGGAAAGCGTCTGCCTCGCGCCTGTGAGCCCCGAGGTCTCCAAATGGTGGTTCCCGAACGGTGGTTTCCGAACGGCGGTTCACGACGGTTTTTCCCGAACCATTTTTCGTTCTTGGTGGCGATTACCATGCACCTTCTTTCTGCCCCCACCACCAAAGCAACCCCACGCTCGCGGTGGTCTGTTCCTTGCTGAGCAATCCTTGCGTGTCGGTCAGAAACGACGGGTGGTTCGAGAAATCCCTCCGCCACTCGTAGCGCATTAGAAATCCTTCATGCAATTTGTAGTCGAAGGTTCCGGTGGTTTCCTTGAGCGCCTGGGTCAATCCGCTGAACATTCCGCCGCGGTCGGAGAGATACTCGGCGCGCGCAGCGACGGCGAATCGCGGAGAAAACTCATACCGCGCATACGCCGCGCCGCCAACCACATGCGATGGCGCCGCCGATTCCCCTGGCGCCTGATTCCGCCACAGCCGCTGAATGACGTAATCGCCCTCCAACGCAAAACTCAGTTTCGGCGCGGCTTGCCACGTAACGTAGCTGTCGAAAATATGCAACCGTCCATTCGGCGCCGGATCGATCGCCACAAAGCTAAGCCCCGGCTGCACGGGTATCGGACTGTACGGCGCCACGGCCAAGCGGTCCGGGTGTTCTTGCCCCAAATAATAATTCATCACCCAGGTCACCGATTTCGCCGGCTTGGCCGTGAATCCGAAGAGCTCATCCTTGAAACCGTTCGTGGCCTCCGCTTGATTCGTGCCATTCACCGCCCAGTACGTCAGCGTGAAGCGATCGTTTACGGGATAATTGGCGCGCACGCCCATGTGGTAAAACGGCAAAAAGTTAAAATAGAACGACCGCGAATAGTTCATCTGATCCTTCGTATAATTCCCCTCGATGCCGATCGAACTGCTCCATTTGCCAAAGTCGACGGTCAAGCCTTTTCCGAGCGGCACGACATATGTCCCGTACGCCTGAAAAATATTTCTGTAAATATCGGGACGCGGCTCATTCGCCGGATTCCCTTGCAACGTATCCGTCGCCTGCCCAAACTGCAGATCCACGCGCGCGCCCCACCGCCGGTCCTCATCCAGATTCGGCGCATGCTCAAAGATAATATCCGCCTGATTCAAGCTGAAATTGTTGCTCAACACGTCGTACGCCCGCAGCAGGTTCACCCGCCCGACCGGCGCATTGAAGTTGTAGGAATAATATCCATCCAATCCCACGTTGATGGTCGTGTCGTGCAGAAAATCCAGTTCCTCGCGATCGCCGGCCGTGAGCGTCGATGGTACGGCGGTCGATGGTGCGGCGGCCGATGGCGCCGGCGCGTTCGCGAGTCCCTGCGCGGCGTTCACGTCGCTGGGCGCTACATTCGCCGAAATGGCCGCGGGAGCCTCTTCGCCACCGCCCTTTGCTACAACCGGCGCTGCGGCGTTAGCGCGCAAGAGTTGCTTCAGTTCCGCCACTTCCGCCTCCAGCTTCTCCACGCGCGCCTGCAAATCCGCGTCGCGACTCACCGCGCGCGCGTCCGCGACGCGCGAGTCCGTCGAACTCGTTTCGACATCATGCGACTTAGCCCCGGCGCCCCGATCCTGTGCGCTTAGGGTTTCCGCGCGCCCCAGCAGCAGCGCCACAACGCACACCCACATCGCCGCGTGCCCCATTCCCATAACTTTTCGCATGGCTGCTCCCTCCGAACAAACGTCGCCGCCGAATGAGTCTAGTATTTTCCCATCGCAATGAGCACGTCCAGAGCAGTACCCGGTCATCGACTTTTTTGCGTCTCACTACCAACAGCAGTTCTATCTGTCGCCACGGAGGCGCCAGGTACGACTTCGGCAGAATTAGGACTTCCGCGAAGGGTCTTACTTGAGTTGTTTGGAATCCACGCTTCCGAGAAAAAATCGACGGGCGCAAAAACGCGGCTACCGCAAGTATCCCCAATTGTGCAACTTATCCGAATCCTCAGCCCAGCGATCCCCGATATCCGTGCGGTAGTACATGTTCGGAATCATGATGTTCTTGATGCGCGAATAGACCTGCGCTTGCGCCTGCTTCATGGTCTGTCCGAGGCCAATCACAATGAGCACCACACCCGACGTCCCGGCGATCAGCCACTGCCCGTTCACTTCCTTCACATCTTCAATGTGCACGCCGTCGTTATTCGGCTTCTTGAAAACGATCGCGCCGTTTTTGGAGAAAGATTCAAACGTAGCCTCGTCGTCAAAGGGAAACGGCGGCACCACGATGCGCACGCCAATCTGGAATCCGCTGCGCGTCCGCCACTTCGGCTCGAGTCCGTTCGCCAATTCCCAGAAAAAATCGCTGATCGGCGTGAGCATGGCTTCCTGCTGAATGCTGATGGTCGGATACCCAAACCGAGAAGTGAATTCCAGCGGATAAATTCCGTTGTTATTCACGATGCAATTCAAATCGATGTAGCCCACATAATTCTCCGCGGCCAGCATCGATTCCATTTTCACCAGCGTCTGGTTGAACAGGCGATTCGGCTCGCTCCAGAACATCGCCGTGCCCATCTCTCCGGTGGGCGGACCAACTTCTCCGGGGAAAAGTTTCTTGTGTTCAAAATTGATGTTCACGGGCGTAATGAACTTTTTGCCGTTGAAAAATGCGCCCACCGCAACCTCAACTCCGTTGATGCGCCGCTGCAACTGAAACACTTTGATCTCATCCGCAAAGGCTTTCTTATACGCCTCCAGCATGCGGATCACGTCTTCGCCATCTTCCTCTTCGCCGACAAACAGCCGCCGCTTCACGTTCTGCGCTTCCCCGCTCGGCTTGATCACATAGCGATCCGGATTTTTCTTCACAAATTCAATCGCCGGGTCGAAGGAATCAAAATCCTCGTAAGGAATAATAGTTACGCCCGCTTTCTTGAGCTCTTCCTGGCCGAACGAACGATCGTCCTCCAGCTTGTCGGTGTACTCGCTCCCGCCGATGACCGGCTTGCCCTGCGCGCGCAACGCTTGCGCCTTCGCTCCCTGTCCCAGGGTGTCGTCGAAAACGATAATGTCCGCCCACTCGGCGTCTTTCTCCCAATCCTTGGACTTGGGCACAAAGCCATCCGCGATGTCGCGTTCTTTCACCGCTTCAATGTAGTAGCGAACGTCGTGACCTTCTTTAAGCACTTGCCAGGCGATATCGCCGATCAATCCGGAGATCGAAGCAAACAGAAACTTGCGCTTTTCCATTGACGCGGGAACGCGGCTCCTTCACGAAAAGTCCAACACAGCATTGTAGTTAGAAGCCCGCGGCAAAGTGTTACGAAATATTCACAAAGCCGCCAAACGGTCCTAAAGCGGCATCTTTTAACGCGTGCTTAGCAGGCTCAGCTTCATGCCCGCTACCAGCAGCCTAACGCTATTGACGCATCAGCACTACCCTGGCACGCGCACCGGCGGCCCGGAAATGATTTGGCGAGAATGAGGGAGGCGCTAAACACACCGAAAAATAAGCAGCCGATTCCCGAGGGCTCATGAGTTCGATGCCGGTTCTTCTGTTGTTGCTCTGCGATGCCGTGCTGCTGGTGTTTTCCAATGTTTTTTCCAGTGTCGCCGAGCGGCGCGGAGACTCTCTTTTTCTGAGCCTGATATTTTTCTGTTCCGGCATGCCCGCGCTCGTCTACCAGATCGTGTGGCAACGCGCGCTGTTTGCGATCTACGGCGTAAACGCGCAATCCGTGGCCGTGGTGGTTACCGCGTTTATGCTCGGCCTGGGAATCGGAAGCCTCATCGGCGGAGCGCTTTCCAAGAGATTTCCGGCGCGCGGCATCCTGATTTTCGGCATCGCGGAACTTGGCGTGGCGGCTTTCGGTTTGAGCTCGCTGAAGCTTTTTCATTGGGTGGCAGGATTCACGGCGGGGACAGGGCTCGCGGAGGTGGTGCTGTTCAGCCTGTTGCTTTTGCTGGCGCCCACCATTCTGATGGGGGCAACGTTACCGCTGCTGGTGGAAAGCATGGTGGCGCGAACGCATCGCGTCGGCGTTTCCGTTTCGCGGTTGTATTTCGTAAACACTTTTGGTTCAGCGGTGGCTTGTTACTTGTGCGCGAGCTTCTTGCTGCGCGAATTCGCACAGTCCGGCTCGGTGACCCTGGCCGCGTGCATGAACGCGGCCATCGGGGTGACGGCGTATCTCTACGCACGCGGGAAGGAACAGGCATCGCAATCCGTGGCGGTGGAGCAGGCGACAAAAGAAATACCACCGGCAAGTTTCCCGCTTTCGTTCGCCATGCTCCTTGCGCTGGTCTCCGGGTTCATCGCGCTGGGTTTGGAACTCGCATGGTTTCGCGTCTATTCCATTGCTTCCGCGGACCGCGCACCGGCGTTTGCGCTGCTGCTGGCAACCTACCTGGCGGGCGTAGCGGCGGGAAGTTATCTCTCGGAGAAACTCACCAGCGGGATGTCGCCCGAGGGACTGGTGCAAGTGGTGGCCGTTCTTTTTGTGCTGGCCGGAGCGTTTTCCGTGTATCTACCGCCGTTGGTGGCGACCTTTCTGCACCACGACATACCGTATCTCTACACGGCCCCGGCATTTTACATGACCGCAGCGCTCATTGGTTCGGTGCTGCCGTCGCTTTGCCAACTCTCGGTGACCGCCGACCGGGACGCGGGGCAGGGCGTGAGCCTGATTTATGTTTCCAATATTATCGGGTCGGCAGCGGGAAGTTTGGGAATCGGATTCGTGCTCATGAATCATTTCGGCTTGCGGCAGATTGCGCTGGGGCTTTCGATTGGCGCGGTGAGTGCCGGCGCGCTGTTGTTTCTTTTTGCCAAGGGACGGGTGGCGATCCCTTCCGGCCGGGCCGTGGCGCTGGTGCTCGGCTGCTGCGTTGTTCTTCTCGTAGCGGCAGGGCTGTACTCGCAGCTTTTCGAGAAATTAACCTTTGGAAATCGCGAGGAGTCTAACGCGCCTTTCGCGCAAATCGTGGAAAATCGCAACGGTGTGATCGGCGTCACCAAGGATGGAGCAGTCTTTGGAGAAGGGGTCTACGACGGCTACTTCAATGTGGATCCGGCCAACGATGTAAATCTGGTTGCGCGAGCGTACGCGCTTAGCGCGTTCTGTCCCAGCCCCAGACACATACTCGTCATCGGTCTGGCCTCCGCTTCGTGGGCGCAGATTTTTGTGAACCATCCGCAAGTCGAGAGCTTGGACGCAGTGGAAATCAATCCGGGCTATCTACGATTGATCGCGCAGTACGCGATGGTGAAATCATTCCTGGTGAATCCCAAAGTTCATATTTATGTGGATGACGGGAGGAGATGGCTCATCGCTCATCCCGAGGCCCGCTACGATGCCATCGTCGCCAACACAACCTTTAACTGGCGGGACCACACCACCGGGCTTTTGTCCGTGGAATATTTACGATTGATCCGTGCGCACCTCAATCCCGGCGGCGTTTATTATTTCAATAGCACGGAGTCCGACGAAACCGTTGCGACAGCCCTGAGCATTTTCCCGTACGCGCTGCGCGTAATCAATTTCGTGGCGGTCAGCGATTCACCAATCATCGTCGACCAGCAACACTGGATGGACATGCTGCACCGCTACAAAATCGACGGCAAGACGATTTTTCAACCCGAGGATCCTGCCTCGCAAAGAGTTCTGGCCGCCTATGTGGCCTTGGCGCACACCGTGAATGCGCCGCCGCGAATGTTCGGCTTAGAATCTACAGATTCACTGCGGACACGGTTGCAACCCCGACACCTCAAAATCATCACCGACGACAACATGGGGCAGGAGTGGATCAAAGATGTGGCGATGAATTGGCGCTCACAGGCAGCGCAAGTCCCGGCACACTGAATCGCTCTGGCGCTCCAATACGCTTATTTCGCTGCCGGGACCATCGGTTCGAGCTGCGCTATTTGCTTCTTGACGATGTCCGCGGCCGGGCCAGCGGGCAGATACGTTAGGCAGTTACGCAGATGCTGCAGCGCTCCGGCGTAGTCGCCCTTGTTGGCCAGTATCACCGCGAGGAGTTGCTCGGTATTTGGCTGCGTGTGCAGCGGGTCCAGCGAGAGGGCCTTGACGGCACTGGCTTCGGCTACATCTTTTTTGCCCAACTGGTAGTTGGCCAGCGCTTGGTAATACCAGATCTCCGGGGTGCCCCGCGGGTTGAGCTGCAATTCGTGCGCCGTGGCGTCGGCGACGTCCTGCCACTTGGCGGCTTTTACGGACAGCCGGGCTAAATGCTCGTAGGGCAGGCTGAATTTCGGGTCGGCGGCAGCGGCTTTGGAGAAAGAGTTCGCGGCGTCCGGGGAGTTGGCGGTTTCCTGAATTTTTCCGAGCTGGTACCAGGCTTCCGCGAATTGCGGATAGATTTGTACGGCCTTTTCCAAATCCTTTTGAGCGCGATCCGGCTTTTTGTCGAGCCATTCCGTGCGCGCTTTCTCGAAGGCTTTGCCGGCGTCCTTGGGAGCGGAGGCGGTGGTGTTGCTGACAGCAGTTCCCGCGGAACCTTCTTCACGGCTTAGCGTGATGGTGCCGATATCGGGTGTATCGAGGAGGTTGCGGTTGGCGATGGTAAGCGTGCTGGAATCGAAACCGGGCAGGGCGGCTTCGACGGTGCAACCCATGAAGGCCGCAGCGAGTTTGGGTTTGGCATCCACGCCGCCCGGAATATTGGCGGGGGTGGAGTTCGCGACACCGGTGGTGGCAGGGTTGACGGGAGCGATGAGGAAACGACCCTTGGCGTCGGTGTCGGCAGTGTAGCTGGTTTTGCCGCTGCAGCTGACGGTGACCGGGATGGCATCCCAAGGAAGTTCGCCACCCGCGACCGCCACTTTGCCTACTAAATAATCTCCAGTGCGACCCTGGCGGGTGAGCTGATCCCAATTCGCGGAGTTTCCGATATCGCTGGCGTGCTCGGGACCAAGCGAGGCGTCGGCCGGCGCGCCGGCGGCTCCAGTGGAGCCGCCTTTGGCTTGCGCGAAGGTTGCAGCGGAGAGTGACAGGGACGCCAAGAGGGAAAGCAAAAGTTTCGTTTTCATGACCTGCCTCGGCCGTTATTATCCTCCAATCCGGAATTGGGCTAAAGTGAAAAACTTGACGCAAGCAATGATTGACGGCCATCCATGAGGCAACCCCGCGGTGCGCGCGGGATTCACAGAGTGGATGGGTGCAGGACCGCCTAGGGGGCTGGCCTTGCGGGCAAGTTTTTTCTGTGGCCTGTCCTTTGGTTCAGGTTATAATGCAGATACTCCGAAGCGGGTGGCCATTGAGGTTCCCAAGCAGTTTTGTGCGCTGTTTCAATCGCTTGCGCCCTGGCATATGGTTTTCCGCCAGGGGTTGCACGCGCGGGAATGCCGGGACTTGAAATTTCTTTATCCGAGGTGAAGTTTGCGCCGTACATACCTATTGCTTTCTTGCGGGATGCTGCTGGCCAGCGCGGCGACATGCAACGCGCAATTTCTGCATAAGAAAAAAGTCAATAAGTCCACCGCCGCGGACAACAACGCGGAGCCGGACAAGGTGTTGTACGAGCGGGCGCTCGAGGACATCAAGCATGGGCGGCAGGAGATCGGGCGGCTGAACCTGCAGACGCTGATCAACACCTATCCGGACAGCGAGTTTTTGGCGAAGGCCAAACTGGGGATAGCGGACTCTTATTACAAAGAAGGCGGCACGGCGAATACCACGCAAGCCATTCAAGCGTACAAAGATTTCATCGTGTTCTTCCCGTTCATGCCGGAGGCGCCGTACGCGCAGTTGCAGGTGGCCAACGCGCATTACCGGCAGATGGAGAAGCCAGATCGCGACCGTACCGAAGCGCGCGCTGCGGAAGACGAGTTTCAAACATTTTTGCAGAAATATCCCAACGACCCTTTGGCGGACAAGGCGCAGCAGCACTTGCGCGATGTGCAGGAAGTTTTGGCCGAAGGCGACTACCGCATTGCCTACTACTACTACGTGAAGGGCGACAAGCGCGCGGCCGGTGCGCGGCTGTCTTCCGTGATTTCCCGTTACCCGCTGTACAGCAAGTCCGATCACGCGTTGTGGATGCTGGCGGATCTGTATGAGACCAGCGAAAAACGCGACATCGCGACCAAGTATTATGCCCAGATTGTGCGCGATTATCCGAAGTCCGATTTGACCGGAGATGCCAAGTATAAGTTGAAGGCTTTTGGCGTGCCCATTCCCCAACCCGATCCCAATGCCTTGGCTTGGATGACCGCGAATCAGAACGCGGTGCGCGAGAAAACGCCATTCATCAAGCGGCCTCTGGACTTTTTAAAGGGCAGTCCGACCGATGAGCTGTATTCTTCGGCGAGGGTGGGTGCGCCGACGATGACGCAGGAAGGCGACGCTCCGGGCACGGAGACTTTGACCGGCGGACCTGGAGCGCAATTGACAACCGGTGGAACGGGCGCCTCCGGCGGCCATTCGATTGTGGCCACGGTAACGCCGGGATCGGAGTCCGGCGCGGTGCAGGGTGAAAGTGTTCCGAGTGCCGCGGGAGGCACGAGTGCGGATGCGCCTGCGGCGGACGGAACTACCACGGCGCCTGCAGCGGAGACGGCGAAACCAGCGGCGGCTTCTGAAGCGAGTTCCACGTCAACGGCCGGTGCTCTGGCGGATACCGCCGCGGGAACCTCGGCCGGAACTTCGCCCGAGACTTCGACCGGAACTTCGACCGGAACCCCGGCGGCTGGAGCGGCGATGGTGGCTAATGGAGATGCCGCAGCGGCCTCTGACAAGCCCACGGCCACAGCCGATGGGGGAGCACCCGCGACGGACGGGGCGGCGTCCACCGATGCGCCCAAGACCGGTGATGCCGCAAAGGCAGACGATGCCGCGAAAACCGATGGAAAGGAATCGACCAGCAAGAAAAAGAAGGGGCTGAAGAAGTTGATTCCCTGGTAAGGCCGTACGCGCTTCCGGCTTGTTCCGGCTGTGACTGCGATTCACTAAGGTTCTCGATTTATATTTTTTGGGGCTCCGGCACTTCGTGCTGGGCCCTTTTTTTGTTTCAATTTTGCCGCCCTTTGTTTTCGACGCTGTTGATGGATACCGAGCGGCAGATACAAAGCAACGGGTTCCTGCCATCCCGCCACAACAACGACTCGCCGAGGCAGTGTTCGCTTCCGACACACGGGGGTGCTGTTCACGTTGACGGGGGTAGCGGCGGGTGCTCAAATACACGAGAACGGGACAAATGCGCCTAAAGCCACGGCGCGTGTTTCCCGTCTGAGGCGAGGCCCTGACGAGGGTCGTGTCGCGAGACTTTCCAGTTGGCGTAGCGGGAGATGCTCCCGGAGGACGTGCGGTGGCCAAGATCCTGGTGGCGGACGACAACAGCAACATTCAGAAGATGGTGGGTCTGGCGCTGAAAGACCAGGGCATCGAGGTTGTGGCCGTGGGCAACGGCGAGGCCGCGGTGCGCAAAATTCCCGATGTGAAGCCGGATTTGGTGCTCGCCGATGTGTTTATGCCGGTACGGAATGGCTACGAAGTTTGCGAGTTTGTGAAAAAAGATCCGGCACTGGCTCATATTCCAGTGATTTTGCTGGTGGGCGCCTTCGATCCTTTGGATGAACAGGAAGCGCAGCGCGTGGGCGCCGACGGCGTTTTGAAGAAGCCCTTTGTGCCGCCGGACCCGTTGATTGCCATGGTCAAGGCGGCGCTTGCACGGGCGGGCGTTTCGTTGACGGCCAATTCCGAGAAAGCGGAGAAAGCCGTTAAGAAAGCTGCGGATTCCGCGCCGCCGAAGCCCGTGGCGCTGCCGATGTCCGTTCAGCCCCCGGTTGTGGCGGTGCCACAGGGAATTTCAATTGAGGATACCGACGGATTGGTGGACGACGTGGCGGTGCATCCCGCGCCAGTGTCCATGACGGGCGGAGCGCCTTTGGCATTTGGGAATTTGATGGGGACGCCCGAGGTATCCGAGGAAGATCCTGGCTTTATCGCGCCGGTGCATCCGGAACTATCCATGGAGCGGGATTGGCGCGCCACGGACGATGACGAAGAGGTGCCGGAAGAGGAAGAAGAAGAGAAGCCCGCGATATCGTGGCGGCGGGATATAGACGATCTCAGTGAACCGAGTGGGACGGGCGCCGGAACCGGTTGGCGCGATACCACGTTTAGCGAGCCGGCAGCGGCTCGGAAGAATTGGGAAAGCCCCGAGCGGCAGCCTGCGATGACCGAGGCGGCGGCGAGCACCGTCGCGGCTACTTCGGTGCTGACCGAGACACACGGAGAAGCGCCGGGAGCGGCCGCGGCCAAGTCTGAGCCGGAATCCGCGACGCCGGGGTTTTCTGCGGACGCTTGGAACGTGGCGATTCAGGCGAACGCGGCGGAACACGGAACAGCCTCGACGCTGGCTGTGGAGCATGACGCGGTGACCACCGCAATTGACCGGTTTGCCGAAACGAAAGAGGCGGCGGTTGAGTCGTCGCCGCTGGCGACCGGATCCTGGGAAGTGCAGGCGCTGAAGGCTACGCAGCTTGCGGCCACTTGGGACGCTCCGGCGGATGCCGCGGTTGCGGAAGCGTCCGCGACGCACTTGGAAGCGGTCTCGGCAACAAGCGACGCTCCCGTGGCGGGCCACGAAGAGACATTTGCACAGGAACAGTCAGCGGAAGCTGGTGTGACCCAAACGATGGGAGCCGAAAATATTGTGGCGGAGCCCGAGCCGGCGGCGTCTGAGCAGGCGCCGGAGCCGGAGAGTGCCACGGTGGGCGCGGCCACAAGCGCCGACGCATACGTTGCAGCACCTGAACCGCTCGCCGAAGAGCATTCCGAAGCCGCGGAGCCGCAGGCCGCCACGGAAACGGCGCGTGAACAAGAAGCGGAGCATTCGTCCGCGGAAGCTTTGCAACAGGAGCAGGAGAACATACGCGACGCGGCAAGCGCCGCAGTCCTCAGCGAGTCTGCGTCAGAAGCACAGCAGGAGAGCGCAAAGCCGGCGTTAGCGAGTGAAGAACTGGTGGCGCGGGTACTGGCAAGCCTCAGCCCTGAAGTGATGCAGCGCGTAACACAGGAATTGCTGAAGCCGGTGGTCGAGGCGATGGTCCGCGAAGAATTGAATAAGAAAAAGTAGTTACACGCACGAGCCGCACATCGTTTCGTAGTACACGGCCGCGCGGCCAATCCAGCAAAATCCCCGTTCAGCAATCTGCGCGATTACGGAAGCGCCCGATAACCAGGCGTTTCCAGCCCACACTGATCGGCCAACGGTATGTGGGTGCTGGTGTCATTTGATTTGAAGGTTGGTGGCGGCCTCGCTAGAGTGGGCCGCCACGTGCTCATAATTTAGTATTTTCCGATTGCATTGAAGTCCAGTTCAACAATGTAATCTTTAATAGAATCTTCGAAAGTGAATTTAATAAAGCCCGATTCTTCAAGCCTGATAAGCTCTCGCCGAAATGTTCTCGGAGTTACCTTGCGATAGGCACCTTTTATGTATTGCGATTCTATCAATTCTGCCAATGGAATCCGTTTTGACGGATTTGATGAAAAGGGATCAGTCGGCTCAGTTTGTGTAATTAGAAAATCCAGTAAATAATATTCTCGCTGATTCAATACCCTTCGCCGCTCTCCGGCCCGCCGATTGAACGCACGGACAAGCATGCTTCGATAGACCACTCTATTTAGTTTGGTTTTTATGAAATTGTTTATTCCCTTCAGTTCTTCAGCGAATCCAGTTATTCCAAACTGCATGAATTCCTGTAAGAGGAATGGCTGTCGGTACCTGCATTTCTGCAAGGCGCTTTTATACGTCGCCTCATTTCGATAGAAATAATTAGACAGGCCGTAGAATCCGTGCACGTTATAGTCGCCTTGAAACAATATCGCTGCCTCGACCAGCCTCGAAACACGCCCATTTCCATCCCCAAAAGGGTGAATAGTAACCAAGAAAAAATGCGCGAGCAGCGCTCGCGTTACCGGGTGCTCTCCTTCTACGATTTCTTTGGAGTTAATGAAGGCAATGTAATCTTCCATGATTGTAGGCAATTCTGCGTGCGGGGCTCCTACGTGCACCCCACCCATTTCCGGGCTGCCCACCTGCACGGAAAATGTCCTGAACGATCCCGGTATGTTGTTCTTGGTGTCGGAATGCTCCGTAACCATCCGGTGCATTGCTAATATGTCCTGCACCGTAATTGGGGGGCTGGGAAGAGAGAATCTCTGCTTTACCCAATTTTGAGCTATTGCTGAATTCCTGATTTGCTGTTGCTCCTTATTAGCAGCTTCAGGTGACTTGCTTCCGTTTGCGGCCTCGACAATATCCATTTGGTGGGAGACTTCGGCCTCAGACAGAGGATTTCCTTCCAATGCCGTAGTCCCATACACAGCACGAACCCGATTCAGTTTGTCTAATTGTTGCTTCCACTCAGGCGGCAGAACTAGATTTAGCGCAGCTTCTTTATTGGCCTCGACTGTCACGACCTCGCCTAAAAGACGATGCAGTTGGAATTCATATTCAAAACTAAATCTACTCCAGTCCATTTAATTGACCCCCTATCTGGCACTCTATCTGACAGGCTTAAAAGCATGATATAACACAGTATATTCTATTGTCAACAATCTCTTTGACTTTGCTATTGACATCGTATTTGACAGTACTTAGACTACCTCTAGTAAAAAGAAAAGGCCCCATCTCAGCAGCGAACTGAGAACGGGGCCAAATCCAGCAAGCGGAGTAAGCCGCATGCCGAACCCTAAGCAACATCTTCGGCTCGCTCCGCAGAAAAGGCAAGCCGAAATGAACGTCCTACCGATTGAGAAGCAAGCCCAAATCCTGAATGCCCTTGTAGAGGGCTGCTCTGTGCGCTCCACGGCGCGTCTGGTGGGTGTCGAACACAAAACCGTGCTTCGCGTCCTGCTCCGCGCGGGCGAACGTTGCCAGCGCCTGCTAGACGAAAAGATGCGGAACATTCAATCCCGCTTCATTCAGGTTGATGAGATGCACGGCTATGTGCAGGTTCGCCAGAAGAACCTCAACCCCACGCGCCATGACGAAATGACGCAAGGCGAGCAATACGTGTTCATCGCGATTGATTCGGAGACGAAGCTAATCCCGTCGTTCGTTGTTGGCAAGCGCAACGCAGCCAATGCCTATTGGCTGATGAAGGATTTGGAATCGCGCCTCGCGAACCGCGTCCAGCTAACAACGGATGGATTCCGCCCGTATGCGGCTGCGGTAGACGCGACGTTTGGAACGGACATTGACTTTGCAATGCTGGTGAAAGTTTATTCCGGCGATGAGGCTAACCGTGAGCGGTACAGCCCTTCCGAGATTGTCGAAGCGCGGCCCATCCCTGTAATGGGGTCGCCAAAACCGCAACGCATATCTACGTCACACGTTGAACGCCAAAACCTAACTGTCCGCATGCAGCTTCGCAGATTTACGCGACTCACCAACGCATTCTCGAAGAAGCTGGAGAACATGAAAGCCGCCCTCGCGATTCACTTCGCGCACTACAACTTTTGCAGAATCCACCAGACGCTGCGCGTTACGCCCGCGATGGCGGCTGGAATCACTGAGGAGATTTGGGGGATTGGAAAACTCTTGGCCTGAAAAATGCGACCGTCCCGAACAGCTAGCCGTTCGGGACGGTACGTTTACGCTTGAACTCCTAAAACTGGACAGAGAGTAACACGAGCGTGTCACCAACGGTTCAATTTTTTATACATCATTGGATGTATCAGGTACTATGTGGGTTACATTGCAAACACTTCATATCCATCTTGATGAGTCGGGCGACCTCAACTTCTCCCCCAACGGCACGCGCTATTTCATATTTGGATGCGCTTGGACGTACGAACCCGCGCCTCTCGCGAATGAGCTAAATGCATTGAGATTCACGATGGTTAAGGAAGGGCACGGAGAACGTCTTAGCGGATTCCATGCTCGCGAAGACGCGACGCCCAAGCGCGAACGCGTGATCTCGGTCCTGAGAAAACACAAAAATTGGATGTATGCCGCAATCGTCGTTGAGAAATGCAAAGTCAATTCCGTCCTGTGGGAACCGGAGACGTTCTATCCCAAGTTTTGCGGCATGCTTCTGCGATTTGTCTTTAGGGGCAGGGTCAAGCCGGGAACAACGAAATTACTCATTTACACTGACACCCTGCCATTCACGGGGAATCGCGCTAAGGCCGCCGAGACTACGATTAAAGCTGCTTGTCACGCTGACCTTCCCGATGGAATGCCCTTCCACGTGTTGCATCATCGCCGCGAAAGCAACGCGTGGATTCAGGTTGCGGATTATTGCTGTTGGGCCGTGTGTCGCAAATGGGAGCAGGGCAATCATGAGGCATACAACCAACTCAATTCCAGGTTAGCTGCCCCTGAGCTTGATGCAATGAGTCGGGGAGACGGCACGACTTACTACTGAATCTCAAATGACACCACTACCGGTATGTGCGATAAATTGACGGTGCCGGATTTTTCCCCGTATAGTCGAAGATTATCCTGACTACAAATTTTTCGGAATGGCGTGCAGGCTAAAGAGAAGGCTGGGACGAAAGCCTGGCCGCTACAAATGCCTGGTGACGATTACATGGGGGCCGGCGGAATTATGGGGCGGGAGATTGCCAAAGGGTATGAGCCGCAGTTGATCGAACCGCGATGGGCGGAGTACTGGGTAGCCGAGGAGCTATTCAAGGCCGATCCGGCGGCGGACACTGGCGGAAAAGTGTTTTCGATTGTGATCCCACCGCCGAATGTCACTGGGTCGCTGCATATCGGGCACATGCTGGATCATACCGAGATTGATATTTTGACGCGGTGGCACCGCATGCGCGGGTATAACACCCTGTATTTGCCGGGCACGGATCACGCGGGGATTTCGACGCAACGCGTGGTGGTGCGGCAGCTCGCGGAACGCGGCATCGATTATCAGAAGCTGGGGCGAGAGGAGTTTATTGCGCAGGTTTGGAAATGGCGAGCCGAGAGCGGCGAGACGATTCTCTCGCAGATGAAGCAGATCGGAGAGAGCTGCGATTGGTCGCGGCTGAAATTTACGTTGTCTCCGGAGTTGTCGGCGGTGGTGCGGGAAGTTTTTGTGCGGCTATATGACGATGGCTTTATTTATCGCGCGACGCAGCTCGTGAATTGGTGTCCGGTGTGCTTGACGGTGCTGAGCGATTTGGAGGTTTTGCACGAGGAGCGAGCGGGTTCGCTCTGGTATCTCCGGTATCCGGTGGCGGGTTCGGATAAATTTATCGTGGTGGCAACCACGCGTCCGGAAACCATGCTGGGGGATACCGCGGTGGCGGTGCATCCCGCGGATGAAAGATATGCCGGATTCATTGGGAAAAAGGTGTTATTGCCACTGATGCATCGGGAGATTCCGATTATTGGGGATGAGATGGTGGAGCGGGAGTTTGGCACGGGAGCGGTGAAGATTACGCCGGCGCATGATCCGAACGATTTTGCCGTGGGTAAGCGGCATGGGCTGGAAGAAATTGATGTGATGACTGCCAACGGGAAGATGAATGCGAGCGCCGGAGTCTACGCCGGGCTGGATCGCTTTGCGGCACGGAAGAAGATTGTAGCGGACTTGGAGGAACAGGGGCTTTTGGTAAAGGTGGAAGCGCACTCGCATGCGGTGGGAATTTGCGAGCGCAGTAAAACGATTGTTGAGCCGCGCATTTCGACGCAATGGTTCTGCCGCATGAAGGATTTAGCGCAGCGGGCGATTACGGCGGTGCGGGAGTATGCGCCCGGAAAAGAAAATACCATTCACATGATCCCGGAGAACCGGCGGACGGAATTTTTGAATTGGATGGATAACATTCGGGATTGGACGATTTCGCGGCAGCTTTGGTGGGGACACCGGATTCCCGCGTGGTATTGCGCGGAACATGGACACCTAACGGTGGCGCGCCACGATCCGAAGGCTTGCCGGATGTGCGGATCGGAGAAGCTGGTGCAGGATCCTGACGTTCTGGATACGTGGTTCAGTTCGGCATTGTGGCCGTTTTCCACCTTGGGTTGGCCCGATAAGACCGCGGATTTTGAGACCTACTATCCGACTTCGGCGCTGATCACCGGGTACGACATCCTTTTTTTCTGGGTGGCGCGGATGGCCATGATGGGGATGCACTTCACGGGAAGAGTGCCGTTCAAAACCGTGTATTTGCATTCACTAGTCCGTACAGGTTCGGGCGAGAAGATGTCGAAGTCCAAGGGTACGGGGCTCGATCCGGTGGCCCTGAATCGGCAGTATGGGACAGATGCCATGCGATTTTGCCTGGCGTCGATGGCGGCGCCGGGGACGGACATTGTTTTGAGCGAAGACCGCCTGGCGGGTGCGCGCAATTTTGCAAACAAAATCTGGAATGCAGCGCGATTTTTGTTTGTAAATCTGGACAAATTCGAGGCGGGCGGAATTTCGCTGGAGGAGTTGGCGGGGCCAGAGGTGCGCGCCGGTGCGCCGTATTCGTTTGGCGGAAGCGTGCCGCTGGCGGATGCCTGGCTCTTTTCTCGGCTGGCCCGGACGATTGCGACGGTGAATGACGCGCTGGAGGAATTTCGTTTTCATGAGGCGGCGTCGAGCGTGTATCAATTTTTTTGGGGAGATTTTTGCGATTGGTATATTGAATGGGTGAAGCCTGAATTGCTCGGCGCGGATCGCGCGCGGGCGGTGGTTTCGTGGAAGAATCTCTTCGCGGGATTTGACGCGGCCCTGCGATTATTGCATCCGCTGATGCCGTTTTTGACGGAGGAGTTGTGGCACCAATTGCCGCAGCGGGCGGGGGCGAAGTCGATTGCTTTGGATGCGTTTCCAGAGGTTGGCGCAGGATGGCTAAATGCTTCCGCGGAACGCGAGGTTGCCTTTTTGCAGGAAATCATTGGAGCGGTGCGTAATATACGGGCGGAGATGAAGCTGGATCCCAAGAAAAGGGTGGAAGCGGATATTTCTGTGGCGGATCGCTCGCTGCTCGGCGTCGCTGAGGCGCAGCGAGATTTTTTGGTGCGGCTAGCGTTGCTTTCGGAGCTGCGGCTGACCGGGGAGAAGTTGGCTGTGGCGGGAGGTGCGGCGCGCTCTTCGGCAAACTTCGATGTACGGATTGCATACGCGGTGGAAACGGTAGATGCAGGGGCGGAGCTGCTGCGGCTGAGGAAAGAGATTGAGGGACTGGAAAAAGCGGTTGCATCGAAAGAACGGCAGTTGCACGATGAGACTTTTTTGGGGCGGGCCCCGGAAAAGATTGTGAACGGATTGAAGGCTACGCTCGAACAACAGAAGGTGGAGTTGCTCAAGTTGCGCGAGCGGGTGACCGAACTACGGGAAGAATAGATCCCCTGCGAACGAATCGATGCCGATCGCAGAAAATAATAGAAGCGGACCGGCCGAAAGAACGGAAGCGAACGGCAGCCGAGCTTGACTCATGGCGAAGAAAAATATCAGCGAGATCACCGATCGTAGATTGGCTGGGCTGATTACCTTGCTGGCAGAGAACGCGACCATTGTCATTAGTGGCGCCCGGATTGCGAAGGAGATTGGGGTTTCGCGGAGCACGGTGTGGCGCTGGGTCACGCGGTTGCGGGAGTTGGGAGTCAAGGTGAAGGGCCGCGCGGCTACGGGGTATTATCTGGAAGCGGTGTCGGATGTCTTGACGCCGGAGTTGCTGCGCGCCAGGTTGCGGGGATCGCTTTTCGGCAAGCGTGTGTTTCATTTCTTTCGGACGGATTCCACGAATCGCGTGGCGCTGGAGTTGGGGCACGCGGGTGAAGCGGAGGGCGCGGTAGTCGTTGCCGAGGAGCAGACCGCCGGGCGGGGCCGGGCCGGACGGAGCTGGGCTTCGGAGCGGGGAGCGGGAATCTATGTGACGTTATTGCTGCGACCGCGCCTGGCGCCGGTGCAGGCGCCACTCTTGACGATGATGGCCGGGATTAGTGCACGGGCGGCGGTCGAAGCGGTGACCGGGCTCTACGTGGATTTGAAGTGGCCGAATGATTTGATGATTGGCGGACGCAAGGTGGGCGGCATTTTGACGGAGATGCATGCGGAGCCGGCACTAATGAAGTTTGTGATTGTGGGGATCGGACTAAATGTGAATCAGGAGAAATTTCCGGCGGAGCTGAGCGGAACGGCTACTTCACTGCGGGCGGAAAGCGGCAGGACGCATTCGCGGGTGGAGGTTTTGGTGCGGTTGCTCCGGGAGTTTGAGAGCGATTATGGGCGTTTTGTGCGCGAGGGGCCGGCAGCAGTGGTGAACAAATTTCAAGAGGTTTCCAGTTATGCGCTTGGGAAAAAGGTGCGGGTGGTTACCGCAGCGGAGACGTTCACGGGTGTCACGGCAGGCTTGACGGCGGAGGGGCTATTGCGGGTGGAGCGCAGCGGTGGTGAGATTTTCACGGTAATTGCGGGGGATGTTGCGGAGATGAAGTAAAAAGGCGAGTACGTGAGATGAAGTAAGGAAGTGGAGGCACTGGCCACAAGCGTGGCAGCCCAACAAACAGCGACGGGCTTACAAACTTGCCGAGATGGGGCGCAACTTCATTCTGAGCGAAGCGCAGAAATGCTGCGCCCCCTACAAAGGAAAAGATGCTGCTGACGATTGATGTGGGCAATACCAACACGGTGCTGGGGGTTTTTCGCGGGGATGCACTGGTGGCGCACTGGCGGCTTACCACCGCACGGGAACAGACGGCCGACGAGTACGGCGTTTTGACGCGGAATTTATTTTCGCTGGCGGGCCTGGAGCGCGCTGCGATTGGCGGGGTAATTATCAGTTCGGTGGTGCCGCCCGTGAATTGGACGTTGGGGGAGATGGCGCGAAGATATCTGGGAAGACGGGCGCTGTTTGTCGAGCCCGGGGTAAAGACCGGCATGGCGGTATTGGTCGATAATCCGCTGGAAGTCGGAGCGGACCGTATTGTGAATGGCGTGGCGGCGTTTGCGGAGTATGGCGGACCGTGTATTGTCGTGGATTTTGGCACGGCCATCACGTTTGATGCGATTTCGGCGAAAGGGGAATATTTGGGCGGGGCGATTGCGCCGGGCTTGGGGATTGCGTCGGAGGCGCTGTTTGCGCGCGCGGCGCGGCTGCCGCGCGTGGAGTTGAAAGATCCGGGGAAGGTGATTGGCACGAATACCGTCACGCATATTCAGGCGGGGCTATATTACGGTGCGGTGGACATGGTGGATGGCATGTTGACGCGCATGAAGTCGGAGCTGGCACAAAAACATGGAACAACCGATTTGCCCGTGGTGGCTACGGGCGGCCAGGCAAAGCTGGTGGCGAGAGGGTCCAAGCATATTAAATTTACCGATGAGTTTTTGACGCTGAAGGGCTTGCGATTGATTTGGGAGAAGAATCCGGAGTTGGTGCGGGGTTTGAGTGCCGACGACGGCAAGACGGCCGCGCCGGTTGCCGGCGGCAAACGCGATCCAAAGAAAGCTGCACGATAGAGCTTCAAATGGCGGACGGACAGAACACTGGCGAGAGCGCGGAATCCGTCAAAGTGGAAACAACACGTCAGGACTCCTGGAACTATTTCAACTACTTCACGGAGATCGAAGAATATTTCTGGAAGAAGCGCGGGGCGCATCTGCTGGTGTCGCCGCTCGATTGGGCCATTATGGAGACTTGGCAGAAGGCTGGGGTGCCCCTGGAGGCTGCGCTGAAAGGAATCGACCGAGCGGCGGAAAGTTATGCGCGGTCGCGGCGCGGGGCTGGAAGGGCGATGAAGACGCTGGCGTACTGCACGGATGCGGTGCTGGAGGCAGCGGAGGAGATGAATGAGGCGGCCGCTGGGGCGACACAACGGCCCGAGCGAGCTGCCGCGGGAGCGGCGTTTCCTGTCGAGGAATTGCGGGCGTACATGGACAGAAATATTGCGCTGGCGCGGAAGGCTGCGGAGAAATTCTCGCCGGATCATGCGGATATGACTTCGCGGATATTAGAGATTGCGGCGGCGGCCGAGACGGCGCGCGAGCTGCTCGCTACACCGGGTTCTCTGGATTTGGAAGACCTGGAGCGGCGGCTGACGGTGCTGGATGATAAGGTGTATGCGGCGGTCACCGCCGATGCCAGCGAGGAGTTGCAGCTAAATATTCGGCGGGAGATGGATGGGCAGCTGGCGTTGTATCGAAGGAAGATGAAGGCGGAGCAGATTGCTTTGGTGGAGAGGCAGTATTTGCAAAAGCGGTTGCTGGAAGAGTTTGGGCTGGTGCGGTTCAGTTTGTTTTATTTTTCGTGAGGGTTCTCCGCGCGAGATTTGTAATGCGGTTTGGGAAACGGGGAGTGCGCCGTTTCGCGCCAGCGGCGCTGCGTTTGGCTCATCCATGGCGGCGCACGCAAAAGCGCCCAGATCTCCTCCAGGACCGGGGAAACAAAGGCGACCGCTACGAAATCATACACATTTCATTAAATTTGGAGCAGAATAGGATACTTGATGGCTGAAGAGTTACGGTTAGTGATTGAGAAGATGGTTTATGGGGGAGATGGCTTGGGGCACGCGGAGGGTAATACCGTGTTTGCGCCTTTCGTGCTGCCGAATGAGGAGGTGCGCGCGGAGGTTAAGAAGCGGAAGAAGAACACTGTTTGGGCCAAGGTGATTGAGGTAGCCCAGGCCTCGCCCTCGCGAATGAACGCGGAATGTCCGCACTTTGGGATCTGCGGCGGGTGCCATTACCAGCATATCGCGTTCGCGGAGCAGACACGCCTGAAGATTGGGATTTTGCGGGAGACGCTGTCGCGGCTTGGCGGAATTTCGTGGGCTCGGGAGATTGCGGCGCACACGGCGCAACCTTATGGATATCGCAATCGCGCGCAGTGGGCGGTGCGTTCGGGAATGCCGCGGGCGCTGGGATATTTTTTGCCGGAAAGCTCGGTGATCATGCCGGTGGACGTCTGTCCGGTGCTTTCGCCCGCGCTGGCGGAAACATTTCATTTGTTGCAGGAGATGGCGCGAGGCGGGCGGCTGCCGAACGGCGTTCTGGAAATTGAGGCGTTTGCGGATTCCGCGGACGAGAAGATTGCCTTGAATGTGGCATTTGATGCGTATCCCAAACCGGCGGCGGAGTTGGCGGAATCTTTTCGGAGCGAACTGCCGAGGGTTGAGAGTTTGTTGCTTTTGGATCAGAAGAAAGAGCGGTTTGAGTTGACCGGGCCGGGATTTTTGAGGCATTCGGCCGGAGGATTTCAGTTTCGCGTGAGTCATTTGTCGTTTTTTCAGGTGAATCGGTTTCTGGTTGAAGAGCTTTTAACGGCGGTGACTGCCGGGGCAAAAGGTGAATTGGCGCTGGATTTGTATGCCGGCGTGGGATTTTTCACCTTGCCGCTGGCGAAGGCCTTTACGAAAGTGGTCAGCGTGGATGCAAATTTGGCGGCGACGCGAGACTTGTATGCGAATGCGGAGTTGGCGGGCGTTACCGTGACGACGTTTAATGAACATACGGAGGATTTTTTGAAGAAACCACAGGAGCGGCCGGATTTGGTGGTGCTCGATCCACCGCGGGCGGGATTGGGAGCGGAAGCGGCGGGGAAACTGGTGGAGCTCGGGGCGCCGGAGATTATTTATTTGTCTTGCGACCCCTCTACCTTGGCCCGGGATTTGGCGGTGCTAACTGGGAGCACCAAGAAACCGGCGGAAATACCCGCTGCAGGACCGTTTTACGAAATTGCGTCCATTGAGATGTTTGATTTGTTTCCGCAGACATTTCATATCGAGACGCTGGTGCGGCTGCGACGATTGTCATGAGATTGGTGCCATGAGATTGCCGGTGGTGGCGATGGCGTCGGCATTTGCCGGCGGGATCGCTATCGGCCTGCTTCCGGGGGTGACGGCCCGCGCTGGTTCGCGAGAACTGGTGGCGGGCTTTTTTATTGGGGCGATCGTGGCGCTGGCGCTTGGGGTACTTTTTGCCGCGCGCGACTATTTGTGGTTTGCAGCGGCGGCTTCGCTTGGTTGCTGGCTGCTTCTTGGAACTGCGGGCGCTTGCATTTCGCAACGGCCCCGGGCGCAAGATCACGTTCTTTCGTTGGTGGAGAGCGGCCGGCTGGACCTGCATGCGCCGTTGCGATGGCATGGAAGTTTGCGGGATGAGCCCGTGCGGTTGCCTTGGGGTTATGGGTACGAAATAACTCTTACAGGCGTTGATTACCAGGGAAGTTTCTTGCCACTGGAGGGCGGCCTGCGGGTAAGTTTTTCGCAGCAGACCAACACCGACGGGCAAATTGTTGCCGCTCCGGTCGTGGGCGCCGGTGACGACATCACCGTCGTCACCGATGCCCGGCAACCGCAAATTTTTCGCGATGAGGGGGCATTCGATCGGCGCGCGTTCCTCGCGGGACAGAATATCGATCTGGTGGCGACCTTGCGCGCGGCCGGGTTGATGGAGCGCGTTTCAGTGGCGCGTCCAAGTGCCAGCGTGCTTATTGCGCGCGCGCGGCGGCGATTGCGTGAGGAGGTGGATGCTCTGTTTGGTGCGCGCACCGAGGCAGCTGCAGTGTTGCGCGCGATGCTGCTGGGAGATCGCAGTTTTGTGGATCGCACGGAATCGGCGGATTTTCAGCGGAGCGGAGTGTTCCACGTTTTGGTGGTGGCGGGACTGCACGTTGGGGCTATCGCGTATTTGCTGTTTTGGATTGGCCGGCGGCTCCGGCTTTCCACGGTGTCGACCACAGCGATTACGCTGACACTCCTTTTTGCGTACGTGGCGATGGTGGAACAACGCCCGCCCGTGCTGCGCGCGGCGCTGATGGCCGGGATTGTGGCGCTCGGCGCGGTTTCCTTTCGCCGACTGGATTTACTGAATTCGGCGGCAGTGGCGGCGCTAGTGCTATTGGTGGCGCGGCCGTTACTGGTTGCTGATCCCAGTTTTCAGCTTACGTTCGCGGCGATGGGCTGCATCGCCGGAATTGCCGCGCCGTGGCTGGAGTTCCGTGTACAGCCTTACGTCCGCGCATTGCGTGATTGGCGGGATGTTACGCGGGACGGGATCCACGACCCGAAAGCAGCGCAATTTCGCATCGATTTGCGTTCCCTTACAGGCTGGGCGACCTCTGGGCTTCCCCGAAGAATTTCGCGGCCCGTTGAATACTCGCTGGCGAGAGGGTTGGGGCTCTCGCTGCGAATTTTTGAGCTGCTGGTAATTACGGTGGTGTTGCAGGTGGGCATGCTGCCACTGATGACCAGCGCGTTTCACCGCGTCACGTTAGCAGCTCCGCTGGTGAATATGCTAGCCGTGCCGCTGATGGGCCTGATGGTTCCGCTCGGTTTTGCCACGATTTTGGGTGGCGTGCTCTTCCCCTGGCTGGGCCGGTTGTTGGCGGCTGCGCTCGGCTGGCTGACGATGGCATTGCTTGGAACGGTGAAATATTTTGGATCCGTGGGGCGTTGGAATTATCGCGTTCCCGGATCGCCGGTGTGGTTGACGGTTTTGTTTTTCGTAACGGCGATACTCCTTGCCGTAACGCTTCGATTGAACTTGCGTTGGGGAAAATTGCTCAGGCGCACGGTTGCTGGCGCGGTGCTGGCGGGTGCTTCCCTGATTGCAATCTTTCCATTTCATCCGCAATGGCATCGCGGAGAGATGGAATTGACGGTCTTGGATGTGGGACAAGGCGATTCCCTGTTGTTGGTTTCGCCCGGCGGAAAAACCCTGTTGATTGATGGCGGCGGAGCATTTGGAGGATTCCCCTGGAGGCCAGAGCGCAATGGAGTCGATCCGGGAGAGGAAGCGGTTTCGCCATACTTGTGGTCGCGCGGATTTAAGCGAATTGATTTTGTAGCCGTCACACACGGGCATCAGGATCACGTGGGCGGACTGACCGCGGTGTTAGAAAATTTCCACGTGGGAACGCTGTGGATTGGCCGGGAGATTTCCGGGTCGGCGCAAGAGCGG
>Ga0302325_10000160_pt1 | contig 193226 bp, 175 predicted proteins | sample Palsa_T0_2_FD_201948 | JGI IMG/M metagenome (GOLD analysis project Ga0302325, IMG submission 201948) | Peat permafrost microbial communities from Stordalen Mire near Abisko, Sweden - Palsa_T0_2 | ecosystem: Environmental > Terrestrial > Soil > Palsa > Peat permafrost | place: Sweden: Abisko...
ACAGTCCAAGCCGCCACCAAGGACTGCGTCGTCAACAGCGCGACCGGCTCCAAACTTAAACTCGGCTCTGTGGAAGCGCAGCCCGAAGTCACGCTCGCCACCACGCTCACCGGCACCAACAAAGAAACCCCCTGGGCACCAGCAGCAAAAGCCCTCTGACGGCGACAATTGACAGTCGGCGGCTCCAGCCCGAGCTTGCGTTCGTGGCTCTGCGTTATGAGGGTGGTCGGGTAGGCGAGAGGCGCCTGAGCTGTGCGGCGGTGTTTGCCCGACTGGCTCTGGTTTCCTCTCGCCCCCATCGATCCGTGCGTGCGGTTCTCCCGCACACGGCTCGCCGACGTTCTTCACCGTCGGTATTCAGCGACCCCGCGCCGCGAGAGCGTTCTCGGCCTCCCGCTCGGTCTTGTGGGAACGGCGGTTTGATCTGGCCCCACCTCCGTCCGACTGGTGGCTGACTGTTCGGTGCTCATGGAGCTCGAGCGGGAGGCGGCAGTGAGGAATGGGATCACGAGTGGAGACGTTCGAGCAGATCAGGCGGGATCGGGATCGGGATCGCGAAGGCACCTCGACGCCGGCGTTGGCGGCGAGGTATGGGGTTCATCGGCGGGCGGTGCGCCAGGCGTTGGCCGCGCCGTTGCCGCCCGCGAAGCGCAAGCCGGTTGGTCGGCCTGCGCCGAAGCTGGGGCCGTATCGGGAGCTGATTGATTCGTGGCTTGACGCGGATCGTGACGCGCCGCGCAAGCAGCGCCATACCGCGAAGCGGATCTGGGAGCGGCTGCGTGATGAGCACGCGGCTGATGTGGCCGAGCGCACGGTCCGGGAATACGTTCATGGTCGCCGGCGCGAGCGTGGCGAAGGCGTCGAGGCGTTCGTGTCGCAGGTGCACGCGGCGGGCGTGGAGGCCGAGGTCGACTGGGGCGAGGCGCAGGTCGCGATGGTCGGGTCTGCGTCCAGGGTCCATCTGTTTCATATGCGCGCGTGCCACTCTGGTGCGGCGTTCGCGATGGCGTTCCCGCACTGCTCTCAGCAGGCGTTCCTGGAGGCGCATGTCGAGGCGTTCGACTGGTTCGGCGGGGTGTTCGGGCTGTTGCGCTACGACAATCTGGCCTCCGCGGTCAAGCAGGTGCTGCGCGGCCGTCGACGTGTGGAGTCAGACCGGTTCATCGCGTTGCGCTCGCACTATCTCTATGAGTCGCAGTTCACGACTCCGGGTGTCGAGGGCGCCCACGAAAAGGGCGGCGTTGAGGGAGAGGTCGGGCGTTTTCGTCGCCGTCATCTGGTGCCGGTCCCAGATGTCGCGTCGCTCGGCGAGCTGAATGTGCGGATGCTCGCCGGCTGCGAGTCCGACCTCGGGCGGCGGATCACAGGGCGCCAGGAGACTGTTGGCGAGTCCTTCGCGAGGCAGCGCCCGCTGCTGCGGGCGCTGCCTGCTGAGCGTGCGTCCACGGCCGAGGAGGCCACGCCAAGGGTCGACTCGAAGTCACTCGCCACGATCAAGCAAAACCGCTATTCGGTGCCCGTTCGCCTGGCTGGGCTGCGTGTCCACGCGCGTCGGCGCACGCGAGATCGAGTGCCACCACGCGGGTGAGCTGGTCGCGCGTCACGAGCGTCAGCACGGCCGCTTTGGCGTGTCGGCGAGCCTCGATCACTATCTCGAGCTGCTCGCCCGCAAGCCGGGTGCGCTGGCAGGCTCGCTCGCTCTCTCCCAGGAACGCGAGCGAGGCGCGTTGCCATCGGTGTTTGACGACCTCTGGGGCAAGATCGCCGAGCGCTACGGCGCCTCAGAGGCCGCCCAACAGATGGTCGACGTGCTGCTGCTCGCCCGCGAGCATGGCGGCAGCGACGTTGAGCTGGCCGTCCGTGGCGCGCTGGCCGGCGGCGCCTATGACGGCCGAGCAGCCGCGGTCCTCATCGGCTGCGGAACTCGCATAAAGCTGCCGGCCCTCGATGATCTCCCGCCCTGCCTGCAAGGACTCGGGGCGCCACCGCCGACACTCAGCCACTACGAAGAGCTGCTCCAGGTGGCGGGAGCAGCACGATGAGCGCCCCAGCGAAGGTCCAGGCGATGGAAGCGCCCGCGAGCTTCACTTGCCGAGCATGCGGGATCGCTTCCGCCCGCTCGCGCAGGAGGCGATGCGCGACCAGCAGACCCCGCTCGCCTACCTCGCCGCGCTTCTGGAGGCCAAGGTCACAGAGCGCGCTGAACGCCGCGAACGCCGAAGACTCATCGACGCTCGGTTCCCGCTCACCAAGCGCCTGGAGGACTTCCGCTTCGAGGAGAACCGAAAATCCCCCAGGCCACAGTCGCCGCGCTCGCGAAGGGCAGCTGGATCGATGACCGCGAGTCAGTCATCCTCCGAACCCGCGCGCCCACCGGCAGCATCCTCCGAGTCGGAATCCGCCGCACAGTGCGAAACAGGCCCAACCACTCCGTCTACGTGGGAGGTCAAAAACAAGGCTTGTCGAGATGCCCCAACTTAGGCTAGCTTCCAATTTCGAGAGAAAGGGGAGTTCTGAGCCTGCGTCGGACGAAGCTGGCCATCATAAATGGCCGGAAGTCCTTCGCAAAGGCGAGCACTCTCTTTGCAGTACAGCACCGCTGCGCGCGTGACCACGCGGCGACTTTATCGCTGTTCCACTGGACGAAAGACGAGGATTATGACACGTATTGAGCTTGGCCGCGGCTTCGCGTCGCGGTGCGCAATCACAATGGCGGCGGTGTTCGGGGCACTGCTCTGCATGACCGCGGCCGCCTACGCAACTGGGCCCACGGGCGAATATGCCCCGTTCTCGGACTGCCCGTACGAAACCACAGGCGTGAAGCAATGCGTCCTTTCGCAGTCCACCGGCGGAGAAGTGGTCATCGGAAGCTCGCGGGCGCCCATCAAAAACACGATCACGCTCCAGGGCGGGTCCGCCCTCAATCTGGAAACTGGGGAAGAAGAGTTCTTCGCCGCCAAAGACGGCAAAACGCTCTCCAAAACCGGACAGGCGGTCGAAGGCGGCCTGCTGGACCTGCTACCGAAGAGCGATCTGCCTGAATGGCTGTGGTCAACCTACGAATTCTTCTTCGAAAACGGCTTTACCGGCGTTGAAGCCGTCACCGAACTCGCCAAGCCGGCATCGGAAATCGGCATCAGCGCGGGGAACCTCGTGGCGGAAGAAGGCGTCGCCTTGAAGCTCCCGGTCAAGGTGCATCTTGAAAACCCGTTCCTTGGCGAAGAATGCTACATCGGGTCGAGCAGTCATCCGATTTACCTGAGCCTCACGACCGGTAAAACCTCGCCGCCGAAACCCAACAGCCCCATCACGGGCACAGTCGGTGAACTGACGCTGAACGGCGCCGAAACGATCCTTTCGGCGAAAGGCTACAAGCTCGTCGACAACGCCTTCTCGGCTCCGGAAGCGACGGGGTGCGGTGAATGGTGGGACTCTTGGGCGATCACCCCGATCCTCAATTCGAAGATCGGGCTCCCCGCTGCGTCCGGCAAGAACACTGCCATCCTGACCGGCAACTTGAAACGAGCTGTCGTCAGCGCTGTCAAGAAAAGCGCCGAATAAGACGCAGGGCGCGGTAGCGCACAAGCTACCACGATAAAAGCACGTGAAAGCCTCCCACCACCGGCCTTCGGGGCGGTGGTGGGAGTGTGACGCGGCGCCCGGCGAGGGGGAAAATCTCGTGGGGCGTACAGTGAACTAGTAACTACAGGAGGACACATGCGCATACCCAGACCGAGAGTTTCGGGGCGGGTCGCGGCTGCTGTCGCCGCGCTTCTGGTCCCATTGGCGTTTGCGGGGTCCGCACTGGCGGGCGAACCGACAGGCGAATACGCCATATTCAAAAACTGCCCATACGAAAAAACCGAAGTCAAGCAGTGCGTCTACTCTGAAACACTGTCGGGCAAGGTGATCCTGGGCAACCAGGAAGTGCCGATCAAAAACAAAATCCTGCTCCAGGGAGGCAGCAGGCTGAACCTCGAAACCGGCAACGAAGAATTCTTCGCGGCAAAGACCGGTACCGAATCGCTTCAAAAGGTCGCGCAGTCGGTTCCGAACGGACTGCTCGGCATCGTCGGTCTCGAATCGGTACTACCGTGGTGGCTGCGTCCGCTGTACAAAGCCGTCAACAATGTAGAAGCGGTCACGGAACTTGCCAAGCCGGCGTCGGAAATCGGCATCAGCGCGGGAAATCTGATAGCCGAAGAAGGCACCGCTTTGAAGCTTCCCGTGAAGGTGCACCTCGAAAATCTGCTGCTCGGTAGCAGCTGCTACATCGGCTCGAGCACGAGTCCGATCACGTGGCAGTTGACGTCGGGATCGACCAAACCGGAAGGCCCGAACAAATCGATCAAAGGTACTCCGGGTGAACTATCGTTGAACGAAGCCGAAACAATCCTCACAGCAAAAGGCTACGAACTCGTGGACAACGCCTTCTCGGCGCCGGCGGCGTCGGGCTGCGGGGGTCTGTTCTCGATCATCATCAACCCGATCGTCGATCTGAAAATCGGGCTGGCCTCTCCGGACGGCAAGAACACGGCGATTCTCGCGGGCAACCTGAAACGCGCTGTCGCCGGTGCCGTCAGAACCAGTGCGGAATAGCCGATGTGGTCAATACCGAGAAATATGAGAGGAGTCACGCAGATGACAGCGATCAGCGCTAGACGCGTATCGTTGGCGGCGTTGGCGGCGATTATCATCGGGATGATCGCGACGGCCAGTGCGTTCGCCACCGAACCGTACATGAAGGTGCAGAAGGAAGGCAAAGTCACGACGCTCGCCGAAGGCGAAACGAGGACACAGACGATCGGCCTGCCGGCAGAAGGCCGACTGTATCTACCAGCCGCAGGGACGACCATCACGATCGCGTGTACGAGCGCGAAAGGCTCGGGCAAAATCTACAACAACTATGTGGGCGGCAAACGCGAGGAAGGCCGGTTGAAGTCGGCTTCCGTGACGTTCGAAGGCTGTAGCGTCGTCGGGAAAAGCGGCTGCTACATCGATGGCGCGATCGCCGGCGCCGGGAAAATCACGACCAACACGCTCGCGGCGCGGCTGGGCTATCAGCCGGGATCGAGCGAAAACATCGAGGCGGAACTCTATCCCGAATCCTCGACCACGTTCACGACGATCACCCTCAGCGAATGCTCGCTGGAAGGTGTCTACACGATCAAAGGAGAGTTGGTCTCGGGCATCGGGCCCACCAACACGTTCCTTGCGGCGCCGGTAGAGGGCGTCGTGGCATCAAGTGCCGTGCAGGAACTGAAAACGATCGAATTTCCTGGGCAGAAAGAAGATCTGAGCGCCCGGGAACTGAAAGTCGGAGAAAAAAAGGTGTCCGTCGAAGGCGCGCTTGAACTCGTGCTGAGCGGCGAAGAACTGGGGTACTTCAACAGCTAGTCAAAGAGAGACAGATCGAGGTGGGGCCGTGGGCCCCGCTTGGAGGTGGCGCAGGGCCGCGGATCGCGGCCCTGCGCTGCCATGATCGGAGAGGATCGGATCGTGAGGTCGAGAAGCAGCGTCATAGGATTGGCCGTGGCGATGGCGCTCGGGGGCTGTGGCGCCAGCGAATCGCACAGCGGTACGACCAGCGGCTCGGCGGCGAGCACCGCGACGCAGAGCTCAGCACCACCGCAGGCACAGAGTCCCACGGTCCCTCAGAAGGCCGCTAGCGTGCCCGCGCAGAACTCCAACCAGGCGACGGCCACCCCGCCAGCGCACGCACCGAGCTCGCCCGGCAAGGAAAGGCCGAAGCCCGAAGAACAGCTCGGCGGAACGCCGTTCCTCGACGCCGCAGGCTCGGGTTTCGCAGCGTTCCACGCGTACATCTCCAAACCGCTGCGCCGCGGCACACTCAAGCCGGGCGCGGCCGTCGCGATCGCGACGGCCGCCAAGGCGGCGGCGTACGCCAAGAGCGAGATCGGCGCAGCAGCGCAGGCCGCCGGGCAGTCCGGCTCGTTGCAGAGCCTTGTCGGGCCGCTCGACGCCCTCGAGCAGCGCGTGGGGACGATCGAAGCAGCCCTTCACACCGGCCGCCTGGACACCGCGGCGATCTTCGCAGCCCGAGCGGAAGTCGACGCGATCAGCCGTGCGGCGCTGGCGGCCGGGCAGCCGATCCAGGAGGTCGTCCCGAAGCTTCCGTAGCGCGTTACGCCGAGCCGCCGCCACTAGCGGCGCTTGTATGAAAAGCTGAGCAGCCCCGAGAAGTTCGATGCATGCGTGACCGGCGTGACCTGAGCTGGGGCGTTGAACCCAGGCTTCTCGCCGACTCGTTTCGGCAGTGCGTCGAGGCGGATGACATATTCAGTGCTCACGCCGCGGGGCGGACAGATCGAGTAGCGGGTCTGCCCGAAGCTGTTGCGCCCGACGACCGCGCCCGCGGGAAGCTGGCCGGCCGACAGCTTGCGCAGGCTCGGCCTCAGGCCCGTGACCGCCCAGTCCACGAAGAACTTGCCGTGCACCGGTTCGACGGTGGTGACGAACAGCGCGAGTTCGACGGTGCCGGAGGGGATGCGGCCCCAGCTGAGGGGCAGCGACTGGTTGGCTCCGTCGCACGTGTAGCGCGCGGCGATCGGTCCCAGCCGCGTCGAGCTCGACAGGGAGAGGGTCAGGGGCGGAATTTTGGATGCGTGCGCGCGAGGTTGGCTGCTGGCTGCCGCGAGACCCCCGCCGCTGGCCAGCGCGAGCCCTGCCAGCACGGCGCCGCCGAAAAGCCTCCTGCTCTGTCGTCCGCCGGGCATACTCTCTCCTTTGTCGGCTTACGCCCGACGTGCAGGCGCAAAAGCAAGTCCAAATAACAGGACCCGATCCTCCCAGATCGGACCTCACAGGCCAAGCGATTCTCCGAAATGTTTCTGGCGGAGCGCTGGAGATTTGCCGATCCGCGCCCACATCAGCCGTAATAGCGGGCCACGACCTGCAGCTGGCTGACGAGGTCGTGGCCAAAGAACAGGACCACGAGCGCCGCCGCGGCCACGGGCGCAAAGCGCCGCCCAGCACCGCGGATCGCCAGCGCGACCACGGCGCCGACCAACGGGATCATCGGCAGCAGATAGCGCGGCTCGGCGAACGCCGCTTCGCCGCCGATCACGTCGGAGCTGTAGGAGGCGACGCCGAGCATCGCGAGCACGCCGACGGAGATCGCCGCGTAGGTGATCAGCTCGGCCGCACGCGCCCTCAGCGCGTGGCGTCCCCCGTAGAGCTCGCGGGCGCACAGCAGCGCGACGATCCCAGCGGGCACCAGCGCGACGTTATCCACCCACGTGGGGAACATCGTGTCCATGAACCCATAGAGGCCGACCGAGCGGTCGAACCAGACGTCTTTGAAGGTGTCGACTCCCAGGAAGTAGTGCGGCATGCCCGGCAGTCGCGGCAGGAAGAGCTGCCAGCTGTAGCTCAGCACTTTGAAAAGCGAGCCACCGGTGACGAGGCTGACCGCACCCGCGACCGGCCCCAGGGTCGGACGTCCCGTCAGGAGGTTGCGCAGCACGTACAGCAGCAGCGGCACGAAGCCGATGCCGGCGGCGATCGCCGGCGATCGCAGCGGCTTTCGCACCCCCGCCCTCGCCGCGCGCCACGCCAGCGCGGCGAGACCCACGTACACGCCGAACGCGAAGCCGATGTAGTTGAGCTTTGTCAGGAAGCCCAGCGCGACGGCGGTGCCGAGGGCCACGGCGAGGCGAGGCGAGAGGCCGCGTCGGAAGGCGCGCGCGAGGAAGTAGAAGCTCGCGGCCGCGATCGCAAAGAGCAGCGACTCCGGGTTGACGCTGCCCGACATGAAGGCCAGCAGCGGCTGCAGCGCGATGCACAGGGCGCCGACGGTCGCGGCCCACGGCACGCCCGGCAGGCACTCGCGCAGGAACAGGAAGGTGAAGAGCACCGTCAAAGCCCCGAACAGCGTTCCGAGGATCCTCATCAGCTGCAGCTGGACGAGCACGTTGCCGGAGCCCAACGTGTAGGGGACGATCGCGAGCGCGTAGTACAGCGGCGGCTCGGGTGACGCGATACCCGCCGTTTCCCTGGCGTTTTCAGTCGATGCGCCGGCATTGGCGGCCTGTGTCAGCTGGCTCTGCTCGGCCGCGGTCGCGATGCTCGGCGTGAAGGGCGAGAACCTCACCTGGTAGTAATGGAGCGCTTCCATCACCTGCAGCTGTGCGGGCGAGTACTCGTTCTCCGCCCTGCCGGCCAGGGGCAGGGTTCCCTTCTCCGAGAGATGCGCCACGTAGGCGAAATGGTCGACCTCGTCCTTGCCCTGGAACGGAGGGACGATCAGCGACCACGCGAACGCGTTCACGAATGCGATCAGGGCGCAGACCCAGGCGGCGGTCGGAACGCGCCTCAGTTGCGCTCCCAGCCCTAACGGGCGACCGTCGAGCTTGGACGTTTGCGCCGAGGTGCCCGCGCGTGCCCGCCCGTAGCGGCGTGCGAACGATCGAGCGCCGACGGACTCCTTCCCCGGTCGGCGGTCGCGAGCCGGCGCCCGGCTCATGGCAGCTCCCGCAAGGTGAGTCTCACGGCGAGGAAGCCGACAGCCGCGATGAGCGCTGCGATGAAGAACGCGATCCAGGTACCGCTGAACGCGCGGCCGAGCCCGATGTGCGCGGCCACCGACGATATCCGCGACCACCAGGAGCCCCGGCCCGGACTGAGGTATTCGACGACGATCCGGCCGGGGAGTCGGCCTTCGCCCGGCGAGGCCGGCGATGGCGGCTTGTGCGTGAACATCACGGCTCCTTGCTGACCGGGTGTTTCAGTGCCGATGAGAACCGCCGGCTCGCTGTTAGGTGCAATCGTGAAGCAGAGCGTCACGTCCGAGGCGCCGCGGTTCAGCGGCCTGACGGGCACCGTGACCGATTCGCTCGTCCAGTTGCTTCCCCGTTTGCCTTCGGTGAGCAGCCGCGAGCCGCTGTAGACGGCCACGTGCATGTCCCACCCGATGAACGCCCACAGGGACAGGCGGATCGCCGATACATCAGCCGGGAGCGTTTCGTGCGCTTGGCAGACGCCGAGGTCGGTGTCGCCTTTTCCCAGGAACCCGCGTTCGGCTCCCGAGGTCCCGACGACGCGAGGAGGCGAGCGCGTGAGCGCGAAGGCAACGACGCCCGCCAGGACAGCGAAGCCGACGGCCAGCGTGACCCTGACGCTTCTCACCGCGCTCTCGGACTCTGGGCCGCTCGTCGTGTGGGCATGCCCAAGCCGGGCATCAGCTGCTCCTTCTGCATGGTGGAACTGCGTTGGGCAATATCGACGACACCTCGCGGGAGCGTCAAGCGCAAGGTCGCAGTGCGGCAGTGCGCGCCGGGGCACTCCCTCGGTCGGCTGCGCGGAAACCCCCGCACCGGTCGATGTTCCCGATCTAGAACATCGACTGGAGAGCGGACGGCGGAGCTGGAGACAAAGCTCCGATGCGGGTCGATCGAAGACCTCGCGGGCGAGAAGCGCGCCACGGCTGGCCGCGAGACCCCGGGCCCTACCCGCGCCTGTAGCTGGCGAAGAACCCCCCCCGCCCTGGCGAGAGGTCTTCGGCCGTCCCCCCAGGAGGCCCATTGACGAGGTTCTTGAGGAGCTGGGGGCCGCCGATGGCGTTCCCGACTCGAACCACCGGCGGCACCGCGAACACAGCGAACTCGTAGCGCTCCGTGTGCCCCTTGGGCGGGCAGATCGAGTACTGCCGCTTTCCGTCGCTTGCTTCCAGGAGGACCGCTCCTGGCGGCAGCGCTCCGGCGGCGATTTCGTGCAGCCGCGGGTTGACGCCCGCCATCACCCATTCGACGGAGCCCGAGGCGGCGCCGGATTGGCTAGGTGTCACGCCGAGAGCGAACAGCACCAGTTCGCTGACTGTGGGCGGCACCGCCCCCCACCTCAGCGGAGGTGCGATGTTCTTGCCGTCACACGTGTAACGGGCGGGGATTTCGGCGCCCGTGATCGCGGGGCTCACGAGTGAGATCCTCGCCGCCGCTTTTGCGGATGCGGCCGAACCAGAGGCGGCGGTGCCGCCGCAGCCGGCCAACGTCCCCGCCAGTGCCACGGCGGCCGCCAGCCCGCCCGCGAAGATGCTCGATGCTTGTCGCGTCAGCATTGCTCTGATGCCCTCCCGAATCGATGACGATCGCTTCAGGGCGCAACGCTAATGTCCGGTGGTCCGAATGCCAAGCAATCCGCGCGATTGTTTCCGTCCTCGCGCCGGCGCCTTCGACGCGAGGTCCTATTCGACCTCCGCCACCGACCGCGGCCCGTGCCCGACGTACTTCGCCGTTGGCCTGATCAGCTTCGCCTCGCGCTTCTGCTCGAGGATGTGCGCCGACCAGCCTGCCACGCGCGCGCACGTGAACATCGGCGTGAACAGGTCCGGCGGGACTTCGGCCAGGTCGAGGACCACGGCCGACCAGAACTCGACGTTCGTTGCAAGCACGCGGTCGGGCCGGCGCGCGTGCAGCTCCGCGAGCGCCGCCTGCTCGAGCGCCTCGGCGGCCTCGAAGCGCGGCGAGCCCAGTTCGCGGCAGGTGCGGCGCAGGACCCGTGCACGCGGGTCTTCGGCGCGGTAGATGCGGTGGCCGAAGCCCATCAGGCGATCGCCGCGGTCGAGCGCGTCCGACACCCACTTCTCGGCGTCGCCGCTCCGTTCGACTTCGTCGAGCATCTTCAGCACGCGCGAGGGCGCGCCGCCGTGCAGCGGGCCCGAGAGCGCGCCCACGGCGGCCGACAGCGCCGCCGCGACGTCCGCGCCCGTCGAGGCGACGACGCGGGCGGTGAACGTCGAGGCGTTCATGCCGTGCTCGGCGGCCGAGACCCAGTAGGCGTCGATCGCCTTGACGTGGTCCGGGTTGGCCTCGCCGCGCCAGCGGATCAGGAAGCGCTCGGGGATCGTGCGCCCCTGGTCGATCTCCGTCTGGGGCACCGGCGGCTGGCCGGATTCGCGCGCGGACTGAGCGACGAACGACAGCGCCATCACCGAGGCGCGCGCGAGGTTGTCGCGGGCCTCCTCGTCGGTGATGTCGATCAGCTGTCCGAAGCCCCACTCCGGCGCGAGCATCGCGAGCGCCGACTGCACGTCGACGCGGTGGTCGCCCGAGCGCACGGTCAGCGCGTGCGGTTCGGCCGGGGGCAGCCCGGGTTTGAAACGGCCGTCGACCAGCAGGCCCCACACCTGCTCATAGGGGACGGCGCCGACCAGGTCTTCGATGTCGACGCCGCGGTAGCGCAGCGCGCCACCCTCTTTGTCGGGCTCCGCGATCTCGGTCGCGAAGGCAACGACTCCTTCGAGGCCCGACTGGACCTCAGGTGCTGATTGAACCGCGCTCATGGCACTCGCTTTCTGGGCTTGATGCTTGACCGGTTGCTGCCTTGTGGGCAGGCGCACATCTTCGCAGGACTACTCGCGCGAGTACGCTGCCAGCGACGGGGACACCAACCGCGCCCGCGAGCCCGAGCAGGCATACCCAAGGAGGAACCTTGTCCGACAGCGATCTGATGTTCAGGCCCGCGCTCGAGCTCGCGGCGATGGTGCGCGCGGGGGAGATCTCCGCGCGGGAGCTCGTGCAGACATCGCTGGAGCGGATCGAGGAGCTCAACCCCGCCCTGAACGCGTTCGTCCAGGTCGACGCTGAGCGGGCGCTCGCGACGGCCGCGGAGATCGGGCCGGGCGACGAGCGCCCGTTTGCGGGGGTGCCGACAGCGATCAAGAACAATCGCGCGGCGCAGGGGCTGCGACTGACCTACGGCTGCGCGCTGATGGAGCAGAACGAGTGCAACTACGACCACAACGTGACGCGACGGCTAAAGGAGGCCGGTTTCGTGATCGTCGGCACGACGACGCTGCCCGAGTACGGGATCCTGCCGGTCAGCGAGGCGCGCATTTTCGGGCCGACACGCAACCCCTGGGACCTCGCGCGCACCCCCGGCGGCTCCTCCGGGGGTGCGGCCGCAGCCGTCGCCAGCGGCATGCTGCCGGTCGCGCACGGCAACGACGGCGGCGGCTCGATCCGCATCCCCGCCGCATGCTGCGGCCTCGTGGGGCTGAAGCCGAGCCGCGGGCGGATCTCGGCGGCCCCGGAGCTCGGCGACTCCTCGCTCGGGATCGACGGGATGCTCACGCGCACCGTCGCCGACACCGCGGCGATCCTCGACGTGCTCGCAGGCTATGAGCCGGGCGACGCCACCTGGGCTCCGCCGCCATTCGAGCCGTTCGCCCAGAGCGCCGCGCGCGCTCCGGGCCGGCTGCGGATCGCCGCGACGACGCTGCCTCCCGTTGCGGAGGCGCTCGTCGAGCCGATGTGCGCACGGGCGGTCGCGGACGCCGTGGAGCTGCTGCGCTCGCTCGGTCACGAGGTCGAGGAGGTCGAGCCGCCATGGCAGGACGAGCGCCTGCGCGAGCTGTTCGGTGAGGTGTTCTCCAGCCACATCGCGCTCTCGATCGCCTACTCGGGCAGGGTCGCTGGCCGCGAGCCGACGCCCGCTGACATGGAGCCGATGAGCTGGGCGATCCACTCGATGGTCAAGAAGATGAGCGCCACAGAGGGCATTGGCGCTGCCGTGCGGCTGCAGGCCTTCGCACGACGCCTGGTCAGCTTCCTGGAGCCCTACGACGCGCTGCTCACGCCCGCGCTCGCGGAGCGCCCGCTGCCGCTCGGCACGCTCGACACGGCCGCGCCCGAACCGATGGCGACGTTCACCCGCTCGGGCCTGTTCACGCCGTTCACACCCGTCTTCAACGCCTCCGGCCAGCCGGGCATCTCGCTGCCGCTGTTCGAGGGCGAGGACGGGCTGCCGCTGGCGGTGCAGGTCGTGGGCCGGCCCGCCGGAGAGGGCGCGCTGCTCGCGCTCGCGGCCCAGCTCGAACAGGCGCGGCCATGGGCAGCTCGCCGGCCGGCGAGCGAGCTTGACGTTACGGGTTAGCGACCTGTGCGGGGCGCCGGCCCGGGGGGTTAGCAACGCGCAGGGGCGCCGATAGTATTCGGCGCTGCACCCGCAACACCCAACCCGAGTCACGAAGGGAACGAATGGCCTACGTAATCGCCGAGCCGTGCATTGGCACCAAGGACAACTCCTGTGTCGAGGTGTGTCCCGTGGACTGCATCCACCCGACGCCCGACGAGCCCGGATACGACGCGGCCGAGATGCTCTACATCGATCCCGAGGAGTGCATCGACTGCGACGCCTGCGTAGAGGCCTGTCCGGTGGACGCGTGCTTCGCGGAGGATCAGCTACCCGAGGAGTGGCAGAAGTACACGCAGATCAACGCCGACTACTTCGCCAACGGCAAGTAGGCTCACGCGCCGCGGCGCAGGCCGATGATGCTGAGCAGGAACGACGTGAACACGATCTGGATGCCGATCACCAGCAGCGACGCGGCGAAGATCGCCAGGCGCTCTTGGGCGAGGCTGCCGAGGCCGCGCTGGACCCAGTCGAGCACGACCGCGAGGATCATCGCCGCTCCGATCAGCGCGATCGCGCCCCCCAGCGTCAGCCCGTGCTCGAGCCGCAGGCGCTCGCGCGCGCGATCGAACCAGGGGTCGCGCTCGCCCATGAAGTAGGTCGCGTAGGCGTGCGCGCATAGCCCGAGCCCGACCAGCTGGGTACCGATGATCAGCAGCAGCGAGCCCCCGATCAGCGTGTGCAGCTGCCACTGGCGCCCAAGGATGCTGACGTGCGCGAGCACAGTCAGCGAGATCAAGCCACCGAGCGCGGTCATCAGCGCGCCGGGGAGGATGAAGAGGTGATTGGGCGAGTGCAGCAGCAGGAAGCGCACGTGGCGCCAGCCGTCGCGGAAGCTCGATAGCTTCGATTCGCCGCCGCGCGGGTGGTACTCGATCGGGATCTCGCGGATGTCGAGCCGCTCCTTGGCCGCGCGCACGATCATCTCCGAGGCGAACTCCATGCCGGTCGTGCGCAGCTGCAGGACCTCGAGGCGATCGCGGCGGAACGCGCGCATCCCGCAGTGCGCGTCGCGGACCCCCGTGTGGAAGAGCACGTTCAAGAGCCGTGAAAGCAGCGGGTTGCCGATGTAGCGATGGAGCCACGGCATCGCGCCTGGGTGGATGTGCTCCATGCGGTCGCCGACCACCATGTCCGCGCCGTCGCGCAGCGCGGCGAGGAAGCTCGGAATCTCCTCGAAGTCGTAGGTCAGGTCGGCGTCGGCCATCACGATGAACTCGCCGCGCGCGGCGGCGAAGCCGGCGATGTACGCGCTGCCATAGCCGCGCCGCGGCTCGCGCACGACGCGGGCGCCGGCGAGCTCGGCGAGCTCCGCGCTGCCGTCCTCGGAGCCGTTGTCGGCGACGATCACCTCGCCGGCGATGCCCGCGCCAGCCATCGCGTCGAACGCCGAGGCGATGCACAGCTCGATGTTCTCGGCCTCGTTCAGGCAGGGAATGACGACCGACAGCAACAGCCGGCCGGTGTCATGCCGGTCGATGACGTCAAGCCTCTCGCTGAAGGTGCTCACTGGACGGCCCCCGTGATCTGAGGCTCGTGGCGAGCCTCTCGCAAAGCGGCGACTACTTCGGACTGCTTCTGAATAGCGGAACTGCGAGGGTAACTATCGACGACGCGGCGCGCGGCCGTCAAGGACTACCTGCCATGGGAGCTCGACGGCGCGGATACGCTTGCTCAGCCGGGGCGAACAATGTCCTGCACCTGTCGATGTTCCCGATTTGGAGGACCGGCGGCAGGGTCGGAGACAACGCGCGAGGCCGCGTTCGCGCAGGGCGTCGCGACGCCGCGCGAGGCGCTGCCGCGGGTCAGGCCGCTCCGAGCACGGCGGCCATCCGCTGCGGCGTCACTCCGAGCGCTTCGGCGTCCGCGGCGCCGCGCGGAGAGGTCATCGCCGTCTCCATCAGCTCGGCCTCGTCCCACGTCGCGAACGCGCTCGACCCGGCGGCCCGCTCGAGCAGCCGCAGCGCGCGCGAGACGATCGGCGTGGGCACGTGCAGGAGCGGGCGCCTGCGGCCCAGCGAGCGCAGCAGCGTGCGCACGACGTCGCTGTGGCTGAGCGTCTCCGGCCCGGCCAGCTCGTAGCGCTCGCGCGACGCTCCCCCGACGGTGGCGCCGGCGTCGTCCGCGCGCAGGGCGGCGAGCACGCAGGCGGCGACGTCCTCCGCCCAGATCGGCTGGAAGTCGGCACGGCCGCGTCCGGAGACTGGCATCGCGGGCAGCAACGCCAGGCGTTCCAGCAGCGTCAGCCACGGGTCGCCGGGGGCGTAGACGATCGACGGCGCGAACACGATCGAGCGCACGTCCGCCTCGCGCACCGCCTGCTCGGCCAGGGCCTTGGCGCGCAAGCAGCGCGTGCGGTGGTGGGTGGAGGCGCCGAGCGCGGAGAAGAACACGAAGCGCTCGACGCCCTGGCGTTCGGCCGCCTCGACCATCCGCCACGTGGCGATGCCGTTGAGCTCCTCGATCGACCCCCGCGGCTGGTCGCGGATCGACGCCGCCAGGTGCACGACCGTGTGCACGCCGCGCAGCGCGTTGCGAAACGACGGCGGGTCGGTGAGGTCGCCAAGCGCGATCTGCACGCGCACGCGCCTGGCCCCCAGTCGCCGCGGGTCGCGCACGAGGCAGCGAACCTCCGTGCCTTCAGCCAGCAGGCGCGGCAGCAGCGCCGAGCCCACGAGACCGGTCGCGCCGGTGAGCAGCAGCATCAAGCCAGCATATGACGCGCGCCCGCGTAGTCGGGGTGCAGCACGTCGAAGATCGGCACGTCGGGGATCGCCTGCGCCAGCAGCCCGCGCAGCTCGGCGGAGTCGAAGCCGTGCGACTCGGGGGCGATCGGGTTGACGGTGAGCGCCTCCAGCTCGACACGCCTCAACGTCTGCAGCAGGATGCCCTGGCGGCGATACCACTCTGGGCCGCGTTTCCACAGGAACACCCTCGTGGGGTCGGCGACCACCAGCACGAGCTCGCGCCGGCGCCTGTGCACCGGATGCACGAGGCCGCGCAGGAAGCGGTCGGGCAGCGCTCCCGCGACGATCAGCCAGTGCGCATCACGGTGCTCGTCGAGCAGCTGCGCGATCTGCTCGGCCTCGGCTGTGAGCGCGAAGCGCGGGGGCAGCTCCAGGCGCTCGTCCTCCGTCGCCGTGTGGAAGGCGTCCTCGACGACCGGCAGCCGTACGAGCTCGACGGCGTCCCTGGTCTGTAACACGACTTCCTCGATGTCGCGGTCGAGGACGGCGCCGGTCGCGACGATCAGGCCGTCGGCGACATCCGGCGAGGAGGCCGCGCGGCGGTCGATCGCGCCGTCGATCAGCACCTGCTCGGCACCGTGTGCGAGCATCGCGTCGCTGACCGCGCGGACATCGACGGCGGCGCTCGGCCCCGCGACTTCGATCGCGCCGGTGGGGTTGGTGGGGCTCGAGCCGACGCGCGCGATCTGCACCCTGCCGAGCGGCGTGCGTACGCCCGGGTCCTCGAGCAGCTCGTAGGAGATCCCGCTCGCGCGCAGCAGGCTGTCGGTGGTCGCCACGAGGCTGCCCGCGGGCAGGCGCACACGGGGCTTTGAGATGTTGGCGTCGATCACGTCGTGCTCCTCGCCATCGCGCCCCACGGAGGTCACGCCCACGGTCCGCCCGTCGGCTTGCAACTCGCGCAGCAGCGCGGCCAGCGTCTCGGTCTTGCCCGTGTTCTTCGCCAGGCCGACGAGCGCGAGACGCTTGGTCGATGCCGTCAGCTCGCTGAGCATTGGCGGCTCAGGCCGGGGCGGACTGGGCGGCCGCGGGGATGTGGGCGCCCGCCGCGCCGCGCGCGGCCAGCTCGCGCACGACGAACGTCGCCAGGTGCTGCGGTTCGGTGCCCTTGGAGAAGCCCGCGTCGAAGCCCAGCTCCTTGGCCAGCTCGTTGGACACCCGCGGGCCGCCGCACGCGAGGATCATCCGCCCGCGCATGCCCTCCGCCTCGACGATCTCAACTAGTTCTGTGAGGTTGTGCACGTGCAGGTTCTGCTGGGTGACCGTCTGGGAGACGAGGATCGCGTCCGCGCCAACCTCGATCGCCTTCGCCACCAGCACGCTATTGGGGACCTGGCTGCCGAGGTTGTACGTCTGAAAGCAGCGGTAGCCCTCGAGGCCGTGATGGCCGTGATAGCCCTTGAGGTTGAGCATCGCGTCGATGCCGACGCTGTGCGTGTCCGAGCCCGTGCTCGCGCCGACCACCACGATCGGGCGGCCGAGGCGCTCGCGCGCGAAGCGTTCGACCTCGTCCTCGCTCATGTACTCGATGTCAAAGCCCTCGCCCTGAAGCGCGGCGAAGTCGACCGTTTTGGTGCAGCGCCCGTACATCACGAAGTACGTGTAGCCCTCGGTCAGCTCCTCGTAGTGGACGACCTCCGGCTCCTGGAAGTCCATCGCCCTCGCCAGCTCCATCGCCGCGCGGCGCGCGGCCAGCGAGTACGGGACCGGGAGCGTGAAGCTCATCTGCACGAGGCCGTCGTCGAGATGGTCGGCGTACGGCCTGACCGCGGAGAGATCGACGTCATGCATAGCTTGCCTCGCGCATCAGCTCGACCACGGGGTTGAAATAGCCCTCCTCGACGTCCACGATCCCGTCGATGCCGCGGCCCTGGTCGATCGCTCGGCTGACGTCGCCGAACGTGGCTTCGCCGATCGCCTGGAAGAGGCCCGTCTGGGCGATCCGCTCGAGCAGCTTGCGCGCGCCTGCGAGGACAGCCTGGGCGTGCGTCTGGACGATGCCGCCGCGCTTGAACTCGATCTCATCGCCGAGGTCGTGCGCCGCGTTGAACACATAGTCGACGTTCTGCAGGCCGAGCACGCGGTCGTGGATGTGCGGCGTGAAGATGCCCTCGGTGGGCACGCCGATCGTCTGGATCCCCTGGCCGGTCGCGATCGTGACGAGGTTGAACAGCGAGTCTGCCGCGTGCGTGCGAAACAGGTTGCCGTCCATGTGCCGCGTCGGCGGCATGTACTTGATCGGGCAGTCCGGGAACAGCTCGCGCGTCAGCTGCGCCTGCGCCCACTCGTACAGCAGGCTGTTCTTCACCGGGACGTCGATCTCGAACGCGTCGCCGAGCGCGATCTGCGCATCGGGCACGCCCGAGTCGAGCGCCAGCTGGTGGTTGATGAACTGCGACGCCGTCACCGTGTGCGCCGCCTGCAGCGCGTCGGCCGTGCGCAGGTAGTTGTCCTCGCCGGTGTTGATCACCACGCCGAAGTAGCCGTTGATCATGCGCGAGACGCGCTGGTCGATCAGGCCGCGCACGATGTTGATGTCGCGGTACAGGATCCCGTATAGGGCGTCGTTGACCATGTTGTCAAAGCCCTCCCACGCGCCCATCGCCGCGATCTCAGACATGCACAGCCCCGAGCAGAAGCTCGACAGCCGCACGTAGCGCCCGTGCTCCTCAGACCACGCGTCCATCGCTTCGCGCATGATGCGGAAGTTCGCCTGCGTCGCGAACGTGCCGCCGTAGCCCTCCGTCGTCGGGCCGTAAGGGACATAGTCGAGCAGGCTCTGCGCTGTCGAGCGGATCACCGCGACGATGTCGCCGCCGGCCTGCGCGACCGCCTTCGCGTGCACCACGTCCTCGTACACGTCGCCAGTTGCGGTGAGGACGTAGCGCAGGGGCGCCGCCGCCTCGCCCAGGCGCTCGCGCATCGCCCGGCGCTCGTCAAAGCGCCCCGTGATCTCCGCCAGCCGCGCCGCGCACTCCGCCGTGACGCGTTCGCGGACGGCGCCTTCCTCCGCGCGCTCCAGCCCGAAGAGGTCGAGCTCGCGCGCGCTGACGCCCTCGGAGATCTGCTGGGGAGTGAGCCCCGTCTGGAGCATCGCGTTGCCGAGCCAGTACGCGATCCCCTTGCCGAGCCCGCCCCCGTCGAGCACGTGGTCGACGAGCACGTTCGGCAGCGGCGCCTCCAGCTCGTTCGCGCCGTCGACCCCCAGCAGGCGCGTCACGCTGCGCTCGACCGACACCGTCGTACGGTTGGCGATGCGCTCGGCCACATCGGCCGCGATCTGGCGGGCGGCCTCGCGGCACGCCGCGACCACGCCCGGGTCGAGATCGAGCTTGCCCGTGGACGCGCTCACGACAGGTCCTTCACGATCGGGAAGGGGATGACCTCGCGCAGCGTCTCGCGTTCGGTCAGGATCATCACCAGGCGGTCGACGCCCATGCCGCCGCCCGCCGTCGGCGCGTAGCCGTACTCCAGCGCGCGCGTGTACTCCTCGTCGTTCGGGTGCGGCACGTCGCCGTCGTCGACCGCGCGGCGCTTGCGCTGGTCTACGAAGCGCTGCCACTCATCCACCGGGTCGTTCAGCTCCGTGTCGCCGCTGACCAGCTCGATGCCGCCGATCACCGCGTCGAAGTGCTCGCCCAGCTCCGGGTACACCGAGTGGCGCTTGGTGATCGGGAACGGCTCAAGCGGAAAGTCGAACACGTGCGTCGGCTGCACGATCGTGCTCTCGATTTTCTCCGAGTAGATGTCCGCCACCACGTCCGCCCACGTCGCCTCGGGGTCCAGCGGCCCGTCCAGCAGCTCCGCCAGCTGCTCGCGCGAGGACTCCATGAAGTCCACGCCGAAGCGCTCGAGGATCAGCTCGCGCATCGTCACGCGCCGCCACGGCTTCGCCAGGTCGATCTCCTCGTCGCTGCGCTTGATCGTCGTGCGCCCCAGCGCCGCCTGGGCGACGTCGCGGAACATTTCTTCGGTCACCGTCGCCACATCGTTGTAGTCCGAGTACGCGCACATGAACTCGATGATCGTGAACTCCGGCGAGTGCTTCGGCGAGATGCCCTCGTTGCGGAACACCTTGCCCATGTCGTACACGTTCTCCATGCCGCCCACGATGCAGCGGTTGAGGAACAGCTCGACAGAGATGCGCAGATACAGGTCGCGGTCCAGCGCGTTGTGGTGGGTCGTGAACGGACGTGAGCCCGCGCCGCCCGCCAGCGACTGCAGCGCCGGCGTTTCGACCTCGATGAAGTTGCGCGCGTTCAGCCACTTGCGGATCTCGAACACGATCCGGTGGCGTTTGACGAACAGGTCGCGCGTCTCCTCGTTCGCGAGCAGGTCCAGCTCGCGGTAGCGGTAGCGCGTGCCCGTGTCCGCCAGGCCGTGGTGCTTGTCTGGCGGTGGCCTCAGTGACTTTGTCAGCAGCGTGCACTTTTGTATATGCAGTGCGAGCTGGCCGCGCTGGGTCACATACACATAGCCGTCGATGCCGACAATGTCTCCAATATCCAACCCCAGGATGCGGTCGTAGGTCTCCTGGCCGAGCGCGTCGACGCGCACGACCGCCTGGATCGTGCCCGACAGGTCGCGGATGTCCAGGAACGCCGTCTTGCCGTGACCGCGGCGCGAGATCAGGCGGCCCGCGATCTGGTAGGTCAGCTCCGGGTGCTCGCCCGCATCCAGGGTGGCCGGGTCATGCGCCGCAAGCACATCCGCGATGCGCGTGCGCGTGTTCCACAGGGTTACCGGCGGATACGGGTCGATCCCTTCGGAGCGCAGCCGCTCCATCTTCGCGCGGCGTTCGTCGAATTCCCCCTCCGGGGACGATGCAGCGCGTTCGTCGGGCGCAGCGGGCTGCGCCTGCTGGTCCTGGGTTGTCATGTCGAAGACGATACAGGCGCTCAGGCCATCGGCAGCGACATGCCCACGGGTTTAGGGCTGTCGGCGGGCGTCGCGGCGCCGTTGCCGGCGCTGACGCCGGCGGGGACGACCTCGACGAGCGGTAGCAGCGGCAGCTCGACCGGTGCGGCGGGCGCCATCGCGATCAGGCCGCGCGCGACCTGACGGATGGCCTGCGAGGCGGGGTCGTCGGGGTCCTCGACGACGAGCGGCACGCCGCCGTCGGCCTGCTCGCGCAGCGGCATCGTCAGCGGCACCCTGCCGAGCAGCGGCACGTCGAGCTCGTCCGCGAGCTCCTGGCCACCGCCCTCGCCGAAGATCGTGAAGCGCTCGCCCGAGGGCGTGGTGAAGCTCGACATGTTCTCGATCACGCCGCCGATCTCGAGGTCGACCTTGTGGGCCATCTGCGCCGCGCGGCGCGCGACCCTCTGCGCCGTCGCCTGCGGCGTCGTGACGATCACGAACTGCGCCTGCGGCAGCAGCTGCGCGAGCGTCATCGACACGTCGCCCGTGCCCGGGGGCAGGTCGACCAGCAAGTAGTCCAGGGCGCCCCACTCGACGTCCTGCAGGAACTGCGTCAGCGCCTTGTGCAGCATCGGCCCGCGCCACACCACCGCGGCGTCCTCCTCGACGAAGAAGCCGATCGACATGACCTTCACGCCGTGCGCCTCGAGTGGGATGATCTTGCGCTCGGCCGACACGGGCGGGCGCGTCGCTCCGAGCCCGTACATGCGCGGGATCGAGTAGCCCCACACGTCCGCGTCGAGCACGCCGACGCGCCTGCCTTCGGCGGTGAGCGCCGCGGCGAGGTTGGCCGTGAGCGTCGACTTGCCGACACCGCCCTTGCCCGAGCCGATGCACAGCACGTTGGCAACCTGCGCGAGCGCGCCCTCGGGAAGGCTGCCACGCCCGAGCTTCTGCTGGAGAGCCGCCTTCTGCGAGTCGCTGAGGACATCGAAGTACACGTTCACGTGCGTCACGCCCTCGAGCGCCGACACGGCCTCGGCGACCGCGCTTTGGAAGTGGTCCTTGATCGGGCAGCCGGGCGTCGTCAGCGAGACGGTCACGTCGACGACGCCGTTCGCGCTGACGTCGATCGAACGCACCATGTCCAGCTCGACGATCGAACGGCGCAGCTCGGGATCGATCACGACCTCCAGCGCCCTGCGGATCTCCTCAGTGTCGGCCACGAGGCCCATTGTGGCAAACCCGGCCGGCCGACTCGGATATGCGCAGCCGGCGCACGGCGCACGGCGCACGGCGCACGGCGCGCGGCGCGCGGCACGGGTCCGTGGGCCGGGCGCTGCAAACGCCGGCACGAGGCTGGCTAGGGGGAGCGTGGAAGCGCGTCGAGGATGCGTCGGGCGAACCGTTCGTCGCCCGTAATGTGGAGGCGCTCGTAGTCGCCCGTGGGCCCGAACGCCGCGACCCACGCCTCGCCGTCGCCGCGCAGACTCGCGAGCGCTGCGCCCGGCTCGGCGGCCGAGGCGCCCTGCAGCTCGGCCGCCGAGACCTCGAGACAAGCATCCTCGCCGTCCGCATCCAAGACTCCATCCCCCATGTGGTCGACCAGCCGCAGACAGCCGTCGTCCGTGCGGTAGACGCGACGGATCGGCGGGTGGGCGCCTTCGACGATGGCCTCGACTGACCCCTCCGGCAGGCCCGTCTCCTCTTCCAGCAGGGCTGGAAGCAGGCGCAGCAGCGCGTCGATGTCGACGCGCTCACGCTCGCGCGGCGGCGACCACAGGTGGCGCATGCCCCACCGCGCCAGCGCGTGCACGATCGGCAGCAGCTCGCGCCCCGCCTGCGTCAGCTCGATCTCCACGCGCGGCGGCATCTCTTTGAAGCGCGTGCGCCGTACCAGGCCGAGCGCGACCATTTGCGTGATGTAGCGGTCGAGCACACCCGTGCTCACCCCCGGGAGGCGCGCGTGCAGGTGGGCCAGGCGCATCCTGCCGGGCGCCAGTGCGAGCGCGATCATCAGCGTCCAGCGATCGCCGGTCGCGGCGAGCGTGCGAGCCAGGGGGGTCCACGCACGATGGTCGCGCGGGTGCCTTACCTCGTCAAACAGTGTCCCGCTGTCACCCACTCCAGGAAGCACATGATCAGACTAGTTTGACCAATTGGGATTAGCGAGGAAAACGCGGCTTTGTTCCCCACTTCTCGCCCCACAAAAAGACCCGCGGGCGGTGGGGGCCGCCCGCGGGTCGAGGGAGGAGAGGGTGCTACTACTGCCGGCGGGATATGAGGCCGGCAGACTTTCCCGATCCCGGTCTCCTGGCCGGGGCGGGGGAAGCTCGGGTCGCTCAGACCAGGCTCAGGACGCGCTCCTGGACGCGGTTGGCCAGCTCAGGGACGCGGTTGGCGAGGTCGGGCACCAGGTCCGGGACGCGGTTGGCGAGGTCGCTGCCGCTCTTGGCGAGCGCGTCGCGGCGCTCCTCGAGCTCGCTGACCGTGCTCTCGATCCTGCGGCGGCGCTGGCGCAGGTCGCGCTCGACGCGCACGCGCGCTTTGCGTACCTCGCGCTCAAGCCGGTTGCGGGCGGTCACGCCGCGGCGCTCGAAGCGTTTCAGCTGCGCCTGCGCCTTCGTCGTCGAGGAGTAGCTGGAGATCGTGTCGCTCACCGTCGAGACGACGCGGTCACGGGCGATCAGCGCGGCGCCGACCGGAATCAGCACGGCACGCTCGGCGTAGTCGCCGAAGACGGTGGGCGTCTGGCGCGGCGCACGCGTCGAACGGGCCTGCGAACTCGCGCGTGGCGCGGAGCGTTTGGCGGTCGAGGCTTTCGCCGCAGCCGGTTTCCCGGCAGCTTTCGGCCGGGCTTTGGTCCCGGTGGCAGAAGTCGTGGCGGTGGGCATCTTGGAGCAGTCTCCTATCTGTTCCTCGCCGGTTGCGAGGAGCGGGGGCTTGCGAACACCTGTTTGTACCCCGTTTGCGAAAGATCGTTACAGCGCGATCGTAGCAGACCGTGAAAAGCCTGTATCCAAGCCTCGTGCCCCTAGCCTACTTTGTAACAGGAGGAACATGCGTTCGACGCTCACATCGCGGCAAGGGCATCGCCGCGACTCGCTCTGGATTGGCGATTCGGCCGGTTTCAGCGAACGGACGCCGGGACGCGCGCGATCCACAGAGAGGGCTGCTCGAGCTCGGCGGGGGTGGGCAGCGCGTCGGGGCCGCTCCACGCCAGCGCCAGCGCCTGCGGGCCGCCGGCCTCGACGACCGCGTCGCAGAAGCGCCGCCCGACCTCGTATTGCTTCAGCTTCAGCTCCAGGCCCAGCAGTCGCTCCAGCACCCGCCACGGCAGACCCCGGCTCTCGCGCCGGCGGTTCATCGCCGCGCGCAGGCGCGGCAGCGACGGCAGCACGTCAGCGCCGATCGCGTCCATCGTGTGCTCCGCGTGCCCCTCGATCAGCGACATCGCCGCCTGCATGCGCTCGACCAGCTGCCAGCGGTCCTCGCCGAGCGTCAGCCGCAGCAGCTCGCCGCGGCGTGCGCGCTCGACCATGTCCCGCAGCTCCGCGACGTCCGGAAGCGTAGGCATGCTCGGCACCCAGCCGCCGCGGTGGCCGTTCGCGGTCGCCGAGCCCTCGTCGTCGGCGGCGCCGTCGTCCGGCGAACCGCCCGAGATCGTCACCTGCAGGCCCTCGATCAGCTCCCGCAGTATCCCGCCCAGGTAGTCGCGCAGCCACGGCGCGCCCGCGAACTGCACCGCGTGCGTGATCTCGTGGATGCTCACCCACAGCACCAGCTCGTCGCGATCGACGCCCAGCGTGCGCGCCGCCTGCGCCAGGTTCGGCGCCAGCAGCAGCAGGCGCGGGGAAACCGATGCGTCGAGCAGCGCCAGGTCGTACTGGCCGAGCACGCGCTGGGAGAGCATGCCCGTCAGCGCCCCCACCTGCACGCCCAGCAGCAGTCCCGAGACCGAGCGCAGCGGCCCCGCGAACAGCCCCCTGCCGGCGTCCATCGGCTCCGTAATCGGCGCCAGCAGCGGGCGCATCGTATTCAGGTTCGCCGCGATCCAGCCCGGGCGGTCGACCAGCTCCAGCGCCGGCAGCTCCGTCGAGTAGGTGAGGCCGCTGTAGGTTCCCACCCTGCCGGCGAACTCCTGGACGAGCGGCTCCACCGACGCCGAGCGCACCCCCCCGAACGGCGGCGAGCCGGCCACCAGCTCGCCGACCCTCTGGGCTGTGCCCCAATCGATCACGTCCACCCACTGAGCGTAGCCAGGCCGGCCTGGTCTCCCGCGTATTCTTCGGAGTGTGTCTGGCTCAAGGATCGCGCCCGCGCCGCCCGACAGCTCGCCGGGCCGGCCGGATGACGCGGTCGGCGGCGGGCACGGGGGCTCGCCGGGCGAGGAGCGGAGGGTCTCGCTGGGCGGAGTGCAGCCGGGCTCGTTCCTCAAGCGCGCCGAGGTGCGCGACGTGCTCGCCTGGATGCGCCTGCTCGTCGAACCGCAGGACGCCGCCGCCGTCGTGCGCGCGCTCTCAGGGCCCCCCATAGAGCTAAGCCAAGTCGAGCTCGCGCGCGTCATTCAGGTCGCGCGGCGGCGCAAGCTCGACCTCGTCGCTGGGCTCGCCGCCGCCACCGAGTCCCCGCACGTGCCGCCCGAGGCGCGCGAACGCATCCAGCGGTTCGTCGAGCTGCACCGCAGCGCCGCCGCCGAGCTCGACAGCGTCGCCCCCGACGTCTTCATCGGGCGGTTGATCGAGCGGCTCGGCATGCGCGGGCGGGCGCTGCTCGCGCCCGACGATGCCGCCCAGCAGCGCGCCAGCCTCGAGCAGCTGCACGCGCTCGCCGCCGACTTCGTGCGCGCCATGCCCGGCGCCAGCACCCGCGAGCTCGCGCGGCACCTCGCCACCGTCGTGCCCGTCGCGCACGGGGAGGCTCCGCCCGCGGACCCATCGCCAGCCCGCCCGAGTGAGCCGTTTGAGGCTGGCGAGCCTGCCGGCGAGGGTGACCTTGCGAACTCCGATCCAAAAAATGACTTCGAGGCCGACGGCGAGCTCGAGGCCACCTTCCAGCTGCTCCGCGAAGAGGTGCTCGACGGCGTCGCGCGTATCGGCGGTCGCCTCTGCGAGCTGCGGCTCGACACCGAGCTCGACATCTCCCACGGCGTCGTCCGCTATCTCGAGCTGCTCAAGCTCGCCGCGCTGCTGCAACGCGCCGACGGGCAGAGCCTCGATGACGCGCTCGCCGACGTCAACGCGCGGCTGCTCGGCGCCGCCACGTCGCTGCAGCGCGAGATCTTCCTCACCTCCACGCTCGATGACACGCTCACCGGTGGTGGCCGTGTCGGCAGCGATGGGGCAGGGGTCGACGCCGGGGTCGGCGAGCGCGCCCGTGCCAGCGCGCTCGCACCGCGCGAGCAGCACTCGCTCGGGCCGTTTCTGCCACGCCGGGGGATCGGAGTCGCGCTGTCCGCCTCCGACATCCACACCTACCGTAGCTGCCCGCTGCGCTACAAGTTCGCGCGCGTCCTGCGCATCCCCACCGAGCAGACTGTCCACCAACGCTTCGGCATCGTCGTGCACCAGGTACTCGAGCGCTATCACTCCGAAGGGGGGGGCACGCTCGCGCAGATGCTCGCGCTGCTCGACACCGGATGGCGGCGCGCCGGGTTCGGGGAGAGCGAGCGCGATCGCGAGCTGTTCGAGAAGGCGCGCGGCGCGCTCACGCGCTACCACGCGCGCCTGGACAGGCAGGAGTCGCAGCCCGTGTGGTTCGAGCGGCAGTTCGACTTCCGGCTCGGGCCGCACCATCTGCGCGGGCGGGTCGATCGGGTGGACCGCGTCGGGGACGGCGAATACGAGCTGATCGACTACAAGACCTCGCGGCCGAAGACTTCCGAGCAGCTGCGCGAGGACATCCAGCTTTCTCTATACGCGCTAGCCGCACGCGAGGACTGGGGGCTCGCGTCCTCGCAGCAGGCCTACTACTACGTACTCGACGATCTCATCGTGCCCGTCGCTCGCGGCGAGCGCGACGCCGAGACAGTCAAGGGCATCGTGCTGGAGGTGGGCGAGGGGATCCTTGGGCAGGAGTTCGAGCCGACGCCCTCGCGCCCTGCGTGCTCGATCTGCGACTACCGGATCGTCTGCCCAGCCGCCGAGGCGTAGGGCTGGCAGGAGTGCTGCCGCCATTTGTGGCTCCACCGACTGTGCGGCTTCATCCGTAGTACCGCGCGATCACCTGCAGCTGGCTGAAGACGTCGTGACCCAGGAACAGCGCGATCAGCAGCGCGCCGGCGACCGGTCCCCAGCGCCGCCCCGCGCCGCGCGCGGCGAGCGCCAGCACCGCGCCCAGCAGCGGCAGCATCGGCAGCAGGTAGCGGGCCTGCCCAAAGGACGCTGCCTGGCGAGGCCAGCTCGGATAGGAGGCGACGCCCACCAGCAGCATCACGCCGAGCGTCATGGTTACGTAGACCGCAAGCTCAGGCAGGCGCGCGCGCAGCTGCGCGCGTCCCGCCAGCAGCGAGCGCACGCACAGCAGCGCGATCGCGATCGCCGCCACCAGCGCCGCCGTGTAGACCCAGGCCGGGAAGAACGTGTCCAGCCAGCCGAAGCGCCCCACGTAGCCGTCGAACCAGATCTGACGCGCTGTGGAAAGGCCCGGGAAATCGGCGACCGTGCCCGGCAGTCGGGGTAGGTAGAGCTGCCAGACGTAGTTCAGTTTGTTCCACAGCGCGCCCTGCACCGTAGTCCCAGAAGCGGCGCCTGTGACGGTGCCGGCGGTCTGTTTTGATATGACCTTGGCGAGGACGATCGGGACGCAGCCGATCGCGGCGGCGATCGCGGGCGCACGCAGAGCGGCAGGCCCCGCGCTCCGCGCGCCTCGCACCGCCACAATGCACAGCGCCAGGTAGGCGGCGGGGGCGATCCCGATGAAGTTGAGCTTCGTGAGCAAGCCGGTTGCGATCACGAGACCGGTGGCGATCGCCCAGCGCGTCGTCAGGCCGCGCCTGAAGGCACGCGCCATGCAGTACAGCAGCGCCCCCGATACGGCGTACAGCATCGCTTCGGGGGTCACCGCGCCCGACTCGAAGCCGAGCAGCGGCGAGAGCGCCACGCACAGCGCGCCAACGGTCCAGGCCCAATGTACGCGCGGCAGTGCCTCGCGCAGGAACAGGAACGCGAACAGCGCGGTCAGGCCCGCCCACAGCGCCGAGAAGAGCCGCATCAGCTGCAGGCGGTCCAACAATGTGCCGCCCGAGGCCAGGTCGTAGGGAATCGCCTCCAGCGCGTAGTAGAGCGGGGGCTCCGCGGTCGCCACGCCCGCCTGCGGGCTGCCGTGCCCGGGGTACGTATTGGACGGTTCGAGCTGGCGTTCGAGGTTGCGCTGTTCCGCCCGCGAGGAGATCGTCGTGTTCGCAGGGCCGAGGCGCACGGCCTGGAAGTTCAGCGCCGTCAGCACAGCGTGCTCTTCCCCGGAGTATTCTCCCCCTTCCGAGGTGGGCAGCGTCCCCGTCTCAGCGAGCTGCTTGACGTAGGCGAAGTGGCTGGGCTCGTCCGGGACCTCGAAGGGCGGGGAGACGAACGACCAGGCAGCGGCGTTTAGGAAGGCGACGAGCGCGCAGAGCCACGCGGCGCGCGGCACACGTCGCAGCATCGACAGCGAACGGGAGGCCGCGATCCGCAACCCGCGGCCAGCGTGAGGTGGGAACCTGCGCTCGACCTCAGTCATCGAGCTCTCCGAGAGCCAGCCGTGTGGCCAGAGCCGCGATCGCGAGCATCAGCGCCGCCACCAGGAAGGCGACCCACGTCCCCGACGGGTCGCGGCCGAGCCCCATGTGCGTCGCTACCGAGGACGCGAGCGCCAACCACGACGAGCGACCCGTGCCGAGGTAGGTGATCTGCTCGCGGCCCCCCAGGGACTGCCCTTCGCGCGCGCGCGCGGCAACCGCCGCTTCGGTCGGGCTCCCGTAGACAGCGAGCACTTCGCCCCTGACGAGCTCTGACGTGAAGCAGACCGTCGCCGGGTACGCGGTAGCGCTAACAAGCCCGACCGGGACGGTCACCGTCCGGCCGGCCCAGTCCGAGCCCTGCCTGCCGGAGGTGAGCAGGCGGGCTCCCTCGAACACTTGGACGGTCGTCACGGGGCCGTTGAATGCTCCGATCGAGATACGTATCGCGCGTGTACCCCGCGGCACCCTCTCGCCGGACTGGCACGCCGTGGACCTGCTGCTCGTCATCGCCAGCGTCCTGTTCGGGTCGATCCCGTTCGTCCCCAGCGCCACCAGGGGCGAGCTCGACAGCACGAACGCGATTGCCGCGACGATCAACGCCAGCCCCGCGAAGAGCGCGATCTGGACCCTGCTCATCCGCCGGTGACCGTGCGCATTGGCCGGGCCACTATCGACGGCGCGCCGCGCGAGCGTCAAGCAGGGCTCGCGCGTGCGCGCGTGTGCGCGTGTGCGACTGGCCGGCCAGCTGTTGCGATCGGCCTGCACCTGCCGATGTTCCCGATCTGGAGAATCGTACCCCGCCAACCGCTGGGGCTGGAGACAAAGCACCGTCCGATCGGTGGGAAACATCGATCCCACCGCAATGCACTTGGACCGTGTGCCCCAGCCGGCGCCCCCGAGCACCGCTACCGGCGCTGGCCGGAGGCGCTCTCCGGCCAGCGCGTAGCTACTTCCCCTCCCGCCCCCGCTGTCGCAGGAACCGCTGAAATTCGCTCGCCAGGATCTCGCCCGACGGGAGATCCTCGGGCGTGTCCTCCTCTTCGCTGTCCGCTGCCTGCTCCAGTCGTTCCACGAACGCCTGGATGTCCGGGTCGCTGCGCACAGCCAGCCCAACCTGGCGTTCATAGTCGGCGGCCGAGGATTCCAGCTCGGAGACGTCCACAGACACGCCGATCAGCACTTCCACCCGGCGAAGCAGCGCCAGCGCCGCCTTCGGATTGGCCGCCGCCGCGACGTAGTGGGGCACCGCGGCCCACAGGCTCGCCGACGGCAGGCCCGCCGCCGCGCACGCCGTGTGCAGCACGCCAACGATGCCCGTCGGGCCCTCGTAGCTGGAGGCATGGATGCCCACCCGCTCGAGCAGCGCCGCGTCCGAGGCGTGGCCCGTCATCGCAACCGGGCGCGTGTGCGGGACGTCGCCCAGCAGCGCGCCCAGCGACACCACCACCTGCACACCCAGCGCCTCCGCCAGATCGACGATGTGCGCGCTGAACGCACGCCAGCGCATCGACGGCTCCACGCCCTGCACCAGCACCAGGTCGCGCGGCGCGCGCGGCGCGCTCGCCTCGAAGATCTCCACCGTCGGCCACTCGATCTCCCGCGCACCGCCATCGCAGCCCTTGTGTCCGTTGCCGCCTTCGCCGCCAGCCTGTGAACCGGTGTCCTCGCTGAAGCGGATGCGCGGGCGGTTCGCCTGGAAGTCGTAGAACTCCTCCGAGTCGATCCGCGCGAAGCGGCGCGCGTCCAAAGCCGACGCGAGGAACGAGACCGCGCTCGTCGCCGCGTCGCCCGCGTCGTTCCAGCCCTCGAACGCGCACACCATCGCCGGGGCCCTCAGGCCATCCGGACGGCGGTCCCAAATCAGGGGCTGCATCCGAACCACCGTACATCATGAGACGATGGCTGCCGCCACGCGTTCCTCACCCCCCGCATCTTCCGAGCACCTCCACAGCGTCGCCACGCTGCGCGACGACGACGAGATCGACGCCGTGTTCGCGTGCACGCGCAAGGAGCGCCAGATCACCCGCGCAGGCTCTCCCTACCTGACGCTCGAGCTGCGCGACAGCAGCGGCTCGATCCGCGCCCGCGCCTTCCGCGAAGCCGACGTGCTCGCCGGGCGCTTCGAGCGGGGCGAGCTCGTGCGCGTGCGCGGGCGCGTGCAGCGCTTCCGCGACGAGCTCCAGATCGAGCTGCGCGCGATCGAGCGCGCCGGCGGCGAGGATGCCGACCCCGCGCGCTTCCTGCCCACCGCCTACCGCGACCGCGACGAGCTCGAAGGCTTCCTCGAGCACCTCGCACGGGAGGTGTATGACCCCGGGCTCAAGGCGCTGCTCGAGCGGCTGCTCGGCGACGCGCCACTGCGCGAGCAGATTCGCCTCGCGCCCTGCTCGATGCCCGCGCAGGCGTCCGGCGCCGGCGGCGCCGGCAGGGACTCCGTCGGTGGCGGCCCGCGCGCGGCGCGAGCCCAGTCCAGCCATCACGCCTACCTCGGCGGCCTGCTCGAGCACACCGTCGCCGTCGCCACGATGGCGCTCGAGCTCTGCACGCTGCACCCGCGCCTCGACCGCGACCTGCTGCTCAGCGCCGCGATCGTCCACGACCTCGGCAAGACGCGCGAGTTCACATACGGCGCCGAGATCGCCCGCAGCCGCGAGGGGACGCTGCTCGGGCACGTCGAGCTGGGGCTGCGGGTGATCGCCGAGCACGCGCCCGCGGCCCTCGACGGCGAGCGCAGGCTTGCGCTCGAGCACTGCGTGATCCTCCACCACGGACCCGAGCCCTCCTCCGGCCAGCGCTTCGCCTCGCCCGAGGCGCTAGCTCTGTATCGGCTCAACGCGCTGGATGCTCAAGTGAAGGGCGTCCTCGAGCACGGTCAAGCGGGCTCATAGCGATGCCGATGAGAGTCTGTGATGGGCGATTTCGCCATGCCAACCGCTGCAGCGCCTGTGGAGCCCGCGCCGGACGGGGACGGCGACGAGCGTAGGCGGGAGGACCCCGAGGCGGGCGGCCAGGAGCAGAAGGGCCTGTGGCCGCCGCGCCACCCGGGGCGCTCGCAGCGGATGATCGGCGAGGTCGTCGTCGACCTCGGTCTCGCCGATCGCGAGGCCGTCGAGGAGGGCGTCGCGACCGCGCGCGCGCAGGGCCGTCCCACCGGTGTCGTGCTCGTCGAGCGCGGGATCCTGCGCCACGACCAGCTCGCCCGCGTCGTCGCCGAGCGCTTCGGCCTGGACTTCGTCGACCTGACCGTGTTCGACCTCGACATGGGCGCGGTGAACCTGATCGGCATCCAGGCGGCCAAGCGCTACCAGGCGGTGCCCGTCGGCTTCACCGACGACGGCGCGCTGCTGCTCGCGATGGCCAACCCCACCAACGTGCTCACGATCGACGACGTCGGCATGATGACCGGCCGTCGGATCAGGCCCGCCGCCGCGTCCGTCGAGGACCTCAACCTGCTGCTCGCACGGCTCGCGCGCCTGGATGACTCGATCGAGGACATCGTCGATGAGGACGTCGAGGAGCAGCAGCGCGACGTCAACGTCGACGAGGCCGACAGCGACGCGCCCGTCATCAAGCTCGTGCACTCGATCGTCGCGCAGGCAGTGCAGCAGGGCGCATCGGACATCCACGTCAACCCCGAGGAGGGCGACACGCGCGTGCTGTTCCGCGTCGACGGCGTGCTCGCCCCGGCCGCGACCGTCAAGCGCAAGATGGCGATGGGTGTTGTCTCGCGCATCAAGATCATGGCCGACCTCGACATCTCCGAGCGGCGCGTGCCGCAGGACGGGCGCTTCGCGCTGACCGTCGAAGGGCGACGCGTGGACATCCGCGTCGTCACGCTGCCGCTCGTCAACGGCGAGGGCGTCGTGATGCGCATCCTCGACCAAGGCGGCGGCGTCACCGTCGACGGCCTCGAGTCGCTCGGGATGCAGGGCGCCGAGCTCGAGCGCTTCTCGCGCGCGATCCACCGGCCCAACGGCGCCGTGCTCGTCACCGGGCCGACCGGCTCGGGCAAGTCGACCACGCTGTACGCCGCGCTGCACGCGCTCAACGACGGCGAGCGCAGCATCCTCACGATCGAGGACCCCGTCGAGAAGCGCATTCCCGGCATCAAGCAGATGCAGATCGCGCCCAAGGCCGGCGTCACCTTCGACGTCGGCTTGCGCTCGATGCTGCGCGCCGACCCCGACGTGATCATGGTCGGCGAGATCCGCGACCGCGAGACCGCGCACATCGCCGTCGAGGCCGCACTCACCGGCCACCTAGTGCTCTCCACGCTGCACACGCGCGACGCGCCCAGTGCGCTCGGGCGACTGATCGACATGGGCATCGAGCCGTTCCTCGTGTCCTCCGCCGTCGACTGCATCGTCGCCCAGCGCCTCGTGCGGATGCTCTGCAAGCACTGCAAGCGCCCGCAGAGCGTCTCCGAAGCGGTGCTCGCCGAACACGGGCTCGCCGGCGCCCAGCCCTACGAGGCCGTCGGCTGCTCGCGCTGCGCCGCCTCCGGCTACCGCGGCCGCCTCGCGCTGTACGAGGTGATGACCGTCTCAGAGCCGATCCGCGCACTGATCCTCGAGCGCTCATCGGTCGATCAGATGGTCGCCGTCGCGCTCTCCGAAGGGATGTTGCGCCTACGCGACGACGGCCTGCAGAAGGTCCGCGACGGCGTCACCTCGATCGCCGAGGTCGAACGCATGACCAACAGCTTGCTGTAGGCGCCACTCGTCACGCGCCGGGGCGGCCGCGCGCCAATCGCGCGCGGCCGCCCCGAGTCAGCCAGAGAGAATGCTCGGCGAAGCTCGCTCTCGCCGAGCCCTGGGCTACTTCTTCCTGCTGGACTTCGTGCCCTTCTTCTTCCCCTTGCTGCCCTTCTTCTTGTGCTTGACGGTCGCCGGCTTCGGGTTGAAGCGGTCATAGCCCGAGTACGCGTCGGCCTTGCAGCCCGCCGGGCGACCGAGGTCGAACGGCCCGGAGATCGCCTGCGTGACGACGCCCTTTTCCAGGTACGCGTAGGTCACGGTCAGCAGCGGATCGACGCGCGGCTCCTTGCACAGCTTCGTTCCGATCGAGAACTGCCCGGTGATCGTGTTGTAGCCTTCCTTGTCCAGCCCGACGCAGTTGAGCGCGAAGCCGGGGACTTCCCCGGAGCACGAGAACGACGCGGACAGCGGCTTGGATGTCGCATTTGAGGTCACGATCGGCTGGCCCTGGATGCCCGTCACCGGGATCTGCGCCTGCAGCTGATAGCCGGTGATCGGGCCGTTGCAGTAGAACGCGTACTGCACCGGCTGTTCTTCGTCGCCGGCTTCCGCTTCACCCGCGGCGATCTTGCCGATGCAGTTGTAGTTGTTGGGGTTGGCTTCTTCGGCATGGACGATGGCGGGGGTCGCGAGCAGCAGGGCCACAAAGCCCACGATCGCGGCGAGCCACCATGTCGCTTTGCGGTGTGCTGGTTCGATGAGGTGCAACGGGGGTCTCCGTTCGTTGGTTGATGGATCTGTCATCGCCGCAGGAGCTTTTCGAGGCTCTGCTTCGGTGAAGTTGGGTTGAACGCGGCCGAGGAGTGCGCGCCGACGGACGCGAACGGCGAGATCAGCAGGACGCCCGCGGGTGGCTGGGTGGTGAGCGTTGCCGTGGCCGCGCCGGCGGGCAGGCCGGTCGCCGTGGCGTTGCCAACCGACGCGGACGTCACCACGATCAGCCCGCTTTCGCGAAAGTCCGCGGCGGATGTGATCGTCGGCACCGTCGCCTTCAGGAATTCGTCGGCGGCGCTCAGCGCGCCCGTTTCCGTCGCGCAGGCGGCGCCCGCCGCGCCTTCCGGGCACGGCGGCTGGACGATCGTGTCGAGCAGCTGCGGCGGTTCGCTCGCCAGCAGCGCGGTCTCGTTCGCGAACGCGCCGCCGTCGAGGGCCGACCAGCCGCTGAGGAGTGTGCCCGCGGGTACCGCCTGCGTGTCGATGTACGGGGCCGCCGTCGGCTGGCCGGTCGCCGCTGCGAACGAGGTGCCGGCGAGCTCGATCAGCCACACGTGCGTGATCGGCGGTAGCGGGGTCGTCTTCTTCGTGCTCTTCGGCGTCGTCGACGTCGGCGTCGTCGTTTCCGTTTCCGTCGTCGTGGTCGCCGCGCTCGAGGCTTCTTCCGTGCTCGCGTGTTTGCGTTTGCGCCGTTTCCTGCGAGGCGTCGCTTCGGCGACGATCGCCGGCGGCTGTGCCGCGGCCGCCCTGGCCTGCGCCGCCCGCACCGCAGCGCCGCGAGCCAGCGACGCGATCAGCAACGGCAGCGCCGGGTTGGCCTGCGAGGGCGCGGGAGCCGGGCCGATCGCGGCGCCCACGGCCACGCCGATTCCGAGCATCGCCGCGGCGAGCGCGGCGGTCACGCGCGCCGAGGGGGCGCGGAAGGAAGACTTTCGGTTGTCGGGCGTGTTGTTCATCGAGTGGGGCGAAATTCTCGTAAATCAAGAACACGGTCCGGACCCCAAGGGTTCCGGACCATGCCTATAAAATAGCTAATGTCGATCGGATCTATGGGGATATGCTATGTTCGCCCCTCCACGTTGTCAACTCTTTGTCAATCGATCTCGAAACGGAGCCTCTTTTCAATGCATCGAATCCGCCGTCTCTCCGTCGCCCTCACGGTGGCTGGCGTGGTCGGGGTTGCGGCGCCTGCGGCCGCAAGCGCCACCGCACTGGTCACCATCAGTGGCGCCACGTCGTCCTACCCGCTCGTGCAGCTGCTCGCTAACAAGTACGTCAAGCTGCACCCGCACAAGATCAGGTTCAAGATCACCCAGGGCGGCACGACCGTCGGTATCAGCAACGTCAAAAACGGCAGCGACACGATCGCCGACGTCGCCCAGGAACCGACCAGCGCCGACGCCGGGCTTGACTTCTACCCGATCGCCAAGTACGCGATCTGCGTGGTCACGAACAAGTCCAACCCGGTCACGAACCTGACCCAGGCCCAGGTCACGTCGATCTTCACCGGCAAGACCAAGGCGTGGAGCAGCGCGTTGGGCGGCGCCACGGCCACCGGCCCGATCGAAGTCTTCACGCGCACGTCCGTCGCCGGCGTGCTGACCAGCTTCAAGTCGCTGCTGCTCGAAGGCAAAAGCGTCGAGTCGAGCGCCACCGAAGAGGCGACCGAGGGTGAGATGCGCCAGGCGGTCGAAAGCGCCCCCAGCGGGATCGGCTTCCTGTCGAACTACCAGGCCAATAAAGGCGGCCTGAACTCGGTCGAGTTCAACGGCGTGGCGTGCAACCAGACGACCGCGGCATCCGGCCAGTACGGCGGCGTGGCCGTGTTCTTCGAGGTCACCAAAGGCCCCGCCAGGGGAGGCGCGGCGGCGTTCATCAGCTGGATCGACCACTCTGGCGCCGCGAAGAAGATCATCGCCAGCCAGTGGGTCCCGATCGGCTAGAGCAGTGGCTCGAGCGGCTGAGAGAGCAATGTCCGGGATGCTGAGAAGGCCATGGCCGACAGGCTGAGCGAGCCATGATCGAGCGGCTGCGAAAGCCGTGGCCTGACCACCGCGCCGAGCGTATGCTCGGCGCGGTGTCGTTGCTGGTGCTGGTCGTCGTCGTCGCGATGGCGGTGTTCGTCGCGACGAAGGCGTGGCCGGTCTTCCAGCACAACGGGCTCAGCTGGCTGCTGGGCGGCGGCGACCTCGAAACCGAGGTCAACAGGATGACCGTCACGACGACCAACCCCGCGGCGTCGGTCTTCCACCTGCGCGCGTGGCCCCTGATCTACGGGACGCTGCTGACGACCGCGTTCGCGCTCGTGCTCGGGATGACGATCGCGGTGCTCTCGTCCGTGTTCATCGTCGAGCTCGCGCCGGTACGCGTGCGCCGGGTGGTGATCCCGATGGTTCGCCTGCTCGCGTCGGTCCCGTCGGTCATCTACGGGCTGATCGGGATCCTCGTGCTCGTGCCGTTCGTCGGTCAGCACATCATCAGCATCCACGAGAAGGAATCGGTGCAGAACGTCGTGCAGCTGACGGGTGCCGGGCTGCTCGTCACCGTCGTGATCCTCACGGTGATGATCACCCCGATCATGATCGCGCTGATCTGCGAGGCGCTCGTCTCCGTGCCGCCGTCCTGGCGCGAGGGGGCGGTGGCGCTCGGCTTGAACCCGCTGCGCGCGGTGCGCGCCGTGACGCTGCGCGCGATCCGCCCGGCGATCGTGGCGGCCGCGGTGCTCGCGACCGCGCGCGCGCTCGGCGAGGCCGTGATGATCCAGATGGTCTCGGGCGGCAAGTTCTTCTCGCCCAAGCCGGTCGACGGGGTCATCTTCTTCTTCGAGCCGCTGCGCACGCTCGCCTCGGCGATCGTCGACTACCGCGACGGCATCGGCTCGCCGGCGCTGGGCGCGACCGTGTACGCGCTCGCGCTGCTGCTGCTGTTCTCGGCGTTCGTGCTGTCCGTGACCGGCTACCTGATCAAGCTCCCGCTACGCAAGTACCAGACACGCGGATGAGCTCGTTCTCGCCAGGGATGCAGCAGGCGGGGCAGGGGGCTCCCGCGGGGGGCGGCTCGAGCGGGCGCGGCCGGCGCTCCTCGCCGATGAGCTGGCGCTGGGGCGATCGGATCGCGCTCGCGGCCGCTTGGACGGCTGGCATCTCGCTGTGCGTGATCGCAGCCGCGATCGTCCTGTACATGGGCTACCGCGGGATCCAGTACCTGCGTCCGGGCCTGCTCTTCACCCATCCCAAAGTCAGCGAAAGCGGCGCCGCCTCGGGCGGGATCCTCGACCCGCTGCTCGGCACCATCGTGCTGACCGCGATCGGGATCGTGCTCGCGCTGCCGCTGGCGCTCGCCAGCGCGGTGTGGGTCGCCGAGTACGGCCGTCCGAGCTGGCTGGCGCGCGTGGTCGAGTCGAGCATCGAGATCGTGGCCGGCACGCCCGACATCGTGATCGCGATCTTCGGGCTGGCGCTCTTCCAGCTCTCGCTGTTCGCGCCGTTCTCGTTCACGGCCGAAGGCGGCGGCGTGTACGGGCGCTCGTTCCTGGCGGCCGGCGCGATGATGTCGCTGCTCGCGGTCCCGCCCGTCTACGCGGCCACGCGCGACGGGCTGCAGGCGGTGCCCGGGCACATGCGCGAGGCGGCCTTCGCGCTGGGCAAGACGCGCATCACGACGATTCGGCGAGTGCTGCTCCCCAGCGTGCGCTCGAACATCGCCACCGGGGTCACGCTCGGCATCAGCCGCATCATCGGCTCGACGGCGATCGTGTTGATCCTGCTCGGCGAGACGCTGACCATCGAAACGCAGGGATCGGTGCCGGTGCTCAACCTCCTGCGCGGCACCGGCTCGTCGCTGACCACCTACATCTACGACAACTCGCCGGCTGGCGAAGGCGGCGCCCCCCAGAAAGCCTATGCGGCGGCGTTCCTGCTGCTGATCTTCGTGCTGGCGCTGAACTGGATCGTCGACAGGATCGGCCGGGCGCAGGCGAGCGCGACCGGGGTGCCGGTGGTCGGAGCGGTGGTCTAGCGATGCCCGCAGGACCTTTTACAAATCGCCGAAAAGCCGCTAACCTCAGTGCTCTGATGGCGAAAGTCAAGGCAATGGAGTTTGTGCTCGATGAGTCCTGACGAGATGCTTCTTGATCCCTGGAGCTTTGCGACGGACGGCCGCGAGCGCGCGCTCGCGAGCGAGGCGCTGAGGAACGGGCCGCTGCCCGGCGAGCCGCAGCCGAGCCAGAACCCGTTCGGCGACGGCACGGTGCCGCCCGTGCGCACGATCGTGCTCGACCGCCCGCCGACGCCGGCGCGACCCGTGCCCGAGCGCGAGGCCGTGCGCAGGCCCTCATCGGCCGCCGGCCCCGAGCGCCTGAGCCTGCGCGAGGTCAGCATCTCCTATGCCGGCAAGCCGGCCGTCAAGTCGGTGTCGCTGTCGGTCCACCAGGGCGAGGTGCTGGCGCTGATCGGGCCCTCCGGCTGCGGCAAGACGACGCTGCTGCGCACGCTCAACCGCCTGACGGAGCTGACCCCGAGCGCGTCGCGCTCGGGCGAGATCATGCTCGACGGCGAGGACATCCACGACCTCGTCGATACCACGCTGCGCTCGCGCGTGGCGATGGTCTTCCAGCAGCCCAACCCGTTTCCGATGTCGATCTTCGACAACGTCGCCTTCGCGCTGCGCGAGCAGGGCCGCAAGCGCCCCGGGCGGCGTGAGCTCGAGCCGCTGGTGGCCGACGCGCTGCGCAGGGCCGGCCTCTACGACGAGGTTCGCGACGACCTCGACCGGCCGGCGCTGCGGCTGTCGGGCGGGCAGCAGCAGCGCCTGTGCATCGCCCGCGCGATCGCGCCGCGGCCCGAGGTGCTGCTGATGGACGAGCCGTGCAGCGCCCTGGACCCGATCTCCACGGGCGTGATCGAGGAGCTGATCGGCGAACTGCGGCGCGACCTGGCGGTCGTGATCGTCACCCACAACCTCGCGCAGGCGCACCGTGTCGCCGACAAGGTCGCCTTCATGTATCTCGGCGACCTGGTCGAGTACGGGACGACCCAGGATCTGTTCGAGGACCCGCGCGCGGAGCGCACGCGCGAATACGTACGCGGAGCGTTTGGATGAGCACGCGGCCGATGCGGATCAGGCGGGCGCTGGCGCTCGCCGGCTGCGGCATGCTCGCCGTCGGCCTTGCCGCTTGCGAGAGCACCGAGCAGGAAAGCGCCAAGATCGGCCGCGAGAACGAAGCCGCCGCGCGGGCCGCGGCAAAGCCCGCGGCCAGCAAGCACCCCAGCGCCCGCGCGCATGGGCGCGGCTCCACGCACGGCGCGTCGCACAAGGGGTCGGCCTCGCGATGACGAACCTCGCCCCGGTGCCCTCCGAAAGCTCCACCTGCGCGAACTGCTCGGCCCCGCTCCTCGCCGACCAGCGCTACTGCCTCTCCTGCGGGCAGCCGTGCTCGCCCGTGCGGCTCGCTTTCCTGGACGTGCTCGAGACCGAGCGCCAGCCGCAGCTCGGCGCTGGCTCCGCGGGCAACGCGCCGGTTGCCTTCACGTCCTATGTCGAACCCGCGGCGGGACCCGCGTGGCTGCGCCGGTACGCGCCGCTGTTCGCCGTCCTGTCGGTGCTGCTGCTCGCGCTGATCGTGGGCCTGCTCGTCGGCCACTGGGTCACCCAGAGCAAGGTTTCGTCGGCTCCGCAGGTGATCAAAGTCGAAGGCCTCGGCGGCGGCGCGCTCGCCGCGGGGACCGGCACGACGCCCACCACGAGCACCACGCCGGGAGCGAGCGCAAAATCCGGCACGTCCGCCAAGAGCGAAGAAGCGAAAGAAGAAGCCGAAGCCAAGGCGGAAGAAAAGGCCGAAGAAAAAGCCCCCGCGAAAGCGCCCGAAGCCAAGAAAGTCAGCGAATCCTCGATCAAAAAACTTGGGGAAACGCACGGCAAGGCGCACGAGAAGGAACTCAACGAAATCAGCACCGCACCGATCGAAGTCAAATGAGCACACCTGAGGGCAACGGGAGCACGGGGGGGATCGTCCTGCCCGCGGGCGGGCTGCCGACGCCGGCCGGCTCGATGGCCGAGCTGCGCCGCCGGCGCCTGGAGCTCGCCGAGCGCGTCGCCGCGCTGACGTGGGACCTCGGCGGCCTCGCCTACGAGATGGCGATCCGCGACCACTACCGCCTGGACGTGCTCGCCCGCAAAGCCTCAGAGCTCCAGGAGGTCGACGCGCAGCTCGGCGAGCTGCAGCGCCTGCTGGCAACCGCCGAGGCGGGCGTCCACGGCCAGTGCCGCTCGTGCGGCGCCGTGCACAGTCGCGGCGCGGCCTACTGCTGGCACTGCGGCGCGCCGCTGCTCGCCGAGGCCCGGCCGTCGGTGCTTCAGGGCGAGGGCCCGGGCTGACGCTCGGAACCTACGCCTGCGGCTCGCAAGCCACGCCCACGATCTGCCTGCCCCACCTCGATTTCGGCAAGCTCACGGCAAGCAGCGGATTGAACGCCATCATCGCGAGTCTGGCCGCAGGCCGGAGCCCGTGATCGCGAGAAACGACGTCGTCGATAACGCTCTGGCCACGCGTGAGCACGAACCATCGATACAGATTGAAGAATGGGAATCCAGCCCCACCCACCTCCAGTGTCCTCAGGCCGGCTTCGTCAAGCGTTCGCGCCAACCGCTCCGGCGTGTAATGACGTCGATGGCCTATGTGACGGTCAAACGCCGAGATCGGCCCTCCGGGCACGGTGACCACGACCAGCGCCCCGGGCTGCAGGTAGTAGCGAGCGTTGCGCAGGAGCGTGACCGGATCGTCCACATGCTCGAGCACCTCCGAGCACACGGCGTGGGTGCCCCACCCCGCGAAATCCTGGCCATCCGGCGCGACGCCGGCTACGAGGTCTGCCTGGATGAAATGGGCACCGGGGACCTTCTCCCTTGCGAGCTCGACACCCCTGGCGCTCATCTCGACTCCGAGCATCTCTGCGCTCGGCCAGCGACGATGGGCGTCGTATATGAGATCGCCGGTACCACAGCCGAGGTCCACAAGCCTCTCCGGACTCGTGCGCCGGTCGAGTAGTCGCACCGTCAGCCGACGACGATATATCTGAGCTGGGCTGTGCGTCGCCGCCTCGGCGTAGTCGACCCAGTGGGTGTTCCAGTCGTCGTAGTCCGTCGGCTCAGCCATGGTCGCGGTGGTATCGGCATGTGTCATACATAGCGCGCGGATCCGCCGACAGACCTTACCCCGAAGTTCACGAGCTGCTGGGCGCCCCGGAGCTCCCCGTCTCCGATCGGCGATAATCTCGCCACCTGAGCGCTCTGGCCATGCGTTCGGCGCACGTTACCCGGGTCGCGTGTCTCTGACTATCGCCGTCCAGGACGGAAACACTCACCCGTGATATGGGTGAGTACCGCACGCTTTGTTGACCTATCCGTCACGCCACACGAATGGTATCGGTTACCCTGCCACGACTTCCGGCGGAGGGATCCTGACATGGAGGCGCATCCCACAACCGATTCACATCTCGAGCGCCACGTCGGCATACACGGCTGGGCTCGGACTGCTCGCTCGAGCGTCGCGGCCAGGCGCATGTGTCTCGATGCCGCTCTGACGCTGTCGATGGTGTTCATCGTGGTTGCCCCGATGATCCTCACGCGCTCCGGCTTCGCGTACGACTTCACCGACAATCTGTGGCTCACCTGGGCTGCCGGCAGAGGGCTGGTCGAGGCAGGGCATCCGAGCTACTTCCTCGATGCGAGCATCCCGGCGATGGGCGTGTTCTATCCCCTGCTCGCCTTTGAAGGAGGGACACTGCTCGTCCTGACCGGTGGCATCGGCGAACTCCTCGGAGGCCACCCGGTGCTGGCATTCACCATCGTCATCACGCTGGCGGTCGCCGGCGATTACCTGGGTGCGCTCTGGCTGGCTCGTCAGTTCGGCCTGCGTGGGCTGCTGGCCCATGCGCCGGGGATCGCGATCGTCACGAGCGCCTACTACATCACGAACCTCTACGGGCGCGGGGACTTTCCCGAGTTCGTGGCGGTCGCCGCGCTTGCGCCACTTGCCGCAAGCGCCGTCCACCTCGTGCGCACTCCCATGTGGCGCCCGGGAGCCGTGCTCGTCTTCGTGCTGTCGACGATGGTCCTCACAGGCAGCCACAACCTCACGCTTGTTTGGGGCTCGAGCATGGCCGCGCTCGGCGTATGCGCCGTTTGGCTGGCTCTCGGCCCGTCGCGTCGTCTCCCGTATCGACGCCTGGCGATGGTCGGCGCTCTCGCTGTGACGAGCACGATGCTCAATGCGTGGTTTCTGTTTACAGATGTGGCATACGAGGGGCGCTTGGCTGCCCGTTCGGTGGGCCATCAGGCCGGTACCTCGCCGTGGTCGAGCACGCCCTTCTTCAACACGCCGGCCGTGCTGCTGGATCCATTTCGCGCCGTCCCAAAGCAGTCGACCACGCCGGCGCTGTATGTCCAGGCGCCGGTATGGTTCCTGGCCTGGGGCCTCCTGGTCGGAGCATTGCTCCTGAGGCACAGGCGCACCGAGCGTCGCCTGCGACGACTTTGGACCTGCGCTCTGTTGCTGGTGCTGCTCGTGCTTTCCATGATCATGAGCTCGGCGTTCTGGAGCATCGTGCCCTTCCCGTACAACGAGATTCAGTTCCCGTACAGGCTGTGCAGCTACGTCTTCTATGCCGTCGCCGGATTGGTTCTCGTCAGTGCGCTGATATTGCAGAGATACACGGACGAAGGCGGACGCCGCATGGTGCGCGGACTGCGCGCTGCGCTCGTCGGTGTCTGTGCCATCAGCGTGCTGCTCTGCCTGTGGCAGCAATGGCGAGCTCACACCACCATGCCCGGCTCATATGAAAATCGCGGAGAAGCGCTCGTGAGCACGAGTGTTCTGCCCCGCACATGGTACCTGACCGAAGGCGCGTTCTCCGATCGGCAGGCGCCCGTCGTCGCGGTGCCAGAAGAACGGCTCGCGATCATACCGCCGAGCGACGTACACGGCGACCGCTTTTCGGCGGTGCTGAACCTTCCCGAAGGTCCGCAGCCCATTCAGACGGACATCGACGCAGGCACCTACCTGGTGCACATATCGGGTGTCCAGCCGATCGGGCGGGATCCGCTGGGATTCCTCGTCGTGCGACGGGAGCCAAACGACAATCGGGGACCTGTCCACGTCGTCATGGAAACCGCGCACAACGCTGTCACAATCGCTGCCCGCGCTGTGAGCGGGATCGCGGCGCTGCTCGTGCTGCTCGTCTTGCTCTGGACCTGCGTGCGCCGGAGACGGCGCGCGTCGCGCGAGCCGAGGCCCGTTGCGGCAAATCCTTCGTCGTGAAGTGGTCACTCCCGACCCGATCTGCGCGGGCGCGGGCGCTCTACCGGCGGTTGGCGTAGTGGCGCTCGGAGTCGACCGCTGGCTCGGGCTGTCGCCTTCCATCTCTGACTGCGAGCGCTGCCTCGGAGATGTTCGCATCGATTGAGTCGAGCAGCGCTTCGACGGAGCTGTGCCCGCACCGCCACCCCAGGAACGCCAGCTTCTCGCTCTTGAAACGCACGATCGGCACATCTCCCTTCCACCCGCGTGTCCCGCCGGCATACTCGAAGCGGACCTCAGTGAGTCCCATGCGCTTCACGACCAGATCGGCGATCTCTGCGACGGTAACGTAATCGCCGGTGCCGACATTGAAGACCTCGATACCGTTCCAGCCACGATCGGTGACGATCAACATGGCTAAGACAACATCGCTGACGTGGATGTAGGACTTGCTCTGCTCGCCATCCCCGAGGATGTGGAGCACGCTTTGGTCGTCCAGCAGGCGCCGCACGAAGTCATATGTCACGCCGTGCGTCTGTTTGGGGCCGACTACGTTCGCGAAGCGAAAGATCGCGGCATGTATGCCGAACATATGGGCGTAGGCCGCCAGGATCGCTTCGCTGCCCAGCTTGCTCGCACCGTAGGTCGACACTGGGACCAGGGGGCCGAAGCTCTCGTCCACCTCCTCTTCACCCCGATCGCCGTAAACGCCCGAGCCAGATGCATAGGTGACGCGGGACACGCCATTGATGCGCGTGGCCTCCATCACGTTCTGCGTCAGATAGGTGCCCTGCCAGAAGTCGATGCTTGGATCGTGGGCAGCTGCTGCGATGTCGGGGTTTGCCGCGAATAGATACGCGTGATCGCAGCACTGCATCGCCTTGATGACGGCGTCGAGATTGCCGAGATCCGCCTCGACCAGCGTCAGCCGCGAATCCTCCAGCAGGCCGTCGAGGTGGGAAATGCTGCCAGAGACGAAATTGTCGAACACGACCACCTCGTGGTCGGGACGGCGCAAGAGCTCGCGTGCGAGATGGCTGCCGATGAAGCCAGCGCCGCCGGCTATGAAAGATCGTGTCGGCACGCCGGGAAGTCTACCTCCGGCGATGCCCGATGAATCGAATAAGCCGGTGCATCGGATTGGCGGCAGAGCCCGAGGGTCGCGGGTCGAGCTGATGAAATCGTGGCGGGCATACTCCTTTCACACGACGCTCTCGGCCGACGAGGTCGCGCTCCACGGGCCGCAACGGCAAGCCCTTGTCTCTGTCTCGACCACGGCCCGCGCTCACGACGGTCGTCCAGGCGACTCCCGGCGAGCCGCCCGCTTGGGTAGCGTGTCGACGATGAGATCGAAGATCGTCGCATCGCTGGTGCTCGCGCTCGCTGTCGCGCTCTCCCTGGCTGGCCTCTCGGCCGCCAAGGGCGGCCCCGTGCACCGCGCCGGCGCACGGCTCGAATACGGCTGCCCGATCCTGCCGGCGGAAGACCCGCTCAACCAGGAAATCGCGAATGCGCCCGTGAACCCGAACTCGGCGAACTACATCGCGAGCATCGGGCTGAGCGCGCACCTGCACCCGGACTTCGGCACCGAGCCGAGCTACGGCATCCCGTACACGGTGGTCGGCCCCGAACAGGCAAAGGTGCCGATCAAGTTCACCAAGTACCGCGCCGAATCGAACCCCGGGCCGTACCCGGTGCCGGCGAACGCGACGATCGAGGGCGGCGGCAAGAACGGCCACGGCGACAAACACGTGCTGGTCGTGCAGGAAGGCACGTGCATGCTCTATGAGATGTACAAAGCCCATCGAACGAAGACCGGCTGGGCGGCATACAACGGCGCGGTGTTCAACCTGCGCAGCGACGCGCTGCGCCCGGAAGGATGGACGTCCGCGGATGCCGCCGGCCTGCCGATCTTCCCGCTGCTCGCGCGCTACCCCGAGGTCGCGTCCGGGCAGATCGACCACGCGTTGCGCGTCACCGTGCCGGAGAGCCAGGACGGCTACATCCACCCCGCGACGCACTTCGCGTCGAGCAGCTCCAGCCCCAACCTGCCGCCGATGGGGCTGCGATTGCGTTTGAAGGCCAGCTACAGCCTCGCCGGCTTCGACGGCGAGTCGCTGGTGATCCTCGAAGCGCTGAAGCGCTACGGCCTGATCGTCGCCGACAACGGCTCGCCGTGGTTCATCACCGGCGCGCCCAACCCCGGCTGGAACGACGAGAACCTCGAAGAGATCAAGCAGGTCCCCGGGTCGGAATTCGAAGCCGTCGAAAGCGGCCCGATCCTGCACGGCTAACCGCGGGCGCCACGCGCCCGTCCGGCCGTGCCGCACGGCCGACGCGGCTACTCGACCGGAGCCTGGACCGGCGCGGCCGCCGGAACCGGCACCGCCTCGGGCACGGGTGCGGCCACCGGCGCCTGTGTGGCGAGCGGCTGCGCGGGTGCCTGCGGCTGCGCTGTGGTCTGGGTCAGCCTTGGCGTCTCGCCGCTGATCGAGTCCTTGAACTCGCGCATCCCGGTGCCGACCGAACGGCCGATCTCAGGCAGGCGCTTGGCGCCGAACACGAGCAGCAGGACGATCAGCAGAAACGCGATATGGAGTGGGTTATCTAGTCCCATGCGCTCAGTCTACGCCTTTTTCGCCCCGTCCCGGCCGACTCTCGTCCGATGGACGAGCTGCGCGGCGACGAGCAGCATCAGCACGGCGAACGCGTCGCGCAGCGCGGTGCTCGAAAGCGTGTTCGCGAGCGCGACGCCGGCGGCCGCGCCGGCCACCGACAGCAGACCCAGAAGCAGGGCGTCGCGGCGCACGACGTTGCCGTAGCGGTCCTGGCGGTAGGTGCCGACGATCGCGACGGGGACGATCGCGAGCAGCGAGGTCGCCTCGGCGTGGTGCTGGTCGAGGCCGAGGAACAGCACGAGCCCGGGCACGAACAGCACGCCGCCGCCGACCCCCAGCAGGCCGGCGACGATCCCGCCCACAAGGCCGATGGCGAGCGCGCCGATCACCGCACCACCAGCTCGACCGCGCTGGCGACGAGCACAGCGGCGAACAGGAGGGCGATCGAGCGCGCCTGCAGGCGCTGCTGCAGCCACGTGCCGATCAGCACGCCGCCGACGGCTGGCACCCCGATCAGCACCGCGTCGAGCAGCCGCACGTTGCCGTACAGCCCCTGCGCGGCGGCGGCGAAGCCGGCGATGAACACGATCGCGGCGAGCGAGGTGGCGGTGGCGGCGCGCTCGCCGTAGCCGAGCCACAGGACGAGCAGCGGCACGATCACGCTGCCGCCGCCGACGCCGAACAGGCCGCTGAAGAGACCGGCGAGCGTGCCGATCGCCATCAGCCTCAGCGAGCGCTGCGGAAAGCGCCCCGCGGTCCCTTGCGCGGGCGCGCGGCCCGGCAGCCCAGACGTTGACACTGCGCGCCATACTAGACGCCGTGTCCCCAGCCGCGACGCTAGTGGAGGCGCTCGAGCCGATCCGCTCCGATCCCGCCCGCGCGGCGGTGCTGCTCGACATCGACGGCACGCTCGCGCCGATCGTGCGCCACGCGGCCGACGCGCACGTGCCGGAGGCCACGCGCGGGCTGTTGATCGAGATCGCGCGCCGCTACCGGGTGGTCGGCTGCGTCAGCGGCCGGCGCGCGAGCACGGCGCGCCAGATCGTCGCGATCGGGACGATCGCGTACGTCGGCAACCACGGCGGCGAGCTGCTGCGCCCGGGCGCGACCAGCCCGGAGGTCGACCCCGAGCTGGCGGCGTGGACGGCGCGCGTGCGGGAGTTCGCGGCGAGCGTGTTCACGAGCGAGCACCAGCGGCTGCGCGTGCGCAGCGAGGACAAGGACACGATCGCGGCGTTTCACTGGCGCGGCGCGCCCGACGAGCAGGCGGCCGAGGCGGCGGTGCGGGAGATCGCGCGGCGCGCGGAGGAGCAGGGATTCGTCGTGCACTGGGGGCGCAAGGTGCTCGAGGTGCGCCCGCCGGTGGTGCTCGACAAGGGGCTCGGCATCGCGACGCTGCTGCGCGGCAAAGAGCTCGCGGCGGCGATGTACGTCGGCGACGACACGACCGACCTCGACGCATTTCGCGGCCTGCGCTCGCTCGTGGAGTCGGGCAGCCTCGCGTGCTCGGTGTGCGTGGCGGTCAGCTCCGACGAAGCGCCACCGGGCCTGGCGGCGGAGGCCGACCTGACGGTCGACGGTCCCGGCGGCGTGCGGGAGCTGCTCGAGGCGCTGCTGTAGCGCCGTGCGGTTCGTCGACTTCCTCAGGACGACCGTGCTGCTGAGCGCCGGCGCGGCGACCGCGCTCGCCGCGGTCACCGTGATCGCGGCCAGCTCGCGCTCTGACACACAGCTGGCGGAGGTCGCTGTCGGCTGGTGGCTGATCGCCTCGGCGATCGGGATGCGGCTGGGCAGGCTCGCGCAGACGAGCCCGCCGATCGCGCGGCTGCTGTCGAGCGCGCAGGCGAGCACCTCGCTGCCGGAGCACCATCCGAGCGCGATCCTGCTCAATCGGCTGTGGCCGCTGGTGGTGTTCACGCTGCTGTCGGGAGGCCTTGCGTTCCTCGCGCCGCAGATCCCCGGCATCGCCGCGGGCTTCGCGATCATCTGGGCGCTCGCGTGGCGGCGCCAGGACGCGGCGGTCGCGGCGATCGAGGAGCGCGACGGCGCCACGTTCTACGTGCGCCGCACCTCGTCGTTGCGGCCGATGGCGCTCGTGCGCACGCCCGGCTTCAAGACGGCCCGGCCGGAGCGCTTCGACGGCGCCGTCGGCTGAGATGCACTCCGCAGTAACGTCGCCGGGGGCGGCGGGGCCGGCAGGCCAGGCCGACGTGCTGATCGTCTCGCTCGGCTCCACCGAGGGGCTGCGCCGGGCGGACGAGGAGCTGCGCGACGCTCTGCAGCGAGCGGGCGCGAGCGTGGTCCTCTCGCGTGCGCGGCCGACGCGGCCGACGCGGACGCTGATGCTCACGGACCTTGCGTGGGCGCGCGCGGCGCGCGCGACAACGATCCGGGCGCTCGCGGAGATTCAGAGCTCGCGGCCGGCGGGCTCGCCGCCGCCGGCGATCGTCTACTCGAGCACGACCGCCGCGCTGCTGTGGCCGCGACCGGGGGCGATCCGCTTCGACGCACCCTCCGCGGGCAACCGTTCCGGTCGCCACGGGCTGTGGCAGCGCCCGCTCGAGCGCCGCAGACTGGGCCAGGCGCCGCTGTTGCTGCCGTGGAGCGAGGGCGGGCTGCGCGAGGCGCCGGCGATGGCGCGCAGCGGCGAGAGCGCGGTGGTGCTGCCCGTGCCCGTCGAGCCTTCAGGCGCCGCGGCGTCGACGACAGGGCGCGACATCGCCGCGATCACGTACGCCGCCAACCCCGCCAAGAAGGGTTTCGACCGCGTGCTGGCCGCCTGGCGGGGTGTGCGCGAGGAGCTGCCGCCGGGCGTGCCCCGTGAGCTGGTCGTGGCCGGGGCGTCGGCCCGCGAGCTCGCGACAGCCGGCTTCGGCTTTGGCTTGCAGGAGGGGGTGCGCATCGTCGGTGCGCTCCCCTCGGCGGAGTACCGGGCGCTCGTGCGCCGCGCCCGCGTGTTCATGTGCGCGCCGCGTCGCGAGGACTATGGGATCGCCCAGCTGGAGGCGCTCGCCGACGGCTGCCTGCTAGTCACCACGCCCGCGCCGGGTCCCTATGCGGCGTTGCCGATCGCACGCGCGCTCGACGCGCGGCTCGTGAGCGAGGATCTCGCGTCGGCGCTGCGTACGGCCCTGGAGGATCCACTCGCCGACTATGCGGCCCGCGCACGGGAGGCGCTCGTGCCGTTCAGCCGGGCTGCGGCCGACCGCGTGGTCGCCGAGGAGCTACTTCCGCGCCTGCTTGCCTAGCTTCCGCAGCTCCGCCCAAGGCCGCGTGTTGGCGACCTGCTCCTTCGTCAGCCACGCCCGCCGCGCGGTCGCAACCCCCCAGCGCATGTTCGCGAGCGTGGCCGTGCGGTGCGCGTCGGAGTCGATCACGATCGTCACGCCCGCGCGCGCGGCCGCCCGCGCGTTGATGTCCGAGAGGTCGCGCCGGTCGGGGTTGGCGTTGATCTCGAGCATCGTGCCGGTGCGTGCGGCGGCGGCGAACACGGCGTCGAGGTCGATCGCGTACGGCTCGCGCCGCTCGATCAGGCGACCGGTCGGATGCCCGATGGCGTCGACGAGCGGGTGCCCGATGGCGGCGATCATGCGCTCGGTCATCTTCTCTGCGCCCATCCCGAAAGACGTGTGGACGCTGGCGATCACCCAGTCGAGCTCGGCGAGCAGCTCGTCGTCGTAGTCGAGCGAGCCGTCGGGCAGGATGTTGACCTCGCTGCCCGCCAGCAGCTCGATCCCGTCGAGGTGCGCGTCCGCGTCGCGCACGAGCTCGATCTGGCGGCGCAGCCCGTCGGGGGAGACGTCGTTGCCGAAGCCGTGGCTGGCGGAGTGGTCGGTGATCGCGAGGTACTCGTAGCCGCGCTCACGCGCCGCCAGCGCCATCTCCTCGATCGTGTCGTGCCCATCGGAGGCGATCGTGTGGCTGTGCAGGTCGCCGCGGATGTCGCCCAGCTCGATCAGGCGCGGCAGCTCGCCCGCGCGCGCCGCCTCCAGCTCGCCGCGATTCTCCCGCAGCTCCGGCTCTATATAGAGGAGGCCGATGCGCGCGTAGACCTGAAGCTCTGTGGGACATGTTGCGGATTTGCCGGTGGCGTCGTCGAGGATGCCGTACTCGGATACGTGCAGCCCTTCGCGCACCGCGCCTTCGCGCAGCGCCGCGTTGTGCGCGCCCGAGCCGGTGAAGTGCTGCAGCAGGTTGCCCAGCTGTGCGGGGCGCGCGATCCGTAGGTCGACGCTGACGCCGGCGTGCGTGCGTCCGCGCGCGCCCGCCTTGCCGGCGGAGTTGACGCTCTCGATCTGCTCGAGCTTGGCGAGGCTCTTCGCGAGCGTCGTCGGACTCGTGGTGGTGGCGACGATGTCGATGTCCTTGACCGAGTCGGCCTGCCGGCGCGCCGAGCCGGCGAGCTGCACGTGCGTTCCGGGCCCGCCGATCGCGAGCAGGCCGTCCACGAGCGCTTCGCCGATCTCCAGCGCACGCGGCAGCACGATCCGCGGCGCACGCGAGGCGGGCGGGTTGGCGTCGAGGTCGGCGAGCGACGCGAGCACGCTCTCCTCGAGCTTCGGGCCGAGGCCGCGCACGGTCTGCAGGCGCTGCGCGAGTGCGGCATCGCGCAGCGACTGCAGCGAGTCGACGCCGAGCTCGGAGTGCAGCAGCCGCGCGCGCTTGGGACCGAGGCCGGGCAGGCGCGTGATCGCCACCAGGCCCGCCGGGATCTTCGCGCGCAGCTTGTCCGTCGCGGGGATCGTGCCGGTGGTGGCGAGCGCGAGGATCTTCTCCTGCAGCGTGTTGCCGATTCCCGGCAGCTCCGTCGCGCGACCCTCGCGCGCGAGCGCGGCAACCGACGCGGACGCCTCGCGCACGGCCTTCGCGGCGGTGCGGTAGGCGAGCACGCGGTAGGCGATCGCGCCGTCGAGCTCGTACAGGTCGCCCAGTTCCTCGAGCGCGTCGGCGATCGCGGCGTTGGACGGGTCGGGCACGGCTCTCAGCGTAGGGCCGGCCGGCGTCCCGCGCGTGGCGGCTGGGTACGTCGCGTCGCGGCACGCTCTAGGGTACCCGGGCCGATGCCCGGAGAGCCCTGGCTGATACTGCCCACATACAACGAGGCCGAGAACGTGCAGGCGATCGTCGCGGCCGCCGCGAAGGTGCTGGCGGACGCCGCCCCCGCTGGCTTCCGCATCCTGATCGTCGACGATGGCTCGCCCGACGGCACGGGCGAGCTCGCCGACCGCATGGCCGCCGAGCACGACTGGTTGGAGGTGCTCCACCGGACCGAGAAGAACGGCATCGGCCCGGCGTACCTGGCGGGCTTCCGCCATGCGCTCGACCGCGGCGCGGGCTACGTGATGGAGATGGACTCCGACTTCTCGCACGACCCGGCCGACCTCGCGCGGTTGCTGCAGGCGGTGTACGACGGCGCCGATCTCGCGCTCGGCTCGCGCTACGTGCCCGGCGGCGGCGTGCGCGAATGGGGCCTGCTCAGGCGCTTCGTCAGCGAGGGCGGCTCGACGTACGCGCGCGTCGTGCTCGGCCTGCGCGTGCGCGACCTGACAGGCGGCTTCAAGTGCTTTCGCCGCGAGGTGCTCGAGGCGATCCACTTCGACGGCGTGCGCTCGCAGGGCTACGCGTTCCAGGTCGAGCTCACCTACAGCGCCGTGCAGGCCGGCTTCACGGTCATCGAGGTGCCGATCGTGTTCCGCGACCGCCAGCGCGGCACGAGCAAGATGTCCTGGCGGATCGCCGCCGAGGCGATGTGGCTGGTGCCGCTCCTGCGCTTCAGGTAGGCGGCGCGCCCGTCGATGGGTTGGGGATGGATGCCTCCGCGTACGCGTTCGCCCACGGCGTGCGACAGACGCGCGCGACGCTGCGGGCGTGGCAGCGGGCGCCGCTGCGCGTCGTCGGGCGCTGGGTCGCCGGCTCGGCGCTGGCCGCCGTGGGGCTGCTCGCCGCGGTGCTGCTCGTCGCCTCGCTCGACCGCGGCTACGAACAGGTGCTCACGCTGCAGTCGCCGTTCGCCGTCGGGGACCTCGGTGAAGTCGTGCGCGTCCTGCGCAGCAACCTGCTCGTGCTCGCGCTACACGCGATGGCGTGCGTCGCCGGCTTCATCGCCGGCAGCTCGCTGCCGCTGCAGGCACAGCACCATCGCGGCCTCTCGCGCTGGGTGCACGAGCACGGTGGGCGCCTGGCGATCGCGTTCGTCGTGTGCGCCACCGCGTTCTCGCTGTCCGCGCAGGCGTACGTCATCGGGCACGCGCTCGCCGGCGTGTCCCACTTCCTGCGCGTCTCGCCCGCGCTGCTGCTGCTCGGCGTGCTGCCGCACGCGGTCCCCGAGCTGATCGCGCTGTTCCTACCGCTCGCCGCCTGGATCATCGCCAGCCGCAGGGGCGAGTGGGATCAGCTGCTCGCCGCCACGCTCGTCACCGTCGCGCTCGCCGTGCCCGTGCTCGTCGCCTCGGCGTTCGTCGAGGTCTACGTCTCACCGCACCTGTTCACCGCGCTCACGCACATCCACCCGCCGATCGTGCGCAACTCCGAAGGCTGGATCGTCACGGTGCGCTGAGCCGCTCGCCGTCCGCCGCGGTTTTGGCCTCCTGCTCGGCCTTCTGCTCGACCTTCGCCTCCGTGTCTGCCTCCGCCTCCGCCTTCGCCTTGGCCTCCGCTTCGTCGCGCGACTCTCCGCGCAGCAGCCACCCCAGGAGCAGCGCGGCGCCGACGACCACCACGCCGATGAACGCGGGTCCGTTGGAGGACGCGATCGGGAGCATCCACGAGACGATACCCACGCCCCCTTGGGCCCCTTCCTTCATTTTGTATAGTGAAGGAAAGCGACGACCAAGGAGATGACGATGGCAGGCACCCTCACCCAGATCACAGACACCAACTTCGACGCCGAGGTGCTCGAAGCGGACGGGCCCGTGCTCGTCGACTTCTGGGCTCCCTGGTGCGGCCCCTGCCGCGTCGTCGCGCCCGTGCTCGAGGAGATCGCCTCCGAGCGTCCCGAGCTGCGGATCGTCAAGCTCGACATCGACGAGAACCCGCAGACCGCCGCGCGCTTCCAGGTGCTCTCGATCCCGACGATGATCCTGTTCAAGGCCGGCGAGCCCGTCAAGACGGTGATCGGCGCCTACCCCAAGAAGAAGCTCGAGGCAGAGCTGGAGCCGGCCCTCGCCTGAGCCGGCCTCAAGTTCGCGACGGCTCCGGTCGCAGGTCCTCCGTCCGAGCGGGCTGATCCAATGGATTGGAATGCAGGCGGCCACTTCGGAGCGTCCGGGCGTGGATTGCGCTGCCGCAGAGGGCGATGGTCAAGAGATTGAGCTGCGCGATCTTGGGATCCGAGGAAGGCAGGCCGGTGCTAGCCGGTCGAACGACCCTGATTACGGGCCACGTTGCTCGTCTGTCTCCGACTGGCCCCGAGACGGCGTACGGCCGAAAGCCATCGGGCTTCGCCGGTCGTGAGGGAAGACGGACACACTAGGTGCTGGGCCAATGAGTAACGTGCAGACGACATCAACCAATCTCCAGGGAGAATCGAATCATGTCCGTCCACGTCGAGCAACGTAGCGCACAGCCGAATGGCGCCCAAAGCTGGGCACGCGGTTCGGTGCGCTCGTCAATCGTTGACCGGGAGAGCGCGTTCGCAGTCCTGACGCTCGTGCGCGTCGCTCTCGTCCCGGTCTTCGTACTTTCGTTTCTGGCGCAACCACTGGTGACGACCATCTCTCTCAGCTTGTTCATTCTCGCGGACATCTACGACGGAGTCTTGGCACGCCTTTACAATGCCGATGGGCCGTACCGACGAGCGCTGGATTCGACGGTCGACCGGGTCGGCATCGACGCGTTCTTCGTGGGGGCGTTCATAGCCGGCGCCCTGCCTTGGCCACTTTTTCTGGCACTGCTGCTGAGGGACGCCTATTGTGCCGCGATCTGTCTTGTGATGATGCGCACACGCAGGGTCGCGATCAAGGCCGACTGGCTTTATAGATCGCTCAACCTCTCAATCGCGGTGTGGGCATTGTCCGCCCCCTATATGTCGCAGGCGCTCCGAGACCTGGCTGCGTCGTTGATTCTCGTCGCGTCAATCGGTGTGGCGACGGACCTCACCCGATCCGTCCGACGTGTCCTTGGATCAGCTCCGCAGATCAGGAACCGGGTCATCGCTGCAGGCCGAATCCGAACGCGCCTGGCCTGGTAGAAACGGGCGTCCGTCCCGTATGTTGATATAACTGCGCCCTCACCCATGGATGAGTCAAACCCGGCGCGAGGTGACCAAGAGCAATCCGATTCACAGCCAACGCGAGTCCTCGACTCAGAGACACAGGTAGGCATCGTCTGGCTGTCGCATTCGTTTATTCTCGGCGGCATAGTGCTGGTCGCGTTGGCATTGCCGATCGGAGACGCTAAGGGCGACCCACTGTTCGGCGTGACGTGGGAGTTCATCGCCGGCGAGCTCGTGATCATCTTCGGATGCCTAACACTGCTCGTCGACAATAAGGTCCTCAGACAGCTTACGGCGTGGTGGTGGACGGGGTTGGAACTACTTGTCTCGCGTAAAGAGGCTGCGGGAGCAGGCGAGGTGATCGCGGTCAACGATGGCGGGCAGGAGTCCACAGGTCTCGACCGTGTTAGACGTGCCGGCCTTGTGATCGCATGTGTGTTCCAATTCGTTCCGCTTACGTTTCTGCTCAACGCAACGGGCGGGCCGGTGAAGAGCCCGTTCGCCCAGATGGTCCTAGCCTTCGCGATCTTTACGCCCTTTGTCGCGAACGAAAATGGCACAAAGATCGCTGTGCTCGTCCTCTCGATTGCCTACTACGCGGGGGTGGTGGGGTTCATGCATGCGTGGCCGGATTCGGGCGCAGACAGATGGGCGTTCTTCTCCGTGAATGCGATCTTCGTGGCCGTGGGCGTTTTGATAGCAATCATCGACAAGGCCAATAGTCTTGGGCCGTTGTCGCCGCGACCTAAGGCGGACGTCGTCGCGAGCGGGGAAGGCGCTACGGAGGTGTCGCTTTAGCTCCCGGTACCGGACTCGCCGGCCGTCACGGCGGCGATTGCACGACACAGGCCGCGCCGGACTGATTCGTCGGCGAGTTCGCGAAGCAACCCGGTGAGAGGCGTCAGAGCCAGCCGCCCGAGCCTACGGCGCGGCATTATCCAGCCATCAACGACAGCGATGCACTTACCGGCTGTCTCGCTGAATGACGCGCGCAGCGCACCGATCGCACGCGGGGTGCTTAGGCTATAAAGCAAATGCCGAGGAGGGTCGAACTCCTCGAGTGTCGCGACGCCGCGAGGATGTCCGATCACCGAGCGTATGGCTGCCACGGCAAACGGTATGTCGCCGACGACAACGGCTCGCGAGCCAGGCTGGGGCGCGCCGGTGGTCAGCCATTCGGCGCGAGACAGCCGAGGCTCGATGTCTGCGTATCGAGGAAGATCGGTCGCCAGCGCACAAAGCTCAGCTCCGCCGACCGGCGTGTCGAGCGTCACACTGAATCGCACGATGCCGAGTGCAAACGGCGCCTCAAGCATGGGTGGACCGGACTGCTGGCTCGCGCTCACATTTCAACTCTCTCACGTGTGCGACCACGCGCAGCAAGACGAAGGCATCTCATTCGCGCGTCGATAATGAGACCGCTACGCGTGCCTGAGGGACACGCTCAGCGTGAGGCCGTCGACCTCCATCCGTGCCGAGTGGTCCATAGTGGTGGCGGCCTGTGCGCCGAGCTCTCCGAGGTGAAGATCGACCGCCAGCGTCTCGCCGGCGAGGTAGTCGCGGTGGGTTTGCGCCGCGTCGATCAGCGCGGCGTCGCCGTCGAGCGCCAGCACGATGCGGTCCTCGACCTGCAGGCCGGCCGTCTTGCGTGCGTTCTGGACCGCGTGCACGATCTCTCGCGCACGGCCCTCGCGCCGCAGGTCCTCGTCGATCGTCAGGTCGAGCGCCACCGCGTGCGCGCCCTCGCGCTCGACGCTGTAGCCGTCGGGGGCGCGCATGCTCAGCAGCAGGTCCTCCGCCCTCAGCGTGTGCTCGCGGCCGTCCACCGCGATCCCGATCTCGCCGCCGTCGCGCAGCGCCGCCGCCACGTGCGCTGGGTCGAGCGCCGCGATCGCCGCCGCCGCCAGCGGCATCTCGCGGCCGAACAGCGGGCCCAGCGTCCGGTAGTTCGCCTTCACCTCGTACGTGCCCAGCTCGTCCGCCGCCGCCACGAAGCGCACGTCGCGCACGTTCAGCTCCTCGCGGACCACGTCCGCCAGGCGTTCGATCGCCTCGCGCTCGCGCCCGTCCGCCACCACCACCGCCTCGCCCAGCGGCTGGCGCACCTTGATCTTCGCCTGCCCACGCGCGCCCAGGCCCAGGCGCACCGTCTCGCGCGCGAGCGCCATCGCCTGCTCCAGCTCCTCATCGCGCGGCGCCAGCTCATCGGCCGACGGGAAGTCGCACAGGTGCACGCTCGCCAGCGAGCCGTCCAGGTTGTCGTAGATCTCGTCCGCCACGAACGGGCAGAACGGCGCCAACAGCCTCGCGACCGTCAGCAGGCACGTGCGCAGCGTCTCGAACGCCGACTCCTCGCCGTCCCAGAAGCGCCTGCGCGAACGGCGCACATACCAGTTCGACAGCTCGTCCACCAGGCTCGCGATCGCCCTGCCCGCCGTCGTCGCGTCGTACGCATCCAGGCGCTCCGTCACCAGCGCCGCCGTCGCCGCCGTGCGCGACAGCGCCCAGCGGTCGAGGTCAGCGTCCGCGCCGGTGGCGCTCGAGCTCGCTGTGGCGCCGCGCAGCTCCTCCGCGGATGCGTGCGCGTACAAAACGTAGAAGTAGTACGTCGACCACAGCTGCTTGAGGAACAGGCGCACGCCCTCGCCGATCGTCTCCGCAGAGAAGCGGTAGCCGTCCCACGGCTGCTTGGACGTGAAGAAGTACCAGCGGAACGCGTCCGCGCCGTACGCGTCCAGCACCTGCCACGGCTCGACCGTGTTGCCCTTCGACTTCGACATCTTCTGACCCTCCTCGTCGAGGATCAGCCCCAGGCACACCACGTTGCGATACGGCGCGTCCCTGCCGAGCAGCGTAGCCACCGCCAGCAGCGAGTAGAACCAGCCGCGCGTCTGATCCTGCGCCTCGCAGATGAAGTCCGCCGGGAAGCTCCGCTCGAACAGCGCCTCGTGCTCGAACGGGAAGTGGTGCTGCGCGAACGGCATCGCGCCCGAGTCGAACCACACGTCGATCACCTCCGGCACGCGCCGCATCGGCTCGCCGCACGCGCCCTTTGAAGGGTCCTCGCCGTCGGCGCCGTCCGCGCCCGCGCCGTGCGGGCACGGGAACTCGAGCTCGTCCACGTACGGGCGGTGGTGGTCGGCGAGCTTCGCGCCCGAGCGCTCCTCGAGCTCCGCGAACGAGCCGACCACGTGCACGTGCCCGCGCGCGCAGCGCCACACCGGCAGCGGCGTGCCCCAGTAGCGCTCGCGCGACAGCGCCCAGTCGACGTTGTTCTGCAGCCAGTCGCCGAAGCGCCCGTGCTTGACGTGCGGCGGGTACCAGTCGACCGTCTCGTTCGCCGCCAGTAGCTCGTCGCGCAGCTTCGACGTCGCGATGTACCAAGACGGTTTCGCGTAGTACAGCAGCGGCGTGCCGCAGCGCCAGCAGTGCGGGTAGGAGTGCTCGTATGCCTGCACGCGCAGCAGCAGGCCGCGCTCGCGCAGATCCTCGATCAGCTCGCGTGTCAGCTCCGGATCCTTCACGAAGCGGCCCTCATACGAGTGGCCGTCGCGGCTGAGCGTGCGCGCGTCGTAGGAGCCGTCCGCGCGCACCGGGTTGTACAGCGTGCCCGCCCGCGTCGGATCGAACGGCACCCGCGGCGAGGCCGCCGCCACGCGGTAGTCGTCCTCGCCGAACGCCGGCGCCAGGTGCACGATCCCCGTGCCGTCCTCCGTCGTCACGAACGCGTCAGCCACGATCGGCAGGGGACCCGGCTCGCGGTCGCTCGCCGCGAAGATCGGCCCCTCATAGGAGCCGTAGCGCTCGACCAGCTCCTCGCCCGTGAAGCGCTCCAGCACCTCCACGTCATCGCCCAGCACCGCCTGCACGCGCGCGGCCGCCAGCACGAACACCGCGTCTGCGACCCGCACCCTCGCGTACGTCGCCGTTGGCGACACCGCCACCGCCACGTTGCCAGGCAGCGTCCACGGCGTCGTCGTCCACACCAGCAGCCTGTCCGCGCCCCGCGGGGCGGCGCTCGCGCTCGCGCCGTCGGGTGCCGCCGGCACGTCGCCCGCCACCGGGAGCTTCACGAACACCGTCTCGTCGACCACGTCCTGGTAGCCGAGCGCTACCTCGTGCGAGGACAGCGTCGTCTCACAGCGCGGGCAGTACGGCACGACCTTGTTGCCCTCGTACAACAGGTCGCTCGCGTCGATCCGCGCGAGCGCCCACCAAACCGACTCGATGTAGGTCTCATCGAGCGTGCGGTAAGCGTGCTCCAGGTCGATCCAGAAGCCGATCCGCTCGGTCAGTCGGTCCCACTCCTCCAGGTATGTGAACACCGACTCGCGGCACCTCGCGTTGAACTCCGCGATCCCGTACTGCTCGATCTCCGACTTGTGATGGATGCCCAGCTGCTGTTCGACAGCGATCTCCACCGGCAGCCCGTGGCAGTCCCAGCCCCCCTTGCGCTCCACGCGATAGCCGCGCATCGTCTGAAAGCGCGGGTAGATGTCCTTGAACACGCGCGAGAGCACGTGGTGGGAGCCCGGCGGGCCGTTCGCCGTCGGTGGGCCCTCGTAGAAGACCCACTGTGGCGCGCCCTCGCGGCGGCGCAGCGACTCCGCGAACACGTCGCGCTCGCGCCAGCGCGCCAGCACCTCGAGCTCCAGCGACGGCAGCTCCTGGCGCGGATCGACCGCGCGGGCGGGGATCAGCTGGGTTCGCCTTAGGGCAGCCACGGGGCGGTCCATTCTATGGAGGGCGCGTCGTCGGTCCGCGGTCGCCCCTTGTCGCGATGGATCGATGGCTACAGGGCCGACCAGTGCAGCGGTAGGAGTGAGCGCGACTCGCGCTCGCTCCTACCCTGCCAGCGTGCAATCGCTGACAGCCTGCATGGCCACCAGCGCGATCCCCTGCGGCGGCTCGGGCAGCGCGAGGCTTTCGCGTGGCGTCGCCCCTTCATACAGCGTGCCGGTCATGCTCAAGGTCGCTCGTCGCACCGGCGCTCTGCCCGTGGCCCGCACGCACGCGGTCACTTCATCCCCGCTCACGTGTGCGCGAACGCCCGGCTGAGCGGGCACCGCGGCAGGGGCAAGGGTCTCGAAGCGCAAGCGGACCCACGCCGGAGCCGTCCCACCGCCGACGAGCAGTAGATGCAGCGGTGCGACGACCGACCCAAGGCCTTCCGCGTTCTGGCGGACCATCGGCAGGCCGAGTCCCGATGTGACGGTCGCGTCGAGCGCATCTGTGCGTTCCTCCAGCGCGAGCGGACCGGAGCGCGAGATCACACGCCGGCCAGTTTGAACGCCCCCTAGCCGCGTCAGCACATAGCGGTAGTTCGGGTCGAAGTTCGGATCCTGGGGATTCGGTCCCCCGAGGTAGGCGAGGCTGTTGTAGTTGAAGTATTCGCTTGGCAGCGAGACCTCGCCATGGTTGTGCTCGAATACCAGGGAGTACACGAGCGCCAGTTCCGCCACCGCATGATCTCCCTCCGCGTTTTCGCCGAAGCCTTCGAGATCCACCGGGCCCGCCTTTGGCGGCAGCTCAGACGCGAGCTTCCTTTCGTCGCCGCCGAGGAAGTATGAGTCCGCGGCGAAGAGCTGTCGCTCAGTCCAAGTCTGCTGGCCGACCGCGACCACGGCCAGCACCGCGACGACGACGGCGAGCCACTGCGTCCATCTGCGCCCGACCGTCGCAAGCGCGACAACCCCGAGCACGAACAGGACTATCACGAGCGGTCCGCTGGGCAGGGTGTCACGGTCGACACAGTAGGAGCATTGGTCAGCGGTACTGGCATACGCGGCGACCCCCGCAAAGACGACGACGATCGATATGAAGACCAAGCCACGCCGCTGTCGCCACAGTCCGAAGAGGATCACCACGATGAAGATGCCGGGCAGGACGACGCCACGCAGCGCTTTGTCAAAGGACGTTTCGGTGAGGATCGGCACGGCGCCCAGATGACCGTATTGCAGGACGTAGAACTGCTGAGTCTGCAGCACCCATCCCGGCAACACCGAGAAGGCCATGTAGTAGGGTGGCTTACCCGCCAGGTCTTCGCCGCCGATGGTTGTGAGCCAGAAATGCACATCGCGGAGAAAGCTCACAACATCCAACGCGATCGTCAAAGCGATCACGATCGCGATCTGTAGGGCAACACGCCAGATGGATCGCCACGTGAGGCGGTCGCGCGATCGGACGACCATTGCGGTCGCGATCAGCACCAGCGCGGAGGCAACGGCGACAGCGGGAAAATACAGCGGGTACAGCGCCATGAGCCCTGAGGCGAGCAGCGCGAACAGGAAGAGGTTCGCCAGCCGTCGCTCGCGGATCGCCTCGAGCCCGACGGCCGCCAGGGGCGGTATCACAGAAATGCCACACGTCGCCGCCTGACTGCCGTCGGCCAAGAGCTGCAGAAACAGCGGCCCCGCAAACAGAACCCCAGCGAGCGGGGCGGCCCAGCTTGGCTTGGGCGCAAAGTAGCGAACGACGGCAAACGCACCGAGCGCGCCCGACATCAAGAAAACGATCATGAACAGGCTCTGCGTATCGGTGGCGTGCAGGCCGAGCAGCAGATCGAGATTGGCCGCCAGCGGCGAGGCGTCGACATTCTGTTCGCTGGCCGCGTGCACTTGCCAGTACTTGCGAATTGGGCTCGCGCTTTCGGCGGCCGGCTTGACCGCCTGTCTGATCGACAGCTGTTCGATGGCGTCCGCCGTCTCCGTGTATCCGTCGGCATCCAGGATCAGAAATCCCGTGGGTCCGACGCTGCCACGCTCGTGCAACGTGTAGGTGAGGGGGGCGGCAACGACCATGCAGACGATCGCCAGTGAAAGCGCATCCCGTGCGCGCAGTCTCGATCTTCGTCCGTCCGGCACGTCGGCGCCCGCCCGCAAGCCCGGCCGCAGCGCGGTCCCGAGCGAAACCGTCGCGATCACCGGAATCAGCCAATAGGTGTTTTCCGCCGCTGTGAACCAGACAAGCGTGGTGAACACGCACGTCGCGAGACACAGTCCGAGAACCGGAGCGATCGCCACCCGCGCCGCAAGATCGAAGCGCCGCCCGAGGAACGAAGCCGGGCCGATGCCGAACGCGAACAAGGTGGCGAGCATCGCCGCCTCGCGCGCGAGAATCTCAAGCCACAGGTGCACTGGCCCGCTTGTGAAAGCATTGCGAGAAGCCGACCGCGTGTGGTCCCGCCGCCAGGGAGCGGGTCACAGCCGGGCGTAACCGTCGCGACAGCTCAGCGGGCTTCGGCCCATGGGCTGGGCGCCCGGCGGCGTCGCACTCGGCGCTCGAACGCACGATTATCCAATCCCGACAGTTAGCATTTGCCCCGATGGTGGTCGCAGAATAACGAGAGCGGGTGCGCAGTCAAGACGACCGGCTGGATCGGGCTCGACAGGACGAGTGCGGTGGTGGCCTCTGCGTCCTGCCGGTGCCGTAAACGCCGCGCCGCAAGCCGACTCGGCGCTCACTTGGCGGGGCGCCTGGCCGACGGCTCTCGCCGCCAGGTTCGTCGCCGTGTCTCCGACGCCGGCCGGTGAAGCTGAGCATGGGATCCCATCTCACGCGCGGTTTTGGGCCAGAAGCAAGCGATCGCGCGCCGTCTCGGACAGTCGGCCGGGGAGCGCAGCGGTGTCTATCGTTACCGGTGGTGACCGGTACAAATCACTGCTCCTCTGGTGGCACGGCCGTGCTTCCGGCCCCATGAGGCTGCGCCTCTACCACCACCAGGATGGCGCCCGCGTGGCCTACAGAGAGCTGGGGGCCGGCCCGCCGCTGGCGTTGCTGCACTCGGGGCTGCTCTCGCACAAGGAGTGGGAGCCCGCCGTAGAGGGGCTCGCCGATCGTTTTCGGGTGGTACTTCCTGACCTGCCGCTTCATGGGGACTCCGAGGACCGCCCGCGCCATCCGTACACGCTCGACTGGTTCGCCGAGGTGCTCGGCGGCTTCGCCGCGGAGGTGCTCGGGCCGCGCCCGCTGCTCGCGGGTCATGCGGCCGGCGCCGAGATCCTGCTGCACGCTGTGCTCACCGGGCGCACGCAGCCCGCCAGGCTGGTGCTGATGCCCAATCGCATGCACGCCCCGCCGGTCCACGCACGCGTGCGGGCCGCCTGGCGGATGACCGCGCAGCTGGCGGCGCTCCCCGGTCTAGATCGCCTGCTCGCGTACGGCGCCGGCGCCGTGTTCACGCCCGAGCGTGGGCGGCGCTTGTCCGTGCGCGGCAACCCCGCCGCCGCCGACCTCGTTCGGCACGCCTTCGCCGACGTACCGGGCAACCCGAGCCTGGCGCGCTCGTGGGCCCGGTGCGCCCGCAGCTGGCCACGCGGGGCGCAGGCGCAGCTGCTCGAGAACTACCCGCGACTGGAGATGCCGGTGATGCTCCTGTGGGCCGACCAGGATCCCCTGCATCCGCTCGCGGTCGCCGAAGAGGCGCTTGCGCTGTTGCCCAACGGCCAGCTGCGCGTGCTCGAGAGCGTCGGGTTCCTGATGGCCTACGACGATCCCGTCGGCCTTGCCCGGGAGCTCGCCGCCTTCTGTGGATAGGGTTCACCGCAGATCGCAGCCCGCCAAAGCAGTCGCTCGAGGAGAACGCATGCCAACCGATCAGAAGCTGTGGGGCGGAGAGACCGCCAAGGCCGTCGAGAACTTCCCGATCTCAGGCGAGACCGTGCCCGTCTCGGTGATCCACTGGCTGGCGCGCATCAAGGGCGCCGCCGCCGCCGTCAACGGCGAGCTCGGGCTGCTCTCCAAGCGCAGCGCAGCGCGCATCGAGAGGGCCGCCGCCGAGATCGCGGCCGGCAAGCACGACCGACAGTTCCCGATCGACGTCTTCCAGACCGGCTCGGGCACCTCCACCAACATGAACGCCAACGAGGTCATCGCCAAGCTCGCGACAGACAGGGATCCCGCGCACCCCGTGCACCCCAACGACCACGTCAACATGGGCCAGTCCTCCAACGACGTGTTTCCCTCCGCCGTGCACCTCGCCGCGCTGGACGTCGCTCAGAACGAGCTGCTGCCCGCCCTCAAGCAGCTCGAACGCTCGCTCGCGAAGAAGGCCAAGAGCTTCAACAACGTCGTCAAGGCCGGGCGCACGCACCTGATGGACGCCGTCCCCGTGACCCTCGGCCAGGAGTTCGCCGGCTACGCCGCCCAGATGGCCCTCGGGCAGGAGCGCGTACAGTCCGCGCTCGTCCACGTCGGGCAGATCCCGCTCGGCGGCACCGCCACGGGCACCGGCCTGAATACGCACCCGCGCTTCGCAGAGAAGGTCCGCGCACGTCTCAGGAAGGAATCGGGCCTCAAACAGATCGCGGCCCCCATCGACCCGTTCGAGGCACAGGCCAACCGCGACGCGCTCGTCGAGCTCTCCGGCGCGCTCAAGGTCATCGCAGTCTCCCTGACAAAGATCGCGAACGACCTCGCGCTGATGGGCTCCGGCCCCCGTACCGGCATCGGCGAGATCTTCCTGCCCGAGCTGCAGAAGGGCTCCTCGATCATGCCCGGCAAGGTCAACCCCGTGATGCCCGAGGTTGTCCTGCAGGTCTCAGCGCAGGTGATCGGCAACGACACGGCGATCACGATCGGCGGCATGCAGGGTCAGTTCGAGCTCAACGTCCGCATCCCGCTGATCGCGCGCAACCTGCTGCAGTCGCTGCAGCTGCTGTCCCGCGCCACGCGCGCCTTCGCCGAGAAGTGCGTCGACGGCATCGAGGTCAACAGGGCCGGCGTCAACGCTTCAGCCGGGGGCACGCTGGCCGTCGCGACCGCGCTCAACAGCGCGATCGGCTACGACAAGGGGGCCGCGATCGTCAAGAAGGCGACCGACTCTGGGCGCCCATTGCGCGAGGTCGCGCTCGAGGAAGGCGTTGACGCCAAGCTGTACGACGAGACGATCGACCTGCGCAAGATCGCGCGTGGCAACCAGGCTTAGGTGACGGTCACGACGAGGATGCGGGGCAACAGCGCGTTGTCGAAGCTCCGGTGTCAGACATCGTGAGCGCATGGGCGGGGACACGCGTGCTGTTCACCGGAGCTCAGGGCTTCATCGGCTCGTGGGTGGCCGAGCGGCTGCTGGACGAGGGCGCGGACGTGCTCGTCCTCGACCGCCCACCGCGGGAGCTCTCGCGCTTTAGGCAGCGCGGGCTACACGAGCGCTGCACCGCCGTCACGGGCGACCTGCTGGTGCCAGCGTCGCTGCGAGCGGCGATCGAGGAGCACGGTGTCCAAGCGGTCTTCCATCTCGCAGCGAGTGCCATCGTCGGCTCGGCGACGATCTCGCCCCTGCACGCCTACGAGACCAACGTCCGCGGGACCTGGAACCTGCTGGAGGCCTGCCGCGTCGCGGACGAGCCGCCCGCCAGAATCGTGGTTGCCTCGACCGACAAGGCCTACGGCGTCCACGAGAACCTCCCCTACCGCGAGGACCACGCGCTGCAGCCGCACTTTCCCTACGACGCCTCCAAGGCGTGCGCCGACATCATCGCCCGCTCATACGCGCACACTTTCGGCCTGCCGGTCGCGGTCACACGGTTCGGCAACGTGTTCGGCGGAGGCGACGTCAACTTTTCGCGCCTGATACCGGGAACCGTCCGGGCGCTGCTGGAGGGCAAGCGTCCGGTGATTCGCTCCGACGGTCTGATGGAGCGGGACTTCCTCTACGCCGAGGACGCGGTCACCGCCTATCTGGCGGTGGCCGGCTCGCTCGACCGCGAGGAGTTGCGCGGCCGGGCATGGAACGCGAGCATCGGGACTCCGGTCAGCGTGCTCGAGATCGTCGGGCGGCTGATCGAGATCGCGCGCCTGGAGATCGAGCCGGATGTCCGAGGACAGGGAACCCCGCACGGCGAGCTTCAACGTCAGTGGCTGGATTCCAGCGCGATCTCCCAGGCCCTCGCCTGGACTCCCGCCTGGGATCTGCAGCGCGGTCTCGAGGCCACATACGAGTGGTATGCGCTGGAGCTGCCGCGGATGACCCCCGCGCTCACAGGCATTTGAGCCGCCGTGTAAACGGCATCCGTCGGTCGAGACTGGCGATGGAAACGCCGGCAGGCCCGAAATCGGCTCCAGAAGGGGTGTCAGCCGCGACGCCTCGACCATGCTGGAGCGGCCTGTTAGCTTGACGGCGTCATGGGGTCAGCCGATCGTTCAGCGGGGATACCGGACGTGGCGATGGTTGCCTACCGCCACTGGGAGTTGACCAGCAGCTGCCTCGAGCACCTTCGCCGTCAGACCATCCCACACCGCGTTTTCCTCTGTGACAACGGCTGCGATGAGGGAACCGCGGAACGGGTGCGTGCCACCTATCCCGAGGTCACGGTCCTGCGGATGGAGCGCAACATGTCCTATGCGGTGGCCTGCAACGCGGCCGTGGCCGCCGGCCGCGGCGAGATCGTGGTGATGATGAACAACGACGTCGATGCCCGTCCGGACTTCTTGGAGAGGATCACCGCCCCCTTCGCCGCGCGTCCCCGCCTGGGCTCGGTCGCATCGCTGCTGCTGCGACCGGGCGAGCAGCGGATCGACAGCGTGGGCCTTGCCGCGGACATCACGCTCGCGGCCTTCCCTCGTTATAAAAATCGCCCTCTCTCGGAGGCGCGCGCCGACGAGGCGGAGCTTGTGCTCACCGGGCCCGATGGGGCGGCGGCGGCCTTCCGTCGCGTCGCCTGGGAGCAGGCCGGAGGAATGGACGAGACGATCGCGGGCACGATGGACGACTTCGATGTCTTCCTGCGCCTGCGCGCCGCCGGCTGGGAGACGACGGCAGCTCTCGACGCCGTCGCCGTCCACCTTGGCTCAGCTACCTACGGCCACCGTTCGGCCAATTATCGTCGCAGGGCGGGGTTCGGCCGCGCATACCTCCTGCGTCGCTACCGGGTGGTGCGCTCGCGCGTCGCGCTGCGGACGGTTGCAACAGAAGCGCTTGTCGTGCTCGCCGATGCCCTCCTCTCACGCGATCTCGCAGCGCTCGCTGGGCGGTGGGCGGGCTGGCGCGCCGCGGCTGACCGTCCGTTGCTCACCCTTCCGCCGCCTGAGGCGATCGACCTGCGCTTGGGCTTCGTGCGGGCGATGCAGCTACGCCGCGCTACCTATATGCGGTAAGAGGAAAACAACGTACGCATATGTTTCGACGCCGGCGCTCTCAAGCTCTCTCCCGCTGCAGCCCGATGATCGCCGCCGAGTCCCTCCAGCGCAGGGTTTCATCCAGCCTCCCCGCGGCGATCAGCTCCTTGATCCGCGCGATTCGCATGAAACGCGAGCCCTCGAAATCGGCAATCGTCAGGCCGCTCTCGCGGTAGGCCGCGAACATCTCCGCGGCGCTCGAGCGCACGGTCCACTTCAGGAGCAGCTCAGGAAACGTCTCGTGCAGCTTGGCGAAGCTCACGCGGTAGCTGCGCTTGTCCGGCCCGGCGTCAGCGGCAAGCGCAACGCGCGAGCCCGGAACCACCTCCTCGACGATCTTCGCGATGTCGCGAATCTGGTAGTTCTCGCCATCGGCGCCAACGTTGAACGCCTCGCCGTGCACCTTCTCACGCGGCGCCCGCAGAACACACAGAAACGCACGCGCGATGTCCTCGATGTGCACCAACGGGCGCCACGGCGTGCCGTCGCTCTGCATCAGGACCTCGCCCGTGGCATAGGCGAAAGCGGTCAGGCTGTTGACCACGAGGTCTCCCCTGTGGCGAGGGGAAAGGCCATGGGCGGTCGCGTTGCGCAGGAAGGTCGGGCTGAAGGAGTCATCGGCGAGCAAGCCAATCTCCCGCTCGGCGAGGACCTTCGACTCGCCATAGGGAGTCACTGGGTTGAACGCGGCGGTCTCGTCGAGCCAATCAGTGCTCGCCGCGCCGTAGAGGCTGCACGAAGACGAGAAGAGAAAGCGCCCGACTCCCGCCTGCCTGGCTGCTCGAGCGAGCGACACAGAGGCGCGGTAGTTGATCGCGTACGTGCACTCAGGATTGAGATCGCCCACCGGGTCGTTGGAGAGCGCCGCGAGATGCATGATCGCGTCAAAGCCCTCCAGGTCGGCGGCGGTCACCTCGCGGATGTCCTTGCGCATGGCCGGAATCGCCGGTGTCCGGTCCGCGCCGAAGTCGCATCCCTCGTACAGGTAAGTGTCGAGGCCGACGACGTCGTATCCAGCGTCGACGAGTAGCGGGACCAGGATAGACCCAATGTAGCCGTGGTGACCGGTGACGAGGATACGCATGGAATCGAGTTGCGGCGGCGTCGCTCGCGGATGGGCTCTGCGACCGCGGAGCAGCCTACATCAAGCCGCGCATGCGGTGGTCGCGGCGCCGGGCCACGATCGCGGGAGCCGGCTGAACGGGGGAGTGGAGCCGCCGGCTCCGATCGGGAGTGTTTCCGTTCATGGGCCCGATGCGCCGAGTGGCTGGCGCCAGGGAACAGAAACACCGGCGGCGCCGAGTTTGGGCTGAATAGGGCTGCGGTGGACGGGCGCTCGACCTCGGAAAGGCCCTGTGTTACGTTCAGCGGGCTGATGCCGTTAGTCAAGTCTATGGGACGATACGGATTACGGGTAACGCGATCGCCGATTCCGCGCAGCGTGCCATGAAGGCTGTGATCTTGGCTGGGGGGCTTGGCTCCCGGCTCAGTGAGGAGACCGCCGTGCGGCCCAAGCCGATGGTGGAGATCGGCGGCAAGCCGATCCTGTGGCACATCATGAAGATCTACGCCTCCCACGGGGTCCAGGAGTTCGTGATCTGCCTCGGCTACAAGGGATACGTGATCAAGGAGTTCTTCGCCAACTATCACCTGCACACGTGTGACCTGTCGTTCGACCTCAGCTGTGGCGAAATGCAGGTGCACCGCTCGAGCGCTGAGCCGTGGAAGGTGACGCTGGTGGACACTGGAGAGCAGACGATGACGGGCGGGCGCTTGCGGCGCGTGCTCCCATATGTCGGTGAGGAGCCGTTCTGCTTCACCTACGGTGACGGGCTGGCAGACATCGATATCACCGCGCTGATCGCCTATCACCGCGAGCAGGGAACGCTGGCGACCGTCACTGCCGTGCAGCCCCCTGGTCGCTTTGGAGCGGTCGAGCTGAACGGCACGCGCGTGCGACGATTCGAGGAGAAGCCGCGTGGAGACGGGACCTGGTTGAACGGCGGCTACTTCGTCCTCTCTCCGGAGGTGGGGCGCTACCTCGAAGGCGACCAGACCACGTGGGAGCAGGGGCCGCTGCGTGCGCTCACCCGTGAGGGGCAGCTCGCGTCCTACCGCCACGAGGGCTTCTGGCAGGCGATGGACACACTGCGCGATCGCAACCAGCTCGAGGAGCTGTGGAGCTCCGGGCGTGCACCCTGGAGGGTATGGTCGTGAGCGCTTGGTGCAGATTCTGCGGTGCGCCGCTGATTCATGTCTTCGCCGATCTCGGGTCCTCGCCGCTCGCAAACTCCTACCTCTCACCAGAGCGCGTCAGCGCGATGGAGCCGTTCTACCCGCTGCGCGTGTTCGTTTGCGACCGCTGCTTCCTCGTGCAGCTCGAGGAGTTCGAGGCTCCCGAGCGGATCTTCCGCGACTATCCCTATTTCTCCTCCTATTCGGTGAGCTGGCTGGAGCACTGCCGCGGCTACACCGAACGGATGATCGAGCTACTTGGGCTCGGGCGTCACAGCCGCGTGGTGGAGATCGCCTCCAACGACGGCTATCTGCTGCAGTACTTCCACGGGCACGGAATCCCCGTGCTCGGAGTCGAGCCCGCGGCCAACATCGCAGAGGTAGCGATCGCAAAGGGCATTCCCACGCGGGTCGAGTTCTTCGGTCGCCGCCTGGCGCGCGCGCTTGCGGCGGAGTCCCGAGCCGACCTTCTGCTTGGCAACAACGTGCTCGCCCACGTCCCCGATCTCAACGACTTCGTGGCCGGGATGAAGATCCTTTTGGCGCCCGGAGGAACGATCACGATGGAGTTTCCGCACCTGATGAAGCTCGTCGATGAAGGGCAATGGGACACGATCTACCACGAGCATTTCTGTTACTTCTCCTTCCTCGTCGTCAGCCGCGTGTTCGCCGCGCACGGGCTGCGGCTGTTCGACGTGGAAGAGCTGCCGACGCACGGAGGCTCGCTCAGGGTCTACGGCGCCCATCACGACGATCCGGGCAAGCCCGACACCGAGCGCGCGAGGGCGATGCTCGAACGCGAGCGCGTCGCGGGTTACGAACGCCTGGAGACGTACACGTGCTTCGGAGCGCGCATGGAGGCCGACAAGCGACGGATTCTCGAGTTCCTGATCGGGCTCAAGAACCAGGGCCGGTGCGTGGTCGGATATGGCGCGCCGGCAAAGGGCAACACGCTGCTCAACTACTGCGGCGTGCGACGCGACTTCCTCGACTACACCGTCGATCTGAACCCGCACAAGCAGGGACGCCTGCTGCCTGGGAGCCACATCCCGATTCGCTCGCCGCGCGCGATCCGCGATGAGCACCCCGACGTCGTCGTGATCCTGCCGTGGAACCTCAGGGATGAGATCGTGGAGCAGCTCAGCTTCATCGGTGAGTGGGGAGGACGGCTCGCCGCCCGCACGCCGAACCTGGAACTGATCGGATGAGCGTCGCCGGTCGCGATCGGCGAGGAGAGATGTGGGGACCGGACGGCGGATCCGAGGGAGCACGGTCGTGATCTTCCGCTCAACCGAGTTGGAGGGCGTCGTCATCGTCGAGCTCGAGTCCACCGTCGACGAGCGTGGCTCGTTCACACGTACGTTCGATGCCGAGATCTTCGCCGCGGAGGGTCTCAGCGCACAGGTGGTCCAGTGCAGTATCTCGGCCAACCCGCGCGAGGGGACGCTGCGCGGACTGCACTACCAGATCGCTCCGCACGACGAGCGCAAGATCGTACGTTGCTCGAAGGGGCGGGTATACGACGTCGTCGTGGACCTGCGGCGCGACTCCTCCACCCATCGGCGCTGGCTCGCTGTCGAGCTCAGCGGGGACAACATGCTGTCCGTGCTGATCCCCGAGGGCTTCGCGCACGGCTTCCAGACGCTGGAGGACGACAGCGAGGTCCACTACCAGATCACCGCCGCGTACGCTCCTCACGCCAGCCGCGGCGTCCGCTGGGATGACCCCGCCTTCGCCATTCACTGGCCCGAGCCGCCGGCTGGCAAGCGCATCGTATCCGCGCGCGACCGCGCCTTCCCGGACTACGCGGCATGAGCCGTGTGCTGGTCACCGGCGCGGGAGGCTTCATCGGCCGCCACGCGCTGAGGCCGTTGTCGGCTGCTGGGTACGAGGTCCACGCGGTCACCTCGCGGGCACCGTGTGACGGCCCGCCGACCCGCTGCGGGGCGCCCGAGGAACAGCTGTGGCAAATGGCCCCCGAGGTGAGCTGGCACCGCGCCGATCTGCTCGCCCCCGGGTCTGCGGAGGCACTGATGCGCACGCTGCAGCCGAGCCACCTCCTGCACCTGGCGTGGTATACGCAGCCCGGGGCCTTCTGGACATCGCTCGAGAACCTCGACTGGATGCACGCCAGCGTGTGTTTGCTGCGCGCGTTCGGCGAGCACGGAGGACGGCGCGCGGTGGTCGCGGGCACGTGCACGGAGTACGAGTGGGGGCGCAACACACATTGCGTGGAGGACGTCTCCAAGCAGCCCGACGTTCATGACCGGGGCGCCGCCGCGATCGATGCGACACGCGCGGATCTGGCCACCTGTATGCGTCCGGCCACGTTGTACGGCGCCGCGAAGCATGCCCTGCACGTGATCGCCGAGCGCTGGGCGGCGCAGAGCGACGTCGCGCTCGCCTGGGGCCGAGTCTTCTACGTGTACGGACCCGACGAGCATCCCGCCAGGTTGGTCAGCGGCGTCGCCCGGGCGTTGTTGCGCGGCGAAGAGGCGCTGTGCACGAGCGGCACGCAGGTGCGCGACTACATGTTCGCGCCCGACATGGGCGGCGCCTTCGCCGCGTTGCTCGACTCCGATGTCGCAGGATCGGTGAACATGGCCTCGGGCGTACCGGTGGCGGTCGCGGACGTTGTCATGGCGATCGCTACCGCGGCCCGCCGGCCCGAGCTGGTGCGGCTCGGCGCGCTGCCGCAGCGGCTCAGCGATGCCGAGCGGCTGACCGCGGATGTTCGACGCCTGCGGGAAGAGGTGGGCTGGCACCCGTCGGTCGATTTGCAGGAGGGCGCCGCACGAACGGTCGACTGGTGGAAGGCGGCGCTCGCTCGGGATCGAGAGCGCTCGTGCAAACAGGCGGGCGCGTCGGCTCTCGACCCGTCCGTCATTCGCGCGGCAGCGCATCGAACAGCCGCGCGACCGTGCTCACCACGCCCGGCTTGGCCTGGCCCGCGTAGGTGAACAGACCCTTCTGGTTGATTCCTTCGATCAGCTTCAGCCGCGGCAGTACCCCGTGGATCGAGCCGCCGTCGAACGTCGGGCTCAGCGGGTAGTCGCGCAGCACCCAGATCAGCATCGCCGTCAGGTGCGGGTCGGCCTCGTACACCGCGATGTGCTCCGCCAGCAGCTTCGCCTGGTAGGCGTAGCTGCCGGGGCTGCCGGGCGGGTTCAGGGCGTTGGATTCGGCGCCGAACTCGCTGATCACGAGCACCTTGCCGGCGAACGTCTGCTGCATCGCCCGCAGCCGTTCGCGCATCTTCGCCTCCAGCTGCGCGGGCGTGTCGTGCGGGTAGTCATACCAACCGGAGTAGTCGGTCTCGGCGACCGCGTCCACTTCGGAGTACAGCGCGCCGGCGCGTTGCGGCGGGTGATCGCCCCACACGTCGACCGCCACCATCCGCGTCGGGTCGTGCTGGTGCAGCCAGCGCGTGAGCGTGCGCACGTAGCTGACCTCCTGGCTGTCGCGGCCGTTGCCGGCGACCTCGTCGACGAGGTTCCACGCGAAGATCGACGGGTGCAGCTGCGCCGCGAGCACCGCCGTCCTCGCCTGCTGCTCGGCGTCGGCGAGCAGCCGTGGCGTCGTCGAGTACCAGTTCCCGGCACCTTCCACCGGGCCGATCCCCTGCCACACGAGGATGCCCGCTTCGTCGAGGCGTTCCAGCAGCGCCGGGTCCAGCGGGTGCTGCGAGCGCACCGCGTTCGCGCCGATCCGCTCGAGCTCGCTCACGATCGTGTTCTCATCGCCCGGCGTCAGCGCATCTCCGTGCCCGCGCGCGTCCTCCTGGATCGAGGCGCCGTGCAGCTGCAGCTGCGTGCCGTTGAGGTACACGTGGCCGCCGTGCCACGTCAGCTGGCGCAGGCCCACGTTGGCGGAGTAGCCGGTCGTCGCGCCGAGCGTCAGCGTCAGCTGGTAGAGGCTTGGGCTCGTCGGTGACCACAGCGCCGGCTGTGGCACCTGCGCGGTCGCGGTCGCGCTCGCCGCTTCGTCGTGCCCGAGCGCCAGCGCGGGGAAGCTCAGCGCGATCGTCTGCGCGCCGTGCGCGAGCGAGCCTTCGGGGACCAGCGTGCGGGCGGGCCCGTAGTTGTGGACCACGACGCTCACCTTCACGTTCGCGCCGGTCGCCGCCGGCGTGTCAGACGTGAGCGTCGTCTGGACGCTCGGTTCGGAGAGCTCGCTTTCGCCGAGCGGGCGCACGTCGACCTCGCCGTCGAGCCCACCCCAGTTGAACCACGTGCGGTGAAAGCCTTCGCGCGACTGCTGCGCGGGATCCTCCCAGTCGACGCGAACGACCGCCGTGTGCGTGCCCGCAGTGAGCCGCGCGCGCTCTTCGAAAGGCAGGTAGGAGCCCCTGTGCGAGCCCAGCGCGCGCCCGTCGACCCACACGCTCGCCAGGTAGTTCGCCGACTGGAAGTCGAGCGCGTAGGTGCCCGTGCGCGGCGCATCGAAGCTCGTGCGGTACCACGCGATCGAGCCTTCGTAGTTACGCCCCCCGGCCTTGCCGGCGTACGGCGTCGGGCTGACGACGTTCGGGAGGCTGACCGTCGCGCCGGCGAAGCCGCCGCGCTGCCAGCCGAGCGAAAGGCCGCGGTTCGTTGGATCCTTGCGCAGCGTCCACTGCGTCAGCGGCGCGCGACCGCTCGGTCCTTCGAAGACGACCGACTCGAGCGGCGGCGCCTCGGCGGCAGCCACGGTCGCGGCGAGCGCCGCGCAGGCGAGCACGAGCGCGAGTATCGGGGTCTTCGAGGCTTTCAGCATTGGTCTTTCAACAGCCGGCGGGAGCCGTAAGAGCGGCGTCGGGCGCGAGCAGCCGTTCCAGCAGCGCGAGCGCCCCGGCCTTGTGCAGCGGTTCGTTGACGTTGCCGCACTTGGGCGACTGCACGCACGACGGGCAGCCGCTCGCGCACGGGCAGCCGGCGATCAGGCGCCGCGCGTCCTCGCATAGCTCCTCGAAGCGCGCGAACGCCGTGCGCGCGATGCCGATGCCGCCGGGGTGGCCGTCGTACAGGAAGATCGTCGGCGCGCCCGTCTGCGGGTGGAAGTTCGTGGACAGGCCGCCGATGTCCCAACGGTCGCACATCGCGATCAGCGGCAGCACCGCGATCTGCGCGTGCTCGGTCGCGTGCAGCGAGCCCAGCAGGATCTCCACCGGAATCGTGTCGGCGAGCGAGCTCGGATCGTCGGCCACGCGGGCCGCGAGCGGGCCGGCGCCCGGCAGCTCGAACCACAGCGCCTGGGTGGCGAAGCTCGTCGAGGGCAGCTCGAGCGCGACGATGTCGATCACCTGATGCTCGCCCGCGCCGCGGTCGGACAGGCGCCTGCGCTGATACGCGAGCACGGTGTCGGTGACGCTGACCTCGCCGAAGGACAGCGTCACGCCGAGCGCCTCGCGGCGGTCGAGCAGGCGCACGATCTCGGTGTCGGTCTCCGACTTAGGCTGCGTGTACCAGTCGCCGTCGAACGGCGCCACCAGCGCGCGCCGGCGCTCGAGGTCGAGCTCGCGCACCTCGTAGGAGCGGCCCTGGTGCAGGTAGATCGCGCCCTCGTGGACCGTCGAATGCGCGCGCGCGGCCTCCGTCGAGCCGAGCAGCTCGCCGGAGGAGACATCGACGATCGCAAAGCTCTCCGGCGAGGCCGAGCGCAGCGAGACCTCCGCCGCCGGATAGGAGCCCGAGCGCGCGGGGACGTAGGCGTCGCCGCCAACCGTACCGGGACGGCGGCGCAGCTCGCCGGCGCTCTGCAGGACCTCCGCGTGCGCCTCCCAGCGCGGGCCGAGGAACTCGCCGTCGCCGTGTGACAGCGGCCCCTCGTGGGCGGCGCACAGCAGGTGCGCGCGGTAGATCAGCGGGCTCTCGTGGTCGAGGATCGCCGCCTCGACGGGCCGCTCGAGGAAGTCCTCGGGGTGGCGGCAGAAGAACTGGTCGAGCGCGTCCTCGCCCGCGACGTACACCGCGAGGCCGCGCCCGCGACGCCCCGCGCGCCCCCACATCTGGCGCAGCGACGCGACCGTGCCGGGGAACGTGACGACGACCGCCGCATCCAGCTCGCCGATGTCGATGCCCAGCTCGAGCGCGTCGGTGGTGATCACCGTGCGCAGCTCGCCGCGCACGAGCTGCTGCTCGAGCTCGCGCCGCTGCTGGGGGGTGTAGCCGGCGCGGTAGGGCTGCACCTGCTCGGCCAGCCTGTGCCCGTCAGGGTGCTCGGGGTGGCTGCCTTCGAGGTCCTGCTTGACCAGGCGGCTGAGCACCTCGACGCCCTTGCGCGACTTCATGAAGCAGATCGTGCGCGCGCCGTCGCGCGCCAGGCGCGCGAGCAGCTCCGCCGCCTCGGCGAGCGCCGAGCGGCGTGTGCCCAGCGCCTCGTCGGTCAGCGGCGGGTTCCACACCGCGATCCGCCGCCGTGGCGCCGGCGAGCCGTCCGCGTCGATCAGCTTGACGTCCTCGAGGCCAGTGAGGCGCTCGGCGAGCTCCACCGGGTTGGCGATCGTCGCGGAGGTCAGCAGGAACACGGGGTCGGTGCCATACGCGGCCGCGATCCGCCGCAGCCGGCGCAGGACGCCCGCGACGTGCGAGCCGAACACGCCGCGGTATACGTGCGCCTCGTCGATCACCACGACCGCCAGGTTCGCGAACAGGTCGGCCCACGCGGCGTGGTTGGGGAGGATGCCCACGTGCAGCATGTCCGGGTTGGTGAGCACCACGTTGGCGCTCTTGCGGATCTGGCGGCGTGCCTCCCGCGGCGTGTCGCCGTCGTAGATCGCCGGGCGCACGCGCTTGGTCAGGCCGAACGCCGCCAGCGCGCGCGCCTGGTCCTGGGCGAGCGCCTTCGTCGGATACAGGTACAGCGCCCGCGCGCGCGTCTGCTCGCAGAGGATGTGCAGGGTGGGCAGGTTGAAGCACATCGACTTGCCCGACGCGGTGCCCGTGGTGACGATCGTCGGGCCCTCGGTGGCCGCGTGCAGCGCCTGCGCCTGGTGGGAGTACAGGTGCTCGATCCCCATCGCGCGCAGGGCGCCGAGTACCTCCGGGTGCAGTTGCGAGGGCAGCTCGACGAGCTTCGCGCGGCCGGGTCCTTCGTTGGCTTCGCGTACCAGCCGCCCGTCCTCGCGCCCCGCGTCCAGCAGCGCGCTCCACGGCTCGATGGTGCGGTCGAGGGCCACGGACTTGAGATAGTAGAGGCGATGTCAGCGACCGCCGCCGAGCGGTGGGCCAGAGCCCGCACCTTCCACCATTCGCTGTACTCCGCCCGGCGGATCGCGTCCGAGCGCACGCACAGCGTGTCCGTGTGCCTGCCCGCGCGCGAATGCGCGGGCACCGTCGGAGAGATCGTCGCGGCGCTCGTCGCGCTGCGCCAGGGGGGCGCGATCGACGAGGTCGTCGTCGTCGACGCCGCATCCGCCGACGGCACCGCTGCGGTCGCCGAGCGCGCCGGCGCGCGCGTCTGGCAGGAGGCGGAGCTGCTGCCCGAGCACGGGCCGGTGCTCGGCAAGGGCGATGCGATGTGGCGCGCGCTGTCGGTGCTCGACGGCGAGCTCGTGTGCTTCCTGGACGCCGACACGGAGGGCTTCTCGTCGCACTTCGCCACCGGGCTGCTCGGGCCGCTCGTATGCGAGCCGGGGGTGTCGTTCGTGAAGGCCTGCTACCGCCGCCCGCTGCGGCACGACGGCCTGGCGGACGCGGACGGCGGCGGGCGCGTCAACCGCCTCACCGCACGCCCCGCGCTCGCGCTGTTCTACCCGGAGCTCGCATGCGTCCGCCAGCCGCTCGCCGGCGAGGTGGCCGGGCGGCGCGAGCTGCTGGAGAGGCTGCCGTTCGCGACCGGCTACGGCGTCGAGATAGCGATGCTGATCGACGCCTGGCGCGAGCTGGGGCTCGGCGGGCTCGCACAGGTCGACCTCGACGAGCACCGCAACCGCCACCAGCCGCTTTCCGCGCTCGAGCCGATGGCGCTGACCGTGCTCGCCACGATCGCCCGGCGGCTGGAGCGCGAAGGGCGGCTGCTCGGAGGCGAGGGCGGCCCAGCGGGCGTCGAGTCCGCGCCGCTCGAGCGCCCGCCGCTTGCCGGAGTGACCCTCGCGTGAGCAGCCAGGCGGGCGTGCCGGCAGCCGGTTCGGCCGGCGCTCCCGTTGACGTAGCGGGCCGGACTCGGTCGACGCGCAGCCTCTACCTCGATCTCGACAGCACGCTGCTCGGGCGCGGCGGGTCGCTGCTGCACGACGGCGAGGGCAGGGTGACGCTCGAGGGCGTGCGCGCGGTGCAGGCGTGCCTGCGCGCGGGCGTCGAGGTGGTGTTGATGTCCGGCCGGCGCAGCGCACAGGTGATGGAGGACGCGCGGCTGCTCGGGCAGTCCTCGTTCATCTACGAGGCGGGCGCGTGCGTGGTGCTCGACGGCGAGGAGCACTGGCTGACGGGAGAGCTGCTGCCCGGCGAGCTGACGATCGCCGAGCAGATCGAGCGCTCGGGTGCTCCAGCGCTGTTGCTCGAACGCTACGCCGGGCGCCTGGAGTACCACGAGCCGTGGCACGTCCAGCGCGAGGTCTCACACCTGTTCCGCGGGCTCGTCGACGCCGTCGAGGTCGACCGCGTGCTCGTCGAGCACGGTCACGCGGGCCTGCGACTGGTCGACAACGGGGTCGTCAACCGGCGCTCGCCCGCGCTCGCCGCGTTGCCGCACGTGCGCGGCTATCACCTCGTCCCCGCCGGTGCCTCGAAGGCCGCCGCCGTCGCCTTCCACCGACGCGCACGCGGCTATCAGCGAGCTGAGACGTTCGCGGTGGGTGACTCGCGCGAGGACCTCGCGTGCGCCGCCGAGGTCGACGCCTTCTGGCTGGTCGCCAACGCAATCGAGCGCGACCCCTCGATGCGCGAGGCCCTGGCCGGCTACGAGAACGCGCGCGTCTGCGAGGCCGGCCACGGGCCGGGCGTGTACGAAGCGGTGCTCAGCACGCTGATGGGCTCCCAGACCTAGATGATTCCCTCGCGTTTCTCCTCCTCGTAGAGGCGCTCGACGACGAACTCCTTCAGCAGTGTCTGGTAGCCGGTGTTGCGCAGCGCCGCCAGCGCCTTCAGGCGCGTGAGCGTGAACTGGTCGAAGCGGATCGCGATCGGCGTGGTGCGGCCCGGGCGGATCTGGTCCTGCATCTTCAGGACCTTCTCGCGTCTGGCCTGCTGCTCGAGGAACACGTCGGGGTCGAGCGACAGGCCTTTGGTCGGATCGACTTCCCCGGGACGTGCTCGTGGTGGTGACGGCATGTTTCTCCTCTCGCGTCGAGCGTGCTCTATGGTATCTACACGCATCTACTATAGATATACGGGCTGCGTGTACCGAGGGAAATCGCCGGGCGGCGGATCGACCTGGTCGGCGTCGAGCCGACGGATGGGCGGGGGCGGCAGACGCCAGGTCCGCGCATCCGTCGCCAGCGGCCAGGCAGCCGGCGCCACAGGCCGCGGCCTTCCACCGCCGTGCACGCGGCCGGCCACCGAGACGTTGCTGGCCGGCGACTCGCGCGAGGACTATCCCCGGCGCGCCGACCGACCCCAAAGGCGGCGGCAAGTCAGCGGCCGCCAAGCTCGTTATCTCAGGCCGTGTGCCACCAGGCGGTTCTGCGTTGTGACGCTTCTGGCGATGTCGCGAATCAATCGCGGGCGTGCCCCCCCGGGCGTCTCTGACACCACGCCCGCAGTCCTCTTCGCGCGCTTCGGAAGACCCTGCAGCCATGTCGCCGAGAAACGCTTCACCGGAAAGGGCACGACACGCTCGAAGCCCACATTGCGAAGCATTCCCAGGACGGCTGCAGGGTTTGGACCCCACCAGTTGGTCTCCTCGCCGAGCAGCTCTCCTGGGTAGAACGCTGCCGCGGGGGAACGGAAGTGGGTCATGTCCACGAGCGTCTCGACAACGAGCAGCTCGTTCGTCACATTCGCCATTCGCTCGAGCGCCAGGAACGGATGACGCATGTGGTACAGCACTCCCAGGAACAGCACCACGTCGAACTTGCCGACCGTCTCCGGCGACACGTCAAGCACCTCGATTTCGATGTCCTCGACCTTGGATCCGAGTGCGTTTCTGGCATATTCGAAGCCGTCCTTGCCTCCCGGTAGGCGCCAGGCAAATGTATCCACTGCCAGCACCCGCGACGCGCCGAGTCGCTCCGCTGCAAACGAGAAGTATCCATCGTTGGCGCCGACGTCGAGAACTGTCTTGCCCGAGAGGTCCGGCAGGTGAAGCGCCGCAAGCTTCTCAGCCGAGCGATCGGGGCCCGGTGTAACAGAGCCGTCTGGCAGTTCGATCTGATGCCACCAGTGAATCCCCGGGGGAGGAGGCGAGAATATCTCTGCTCCAGTAGTCACAGGCTCATCATAGGACGCGCCGTCTCGATTGGCAAGTTATTGGAGACAGTTACATAAAACTTGTTCATTTCTCAGCTTCGCAAGGTAAGCCCAGCGCACTTCTCTCCCGGATGCGACGCTCCGAGGATGCGCCCACGCGACAGGCTAGATTGCCCGAAGGCGTGGAAGGACCGAGCGAGGGGCTCTTGGCCGGCAGCTAGGAGCCCACATATGGCAGAAGCGCGTCATCCGCGGTTCGCCGATCGATGCGGACGTCGGGCATCCGGGAAACCAGGCGCACCTCCGGCATCGGAACGATGAACTGGCCGCCGCGGTCAAGGAACTCGTGCTCGCGTTCACAGAACTCATCCAGGAAGTGCCACGGCAGCGCGAGGTAGTAATCGGGCTGCAGCTCGCGCGAAGCGGCCTCGCTGATGATCGGGATCTTCGTGCCGATCGTCTCGGAGCCATGCTTGTCGGGATTGCGATCGGCGGCATAGGGAACGAGCGTGTGGTCGATGCCCGCATATTGCAAAATCGTGTTTCCCTTGGTGGACGCGCCGTAGACGTGAATCGTCTTGCCTTCCGCGACGAGCTGCCTGCACATCGCAGCGAGATCCTCGCGCACCCGCTCGGCCGCCGCGGCGAATCGCTCGTACGGCTCGGCGGCGTCGAGCGCCATCTCGAACTCCCTGACCCGAAGCCGCTGCAGCAGCTCAGCATCCTCGCCCTCTGGGCTGAAGCGACTGCCACGACGGACGAACAGGCGCACCGAACCGCCATTGATCTCATTCACCTCGGCCCGCACGACCCCCAGGCCCGCCTCTCCCAGCAGCCGCTCTATCACAGCCAGCGAGTAGTACTCCAAGTGCTCATGGACGATCGCGTCGAACTGGTTCATGTCGAGCATCGCGGGCAGGTAGTGCAACTCGATCACCCATACGCCATCGTCCGCCAACGCCCGTGACACTTCCTCGACGAACGCGCACGGATACTCGAGGTCGTAGAACATCGCGATGCTCGTGATGATGCGCGCCTTACGGTCGACGTGACGCCGGCGCAGATGCTCATAGGCATAGAAATCCCGCACGACCTCGTACCCCTTCGCGGCCGCGTAACGACCGATGTCCGACGGGTCGAACCCGAGATACTTCAGGTCCGACGCCCTGTAGCCGTCGAGCAGCGTGCCGTCGTTGCAGCCGATATCGATCACGAGATCGCCGGGCTGCAGACCCACCATCTCCTCGGCCTGCTCCGCGATCTGATGCAGGTTGCCGGTCATCGTCTCGTTGACCCCGCTGCGATACCAGTAGGAGCGATAGAGGATCGCTCCGGGGACGGTGTGGCGCAACTGCACCAGACCGCAGCCGTCCTCGTTTCGCGTCATGTCACACCTCACCAGCTCCAGCGGCACGCGGCGTGACACCGGCTGCTGGCCGCCGGGCTCCGCGAACGCCCCAGCGATGTACTGCTCCCCAAGTGAGAGAACCGGAACGAGATCCGGTGAACCGCAGACCCGGCAGGTCGTGCGAGTCGTCAAGCTCGTACGCGGCGAGAGCACGGTTCGAAAGCTAGCCAGCGAGCGGCGCGAGCGCAAGTCAGCACTCGCAGAGCGCAGCCGGGTACTCGCGCCGGATTCCAGGGATCCCCAGAATGGGTGCGCTGTGGCCATTCCACGCGTGCACGGGGACATCGCAGCAAGTCAGGACTCACGAACTATTCTGTTGCAGCCTCATGTTTCCGTTTCCTACTCCACCGTTGAAAGATGGCGGAAAACGCACTTCGCCCGCACGCGTCGTTGCGTAGCCACCGCGTCGGCGCTACGGTCGCGATCCGATGTCCGTGGATGGCGACTTAGAAGCTCCGATCAGGCTTTCGATATGCATCCCGACGTACAACTTCGGGGACTTCATCGGAGCGACGCTCGACAGCGTCCTGCCACAGGTTGCGCAGGGAGTCGAGGTCGTGGTCCTCGACGGCGGTTCGACCGACCAAACTCCCGCCGTCGTCAGCGCGCTTCAGGATCGCTTTCCGGCGCTGCGCTACCACCGCCGCGAGGAACGCGGAGGCATCGACCGCGACATGGCGCGGACGGTCGACCTGGCGCGCGGTGAATACTGCTGGCTGTTCAGCGCCGACGATCTGATGAAGCCCGGCGCGATCTCGCGGATCCTGGAGCAGCTCGAGAGCGGTCTGGATCTGTATCTCTGCGGGTTGACGCTCTGCACCTGTGACATGCACCCGCTCAAGGATCACCCGATCCTCGACGTATCTTCCGAGATGACGTTCGATCTCGGCCAGGCCGACGATCGCAGGACGTACTTCGAGCGCGCCCTGACGACCACGGCGTTCTTCAGCTTCCTGGGGTCTGTGATCTTCAAGAAGGCGCGCTGGGATGCGATCCCGCTCGACGAGGAGTTCGTCGGAAGCTGCTGGGCGCATGTGGCGCGCATGTTCCGGATGCTCCGCTCCGGCATGCGCGTCAAGTATCTGGCGTCGAGCTATCTGTGGAAGCGCTGCGACAACGACTCCTTCATGGACGCCGGGCTGATCCGGCGCTTCGCGATCACGATCGACGGGTACGACCGCCTCGCTCGCAGCTTCTTCGCCGAGGACAGCTTGGAGGCTCGCCACATCCATCGCGTCGTGGCCGCGGAGTTCCCGCCATACGTGCTGGCCTACGCCAAGCTCACCAGCGGTGGCGCGCCGCCCGAAGATCGTCTCCTGCTCAGACGCCTGGCGCACACGGTGTACGCCGACTGCTCTGTGCGACATCGGATGTATCGAAGCCTCTACAGGGCCACGCCGGTGCTCCCCTACAGGGCGGCGCCGCCTCGCATCTAGCGGTGGGTATCTGCCTCCCGACGGCGTTGCTGGCGCCGCCATGGCGGTTCGCTCACCGGCCCGACAGTCGCCGCCACACGCGCCGCCAGAAGCCGGGCGGAGGCCGCCTGCGCCAGAGCGCCGGCGGCGGCACGGTTGCGCGCACGAGCGCCACCCAGTCGTCCAGCGGCAGCTCGCCCGCGATCAGGCGCCCGAGCGCGCTCGTGACCGGCGCCGCGACGCCCGCCGACTCGAGCGCACGCGCCAGCAGCGGCACCGACTCCAGCGCCTCGACCGCCTGGCCGATCCGCGCCGGGATCTCCGCCGCGGGCACGCCCTCAGCAAGCAGCTCGCCCGCGCGGCGGTTGCGGCTCTCGCGCGCGAGCGCCGTCGCCACCAGGTCGCCGGCGCCAGCCAGCCCGATCATCGACTCCGGCCGCGCGCCCAGCCCCTCCGCGTAGCGCCACACCTCGGCGAAGATGTGCCCCGCGGCAGCACCCGCGGCGTTCAGGCCCTGCGCCTCGGTGGCGCCCGCCGCGAGCGCCGCCGCGTTCTTCGCCGCGCCCGCGAGCTCGACACCGACCGGATCGTTGGACAGCTCGCACACGACGCCCGCGCGCGTGAACACCTGCGCGAGCGCGCGCGCCAGCTCCTCCTCCGCGCACGCCGCCACCAGCCCGGCGCCCGCGTGCACCATCTCCTGCGCGTGCGCCGGGCCGCCCACGCACGCCACCCGCTCGGGGCCGAAGTGAGCGCTGAGCACCCGCGTCGGCGGCAACCCCTCCGGGGGAACCAGGCCCTTGGCGACCGACACGACCGCCGTGCGCCTGCCGAGCCCGCCCGCCCCCAGGCGCTCGATGACCTCCCCGAGCCCCTGCGAAGGCACAGCCAGAAACACGTAGTCAGCCCGTGCCACGCCCGCCGAGGACGGCTCGATGCGCAGCTGCGGCGGCAGCTCGACGCCCGGCAGGTAGCGGCGGTTCTCGCGCTCGCGATCGATCGTCGCCGCCTGCTCGGCGGTGCGCGTCTGCAGCGTCGTGCGCAGCCCGCCGCGCGCCAGCAGCACCGCCAGCGCGGTCCCGAACGAGCCCGCGCCGATCACCGTCGCCCGCCGCGCGCCCGGCGCGGGCAGCGCGCGCGCACGCGAGCCGCGAGCGCCCGGGCTCGGAGTAGGCTCGGGCTCGGTCATCTGATGCGCGAGCCTACTAATCCGCACGAGCGCGCCACCACGTGGCGCAACTGGACCGGCGACGAGCGCTGCGCGCCCGCTGTAGCCATTCGGCCAGGGTCGATCGAGGAGATCCGCGAGGCGCTCGAGCGCGCCCGGCGCGAGGGCCGTCGAGTGCGCGTGACCGGCAGCGGGCACTCCTTCAGCGACATCGCCTGCACCGACGGGCTGATGCTGAAATTGGACCGCCTCGCGGGCGTTCTCGACGTCGACCGCGACTCGGGTCTCGTGCGCGTGCAGGCCGGCATAACGATCCGCGAGCTCAACCGCCGGCTCGACGCGCACGGCCTCGCGCTGGAGAACCTCGGCGACGTCGACGCCCAGACGATCGCCGGCGCGATCTCAACCGCCACCCACGGAACCGGCGCCCGCCTGCGCAACCTCTCCGCCCAGGTGGACGCGTTGACCCTGGTGCTCGCCGACGGCGCCACGCTCGAGTGCTCGCGCGAGCGCGACCCCGAGATCTTCCGCGCAGCCCGCGTCGGGCTCGGCGCGCTCGGGGTGATCGCCGAGGTGACGCTCCGCTGCGTGCCGGCGTTCACCCTGCACGGAGTCGACGCGCCAGCGCCGCTCGCGGAGACGCTCGAGCGCTTCGGCGAGCTCGCGCTCGGCAACGACCACTTCGAGCTCTACGTCTTCCCCCACGCCGGCACTGCGCTCACCCGCGCCAACAACCGCACCGACCGGCCGCCGCGTCCCCGTGGACGGGTAGCCGCATACGCCAACGACGTGCTCCTCACCAACCGCGTGTTCGATCTCTTCTGCCGCGCCGGTCGCCGCTTCCCGAGTCGCATCCCCCAGCTCAACCGGCTCGCCACGCGGCTCGTCGGCCATTCCGAGCGCGTGGGCCGCTCCGCCGAGATCTTCACCAGCCAGCGCCTCGTGCGCTTCACCGAGATGGAGTACGCGCTGCCGCGCGAGCGCACCCCGGAGGCCGTCCGGCGCGTGCTGGACGCGATCGAGCAGCGCGGCTTCGCCGTGCCGTTTCCGATCGAGGTCAGGGCCGTCGCGCCCGACGACGCCTTCCTCAGCACCGCCGGCGGGCGCGACAGCGGCTTCGTGGCGGTGCACATGTACGAGGGAATGGCCTGGCAACCCTACTTCCACGCGGTCGAGGCGATCATGGACGAGCTCGACGGCCGGCCGCACTGGGGCAAGCGCCACTTCCAGAGCGCCGACACGCTGCGTCCGCGCTATCCCGACTGGGATCGCTTCCAGGCCGTGCGCGCCAAACTCGATCCCGAAGGACGCTTCGCCAACGCGTGGACCGATCGCGTGCTCGGAACCAGCGATGGCTGACGCTGCATACGAACGCTTGGAGCGCGCCACCGCTGGGCTGCAAGCGCCGTTCGCGCTCGTCGACCTCGATGCGCTGGACGCCAACGCCAACGACCTCGAACGGCGAGCTGGCTCAAAGCCGATCCGGCTCGCGAGCAAGTCGGTGCGCTGCCGCGCGCTACAGGAGCGCATCCTCACCCGCGACGGGTTCCAGGGCACGCTCGCGTTCACGCTGCCGGAGGCGCTGTGGCTCGCCGAGCGCGGGGCCGAGGATCTGCTCGTCGCGTACCCGACGGCCGACGGCGACGCGCTGCGGACGCTGGTCGACGGCGAAGACGGGGCTGGCGGCGGGCCGGTAGGCGGGATCGGCGGCAGACGGGTCGGCCGGACGCCTCGAGAGCGGGTGACGGTGATGGTCGATTGCGTCGAGCAGCTCGAGCTGATCGAGCGCGCCACGCGCGCCACCCACGAGACGCCGGTGCGGGTCTGCATCGACATCGACACCGCCTGGCCGATCCTCGGCGGACGGCTGCGCGTGGGCGTCAAGCGCTCACCCGTGCGCACCCCCGAGCAGGCCGCCGCGCTCGCCCGCGCGATCATCGCGCGCGCGGGCCTGCGGCTGGTGGGGATCATGGCCTACGAGGCGCAGATCGCCGGGCTCGGCGACTCGCCCGGTGGGCGGGGCATCGGTTCCCAGCTGCGCGGCCTCGGCATCCGCGCCATGCAGGCGCGCTCCGCGCGCGAGCTCGCGGGGCGTCGCGGCGCGATCGTGGCCGCCGTCCAAAACGTCCTCGAGTCGGCCGGCGGTGCTCTGGAGCTCGTCAACGGCGGCGGCACCGGCAGCCTCGAGCGCACCGCCGCCGAGGCGGCCGTCACAGAGCTCACAGCGGGCTCGGGCCTTTACGGGCCGGCGCTGTTCGACGACTACCGCGCGTTCACCCCGCGTCCGGCCGCGATGTTCGCGCTGCCCGTCGTACGCCGGCCCGGCCGCGGCGTCGTCACCGCGCTCGGCGGCGGCTACCTCGCGTCAGGCCCCGCCGACGCCGCGCGCCTGCCGCGGCCGCACCTGCCAAGCGGGCTGGCGCTCGAGCGCCTCGAGGGCGCCGGCGAGGTGCAGACGCCTCTGCTCGGCGCCGCCGCGGACGCGCTCTCGATCGGCGATCGCGTCTACATGCGCCACGCCAAGGCGGGCGAGCTGTGCGAGCGCTTCGCCAGCCTGCACCTGCTCGAAGGCGAGCGCATCGTCGACGAGGCGCCGACCTACCGCGGTGAGGGACAGTGCTTCCTATGAGGATCGCCGTGAGCGAGAATGGCTCGGTGAGCGGTATGCCTCGTGTCAGCAGCGGCGCGGACGAGCTTGACCGCGGATCTCTCCAGGCCGTCCTGCACGAGGTCGTCGAGACGCTCGCTCCGCTCGACCGCACGCCCTGCTCGCCGGGCGAGCGGCAGGCCGCCGAGTGGCTCGCCGAGCGGCTGCGCGCGATCGACGGCGTGCACGTGGCGCTCGAGGACGAGCCGTCATGGGGGATCTTCCCGCCGACCGCCACCGGGCTCGGCCTGCTCGGCGCGCTCGGCGCCGCGCTCGTGCTCAGCGGCCGGCGCGCGAGCGGCGCGCTGCTCGCCGCGGCGACGTTCGCCGGCATCCTCGACGAGGCGCAGAACGGGCCGCGCATCCTGCGCCACCTCGTGCGTCGCCGGCGCAGCACCGTCAACGTGGTCGCGCGCGTCGGGCAGTCCGGCGGGGGAAACGGGTCGGGCGACGAGCGCGCGAACACCGCGGGGCAGGGCGCCGGGAGGCCGATCGACACGCTCGTCGTGCTCGCCCACCACGACGCTCCTCAGACCGGCTTTCTGTTCGACCAGACGCTGCAGCGGCGGCTCTACGAGCTCGTGCCGCGGCTGTTCGAGCGGATCAAGTCACCGCTGCCGCAGTGGTGGATCGGGCTCGCCGGACCGCTGTGCACGATCGCCGCGGCCGCCCGCGGGCGGCGCGCAGGCGCCCGTGCCGGTCTCGCGATCGGCGCCCTCGGCACGGCGATCGTCGCCGACGTGTGGCGCAGCCAGACCGTCGCCGGCGCCAACGACAACCTCTCCGGCGCAGCTTCGCTGGTCGCGCTCGCCGAGCTGCTGCACCGCGAGCCGCCGCCGGGCCTGCGCCTGCTGCTCGTCTCGTGCGGCGCCGAGGAGACGCTCCAGGACGGCATACGCGCGTTCGTCGCCCGCCACCGCCACGAGCTGGCGCCCGACACGACGTGCTTCGTCAACCTCGACACCGTCGGCTCGCCGCATCTGGTGATGCTCGAGGGCGAGGGGCCCGTATGGATGGAGGACTACGCCGGCCCGTGGCTGCGCGACGCGCTCGACGAGCACGCGCAGCAGCTGGAGATCCCATTGCGGCGCGGCTTTCGCGCGCGCGCCTCGACCGACAGCGTCATCCCCAGCCGCGCCGGCTATCCGATCGCCACCCTCGTCTCAGTCACCGACTGGCTCAGCCCCGCCAACTACCACCTGCCCAGCGACGTGCCCCCGAACCTCGACTACGACACCATCGTCGATGCCGTGCGCCTCGTGCACGGGCTGGCGCGGGAGCTCGCTGACGGATCCACCCGACGCATCGCCGCGTGATCGCCGGCGCCGATGGCGCCGCGGGCTATCGAGAGCTACGTGCCGGGCACGGGACTCGGCGGCTTCACACGACGCCCGCCAGCCTGCAGCCCGCTGCCACCAGCGCCTTGACGCTGGCAGCCTGCAGCACGAGCTGGAGGTCGAGGATGCGCGCGTCGAACGGCTCCAACGAGTCCTGGCCGGTCACCGCGTACGCCGGTATGCCGCCCTGGCGGGCGCGCGTCGCGATCTCGAACGCCACGCTGCCCGCCAGCGCGCGCTCCTGTAGCCGCCGCACTCCGATGACCACCGCCCGCGCCGCGCGCATGCGCGCGTCGAAGCCCAACGCGTCGAGCTGCCCGCGCACGTCCTGCTCGCCCACATCGCCGGACGGACCGGCGGAGGTGATGGCGGCGCCGGGGCCGCTCGCGGCGTCCGCGGTCGACAGCGGGCACACGTCCGGCTCGGGCAGCCCGCCATCCCTGAGGCCGCGGGCGATCGCGCTCGTCACCACGTCAGCCGTCAGGCGCGGACCGAACGGGGCGCACGCGATCAGCACCGTCTGCGAGACGCCCACGCCATGCGCGTCCCGCCACGGGGGGGAGGGCGAGACGGCGGGCCCGGTGGGCGCTTCGGAGCGGGAGGGCGCCGCGGAGCCGGTGAGCGCCGCCGAGCGAGAGCGGGAGCCCGATCGCGGGTGTCGGATGCGAGACGTCACGATCCGGCATCCTTCCAGCTATGGCCGCCGCGAAAAGCCAGCCGGTCGTCATCGAGGTGTGCGGGCATGACGTGCGCGTCAGCAACCCCGGCAAGCCGTTCTTCCCCGACGTCGGGTTGACCAAGATCGACCTCGTCAACTACTACCTCGAGTGCCAGGCCGCCGTCGTGCGCCACCTACGCGAGCGCCCCACCACGCTCAAGCGCTGGGTCGACGGGGTCGGGGGCGAGCCGTTCTTCCAGAAGCGCGTGCCCGACAGCGCCCCCGACTGGCTGCAGACCGCGACCGTCACCTTCCCCAGCGGGCGCCACGCGCGCGAGCTCGTCGCCAACGACGCCGCCCACCTCGTCTGGGGCGTCAACCTCGGCGTCATCGACTGGAACCCCTGGCCCGTGCGCCGCAGCGACCTCGACCATCCCGACGAGCTGCGCGTCGACCTAGACCCCGGCCCCGGCGTGCCCTTCTCCGAGGTGCGCCACGTCGCGCTCGGCGTGCGCCAGGTGCTCGACGCGCACGACCTGCGCGGCTACCCCAAGACCTCCGGCTCGCGCGGCATGCACATCTACGTGCGCATCCAGCCCCGCGAGAGCTTCGAAGAAGTCCGCCGCGCCGCGCTCGCCCTCGCCCGCGAGGTCGAGCGGCGCATGCCCGGGCGCGCCACCAGCCGCTGGTGGAAGGAGGAACGACAAGGCGTCTTCATCGACTACAACCAGAACGCCCGCGACCGCACCGTCGCCTCCGCCTACTCCGTCAGGGCCGTCCCCGACGCGCGCGTCTCCTGTCCGCTCGAGTGGGACGAGGTCGCCGACGTCGAGCCCGACCAGCTCACCCTCAAGACCGTGCCCGCGCGCCTGCGCGAGCGCGGCGACCCCTCCGCCAGCATCGACCAGCACGCCGGAAGCCTCGACGGGCTGCTCGAGCTCGCCGCCCGCGACGAGCGCGAGGGCCTCGGCGACGCCCCCTGGCCGCCGCACTTCCGCAAGCACAAGGGCGAGCCCCCGCGCGTGCAGCCCAGCCGTGCGCGCTCCAGCCAGCCGGAGGCAGAGTGACCCTGCCGCTGCAGCCCACACTCAAGCCACAACTGGCGCTCTCGCGCAGGGAGCTGCCCACCGGCGATCAGTACGTCTACGAGATCAAGCTCGACGGCTTTCGCTGTATCGCGTTCGTCGACGGCGGGGACGTGTTCCTGCAGTCGCGCAACGGCAAGCCGCTCGGGCGCTACTTCCCCGAGCTTCAGTTCCCCGCCGGGCGCTACGTGCTCGACGGCGAGATCGTCGTGCGCGACGCCCGCGGCCACGAGGACTTCGACGCGCTCGGACAGCGCATCCACCCCGCCGTCTCGCGCATCCAGCGCCTCGCCGCCGACACGCCCGCCGTATACGTCGCCTTCGACCTGCTCGCGCACGAACACGACTCGCTGCTCGAGCTCCCCTTCGCCGAGCGCCGCGCCGCGCTCGAGCAGCTGCTCTCGAGCGAGGCGTTCGCGCGCGCGCCCGTCGAGCTCATGCCCACCGTCGACACCGCCGACGAGGCGCGGGACTGGCTCGAGCACGCCGAGGGCGCCATCGCCAAGGAACTGGCCGCGCCCTACCGCCCCGGCGAGCGCAAGGGCATGGCCAAGGTCAAGCGCGTGCGCACCATCGACGCCGTCCTCGCCGGCTGGCGCCCCGGCAAGGAGCCGGGCACCGTCGGCGCGCTCATCCTCGGCCTCTACGACCGCGATCAGCTGCGCGTCGTCGGGCACTGCTCCGGGCTCAGCCTCGCCGAGAAGAAGCGGCTTGTCGGTTTCTTCGGGCCGTATGAGACCGGCGAGCGCGGCTCCGCCGACCCCAGCCGCTGGAGCGCCGGCAAGGAGCTCGAGTGGATCGCGCTGCGCCCCGAGCTCGTCGTCGAGATCGACTTCGACCACGTCTCCGCCGGGCGCATCCGCCACGGCGCCAAGCTGCGCCGCTGGCGTGACGACAAGCCGCCGCGCGAGTGCACCTATGATCAACTGACATGACTTCAGAGACCGCCACCGTCGCCGAGGAGGAGTACCTGCAGATCCTCTTCTGGCTGCAGGAGGCCGGCCTGCCCATGACCGGCGCCAACGTCGCCCGCGCCATGCAGCTCTCGCCGCCCACCGTCCACGAGATGATCGGCCGTCTCGAGCGCGACGGCTACATCACCCGCGGCGCAGACCGCGCCATCGCCTTCACCCCCAGCGGCGCCCAGCACGCCGAGGGCATCGTCCGCCGCCACCGCCTCATCGAGCGCTTCCTCACCGACGTCCTCGGCGTTCCCTGGGACGAGGTCCACGAGGAGGCCGAGCGCCTCGAGCACGCCATGTCGCCCGTGCTCGAGGAGCGCATGCGCGCCGCCATCGGCGACGCCAACACCTGCCCCCACGGCCACCCCATCGTCGCCGGCGCGCGTCTCGCCGGCGTCCCGCTCGCCGACGTTCAGGTCGGCGCCAGCGTGCGCGTGCTGCGCTTCGAGAACGAGGCCGAGGACCTGCTGCACTACCTCAAGGCCTCCGGCATCGAGCCCGGATTGGAGGCCGTCATCGCCGAGCGCGGCCCCGAGCACGTCGAGCTGCAGACTGTCGACGGCCGGAGGCTCGGTTTGACCGCAAGCGTCGCCGAGACCGTCTCCGTCGTCGCCGACCCCTCGCCGCCCGCGCGGACAGCGCTGCCCGAGCAGCTCGTGCTGGGGCAGCGCTACGGGCGCTAGAGGGAGCGGTACGCCTCCGCCAGGCGCTTGACGCCCGTGTCGATCTGCTCCGGCGTCACACCCGAGTAGGCCAGGCGCAGCGTGTTCTCGCCGCCCTCCAGCAGGAAGTCGGTGCCCTTCACAAACGCCACGCCGCGCTCCGCCGCCGCCTCGTACAGCGCGTTCACGTCCGTGCCCTTCGGCAACGTCACCCACATGAAGTAGCCGCCCTGCGGGACCACGAACTCCGCCTCCGCCAGCTCGCCGCGCAGCGCGTTCGCCAGCGCCTGCGCGCGTTCGGACAGCGCCACCTTCACCGTCTCGATCGAGCGCTCGATCGCGCCCGACGCACAGAACTCGTACACGATCGACTGCGCCACCATGTTCGGCGAGATGTACGTGTTCGTCGCCAGCTGCGCCACCGCCGCGATCAGGTCCCGCGGCCCCACCAGGTAGCCCACGCGGATGCCCGGGCACACCGTCTTCGAGAACGACGACGCGTACACCACACGCTCGGGGTCCATCGACAGCATCGTCGGCAGCGTCTCGCCGCTGTAGCGCAGCTCCACGTACGGGTCGTCCTCGAACACCATGAAGCCGTGGTCCGCCGCCAGCTCCAACAGCCGTTTGCGCTTCTCCAACGACAGCGTGTAGCCCGCCGGGTTCTGGAAGTTCGGGATGATGTGCGCCAGCGTCGGCTGCACCGGCGCCGCGCCTGTCAGCAGCGCCGTCAGCGCGTTCGTGTCGATGCCGTCCGGCTGCAGCTCCACCGCGTGTACGCGTGCCCCGCGCCCGCGCAGCGACAGCAGCGTGCGGTCGTACGTCGGGCGCTCCACGATCACATCGTCGCCCGCCCGCACAAGCTGCTCGAACAGGAACGCGTCCGCCTGCATCGACCCGTTCGTCACCAGCACGCGCTCCGGCTCCACCCCGTGGCGGTCCGCGATCCAGCTGCGCAGCCGCGGGTAGCCCACCGACGTGCCATACGCCGTCGTGCCCCCCGGGTCGCTCTCGAACGCGCGCACCGCCGCGTCGCGCAGGCCGTCCACGTCGACGATGTCAAGCGACGGAGCGCCGCGCGCGAAGGAGATCGTGGGGCCGCTCGTCGTTGCCACAGCGGCGTAGGATATGCGCCCGAGCAACTCGTCGTAGTCATCGGTCAGCTCGCGCGCCGCGCGCTCCAGGCGATCGCGGAAGCGCAGCAGCTCAGCTGCGCTCGGCGGCTGCGGTGCGCGGGGCTCCCGCGGGGCTCTGGGTGGTGGCTGCGCAGGCGGCTGCCGGCGGCTAGGCGGCTGCGGCGCACCGTGCGGTGGTGTCGTCGGGGGCGCGCCTGACATGGACGGCGGCGGTGGTTGTGGTGGCCACGGCGCGAGCGATCGTGCGGGCTCGATCGTCTCGTCCACGATCCTGCTCCAGCCCGAGCTCTGCGAGGCACCCGTGATGGGCCGCGGCGGCTCCCGGTCGCGCACGGCGCCGGCGTCGCCAAGCGGCTGCCCGCCTCCGATCGCGTTCAGGGTGCGCTCGATCTCGAGTAGCCTGCGCTCCAGCTCGCCCAGCGTCTGCGCGACGTCTCCGTCCATGGACGCTAGCGTACAGGCCGTGCGAGCGCGCGGTTCACGCACGCCCGTCGCTCGAGGGTCCTCCCGGCGAGGCTCGAGGGTCCCCCCGGCGGGGCTCGATTGCCCAGCAGCGCTGCGCATAGACCTCCAAACTGCGTGGATGGTGGGAGACACCGACACCGACCTCCGAGCGGGTCGCCTCGCTGCCCGGCGATCGAATCCAGATAGTAAATGTGAGCGCCTGAGCGGAATTTCAGCCGATTCCCGCGTCGTCGACCTTCGCGGTGCATAGGTCTCCGATCGGGCGATCGATGAGGAGCGATTCTGCGAGTGAGAGTCCATTATGGTCGCTCGCAGAGTGCACGCCCCGCATGTCACATTGATCCGGCTGTACTCCCTCGACATCGGTCTGTGCAAAGCGCACGCCGCGGTTCCCCCAGCGATGCTGTTCCAGGAAGACGCCTGTACGCTGCCGCTCGTTTGCGCGAGCTGGACGCCGTCGTGAGCGAGAACCTGCTCACCGTAGTGGCGCGCCCCGCGGAGGCATCATGAGGGCCGAGCACGTCACATGGGCCGACGAGCCTACAAAGGACACGGCGCTCAAGCGCCCCCGAGGCTCCCCGCGCCAGATGCTCTCGATCGTCGTGCCCGCCTATAACGAGGAGGGTAACGTCCAAATGGTCTACGACCGCCTTCGCAGCACCATGGACGGCATAGATATCGAGTGGGAGCTGATCTTCAGCGTGGATCCATGCAGCGATCGCACCGAAGAGCTGATCCTCGCTCTGCGCAGCGACGACACCCGTGTGAAGATGCTGAGGTTCTCCCGCAGGTTCGGGCAGGCGATGGCGATGCTCGCCGGTCTCTCTGCAGCCGCGGGCGACGCGGCGGTCGTGATCGATTGCGACCTTCAGGATCCGCCCGAGTTGATCCCCGAAATGGTGCGACGCTGGCGTGAAGGCTACGACGTGGTGTGCGCGCGGCGGCGCTCTCGTACGGGAGAGAGCCTCGTCAAACGTGTGGTTGCAGCCATCGGCTATCGCGTGATGCACCACATCGCGGACGTCGACATCCCCATTGACACCGGCGACTTTCGCCTGATGAGCCGATGCGTCTTCGAGCGGGTGGTCTCGCTGAAGGAGGCCCACGGTTACCTCCGCGGCCTTGTCAGTCTCGTCGGATTCCGTCAGACAACCATCGTCTTCGATCGCGAGCCGCGTAACGCGGGCGCCACAAAATACGCTCATGCATGGGGGTCATGGGGCGAAGGCCTGAACGGGATCGTCGGCTTCTCCCGCAAGCCGCTGCAGCTGATCTCCATCGTCGGTACAGCGATCGCCGGCGTGGCCTTCATATTCGCGCTCGCATACCTAGTGCTGAGGCTCGCCGGCGTCGTAAGCTCTCCGTTTGGCACCCCGACGATCGTGATCACGGTGTCGTTCTACAGCGGCATCCAGCTGCTGTCGTTGGGGCTCATCGGCGAGTACGTCGGGCGGATCTACGACGAGGCGCGCGACCGGCCAAAGTGGATAGTCGAGGCAAGCTACGGCTGGGAGCAGGACGCGGGCACGCGCAAGCGCGCCGAGCCGGGCGCACGCGAGCGGGGGGAGCAGATATTGCCCCCGCGGGTCGGACTGCGCTGAGCGATGGGGGCCGCAATCCAATCCCGAGGTCGGGTGAGCACGCGAGCTCAGAGACTCCTCACCCCCGAGGCGGGTCTGCTTGGGCAGGGAGCGCGCTTCATCGTCAATGGCTGCGCAACCGCCGCCGTGTATCTGCTCAGCACCACGCTCCTTGCGCTCGTGGCGGGTCTCGCTTTCGAGGTGGCGCTCGCGATCGGGTACTGTCTGGCGATTTGCTTCAACTTCACGTTGCACCGGAGGTTCGTGTGGGTCCATCACGAGGGGTTCGCCCTGCCGCTCGTTCATCAGCTCGGCCGCTATGTCTCCATTGCCGGCGCACAGTATGGAGTGACCGCTGCGAGTATCGCGCTGCTGCCCCACGTGCTCGAGCTCTCAACGGAGGTCGTCTACCTCATTACCGCCTCTGCGTTTGCCATGGGCAGCTTCGTCGTCTTCCGCAGCGCCATCTTCCATCCCAAGAGCTGAGGGTCGAGACGTCACACCGCCGGCCACGTGCCGCGCTCGTCGGCGCCGGACTGCTTCGCTGAGCTCAGGAGGCGCCGACCGACGCGCCGCCCAGGACCTCGACGGCGATGCTCGCGGTTTCCGTGGGTGTGCGCCCAACGCGCACGCCCTTCGCTTCAAGCGCCTGCGCCTTCGCGGCTGCCGTGCCCGCGCTGCCCGACACGATCGCGCCCGCGTGGCCCATCTGCTTGCCCGCCGGCGCCGTGAAGCCCGCGATGTACGCCACCACCGGCTTGCTCATGTGCCCCGCGATGAACTCCGCCGCCTCCTCCTCCGCCGAGCCGCCGATCTCGCCCGAGAGCACCACCAGCTCGGTCTCCGCATCGGCCTCGAACAGCTCGAGCACATCCACGAACGACGAGCCCGGCACCGGATCGCCGCCGATGCCCACGATCGTGCTGCAGCCGACCCCCGCCTGGGCGATCTCGTTGCCGATCTGGTAGGTCAGCGTGCCCGAGCGCGAGACCACGCCGATGCTGCCCGCCTTGAAGAACGACGCCGGGATGATGCCCACGTTGGCCTTGCCCGGCGAGAGGATGCCCGGGCAGTTCGGCCCGACCAGGCGCGTGCCCGGATGGTCGCGCTTCAACGTGTTGTACACGCGCAGCTCGTCGTGCGCCGGGATGCCCTCGGTGATCGCGATCACGAGCTCCACCCCCGCCGCCGCCGCTTCCAGGATCGAGTCGGCCGCAAACCGCGGTGGCACGAAGATCATCGCCGTGTTCGGCTGCGCCTGCGCCATCGCCTGCTCCCACGTGTCGAACACCGGGATGCCCTCCACGTCCAGGCCGCCCTTGCCCGGGGTCACGCCGCCGACGACGTTCGTGCCGTAGTTGCGGTTGTTGAGCGTGTGGAAGGTGCCCTCGCGGCCGGTGATGCCCGCAACGCACAGGCGCGTCGACTCGTCGACCAGGACCGACATCAGGCCGGCGCTCCCACGTCCGCGATCTCGCGGCCGGCCGCCAGCGCCACCACCTTCTCCGCCGCCTCGTTCATCGTCTTCGCCGCGTGCACGTTCGGCAGCGCCGCCTCCTGCAGCAGGCGGCGGCCCTCGACGTCGTTCGTCCCATCCAGGCGCACCACGAACGGAACAGAGGGTTTGATGTCCCCGAAGGCGGCGATCAGGCCGCGCGCGACCTCGTCGCAGCGCGTGATGCCACCGAAGATGTTGAACAGGACCGCCTTGACCGCGTCGTTGGCGAGCAGCAGCTCGACCGCCTGCTTGACCTTCTCCGCATCCGAACCGCCGCCCGCGTCCAGGAAGTTCGCCGGCGAGCCTCCCGCCTGTGCGACCACGTCCAAGGTCGACATCACCAGCCCCGCGCCGTTGCCAAGGATGCCGATGTCGCCGTCGAGCTTCACGTACTGGACGCCCTCTTCCTTCGCGCGCCGCTCGATCGGGTCTTCGTTCTCGCTGTCCGACAGCCCCTGGTTCTCCGGGTGGCGATACAGCGCGTTGCCGTCCAGCGACACCTTCGAGTCGAGCGCCTTGACCTCGCGCTCGGGGGTCACGATCAGCGGGTTGATCTCCGCGAGCGTCGCGTCCTCCTCGATCCAAACCTCATACAGCGCGACCAGCGCGTCCGCCACGCCCTCGACCACGTCCGCGTCAGCCCCGCCCTGCCTCGCGATCTCAGCCGCCTCCGCGCGCGAGAGGCCCGCCAGCGCGTCCACGTGGTGGCGGATCAGCTTCTCCGGCGTCTTCTCCGCGACCTCTTCGATGTCCACGCCGCCCTCGACGCTGAACATCACCAGCGGCCGCTTGGCCGAGCGGTCGAGCAGCACCGACGCGTAGTACTCCGACGCGATGTCCGAAGCGTGCTCGATCCACAGCGTGCGCACGATATGTCCCTTGATGTCCATTCCAAGGATGTTGCCCGCGTGCTCGCGAACCTCGCTCTCGTCCGCCGCGAGCTTCACGCCGCCCGCCTTGCCGCGCCCGCCGACCAGCACCTGCGCCTTCACCACGACCGGGTAGCCAATCTGCTCGGCAGCGTTCATCGCGGCCTCGACGCTCGTCACCGCCTGACCCGAGGAAACCCTCAGTCCGTGGCGGGCGAACAGCTGCTTGCCTTGGTACTCCAGCAGGTCCATGCGGCGCGGGACTCTAGCGGAACACTGGCAATCGCGTGCAGGAAGCCTCGCCGGGGGTGGCGCACCGCGTCGAGGGCGCCCGGCACGGCATAATGCCGCGCGGTGCCCATCCCGAAGAACATTTCTTTCGTGACCTTCGACGTTTACGGCACGCTGATCGACTGGGAGACCGGGATCTACGACGCGTTCGCCAAGGAGGCCGCCCGCGACGGCGTCGAGATCGACCGCGCCGTGTTGCTGCCCATGTTCCACGAGATCTCCCGCGAAATCGAGGGCGGCTCCTACGAGCTCTACGCCGAGGTCCTGCGGCGCACCGCGATCGAGATCGCCAAACGCCTCGAATGGCCGCTCGAGCCCTCGCGCTCGGGCTTCCTGCCCGACTCCGTGCAGCGCTGGACGCCGTTCAAGGAGACCAGCATCCAGCTCGGCAAGCTCGCCAAGAAATACAAACTCGGCCTGCTCTCGAACATCGACGACAAGCTCCTCGGCCAGACCCGCCGGCACATCCCGATCGACTTCGACCTCGTCGTCACCGCCCAGCAGGTGCGCTCCTACAAGCCCGAACCGCCGCACTTCACCGAGTGCGCCAGGCGCATGGGCGGCAAGCGCGGCTGGGTGCACGTCGCCGCCAGCCACTACCACGACGTCGTCCCCTGCGTCAAAGCGCGCGTGCCCGTCATCTGGGTCAACCGCAACAAGGAGACGCTCGACTCCTCCCAAAAGAAGCCCACGGCCGAGGTCCCAAACCTCAAAGAGGCCGCCAAGCTGCTCGGCGTCTCCTAGACGACGGTCTCCGCGCGTGCGAGCCGTCTCGCTGCACCGTGACGTGATCCTCGTCACCAGCGCCCTGCTGCACGTCAACAGCGTGATCGTGCGCGGCGCAAGCGGGGAGTTGGGAGGCGGTGCTCCCGATCCGGCGCAGGCTTCGGGGGCGCCCGCCGGGCCGGCGGAGCGTACCGCGGGGTCGGGGCCGGTCGGCGAGACGTTCGTGATTGACTCGCCCGTGCTGCCCGACGAGCTCGACGCGTTGCCAGCGCTAATCGAGCAGGCGCGGTTCCCCTCGCCCAGCGGGCTGCTGGCCACGCACGGCGACTGGGACCACCTGCTCGGGCGGCTGGCGTTCCCAGAGGTGGCGCTCGGCTGCGCGGAGAGCACCGCCGAGCGGCTGCGGGCCTCGCCGGGGGAAGCGCAGCGGGAGCTGCGCACGTTCGACGAAGGGCTGTCGATCGAGCGCCCGCGCCCGCTCGCGCTCGGCTCCGTGCAGGCGCTGCCAGTGCCGGGGCGCTGCGAGATCGGCGGCTCGGAGCTCGAGCTGCATCCCAGTGCCGGGCACACGCGAGATGGGATGGTCATCGCGATCCCATGGGCACGCGTGCTGGTTGCCGGCGACTATCTATCGGAGATGGAGCTGCCGGTGCTGACCGACGGACGCAGCCTCGATGCCTACCTCGCCACGCTCGATCGCCTGCGCCCGCTCATCGCCGACGCCGAGCACGTCGTGCCAGGCCATGGTCCGCTGCTGAGCCCGGCGCGGGCGTCCGCTGTCCTGGATGAGGATGCCGGCTATCTGAGGGCACTGCGCGAGAACGGCGCAGCGGTCGAGCTGCCACCGGCGCGCGCGACAAGGCTCCAGCGTCACGTGCACGCCAAGAACGTCGCCCTGGTCAAAGCCTGCTGAGAGAGACAAGACGGCGATGGATCGGACTCCGCCGCGGGCGCTTTAGAGGCTCAAGCCAACCCCGCTTGCCGACCTCGGCCTCGCCAGTACCCTTCCGATATGCCGACTCGGGGGCCTGTCATGGCGAGCGCGGCGGGGCAGGCACGAAGCGAGGCATTTGGACAGCGTGACACGCCCACGTTCGTCGACCGCTTCGGCGTCTGGCTGAGCAGGCGGGCGGTCGAACGCCACGCCACGCTGGATGGCAAGGCCGTGGCGGACTTCGGCTGCGGCTACGAGGCCAGCTTCGGGCGGCGGATCCTGCCGCGAGTCCGGAGCCTGCTGCTCGTCGACTTGAATCTGGCCGACGATCTCGAGCGGCACCCCAAGGTGGACGCGAGAGCCGACCGGATCGAGACGGTGCTGCCGACCATCGCCAGCGGATCGCTCGACATCGTGCTGTGCCTCTCCGTGCTGGAGCATCTGGTCGACCCTCAGCAGGCGCTCGACGACTTCCGCCGGATCCTGGCGCCGGATGGCGTCGTCCTGATCAACGTCCCCTCATGGCTCGGCAAGCCCTTTCTCGAGTTCTCGGCCTTTCGTCTCGGCCTGAGCCCCGCGGTCGAGATGGACGATCACAAGCGCTATTACGACCCACGAGATCTCTGGCCGATGCTGGTACGGGCCGGGTTCCGTCCCAGCGAGATCTCATGCAGGAGGCGCAAGTTCGGTATCACCACGTTTGCGGTCTGTCACGCGATGGGCTAGCTTGGCTACTTGCCGCGGAAATAGCGGTTGGCGGTATGGGCGAGGGCCGACCGGACCGCCTTGTTCAGTTAATAAGAATCGGTCCTGCAAACGGGCTGGTTGCGCAAGCACGTGCGCTGCGTCCTCGATGGTCGTCGCAGTGTCGTCAACCGCGGCTGGGACTCGGCAACTGAGGTCGCAAGACCGGCGAAGTGCACCGCAACGATCACCAGTGTCTGAGCTGTGAGCCCCAGCCTGTACGGTGCTCGCCGAAATATTCCAGGTTCATGGTGATGTCCGCGACGTTGGCTGCGACCGACGTAAGCTGCGCTGTAGCGCTTGCTGCGAAGCTGATCGCGCCAGTCGGCAACGCGTCTCCACTACGTGGGTCAGAGACATGTGCGACGGTGTTCAGTGGCAGAAGCCTCCGAGGAGAAGGGCATGGCGAAAGGCGTGTTACAGGCTTGCGCAAAGGGCGTGCATAAAGGCCCCGACGCTCGGTCCCCACGTGGGCCGGTCGCGGCAAGGACCTCTGCGACGACGGCTCAATGTTAGAGACATCAGTGTTGAAATGGGCCTGATAACTGGAATATCCCGGCGGGACCTGTGATACTCAGCGACATACTCGTGACCCCTTTACCCAGCCCATATCTCCAGGGGAAGGTCGTGCTCGTGACCGGTGCCACGGGGTCATTCGGCACGGCGTTTGTGAAAGCGCTACTGGCCGAACACGAGCCTGATGCTGTGCGGATATATAGTCGCGACGAGCTCAAGCAGTACAATCTCCAGCTGGCTCTCGGCGGGGACGAGCGCCTGCGTCCTCTGATCGGCGACGTGCGTGACGCCGAGCGTCTGCGGCTGGCGATGCGCGGGGTCGACGTGGTAATTCACGGCGCCGCGCTCAAGCAGGTCCCGGCCTGCGAGTACAACCCGTTCGAGGCGGTCAAGACAAATATCTACGGCGCCCAGAACGTCGTGGCCGCAGCGATCGCCAACGATGTGCCGCGTACCCTTGCGCTCTCAACTGACAAGGCGGTCAATCCAGTGAACCTTTATGGGGCGACCAAGCTCGCCGCGGAGAAGATATTCACGCAGGGCAACGCGTACGCGGGCGGTTCCCCCGCGCGTTTCGCGACGATGCGTTACGGCAACGTGGTGGGCAGTCGCGGCAGCGTCATCCCGCTGTTCAAGGCCCAGGCCCGCGATGGTGAGCTGACGATCACTGACGAGGCAATGACTCGCTTCTGGATCACGCTCGAGCAGGCTGTCGAGTTCGGAATCAGCTGTCTTGATCTGATGCGAGGCGGCGAGGTGTTCGTCCCGCGCATACCAAGCATGCGCGTGCGCGATATTGCCGATGCGCTCGCGCCCGGCGCGACACGCCGAATCATCGGCATCCGTCCCGGGGAGAAGGTTCACGAGGTGCTGGTTACCGAGGACGAGTCGCGGCGCGCGCGCGAGCTCGCAGACAGGTACATCATCTATCCACCGATGCCATCGTGGGTCACAGCCAGCGAGCCGCTCGGCGAGGAGCTGCGACCAGGCTTTCGCTACTCGAGCGACAACAACGACACCTGGCTCGACGCCGAGGCAATCCGCAGTATGTCCGAGCCGATCGCCGCGGTCGCGTGAGCGGCGGCTGTCCGACCGGGATGCCCGGCCGGGTGGTCATGGTCAGCCAGGCCGATTTCACCGGACGCTATGACTGGATCCCGGCGCCCAGGGTTGATGACCTGACGATCGCCCTGGATGGCATCGCCTATCGCGACCTCGCCAGTCGCGGGGCACTGCTGTTCGATGAGCTGCAGAGCTGGGAGGAGCGTAGCGTCGCCCAACGGCACGTAGCCGAGCTGCTGGTCGCGATCAGGGAGCACCCGGCGGTCGCCACGGTCGAACGTCAGGGTCACCCCATGATCGATTTCGTCGAAGTACGTCTACGTAATGAGCTAGGGCACCTCTGGTGCGGATGGAGGCTAGCAAATGCCGGGAAGGGCGCTAAGGAGCTGATCTGTGACCCGGGGGCGCCGCCGGCGCTGATCATGGGCGCGCTGGCGGGCCTCGGCCTCGACCCATCGCCGGTCGTCTATGCGGTTCCGCCTGTGCTCCCGGGCTCGCGGGTCAAGCGTGCGCTGGCGCGCCCGGCGATGCGCACTCTAGCCGCCATCTCCAAGCCTGAGCGCGTCCGTATCGCGGCGGTCGTTGCGGGCAAGCTCTTGCTAGCGCTCGACTCGCTCCCGGATGATGAGCTGCGCGCGATAGGCCTCGGCGCGATGCCGTTCCCCGGCCTGGATCACGGAAACAGTGCGCTGTTCGCGCTACGCCGCCGTCTCCCGCTGCTCGCCACCTACGGTCCGCGTCGTGCCGGCCGCGGCCCCGCGGTGCACCTACCAGATCGACTCGGAGTGGTGCATCCGGAGACGCTCGATCGTGCCGTCACTCTGCTCGTCGGTCGGCTGCTCGCCGGAGCGGCTTCCGAATTCGCGCGAGCCGTGAGAAGCCTCGCCGCACTGGAACGGGCTAGCTCGCTGCGGGCGCTCGTGCTGCCGGTCGGGGGCTCTGGTGCGTCCCGACTGCTCATCGGATGGGCGCACCAGCGTGGTTTGAGGGTAGGCGTGATGCAGCATGGCATCTACTCCTCGCGGGAGGTAGAGGGCGGAGAACGGATGACGGATGTCCTGTTTGGTTGGGGCGACGGCACCGCCGAACAGACCTTGGCCTGGCCAAGCCCTCGGCCTCGGGTGTTGCCTGTGGGGCTACCGGGGGTGGCCACGACACCGAGAATCCCAGCGGAGGACCCGCCAGGCGTCAACCTGAGCCGCGTGCTGATTGCTACCACGGGGCTGCGTATCGCGCCGATAGGAACCACTACGTACTGCGACGTCTTTGTCGACGTGATCGCCTCCGGCCTCGAACGGCTAGTGGCGGCGGGAGTAGAGCTGGAGCTGCGCCCGCATCACCTCGAGGACGCCGGGCGCTATCGACAGCTGCTTGACACACGCGACATCGATGTAAAGCTCGTGCCGGGAGGCTCGTTCGCGGCCGCCGCCGCCAGGACCGACATCCTAATTGCATCTACTTCGTCCGTCGCATTTGAGGCTGCCGCGCTCGGACTGCCAGTGCTGCTATGGCAGGGAGTTGGCCCGCGGTGGTTTCGCGGAGAACATCTCGTCCCGCCTTGGATAGAGCACGCCCCGGGCATGTTTGCGACGTCAGATGAGTTCGCTGCACTAGTCGAGGATCTGCTGCTGCGCCCCGAGGTGGCGTTCGAGCTCGCACACGGACTAGGGCGCCATCTGGCGCACTACGCCGCGCCGTTCCGACCCGATAGCTTCGCCGCTGGCCTCCTTGAGATCGCCGCGTGAACTGGCTGGCATCAAGCCGCCTCACAAAAGGCGGATCCGATCAAGGCCTCCAGCTTCCGGACCGTTCAATGGGGCGATCGTGCCGTGGTACGCGATGTCGGCGATTGCCGTGTGGATTCCTGCCGTCGCTCCGCACGCAGCAAGCCAAACAGAAGCGAGTCATGGCTCGCGCTCTCATGGAAGCGATGTTCGCGAAGGCGCCCCTCCACCACGAATCCCAGCTCCTCGAACAGGCGCGACTTGAGCGCATCAAACGCATATACCTCAACCCACAGCCGCTTCAAGTCAAGCTCGTGGAAGGCGTGGGATATCAGCGCACGGCATGCGTCCGGCGCTCGCGTGTCATCGATGTAAGCTCCCCCGGCGCCGATATACACCGAAACCTCCGCTCTGCGATCGACCCAGTCCACGTAGCACAGCCCACACGCACCCACCAGCTCGCCGGTGGCACGATCGTCGATCGCGAACATGAGTGTACTCGTGTCGGCTCGCACATGCTCGAACCAGGCGGTCTGATCGCTCATGGAGAGCTCGCGACGCTCGCGGAAGAACTGCCGCAGCCTGGGTTCGTTGCGCCATGTGAGCAGCTGAGGCAGATCCTCACGCTCGATCGCTCGCAGGTCCACATGCTCTCCGGCTAGCATCGTGGCACCAGATCCTCGGATCGAACAGCCTCGCCACATGCCATGTCGCGCACCAGCGACGAGCCCACGATGTCCGTCAGGCGCTGGGGATTAAACGACCCTGGCTCCTGTGGGCGCAAACACTTCAGGTCGGCCGAGGTGAGCGACACTCCGGCAGGCAGGTCGCGAGCCAGGCGAACGCAACGGCGCTGGATCACCTTCGCGTCGCGCTCGTTCGCCTCAACCCGCTTGACCGCGTCGCCGAGGGATAGCTCGAGCTCGCGTGTCCGTGCCACCATCTCCGACCACGAGGCTGGTGTCATCGAGAAGGCATGATCTGGGCCATCGCGCCCGTTCTCGTCGGTGAAATGCTTCTCGATCACACGCGCACCCAGTGCTACTGCACCAAGCACGGTCGCGTGGCCCGGCGTGTGGTCGGACAGCCCGAGCGGAAGTCCCGGCCAGCGGTTGGCGAACGTGTCCAACACGCGTAGGTTGATAAAGCGAAAGTTCTCCACACTTCCCGTGTAGTTGGTGTTACATTGCATAAGGACGAGCTCCGAGCTCTCGCTTAGCACAGTCTCCACGGCACGTATCACGTCCCCGAAGTCGGCAGCTCCGGTCGCAAGTAGCACGGGTTTACCTTGCGCGGCGACGTACCGAACAAACGCCAGCCAGTCGATGTCACCGGAGCCGATCTTGAATGCGGGCACAAGTGCCGCCATGTGGTCGACCGCCTCGAGGTCGTATGGGGTAGTGAGGAAATCGACGTGCGCTTGGCTCGCGGTCGCTGCCAGTTCGCCAGTCCATTCGCGATCGAGCTCGTACTGGCGGTATATCTCGAACACCGGCTTCTGCCACTCCGCCTGATGACCCAGCGCCTTACCGAGTTCGCGGAACCCGCGGTCGCTGACGATCTCGGCGGCACGGAAGTGCTGGAACTTGACCGCGTCGGCGCCCGCCTCCCGGCATAACCAGATCAGCTCGCGAGCGCGATCGATGCTTCCATCGTGGTTGGAGGCTATGTCCGCGATGAAGTACGTCGGCTGATCGGGCGAGATCGTCCGAGCTCCAATGCGAATGCTGGCTCTGTGCCTCATGGCCCGTCAGAGTCCTCGATATTCCTCGACGACCGCGCGGATTGTGTCCTGCAGGTCAGGAAGTCGCCGTCCGAGGATGCCTTCCGCGCAACTGACATCCAGTCCGAGGCTCTCGGCGCGCCTGGGTATCAGTGCGCGCACGGAGCCGCCGCTGACGCGGGAGAGATCGACGCCGAGCGCCCACGCAATCGCCTGCACGAACTCGCGCTTGCTGGCTACCTGTGAGGAGGCGATGTTGACCAGGCCGCGCGTACGCATCTGTATGAGGTCGAGGATCGCCGTCGAGCACGCCCTGCTGTGCATGCTCGACGTAAAGAAGTCCTCGAAGAGGGTCAGCGGTCGATCGTTCTCCACCGCATCAAGCGCCCACTCGACAAAGGTGGGACGGCCCGGCCAGCGTCGCAGGCCGACGATGTTCGTACGCACCGCCAACGTGGTGGGAGCCGTCAGCGCGAACACCTCGCCAGCGTACTTCGTCCGCGCATACTCGTTGACCAGCCGCACGCGAGCCTTCTCGTCATGAACGGCAGCTCCGTCGCCGGTGAAGAAATGATCGCTGGACACGTGCACGAAGTCGATGCCGCGATCGAGGGAGAGCTCGGCCAGCAAGCCTGGAGCACGAGCGTTCACCGCATAGGCGAAAGCGGGCCGCTCCTCGCAGTCTGCATGGTCGGTTATCGCCACGCAGTTCACGATCGTCGAGGGGCGCACTTCGTCGACAAGTGTCTCCAGGGCCGTCGGGTCGGTGACGTCGACGCTGGATTCGGCACCTGAACGCGCTGCCCCGTAGCAAGGCCATTTTCTGGCCCGCGCCTGCGCAAGCATCGCTTGGCCGAGCATCCCAGTGGATCCAAGCACAAGCAGCCGCACGGCAGGGGGGCTCATTCCGACGCGAGGGGCTGCCAGGTCACTCATCCACGGGAAGATATCGTGCCCCCCTTCACTTGCGGCGGAGTCGGAAACAGGTAGGTGCCGATCGCCGCAGATACGCGTGCCCGCCAACAGCGCAGCCACCTGATCGCCGACTGGCGGGTCACCGCGGATTGAGTCCTCCGCCGAGGCCATGATCCGGCCGCTCGTCGAGCTCAGCTACCCGGCGGTCGCGGTGTTCGGTCGCCTTGGGGGAGTTGTGTCGGAAACATCATCGTTGAATTGAGCGTGACAACTGGAATATCTCGGCGAGAGATGTGATACTCGCGGCGTGCTCGTGAGCACCTCACCCAGCGCATACCCAGAGGGGAAGGCCGCGTCGCGTGGCGAGGTGGAACGCCCGTGGTGCGGACGGGAGGCTCGCAAATGCGGGGTCGAGATCACTAACCCCCCTCGTCGACGATCTGCCGCTAGGCCTCGGCGCGGCGCTCGAGCCCGCACATGGGCGCCGGCGCCGCATTGCGCGCCACGCTGCGTCGTACAGCCAGATCGGCGTCCCAGCCGGTCTCCTCGAGATTGCCGTGTGAGTCGCCGACCATGCCGTTGAGCTTGCATCCAATCTGGGCGGTCGTTGCGGGTCGCATGGGCTCATCCCGCATGCGGGGGAAGACGATGGCCGAGCTCGCTGGGAGGCCGTCGCTGCTTCACATCATCGAGCGTCTACGATGCGTGCCGAGCCTCGACGGCATCGTAATCGCCACTACAACAGAGCCAGAGGACGACGTCATCTGCGCATGCGGTCGTTCAGCCGGTTTGCCGGTGTATCGCGGCAGTGCAGACGATGTGCTCGCACGCACGCTGGAGGCGGCCACTTGGGTCGGGGCAGCCACAATCGTGGCGGTCAGCGGAGATTCTCCTGTCACCGACCCAGCGATCGTCCAGCATGTAGTCGAACAATACCAGTGTCATCGGCCTGATTACGCATCGAGCAGCCTTCATGGGTACAGGTATCCAATCGGCATCTCGGTGGAGGTGTTCCCCGCAGCACTACTCGAGCTCGTCGAGCGTGAGGCTCTCGAGCCCAGGGATCGCGAGCATGTGACGCTGTTCTTCTACGAGCATCCCGAGCGGTTTCGCTTGCTCGACGTCGGGCCATCGGAGCGCCACCATCGACCTGGCCTGCGGCTCACCTTGGACACGCCCGAGGACTACGAGCTAATCGCGGCTCTATATGACGCACTGTACGACAGCGATCCGTGCTTCGGGTTGGACGCCGTGCTCAATTACCTCGACGATCATCCTCAACTCGAAGAGCTCAACAGTCACGTCGCACAGGTCATTCCATGAGCCCGCATTTGAGAGCGCTTATAGTGGGATGCGGGCGCGTCGGCTCGAGTTACGACATGCGGCGTCCCGACGGGTTTCCGCTGACGCACGCTGGCGCGTACTCGGCGCACCCGAGGATAGACTTCATTGGCGGCGTTGACACCGACGCCACCGCGCGTGCGGGGTTCGAACGCCGCTGGGGTGTAAAGGCCTATGCTGACCTGGACGAGGCGCTCGAGCGCGCGCCGGATCTCGTCAGTGTCGCGACTCCGCCTGTAGGTCGCGGCGAGCTGGTGGAGCGGGTGAGGCAGGCCGCTCCACGGGCTATCTGGATCGAGAAGCCGCTTGCCGCGACCGCGGCCGAGGGACAGGTGATTGTCGAGGCGTGCAGGGAAGCCGGCGTTGGCCTGCAGGTCAACTTCGTTCGCCGCTTCGATTCAGTACACCAACGGCTCGTCGAGACAGTCAACGCCGACGGCGCGCCTCTTCATGCAGAGTTTCGCTTCAGCGGCACATTTGAGAACTTCGGCAGCCACGCGCTAGATCTATTGCGGTGGCTTGCTGGCGATCCTGTCCGGGTCGAGGCAATGAGACTCCGAGACGGTCAGCCGATGGCGATCCTGACCACCCGCGACGGATCGAGCGCCAGCATGATGCGAGTTCACGTCGGCGACGTCACGGTGTTCGATGTCGACATCCTCACGTCACAGCGCCGAGTGACGATCGCTGCCTCGGGGGAGGAGGCCGGCGAATCGATCGTAGGTCCATCTCGGCATTTCCCGGGGGTGCGACTATGCGGCCTGCCTCGTGCCGTGGACACTCGAGCTGGGGTTGCACCGATGATGGCCGCCGCGGACAGCCTCGTTGGTCATGTGGATCATGGTGAGCGACTGCTGTGCGACGGTCAAGACGGCCTGGCGGCGCTGCGGCTGCACGAGGCGATCCTCGCTACCGCACGCGCATCTACAGCGCTCGAGCTGGCCACATGAGCAAGCTCGCGCTCGCAGGTGGATCCCCTGTACGCACCCGTCCGCTTCCGGCGCACCAGACGATGGGCGCGGAGGAGCGTCGCGCAGTGCTCGAGGTGATGGAGTCCGGCGTGCTGTCGGGGTTCCTCGGCAGCTGGGGCGAGGAGTTCTACGGAGGGCCACGCGTGCGTAGCTGTGAGCGGATGTTCGCCCAGCGCTTCGACGCACGCTATGCGATCTCTGTGAACTCTGCCACTACGGGGCTGCAGGTTGCGCTGACGGCGGCCGGGATCGAACCTGGCGATGAGGTGATCGTGTCGCCGTACACGATGTCGGCGACCGCTGCGACGATCGTCGCGCAGAACGCCATTCCCGTGTTCGCCGACGTGGAGAGCCAGACGTATGGGCTTGACCCGGCATCGGTGGCTGAGCGGATAACGGAGGACACACGCGCCATTGTGGTAGTCCACCTGTTTGGTCATCCCGCTCGCATGGATGGTCTGCTCGAGCTCGCGCAGCGGCACGACCTGGCGATCATCGAGGACGCGGCGCAGGCGGTCGGGGCGAGCTGGTATGGGAAGCAGGTCGGCACGATGGGTGTCGTCGGCGTGCTGAGCCTCAACCGTCACAAGATCATCCATTGCGGCGAGGGCGGCATCGTGCTCGCGAACGATCCAGAGGTTGCGCGGATCGCGCAGATGGTGCGAAACCACGGCGAGGTCGTCGTCGACGATGAGGGCGGGGATCCCCTCAACACGCTCGGGTCGAACTTCCGATTGACGGAGATCGAGGCCGCAATAGCAACCGTCCAGCTGCAGAAGCTCGACGAGCTGCTCGAGATACGCCGCCGGCTCGCCGCTCGGCTCACCTCTCGTCTGGAGCAGCATCTGCAGCTCATACCAGCGCACACCGCGCCGGGATGCACCAGCTCGCACTACCTGTTTCCTATACGCCTTCGACCAGACCTGCTTGAAATCGTGGACCGCTCCACAATCGCGCGTGCGCTGCGAGCGGAGGGCATCGCGGTGGGGACCGGCTACGTCAAGCCGATCTACCTGCAGCCTCTCTACCAGCAGCGGCTCGGGCGTGGACGGCGAGGATGTCCATGGACGTGTGGTCATTGGGCCGGTACGGTCTCCTACGAGCATGGGATCTGCCCTGTCACAGAGCGCCTTTGGGAGCAGGAGCTCATGCTGCTCGACGTGTGCAGGTCGCCCTTGACGGAGCGCGACGTCGATGATGTCGCCGACGCGTTCGAGAAGGTGTTGGGCTCGCTCGGCGAGCTAAGCATGCTGGCGGGCAACCTGCTGTAGATGCGAACGCTCGTGATGGCACGGCAGGCGGGCTCTGCCGCCGCGCTCGCGCCGGTTATACAGGCCATGAGGGCGCGCAACGACACCGTCTTCTGCTACGCTGCGGCCGCGACTGCGCGCGCGGGCTTTGAGCGTGTAGGGATCACTCCGGACGTAGAGCTGCTACTCGAGCCATCCGTCGACTGGCTTGCCGCATGGCTCGAACAACGGGGCATCGGCAGCGTCCTGACAGGCACGTCGTTTGAGGCAGGGCTGGACGGACGGTTCTGGTCGGCTGCCTGCATGGTGGGCGTTCCGGCTGTCGCCCTGCTCGACCACTGGTGCAATTACGCCGAGCGCTTCAGCGACCGAGCTCCTCTGGACTGCCTGCCCGATGCTCTGGCGGTGATGGACGACGCTGCGGCATCCGCGCTGCGCGCCGTGGGCTTTCCGCCGGAACGCATCCACATCACGGGACACCCACATCTCGGCGAGATCACACCGGTTACGCTCGGCGAGCGCACAGTTGCCCGTCGTGCGCTCGGCGTGCGTGACGATCGTCGGATCGTCACGTTCGCATCCGAACCGGTGGCCCCCGGGGCACATCGAGATCTCGGCTACACGGCTGCTGAGGCGCTGGAAGTCATCCGTCGCGCGATCACAAGCGTCGTGCCGGGCGCGCTGCTCGTCGTTCGCCCGCACCCGCGTGAGCGCCAGCTAGCCGCGCCGTCAGGGGAGCCGGAGACGATAGTCACACGCACAGGCACACCGCGAGAGGCAATCGCAGCCAGCGATGTGATGACGGGCATGGGGTCGATCCTGCTGCTGGAGGCCGCGCTGGCCGGTATCCCCACATTGAGCGTGCGTCCCAACGGCGGCCCCGACGAGTACCTCGACGCGCATGCGGGCCTGATCGTCTCAATTACTGACGCCAGCACCCTTCTGCGCACGCTTCGGCACGCACTTGACACACTGCCTAGCCACCCCGAGATCGTAGCGCGCCCCTCTGGGGAGGCATCGCGCGAGGTCATCCGGCTGCTCGATAACTTGCAGCGCCGGCCGGCCGCCTAAGGGCATGAGCTTAGTAACCGACACGCTGACCCTGGGGACTGCTCAACTCGGCCAGCCCTATGGCATCGCCAACCGCACCGGCCAGCCCGACGAGACGACGGCCGGTGCCGTCCTCGATCTGGCCTGGCGCCTGGGCGTCCGCTACATTGACACGGCGCAGGCGTACGGCGAGAGCGAGGCGATCATCGGTCGCTTCCTGCAGGGAAGTGCCGAGCCGAACGGGACGGAAATGCGGGTCGTCACGAAGCTACACCCCGACGCCGATGTCACTCGCGCGGGGGAGATCCACGAGTTGCTGGAGGGTAGTTGGGAGCGGCTGGGGCGCAGGCCTGTCTGGGGGGTGCTGCTGCACCGCGAGGATCTACTCGACCACTGGGACAGCCATCTCGGCGCGACCTTGCTGGAGTGGCGGACGCAGGGACGCATCCAACATCTTGGGGTCTCGGTGCATTCCGTGGAGGGCATGGCGAGGGCGATCGAAACGCCAGACATCGAGATCATCCAAGCTCCCCTGAGCCCATTTGACCGGCGCATGCGGAGTGAGGGGCTGCTCGCAGATGCCCAAGCTGCTGGGAAGAAGCTGTTCGTGAGGAGCGTGTTCCTACAGGGCCTCATCGTGCTCGAGCCCGGCGAGGCTGCCCGTCGATTGCCCCTCGCCGCCGGTGCAGTGATGCGCCTCGCTGCTTTCTGCGGTCAGCATCGTATCGATCGTCGAAGGTTCGCCATTGGATACGTTCGCTATTTGGCTCCGAAAGCCCTACTCGTGATCGGTTCGGAGACACCCGTCCAAATCAAGGACAATTGCGCCATCGTGGCCGAAGCGCGGGATGATTCGAGACTGTATGAGCAGTGGGATGACGCCTGGTCATCTGACGATCCAGTGCTAGTGAATCCAAGCCTATGGCCTCCGATGGACGTCCGGCCCTGATTGTCGCAGCCGGGGCATTGTTCGTATCCCTCGGCACGTTAGAGATATTGTCCGGCGTCGATCCGGATCGTCTGGCCAGTCACGTGGCGCGCCGCATCACTGCAGAGGAAAATGACCAGAGGCGCTATGTCCTCGGGGACGCCGAGTCGCCTAAGCGCGGTTTCCTTGACTACCAAATCCCGGACAAGCATCGGCGTGTCCTTTTGTGACGGTGTGTCTATGAAGCCTGGTGCGGCGAGATTTACGTTGATACCCGAAGGTCCCAGCTCGGCTGCCGCGGTCTTCACCAGGCCTACCAGCCCCGCCTTGGCGGTGTTGTAGCCGGCAGTCCCGAGTCTTCCCCTCAGCCCATTGATCGAGCCGATACAGACTATCTTGCCGTATTGCTGGGCAATGAAGCCAGGTCCTGCGGCATGAATATAGTTAAACGCACCCTTGAGCGAGATGTCGACCGCTTCGTCCCAGTCTTCCTCCGTCATATCGATCAGTGGCACCGAGCGAGCGGCGCCGGCATTGCACACCAGTAGATCCAGGCCATCGAGACGTGTGCGAACCTCACGCACGACATCGTGCGCCCGCGCAAAGTCGCGGGCGTCTGCTTGGATCGCGAGGGCACGGTGCCCGTGCGCATCGAGTTCGCCAACGAAGGCCGCAGCCGCTTGGTCGTCGCTCGCGTACGTCACGGCAATGTTCGCGCCGGCCGCCGCCAGCGTGCGGGCGATCTCGGCTCCCAAGCCACGCGAGCCCGCAGTAACCAGCGCGGTTCTACCGGCGAGGCTCATTTCAGGGCATTCCTACGCATTCGTCGTCGTGCATTAGTCGGGTTGGAGGAGTATCTCAGGCCGGTCGTCGATCAGCATGCGCCGCCAACGTGTTCGCAACATCGGCAGAAGGGCCAGCCAGAGAGCGGCGAGCGCAAACGCGCAGAAGGCTCCCACTCCCACCAGGCCGCGTGGATCGAACACATCCGCGAGCACGGTGACTGGGATGGCCCATAGGACGACTGGCGCATAACCCGGGGCCAGTACATCGTGGGCGTACCGAGTCTTGGAGATCCCGACATGACGCAGCGCATAGTGCATCCAGATTGGCAACGCCAGGCAGAAGGGTATGACGGTGCCCCAGATCACGCCGACCGTGCCCCACGTCGCTGTCAGGCCGATCGAGAGCCCGAGGGTGAGCACCCCACCGGCCACGGAAAGCCAGACGAACTTCCGGATGTACCCGATCCCGAGGATCGTGGTTGCAAGCGTCCCCGTGCAGGCACCGAAGAACCAATAGGAGATGAAGATCCGGACGTAGACCGCGTAACGGCCGTAACCGTGACCGACCCAGGCTTCGAGGATGGGATGTGCAAGCAGGAAGATGAGTACCACAAGCGGAGCGGTCAGGACGATCTCATAAAGCGAACCGACCAGCACCAGCTCACGCAGACGCATGGGGCGATCCTGCGCAACCAGTCGCGAGGAGGTCGAGAGCAACACGGATCCGATCAATCCGTCGATCAGGCGTATCGTGTTGTGAGGGCGCAGGGCGAGCTCGTAGACGACGATCGCCGAGGCGCCTACAAATGTAGCGACCACAATCCGGTCGCTCTCGTAAGCGAATGTGCTGGCGAGGCCCATTAGGCCGAGGCCCGCACTGAAGCCCAGTGCCGGGAGTAGGTGTTCCCCACGCCAGCGACCCACGCCGCGCCGCACGCCGAGTTGTGGCCAGGCCACCGCGCCGGCGCATACGCCTTCCAGCACTAGCAGGGCGCCAAACAGCGCCGTCAGGACCGCCACTGCGTGCGTCCAGCGGCTGACGGCATAAATGAGGCAGAACGTGATCACCGAGGAGGCCATTTCGATGAGCGCGCAGAGGTCGTATCGCTCGAGACCCTTAAGGGCCGCCACGCCGATGCGCGACGGCCAGTAGAGAAGTGAGATAGCAGCCGCCACGAACAGGGTGGGCGTGGCCTGGGGGCGGACCGGGGCGCCCCCGAAGAGCGCCTTCCCGCCGAAGGCGCCCAGCATCACGAGCGCCGCGGCGGCGGCAACGCCGACGCCGAACAGCAGCATCAGCGAGGCGCGCAGGATCGAGCCGAGTTGCTCGGCGTCTCCCGTGGCGCGGTGCTCGGCAACGTACTTCGTCACGCTCACACCGAAGCCATATTCGGCAGCGTTGAAATAGCCGGTCAGCGTCGTTGCGAAGATGAACAGGCCCGTGGGCGCGGCGCCGATGCGATCGATCAGCAACGGCAGCAGGACAAGCGCCACGATCCCGCTAACGAGCGTACGCACGCCTGTCAGGACCGTGTTCAACGGGACGCCTCCCGGAACCCAAACCCCACTCCGCAGGCGAGCTCTGCTACGCGCCCGGGACACTGAACAGGCGTGCGGTATATCCGTGGTAAACCTCGGCGACCTCAGGCGAGCTCGACCGGCTGATCTCTGCGGCCCGCAGCTGTCGGCACCCGAGCGCTCCGAACAGGCGCGAGTAGTCGCGGCAGAAATGGTTATACGTGCTGACGAGCTCGAGCTCCATCACGCAGATGTGGCGACGAGCGACACGCACCAGCTCCGCGAAGACCCAGTTATTGGAGGGATGTATATGTTGGAGCACAGCCATCGCGAAGACGACTTCGACAGCGTCGTCTTTGACATTCGGCAACACATCCTCGATCGACCCCTGGTGGATTACGGTCTCTGCCAGCTCTGGAAATACCCGGCGCAGCTCCGTGATCGACTCCGTATCGATCTCGACGCCGCTCAGTCTCGAGTACCCAAGTTGACGTAGCCGCGCCAGGTTGGCGCCAGCGTTGCAGCCGATCTCCATCACCTTGTCCGTCGGGGAGACATCGGGCCTCCAGAAGTCGTGCATGAAGTCAACGATCTCCGTCGGCTTGGCCGCGTAGCCGCTCCGAGTGCTGCTCTCGACGCCCCGCTCAAGTGTTGCCCAATATTGCTGGCAGCGCTCGGCAGACCACATCCACGGTGCCCCAGTGCCGCGTTCGATGAGCGCCCGGTTGAGCACCAGCGAGAGCTTGGCTCGTCCGCGAGGGTGGTAGGCCCCGCCCTGCCCGTCGCGCTGGCGCGGCTGATAGACGGTACGCTCGAGCAGGTGGCGAACGGGCTTCAAAGTGAGTTTTCGAGTGAGCTCTGTCATGGCGATCAAGTAAGAAGGGCTCTCCCCGCACGGAAGAGGATGGCGGAGTTGGTCCCTTTATTGGGCCTTTCGGCGGCTGCGCACAAATCTTCGTGGGCTGGGCGGGCGACCATGCGCGGATTTGTCTCTGACTTGCGCCGGGGCGGCCGATCAGCTCCTCGCGCAAGACGTCCAGCTCGTCCTCCAAGCGTAGCGTCAGCGACATCGGCGGCTTCTCGCCCGGATGCATACCCCGATCTCGGCTGATCGCGCATCCCGAGACGCAGTGGAAGCCCTGAAATCGGGTGAAAGCGGGCAACTGAGAGACATCTCATGCCAAATAGTTGCGACAAGGCTGCATAAACACCGGCTTTTCAGTGACGCGGCGGAATCCGCACTGCCTGTACCGATCCCGTGCACTACGCTCCGTCAAGCAGATGTCCGAGCCGGATTCACACGCAAAGTCCTTCACGGGCCTCGACGCAGTGGCGTTCCGCGAGCGTGGCTACAACGTGGTCAGACAGCTGTTCGACGACGAGGAAGTCCTGCATCTACGACGGATCGCGCAGGAGACCGTCGCCCAGGCTGAAGGCGAAGGACGTGCTATCAGCATCGCTGGAATCGAAGGCGCGTTCCGCGGCGGTCCGGGCGGGGGGGATCTACTCAGCATGCCCTCCATGCGGCATGTGCTGCTGGACCCACGCCTGTTGACGGTCGTGCGCGAGCTGCTCGGGGGCCAGCCGGTGTATTTCGGCGACAGCAGTCTTCGGGTCGGCAAGAACGGCGCGCGTGGGTGGCATCGCGACAGCGTCAACCGCAGACGCTGGCTCGGGGGCGCAGACTGGCAGGATCCCTATCCGTTGCTGCGATGCGGGCTATACCTGCAGGACCAGGCCCGTCACAGCGGCGGATTGGCTCTGCGCCCGCGGTCAAACAGGCTGGGGCTTGTGCGCCCGACGCTGCCTAGACTCGTCGACGCGAGTGCGGGAGACCTGGTCGTCTGGAGTCTGCGCACCGTTCACTCCGGCGAGGTCGTACGCCTGCGGTGGCTGCCAGGCCTTCCGCTGCACCCGCGGCTCCAGACATGGCTGCCGCAAAGCATGCGCGCTTCCGAGGAGGCCGAGCGGATCGTGCTGTTCATGACCTTCGCCTGCGCCGGGCCCCAGCTCGACTACTACATCGACTATCTGAAGCGTCGCGACTACATGCAGACTGCGTGGGCGAGCTCGCATTTTGGACCCGACGCGCTGGAGGAGGCCGAGAGCGCAGGGCTACATGTGATCCTTCCAGTGCCAACGTATGGAGTGCCGGCTCCTGCCGCGGCGTAGCCGGTCCGCGCGCTCACCCTCCACCTCCTGATCGTCCCAATCAGCGTGCCCGCTGTCGCCGGCCCTCACGTATGTGTCGGCAGAGGGAGACAATGCGAGCGAGCTCCTGCGCCGAGGCGTCGAAGTCGTCGAGTCCTAGCACAGCCTCGGGCGTATTCCGAGGGTGATCAGAGTTGCGCGCGTTCGGGCTCCAAAGAGCCGGGACGGCAACATCAGTCCACAGCTGGTCCCGTCTCACGCCGGTATTCAGACGCGACATCGCGGGCGATCGCACGGCTCGCATTGAAGCCGGCCCCGATGCTGGCAGCGCTCACGAGCCAAGTCCGGAGCGTCGATAGACACGAAAAGCCTGATAAGGTATGTTTACCCGCACTATTCCGGCAGCTTGACTTACTGGTGCCGCGACAGGCTCATCCGCCCCCAGGCGTTTTCCAAATGAGAACCATCGCTGACACCCCCGGCGTGGACCAATACGCTCGAATTGGGGTGTTGGTTGTCGCCTACAATGCGGTGTCGACCCTTGCGCATGTGCTCGACCGTATTCCGCCAACGTTTCGATCGCGGGTCACGCACGTCTTCGTATGTGACGACGCCAGTCAGGATGCAACATATCTGGTCGGTGTGGGTTACAAGCAAATCACCGACGACCTTCCGTTGACGATCGTCCGTAACTCGACCAATCTTGGGTACGGTGGTAATCAAAAGGCGGGCTATCACCTGGCGATCGAGCACGATCTCGACATCATCGTGCTCCTGCACGGTGACGGCCAGTATGCGCCCGAGCGCATCGAAGACCTGGTGGCGCCACTCGAACGACGAGAATGTGACGCCGTCTTTGGCTCGAGGATGATGACCAAGGGCGCCGCGCGCAAGGGTGGCATGCCGCTTTACAAGTACGTCGGAAACAAGATCCTGACGCGCTTTGAGAACGAGATGTTGGGCGCAGATCTGAGCGAGTTCCATTCCGGCTACCGCGGCTACAGCGTCGACGCTCTAGCTCGCATCTGCTTCGATAACAACTCAGACGGATTTGCTTTCGACACACAAATCATCATCCAGTTGATCGACGCGGGCAAGCGCATCGTCGAGGTTCCGATCCCGACGTACCACGGGGGCGAGATCTGCTACGTCGATGGAATCAAATACGCCAGGGATGTCTCGGCGGCCGTTCTTCGCTACCGACTCGCGAAGCTCGGATTCGCCGCGGGCGAAATAGGAGGTGTGGGCGAGGAGTACCTGCTCAACAACGGGGAAGAGAGCTCCCACGCGGTCATTCTGCGGTGGCTGGCGCAATTGCCGCCGGCGAGAATCCTCGACCTCGGTTGTTCCAGTGGCCTTCTGTCGGAGCGCATGCGCGCCCTCGGTCACACGGTGACCGGCGTTGATATTCTCGAGCTCCCCACCGTCGGCGATCGTGTCGATGGCTTCGTCCGAGGAGACCTCGACAAAGGACTTCCGGCGGATCTCGACGCTGAAGGGCCGTTCGACGTGGTGCTCGCAGCAGATGTGCTCGAGCACGTCCGGGCTCCGGAGTTAGTGCTAGACCAGAGCCGCGATTTGCTGGCGCCGCATGGAACCTTGGTCGCCTCCGTCCCGAACTTCGGCCACTGGTACGCGCGTGGACGTACCGCGCTCGGCCTGTTCGACTACGACCAGCGTGGCATCTTCGATAACGGGCATGTTCGATTCTTCACTCGCGGGGGCTTCCTGCGGCGCCTACGAGCGGCGGGGTTCGTTATCGTACGCGACGAGGCGACGTGTCTGCCGCTCGATGTGCTGACTCGCAGCGAAAGCATGCTCGTGCGCGTGGTGCGCGCCTTGGACCGGCTTGCGGTGAGCGTTCGTCCGACGCTCTTTGGTTACCAGTTCGTCTGCCAGTGCGAGGTCCGGCCAACGACCGTCAGTGTCTCGCCTGGGAACGATGCGGAGTTGACTATCGCTAGGCTCAGGCTGTCGGACGCCGCATCCCGTCCCGCCGCGAACGCCCCGCGAGGCGCTGCATCCCCCTGATGCGAGTAGGAATGTCACGGCGACGCCTCGCATTGCTGCTGATCGTTGCCGTCGCTGTAGGTGTGCGATTGGCATACATACCGGCGCGGCGCCCGCCGCGGGAAACGGAAGCATTCGTCACCACGGGAGAGGTGGCTCGCGCGATTCTAGCTGACGGACGCTGGCTCGAAGTCAACAATCGAGCGGTAGCACTCGTCAAGGAACTCAGCTATCGCGAGCATCGGCTCATCAATTTGAGTGAAGCAAACTTTGCTGCGGTGGACGCAAAGCCACAATGGCAGCCATACGTGCAAGAAGAGGTGGGGACCGGACTAATGCTTGCGGGTGTGTGGGAGTTGACCGGGAGCGAGCGCTTTCTCTATGGTGAGATATTGCAGATTGCTGTCGGCTCGCTGATGGTGCTGCTCGTATATCGGATCGTGGCGTTGCTCTTCAGGAGGCGTCGTGCGGCGGTAATAGCCGCCGCCGTGTACGCGGTCTTCCCGCCAATAGCTCAGCACACGGTGCTCGTCACCCCCGATATCTGGGCTGTAGACTTCACCATAGCCACCGTCGCCACCTATCTGGAGGCGATGCGCTCCAGCCAGCACCGCCTGCGCTGGTTGTTGGTGTGCGGGGCCACCCTCGGTGTGGGCATGTACCTCCGCCCCAACCTGCTGCTTCTTCCGGTCGCGCTCGCGCTTGCCAGCGCCAGCAGGCGCGATTGGCGGCGCCACCTGCGGTATGCCGCAGCGGTGGGCGCCGTCGCGGTGCTGGTGGTCAGTCCGTGGACGGTGATCAACTACGTTCACTTTCATCGGATCATTCCGACGCGCACGGGACTCGGGGTGACGTTGTGGGTCGGTTTGTCGGAAATCCCCAACGACTACGGTGCACGGCAACGAGGCGGTGATCTGGGAAGAAGTCCACAGGGAACGGCCCGACCTCATCTACGACACGCCGGAATACGACGACTACCTGCGCGAAAAGGCGATCCATCTGATCGAGCGCCACCCGCTCTACTACGCGGAGCTTGTCGCGCGTCGCGTGCTGCTCTCCACGGTGGGCGAGTACGAATCGGGTTGGATGCACGCAAACGGCGAATCGCCGTTTATCTATCGAACGCGCACTGGGCGTGGCCTTGTCTCGTATGTGATCAATCGCCCCTTCAATGTGCTCGAGGACGCGCTCCAGCCGCTCGTGTTCGTGCTCGCGATGCTCGCGCTGATCCTCACATGGCGAGACCGCCGACGCGAGCACGCCGTCTTGGTCGCCATCGTGCTGGCGACTCTAGTGCCGTACTGGATCATCCATTCCGAGACGCGCTACGTGCTGCCAGCGTCGCTGGGCATACATCATCTGGATTTCGGTTGGCGCGGACGTGCTCTGGGAGCGCGTCCAGGCGCGAGTCCGCGCCCGCTCCGAGCGCGTGTCCACGATGAAATGGCGTTCGAGGGCGCAGCCGTCGACGCCGCCCGTTTCAGGCGAAGCGAAGTCTTCGTCCCGAGGGCGTCTGCTCAGTGCAGGCGACTACTGGAAGGCGTCCGCTCTGCTGTGCTTGACGAGGATCGCATGGCCGTTTAGATTGTGGAAGAAAAAGCGGTCAGAGCCAGAGCGCTGTTCGTCTACGAGTCGCGTCACGCCGGGTGTTGCCGGAAAGCCATAGTCGTCAAAGACGACGATGCCCCCAGCCGAGAGCCGAGGCCACGTCCAAGCGAACGCATCAGCGGCCGATCGGTAGACATCGACGTCGATGTGAACGAAACGCAGTGCCTGATCCTCGATCTGCTCGCCAGTATCGGTTGGGAATATGCCTTTCAGCATCTCAACCCGGGCCAGCTTCATATGCTCATCGATCAACTCCCTCACTACCTCCAGTGACGCGTCAGCGTGCTCACCATCGTGGTAGTAGGAGTCGACTGCGCCACTGTTTACCACGCCTTCCCAGGTATCGCATAGCAGGACGCGATCGTTGATCCCTAGCCGTTCGGCCCGGCGGGCCATCAAAGCGCCAGTGCCTCCACGCCAGACGCCTACCTCGAGGATGCTACCGGGGACGTGCGTTACCTCGGCCAGCAGTTGCCACAGCTCGTAGCAACGCCATACATCCACGAGCGTATGACGGCGCACGGCATCGTAGACGTGCCTGAACTCATCATCCGCCAGCCATGGTGAGTACGTGGAAATGGGATAGCTCATCGCGTGCTGCCCGGAGGCGACGGCTTCGTGGCGCACCAGCGGAAGCGCCAGGCCCTTGGCGATCGAATAGCTCGCCTGTCGCGCCAAGCGCCAGTAATAGCCCGCATAATTCATCGCATTGCAGCGTACCCCAGGATGGCCGCCTCATTGATTGGACCAGCGCGACTGAGGGAGTTGCCACGTCGTGCCAGTGACTGACTGGCGGGCCGAGAGAACCGTTGCCGGAAAGTGTCTCTCACTGCATAACTCGTGTAAATCGCGAACGCCGCCAAGGCGCGGCCATCCGCTTGAATGACCGGCCGGGCAGATCGCCAGTTGTCACCGTCGCGTAGCGACAGCGGTCTCAGCCGCCTCGGTCAGCCGCTCGTGATCGTCGCGATCGGCGCGCCCGCCTGGATCGGCGCGCCCTCGACGATCGGCAGATCGACGATCGTGCCGGCCTTGTGCGCGGTGATCTCGTTCTCCATCTTCATCGCCTCGATGATGCACAGCAGCTGCCCCTCCTGGACCTCATCGCCCTGTTTGACCAGCACCTTCCACATGTTTCCCTGAAGCGGCGATGGCAGCGTGTCCGGCCCGCCGCCACTCGAGGACTTGCGCTCACCGCGTTTGGGGGCCCTGCGCGCCGTGCCCGCGCCGCTGCCGTTCATCGTGGCGGCGCCCGCTGTGCCCGCGCCGCCACCGGCGAACGGCGGTCCGACCACGCGCACGTCAAAGCGCCTGCCGGAGACCTCGACGGCGTAGGTCTGCTCGACCCTCTCCGCCTCCCGCTCGCCGTCGTCGGTCGCGGATGTGGGCTCGGGCTTGGGGAAGGCGAGCGTCTTCAGCCACTGCCTGTCCTCGAGCAGGTCCTTGCACGTCTCGCCTTTGGCCCACTGCTCGGTCGCGAGCAGCGCCCGGTGGAACGGGATCAGCGTCTTCAGCCCCCCGATCTCGAATTCGCCAAGCGCACGCAGCATGCGGCTGGTCGCCTGCTCGCGGTCGGCGTCCCAGACGATCAGCTTGGCGACCATCGGGTCGTACATCGGCGAGACCTCGCCGCCTTCCTCGACGCCCGAGTCCACGCGCACGCCCGGGCCGGTGGGCTCGCGGTAGACGCCGATCTTGCCGGGCGCGGGGGCGAAGTTCTTGGAGGCGTCCTCGGCGTTGATGCGACACTCGATCGCGTGCCCGCGCAGCTCGACGTCCTCCTGTGCGTATGAGAGTTCCTCGCCGGCGGCCGCTTTGATGCCCTCCTTGACGATGTCGATGCCGGTCGTCATCTCGGTGACGCAGTGCTCGACCTGCACGCGCGTGTTCATCTCCAGGAAGAAATATTCGGGCTCATCGCCCTCGCCTGCCGAGAACAGGCCCTCGATCGTGCCCGCGCCGACGTAGTCGACGGCCTTCGCGGCGTCGACGCCGATCTTGCCGATGCGCTCGCGCGTCTGCGGGTCGACGACCCATTCCGGCGCGGGGGACTCCTCGATGACCTTCTGGTGGCGGCGCTGGATCGAACAGTCGCGCTCGCCCAGGTGGATGACGTTGCCGAAGCGGTCGGCGAGCACCTGCACCTCGACGTGGCGCGGGTCGTGCAGGTAGCGCTCGAGGTACACGGTCGGGTCCGAGAAGAACTTCTCGCCTTCGCGGCTCGAGCCCTCGAAGGCGTCCTGGAGCTCATCCGCGGAGAGCGCCACGCGAAAGCCCTTGCCGCCGCCGCCGCCGGCGGCCTTGACGGCGACCGGGAAGCCGACCTCCTCCTTGGCGATGCGCAGCGCGTCCGCGACGGTCGCGACGGGCTGCGTGGTGCCGGGCACGATCGGCACGCCCGCCGCCTGCATCAGCTCGCGGGCGCGCGTCTTCGAGCCCATCGCCTCGATCGCGCTCGCGGGCGGCCCGATGAACACGATCCCGGCGTCCTCGCACGCCTGCGCGAACGGCGCGTTCTCGGCAAGGAAGCCGTATCCCGGGTGGATCGCCTCAGCACCGGCGCGCCTGGCGGCGTCGAGGATCTTCTCGACGCTCAGGTAGTTCTCGGCGGCTGGGCCGTCCCCGAGGTTGTAGGACTCGCCGGCGCGCTTGACGTGCGGCGCGTCGCGGTCGAGCTCGGAGTACACGGCGACGCTCGCCGCGCCAAGCTCGTCGAGCGCGCGGATGATGCGGACCGCGATCTCGCCGCGGTTGGCTACGAGGACCTTCGAGAACATTGCCGGGACAGCTTATTCAGCAGGCGGCCTCGAGGGCCGCCCCGAGGGTCGCGGGCTGGCTCTGCCGGCGGCGAGCGCGCTCACGCCGCGGTGGCGATCATGCCGGCGCCGACGGTGCCGTTGCTGGACTCGTCGATCAGGATGAAGCTGCCGGTGCGGCGGTTGCTCGTGTACGGGTCGAACACCAGCGGCGCGCTCGTGCGCAGGTGCACGCGGCCGATGTCGTTGAGGCCGAGCTCCTGGGGCGCGGGCATGCGCTCGAGCGTGTGCACGTCGACCATGTCGTCGATCGCGTCGATCACCGCGGTCGCGCTGTGGGAGGTCTGCTTGATCACGTAGCGCGCGCCCGGGCGCAGCAGCTCGTCGGTCATCCAGCAGACGTCCGCTTCCAGCTCGCGCGCGACCGCCGGCGCCTCGTCGGGGTGGCAGATCAGCTCGCCCCGTGAGATGTCCAGCTCGTCCTCCAGGCGCAGCGTCAGCGACATTGGCGCCATCGCCTCCTCCAGCTCGCCGTCGTAGGTGTCGATGCCCGCGATCCGCGTGCGTGCGCCCGACGGCAGCACCGCCACCTCGTCGCCCAGGCGCAGCGCGCCGCTGGCGAGCTGCCCCGAGTAGCCGCGGTAGTCCGCGCCGCCGCCGTTCGCCGGGCGGATCACCCACTGCACGGGGAAGCGCGCGGGCCTGTCGTCGGGGTGGTCGTAGGCGACCTCGACCTGCTCGAGCAGGTCGAGCAGCACGGGGCCGTCATACCACGGCATCAGCGGCGAGCGCTCGACGACGTTATCGCCGTTCAGCGCCGACATCGGGATGTAGGAGGTCGCCGTGCGGCGCGGGTTCTTGCCGCCGCGCAGCTTGCGCGCGAACGCCTCGAACTCCTCGATCAGCTCCTCGTAGCGCGCCTGGGAGTAGTCCACCAGGTCCATCTTGTTGATCGCCACGACCATCTGCGGGATGCCGAGCAGCGCGCTGATGAACGCGTGGCGCTTGGACTGCTCGAGCACGCCCCTGCGCGCGTCGATCAGCACCACCGCCACGTCCGCCGTCGACGCGCCCGTGACCATGTTGCGCGTGTACTGGCGATGGCCGGGGCAGTCGGCGATGATGAAGCGCCGCTTGGCCGTCGCGAAGTAGCGGTAGGCGACGTCGATCGTGATGCCCTGCTCGCGCTCGGCGCGCAGCCCGTCGGTCAGCAGCGCCAGGTCGAGCGTCCCCGAGCCGCCGCGGCGCTCCGACGCCTGCGCGACGTGCGCGAGCTGGTCCTCGAACACCTGCTTGGAGTCGTACAGCAGCCGCCCGATCAGCGTGCTCTTGCCGTCGTCGACCGAGCCGGCCGTCGTGAAGCGCAACAGGTCGAGCGTCATCGCTCTATAGAGAGAAGGGGCCGCAGGCCCCGGTCACGGCCGCCACGAAGGCGGACGCTCCCGTCAAGGCGGCGGCTGGAAGCCGGCGCACGCATTCTAGAAATACCCGGCCTTCTTACGGTCCTCCATCGCCGCCTCCGAGACGCGGTCATCGGCGCGGGTCTCGCCGCGCTCGGTGATGCGCGTCGCGGCGATCTCCAGCACCACTTCCTCGAGCGTCGCCGCCCGCGAGCGCACGCCGCCGGTGCAGCTCATGTCGCCGACCGTGCGGTAGCGCACCGTCTCGCTGAACACCTTCTCGCCGTCGATCAGCTCGGTGCCCTCACGCCACGCGTAGAGCATGTCGTCGCGCTCGAACACCTTGCGCTCGTGCGCGAAGTAGATCGACGGGACCTCCAGCTGCTCCTGGTCGATGTACTCCCACACGTCCAGCTCGGTCCAGTTGGACAGCGGGAACACGCGCACGTGCTCACCCTTCTTGATGCGCCCGTTGTAGAGGTTCCAGAGCTCCGGGCGCTGGTTCTTGGGGTCCCACTGGCCGAAGTCGTCTCGGAAGGACAGGATCCGCTCCTTGGCGCGTGCGCGCTCCTCGTCGCGGCGCGCGCCGCCGAACGCCGCATCGAAGCCATGCTCGGCGATCGCGTCCAGCAGCGTCACCGTCTGCAGCTTGTTGCGCGACGCCCGCGGCCCCGTCTCCTCGACCGCACGACCACTGTCGATCGAGTCCTGCACGCTCGCCACGATCAGCCGCTCACCCAGCTCCGCCACACGCCGATCGCGGAACTCGATCACCTCCGGGAAGTTGTGCTCGGTATCGACGTGCATCAACGGGAACGGAAACGGCGCCGGACGAAACGCCTTCTCCGCCAAACGCAACAGCACGATCGAGTCCTTACCACCGCTGAACAGCAACACCGGACGCTCAAATTCCGCCGCGACCTCACGCATCACATGGATCGCCTCGGACTCCAGCGCGCGCAGGTGGCTCAGCTGTGGGCGGGTGGCTACGCTCATCTCAACCACGACGATCCATGGTGACGCAGAGCAAGCTGACCAAGGACGCAGGGAGCGTGGCGTGCTGCGCACGCGAGCGACCGAGGACGCCGGACAGCGCAGCTATGCGTCGACATGGAGGCCGCACTCGGTCTTGTCGGTGCCTGCCCAGCGGCCCTCGCGGCCGGCGCCCGGCTGGGTGCACGGGGCGCAGCCGATCGACTCGTAGCCCTGGTCGTGCAGCGGGTTGTAGGGGAGGCCGCGCTCGTGGATCCGCCGCCACAGGTCCTTGTCGGTCCAGTGCGCCAGCGGGTTGTACTTCCACAGGCCGCGCTTCTCGTCACGTTCGATCAGCTCGGTGCTCGCGCGCGTCGGGCCCTGCTCGCGGCGGATGCCCGTGATCCATCCCTCGGCGCCCCCCAGGGCACTCTCGAGCGCCGCGACCTTCGCGACCGAGCAGCAGTGCTCTGGGCCGCTCCACGGATTCTCCGGGTTGCTCGCGTCCTGCACCTCGATCTCGACCCCGAAGCGCTGCTCAAACGCCCGCCACGTCTCCAGCGTCTGCGGAAACAGCACGCCCGTGTCGATCGTCACGATGCGCACCGCCTTGCCGGGGGCGGTGGGGGACATCTCTTCATTAAGCTGCAGCAGCTCGTCGAGCAGCACCGACTCCTCCTTCTGGAAGGAGCACAGCAGCACCGCGCGCTCGCCGTGGCGTGCCGCCTCGCGCAGCGTGTGCGTGAGGCTGAATGTCGGGTCGGGGTTGGAGGTCACCGGCTCAATGTGGGTCTCTAGTGGGGGCATCTGATCTGGTCGTCTCGTTTCATCGAAGTCTTGAAGTCTGTACCGCGCATCAGCGCTACACCGCGCACTCGCCCTCGCCCCGCTGGACTTCGAACGGGACGCTCCGGTTCCAGTCGATGAACGTGTTCATCGTCTCCAGCCCGAAGTCGACGGGCATCGACAGGTCCTTGACCAGTGCCTCGAGCTCGCTCGTGCCGACGCGCTGTGCGAACGCTCCCCACGCCTCACCGTCCTCGCGGTTGGACTCATAGTGGCGGATCCAGCGCTCGATCGCCTCCGGTACGCGCTTGGCGGGCAGGCGCAGCTTCAGCCGCTGGCCGAAAGCGACTGGCGCGCCTTCGTAGACGCCGCCCACGTGCGGGATGTACGCGGGAATCGTGTGCTCGCCGACTTTGATCGACGCGCCGTAGAAGCCGATGTCGGCGACGTGGTGCTGGGCGCAGCCATTCGGGCAGCCGCTCATCTTGATGTGGATGTCGCGCGTCAGCGGGTCTGAGATATCCATCGCCTGCACGCGCTCCTGGACCGCCTGGTTGAGGCCCATCGAGCTCGTGATCCCGAGCTTGCACGAGTCGGTCCCCGGGCACGACACCACGTCGGTGATCTCGCGCGTGCCCGTATCCGCCAGCCCCAGCTCGCCCAGCGCGCGCCACACGTCGTACACGCTCTCGTGGCGCACCCAGCGCAGCAGCAGGTTCTGCTGCACCGTCGTGCGCGCGTAGCCGCCCGCGTGGGAGCGCACGATCGCCGCGAGGCCGCGGAACTGCTCTGGGGTGAGGTCGCCGCGGGTGACCTTGACCTCGACCGTCACGAAGCCCTCCTGCTTCTGCGCCTGCACGTTGGCCTGGCGGAAGCGCTCGAACTCCGAGGCGTCGCCGTTTGGCGTGCCGTAGCTCTGCGGGGGCGCCGGCGCGCTCTCGCGCTCGTCGTCCACGAACAGGCGGTGCTCGACCGCGAAGTCGCGTTCGGAGACCCAGTCGCCTTCGAGCTCCTCCTCGACCTGGCGGCGCAGCTCGTCGATGCCGAACTTGTCCACGAACACCTTGATCCGCGCGCGGGCGCGGTTGACGCGCAGCCAGTCCTGGCGGTCGAAGATCCTGAACACCGCCTCGGCGATCTTCAGGTAGTCGCCGTTGTCGAGCTCGACGAACTCGTACAGCGCCGGCGCCACGCGCGGCATGATCGACGTGCCGCCGCCGACCAGCATCTGCGCCCCGCGCACCTCGCCGCGCCCCTCGATCTGCTGCACGCGAGCACGGTAGGCGATGTCGTGGATCTCGGAGATCGCGCGGCCCTGCTCGGAGCCGTCGAACGCCGTCTTGATCTTGCGCGGCATCGCCTGCGTGGTCGGATGGCGCACGAAGTAGCGCACGTATGCGCCCACGTAGGGGGTCATGTCGAACAGCTCGTCGGCCGCCACGCCCGCCCAGGGATCGCCGGTGACGTTTCTGACCGTGTTGCCGCAGCCCTCGCGGCTGGACAGGCCCGTCTCCGCCAGCTCGCGGATCGCCTTCTCGATCTCGGGCAGCGGAATGTGGTGCATCTGCACGTTCTGGCGCGTGGTGATGTGACCCTTGTTCAGCGGCACGTACTTCTCGATCACGTCCGCGAAGGACTCCATCTGCTCGGGTGTGATGCCCCCAAACGGCAGCTTCACGCGGATCATCTGCACGTCCGGCTGGCGCTGGCCGTAAACGCCCTGCTTGAGGCGGAACTTGATGAACTCGTCTTCCGGGATGTCGCCCGCCAGGAACCTGCCCGCCTCGGTCTTGAAGTCGTCGAACTCCTGCTCGAGGATCGGAATCACGTGCCCGGGGACGTTCTGCAGGACCTCCGGGTCCTCGAGCGTGCCGCGCTGGGCGGAGATGGAACCTGGCTCCATGGGTGCGAAAACCTCCTGGTCCGAACGCGCTTGGCCCGAATCGCGTTCGACGACGACGGTCGGTGGACAGCTATTGCGCTAAAGCCTAGCGGCTTTTAGGTATTTATCCAGGGGTGTGTCCGGGGGCGGCAAGCCAGGCGTCCGCCGAGCCAGCCCACGGGTCCCTCGAGACGCCTTCGAGGATCGCGGCTGCGTGCCAGGCGTCGGACGGCCCCGGTGTGCCCGCGGACGCTGCGGGCGCGGTGTCGCGCATGAAGCGCTCCAGCGCAGCCACGATCGCAGCTGCCTCCTCCGGCGAGGCGTTCGGCGCGACGAGCTTCACAGCGGGATGTTGCCGTGCTTGCGCTTGGGCCCGGGCTCGCGCTTGCCCTGCAGCGTGCGCAGCGCGACGATCAGCCGCGGCCGCGTCTCGTGCGGCACGATCACGTCGTCGATGTAGCCGCGCTCGGCCGCGGTGTACGGGTTGGCGAAGCGCGCCCTGTAGTCGTCCATCAGCTTCTTGCGCCGCTCTTGGGGCGTGGGGCTGGCGGCGAGGTCGCGGCGGTAGATGATGTTGACCGCGCCCTCAGGACCCATGACGGCGACCTCGGACGTCGGCCACGCGAAGTTGAAGTCGGCGCCGAGGTGCTTGGAGGACATGACGTCGTAGGCGCCGCCGTAAGCCTTGCGCGTGATGATCGTGACCTTCGGTACGGTCGCCTCGGCGAACGCGTACAGCAGCTTGGCGCCGTGGCGAATGATGCCGCCCCACTCCTGCGCGGTGCCCGGCAGGAAGCCCGGCACGTCGCAGAAGGTCAGCAGCGGGATGTTGAACGCGTCGCACGTACGCACGAAGCGCGCGGCCTTCTCGGAGGCGTCGATGTCGAGCACGCCGGCGAGCTGCGCGGGCTGGTTGCCGACGATGCCGATCGTGTACCCGTCCAGGCGCGAGAAGCCGCAGATGATGTTCTTGGCGTAGAGCTCGTGCACCTCGAAGAACTCTCCGTCGTCGACGATCCGCGCGACGACGTCGCGCATGTCGTAGGGCTTGTTGGGGTTGTCGGGGACGACGTGGTCGAGCTCGGGGTCCATGCGCTCGGGGTCGTCGGTGGGCGCCACGCGCGGCGTGCCCTGGAGGTTGTTGGACGGCAGGAAGCTGAGCAGGTAGCGGCAGTCCTCAAGGCACGCGTCCTCGTCCTCTGAGGCGAACTGGGCGACCCCGGACTTGGTGTTGTGCGTGATCGCGCCGCCGAGCTCCTCGAAGCCGACTTCCTCGCCCGTGACCGTCTTGATCACATCGGGGCCGGTGATGAACATGTGCGAGGTCTCCTTGACCATGAAGATGAAGTCGGTGATCGCCGGCGAGTACACGGCCCCGCCCGCGCACGGCCCCATCACGAGGCTGATCTGCGGGATCACGCCGGAGCAGCGCACGTTGCGCAGAAACACGTCGCCGTAGGAGCCCAGAGAGACGACGCCCTCCTGGATGCGCGCGCCGCCGGAGTCGTTGATGCCGATCACCGGGCAGCCGATCTTCGCCGCCAGGTCCATGACCTTGCACATCTTCTCGCCCATGACCTCCCCGAGCGAGCCGCCGAACACGGTGAAGTCCTGGCTGAACACGCACACGGTACGGCCGTCGATCGTGCCGTGACCGGTCACCACCGCGTCGCCCCAGGGCCGGTTTTTCTGCATGTCGAAGTCGTAGGTGCGGTGGGTGACGAACGTGTCGAGCTCCTGGAAGGAGCCCGGGTCGAGCAGCTTCTCGACACGCTCGCGCGCCGTGTACTTGCCGCGTGCGTGCTGCTTCTCCTCGGCCTCCGGCGCCGAGTGCAGCGCCGCCTCGCGCAGTTCTTCCAGCTGCGCGAGCTTCTCCTCATACGTTTCCGGCGCCTTCTTGCGCGGCGGCTTGCGGTGCCCGCTGCGCGACGCCGCCAGGAGCGCCGCGTCGGTCTGCCGGTCGTGTGGGGTGCTTGCCATTCGGCGCAGGATGTTATCCGCGTCGAGCCAGCCGGCTCGGCTATGCCGCGTCTCCGTCTGGCTCGGGTACGGTCACGGCCACGATCTCGAGCCCGTCGATCCCGCGGAAGTCAGCTGGATTGCACGTGTAGACCGGCAGATGGTTGGCGACGGCGATGGCGGCGATCATCGCGTCATATGCGCGCGCGCTCGACTTACGTCCGGACCGCCGCAGCGAGGCGGCGACACGTCCGAAGGCGCGGGCGGCGCTGGCGTCGAAGGGCAGCGGGTCGAAATCTGCCTCGGCCTGCTGCAGATGTGCCTGGCGCGCCTCCCGCTCGCTCTGGTCGTCGGTCACGAGCGGCCCGACCGACAGCTCGGCGAGCGTCACGGTGGTGATGAGCGGCTCGGTGGGCAGCGTCTCTGCATCTGCCAGGCGCGGCAGCAGAATGAGTGTCGAGGTGTCGAGAATCCCGCGGACCGGCGCTGGCACCTCCGTCGCCTCCGGCTCCTCCGTCGCCTCCGGCTCCTCGCTCACACGTGGGCGTCCAGAAGCTCGTCGAGGTCGGCGCGTAGTGCGCTCGGATCAATTGGAGGCAGCCCTCGCCACTTGGTCAGTAGGGCCTCTGCCGATAGGGGAGTGCGTGCGACAGCTTTCAGTTCGGCGACCGCTTTGCCCGAACGCGTGACCGTGATCCGCTCCCCGCGGGCGGCACGGTCGACCACATCGCCACCGTGGTTGCGCAGATCCCTGATGCTCACATCCGCCATCACCCGATGGTATCACGCGTGATACAGCAGGTCTAGCTGCGCGAGAACGGACGGTGGTGCGCAGCTCCGAGGCGATCAAGTACGGCGGTGAGCACCGCCGTGACTTCCTCGGCGCCAGCTTCCTCGGCCGCCATCAGCTCGGCCGCGATGCCGTCAGTGCTCTCCGAGCCGGCCCTCGCCTCGGGCTCGCTCGCAGTCGTCTCGGGCTCGGTTCCCATCGGCTCGGGGCCTATCCCTGCAGGCCCGGGCACAGCCACGATCGGCGTTGGGTCAGGTTCCTTGATCTCGGGAGCAGCGACAAACGGGTGTTCGGCCGCGAACGTCTCGGGCGCGAGCACCTCTCTCACGGCGGCAAACGCGTCAGGCGCGACGGGCGCGTCGGAAGCCTCCTCCTGGGAGGGCTGGTCTGCCGGCCCCACCGTGACCGTCTGGACGGCCGCAGCGGACGGCACCTCGCGGCGGCGACGTCCGAACAGGCGCGCGAAGAAGCCGCGACGCGGTTCGGTCTCGCTCTGAGGGTCCGGTGCGATCGCGGTCTCTGGCTCGCTCCCCGGCTCGGGCGCGGTGGCGGCTTCGGGCTCGCTTCGCAGTTCTGGTGCGGCCTCGGGCGCGGGCGCCGTCACGGCCTCGGGCGGGGGCGCCACCTCGGCTTTGGGCGGGGGCGTCGCCTCGGCTTCGGGCGCAGATGCTGCCTCGAGCGCGGGCGTCGCCTCGGCCTCGGGCGCGGCCTCTGACTGGGCGACCTCCCGCGTGACGCTGAGCGTGACCTTGGTGCCCCACCCCGAAGGCTTGATCGAGACGGTGCCGGTGGTGTTCTCGGCGGCCCACTCGACGGTGCGCTCGGGCTCGGTGCGGACGATGCGGATGTCGCCGAGCTCGCCGAGATGACGAGCGAGGGCGGCGGGGTCGCTGAGCTCCGCCCACAGCTCGGGCGGCGACTTGACCAGCGTGCGCTGCACCTCCGAGGAGATCATCGCTTGCAAGATTCGAGCGGACTCCAGCGAGTCCTTCCGTGGGCGGCGAGCTACGCGGCGGACGGCGCCGGCAGCGGGCGCAGCAGCCCGCGCTCGTGCAACAGCTCGGCAATCTGCACGGCGTTGGTGGCGGCGCCCTTGCGCAGGTTGTCGGCGACGATCCACATGTCGAGGGCGCGCTCGTAGCCGGGGTCGCGGCGGATGCGCCCGACGAACACGTCGTCCTTGCCGGTGGCGTCGATCGCGAGCGGGTACAGCGCGGCCTGCGGGTCGTCGAGCACGGTCACGCCGGGCGCCGCGGCGAGCAACTCGCGCGCGCGCTCGGGGGAGAGCTCGCTGCGGGTCTGCACGTTGACCGCCTCCGAGTGGCCGTTGACGACGGGCACGCGTACGCACGTGGCGGAGATGCGGATGTCGGGATCGCCGAGGATCTTGCGCGTCTCGTTGATCAGCTTGCGCTCCTCGTCGGTGTGGTCGTCGCCGGCAGCGAACGAGCCCGCGTGCGGCAGCGCGTTGAACGCGATCCTGTGCGCGTACGCGCCCGGCGGCTCGATGTCGCGCTCGTGCAGCAGCGCGTGCGACTGGTCGAGCAGCTCGTCGACCGCGCGCTTGCCGGTGCCCGAGACCGCCTGGTAGGTACTGATCACCAGGCGCTCGATGCCCGCGGCGTCGTGGATCGGCTTGAGCGCGACGACCATCTGCATGGTCGAGCAGTTTGGGTTCGCGATGATCCCGCGGTGGCCCTCCAGCGCGTCGGGGTTGACCTCGCTGACGACCAGCGGCACGTCGTCGCTCATGCGCCAGCGCGAGGAGTTGTCGACGACCGTCGCGCCCGCCTGGGCGAACTTCGGCGCCCACTCGCCCGAGGTGGAGCCGCCGGCCGAGAACAGCGCCAGGTCGAAGCCCTGGATCGAGCCCTCGTCGAGGGCCTGGACGATCAGGTCGCCGCCGTCGGGCGCGGCGCCCTCGAGGACGCGCCCGGCGGAGCGCTCTGACGCGAACGGGACGATCTCGCGCGCCGGGAAGCCGCGCTCGCGCAGCAGCTCGAGCATCAGCGTGCCCACCTGGCCGGTGGCACCGACCACCGCGACTCGGTATCCGTCCTGCATGCCCTCAGGGTATCCCGCTCAGGAGCCGACGTGCAGAGCCATCAACAGGATCGTGACGAGCACGATCAGGCTCAGCAGCGTGCCGACAACCGTCAGGCGCCGCACGAGCGCGCGGTACTCATCGCCCAGCACGATCTCGCCGTCGCCGCCGGCGGCCACGTCGCGCGCCGCCGCGAGCTCTGCGCGCTTGGCCGTCGGGATCATCACCCCACCGACGAGCGCCCCGATGACGACCACCGCCGCGAGCCCCCACTGCACGAAGAAATCGCTCCAGTAGTGGCCCTTGCTCGCGAGGTAGATGCCCGCCAGCAGCACCAGCAGCAGGCCGGGGTTGATCAGCGTGCGCTCGATCGTGTACTCGATGCGGTGCACCAGCGGCAGGCCGCGCGGGTCCTGGCGGACGGCCACCGTGAACATGATCGGGTAGGCGAACGTCACGCCGAACGCCACCACCACAGCCATGATGTGGATCGCCAGAACGACTTCAAATAGGGACGCAGCTGGGTCGGTGGGCATGCTCTGCACCCTAATCGCTACCGCCGGGAATGTCTCCGACGCTCAGAACGTCGGCGAGTACTTCCCGAACACGTCCTGCATCGCGCCGCACACCTCGCCGAGCGAGCAGCGGTCCTTCAGCGCCTGACGGATCGCCGGGAGCAGGTTCTCGCTACCGCGTGCGACGTCGCGCAGCTCGCCCAGGCGGCGCTCAACCAACCGACCATCACGATCGGACTTAAAATCCTTCAGCCGCTGCACCTGTTCGCGCTCGGACTCCGGGTCGACGCGCAGCAGGTCGGGGACCTCGATGTCGTCCTCCTTGTACGCGTTGACGCCGACGACGATGTCCTGGCCGATGCGGTAGCGCTCCTGGTAGCCCCACGCGGACTCGTCGATCTCACCGGTGATGAACTCGATCGCGTGCACCGAGCCGCCCAGCGCGTCGACCTTCGCGATCAGCTCGTTCGCGCGCGCTTCGATCTCGTCGGTCAGCGCCTCCACGAAGTACGAGCCCGCGAACGGGTCGACCGTGTCGGTCGCGCCCGACTCGTGCGCGAGGATCTGCTGCGTGCGCAGCGCGATTTTCGCGGCGCGCTCCGTCGGCAGCGCGAGCGCCTCGTCGAAGCCGTTCGTGTGCAGCGACTGCGTGCCGCCGCACACCGCCGCGAAGCCCTGCAGCGCGACGCGCACGATGTTGTTCTCCGGCTGCTGTGCCGTCAGCGTCACGCCGCCCGTCTGCGTGTGGAAGCGCAGCATCGTTGCCTTCGGGTTCGTCGCGCCGAAGCGCTCGCGCATGATGTGCGCCCACATGCGCCGCGCCGCGCGGAACTTCGCGACCTCCTGGAAGACGTTGTTGTGGCCGTTGAAGAAGAACGCCAGCCGCGGCGCGAACTCGTCCACCGACAGGCCCTTGTCGATCGCCGCCTGCACGTACGCGATCCCCGACGACAGCGTGAACGCCACCTCCTGCACCGCCGAGCAGCCCTTCTCGCGGAAGTGGTAGCCCGAGATCGAGATCGTGTTCCAGCGCGGCACGCGCTCCTGGCAGTACGCGAACAGGTCCGTCGTCAGGCGCATCGTCGGCTCCGGCGGGTAGATGTAGTTGCCGCGCGCGATGTACTCCTTCAGCACGTCGTTCTGCGTCGTGCCGCGCAGCATCTGCGACGGCACGCCCTGCTCCTCGCCCACCAGCTCGTACAGCAGCAGCAGGCAAGCCGCCGGCGCGTTGATCGTCATCGACGTCGACACCTCGTCGAGCGGGATGCCGTCGAACGCCGTGCGCATGTCGTCGATCGTGTCGATCGCCACGCCCGTGCGCCCCACCTCTCCCAGGCAGCGCGGGTTGTCCGAGTCAAGGCCCAGCTGCGTCGGCAGGTCGAACGCCATCGACAACCCCGTCGAGCCCTTCGACAGCAGGTAGCGGTAGCGCTCGTTCGACTCCTTCGCCGACGCGTAGCCCGCGTACTGGCGCATCGTCCACGGCTGCTTGCGGTACATCTCGCGGTGCACGCCGCGCGTGTACGGGAACTCGCCCGGCTCGCCCAGGTCGAGGCTCTCCGGCAGGTCCGCCTCCGTGTACAGCTCGGAGATCTCGATGCCAGAGTCGGTGAAGCGGCGCGGATCGTCCGCTCCCACGATCGGCGCGACGGTCAGGTGCTCCTCGGTCGATGCCATCTCGCAGATGATAAGGACCGCACGGCGATGGAACCCTCGTCCGGCGTGGGACCGCACGGCGATGGAGCCCTCGGCCGGCGCGCCGGCTTGCGGGCGGGCCGTGCGCAGGGCCGCGGGCGGGCGCGGCGGCGCCGGGGGCGCGGGCCGGACTCATTCGACACGGGTATCCTCCGCGCATGTCCACGTGCCTGGTCACCGGCGGCGCCGGGTTCCTCGGATCGCACCTGTGCGACGAGCTGCTCGCCCGCGGCAACCGCGTGATCTGCGTCGACAACCTCGAGACGGGGTCGCTCGCCAACATCGAGCACATCCGCGACCCCGACAGGTTCATGCACGTCGGCATCGACATCATCGAGCCGTACTTCGTCGAGGAGCCCGTCGACTTCGTCTACCACCTCGCCTCGCCCGCGTCGCCGATCGACTACCTGCGCCTGCCGCTGCACACGCTCAAGGTCGGCTCCTACGGCACGCACCACACGCTCGGGCTCGCCAAGGCCAAGCGCGCGCGCTTTCTGATCGCCTCCACCAGCGAGGTCTACGGCGACCCGCTCGAACACCCGCAGTCCGAGAGCTACTGGGGGCACGTCAACCCGATCGGCCCGCGCGGCGTCTACGACGAGGCCAAGCGCTACGCCGAGGCGCTCACCATGGCCTACCACCGCCAGCAGGGTGTGGACACTGGAATAATTCGGATATTCAATACGTTTGGGGCTCGAATGAGGCCCCACGACGGGCGCGCGATCCCGACGTTCCTGCGCCAGGCGCTCGCCAACCGCCCGATCACGGTGTTCGGCGACGGTAGTCAGACACGCTCGTTCTGCTACGTCTCGGACCTCATCAGGGGGATGATCGCGCTGGCCGAGTCCGGCCACCACAACCCCGTGAACATCGGCAATCCAGACGAGTTCACGCTGCTGGAACTCGCGGAGATCATCAAAGAGCTCGCCGGCTCGACCGCCGAGATCATCTACGAGGCGCTGCCCGAGGACGACCCCAAGCAGCGCAAGCCGAACATCGCGCTCGCGCGCGAGCTGCTCGGCTGGTCGCCGGAGGTCTCGCTGCGCGACGGCCTGCAGCGCACGATCGAGCAGTCCGGCGTCGAGCTGCTGATAGGTGGCGGCGCAAGCTGACGCACAACCGCTCTATCTGCGAGGCTGCGGTGTTGTGAGCGGTGAGATGGGACCACGCCTGTCGGAAACGTCCGCCCCGTCCGCTCCGCCGCCGCCTCGGGCGCGTCCGCGATCGGCGCGATCCGTGACCACGCGTCGCCTCCAGCGCTCCGATCGCGACATCCGCCGCAAGCGCCCGCCGGCGCTGTCGTTCCTGCTGCGCATGTCCACGCTGATCCGCGTCGCACGGGTGCTGTCGTTGCTGGCGCTCGACTTCGCGGGCGTGGCGCTTGCGATCTTCACGGCGCTCGTGCTCAAGGAAGCGGTCCACGGCCGCGTGCAGGCGGTGCACTCGCGCGAAACCAGCGAACACTTCCTGCCGTTCGCCTATCTGCTGACCGCGCTGCTGTTCGCGCGCTCGGGCCTGTACGCGCAGCGCGCGCTGCGCCCGGGGCTCTCGCGGATCGTCGGCTCGCTGTTCCAGGTCGCGTTCGTCGCGCTGATCTTCGCGGTCGTCAGCGGCGAACACTTCTCCAGCTACTACCTCTTCTGGAGCACGCTCGCGCTCGCGATCTTCTACATCGGCTGCGCGCGCGCCGGCTATGAGCGCGTCAACGCGGTCCTGCTGCGGGCCGCCGGGTATCAACGGCGCACGGTGCTCGTGGGCAGCGGCAAGCATCTGATCGACGTCGCCAACGCGCTCTCCGCGGACCGCTCGGGGGTCGGGCAGCACTCTCCGATCGAGGTCGTCGGGTTCCTCTCATCCAACCCGCTGCCCGCCGAGGGCCTGCGCTCGCTCGGCACGCTCCAGGATCTCGAGCGCGTGCTCAGCGACGGGCACATCGACGAGGTGATCGTCGCCGACCCGGACTTCCCCCAGGACGACGTCGTCGAGCTCGTCGACCAGTGCCATCGCCGCGGCGTGCGCGTGCGCGTGGCGCCGTCGACGATGGAGATCCTGATCCACAGCGCGGAGTTCGTGCCCGGGCAGTCGGTGCCGCTGTTCGAGCTCGGCCCGCCCGTGTTCGAGGGCATCGACTTCGCGCTCAAGCGCACCTTCGACATCGTCGGCGCGACGCTGCTGCTCGTGTTGCTCAGCCCGCTGCTGCTGGCGATCACGCTGGCCGTGCGGCTCAGCTCGCGGGGGCCGGTGCTGTTTTACTCGATGCGCCGCGGCATCGGCCAGCGGCCGTTCGCATGCCTGAAGTTCCGCACCATGCACACCGACGCCGAGGAGTCCCAGGCCGACCTGGAAGCGCTCAACGAGGCCTCCGGCGCGCTGTTCAAGATCCGTGAAGACCCGCGCCTGACGCCGATCGGGCACCTGCTGCGGCGCTTCTCGCTGGACGAGCTGCCGCAGCTGGTCAACGTGCTGCGCGGCGAGATGTCGCTCGTCGGCCCGCGGCCGCTGCCCGAACGCGACTACGCGATGCTCGAGGACTGGCACCGCAAGCGCTACCTCGTGCTTCCCGGTCTCACCGGCCTGTGGCAGGTCTCGGGACGCTCCGAGCTCGACTTCGACGACCTCGTGCACCTCGACTTCATCTACCTCGAGAACTGGTCGCTCGCGCTAGACCTGACGATCCTCTTGAAGACGATCCCCGCCGTGATCACACGGCGGGGCGCTTACTGACGCGCCCCGGACGCGCGGCCGGGCGCGGCTGCGCGGCCGGCGCCGTCGCCTGCGCGTACACGCCCCAGGTGGCGCGCGCCGCGTCCTGCCAGCTCCAGTCGGGCGGCGCCGGCGCGGGCCGGCGCGCCGCCTGCGCGGCGGCGATCAGGCCCGCCATGTCGCCGGGCGCCACGAACGTGGCGCGCTCGCCGAGAACCTCCCGCAACGCGGGCGCTTCGCACGCCGCCACCGGCGTGCCGCACGCCAACGCCTCCACCGCGGGCAGGCCAAAGCCCTCGTCCGTGGACGACAGCACCAGCGCGTGCGCGCCGCTGTAGATGGCCGCCAGCTGCTCGTCGGAGACCTGGCCGGTCAGGATCACGCCGGGGAGCTCGTGCGCCCACGGCCGCGTCGAGCCGACCAGCACCAGCGGCAGCTCGCGCGGCGCCGCGGCGAGCTTCGAGATCTGCTTGCCGGGGTCGGGGTGGCGCAGCCCGCCCACCCACACGAGGAAGCGCTCGGGCAGCCCGAAGCGCGCGCGCACCGCGGCGATGTCCTGTGGCGTGCGCTCGTACATGGTCGCGTCCGCCGCCTCCGGGATCACCACGACCTGCTCGCGCGCCAGGCGCAGGTGCGCGAGCGCGTCGCGCGCGACCGCCTCGGTGGGGACGATCACACGCGCCGCGCGTTGCACCGCGAGGTGGCGCAGGCGCAGGCGCAGGCCACCGCGCAGGTGCTCGCTGCGGCGCTTGAGCGCCGACAGGTCGTGGATCGTGACGACCATCGGGCACGCGCTGTGCAGCATCGCTCCGTCCATCCACGGCGAGTGGAACACGTCCGCGCCGCGCGAGCGCGCGAGCGCCGACGGACGGTGCGTCTCGACGATCTCATCGCCAGCCGCGGCGGTCTCGAGCAGCGCCGCCAGCAGGCACCGCGAATAGCGCCCGACGCCGTCCGGATCGGACATCGGACGGCGGTCGAACGCGACCCTCATCGCGAGCCGCCCGCCGTCACGCGATTCCCCAGGTCCGCATCGCGCCAACACTAGTCGCTTTGCCGACGGTTGGATAGATGTGACAGCCTTGCTGCAGGGTCCGATGCCGTCACGCGACTACTACGAAGCCCTCTGGCAGCTGCTGCCCGAGGGCCTGGAGCCGTCGGACTTCGCGCTACGCAGGCGCTTCCTGCTCGAGCGCGTGCGCAGCGGCGAGCGCGTGCTCGACGTCGGCTGCGGCGAGGGGCGCTTCGCCGCCGAACTGGTGCGCGCGGGTGCGCGCGTCGTCGGGATCGACGTCGCCGAAGAGCCGCTGCGCCGCGCGCGGGCGCGCGAGCAGCAGCTCGATCTGCGGATCGTCGACGACGGGGCGCCGTGGGAGCTCGAGGACGCGAGCTTCGACGTGGTTTGGGCGGGGGAGGTGATCGAGCACGTCGCCGACACCGCCGCGTGGCTCTCGGAGGTGCGCCGCGTGCTGCGCTCGGGCGGGAGCCTGCTCGTGAGCACGCCCGCCCACGAGCCGCTCGCGCTGATGCGCCTGGCGCTCTCGCGGCGCGCGTTCGCCGCGCAATTCGACCCGCTCGGCGATCACCTGCGCTTCTACAGCCGCGACACGCTCACCCGCCTGCTCGGTGGGTTTGGCCTGCAGGAGATTCGAGTGCGGAGCGCCGGGGGGCCGCCCGGCGCCCGCCGGCTGCTGCTCGCGCACGCGATCCGCTCGCGCTTTTGAGGCTCCCGGCGCGGCGCGCGGCCGATCGCCGCGCCGCTGCCCGTCGCAGCGTTTGCAGGCGCGCCGACGTCGCCCGCTGTTCGGATGCCTGCAGCGCCTGGATGTACTCGTTCTGGATCGCGATCGCTTCCGGGCGCCCCGCGGCGATCGCTTCGGGGGCGATCGACTCGGGGTTGAGGTAGATCGCCGCCTGCAGCGCGGTGACGGCCGCCGCTGGGTCGCTCGTCACGTCGTGCTGTCCCAGCGCGAGCCACGTCTGGGGATTGGACGGCTGCAGGCGCACCGCTCGTTCGAGCGTCGCCCTCGCCAGCGCCGGCTGGGCGGACGCCTGCTGGACGTTGGCGAGCGTCAACAGCGCTTCGACCGACAGCGGATCGCGCGCGATCGCGGTGTTCGCCGCGGCGCTCGCCGCGCGCGGGTCGTGCGCCTGCAGCAGCGCATCGGCCTGCTGGGAGGCTTCTTCGGAGCGCTGCGGCTGCCACTGCGACCACGTCGCCAGCAGCGCCGCGAGCACCACGGCGCCGGCGATCGCCATCCGCGTCGCGGAGATCGGCGCCCGCGGGCTGGAGATCGCCCTCGGCGGCGTCGCCGGCAGCGCGGCCTCGCCCGGCGCTGCCACCAGCTCCCCGCGCCCCGCAAGCCAGCCTGCGCACAGCAGCGCCACGCACGCGTCGCCCGGCACGTACCACGTCCAGTCGATCAGCGAGTGCGCGCCGAACGCGACCACCAGGCACAACATGCTCAGCATGCCGATGCGCTCGGGTGTGTAGCCGGTGAGCTCGCGCTCGCGCAGCCCGCGCCAGCCGGGGCGCTCGCCGGAGCGGAGCTCGAGCCACGCGCGCCAACCGCTCCAACGGCGGTTGAACGGATGCGTGGGGCGCCCTGCGGCGGCCATCCACGCGAGCAGCAGCGCGAGCACGAGCACCAGGCCCACGAGCCCGAGGTCGGCGAGCGTCTGCACGATGAAGCCATGGGCGTGTTTGACTTCGAGCGTCTGCGTTTCGTAGCGCAGGTGCGCCGTCGCATAGCCACCCGCGCCCGAGCCGAGCACGGGGTGGGCGTCGAACACCTGGAAGGCCTCCTTCCAGTAGCGCGCGCGCACGCTCGCCACCGCCGTCAGGCGGCCCGGCGTGTTCGGCGGCGCTTTCGCGTTCGGGTTGGTGAGGTTGCCGAAGGCATGCGAGATGCTTCCCGTGAAGCCACGCTCGCTGTGCGCGAGCGCTCCCGCGAAGGCGAGCGCGGCGAGCACGAGCGCCGCCGCGAGCGCCCACCCGGCGCGCCGGCGCGCGAGCGCCGACGGCGCACGCCGTCCGGTGTGAAAGCCGATCGCGATCCCCGCGATCGTGAGCGCCGCGAGCATCGCCACCACCAGCGCGCCGAGCTCGTGCCCGGCGGTCGCGCGTTCCGCCAGGGGGATGCCTTCTGTGGTGAGCGCGTGCCTGGAGAAGTCCCACGCGGCCACCGCCACCGCGCCGAGCGCCCCGACGATCAACACCGCGGCGCCGCGCAGGCGCAGCGGGATCAGACCGAACCACAGCAGCAGGCCGAGCGCCAGCGCCACCAGCGCACCCCGCGAGTATGCGAGCACCAGCGTCAGCAGCAGCAGCCCCATCGCCGGGTAGGCGAGCGCGCGCAGCAGCGCATGGCCATCACGGCGCGCGCCGAGCCACATGCAGCAGATCACGCCCATCGCCGCCGTCAGACCGACGGCGTTCCAGTAGCCGTACGGTTCCTTCAGGCGCGCGTAGAAGGCGAGCGGCGCGAGGCTCGGGAACGTCTTCGTGAGCAGCGCATAGGCGCACACCGCGACCGCCGCGAGCGTCAGCCCGCCGAGCACCGCCGGCCAGCGCTCGGGGACCACGCGCACGAGCGCCACCCCTGTGGCGAACACCGCGCTGTACGCGAGCAGCCGCCCGGATTCCTGCCAGCTGACGTCGGGTTGCACCGACCACACGATCGAGAGCGCGCTCAGCAGCGTGAACGCGAGCAGCAGCCCGACGGGCCACGCCCCGTACGCGCGCCTGCCGGGCGGGCCCAGCAGCACGCACGCGGCGATCAGCAGGCCCGCCACGAGCGTCAGCGCCATCTCGGTCGAGGTCATCGATTCGAGGTTCAGGCCGCCCTTGGCGTGGAACGTGATCCAGCAGAAGCCCGCCGCGACCAGCAGCGTCGGCCACCACAGTCCTCGTCCATCGAGCGCCAGACGGCTCGCCGGCGATCGGCGCTCCCATCCGTCGCGCACGGCGCCGTGCGCCGGCGCGAGCTCAGTCGGAGCGGCCGTCACGGACACGCTTGGCGAGTTTGCCGCCGGCGAGTGCCAGCGCGCAGGCGAGGAGGAAGGCCATGACCACGAGCAGCGGCGTCGGCAGCGAGCTGAGCGCGGAGGCCACGTCGACGTGCACGACGCCCGGGTGGAGCGTCCGCCCGCCCAGCTTCACCGGTTCGGCGCCGGCGTGCTCGGCGTGTGTGATCGCCCGTCGCTGCGATGGGGTGGGGGCGATCGCGACCTGGTTGGGGCTCTGCGCGCCGGCTGCTCCCTGAGCGCCCCCGCCGCCCGCCCCAGCCGCCGCCGCCGCGCGCTGCGCCGCATGGATCTGCGCCGCGCACGGGCTGTACTCTTCGGCGTCGGCTTCGAGCTCTTTCAGCGCTTGGTCGTACGCGCTCTGGCTGAACCCACTGAGCGATTCGACGTGCCCGCAGCGGATGATGATCTCTTCGCCGACGTTGGCGCTCGCCGGCCCGGCGAGCGCGAGCGACGTGGCCGCGAGCAACGCGGTCACGACGGCCAGGCGAGCCCCGACCGGTCGGCTCTCGAGACGGGGAATTCTCATAGGCTGACCGCGCAACGCTACCAACGCCCGCGGGAGACGCCGAGGCTGGAGAGCGCCTGTGAGAAGCCCTGCGCCCACGCGTCGTGGCTGAACGCCAGCACATCGGTGCGCGCGGCCTCGCCCAGGCGCGCGCGCAGCCGCTGATCGCCCGCGAGCTCGGCCATCGCCGCCGCGAGCGCGCGCTCGTCGCCCGCCGGCACGATCAGGCCGTTCTCCCCGCCGCGGACGAGCCCGCCGCCGGCGGCGCCCACGGCGTCGGTTGCGATCACGGCAAGTCCCCGGTTCATGGCCTCGTTGACGACCAACCCCCACGGCTCGCGAAAGGTGCGCGTCGGGACCGAGGGCACGACCAGCACGTCGCAAGCCGCGTACACGTCGCGAAGGGGCTCGGGGTCGAGCGGGCCGAGGGACACGATCGACGGATCGGGGTCATCGACCTGGCCAGAGCGGGAGCGCGAGCGGGCAGAGGGGTTGGCGGCGGAGCCGCGATCGGGGCCGACGCCGGCGAGCACCAGCACGGCGCTCTGCGAGCCCAGGCGCGCCGCGCGCCAGGCGGACACGAGCAGCGGCACTCCCTTGCCGGGCGCCGGGCGGCCCACGAACAGGAACCTGACCTCGGCGTGCGCCGGCCAGCGCGGATCGCTCGGCGCCTCGATCTCCTCCGCGCGCCAGAAGTCGTTGTCGACGGACTGCGGCGCCACGTACACGTTGCGCGCACCCCGCGCGCTCACGTACGCGCTCACGTGGGGGCCGTAGGTGACGACCGCGTCGGCCGAGCGGTACAGGCGGCGCAGCGGCAGGTAGCTGAGCGCGTGCGCGGCGCTGCGCGGGTGCGCCCACAGCGAGGCCCACAGGATCAGCGGCACGCCGCCGCGACGCGCTCCAGCCCACGTCGCGAGCGGTGCGAGGCGCCCGCCGGTGGGGCACACGACCGCGCGGTAGCGCCCGCTCGCGGCCAGCGCGTACAGCTCGTGCGGGCGTACGTCGCGGTGCGGGAACGGCAGCTCGGCGGCGAAGCCCGCGCCGCCGTGCTGCAGGCGCCCGCCGAACAGCGCCAGCTCGATCCCCTCGAGCTCGTGCAGGCGTGCGAGCGCGCCCACGCGATAGGCGGGCGCGTGCCCGGTGACGAACAGGACGGGCTTCACGCCGGCGAGGACCCCACGTTCACGCCCACGAGGATCGCCTTCACGTTCGCGGGCGCGCGTGCCCCGCCAGCACGTGCTCGTAGGCGGCCAGCGTCTGCTCGCCGCAGCGCTCCCACGTGAAGTTGGCGGCCACCGTCGCCCGTGCGCGCTGCCCCGCCTCGCGCAGCCGGCGCGGATCGGACAGCAGCTCGTCGATGCGCTGGCTGAGCCGCTCGATGTCGCCGGGCGGGACCAGCAGGAAGCCGTCGCCCGCGGCCGCGATCTCCTCGGGCCCAGGCTCGCCGCGGCAGCCGATCGCGGGCACGCCCGCGGCCATCGCCTCGACGTAGGCCACGCCGAACGCCTCCTCCGTCGAGGGCATCACGAACAGCGTGCAGCGGCGCGCCCGCTCGATCGCCTCCTGCGGCGGCAGCTGCCCGAGGAAGTCGACGCGCTCGGCGATACCCAGGCGGACCGCCAGGCCTTCGAGCGCGATCCGCTCGGGGCCGTCGCCGATCACCGCGTAGCGCAGCGTCGGGTGGCGCCTGTCGAGCACCGCCAGCGCGCGCAGCACGTCCGCGTGGCGCTTGCGCGCGATGAGGTGCGCGACCGTGACGAGCGTCGGCGCGGTCTCGCGCGCGCCGCCCGGCGCCGGGCGCTGGGCGGAGGGCAGCTCGGTGCCGAGGTGCACCACGCGCGTCTCGCCCGCTCCGTGGGCGCGGGCGAGCTCGGCGATGCCCTCGCTGTTCGCGAGCACCAGCGCGGCGGCGCCCAGGCCGTGTGCGACCGCCTGCGCGCCCTCGTGGCCGCGTCCGGCGGTGTACAGGACGTCGCCGCCGTGCACCGACACGATCGTCGGTACGTGCAAGCGCGCGCGGCGCACCGCATCGCCGGCCGGGACCGCGTTGTGCGCGTGCACCAGCTCGAACGGGAACGAGCGCGCGAGTCGGCGTAGGGCGAGCGCCAGCGGTGGCGCCGCCCACGCGCCCCACCGTGCGTATGAGCGCTCGCGCGCGGGCGAGACGAACGGGACGTAGGCGATCTGGAGCCCGTCGCGCGTCTGCCGGCGCGGCTCGCGCACGAGCTCCGCCAGCGCCCTTCCCGCCGCGCCCGGGCCGGCGGCGAGCGCGGCGCGCGGCGGGACGAGGCGATGCAGGACCAGCACGCGCAGCTCGGCGCCCGCTTCGCGCGCGGCCAGCGCCTGACGGTGCGCCCACACCCCCAGCACGGGGTCGCGCTGGCTCGGGTAGAACTCGGCGACGACCGCGACCCGCGGTCCGCTGCGGGCAGCCACGCTCACCAGCCGCGGTGGGTCGTGAGCGTGCGGTCCGCCTCGCGCGCGCTCAGATACGGGCGCTCGGCGAGGAACGAGCGCGCCTCGGCGACCGCGTCCACGCGCGCGTAGGACGCGGCCGCGGGTGCCGCGCCATGGCGGATCGAGACGGCGTCGAGCACGCCGCAGCGCCATCCGTGCTCGCGCGCCAGCGCCGCCCAGTGGACGTCGAGGCCCCAGCCCATGCGCAACTCGGGGAACGGCAGCAGGATTCCGAACGTGCGACTGGCGAACGCGGTGATCGGGCCGATCTCCACGAACGCCGTCTCGCGCACGACGCTGCGCGCGCGCCGCCGCGTGACAGGCCACGCCGCGTGTGAGTTCAGGCGATGCGCCGGCTGCGCGAGCGTCAGCGAGAAGCGCTCGCACAGGAACAGGAAGCGGTCGAGGAAGCCGCGCGGCAGCTCGACGTCGTCGTCGAACACGAGCAGCCAGTCGTATGCATCGAGTGCCCGCCCACCCTGCGCCGCGAGCAGCAGGTTGAGGTTCTCGAACTTGCCGCGAGCGTCCGCCGGGCGGGTGTAGAGCTCGACGTCGTGGCGCGAGCGCAGCAGCTCCGCCTTGATCGCCGCCGCAAGCTCGCGCCGCTCGGGGCGCTCGACGCCCAGCGCGAGCACCCGCTGCAGCGGCGGCGCGTGGCGTGAGGCCAGCCCGAGCCGCACGCGCCTGGTACTCACGAGCTCCCACGTGTCGATCGCCTCGTCGAGCGCCTCGCGGCGCAGCGCGTCGAGCCCCCCGACGGTGCCGCTCGTGCCCGAGAGGAAGTCGTCCGGTGGAGATCCCCGTTGGTCACTCGCCGCGGTGTGTTCGTGCATCCCTTCGCGCACGCGCCCCCAACTGTGCGCGACCATCGTCAGGCCGGCGGGGCAGCGCCTGCGCACGACGTGCCCGAGGCAGCCGGCGAGCGTGAGCGTCTCCTTCGCGAGCGACGGCGCTCGCCGCTGGCGTGCGTCGAAGCGCCTGGCGGCGCGACCACGCACGGCGGCGGCGCGCGAGAGCGAGCGCAGGCCGGCGTCCGCGCCCGCGCGCCGGTGCTCGACCGCCGCGCGACCCACATAGAGAACTCGAGCGCCAGGGGTGTCAGCGCGCAACCGTTCCTGCCACTCCTGCTCGTCGCCGCCGTGCTCGAGCGAGGCGTCGAACGGCCCCACGCGCTCCAGCGCGCCGCGGCGGATCGCCATGTTGGCGCCCCACGCGAAGCGCGCGTCGGTGTCGTGCTCGCCGAGCTCGAGCGTCGTGATCGGCGGGTGCTCGCGCCCGCACGAACGAGGGCTCCACCCGCCGCCGCCCTCCAGCCGCGCGCGGATCGGCCCGGTGAACACGTCAACCTGGGGGTGCTCGCGCGCGGCGTCCAGCAGCGCGGCGAGCCACTCGGGGCTGGCGCGCACGTCGTCGTCGACGAACACCACCAGCTCGCCGTGCGAGCGCTCGACGCCGGTGTTGCGCGCGACGTTCAGCCCCAGCGGGCCCGCGTGGGGCTCATAGCGCGCGCCGGAGCGCTCGCTCAGCTCGCGCGCCGCGTCTGACGGGCCGGCGTCGTCGACCACCAGCACCTCCGCGCCGAGCCGCGCCGCCTGCGGCGCGATCGACGACAGCGCCACCTCCAGGTAGGGCAGGCGCGCACGCGTGGGGATCACGATCGAGGCTGACGGGGCCATGACTGGCAGAGAGTCTAGGTTTGACGCGAAGATGGTCCTCTTCCTGCACAACCGCTACCGCACGAGCGGCGGTGAGGAGCGCACCGTCGAGGACCTGCTGTGGCTCGTGCGTGAGCAGCTCGGCGAGCCCGCGGAGCTGCTCACGCGCGACTCCGCCGGGCTCGCGCGCGCGCACGCCGCCGTGGGGCTGCTGCGCGGCGGGCTCGCGCCGACGGAGGTCGCGCAGGCGGTGCGCCTGAGCGGCGCGCGCGTCGTGCACGCGCACAACCTGCAGCCGGCGCTCGGCTGGCGCGCGCTCGCCGCCGCACGCGCGGCAGGCGCGCGGGTGGTGCTGCACCTGCACCAGTACCGGCTCGTGTGCGCGATCGGCGTGTGCTTCACGCGCGGCGCCGAGTGCACGCGCTGCCACGGTCGCGACACGCTCCCGGGGGTGCGGCTGAACTGTCGCGGCAGCGTGCCCGAGGCGCTCGCGTACGGAGCCTCGCTCGCGTTGTGGCAGCGGCGCCTCGTCGAGCAGGCCGACGCCGTGATCGTCCCCAGCCGCTTCGCGCGCGAGCGCCTGCGCGAGCTCGGCGCGCCGTTGCCCTGGGAGCGGGTGCACGTCGTTCCGCCGCCGGTGCGCGACCCGGCCGCCGGGGAGGGGTCCGATGTTTTGATGAGATCGGGTTCGGCGGATGGAGGGACGCCGGCCGTGGGCGCGTACGCACTCGTCGTTGCGCGCCTCGCGCCCGAGAAGGGCGTCGACGTCGCGATCGACGCGTGCCGGTTGGCCGGGATGGCGCTCGTGGTGGCCGGCGACGGGCCCGAGCGCGCGGCGCTGGAGCGGCGCGCGGGCGCGGGTGGGAGCGGGGGCGCGGGTGGGAGCGGGGTCCGCTTCGTCGGGCGCGTCGACGATCTTCGGCTGGCCGAGCTGCGCGCGGGCGCCGCGCTTGCGTTGGTGCCGTCGCGCTCGGCCGAGACGTTCGGGTTGGCGGCGGCCGAGGCGATGGCGTGCGGGCTGCCGGTGGCGGCCAGCCGCGTGGGGGCGCTCCCGGAGCTCGTCGAGGCGGACGCGCTGGTGGCGCCCGGCGACGCCGCCGCGCTGGCGGGCGCGATCGCGCGCCTCGCCGGCGATCGCGCCGCGGGCGAGCGGGCTCGCGAGCGGGTTCGCGCCCTATGCGCCCCGGAGGTGGTCGCGCGCGCGCTGGCTGACGTGTACGACGCCAGCACGTAAGCTGCGGCCGTGTCCACCCCCCCGAGCGCGCTGATCACGGGCATCACCGGACAGGACGGCTCGTTCCTGGCGGAGCTGCTGCTCGAGAAGGGCTATGTCGTGACCGGCGTCGTCAGGCGCGCCGCCGAGGAGCCGCTCGGCTGCAGCGAGCACCTGCGCGGACGCGTCGAGCTGGTGCGAGGCGAGCTGCTGGAGCCGGACACGCTGCGCGGCGCGATCGAGCGTGTGCACCCGCGCGAGGTCTACCACCTCGCGGGCCCGTCGTTCGTGCCGGACTCGTGGCGGCGGCCGGGTGAGACGATGACCGCGATCGCGGGCTCGTGCGCGGCGGTGCTCGAGGCGGTGCACGAGATCGACCCGGCGATCCGCGTGTTCATCCCGGCCTCCGGCGCGATGTTCGGCGACGCGTCCGAGAGCCCGCAGCGCGAGGACACGTGCTGCCGGCCGACCAACCCGTATGCGGTCGCCAAGCTTGCCGGGCACCAGCTCGTGGGCGCGATGCGCAACAGCCGAGGGCTGCATGCCAGCTCCGGCATCGTCTACAACCACGAGTCCGAGCGCAGGCCCGAGCGGTTCGTCACCCGCAAGATCACCCACGCCGCCGCCGCGATCAGCCTCGGCCTGCAGCACGAGCTGACGCTCGGGGCGCTCGACGCCGTGCGAGACTGGTCGTTCGCCGGCGACATCATGCGCGGCGCGTGGCTGATGCTCCAGCAGGATCGCCCCGAGGACTACATCCTCGCCAGCGGCGTCGCGCGGACCGTCGCCGAGTTCGCCGCGGCGGCGTTCGCGTGCGTCGGGCTCGAGGCCGAGCGCTACGTGCGCGTCGACCCCGCGCTCGTGCGCCCGGCGGAGCGGACACCCAACGTCGGCGATCCGAGCAAGGCGCGCGAGCGGCTCGGCTGGCAGCCGCGGATCGGCTTCGAGGCGCTGGTGGAGCGAATGGTGCGCGCCGACGTGGACGCCCTGCGCGCGACGGCCGGCGTGTCCTAGTGACCCAGCGACGGTCGGGGCGCATCCAGGTGAGCCCCTACGGTCGGCGTGTCCAGGTGAGCTCTTACGGTCGGCGCGTCCAAGCGAGTCCCTACACTGGCGGCCGATGACGACTGTCGGTGTGATTGGGCTGGGCTATGTGGGCTTGCCGTTGGCGGTCGCGTTCGCGGAGGCTGGCTGCGATGTGATCGCGGTGGACGTCGACTCGCGCAAGATCGAGTCGCTGGCGGCGGGGGAGTCCTATATCGAGGACGTGTCCTCGGAGGCGTTCAGGGCGGTGTCCGAGCGTATTCATGCGACCTCGCGCTATGCGCGTCTGGCGAAGGCGGACGCGGTGCTCGTGTGCGTGCCGACGCCTTTGACGGCCAACCGGGAGCCTGATCTGGGGCCGCTTGTGGACTCGACGCGGGCGCTGGCGGAGGTGCTTCAGGCCGGGCAGCTGGTGGTGCTCGAGTCGACGACGTACCCGGGGACGACGCGTGAGCGGGTCGCGCCGCTGCTCGAGGAGTCGGGCCTTGCGGCGGGCCGGGACTTTCATCTGGCGTTCTCGCCGGAGCGTGTCGATCCAGGCAGGACGGATTTCACGCTGCGCAACACGCCGAAGGTGCTCGGCGGCTTGACCGACGCGTGCACGCAACGCGCTGAGGAGCTGTATGGGCTGGTGTGCGATGAGCTGGTGCGCGTGTCGAGCCCTGAGGCGGCGGAGCTGACGAAGCTCTTGGAGAACATCTTCCGCTCGGTGAACATCGCGCTCGTGAACGAGCTTGCGATGTTGACGGACAGGATGGGGATCGATATTTGGGAGGTCGTGGACGCGGCGGCGTCTAAGCCGTATGGGTTCATGCGGTTTGAGCCGGGTCCGGGGATGGGGGGTCATTGTCTGCCGGTGGACCCGTTTTATTTGAGTTGGCGTGCGCGTGAGTTCGATATCGCGACGGAGTTCATCGAGCTCGCGGGGAAGGTCAACCAGCAGATGCCCTACCACTGCGTCGCGAAGGCGCAGCGCGCTTTGAACGATGTGGGGTTGGCGGTGAAAGGCGCGCGTGTCGCGGTGATCGGCGTGAGCTACAAGCCGGGGGTGGGCGATATCCGCGAGTCACCGGCGTTGAAGATCATCGAGTTGCTGAAAGGCCTGGGGGCACAGGTCGCCTACCACGATCCGCACGTCCCCGCCCTGGCGCAGTTCGCGCTCACGAGCAGCCCGTTGGAGGATGCGATCGAGGATGCGGATCTCGCGGTGATCGTGACCGCGCACCCGAGCATCGACCACGACATGGTCGCCAGCCGTGCGCGCCTCGTGCTCGACCTGCGCGGCGTCACACGCACCACTAGCCACACCAACGCCATCCGCCTGTGAAGCCGGAGCCGGAGGGCGCGACGGCCGCGTGGAGCGCCCGCGGGCTGCTTCTCGGCGAGGGCGTGGAGGTCGGCGAGGAGGTTCTGTTCGGCGCGCACGTGGTCGTGCACGACGGCACGGTCATCGGCCCGGGATGCGCGATCGAGGACCACGCGGTGCTAGGCAAGCGCCCGCGGCTGGCGAAGCACTCGAGCGCCCGCGGCGCCGTCGCGGGGCTGCGCGTTGGGGCGGGGGCGAGCGTAGGAACCGGCGCGGTGCTGTTCGCCGGCGCCACGATCGGAGCGGGCGCGATCGTCGGCGACCAGGCGTTCGTGCGCGAGCGCTCGACGATCGGCGCCGGCTCGGTGATCGGGCGCGGCAGCGTCGTCGACAACGACGTCGTCGTCGGCGCCCGCGTGCGCGTCCAGACCAACGTCTATCTGACCGCGTTCACGCTGATCGAGGACGACGTGTTCGTCGGGCCTGGTGCGCTCACGACCAACGACAACACGATGGCGCGGCACGGGGATGAGACGCCGGTCCTCGGCGCGAGGCTGCGGCGGGCGTGTCGCGTGGGCGGCGGCGCGGTGCTCACGCCCGGTGTCGAGATCGGCGAGGAGGCGTTCGTTGCCGCGGGTGCTGTCGTTACGCGCGATGTGCCCGCGCGCGCTGTTGTGATGGGGGTGCCGGCGCGGGTCGTGCGCGAGGTGGGCGAGGAGGATCTGCTGGAGCGCTGGCGCTAGACGCGCGGGCGGTGCGGTCCCCGATTCGCAGGTCGGGCTTTCAGCCCTCGCCGAGTCGCTTGAGGTCTTCGAGGTCCTGTGGTCGCCCGGCGGCGCGCTTCATCGCGAGTAGGTGTTCGAGGCCACAGACACGTACCGGAATGCCATCGACGCTTCCTTCGACGGTGTCCGGATCGAGCTCGCCGTAGAGATCGTCGGTCTCGAGTCCGCTGAGCCACTGCATGACGTCGAGACGGCCGATATCGGTGAGCAGGCAGAAGTTGCCGCCCATTGCCAAGCCGCTCGCATCCGTTGGGTCGGCTGGCATCTCCTCGTTCTCGAAGTCGCCGGTGTCGAGGATGCTTGCGTGATGATCGCGGAGCATCGCGGCGAGCCTCTCGAGGTTCGTGTCGGCAGGGCTTGGGACGATGTCGAGATCCTTGGTCACGCGGATGAAGCCATGCGCGTTGACGGCGAAGCCGCCAACGACGATGTGGTCTATACCGCGTTCGTGAAGTGCCCGCAGCAGTGGAGTTGGGTCAAGCGCGTCGGGCATGGCGGAAGGCCTCGGAGAAGCGGTTGGCGAACCTGCTCAGCGCAACAGCCTCCTCCAGGTTGGCGCTCACGCCGCGCGCGCGGTCGTGGGCGACCTGCGCTTCGTTTGCTCTTTCGTTGCGGGCGATCTCCTCAGCTGTCCACGGCCCGCGTGGCTCCGCCCTCGGTTTCCCTGCCATGTACAGGATTGTAGGGCTCGCACATTCGGGAATTGGTAGCGACGACTGCTACGCGCGCGTGGTCCGGGCAGCCGCGACCACCTGGTCGACCTGCTCGCGCGTGAGCACTGGGCTCATCGGGATCGCCAGGTGCGTGCGAGCGGCGTGCTCGGTCGCCGGCAGCTCGACGCCGGCCGCCCACTGGAGCATCGGCGCCTGGCGGTGCACAGGCGTGCGGTAGTAGGGCTTGTGGCCGATGCCCGCGGACGCGAGCGCGGCTTCGAGCCGCTCGACCTGCGGGTCAGCGACGACGTACAGGTGCCACGCGGGCGCCGCTTCCGCCGTTGGCTGGGGCAGTGCCACGAGCTCGCCCAGCCCGGCCTCCTCGTAGTGGCCCCCCGTGTGCCTGCGCCCATCCGCCCACGCATCCAGATATGGCAGCTGCACGCGCAGGATCGCCGCCTGCAGCTCGTCAAGGCGCGAGTTGTAGCCAAGCCGCTCGTAGTCGACCTTGTCGCGCGAGCCGTGAAAGCGCAGGATCCGCACCTGCTCGGCGATCTGCTCGTCAGAGGTCGTGATCGCACCGCCGTCGCCGAAGCAGCCAAGGTTCTTCGACGGGAAGAACGAGAACGTCGCCGCCGTGCCGAGCGCGCCCGGGCGCCGTTCGCCCAGGGTGGAGCCGGCCGCCTGCGCCGCGTCCTCGAGCACCGGCACACCCAGGGCCTCGATCTCCGCGATCGGGGCTACGTTGCCGAACAGGTGCACCGCGATGACGACCCTCGTGCGGGGGGTCAGGACAGCGCGGACCGTCTCAGCATTGATGCAGTATGTGTCGGGGTCGATGTCGCAGAACACAGGGGTCGCGCCCGTAGGTGGGATCGCCTCCGCGGAGGCGTAGAACGTGAACGACGGCACCACCACCTCATCGCCCAGGCCGACGCCCATAGCCCGCAGAGCGATCGTGATCGCGTCGGTGCCGTTCGCCACGCCAACCGCGTGATCGGCACCGCAGTACGCGGCGAACTCCTGCTCGAACGCGCTCACCTCCGGGCCGAGGATGTAGCGCTCGGAGTCCAGCACCCGCTCGATCGCTGCGCGCAGCTCCGCCCGCAGGCCGTGCAGCGGCGTCGAGGTGTCGAACAGTGGCACCGCCATCGCGCTCAGCGCGGCTTCAGCAGCTCGAGGTCCGCGCGCGTCATCAGGCGGATCAGTTCCTCAAAGCTCGTCTGCGGCTTCCAGCCGAGATCGCGCGCCGCCTTGCTCGGGTCGCCGATCAGGTGGTCGACCTCCGCCGGACGCACGAACGCCGGGTCGATCGTCACGTACTGCTCAAAGGCGCCCAGCCCCGCCTCGTCGAACGCCACCTCGCAGCACTCGCGTACCGAGTTCGCCTGCCCCGTCGCGATCACGTAGTCCTCGGGGATGTCGCGCTGGAGCATCAGCCACATCGCTTCCACGTAGTCCTTCGCATAGCCCCAGTCGCGTTCCGCGTCAAGGTTGCCCAGGCGCAGCTCCTTGGCCAGGCCGTGCTTGATCGCGGCCGCGTGCCAGGTGATCTTGCGGGTGACGAACTCCAGGCCGCGGCGGGGGGAGTTGGAGATGACGAGGCGGCCCACGCCGGCGCAGAACACACCGCTCTCTGTCTCCAGGTCGAACGTCCATTCCTCGTCGGGGACGTTCGCGGCGGCGATGCGGCGGACCTCGGCCGGGTTCTTGCGCAGGTGCTGGCCCTTGGCGCTGACTCTTGCCGGCGAGGCGAGGTTCAGCTGGTAATAGGTCTTCTCGCCCCGCTGCTCCACGTACACCGATGCCGGCTGGTCGTTGAGGTGGTACATCCAGCACAGGCCCTGAGCGAGGATCGGGCTGTTGGTCTTGATCGACGCGCCGTTACCTCGCTTGAGGCCATCGCGGGCGTAGTAGCCCTCGAGGAACGTCTGCTGAAGTTCCTGGCTCGCGTTGAGGATTACCGGGGGAACCTGCTTGAGCCCCGTCGACGTGTACAGCTGCTCGCGTAGCCACGGGATGATCGAACGGCCTCCGTTGAAGTCCACGTGCTCAACGGATGCACTCTCGTCCCAGCCAGAGGTTCCCGTCGATTCCCGCGAGTTGCCGAGGAACAGCTGTGACCACAGCGAGGAGGCGCGCGCGCGAAGTAGCGGGTCGTTGTTCGTGAAGCGGCAGTCAGCGCCTTCGTGATGCACGTAGCCGTCCGCGGCCATGAGGCCGAGGAACTCGGCCATCTCGGTGGTTGCCACGCTCCAGTCCGCTGGGGGCGGCATCTCCTCGGCGGTCGCGAGCTCGTCGCCCGCTTCGACGTCGCACGCCGCGACCTTTTCGTAGTCCGGGTTCAGCAGCTTGTGATGGGCCGTCACCTCCACGACGCCGGCCCGTGTCTGGATCGACAGCAGTTCGTGGTCGGGGTCGGTGTCTCGCCGCCGCGTCGCTGTGATTGCCGTGACCGGCGTCCAGTCGTCACCGTCCCAGATCTCGAGGAAGGACTTGGGGAGGAAGTTCTGGACCGAGCCCCCCTTCCTCACGAGTGGCACCAGATCGACGGGCGTCTTGACCGCGATGACGCCGTCCTCCCTGATTAGAAGGGGGGTTGTCTCCGAGAAACACTCATGGTTGAAAAGTATCCCCGACGTCGCATGCAGGTCGTAGGACTCGCGGTAGTTGACCGTGATGAAGTGGCCGTACGCCTTGGCGACGCCATACGGCGAGCGCGGATAGAACGGCGTGGTCTCGGTCTGCGGCACCTCGAGCACCTTGCCGAACATCTCGCTGGAGGAGGCCTGGTAGAAGCGCGCCTCGGGGCAGACTTCGCGCATCGCCTCGAGCATGCGCGTGACGCCCGTGCCGGTGAACTCGGCGGTCAGCGTCGGCTGGATCCACGAGACGGCGACGAACGACATCGCGGCGAGGTTGTAGATCTCGGATGGTTTGGACGCGCGCAGCGCGTCGACGAGCGAGCGCTGGTCGAGCAGGTCGCCCTGGTGCAGGGTGATGCGATCGCGGATGTGCTCGATCCGGTCGAACTTCTCGGTCGAGGCGCGGCGCACCATGCCGTGGACGTCGTAGCCCTTCTCGAGCAGCAGCTCGGCGAGATAGGAGCCATCCTGGCCGGTGACGCCGGTGATCAGCGCTGAGGGGCGGTGGGGCATGACGCGGCAGCCTATCGGCCGGCTGCGATGGCCGGCTCGGCGCTCGCTCGGCGTTCGCGCAGCCAGCGCACGGTCGCGGCGATCCCGTCCTCGACCTCGATCTGTGCCTCCCAGCCGAGCAGCTGCCTGGCCTTCTCCACCGACGGCCAGCGCCGCTGCACGTCGACGGTGAACGTCGGCAGGTGCTCGAGCTCGAACGCGTCTGGGTCCTCGCCGCATGTCTCCCACACGATCCGCGCGATCTCCGCGACGGTCAGCTCGCGCGCCGCGGAGATGTTGAAGTCCTCGTTGAGGCCAGCCGGCGAGCTCATCGCGGCGACGACGCCGTCGGCGATGTCGTCCACGTGCGTGAGCGTCCGCGTCTGCTCGCCCGAGCCGAAGATCTGCAGCGGTCGCTGGCCCGAGAGGACCTTCTCGATCAGGTCCGGCACCGCGTGCGCGATCCCCGGCTCCGCGTCCGGCACCTCGCCCGGGCCGTAAGCGTTGAACGGGCGGCAGATCGTGTACGGCAGGCCGTGCTCGTCGTGCGCGGCGCGGCAGTACACCTCGCCGGTCAGCTTCGAGAAGCCGTACGCGGAGATCGGCGTTGGGCACCGCGGCAGGTAGTCCTCGGGCGTCGGATACAGCTCCGCCTGCTCGAAGACCATCGACGAGGACACGTACACGAAGCGTTCGACGTCGAGGTCGAGCGCCGCGCGCACGACCGCGTTGTACAGCGCGTTGTTGACCTCCGTCAGCGTGTGCGGGAGCTTGTGGAAGTTCGCGATCCCGCCGACGATCGCCGCCAGGTGGATCACGTGCGTGCAGCCCTTCGTCGCGATGCGCGCCTCCCTGAGCACGCGCAGATCGCCCGTGTGCACCTCGCAGCCCTCGCGCATCCACTGCGGCGCCATGCGCTGGTCGGACACGCGCACCTCGTAGTCGGGGTCGGCGAGCAGCCTGCGCACGACCGCCGCCCCGATCGTGCCGGCGCCGCCGGTGACGAGCACGCGGCTCATCCGCGTGCGGGGTGAGCTTGTGCGAGGGCGAGGAGCTCGGAGGCGTACGCGAACACCTGCGCCGCGCCCCAGCAGTTCCACGGGTCGACCACCAGGCAGTCATCGGCGGCATGCCGCGCGATCGCCGCGAGCTTCTCCGGGTCGCGGAACTCGGAGTGGTTGCTCGCCACGAACACGACCTCGGCGCCTTCGACTGCCTCCTCGAAGGACACCGTCGGCGTGGCCACGTGCGGGTCGTGCACCGCCACGTCGGCGAGCTCGCGCTCGAGCAGGCGGATCAGCTTGTGCGACAGCGAGTCGCGCTCGTCGTCGGTGTCCGCCTTGAACGCGAGGCCGAGCACCGCCACCTTGCGGTTGGCGAGTGTGCCCAGTCGCCTTCTCGCGCCCTCCAGCAGGAACAGCGGCACCGACTCGTTCACGCGCGATACCGCCAGCAGCATCCCGGGCGCCGCCGAGCGCTCCTCCGAGAAGGCGAAGTCCTTGCGCAGGCACGTGCCCGCGGTGAAGCCGGGCTGGGCGATGCCGCCGCGGGGGTAATCGCGGTTGATCAGGTCGATCACCTCGAACACGTTCGCCGCGTAGCGCTCGCAGTCCATCATCAGCAGGTTCGGCAGCGCGAAGTTCGCGTAGCGCAGGATGTTCGCCCAGATCTTCGCCAGCTCCGCCTGCACCGGCGTCGTCTGCACGATCGGCGCGTCGAACGCACCGAACAGCTCGCCGACGACCTCTCCCGAGCGGGCGCCGACGCCGCCGACGATGCACGGCAGCGTGTCGATCTCCTCCAGGAACCGGCCCGCGGCGATTCGCTCGGGCGCGTGCGCGACGAACACCTCCTCGCCGATCGCAAAGCCGCGGTGCTTGGCCACGTATCCGGCCACGAACTCGGTCGTCCCCGGCGCGACCGTCGAGCGCAGGATCAGCGAGTGCCCGGGCGCGAGCACGCCCAGAAGGTCATCGAGCACCGAGCGGATGTCGCGCATGTCGATCTCGATGTGCGAGAACGACGGCGTTCCCAGCGTCAGCACGATGTGCCGCGCGCGGGCGGCGTCGGCGACGCGCTCGGACAGCGACAGCCGGCCAGTGTCGTCAGGGTCCTCCGCGGCGTCCGCGTGCCGCGACAGGACACGCTCGAGCAGCTCCTGCCCGCCCGTCTCCTGGAAGGGCATCACGCCATCGCGCACCGAGCTCAGCCGGACGGGGTCGTTGTCGATGCCCACGACCGTCAGGCCGCGGTCGGCGAACGACAGCGCCAGCGGCAGGCCGATGCGGCCGAGGCCGACGACGGCGACGTCGGCGGTGTCTTGTGGATCGATCATCGCGCTTGCAGGTTAGCGACAGGCGGTTTGGCTGGATAACGCTCGGGCGTGGTCAAACGATGCGGTTTTGCTCGATCGTCGCTGGGTGCTCAGCGGCGCTCGCGCAGGTACTGACGCGCGAAGCCGGCCACGAACAGCGGGTTGTAGCGCGCGTAGCGACGCCACAGGCGCCGCGGCTCGCGCGAGAGGCGGTAGGCCCACTCGAGCCCCGCCCGCTGCATCCAGCTCGGCGCCTGCGAGACGAGGCCCGCGTGGAAGTCGAACGCGGCTCCGACCCCGACCAGCAGCGGCGCCGCCAAGCGCGGGCGCATCTCGAGCATCCACTTCTCCTGCTTGGGCTGCCCGGTTCCGACCCACACCACCTGCGCGCCCGAGGAGTCGATCGCGGCGATCGCGTCATGCTCCTCCTCGGCGCTCAGTGGGCGAAACGGCGGCGAGAAGCCGCCCACGATCCGCAGGCCGGGGAAGCGCTCGCGCAGGCGCCGTTCGAGCAGGGCGAGCGCCTCGGGCGTGCGCCCGCCGTACAGGTACATCGGCGTGCCGGTGTGTGCCGCGCGCGCGCAGAAGCTCGCCATCAGATCGGGACCGTAGACGCGCGTGGCGCGCGCGTGGCCGAGCGCGCGCAGTGCCCACACGAGCGGCTGGCCGTCGGGCACGGCAAGCGTCGCGCCGAGCACCGCCGCGAGCGCCCGCGGATCCTCGCGTGCGCTCATCACCAGGTTGACCGCCGCCGCGGTGACGTATCCACGAGCGCCCGCGGCGATCATCGCCTGCATCCAGTCGATCACCTCGTCGTAGTCGGAGATCGCGAGCGGAACGCCGAGGATCTCCGCGGTCGCCGGCGGAGCTGGGACGCCGTCGTTCGACGGGGAGGGGACGGGCGGCGAGGAGATTGCGTGAAGATACCCGCCCGGATGGTTGACATCGACCGAGACTTCTGGACGCGCCGGCGGGTGCTCGTCACCGGCCACACGGGCTTCAAGGGCGCGTGGCTGTCGCTGTGGCTGCAGGCGTTGGGCGCCGAGGTCATCGGCATGGCCCCCGGCGTGCCGACGCGGCCATCGCTGTACGAGCTGGCCGATGTCGGCGCGCACATGCGGGGACTCGAGGTCGACGTGCGCGATGCGGGCGCCGTGCGCGACGCGCTCGTCGAGGCGCGTCCGGAGGTGGTGTTCCATCTGGCGGCCCAGCCGATGGTCAGGCGCTCGCTGCGCGATCCGGCGATGACGTACGAGGTGAACGTGATGGGCACGGCCAACGTCCTCGACGCGGTGCGCGACGCGGGTGCGGACGTGCGCGCGGTGGTGATCGTCACCTCGGACAAGTGCTACGAGAACCCCGCTGGCGGCACGCGTCCGTTCGTCGAGGGCGACCCGCTCGGCGGATCGGACCCGTACTCGAGCTCGAAGGCGTGCGTGGAGCTGCTCGCCGCGGCCTACCGCAGGTCGTTCTTCGCCGCGGAGGGCTCGCCGCGGCTGGGCACCGCCCGTGCAGGCAACGTCATCGGCGGGGGCGACTGGGGCGAGGACAGGCTCGTGCCGGACGCCGTCCGCGCGGCCGCGACCGGCGAGCCGCTGTGCATCCGCAACCCGAGCGCGGTGCGTCCGTGGCAGCACGTGCTGAGCCCGCTCAGCGGCTATCTGCGCCTCGCCGAGGCGCTCGCGCAGGGGCAGGAGGCGGCCCGCGCATGGAACTTCGGACCTCTCGCTGGCGACGCGCAACCCGTGAGCTGGATCGTGGAGCGCCTCGCGGAGCTGTGGGGCGGCGAGCTGAGCTGGCAGCTCGACGCCGCCCAGAACCCGCCCGAGGCTGGTCATCTCGCCCTCGATTCCGGCGCGGCCGAACGGCTGCTGGCGTGGCGCCCGGCCTGTTCGCTGCAGGACGCGCTCGAGCTGGTCGTCGACTGGCATCGCGCCCACCGCGAAGGGGACGACATGCGGGTTGTGAGCCTGGCGCAGATCGGCAGGCACGCCAGCTTGACCGTGTAGCGCCGAGTGGCCGCCAGGTAGTGGAATTCGCCCATCCGGTGGGATTACATAATCTTCCGGGCGTGAGCCCGCTCAGCCTCCGCCGCCACCGCGCCGAGCGTCTGCTGCGTGAGGAGTTCGAGGGTCTCAGGGGCCGCGTGCTGGCGAGCGTTCGCGGGCGTATGCGAGCGAGCGGGGCGAGCCTCGACCAGGCCGATCTCGAGGCGTGTTACGCGACCGCGTGGCAGGGCCTTTACACGGCGGTGCTGGACGGACAGCAGATCGGCAACCCCGCCGGCTGGCTCGTGCTGGTGACGTTCCGCCGCGCGATCGACGAGCACCGCGCTCGCGCGCGGGTCGGTTGCGGCGGCGAGCTTGCGCTGGAGGACTCGAGCGGCTCGCGCGGGATCGCCGACATGGAGACACGGAGCGCGAACGGCACCGAGCGCGACTTCGCCGCCGAGCTCGACGATCGCATGCGCCTGCGCCAGCTGTTCGAGGGACTGCGGGGACGCCTGGACGGACGTGAGCGGGAAGCCGCCGCACTGTGCTACCTGCAGGGTCTCTCGCGCTCGGAGGCGGCCGCGCGGATGGGCATCGGCGAGAACCGCATGCGCAAGCTGATGGAGGGCCGCGGGCCCGGGCATCCCGGCGTGGCCGGCAAGGTGGGCGCGCTCGTCGAGGCGATCCGCGACGGCGAGTGGTGCGAGGAGCAGGGCTCGCTGATGCGCGCGCTGGCGTTTGGCGTGCTCGATCCCGACGGAGAGCGCCATCGACTGGCGCTGATGCACCGCAGCGAGTGTCCCGCGTGTCGTGCATACGTCGTCTCGCTACGCGGCCTCGCCGCCGCGCTGCCGCCCGTGTTCCTGCCCGGCGGGATCGGCGCGGGGATCCTCGCGCGCCTCGCCGAAGGCGCCCACGCGGGCGGGGCGGCTGGAACGGCAGGTGTCGGCGGCATCGCCGGCGCGGGCAGCGGGGCTGGGAACGGCGCGGGTGGGGGGATGTCCGGCGGTGGCGCCGGTGCGGGCGTGCAGGCGGGGCGCGGCATCGGGGGAGCGCTGTCGGCGTCGGGCGCCGCCGGTGCGGGCGGCGCGGCGGGTGGCGGCTGGCTGCTCGGAGCCGGCCCGCTGGGCGCGAAGCTAGCGGTTGGCTGCCTGCTCGCGCTCGGAGTGGGCGCGGGCTGCATCGCGCTTGACGCGGGCCACCTCGTCCACGGGACGCGCCATCGCCACCACACTGCGTCGCGCCTGCCCGCGAGCGCGCTCGCGACCGCGTCGGGCGCCGACCGGCTGAGCGACCTGACGGCGGGCGTCGGCGGAGCCCTCTCCCCGGCGACTCCGCGTGGCAGCGCGTCGTCGCTCACTCCTTCGGCGAAGGCCAGCCGCGAGTTCGGACCCGAGCAGGCATTGCGGCCCGGTGGCGGTGAACCTGGCGCGGTGGTCGGGCCGGCAGGAACCTCCTCCGCCGGTGGCTCCGGCGACGAGTCCGCGAGCGCCCGGTCGGCCTCCACTGGCTCGCAGCCGCCGCCCACCGGCTCCGGCCCTGAAGCTGGCGGGGCGGGTCACGGCGAAGCTTCGTCGGACTCGGCCTCGGCCTCGGACTCGGACTCGGCCGGGGCCGACTCGGCCGCAGCCGAGCGTGAGTTCTCGCCTGGCTAGGCCGTACAACGATGGTTATACGCCCTTCGCGGTGCAACACACGGTCCGGGTCCGCCGGCCGGCCGACTCCGACTCTGGTCCGCACTCAACTGCCTGGCTACCCCCGCGGGAAGACCTTGCCGAGGCTCCTGAAGGCGAGCGGGTTGCCACGCGGGCGCAGCCTGCCGGTGGCGATCGCGCGGACCGGGTCGAGGCGTTCTCCGACGAGGTCGGCCCAGTCCTGGTAGGAGAGACGTAGGCGCAGGTCGGGGTCTGGCGCCTCGCCCTGCTCGACGGTGCTGGAGCCGTTGTTGACGGTCAGGTGCCAGGTGGGGATGTCGGGGTCGGTGAACTCCCACTGGAAGGTCGTCGGGCGCTTGAGCCCGTGGTTGGGGTTGACCTGGCGGCGGATGGTGTCGAACAGCATCGCGATCGTCTCGCGGTCGCGCTTGGTGGGTCCTTCGCGCACGCCGATCACGCCCGCTTTGGCGAGCGCGCGCCCGCGCTGGGAGAGTTCGAGCGGTGAGAGCCCGGGCGGCAGCAGCGGCGGGCCGGGCAGGGTGTCGATGGCGAGACCGGCGGAGCGCAGCTTGGTTGTCATCGAGCTGAGCCCCTCGACCCCGACCTCGTCGTAGGTCGCGCCGAAGACGGTTATGTAGCGTTCGTCCCAGCCGGGCGGCATCAGCACCTGGGCGGTGTAGCGGGTTACGTCGCGCAGAATCTTCGCGACGGCCTTTGGAACGCGAACCGGATCTTCGCGGTTGAGATCGGATAGGAGCTTGACGCCGAAGCCGATGTGGCGCTGCTCGTCGGCGGCGATGTTGGCCATGCCGGCGCGGAAGGCCGGGAGCTGGTCGCGTTGCTCGAGGTAGCTGCAGATGAAGTGCTGGCCAGGCTGCGCGAGCGCGGCCTCGATCACGATGTGGTAGAGGGTCACGGCGGCCGCGAGCTGTGCGGGCGAGCGGTCGGCGCGCAGCTCGTCGGCCATGCGGTCGAGGCGGTCGAAGATCTTGCGGAAGCCGGGCGTGAGCTGCGGCTTGATCGCGTTCAGGCCGCTCGCCATGGAGCCGTCGCCGATGCCGCAGACCTCCTGCATGAAGCGCTTGAAGAAGACGGCGTGGCGGGCCTCGTCGACCTGCTGGGTGGTGAGGAAGTACTTCTGCTCCTCGCGCGGGGCGGCGTCGATGTAGGGGGAGAGGTTGTCGGCGACGGCGTCCTCGCCCCAGAAGAACAGGCAGTAGTTCCAGATGGCGGCGGTGCGCTCGAACTCGGTGAAGTCCTCGCGCCACTGACGCGCGTCCTCGGTGAAGTCGAGCTCTGTGGCCGACCAGTTGCCGCGCTCCCAGCGCGCGTACAGATCCTCGTATGAGATCGCGTCGGCGGGCAGGCTGGCCACGTTGGCGGCGTCAGCCGCGGTCGCGTTCATGGCGGTCGCCATCGTGTCGCTCCTCTCGCTCCAAGGGTTCGAATCGGATAATGAACGTTATCGGAATAGTACTTGCTCTGTCAAGTAAGATGCCAAGGTATGGAGAGCGGACGGAGCGAGCTGGAGGCGCAGGCGGCCGCGCCGGCGAGTGCGGCGGGGAATCGCATGACGCGCGAGCAGAGCCGGGCAAATACTCGCGAGCGCCTGCTGGCGGCGGCGCGCGGCGCGTTCGCGCGCAGCGGCTTCCACGGCGCCTCGGTGGAGGAGATCGCCTCGGAGGCGGGCTTCTCGACGGGCGCGCTGTACTCGAACTTCGACGGCAAGGAGGACCTGTTCCTGGTGCTGATGGAGCGCGAGATCGACGAGCACGCTCGCGAGATCTCAGAGGCGGTGCGGGCCCGGGCGTCGATCGCCGAGCGGGCCACGGGCGGCGCGCGCCAGTGGATGACGATGATCGACCGCGAGCCCGAGCTGCTGCTGCTGTTCATGGAGTTCTGGGCGTATGGCGTGCGCGACCCGGACGTGCGCCCGAAGGTGGCGGAGCGCTTCGCGCAGATGCGCCAGGTACTGACGCGCCTGATCGCCGACGGCGTGCGCGAGTTCGACCTCGAGCTGGCGATCCCGGCGGAGCAGCTGGCGGTGGCGATCGACGCGCTGGCGGACGGCATCGCCCGTCAGAAGCTCGCGGACCCGGACGCGGTCCCGGACGAGCTGATGGGAACGGTGTTGTCGCTGCTGTTCTCGGCGGTTACGCGCCCGGCGGCAGGCACAGGCACGCGTAGTGCACCGTGAAGACCCGGCGCGCGAGCGCCGGCGCGAGGCGGTGCAGGCCCGCGCGCGCGGCCCACTTGGCGCTCGCCGCAACACGCTGTGGCGGCGTGTCGGCGAAGAAGCGGTGCACCTGCAGCGGCAGCGGGTCGTCGAGCTCCGCGGCGATCGACAGGCCCGCGCCCGCGACGATCTCCCGTACCGCTTGCCGGTCCAGCCGCTGCAGGTGGCCGACCTCGGCGGCGTGCTCGCGCTTGCCGGCGCGTCGCGCCGACCAGTTGGCCTCGAGCGGCACCTCGACGAGCACGGCGTGGCACGCGCGGGCGACCTCCTTCAGCAATGCGACAGGGTCGGGGACGTGCTCGAGCACGTGTGAGAGCACGCCGAGCTCGTACGCGCCGTCGGAGCTGGGCAGGTGCAGCCCGTCGTAGAGCTCGACGGAGTCGATCTGCGGGCGCGCGCGCGCGATCGCGACGGCCGCCTCGGTGATCTCCACGCCCGACAGCGCGCCGCCGAAGCCGCGGCGGTGCAGCTCGCACAACAGCGCGCCGTCGCCGCAGCCGACCTCGAGCGTCTTGAATCGATCCCCGCCCGCCCCGATGCCCGCGCGCCGACACAGCGCGATCACGTGGTCGGCCTTGCCGAGCGCCCCCAGCGCCCGCCAGCGCGCGTACAGGGCGGCTGCGGCAGGCTCCTGCGTGTAGGCGTCGTCGTAGAAGCGGACGAGGGCGGCGGGGTCGTCCACGTCTGCCTCCTAGCTTGCGTGCGCGGGCGGCCGGCGCGCCACGTAGTGGAGTTCTGCGCAGTCCGAGGCGCTCTCCGCGGGCGAGAGCGTGCGTCCTTCACAGTCCATGCACTCGACGAACTCGAAGCCCTCCTCGATGAGCTGGCGTTCCTGGGCATCGTGCGAGACGTAGTAGTGCAACAGCCGGAAGTGGTGCGCTTCGTCGTTGATGACCGCGTAGTCCGGTTCGAAGCGTTGAAAACGCAGCAGCCGGCGATGGTTGCGCACTCGCCACGGCATCAGCGCGAGCTTGCCCGCCATGCGAATGGCGCCACGTGCACGCACATCGGTGGGGCTCCTCAGGTTCGGCAGAAACGCCCGATTGTGCGACGAGATCCACAGCAGCCCAGCGGGCCTCAGCACGCGTCCGAGCTCTCGTAGCACGCGACGGCGCTCTAAATCGTCGAGCACGTCGAGCACGTTGGCGGTGGCGGCGACAGCGTCGAGCGAGTCAGTCCGGAAAGCCGTGAGGTTGCGCAGATCCCTCACGCTGAAGGTGCCTCCCGGATAGGCGTCCCGACAGTACGCCACCATCGCGGGCGACACGTCGATCCCGTGCACGCTCCCACCCAGGCCGATGAGATGCCCAGTCAAGCGCCCAGCGCCGCACCCGAGCTCGAGCACGTCGCCTTCGAGCTGCTCGCGGTAGCGGACCAGCATCGTTGCCTCGGCGGGGAGCAGCTCGCGGCGACGGTAATGCCTGACGAAATCGCCGCGCGCCCACACCGACAGATTTGTGCGCACCTGCCGATCTCCGGTGGCGTGGGCGGGATCAGCGGCCACACCGACCAATACTATGGACCCCGATAGCCTCGCACGTCATATGCGCAGGTGGGCCGTCCGGCGGCGGCGATGAGAAGTGGATGGGTGATCTCGCTGCGTGAGGCTCCGGCGACGGTGCCCGCGATGGCGGCGATGGCGCTGTTCGTCGTGTGGGCGACGGACGAAGCCGGCTATCCCGTCACGCACTGGGGGCCGGGAGGGCTGATCGTGCTCGCCCTGTTCGCGTTGACGCTGGGGGCGGTGGGTCCCCGCGCCGCCGAGATACCGCTGGCTGTGCGGGTCGGGCTGGCCTGCCTCGCGGGGTATACCGCGCTCAGCTACCTGTCGATACTCTGGGCGGCGGTGCCGGGGGAGGCATGGGAAGGCGCCAACAGGACGCTGATCTACCTGCTCGTGTTCGGCCTGTTCGGGTGCTGGCGCCAGCGCGGGCGCAGCGCGGCCCTGCTGCTCGTGGCGTGGTTGCTCGCCATCACGGGACTGGCGGCATTCGTCGCCCTGCACCTGGACGCGGCGAGCAGCGCGAGCCTACAAGTCCTGATCCCCGGCGGACGTCTGAGCTATCCGAGCGGCTATGTCAACGCCAACGCAGCTCAATGGCTGATGGCGGCCTGGCCCGCGCTGCTTCTCGCGCGCAGCGCGCGCTTGCCATGGGCGCTGCGCGGCCTGCTGGCTGGAGGAGCTGTGCTGCTCGCCGAGGTCGCGCTGCTCAGCCAGAGCCGCGGCTCGCTGTACGCGACGGCGGTGATGCTCGTGATCGTCTTCGCGCTGCTGCCCGGGCGCGTGCGGACGTTTGCCGTGCTCGTGCCGGTGGCGGCCGGCATCGGGGCGGCTGCGCCCACGATGCTCGCGGTCGGCGATCGCCTGAAGAACGGCGCCGTCACGTCCGCCGCCGTCCACAGCGCGACGGTGGCGGGCTTTGCGGCAGCCGTCGCGGTCGGGGTGGTGGTGGCGCTGGGCGCGTTGATGGAGACACGCACGCTCTCAGAGGTCTCCCGTGGGCGCGTGCGCAGAGTTGTCGCGGCGGTCGCGATCGTCACGCTGGTGGCCGTGGTGGCGGGCGGCCTTGCGGCGGCGGGCGACCCCGTCGCGCGGATCAGGCACGGCTGGGATACGTTCAAGGGCGGCTACGCGGCCGACAGCACGACCGGCAGCCGGCTCGTGAGCGGGTTGGGCAGCAACCGCTACGACTTCTACCGCGTGGCGCTCGACGAATTCCTCGCCCATCCGCTCGTGGGGATCGGTGCGGACAACTTCGGGCAGCAGTACCTGGCTCATGGTCGCAGCGAAGAGACGCCGCGCTATCCGCACAGCGTCGAGTTGCGCACGCTCGCGGAGACGGGCCTGGTCGGTGCGCTGCTGGCGGTCGTGGGTCTTGGGGCGGCGCTGGTGGCCGTGGTGCGCGCCCTACGAGGCGCCGACCCGCTCGCACGCTCGGTCGCGGCCGCGGCGCTCGCCGGCTTCGCCTACTGGGTCGTCCATGGCTCGTTCGATTGGCTCTGGGAGTTCGCGGGGCTGGGCGCCCCCGCTTTCGCGATGCTCGGCCTCGCGTGCGCGCTTGCGCCCGCGCGACGGGCCGCTCGCCCAGCGAGCGCGATCGTGTCCGGCGGCGGGCGCGAAGGGGTCATGGCCCCGCGTCGACTTCGCCCTGATCCACGCTTGCTCCGCAGACGTCTGAGCATCGCAGCGGGCCTGCTGGTAGCGCTGCTGGCGGCGGCTTCGCTGGCTGCGCCGTGGCTCAGCCAGCTGGAGATCGAGAGCGCCGCACGAATCTGGACGAAGGACCGGCGGACGGCCTACGCCAGGCTCCAGGACGCGGCGCGCCTGAATCCGCTGAGCGAGGAAGCGGACCTGGTCGCGGGAAGCATCGCGCTGCGCTACCGCGAAATGGCGCGCGCCGAGCACGACTTCACGCTGGCGCTGGGGCGCACCCCCGGCGACGCCTACGCGACGCTCGAGCTGGCGGCGATCGCCTCGGCCAGGGGCGAGCACGCAACCGCGCTCGATCTACTCGAGCGTGCCGTCCGCTTGACCCCTCGCGATCCGCTGGCCAGGCAGGCCCTGCGGCTGGTACGGGAAGGGCGTCGGTTGAACATCGAGGAATTGAATCGCCTGATCCTTCTCAAAGCTGGACAACTCGCCTGAAAACCTCGGTTATCTCGCTGGGAGAAGCCATTCTTGCCTCGACATGGCCACCGGGCTTCGCTAGCGTGTAGGTGGATCTCGTCGATTCGTCCGATCGACGCGGGCGGTGCTCAAGCGGCTTCCGGGATCGGAATCGAGGCGAGCGACGCGAACGTGGCAGGGATAGCCGACACGTTTTCCTTGGCCAGCAAAGGGAAGGAAGCAGGGACGCATGACAGGCAACCGCGCGATCATCACGACCGTGGCGCTATTGGCGTCGATGGTGTCGACTGGCCCCGCCGCCGCCAACCCGCTCCTGAGCGGCTACGGCGGGCCAGGGGAGGGAAGTCAGGCGATTCTGGGGTCCACGCTGCTCGATGGGCCCACGCAGGGAGGAGGCGGCTCGGTGGGCTCGGGCGGCGCTGCGGGAAGCGGTGGGCTCCCGAGCGCCGGCGCAGACGCTGGGCTCGCCACGGTCGCTCCACAGCAGAAGGCCTCGAGCGTCGCCCACCGCGACCGAACGGCCGGCGGGATCGGGACGGCGTCAGGCGATGCGTCGCAGACGCACATCGCCGGATCCGGCTTGCCGGCGTCCCAGGCGACCGTCGCCGGTGCCCAGACGCTGGGACTCTCCGGGAAGGACCTCCTGTACACCCTGCTGGCGCTGGGAGCGCTCGCCATAACGAGCGTGCTCACCAGGCGGCTGGCGCGTCCCACCGAGTAACGGGCATGCGAGCTAAAGGCATGTCGCAAAGCACCCGAGTAGTCAAGTAAGGGATCAGGAAGTCGCAGCCCCATGGACCGCACGCAAATCAGCCAACAGACGTCGACAGCGCTCCCGCTTCGCGGCGAACTGACCCATGACGCGCCGTCGCCGAAGGCGTTGCCGCGTGGGAGCTTCCACGGTCCGCTGCAGTGGGTCCTGGAGGGCCGCGGCTGGGATCTGCTGCGACCGGGCGTGGACTTCGTCCTGCTCTATGCGGCCGTGGTGATCTCGCTCGGTGGTGTGCGGGCCACGCTGGATGTCTCTGCCGTCAGTGCTCCGGTGCTGGCGCTGCCGCCGATGGTCCTGCTGCTGTTCCATCTGCGTGGCCTCTACCGCACGCGTCTACGGGCGCTCGTGCTGGATGGGGTGGTTCCCGTTCTCAGCGGTGTGTCCGTGGCGGCGATGGCGGTCGCGGTGCTCGGCAGGTTCCTCAACGGACAGGTTCCCAGTCAGCCCGACTGGCTGAGAGCGTGGCTGTTCGCGCTCGTGGGCGTCGGGCTTGGACGCGTGGCGCTCTCCTTCGCTCAGCGCTGGGCGCGCGCCCGGCGGCTGGTGGGCAAGCCGGTCCTGATCGTGGGCGCCGGGGTGGTTGGGGCACAGGTGGCGCGCCGACTGGAGAGCCATCCCGAGTACGGATTGGCGCCCATCGGCTTCCTCGACGAGGATCCACGTTCGATTGCCGAGGTCGGGGGGCGCGAAATGCCGATCCTGGGCACCGTCGAGGATCTCGACGAGGCGGTCGCGCGCACGGGCGTCAGGAACCTGATCGTCGCCTTCTCGTCGGTAACCGACGCGCGCGTCAGCCGCCTGATCCAGCACTGTCAGGAGCGCGGCATCGAGGTTTCGGTCGTTCCGCGGATGTTCGACACGATCAACAATCGGATGGGCTACGACACGGTCGGCGGACTTCCGCTGCTGTCGTTCACAGCCGTCGATCCCAACGGCCTGCATTTCGCCGTCAAGCATGCCCTGGACCGGCTTCTGGCGTTGCTGCTGCTGATCCTGCTCTCGCCGGTGATCCTGGCTGCGGCGGCGGCCGTGCGCCTCAGCTCCGCGGGTCCGGTCCTGTTCAAGCAACGCCGGGTCGGTCGCGACGGGAAGGTGTTCGACTTCTACAAGTTCCGTTCCATGCGGATGGCGCCAGGGCAGACGCAGCCGGGCGGGGAGGAGCCCAGCGGGCTCGAGTTCCTGCTGGCGGGGGACATCGCCCCCGGAGGGGTTGAGGGCGAAGATCGTCGCACCGCTGTCGGGCGCGTTCTGCGCGGCACCTCGCTGGACGAGCTGCCACAGCTCTTGAACGTCCTGCGCGGGGAGATGAGTCTCGTCGGTCCGCGTCCCGAGCGCCCCGAGTTCGTGGAGTTGTTCAGGCAGGACATCATCCGCTACGGCGACCGCCACCGGGTCAAGTCGGGGATCACCGGCTGGGCGCAGGTGCATGGGTTGAGGGGACAGACCTCACTGGCGGACCGCGTCGAGCTGGACAACTACTACATAGCTCATTGGTCGCTTGGACTGGATCTCAAGATCCTGGCATTGACGCTGGTGGCGTTGTTCCGCAACGCCGAGTGAGTCAGATGCTCTTCTGGGCGTCCTTGCTGACGCCGCTCCAGAGCTGGTAGATGCGCACGCGCAGGCCGTGGGTACCCAGCAGCGAGGGCAGGGCGATCGAGAACCGGTTGAACCGATTGAGGACGAGCGACGCGGTGTAACGCAGGAAGCTCCCCTGGAAGGCTTCGAGCTCCAGGTAGTCGCCAACGGGCGCGGAGCCGCTCGCCACCACGTGGCGCCCGCGCCGATGCAGGCTCAGCGTCACCGGGCTGAGCTTCCCAAGCGGCGAGGCCAGCGCTCGGGAAAGCGCAGCGAACGCGGGCTTGAGGGCGCCGCTTGCAGAGAGCAGACCGAACCGTTCTTCGGGCGAGTCCTGCATCTTGTAGACGATCGCCGCGGCCACGTACGGTGCGCGCGCCAGTGCGCGTATCGCGTTGGCGAGATTCGCGGCCTGGACCGTCGCAGTGACGCAAGCCTGTTCCTGCTCGATCTTCTGGCGCGGATAGCAGCTGCTCCAACCGAACTCGTCAAGCCAGATTGGCGTCTTGTCCCCGTTGGCCATCTGCACGGCGTGGATCGAGCGCACCGCGGCCAGGGTGAGCGTGTAGAAGTGGACGGCCAGAGCGTCGTAGTAGCCCTTCATACCGGCGGCGTACAGGGCTCGCAGGAAGGCGCCGTTGGAGCCGACGAGTGAGCCGGCGAGCACGAGCACGTCCGGGTTGGCCTGCTTGATCGCCGGGTAGGCGGCGCGGACGATGGCCGCGTAGCGCTTGGCTTTTTCAGGTCCCGCAAAGTAGAGCTCGTTGGACTGATCCGGCTCGTTCCAGATTTCTATCGCCGCCAAGCTGCTGCCGTAGCGGCTGGCCAGGTAGGCGACGAAGGCGGCATACGCGGACGGGTCCAGCGGCGGCCAAGCATTGGCGCTGCTCGATGCGCCGGGCACGCATTGGCGCAGCAGAGGCGCCGGTGCCGAGGAGGCCCAGCATGGTGTCGTATCGACGCTGAGGACGACCCGCATTCCGTGGCTCGCGGCGTCAGCGAGGAGCCGGTCGATGCCGGCCAGGGCTTCGGTGTCAACCTGCGTCCCGCTGACGGGCTCGACCATCGCCCAGGAAACACCCGTACGCAGGAGCTTGACGTGCAGCTCGCTCGCGGTCGCCACCGCCTGGTCGATACCGAGCAGGTACGGGTCGCCGCTGAGGCCGGTGATGTTCACGCCGCCGAGGAGCGATGTGGATGAGACACGCACCGACGCGACAGCCCGCGGGCGTCCCGCTGCCAGGCCCGCCCAGCTGAGCGACGCGACGAGCGCGATTGCCACGCCGAGCATGAGCGTGAGAGCGGTCCTTCGGATCGTTGTACTGTAGGCGATCGTGTCTCCGGTGTGGATTTGGATACAGACGGCGATTGTCGTGTTCGTACTTATCGGCATGATCATCGCCGTAACCAAGCTGGCGTGACACCCGGCGGACATTGCGCGCCGGTCACGGCGCGCGAGTCGCTCGACGAGCGTCGTCGCGGCCGTTCGTCCGATAGAACCCAAGCATCGTCCAGCTTTGCGCCGGTGCCCCGGCACGAGCGCTAGTCTGACTCCAGACGATGAGCTTTGCCGCCGGCCCAGCGCACTGGAATCGCCGAATCCAGTCCGGGCGGCAGAGGTCCTTGGCGCCGCTTGCCATCGCTCTGCTGCTGATCCCGGTCGCCCTCGCAATAGCGGAGGTGCTGTACCGCGACCCGCCGACATGGACGATCGCGATCGGAGGTGGATTGCTGCTCGCGCTCGCGATCGCACTCGTGGTCACTCGCTTCGAGCTCGCGGTCTACATCGGCTTCCTGTTGACGTCGATCGTCCTCTTCCAGCCGGCGCCGTCGGATGCCCTGTTTGGGCTGATCATGGCGGTCGCGTTCGTCACGGGACGTTTTCGCCTGGCGTCCGTACCGCGTACCGCCGTGGGTCTCGTCACCGCGTTCCTGCTGCTCAATGTCATCTCCACGTCCGCGGTGCTGAACTGGAGCGTGGCCGGCTCGTTCTTCTTCATAACGCTCTATCTGGCGCTGTTCAGCCTGTGGCTGGCCGGCTACGTCGATCGCCCCGCGCGTGCCCAGAAGCTCGTGCGCGCCTATCTGCTCACGGCCGCCCTCTCGGCGTTCTTCGCGACGGCGTCGCTGTACGTCAACTTTCCCTTTCACACGTTGCTGATCGGCGATCAGGAGCGCGCAAAGGGCCTGTTCAAGGATCCCAACGTCTACGGCCCGTTCCTGGTCCCGATCGCGCTGATCGTCGCCGAGGAGATCTTCCATCCGCGGCTGCTGCGGCTACGGCGATCGCTGAGGGTGATGAGCTTCATCCTGCTCGTCATCGGCGTGCTCTTCTCTTACTCGCGCGCAGGGTGGCTGAACCTCGCCGTCGGCGTGATCGTGCTGATTGCGATCGTCGTGGTGCGCCGGCCCGATCGGCGGGCCCTTTCCCTGGTGATGGTGGTGATCTTCGGTGCGCTGGCGCTCGCCGGGGCAGTGGTCGTCACGGGATCCCTGTCCTTTCTGCAAGAACGCGCCAAACGTCAGAGTTACGACACGGAACGGTTTGCGGCCCAGGCACGCGGGGTGAAACTGGGACTCACCCATCTGTTCGGGGTAGGACCCGGGCAGTTCGAACTGCTCTCGCCGCTGGCGACCCACAGCCTTTATGTCCGTGCCTTCGCAGAGCAGGGGATCCTGGGCTTGCTGGCAATTGCTGCGCTCGTGCTGGCGACGCTGATCTTCGGCCTGCTCAACGTGGCGCGTGGGAGGGACACCTACGGGATCAGCTCCGCCGCGCTGCTGGCGGCCTGGTGCGGGCTCGTGGCAAACAGCTTCTTCGTCGACACGATGCACTGGCGCCACCTGTGGCTCGTGGCGGCGCTGATCTGGGCGGGCGTGATGCGCGAGCGCACCAGCGCCTCGCGGCCGTCCTCGATGCAGGGAGAGGCGCTGGGCACGGCCCCGTTCGGCGCGGCCCATCAGAACGGCAGCCCCGGCCTGGCCGCAGTCCGACGCCAGCTGTGAGTGAGAAGGCGAGCCGCCTAGATGATTGATTTCACGGTCCTGCACCTCTGGATGGCACGTATAGCCTTCGCGGGCCGGCGTCCTCGGGCTCGCCCTTGCCACCAGCAAGGGCTTCGCCCTGCGTCCTTGGCCCACTCGACTCTCCGCACCCCCAGAAAAGGGCACACGACCGTGGAATCAATCATCTAGAGCTGGGGCGCGGGGGACCAACTGCGCGCGAGCTCGATCAGGCCGGGCGCCCCGGGATTCAGGAACCCCCGTGCGACGCACCGCGTGCCGACGAGCTCTGACTCCACGCTCGCTCGAAACGGGATTCTCGAGCCGAAGCGAGCGATTCCTGCGGCGCGCATCAGCGCGGGCGAGGTGTCGAGCTTCTCGGCGAACAGCAGCGCGCCTCGCGCGAATTCGACGCCCTTGCGCCAGCGCAGCGGATCGCTGAGCGACCACCCGGTCTCGTGGTCCACGACGAGATCGGTACAGAACCCGATCCCTTCGCGATTGGTGAAAGCCCGGTGGCACAGCTCGATGTCCTCGAAGTACATGAAGTAGCGCTCGTCGAAGCGCCTCGCCGCTCCTCGCAGGTCTATGGCCATGCACGCGCCGGAGATCCACGCAGGCTCGCCCGGGGCATGGTCGTCTCGCGGTTGGAGCTCGGCTCGGCGCTCCGCGCGCCGCGTACCGGCGATCGCCTGCCGGAACCACGCGCCCGGTGTTGGAAAGTCATAGGCCGGACGATCAACCAGGCCGCCGGGCGTGCGAATCATCGGCCCGGCGATCGCGTAGCCGCCGCTTTGCGCGAACTCCACGAGGCGAACGATGTCCTCCTGGGTAACAGCAACGTCGGGGTTGAGCGCCACATACCAGTCGCTGCCGGTCGCGGCTTCCATCAATGCGTTGTGATTTTCGCCGAACCCGCGCCAGGGAGTCTCGCCGTTTGCGTCGGCGTTGACGTGAGTCACCACGGTGACCGAGTCACCCGACTCGAACATCGGCGTCCCGGGGTGATGGTGGTAGACGATGCCGACGGTGATCATGACGCTGGCCTGGTCTCGCCACTGGGCGGGCACCTCGAGCTCATCAGTCCTGCATTCACCAATCCTGGCCGAGACAGTCAGGGCTAGTGGGGCGTGGCAACGGCTCGCTCACTGATGTAATACGGTGAGAACTCGGCTCTGGCTCCCACCACCGTCAGGCCGATCGGCGACAGCTGTAGCCGGCTCAGCAGGCCCCGCAGCTCTTCGACCTGTTCGGGGCTGACACGATCGAGCCTGCCGACGAGCAGCACATCTTCGGCCTGTCTTGCCAGCAGCTGCGCATCTGCGATCCCGAGCAGCGGCGGCGAGTCGATCAGCACGTAGGCGTAATCCAATTCGCGAATCGCGTCGAGGACCATCCCGAGCGCCGGGCTCGAGACCAGCGATGTGGGGTCTGAGGGTGTGCCGCCGGCGGCCATGAGGTCCAGGTTCAGCTCATCTGGCGCCGCCCTGATCGCGGCCCCGACAGTCTCCGCCGACGCCCCGTTCTCGCTCAACGCTGCGCTCAGGCAGTCGGACAGTCCGGGGCTGGGCGGCAGGTCGAAATGCTCGTGAAGCGTGGGCGAGCGCATGTCGCCGGAGATCAGGAGCGTCTTGTGCCCGGTGCGCGCGAGCGAGCGCCCGAGATTGGCCGTCACGGTCGTCTTGCCCTCGGCGTGGGTGGCGCTGGTGACCAGCAGCATCTGCTGCCCGCTTGCCGGCAGGCCGTGCAGTCTGACCGCCGTCTGCAGCAGGTCGTAGACCTCACGCTCCAGTCCGCGCAGGGCCAGACGCCGACGCGGCGTGGTCAGCTGGGGGCGATAGGGGATGCCTGCCAGGACCGGCAGGCCGAGCGCGTCGCCGAGCTCGCGAGGGTTGCTGAACCGCGGGCGAAGCTGGTCACGCGCGAGGATCAGCAGAATCGCGAGGACCACGGACACGACCAGCGCGATCAGCGCGTTGACCGCCACGCGCGGAGAGCTCGGGCCACTGGGGGCGCTGGCCGATTCGCCGATCTGAAGCTCCGCCTGCGTACCTGTAGCGCTGATCTGCAAGGCGCTGATACGACTTTCCAACGCCGCGATCTTCGCACTCGTGTCGGGCGCCGCCTTGAGTTCGGCGATCTCTGCTTCCAGCTGCGTGCGAGCCTCCTGGAAGCCGCGGTTCTGCAGCGCTTCCTCTTCTGTGAGGAACGCATGCGCAACCGCATTGGCCCGCGCGGCGGCGAGGGACGCGCTGCGGGCGGTCGCGCTGATCGAAAGGATGTTCGACGTCGATTCGGCCGAGGAGCTGACCGCTTCCTTGACGGCCGCGGGCGGTTCGTGCAGCCCCTTGGCGGCCGCGGCGATTACGGTGGGCGCTGGGACGAACGCCTGAAACGTCGCCAGCTGGCGCTGGGTGGATTCGGCGTCCGTCTGCGTGAGCACGGAGGATGCCGGGTTGTATACGAGGCGCGCGGTCGCGTTGTAGGTCTTGGGGAGAGCCGAGGAGACGGCGCCCACCACGACGGTGACGAGGATCGCGACGGCGACTATCAGCGGCAGGCCGCGACGCAGCGCGTCCACGTAGCGCCGGACGTCGACCGCCTGGTCGCCGAGGCTCGAGAGTTGCGGGTCGCGCGCGCTCATCCGGTTTGGGGCCCAGCCGCCGTCCGCGGCGGCTGCTCCGCGATTGGGGCGCAGAGGCGTTGCTCAGCGTCGTTGCCCGGCGAGGAGCACATCAATTCATCGTACACGCCGATCAGGCGGCCGATCATCGCGTTCAGCGTGAACCGATCGCCGGCGCGCCGGCGCGCCATCTCACCCATCCTCGTCCTGCGGTCGGGATCGTCCAGCAGGCCGATCAGGGTCCTGGAGAGCTCCTCGAAATCGCCCTTGGGAACGAGCATGCCGCTCTCGCCGTCGACCAGCGCCTCGCCGATTCCGCCGACTTCGCTCGCGACGATTGCTCGACCGACGGACATCGCTTCGAGGATTACATACGGGAAGGACTCAGCCCAAGAGGGATGGACGAATACGTCGAATGCCCTGAGCACCGCCAGGGGCTCGGAGCTAGGACCGAGGAAGTGCGTGGCGTGGGCGACGCCTCGCATGTGCGCTCGCGCCATCAGGGCTCCCAGGTCGGGTCCGCCGCCACAGATCGCGACCTGGGCGTTCGGGTGGGCCGCCAGCACCCGGGGGAGGGCGTCGATCAGGGTCTCCAGGCCCTTGCCCGGCCGCAGCAGCGTCAGCGCGCCGATCACCGGCCCGCGCAGAGACAGCTCGGCCACGCGCCGATCGGCTGGACCGTCGCCCGCGGGCGCGACCCCGTTGTAGACGACCCGCACTCGCCCCGGCGGGCCGACCGAACGCGCCAGACGCGCCTCGGCCTCGCAGACGCACACGACGCGGCTGCTCAGGGGCGCAAGCGCGCGCTCGATGCCCCGGTAGACGCGACGCTCTCCCCGGCGAGAGAAATGCCCTGCGAACGAGTATCCGTGCGGCGTGTACACGAGCGGGGTGGCGGGATGTAGCAGCCGCGCCGCGCGCGCGAGCGCACCGGCCTTCGAGCTGTGCGCGTGAACGATGTCGGGGCGTACCTGGCGAATGATCCTCGACAGGCCAGCCACGGCGGCCAGATCGGCGCGCGGGGCCACCGAGCGACCCATCTCGAGCTCGACGTGGTCGACGGGCGCGACCACGTCGCTCGGGGTCGCCGGCGCGCACAGGGCGACGTCCCAGCCGGCATCGCTCAGGCCGGCGAGGAGATCGCGGACATGGCGCCCGACCCCGCCGTCGGTCGGCTGCGTGCAGAGCAGGAGCCGTGCCACTTGCTCTCCACACTACCCGGCGCGGGTGTGCGCTACGCGGGCGGTGTGTGCCGAGAGCAGGAGGTAGCCCGAGCGCGACGGCCGGAAGCCGGGGACCCCCTCGTAAGAGGCGCGCACGCGGTAGCGCGCCCCAGCTGGCAACTCGACCGCGCGCGTAAAGCTCCCCGTGCTGCTGAGGGAGACCGGGACGCGCGCAACGGTGACCCATCGCCCACCCCGGCGCAGCTGGAGCTGGATCGTGACCTTCCCGCGTGTGGCGCGCAGTACCCTCCCGGCTATCCGCGTCGTGACCCTTTGCGTCCGCGCCGCTCGGCCTGCGCGACGGGAGGTCCGTGCGCGCCGCTTGCGCGCCGGGTGAGCGCTGTGCTTGGTCCTCGGCGTGCTCGTCGCCGCGGCCGGGGCGCGGGCGCTCGACGGCGACTGCGCTCCCGCGGCCGAGCCGCCCTCCCGCGACGGGAGCGCCGTCGGCGCGCTTGCTTCGACGGTCGTCTTCGTCGGGGTTGCTTCTACCGGCTGTTCGCTGGGCGGCGGCGTGCCGGGGATGCTTCTCAGGACCGCGCCAGAGGCGGAAGCGAGCGTCACCGAGGTCACGGTGTTGCCGTTGGCGTCCAGCATCGGAGTCGCAAGCTCGATTTGCTGGGTGGGTTCGCCGGGCTCGTTCAGGAGCACCATTCCACCGCTGAAGTCACGTCGAATCAGGCCGTGCCAAGCGTAGCGCGCGCCGGTGGCTTCGCCCAGTTCGACACTCCAGCCCGACCACCAGTTTTCGGGAAGCTGTTCGCCGCCGGCGACCGCGTCGTTGCCCGTCGAGACGAGGAAGTACGCCGCCAGGTTGTAGACAAGGCCCTGCGGGTCACCGGCGACGCCGTCGAGTATCACCCCCCTGTGGAGCGCGTGGATCTCTTCCGCGTAGGAGAGCAGCGCGTTGACCGACCACCCTCCGTCGCCGCCGCTCAGACCGGCGTCGTTGACGCCGCGCTCGAGATTGATGTAGTTGGCCGATTCGATCTCGGCACGGATGTTGGCGTTGGCCGTGCCGGCGGCGCCGTCCGCGAACCAGATGACGTTGTGAACGATTTCGACGTTCGGCAGCTCCGCGCGAACCTGCTGCATGAACTGCGCCATGTAGCCGCGCCATTCTTCGGCGGACATCGCACGACCGGTCGACGGGTTGATCGGCGCCACAGATTCGCCAGCGCCGTTGCCGACCCGCATTTCCATGTTGACGTCATCGATGAAGACGCCGCGGTAGCCGTGCGCCAGCTCCGCCTCGAGGTTTCCGATCCAGGCCTGACGATATGCGGGGCTCGCGATGTCGCCGGCGTACTGCGGGCAGCTTCCGCCCGAGCAGCCGAACGGAATGTAGAGGGGGTTGCCGGCCGAGTCCCTGAGGATCCATTCGGGGTGTTCGGCCGCGAGCGCGCTGCCCTGGTAGATGGCGTAGGAGTCGTCGTAGACCCAGCCGTCGGGGTACCAGCTGGTCTTTTCATCGAAGTAGGGGGAGAACACGCCCATCCTCCAGATGTGGGTCGTGAACCACGACTCCATCGCGGGGTCGCTCGTGAAGCGATCCCACGGCGAGCTGGCCATGAGGAAGTAGTTGACGCTTCCAGCGCTGCCCGCGACGCTTCCAGCGCTACCCGCGGCTGCGGCCGCGGGGCTGCAGAACGGCAGCACGAACAGGATCGCCAGGATACATGCGGCGATGCCATCCCGGAATCGTTTGGGCATGGACGTCTCCTCGGTAGCTGGGCCTTCTCCCGGGAAGGGAGAACCCTGGCTTTGCGTCCCCGACTCGCGTCGGGTTTGCCTTTGTCAAGGGTTCGGTTGCTCGCCGGCCGCCGGTGGGACGACCCTTGGCTGACGGGGCCTCGAACTTCTGCGATGTCATCGGGTGGGTACTGCCGACGCGCGAGCGCAGACGCGGGCCATGGACGAATTTCCTAGATGCTGGCTCTGGTGCGTGCCCTATCCTTCGCCGGCATGCGGATCTCGCAGATCATCGCGACCAAGGATCGGCCGGGACCACTGCGAGCCGCCCTCGAGAGCTCGATCGCGGACCTGCCTGCAGACGGAGAGATAATCGTCGTCGACGGCGACCGGGCCGGTTCGGCGCAGGCGGCTATCGCTCTGATCGAGCATCCGCGAGCGGCCAGCGCGATTCACTACCTGCAATGCGCACCGAGCTCGACCGGGCAGCGCAACGTCGGCATCGACGCCGCGCGCGGGGACATTCTGGTGTTCACGGACGACGACGTCGTCGTGATGCCCGGCCTGTTCGACGCTCTGGCGAGCGCCTTTCAGGACCCCTCCGTGGTGGGCGCCACCGGACGCATCCTGAACCCCAAGGAGAGCCGCATCGGCAGCGAGACCGGTTCGCGGCTGCGGTGGCTCGTGCTCGGAGGTGGGCGGCAGGGCACGATGACGAGCTTCGGGTTTCGCCGTCCGATCGTCGACGTCGAGCGCCCATGTGAGATGCAGTACATGCCCGGATCGCTGATGTCGGCGCGCCGCTCGTTGGCTGCCGAGGTGCGCTTCGACGAGCGACTGGGGGGCTACGCACTGGGTGAGGACGACGACTTCTCCTACCGCCTCTCGCGTCATGGGCGCGTGCTGTATGTCCCGGAGGCGGTCGTGCGTCACGAGTCGCTTGGAACACGCGCAATCGATCGCCGGGCCTTGGACCGGCTCGTGATCGTCAATCGCACGTATCTCTTCCGCAAGAACTTCGCCGGGACGTTGCGCGCGCGCGTAGGCTTCATCGCTCTCATCGGCATCATCTTCGCTCACCGAATCATCAACCGCGAGTGGCGTGGAGTGCGCGGGCTGCTGGACGGTCTGCGCGAGGTCCGGCGAGCTGGCGCTGAGCGTCCTGCGGTCGCGAGCCCACCCGCAAGCGTGCCGCGCGAACACGGGTAACGGCTGATGAAGATCGTTCACGTGTGCATCGGCTCAGGGCCGGCTGTGTTCACCTCGCATGGCGGCGCCATCCAACGCCGGGTGACCGAGATGGCGCTAGCACAGGTGCAGCGCGGGCATGACGTGGCCGTGTTCTCGCCTGGCTCGGAGAATCGGCGAGCCGAGATCCGCGGCGTCCTGGTCAACTACGTCGCGCCGCGGATCGCGGATCCGTGGAAACGGCTCGAGTACCAGCTCCGGGTCACCGCTGCGATCAGGCGATCGCACAGGCGCGCCGACGTGCTGCATTTTCACAGCGAGCCCGAGGGCGCTGTGCTCAGCCGCGGCCTGCGAGCGCTGCAGGTGATGTCATATGACTTCTACTCTTTTCATGGCTTGGAAAAAGGCTCGACGATGTATCCCCTCTATCGGCGGGCGCTGATGACGTATGACATCCTGCTGCCCTGCTCGCACTACTGTCAGAGCGCTTCATGCGATTACTGGGGCATCCCCGAAGCTCACACTCAGGTGCTTTTCAACGGGGTCAACGTCAAGCAGTTCAAACCGGACGCCGAGGCTGGCGAGCGAGAACGGGCGCACCTGGATGTAAAGGGCAAGGTGGTGGTCTACCTCGGGCGCGTATGTAGCCAAAAGGGAACGGACACGCTGCTCGAGGCATACGCGGAGGTCCGGCGCACCCTCCCGGATACGAGCCTGCTGATCGCCGGCCCGATCGAGCGCTTCGCGGGCACCGGGAAGACCGGCGAGGCCGAAGAGAGCTCATGGCGAGAGCGCATGGACGCCGCGGGGGCGGAGTACCTCGGGTCCGTGCACGAGGACCGCCTCGTCGGGCTGCTCAACCTCGCCGACGTGTTCGTGATGCCCACGCGGGAGCTCGAGATCTTCGGGATGGCGGCAGTGGAGGCGCAGGCGTGCGGCGCGCCGGTGATCGCCAGCGACCACGGTGGATTGCGTGAGGTCGTTCCTGATGGAGCAGGCCTCCGTTTTCCGCCGGGCGACGCCACGTCGCTTGCGCGGGCGCTGTTGCAGCTGCTGTCCGACGACGAGCTGCGTGCGCGGCTGGGACGCGGCGCGGCCGAAAACGCTCAGCGCTATGCGTGGGAGCGGGTCACCGCCGACTTCGACGCGATCTACTCGGGAGCTCAAACCTCATAGCCCACGCTCGCGCGCGGCTGCCTGCGCAGCAGTTTGGTGGCGAAGGAGCGGCCAATCGCGTAATCCTCGGGAAACACGCGCCGTTCGTGCGCCAGCAACAGGGCCAGATATACAACAATCGCCACCGGCACCGCAAGGGCCAGCTGGTGGCGGAACAGGATCATGACCGCAGCGGCAGCGCAGCCGCCGAAGAGCGTGCCGGCCAGAAGCCGACGAACCTCCAGACGCCCGCGAAGGTGCCGCGCACAGAGCAGCAAGGTTCCAGCCACGAGGACCTCGGAGATCGAAGTACCGACGGCGGCACCGTCGAGTGAATAACGTGGGATCAGGATCAGGTTCACGACGGCGTTCTCCAGGAACACCAAGAAGTACGTGAGCGGCACAACGCGCTTGACGTCCTGTGCGTACAGCAACTGGCTCGAGAGCGCGCTCACCGGGGCCAGCGTGATGGTTGGCGCGAGCAGCACGAGCGCCCCGGCCGCCTGATGGTATTGGCTTCCATAGAGCAGCGCGACGATCGGCGCTGCGAGAATCGCCGCACCCAGCGCGGTCGGGAGCGTGATCGCCAGCACCAGCTTGAGTGCCCGTTGATACACGGCCCCGACAGGCGGCGTCGTCGTTGGACTCAAGCGCGCCATTGCCGGCAGTGTTGCCACGCTCAAGCTCCACGTCACGAAGGCCGTCGTTTCGAGCAGCCGGTAGGCGGCGCCGTATTGACCGACCTGTGCCGAGGGCTTGAAGGCGGCGAGCATCGTCATGTCGATTCGGGCGAGCAGCGTGACGGCGAGCACGCCCAGGCCGATCGGCACTCCCGCCCGTGTCACGTCCAGCGCTGCGCGGACGTTCAGCTTGAGACGGGGCCGCGCCACTTTGGTGTAGAGAACCCAAGCAGCCAAGCACGCGGCCAGTCCGGTACCCGCGCAGTACACGGCGGCCACGCCGACGATGCCATCCCCCCGGTAGAGCAACACCACCGCGACGATCGTCGTGAGCCATCGCTGCGTGATCAGCACCGGCGGAATGAAGTTGACTCGCTCCAATGCCTGGAACACCGAAAACGAGACCTGGACGAGCGAATCGCCGATGAAGCCGACGCCCATCAGCAGGATCACAAGGCGCGTGTGGGCGCTCATTCCACCGAGGGAAACCACCGCAAGCGCGATCAAGAGCGGCGGCACGGCCATCGTGACGCGTGAGAGCAGGACGCTCGAGTAGTACTCATCCAGCCGGCGTCGATCCCGCGCGACCTCGCGGACGAGCACGAATTCCTGGCCGAACTGCCCCAGCGTCACCGCGATACCGGCGAAGGAGATCGCGAATGCGAAGATGCCGAATTGGGAGGCGCCGGTCTTGCGAGCGACGATCAGATAAAGGGCCGCGGTTGCCAGCTTGGACCCGATATCGGCGATCGCGCGGAACCCCGCATTGCTGAGGATCAGAGTGGAGTGGTGCTCGCGATCCTGCGCCGGATGCGGCCCGGAAGCCGCAGCCGGCGATCGCGCGTCGTCCGTGTCGGGCATTGCGAGCGGCGCGGGCCCGGCGCCATCCGAGACGGATGATGCGGGCGTGTTGCTCACGTCGTCTCGCGCGAGGCCGCTGGCAGCGCCGTGTGCGCGCGTTCGGCGGTGAGGGATTCCCCCTGCTCGATCTCCAATCGCGCGAGCTCACGGGTCATCGCCTCGTCGAGGACCTGGTGGGTGGCCTGTTGCACGCCGACCTGCCGGAGCGTGTGATAGCTCCCGGGCAGAAGCTCGAGCGTGAGATTGGGCCAGCGGTCCAAGCGCTTGAGGCGACCCTCTCGCGCAAGTTCTTCGTATAGCGGCTCTTTATCCGAGAAGGCGACCGTGAGCGGCTTGCCGGAGTCGCGCAGCGAGTCGAAGGCGCGATCGAGCGCGTCTCCGCCGAGACGGCGCGCCCGCCGGCGCGAAACGGCGCGCCGAACCAGCATCAGGGGTGCGCTCGGAGACCACTGCAGCAGTTTGCGAATCCGTGCAAATGAGGCCTCGCCGTGCGCAGCGCGGCGCCAGAGCGTGCCGCTGCGCAGCCCAGAGCGCAACTCGCGCATCCGCTCGAGGCTCGGGTCCCAGAAGAAGGCGCGCGGGTTGAGCAGCAGCGTCGAGACGACCCGCTCGTCCTGCAGCGCTCCGTGAAACGACCAGTAGGCGCCCGAGCAGAGTCCCCCGAGCACGAAGTGTGTCGCCACGCCACGTGTCTCGAGCGCGTCCAAGGTGACCCTGACCTGATCGATCGTCTCGCGCGCGTATAGGGCCGCCATATCCCTCGAGGGGAGCGGCTCGCCGGCGGAATCGCCGAGCGCTGCCAGGTCCACACGAGCCACCGGAACGCCTCTGGCAGCCCAGCGGCGGGCCATCTCGACCCACATGCGGTTCGGGCCGATATGGTGCATCGCGCCCGCGTTGAAAAGAACGACGCATACATCCGCCGCGCGTGCGCCCACAGGCTCGGCGACGATCCCGAACAGCTCTTCCGTGGGGTGTCCTGCGAGGAACGGAGTCTCGCGGATCGTTGTGCCGTCGATTTCGAGCACGGCTCCAGCCCGATCGGCCGCGAGGAGTGCCGTGTTGGTGGCAGGCGCGCGCTCGTCGTCGCCTCCAGCGTCGATTGTTGGGCGCGAGAACCCGTCCAGCCAACTGTCGACCTCGGCGAATGCTTGGGTCGGTGACACGGCATCATGCGGTCTGGCCATCATCGCCCTATAGCCTTGGCCCTTGGCCACGGAAACCGCGACGCCGGCCGCCTCCAGATGGCCTTGCAAGCGGGCGTCGACCGGGAGACCGTCGCGCTTGAGCATCAGCACGTGGCGCCCGGCCGGGGTGGGAATCGGCGCCTCTGTCAGATCGAGTGCCTCCAGCGCCTGGACGGTCTCCGCGCTCAACACGAAGCCCCCCGCCTCCAGTTGGCCCTCAAAGGGGCTGGGCGCGCGACGGGCGAGTCGGAGCGAGCCGCGACGCGCTCGGGTGGGAGAGAGGCCCTCGTCTTCCAGGCTCGCAAAAGCTCGTAGCTCCCGCAAGTAGTTGCGGCCTCGCGCCGGTGTGGCCCAGAGCACAAGATCGTCGATCTGGGCGCCCTGGGTCAGCGCCACGCCCGCCACGAGCCCGCCGAGGCCGATTCCGATGGCCGCGATGCGACGAGCGCCCGTCTGCGAGCGCAGCCAGCCAGCTGCGCTCGCGGTCGCATCGACCCACGCCTGTAGTCGGCCTGGCTCGTGCGGCGAGCCGGCGCTGTCTCCGCTGCCCGGAGGGTCGAATCGCAGAGTCGCATAGCCGCCGTGCGCGAGATGTATCGCCCATTCGCGCCGGCTGCGATACGAGCAGACGTCGTCCCAGCCGAACGGAGCACAGATCAGCACCGCGACGTCTCGCCGCGAGTCACTGCCCGCGTCGTGCAGGAACCCGAATATGGGCGAGGACGCACGGTCGAGGTAGATCGGACGGGGGCGCGGCGCTTCGCTCATCGGAAGGCCTCTTCGTCGCTGGTCTTGCCGATCACGTCGAAGCGAGCTCCGTCATCTGGGTTGAGCGCGACGAGTGGACCCGCCTGCACTTGGCGGGCCAGGCCTGAGGCTGGCATCAGACATCCTTGGCGATGAGCAACCGACTCTCGTGCGTTTGGCTCATGACAGCGTAGCCTCCGAGCGTAGCTCGCTCAGCGCCGTCTCGATCGAGGAGAGGCTCGCGAACACGCTGCGGGTGAGCATACGGTCAGGGAATTCGATATCGAAGTGGTTCTCGAGCGCGAGCATCACGTCGACGCTTGCAGCGGAGCTCAGGCCCGCCTCGTAGAGGTTGGCGTGCGCCGAGAGCCCAGCCACGTCGACCGGCAGGTGACCATGGTCCTCGATGACTTGGCGAATCTCCTCGATCACGAGTTCATCATCGGACCTCGCGGGCGATTTCTCAAGTCCTGGCGTGCGACCACAACGGTTGATGCGCAGTCGTGGTCGTGGGAGGTGTTGAGCGCGAAATTGCCGAGTCGGCTCGTGGCGGCGTGTGATGGCATTCAAGCGATTTCTCGCACTGGGGTCGACTTTCCGCGCGGGCCATCTCAGAGCAACCGGCGCCACCACGCGCCCTGGGAGTCTGATGGGACCACAAGCGCTACCTCTGGGCGAGGTGGTATCTCCGTGCCCGCGAGCAGCGCCTCGGGAACCTCCTGCGTCAGCCAGCTGGCGAGCGGGGCGAGCCCCGCCCGCTCCACCTCGCTTAGGATCCCCGGGGGGCGCTGAAGGTGATCGTGGGCGTCGGAGGTCACGTTGTGGATCATCCCGGCACGCGCGAGCTGGAGCGCGAAGCGGCGCACCTCGTCCCCGAAGCGACCGACCAGCGATCCGGCGGTGATCGACACGAGAAAGCCGCTGGCCAAGAGCTCCTCCAGCATGCTGGGATCTCGGCGAAATGCGGCGCACCGCTCCGGATGCGCCAGCACTATGCGGTGGCCCCTTTGCTGCAGGCCGAGAAGCAGCGTATCCAGCCTCATCCCGAGCGACGCGAACGGAGGCTCTACAAGCAGCCACCCGCCGCCTCCGAGCTCCAGGCTCCGGAGCTCGTCGGCGTCGATGTCGATGAACCGCGTCATCGCGATCTCGGCGCCGGGCAACACGTTCACCGCCAGGCCCTCGGCCGCGAAGCGCGCGTTCGTCGCCTCGACGAGGCGCGCGATCGTTGCAGCGTCGTTGGGGTATCTCGAGCTGACGTGGGGGGTTGCCACGATCGTGGCGATCCCAGCAGCCTCGGCGGCACGAGCCAGCGCCACCGAGCCCTCGATCGTCTCGGGACCGTCGTCGATACCCGGAAGCACGTGGCAGTGAATGTCGATCACGCTTGCGGGAAACGTTAGACGGTAGGTCACGCGATCCAGCGCCGATATGATCCCTCCGGCGGATCAGCCCAACTCGCGCCACGGACAAGGGGAGCAGATGTTCAAATCGATTGTCGTAGGGACGGACGGCTCCGACACGGCGACGCAGGCCGTACGCCAAGCGATCGACTTGGCCCAGGCGGTCGGCGCAACGCTCGAGATCGTCAGCGCATACGAGCCCGTGCCCACGCAACGTCTGAACCAGGAACGACGGGACACACCCGAGGATTTGCAGTGGGCGATCAATCCGCGCGAGGATGTCGAGTCGACATTGGAGGCGTCCGCCGCAGCGGCGCGGGAGGCGAAGGTCCCCGTCAACACCTATGCGCGCCAGGGCGATCCTGCCGACGCCGTTCTCGATGTCGCGGAGGAGCGCGAGGCGGACTTGATCATCGTGGGTAACAAGGGGATGACGGGAGCCAAGCGCTTTCTGCTCGGCTCGGTCCCGAACAAGGTGTCCCACCACGCGCCCTGCTCGGTCTTGATAATCCGCACGACCTGAGCGCGAGAGACGCGTATGAGCGCGCCCGCCGCCCGCTTGCCCAATCCAAGTACACGCCGAGTCTGGGTGGAAGCATTCGCGCGCGTGCGACGTCGCCGCGCCGTGGTGCTTGGCTATCACGGGGTCGGCGAGTCGCGGCTGCGCGAGGACCCGAGCCTCCTGCAGGTTTCGCCACGGCGCTTTCGCGCCCAGATCGAGCTGCTGCTGGCCGCCGGCTTCAGCTTCGTGACCCTCGCGGAGTTGGCCGCCCGCGCGAAAGGGGGGGTTCCCGACCCTGGTCTGGCGGCTGTCACGTTCGACGACGGCATGCGCAACAACCACACGGTTGCCCTGCCGATCCTGCGCGAGTATGGAATCCCGGCCACGGTGTACGTCACGATCGGGTTCATCGGCGGTGTGAGCCCATGGATCAGATCCCCCGTCGACGGTGCGATCATGGCAGCGCCGGAACTACGCGAGCTGGCGGCCGCGGGCTGGGAGCTGGGCGCCCACACGATGACCCACGCCGATCTCTCGATGCTCGACTACGACGGCTGTCGCAAGGAGATCGAGGACAGTCGGGCCGCGCTCGAACAGATCGCGAGCGTCGATGTGCAGACGTTCGCCTATCCATTCGGCCGCTACGGGCAGGCGGCCATTGCCGCCACGAGGGACGCCGGTCTGCTCGCGGCGGTGACGACAGGCTCGGGGAGTTGGGAGCCCTATGAGATGACGCGGGCGATGATCGGCGCGATCGACCCGCTGCCGGTGGTGCTGCTCAAGTTGACCGACCGATATGAGCCGCTGCTGTCCTCGGCACCGATGCGGGCGGCCCGTCAGGCGAGCAAGCGGGCGCGCGCCCTGACTCGCTCGAGGGCCCCGTGAGCATCCCGGGCGTTGACAGGGCACGGCTGATGCTGCGCCGCGACGGAGCCCTCGGCGCCGCGCGCAGGGTCGCAAGACGGGCAGGAAGCTACGCCGCGCTCTCCGAGGATCATCTCTGGTTCGTGCTCGACGCGGATGCGCAGCGGCCGCGGCCACCGCTGGCGCCGGGGCTGACGCTGATACGGCCGGCAAGCTCCGATTTGCAGCTGCTGGAGCAACTGACGACCGTCGTGCCGCGCACAGCACGCGCGCGGATCGACGCCGGCAACGACCTCTGGCTCGTGCTCGAGGGCGATCGTATGTTGCTCAACATGTGGGTCTTCCGCGACCGGACCCCAACGATCGCGGTACCGGGTGGACTTCTTGCGCTGCCCAGCGACACCGTTTGCCTCGAGGACGTCGAAGCCGTGCCGGCGGCGCGCGGGAAGGGCATCGCACCGGCCGCATACGCGGCGATCGCCGACGCCATGCTCGCGGAGGGCAAGCGCTGGATCGTCAACAAGACCACCGTCGAGAACGAGTCCGCGCAGCGTGCCGTGCAGAAGGCGGGCTTCGAAGCGGTTGCGCAGATGCACTTCAGGCGCAGAGGACGACGCTCGCGGACGTGGCTGGAGCTGCTCGACGGTCCTGGTGCGAGCTTCTTCGCCGAGTGTGTCGGCCCCGGCTTGACAGCCGGTCATGCTCCACGCTGAGTGGCGGAGCGCCTATGCGCCACGCCCCCGGCGGACTCTCGAGTTCGCGCCGGCGGCCGCCCAGGGCTCAACCCCCGCTCGTATACAGTTCGGGTCCGTCTTGCTCGCCTCGGAAGTCATCACTGAGCTCTCGAAGCTCGATCCCCTGCGGGCGGAATGGGATGGGTTGGCCGTCAGCAACCAAACGCCGCTGATGTCTCCCGCGTGCGTCATGGCATGGTGGCGGCATCTTGCGCCGGCGAGCGCCGAGCCGCGCGTGATCGCCGTGAGGCAGGACGGGGCCCTGGTCGGCCTCGCCCCGTTCTATGTGGATCTGGCCGGCCGGGGTGTGCGCAGAGGTCTGCACCTACCGGGCATCGAGCTCGGAGCTCCGTTGGCGCCGCTCGCCGCACCGGGACATCAGCAGTCCGTGGCCAGTGCGCTTGGACAGGCACTCGCTGCCGGGGGCCTGTGTCCGGATCTCGCGGCACTCGAGGGCGTACCGTGCCGCATGGACTGGGCCGGGGCGCTGCGCGAGGCGTGGCCGGGGCACGTGCGTCCCGTTGGGCGCCGCTACCAGGTATCCGGCTGCCCGACCGTCTCGTTGAGCACGAGCTCGTTCGATGCGTGGCTCAAAGCCAAGAGCTCGAGCTTTCGCAAAGAAATGCGTCGAGTCCGCCGACAGTTCGCCGCGGCTGGCGGGACGATGCGCGTCAGCACGCCCGACACTCTGCGCGCTGACGTCGATGTGTTCGTGCGCCTGCACGCCTCACGTTGGGAGACTCGCGGAGGCTCGAACCTGATCGCTCTCGGGGATGGGTTGCCGGCGGCGCTGCGCGACATAGGTCAGACGCTGCTCGATCAGGAGGGTCGTTTTGTGATGCGGCTGCTAGAGCTCGGAGGCGAGCCGATCTCGGCGCAGCTGTTCCTGTCGGCGGGCGGGAGGGTGCACTACATGGCAGCCGGCTGGGACGAGCGGTTCGCGAAGCTCAAGCCGACGATCGTCGGCATGCTCGCCACGATCGAGGACGGCATCGAGCACGGCGAGGAACTGTTTCACCTGGGACCAGGAGACCAGGACTACAAGCTCCGCTTCGCGGACGGCAACGATCCGGTCGATTGGACGATCCTGGTCCCGGCGGGCGCGCGTTTGCCGCTGACGTTGCTACGAACCGCCCCGATGCGCGGTCGCCTAGCCGTGCAGAACACCCTCAAGCGACGACTCTCCGAGAAGCAGTTCGGCAGGCTGCGTCAGGGCCTGCACAAGATCGGAGCCGGATAGCGGCGCCCCTGTCACCGGTGCCAGCGGCTTCATGAGCCGCTCAGCGCTCGAGCTCGAACGCGCGCGCGGCCTCGTCGACGACGTGGCGGGCGATCGCGAGCGAGGAGGTGGCGGCGGGGGACGGCGCGTTGCGTACGTGCAGCGCCCGCTCGGTGTGAGAGAAGACGAAATCGTCGACCAGCTTGCCGTCGCGTCCGAGCGCCTGTGCGCGCACGCCGGCGAACGCGGGTCGCACGTCGGCGACCTGGAGCTCGGGCACGTAGCGCGCGGCCGCGCGCACGAACGCGGAGCGCAGCGCCGCGTGGCGCAGTTCGGTGACGCCGGTGCGCCACCAGTGGGCGAGCATCCGCCAGGTACCGGGCCAGGCGAGCGTGTCCAGCAGATCCCGGCGGTGGACCGTCGCGAGGCTGTAGGCATCGCGGGCGCCGACCATCAGCGCCGTCGGTCCGACAAGCACGTCGCCGTCGACGTGCTTGGTGAGGTGCACGCCGAGAAACGGCAGCGACGGGTCGGGCACGGGATAGATCAGCGAGCGCACCAGCTCCCGGCGCTCGGGCACGAGCCGCAGATAGGCGCCGCGGAACGGCACGATCCGCGGGTCGGGATCTGCGCCGGCGGCGACCGCGAGGCGGTCGGCCCACGCGCCTGCGCAGAAGACCGCGTGGCCGGCCTCGGTGCTGCCGCGCGCGTGCGCAAGGCGCAGCGAACGTCCGCTGACGCTGACGGCGTCCACGCCGCAGCCGGTCGCGACGGTGCCTCCGGCGTCGAGGATGTCGTTGGCGTAGGCGCGTGCGACGGCGGCGAAGTCGGCGATGCCCGTCTGCGGCGAGTGCAGCCCGGCGATGCCGCGCGCGTGCGGCTCGAGCTCCTGGATGCCGGCGGCGTCGATCCTGCGCAGGCCCGGAACGCCGTTGGCCAGGCCGCGGCGCTCGAGCTCGTCGAGACGTTGTAGCTCGGAGGCGTGGGTCGCGACGATCACCTTGCCGCAGCGCTCGTGGGCGATGCCGCGTTGCTCGCAGTAGTCGTAGATCTCGCGTGCGCCCTGCACGCACAGGCGCGCCTTGAGCGAGCCGGGGACGTAGTAGACGCCGGCGTGGATCACGCCGGAGTTGTGGCTGGTTTGATGTGCGCCGATCTCGGCGTCGCGCTCGAGCACGCACACGGATGCCCGTGGGTTGCGGGCGAGCAGCTCGCGCGCCACCGCCAACCCCACGATCCCGCCTCCGACGACCGCCAGATCGCAGCGCTCGGGCGCCTGCGTTCGCTGTGGCTGGGTGCTCGACACCGAAGTGGCAGGCTAGCGCGCAGCGGCGCCGGGACCGCCGGGCGCGGTGGCCGCTGCGGCATTCACGAGGCCGGCGCCGTACAGGCGTTCGTCGCCGCCGCCACCGAGCTTGGTCGCGGTGGCCTTCAGGCGCGCGGTGATCTGCGCTGGCGTGGGATGGCGACCGAGCACGCCGCTGGCGATGATCAGGGCGGCCGTCGCCGCCACATGGGGGGTGGCCATCGAGGTGCCTTCGTAGCCGGAGGGCATGCCGAACCTGCTGAAGGAGCTGCCGGTGAACGTCACCTGGTAGACGTCGCGTCCGGGCGGCTTTTCGGGGAAGCAGTTGGGGTCGCCGGGGAGGTTCGCGTCGGCGCCGCCTCCGGGCGCGACGAGCGTGAGACCGGCGCCGTCGTTGGAGTAGTCGGCGAGGCAGCCGTGTTCGGTGGTGGCGCCGACCGACACGACGTAGGGCGCGCGCGCGGGGTAGGCGATCGCGGCGTGGCCCTCGTTGCCGGCGGCCGCGACGACGAGCACGTTGTGGCGGTGGGCGTACTCGAGCGCCCGAATCAGCTCGGGGATGTCCGAGGCGGTCACGCCCGGTGAGAACTCGAGGCTGAGGTTGATCACCTGGGCGTCGTGCCTGACCGCGAAGTACACGCCTTCGGCGATCGTCGAGGCTTCGCCTTCTCCCTGGCTATCGAGCACGCGCACGGGCATGATGCGCGCGGCGAACGCGAGGCCGGTGAGGCCGTATCGGTTGTTGGTGGCCTCGGCGATCGTCGAGGCGACGAACGTCCCGTGCCCGTTGCGGTCGTTGGGGTAGGGGCTTTTGGCGACGAAGTCATAGCCTTTGACGAACGCGTAGCGGCTGAAGTCGGGCGAGCGGCGGAAGGGGCCGCGGTTGGCGTACGCGACGCCGGTGTCGAGCACGGCGACGATCACCCCCTTGCCGCCGGGGGCGCCGTCGGCGGCGACGTTGGACCACGCTTCGGGAGCGTTCACGCCGAACGTGCCGACGAAGTTCCACTGCAGTTCCTCCCAGCCCTCGGGATGGTGGCTCGCGCCTTCGTCGTCGGGGATCAGCCCGCCGGCGACGCTCGCGCGATAGTCGGGCACCGCCCATGCGACGCCCGGCTGCGCGCGCAGCCGGCGCAGCGCGCTCGCGACGCTGAGGCCCGGCGCGAGGTGCAGCACGCGCGTGTGGACGCTCGCCGAGGCCTGTTCGTCCTGTTCGCCCGCGTTGTCGCTGTCGGCGAGGTGCGCGGTGTTGGCGCTGCTCGAGACCCCGGCGGGGGCGTAGCCGACGACCACCTCGTCGGGCGCGTAGGTGACGCCAGGTGGACGCGACTCGCCGCTGGCGACACGGGCTATGCGCGCGCCGACGGCCACGGGAGCGTGCCCGCCGAGCAGGGTCGCGGTGGCGCACAGCGCGACGAGGATCGCCATCCGCAAGACGGTGTGGTGCAGGCTTCCGCTGGCGCTGGGGAGACGCATTGTGTTTGGTAATGATGATGTGCCGACGATGCGGCGGGGCAGGCACTGTCGCAGACGCTGCGGGCGAGATCGATGAGCGGACGCTTCTTCCCACGCGACGACTACTTCATGCGCATGGCGTTGCGCGAGGCCGAGCGTGCGTCGGAACACGACGACGTGCCGATTGGCGCGGTGCTCGTGCGCGACGGCGAGCTGTTGGCGGCGGCTCACAACGAGCGCGAGCTGCGCCAGGATCCGACAGCCCACGCCGAGATCATCGCCCTGCGCGAGGCGGCTCGCGTGGTGGGTAGCTGGCGGCTGCTCGACACGGTCGTGTACGTGACGCTCGAGCCGTGCGCGATGTGCGCGGGGGCGCTCGTGCTCGCGCGGGTGCCGCGCGTGGTCTACGGCGCGAGCGATCCGAAGGCGGGGGCGTGCGGGAGCGTGCTGGACGTACTGGGCGAGCCGCGGCTGAACCATCGCCCGGAGGTTGCCGGCGGACTGCTCGCGCAGGAGTGTGGCGAGCTGCTCAGCGGGTTCTTCGCTTCGCGACGCTAGCGATGCCTGCATTCGTACACCATCTGCGCGTCCGCTACAACGAGTGCGACGCCCAGGGCCACGTCTTCAACGCCAACTACCTCGTCTACTTCGACGTCGCCCTAACCGAGCTGTGGCGCGAGGCGCTGGGTTCCTACGAAGCTCTCACGGCCGCCGGCCTCGATCTGGTGGTCGCCGAGACGGGGGTGCGCTTCCGTGCGCCGGCGCGCTTCGACGACGAGCTCGAGATTGCGCTCGAGATCGAGCGCCTTGGCAACACGTCGATGGTGTCCACGATCAGGATCGTGCGGGACGGGGACACGCTCGCGGAGGGCCGCATCGTCCACATCTTCGTGCGCGCGGACCGCCTCGGCGAGAAGGCCCCGATCCCGGACCACGTGCGGCGAATGCTGCGGCGCTACAGCGTCGAGGACCCCGACTCGGGCGCAAAGAGCCCGATGGCCGGGAGCTGACACGAGCACCTCAATCAGCGTCGTTGAGTGTGCCGTCTGCGTTCCAGGTGTCGGGGATCGCGTCGTCCATGCCGAGCGCGTGGCCGCGCTGGATGATGTGCCGGCGGATCGTGTTGTGGCTGTCGTGGCGGCCGCGTCCGACCGCGTGGATCGCGTGGTGGAGGTCTTCGGTGTCGGCGACGGGGTAGGACCCGTCGGGTAGCGCGACTCCCGAATCGGCGAGCTCGCGGCGGTGGGCTGCGTCGTACTTCTCCGAAGCTGTGTCGTAGTCGGGGTGCGCTGGGTTCTCAGAGCTTGCCATCGGTTGAGCATCCTCTCGCTGATCGACTTGGACTGAGACGCGCGAGCGCCGCTTGCCGGCGGTGCACGCTGCGCCTAATGTTGCCACCGCCGCCTGCATTCGCGATTGCTGGCACGCGAGCTAGGTTGCTGGACATGAGCAACGGCTCGCCGCCAGCAAAGACACGACTGCGGCGCTCGGACCCGAGCGCGCCGGGATACACGCGTGTGCGTCGCACGGATGGCTTCGCCTACCTGGACTTGGGCGGCTCGCCGATCGCCGATCCGCAAACGCTGGCTCGCATCGATGCGCTGGTGATCCCTCCGGCGTGGCGCGAGGTGTGGATCTGCCCGGATCCGCTCGGCCATCTGCAGGCCACCGGCCTCGACGCGGCCGGCCGCCGCCAGTACCTCTACCACGAGCTCTGGCGAGAGCAGCAGGACCACTTGAAGTTCGAGCACATGGAGCGCTTCGCGCGAGCCCTGCCCGAGATGCGCGAGTCGCTGCTCGCGACGATGGGTCACGGCCGTGAGCTCGACCGTGGGCGGGTTCTGGCGTGCGCGATCCGCCTGCTCGACGTGGGCATGTTCCGGGTCGGCAGCGAGGTCTATGAGAAGGAGGACGGCCATCTCGGCCTGGCGACGATCGCCAAGAGCAACGTGTCGATCACCGCGGAGGGCGCCCTGTTCGACTACGTCGCCAAGGAGGGGGTGCGCCAGGTCCATCTGGTTCAGGACCCACCATGCGTGGAGGTCGTCTCAGCGCTCAAGCGCCGGCGCGGCGGCGGCGCTCACCTGCTCGCGTTCCGCGAGCGCGGTGCGTGGCACCAGGTCCACGCGCAGCTGATCAACGAGCGCCTCAAGGCCCTGATCGGCGACTCGTTCAGCGCCAAGAACTTCCGTACCTGGAACGGCACGCTGCTGGCCGCCGTGTCGGTGGCGAGCAACGGCGGTGAGGCACGCAGCCAGCGAGCACGCCAGCGCGTGATCGCCCAGGCGGCAAGCGACGTCGCGGAGGTGCTCGGGAACACGCCGGCGGTAGCCCGTTCCTCCTACATCGACCCGCGCGTGTTCGACCGCTACCTCACCGGCTCCACGATCGCGAGTCAGCTCCAGGCAATCGACCGGCGGGGGCTGGACCAGGAGCGGCGCCGGGCGGAGATCGAGAGGGCCGTGCTCGACCTGCTCGCACCTGCGTGATCTTCGCGTGCGGCCTCGATACGCAGGCACGGGGACGCCACTAGAGTGCGCGCGTGTCTGACCGGTACGCCCTCCCCGACGACCCCGCCCTGCGCCAGGTCGCCGAGGCGATGGAGGGAACCGGTCAATGGCGTTCGTGTTCGACGAGGAATGGCGACTGGTCTACGTCACGGATTCCACACGATGGACCTACGGCGCACATGTCGAGCGGGCGGAGTTCGCGATCGGCCGCAGGTTCTTCGGGCCTGAGAGCCTTGCCGTCAGCCAAACGTGGCGCTTTGGACCGGCCGAGCGCATGGGACTTCTGCTCGAGGCAGTCGGCGGCTAGATGGTCGCGGACGCACCTGGCGGCCTCGCGGAGGTCCGCCAAGCCGTCGACCCCTTGCTTCATCTCTATCTGGACCGACTCCGCCCGGTTGAGGACATCGCAATGTGGATGGTCGCGAGCCACAGACCACTGCGTCAACGAACAGGGCGGACTCGTCGGGCGTCACGTGGGCGATGGCGTCACCGCCTTCTTCCTTGTCGAGGCCGCGGAGTCCGAGTCAGCGGCGGCGCGCTCCTGCGTGGCCGCCGCACGCAACCTCCGAAGCGTGCTCTCCGACGTCGCGAGCGCAAGCGGACTGAATGCCGAGGAGGTGACGCTCCGTTTCGGCCTCCATTGGGGCGCCACGCTCTACTTCGGCGCGATTACGACCGGTGGACGCGCCGAGGTGACAGCGCTTGGCGACGAGGTCAACGAGGCTGCGCGGATAGAGGCGTGCGCAGCCGGTGGACGGATCCTCGCCTCGAAGGACCTCATCGAACGCCTCGATGACGCTGACGCAGTTGCTCTCGAGCTCGACCCGGCCCGGATCACCTGTACGCCCGCTTGCGGAGCTCCCGGGGGTCACCGACAAGGCGCGACGTGACGCGCCCGCCATACCCGTTTGCGAGTTGTGACTGGCGCGCAGTGTCGGTCCCGCGGGAGACGCTCGCCATCAGGCCCTCGCAGGGTCCTGCACGGAGGGGGGAGATTCGAACTCTCGGTACGCCAATCAGGCGCACAACGGTTTTCGAGACCACTAAGATCTGGCTCTAGCAAGCCAAAAGTCGCGGGTGCGCGCTCGTATGCGCGCCAGTCCCGGGGAAACGCTACTTGAGGGTTTGCGTCGGCGCACGGCTTGTTTTGCGCATGGTCAGCGGAAAGTTATACAAAGTTACGGATATCTGTGATGTCTGCTAACTTTTTGTCATGGCGCGGAACCCCTACAGCCCAGGCGTTGGAACCAGGCCGCCCTACCTGGCAGGTCGCGAGCAGCAGATCCACCGCTTCCAGCGCCTGCTGGAGGACTACCCCGAGAAGCGACGCAATCTGCGGATCACCGGGCTGCGGGGAGTCGGCAAGACAGTGCTGCTCAAGGAGTACGAGCGCATCGCGAGGCGCCAGGACTGGGTGGTCGTGCGCCGGGACTGGAGCACGCGATTCTGCGAGGAGGCCGACTTCGCGACCGCGCTCGCTGACTACCTCTCAGAAGCAGTGGAGGCGCTCAGCGTCAAGGCCAGGATCAAGAAGCGCGTCGCCGCGGCGATGAAGGCGATCGGCCAGATCCAGCTGCAGATCGCCGACGGGGTGAGCGTGTCGATGCAAACAGGCGCAGGACAATCCGTGCCGACCCTGCTCGAAGACCGACTGCGCGAAGCGCTCATGCGCGTCGGCGAGGTCGCGCAAGCACAAGGACGCGGGGTGGCGCTCCTGTTCGACGAGGCCCACAGCGTCTATGACCGTCAGGCCAAGCACCAGTTCCCTCTCGGGGCGCTCCTGTCGGCGCTCGTGGCGGCCCAAGACAACGACGAGCACCCGATGCCCATCATGCTCGTCCTCTGCGGCCTGCCGCCGCTGATAGGCAACATCCACGCTGCGCGCAGCAACGCCGAGCGCCTTTTCCGCGCTGAGGCAATCGACAACCTCTCGCTCACGCCAGAGCCGCCGGAACAGCTCAGCGCGGCCGCGCAGGCGCTCGTGCGGCCAGCCACCGACATCACCTACGCACCTGGGATCGCCGAGCGCGTCGCGCACGACGTCGATGGCTACCCCTACTTCATCCAGTGGTTCGGCGAGACGCTGTGGGAAGCAGCCGACCTCGAAGGCACGACGACGATCACCGCAGAGCTATACGACCGCGAGCGCGTGACGATCCAACGCAGTCTCGACGAGGAGTTCTTCGAGCCACGCTACCGGGACGCCCGCCAAGCCGACCAGGGCGCCCTGCGCGTCGCGGCATCGCTCGGTGGTGAGCGCTTCACCAAGGCCGACCTCGTCGCGGCCGCCAGTCGCTCCACAGGTGCGCTCTCGCAAAGCCTCATCCGCCTCATCTCCGACAACCTCGTCTATCGCGACGACCACGGCGTCTACGCGTACACCGCGCCGATGTTCGGCGACTTCATGCGCCGCAGACATCCGCGGTTCCCCGAGGACCAGTAGCCGAAACATCACGCGAGGTCTTGGACGGTACTAGGGAAACGTCGGGCTCGAATGCCATCCCCATCTCGGCCTACGATCGAAAAGAAGAGATTGCTGCGGGCACGACCACTGCCCCGGATGGCCCATTCGCGTAGGAGAAAGCTGCTATGAACCTCGACACAGGACTCGAACAACGCTTGCTCTGAGGTTGTCCGTGTCCTCGTGGAACTTTGTATGGCGGTCCTCCCGCCTCGTCCGCTCGTGTTGGGAGCGTGACAGGCGCCAACCAAGTCCGCGAGGACAGGAGGAACCGCCATGAAGAAGGTATCCG